>CDYK01033747.1_pt1:202500-318524 | contig 318524 bp, 286 predicted proteins | sample 554841 | NCBI WGS metagenome assembly CDYK01 (sample SAMEA3182102, study PRJEB8094) | gut metagenome | biome: human; feature: gut; material: Stool; isolation source: human stools | place: Canada | collected 2013-02-18
AATCCACCATTCAATCTGAAGACGTGACGCGTACCGAACAAGAGTAGGGAAGTGTATGAGCCAGCTGTCGAGAAAAGCCGCTATTGTGATATATGTGCCCGTACCGTAAACCGACACAGGTGGATGAGGAGAGAATCCTAAGGCCGGCGGGAGAAGTGTTGTTAAGGAACTCGGCAAAATGACCCCGTAACTTCGGGAGAAGGGGTGCCTCGGAAGAGGCCGCAGAGAAATGGCCCAAGCAACTGTTTAGCAAAAACATAGGTCTATGCAAAACCGAAAGGTGAGGTATATGGGCTGACGCCTGCCCGGTGCTGGAAGGTTAAGAGGAGAGCTTAGCGCAAGCGAAGGTTTGAATTTAAGCCCCAGTAAACGGCGGCCGTAACTATAACGGTCCTAAGGTAGCGAAATTCCTTGTCGGGTAAGTTCCGACCCGCACGAAAGGCGTAATGATTTGGGCACTGTCTCAACAACACACCCGGTGAAATTGAAATACCAGTGAAGATGCTGGTTACCTGCGCCAGGACGGAAAGACCCCATGGAGCTTTACTCCAGCTTGATACTGGGATTCGGTACTACCTGTACAGGATAGGTGGGAGGCTTCGATCACGGGACGCCAGTTTCGTGTGAGCCGCTGTTGGGATACCACCCTTGTAGTACTGGATTCCTAACCTACAGCCGTGAACCGGCTGGGGGACAATGTCTGGCGGGGAGTTTGACTGGGGCGGTCGCCTCCGAAAGGGTATCGGAGGCGCTCAAAGGTTCCCTCAGAATGGTTGGAAACCATTCGAAGAGTGCAAAGGCAGAAGGGAGCTTGACTGCGACACCGACGGGTGGAGCAGGTACGAAAGTAGGACTTAGTGATCCGGTGGTATAAAGTGGGATTGCCATCGCTCAACGGATAAAAGCTACCCTGGGGATAACAGGCTTATCACTCCCAAGAGTTCACATCGACGGAGTGGTTTGGCACCTCGATGTCGGCTCATCGCATCCTGGAGCTGTAGCAGGTTCCAAGGGTTGGGCTGTTCGCCCATTAAAGCGGTACGCGAGCTGGGTTCAGAACGTCGTGAGACAGTTCGGTCCCTATCCGGCGTGGGCGTAGGATATTTGAGAGGAGCTGTCCTTAGTACGAGAGGACCGGGATGGACGGACCGCTGGTGTATCTGTTGTTGTACCAACAGCATGGCAGAGTAGCCAAGTCCGGCAGGGATAAACGCTGAAGGCATCTAAGCGTGAAGCCCCCCTCAAGATAAGATATCCCATCATAAGAGTAAGACCCCTTGAAGACTACAAGGTTGATAGGCTTGGAGTGTAATCGTGGCAACACGTTCAGCTGACAAGTACTAATAGGTCGAGGGCTTATCCTTAGAGGTTTTGAGAACGGAAAGATGATTTGTTAAGGGTTAGATATAAGATCTTTGTATGAAGTTCTGAAGGTACATGTTACCTTTTATCATTGTGTAAACAATGGTGGATGGCCCGGTGGCTCAGCTGGTTAGAGCGCCGCCCTGTCACGGCGGAGGTCGTGGGTTCGAACCCCATCCGGGTCGCTTGTAGCGAAAGCTACATAATTAAATATATGGGATCTTAGCTCAGCTGGGAGAGCATCTGCCTTACAAGCAGAGGGTCATAGGTTCGAGCCCTATAGGTCCCACTTAAACTGATTGATGACAGCATCGTATATGCCGATGTGGCTCAATTGGCAGAGCAGCTGATTTGTAATCAGCAGGTTATCGGTTCGAGTCCGATCATCGGCTTATCAGTTTAAAAATTTGGGCGGATTCCCGAGTGGCCAAAGGGGACAGACTGTAAATCTGCTGCTTTATGCTTCGGTGGTTCGAATCCACCTCCGCCCACTTTTCCTATTTAGGAATAATTTAATATCGCGGGGTGGAGCAGTCTGGAAGCTCGTCGGGCTCATAACCCGAAGGTCATAGGTTCAAATCCTGTCCCCGCTACTAATTACATAAGATACATGCCCAGATAGCTCAGTTGGTAGAGCAGAGGACTGAAAATCCTCGTGTCGCTGGTTCGATTCCGGCTCTGGGCATCTTTTTTATTTGGCGGAAACCACGTAGAATCAAGGGGTTTCCGCCGTTTTTTAATGGTTGAAAATCACTTAGGTGTGCAAAAGGTGTGCAGAAATTATGAAAACAGAATTAAATATTTGACTTTCCCCAATACCCTTCAATGGATGCCTGGTTCAGTCCTTCTCCAATGACGATTAAGATTGCCTGACCATTTGGAATTGGCTGAATTTCTGTTTTTTGATGCGTAACGTTGAGGGAAATCCACGATCCATCAGAGAGTTTCTGAAATCCCTTGATTCGAAATACTTTTCCACATGCAGGATCATTTAAGATTTTTTCGCAGGACTCTTTCAGAAATTCTTCTGTGAAATCCATATTCATAAAATATAAGCTGTCGTATGTTTTCTTATCATCAAACCATAATTTGGCGTAATCTGCGGAATGATAGCCAGAGGAAAGGATGGCTTTGAAATCTGCATCGGTTAAATCATCCCAGTTTTTTTCTATTGTAATAGAAGGAGTTGGTTTCTTTTCAGTATGGAGAATCTCAAAGGATTGGTCTACATAGTTTTTGGTAGAGATAAGTTTCTCCGGGCTTACTTCCTGAACATGACTGTATAAAAGGGCACCAGCCTGTGCTACCTGTGACGCGAGAAGATAACGGGAAGATTGGGATAATGTCTGTTCCAGATCGGCATCTACGATGGTAATTACATTTCCGATTTCATACCAGCGGTCGAGGGGGGATTCGTGTAATGCATCGAAAAATTCGTCCATATCGAAGATACCGGATGGCTCTACAAGGACACGATCGTAGCCGCACATGCCCATAGCGATCAGCTTCGTCTTGAACCGGCGGCGGTGGCAGTCGGCATCACAGCCACCTGCAACCATTTCCAATGTACAGTGATCACCTAAGATATCCTGCAACAGCATGGCATCAACATTCACGGCTCCAAAATCATTTTCGAGGATGCCGATGTTCATTCCCTGTTGCAGCAAGTAGGTGGCGTATTTTTTTATAAAAGTTGTTTTGCCGGAACCTAAGAATCCGGTAATTAAATCTATTTTTATCATTTTTATAATCTCCTTTTCAAGAAATGTGTAATTTGCAGATTTATATTTCTATGCTGTTGTTCATGGTGTTTCTAAAATCAAGTTCATTATATAGTTGTCCGAAATGAGCGTCAAATATATTTTCTACGGTTACATAAGAAAATATCTCAATAGCAGATTGTTTTGTTGTCAATCTGAACGGACGTGACATAGAAATAGTATAAGAGAATGTTTGCGGAGAAAAGATGGATATTTCAAGTTATGTAACGGTACTTCCCATTGTGATCATCTGTTATCTGGTTGGGATTGGGTGTAAGGCAAGCAAAATAATCAGCGATAAAATGATTCCAGTGATTGTCGGCATCGTGGGAGGAATCGTTGCGGTGCCTGCCATGTATGTGATGAAAAGCTTTCCAGCGGAAGATATTATTACGGCGATCTCAGTTGGAATTATGTCCGGATTTGCATCCACGGGGATCAATCAGGTGTATAAGCAGAGCAAAAAAGAGGAGTGAAAACAGGAAAATAAACCAATTTTGACGGAATACGTACCAATTATGCATGAACGCGAAAAAACAAAAATTTATGTGCTATTATGTAAAAAATGACAGATTATATATGTAAAAGTAAATAGATTTGCGAAGGATAAAACATTTAGGAGAGAGTGTGTAATATGGTTGAAAATAATGTGGAGTCAGTAAGGGAAAATGACCGTTATTTGGAGGCAATTATCAATCGGAAAAAGAGGACAATCCCGATTGCATCTATAGAATATGTAGAGAGCAGAGGACGGAAAATCGTCTTGCATCTGGGGTGTGGAGAGATGACATTTTATTCGAAGATTTCCGAGATTGAGGAGAAACTGGTCAATAATGGATTTGTCCGCGTGCATCAGAGTTTTATGGTTCGCATGGCAGATATATCGAAAATAAGCCGAACATCTATAAAGTGTGGGAGGATAGAGGTTCCAGTGAGCCGTAGGTATTATGGGGAGTTGAGGAAGATGGTTATGGAATAAATATAGCTACACTCAGTGATATGGATGAGTTTGTTCAGAAATCGGGACAGGTGTTGAAGAGGCAAAGGCAGGATTTAAAGTTGCAGTAGAAGGACTGAAGGCAGCTGCCGCTGTTGCTGAGTTTGTAAAATAATGGCAAAGAAAGTTTTTTTTAATGTGTGTGAGTTACAGGAGATTAGTTATGAATTTAAAAATAAACTGCGACTTATGGACACTTTGAATGAGAAACTAAAAAGAGCAAAAAAAATTGCACCGCCAGATAAACAGAGTTTGTATAGCAAATTAATTCAGAATTGTGAAAAATTGACAGAATTTTATCTAAAAATGCAGGAGACATCAGAAAACTTGTCTTTGGATAGTGAAATGATAATTCGGTCTTTTCAGAATCAATTAGAGGATACTCTGGAAGAAAATAAAAAACATTTTGGGTAACAAAAATAAGGAAACTCCCCATTTGACGTAATGGGGAGTTTTTGGTTGTATAGACAGAAAAATAAACCACCTGCTATGCAGGTGGTTCCCAGTGAGCTTTAGCTTCAAGTAAAGAAACCTCCATGATAATATAAAGTGTAGGTTCACCAACCGCACTAAAAATATCAAGGAGATATCCAAATGGACAAAAACAGTTTAGCACATACCACGTGGGAATGTAAGTATCATATTGTATTTGCACCGAGAAGAAAAATTATATATCGGCAAATACGAGCGGATATAGGAAGAATATATACGAAATCAATTACAGACAGCAAGGTAAATAAATAGAGGCTCTTTAAAGGAAAGTTGGTAGTTATGATTATGTAATATTTTATAGTATTATAAATTCATATCCATCTGGTTATTTTCCTGCACTTACGTTATAATAAAGATAATTTTGAAATGAAAAAATATAACCGAGGTTAAAATTATGAATATCAGAAAATGTGAAAATGATCATTTTTATAACGGAGACAGATACAAAGTTTGCCCATACTGTGAGGAAGCAAAACTCTTGCAGAATCCAGACACAGAGAAGCAGGAGAATGCAAAAAAGGAAAAAACAGACAAGAAGAAAGAACCGAAGGTTCGTCCAGTCAAGAAAAAATATGTGGAAAAAGATATCCGCCAAGACTATCGTAAATTGACAGAACTTCTGATCGAATGGAACATGTCGATCACGACGATGGAGAGTGCGACTGCCGGACAGATTGCGTCTCTGATTACGGATACAGAAGGGGCATCTGCCATCTTCAAAGGTGCGAGCATTACATATAGCAATGAGACGAAGATCATGCAGGGTGTGTCCGCTGAGGTGATTCATAAGTATACGGTGTATTCGAAGGAGACAGCGGAAGCCATGGCGACCGCCTGCGCGAATATGTATGGTGCGGACATCGGAATCGGTGTCACCGGAACGATGGGAAATACGGATCCGGACAATGCGGATGCATCGGTTCCCGGACAGGTTTATTTTGCGATAAGCCTGAAAGGTACTGTTAGGTCCTATGTTGTCGAGATTCCACAGCAACCAAGCAGGTTAATGTACAAACTGGCGGTGGCGAAGGAAGTCTATGATGTATTGATGAGATTGTTTGAGTAAAAAGAAAGACATGATATACACATCAAAATGTATGTCATGTCTTTTTGGTTGCGCAAAACACAAACAATTCACAAAACAACGCTTGAAAAATATGGATATCCATTATAACATATTATTAGAAGTCTGTACCGCGGGGAAACTTCGGAATCAGGCAGATGATTGGAGACAGAATATGAAATATTACATACCAACAAAAGTATACCAGGAGATAGATGCAGTAAAGGTACATGCAGAGGAATTGGCAGGCTATGGAAGCTACGCACTGATTGTGACAGGAAAATATTCCGCACGCGCGAATGGAGCGCTTGCAGATGTGGAGGCAGCACTTGATGCATATGGAAAGAAACATGTGCAGTATGATGGGATCGAAGAAAATCCCTCTGTGGAAACGGTTATGAAAGCGACCGAGTTTGGAAAAAGAAATGGCGTGGATTTCGTAATTGCGATTGGCGGTGGTTCACCGATGGATGCGGCAAAGGCGATTGCGATTATGCTTGCCAACCCGGAGAAGGATGCGGAGTATCTGTATGAGAGTGCAGCACATACAAAGGCACTTCCGGTTGTGACGATTCCGACGACCTGTGGAACCGGATCAGAGGTGACGGGCGTCGCTGTGCTTACTGTCCATGCGAAACGGACAAAGGCATCCCTGCCGCACCGCGTATTCCCGGTGCTTGCATTGGCGGATCCGAAATATCTGAAGACTGCATCGAAGAAAGTCATTGGACAGACCGCGATTGATGCGCTTGGACATATGATTGAGAGTTATCTGAATACGACCGCGACGGATTACAGCCGGATGTTCGTTGATCAGGGCCTAAAGGTCTGGGCGAGAAGCAAGGATGCCCTGCTTGGTATGAGGGAGATGACAGACGAGGATTACAGCAATTTCCTGTTGGCATCGACACTCGCAGGTATGGCGATCGCACAGACGGGAACGACGATTCCGCACAGTTTAAGTTATGCGATCACTTATGAGCTTGGCGTGCCGCATGGCATTGCAATCGGGTATTTCCTGCCGGGATATATTCGTGAGGCAGATGCAGCAGATCAGGAATATCTGTTATCAGCAATTGGATTTGCTTCAGTGGATGAATTCGCAGATTTCTTTCAGGTGGTGAGCGATTGTGGTATCCTGCCGGAAGAAAACATCCGTCAGGTCGTTGACATTGTAGCCGATAATAAAGCGAAGCTTGCGCTTTGTCCATATCCTCTTGACAAGGAAGTGTTACTTCGAATCGCAAGCTGGGGAAAGTAACATCAGTTATATATAATTGCAAAATAGAATTGGATATGATTGAGATATAACATGATTGTTCACCTTCAATATATCATTTCATGAAGCATATGATATGTTTGCAACTTAGAAATACTTGATGTTCCATAAATAGAGCCAAGGATGGCGAATTGGCAGCGGCTGCGGAAGCATGAGAGATTGTAGATTGGAACATTTAGTATTTCTTGGTTGCAATACATTATATGCTTCGTGAAATTGATATATCGCAGGGAAACAGTATGTTATACTCAGGTATATCGAATTATTTTGCAATTATCACAGATAAATTAGAAAGGAACACGCAAATGAGTTATGTAGAGTTTAAGAACGTAAGCAAAACCTATAAGACCGGTGATGTCAGTGTTGAAGCCTTAAAGGATGCATCCTTTGAGATCGGGAAGGGTGAGATCTGTGTCATCGTAGGACAGTCGGGGGCAGGTAAGACCACCCTGCTCAATATCCTTGGCGGTATGGATCGCCTGACTGAAGGAGAGGTGTATCTGGATGGCACAGCGGTTTCGGATTACAACAAGAAACAGCTCGCGACGTACAGACGGCGGGATATCGGATTCGTATTTCAGTTTTATAATCTGATCCCGAACCTGACTGCACTGGAGAATGTCGAGATCGCGTCTCAGTTGTCCAAGGATCCGATGAATCCATCGGAGGTGCTTGCCCATGTCGGATTGGAAGAACGTATGAATAACTTCCCGGCACAGCTATCCGGTGGAGAACAGCAGCGTGTGGCAATCGCACGCGCACTCGCAAAGAATCCGAAGCTTCTGCTCTGTGATGAACCGACCGGTGCTCTCGATTATGAGACGGGAAAGGCAATTTTAAAGCTGCTGCAGGATTGCAGCCGGAAGCGTGGCATGACCGTTGTGATCATCACCCACAATCAGGCACTTACGGCTATGGCAGACCGGATCATTAAAGTAAAGAGTGGTAAGATTGCTTCGGTGAAGATGAATGAACAGATTGTACCGGTAGAAGAAATTGAGTGGTGATAGAAGATGCGGGCATATAGAAAAAATATACGTAGAACAATTGGACAGAGTATGGGACGGTACCTGGCAATTCTTGCAATCATTGCGCTGGGCGTTGGATTTTTCTCCGGACTGAAGGTGACAAAGCCGGGCATGGTGGAAACCGGAAATAAGTATTTGCGAGAGCATAACTTCTATGATTTCCGGCTGCTTTCTTCGATTGGATTTGATGCAGATGCGGTAGAGGAAATGCGGAAGCAGGAGCATGTGCTGGCGGCAGATGGCTCTTACTACGAGGATATGATCTATGAAGATGCGGATGGTAAGGAGAAGGTGTTGCGCGCACAGTCCATTACGGAGCATGTGAATACACTGGAACTGCGGGATGGTCGTATGCCGGAAGCAGACGATGAATGTGTGGTGGATGCATATCAGTTCAAGGGACAGGATATCATCGGACAGGAAATTGAGATTGCGGACAGCAATACGCAGGATACAAAAGATGCATTTGCACACAAGAAATACAAAGTTGTCGGTACGGTGAATTCGCCAATCTATATCAATATCGAACGTGGAACGACGGATCTTGGAAATGGACGGATCAGTGCATTTATCTTTATTCCGGAAGGCGGATTTTCCTTTGATGCATATAAGGAAATCTATGTGAAAAGTCAGGATTCCTATGATATTTACACGGATGCTTATGATGATTTTATCGACGACGTCACCCCGGATATGGAAACAGCGTTGAAGACGGTTACGGATAACCGGTATGACCGGCTTGTGACAGAGCTGGGCAGGACACTTGTGGAGGACGCGGTTGAAAAGCAACAGCAAGAATTACAGGCGATGATGCAGGATGCGCAGAGCGGAACGCTCACACAGGAGCAGATAGCCCAGATGGAACAGTTACAGCCTCTTACGCAGGAACAACAGGATGCACTCGTACAGGAATATGGAGAACAGGCGGCGAAGAATGCATTTGGAGATGTAAAGACGTATGTGCTGGATCGTTCGACGAATGTCGGTTATATGTGCTATGACAATGATACGAACATCGTCGATGGCGTAGCAAAGGTATTCCCGATTTTCTTCTTCCTGATTGCGGCACTTGTCTGTTCGACGACGATGACACGTATGGTGGATGATGAGCGTGGACAGATCGGAACATACCGGGCACTTGGTTATACGAATGGACGCATTATGGCGAAGTATCTGATTTATTCCGGAAGCTCGGCGTTCCTTGGCTGCGTGATCGGATTTTTCGGAGGAAGCTATCTGTTCCCATATGTAATATCTGAGGCGTATAAGATGTTGTATGACTTCGGAACAGGCATTGACTTTTATTTTTCACCAGGACTTCTGGTAATCTGCCTGATCGTGTCGCTGCTTTGCTCAATGGGAACGGCATTCCTTGCCTGCATCAATGAACTTCGGTGTATGCCGGCAGAGCTGATCCGGCCGAAGGCTCCGGCAGCAGGAAAACGTATCTTACTGGAGCGGATTCCATTTATCTGGAAGCCGATGAAGTTCTTACATAAGGTAACCGCACGAAATGTATTCCGATTCAAGAAGCGTATGTTCATGATGCTGCTTGGTATCGCCGGATGCACGGCGCTTGTCCTGACGGGGCTTGGAGTGAAGGATTCAGTATCAAATCTGGCCGAGTTTCAGTATGGTGATATCGATACTTACGATATGGAAGTAACCTTGAATGGCACATATAACGAGGATATACAGCAGGAGGTGGAGGATGCTGTCGGTGATGGCTTTGAGGATTCCACAGCAATCCTCAAAAGCACGGTAGAATATCATGCAGCTTCTGCAATTAAAACAGTGTATCTGATTGCTGCAGAGCCGGAAGATTTAGAAAGCTTTGTGAAGTTTGACATGACAACCAGCAATGGCACTTATCCGGGAAACGGTGAGGTGATGTTGTCAAAGAAGATTGCGGAGATTGCGGATGTGACGGTTGGCGATCTGATTACCTTGCATGATACGGATGCGGGAGATGTGACGCTGACCGTATCGGGAATCTTCGAAAACTATGTATGGCACTACGCATATATCACACCGGAATGCTATGAGCAGTATTTTGACAAAGCATGCGAGGCAAATACAATGTATTTGCATGTCGATACAGACAGTACCGCTTATGAGGCAGGCGGGAAATTATCTGCACTCTCCAATGTGATGAGCGTCTCAGTTGTTGCAGACATCAAAGACCGTGTGGAGAATATGATGAAGATGATGGATGCGGTTGTCGGACTTGTAATTGGCAGTGCGGGTGCGCTTGCATTTATCGTGTTATTCAACTTAAGCAATATCAATATTACGGAGCGTGTGCGGGAGATTGCAACAATCAAGGTACTTGGTTTTTATCCGCGAGAGACAGGATCGTATGTTTTTCGGGAGAATTTCATACTGACGCTGATGGGAATCGTTGTCGGACTTCCACTTGGCTGTTTGCTGCATCGGTTTGTTATGTCCCAGATTCAGGTCGATATGGTGGCATTTGCAACGAGAATCATGAATATCAGTTATCTGTATAGCGTTCTGATTGTACTGGCATTCCTGATTATTGTGGATCTGGTGATGCGCCGGAAAATTGATAAAATAGATATGGCGGAATCATTGAAGTCTATTGAGTAAGTATGTTATAATATAAATTGTGTCTGTGTGTGCAAGTCAGGCTGTGTATGCAATAAAGCAGCTCAGATATGTATTTACGAATATTGACAAAGACGCATAAGTAATATTTGGAGGAAAAAGAAATGGGTTTACATATGGTAAAGGCGGTTCCAACGCCGGAAGAGATTCGCGCAGCGCATCCGATGGACAAAGAGTTACAGGAGATCAAAGCAAAAAGAGATGCTGAGATCAAGAAGATATTTACCGGTGAGTCTGATAAGTTTATTGCGATCATCGGTCCTTGCTCCGCAGATTATGAGAATTCCGTACTTGATTATCTCTGCAGACTGGCAGCTGTTGCAGAGAAGATCAAGGATAAGGTTTTTGTAATTCCTAGAATCTACACTAACAAACCACGTACAAATGGTTCCGGATATAAGGGCATGCTGCATCAGCCGAATCCGGAGGATAAGCCGGATTTCATCGAGGGTGTGAAGGCAATCCGAAAGATGCACATCAAAGCAATCCGTGAGACAGGACTGACTGCAGCCGATGAGATGCTGTATACGGATAACTGGCCATATCTCGAGGATATTTTATCTTATGTGGCAATCGGTGCAAGAAGTGTGGAGAATCAGGCACATCGTCTGACATCGAGCGGTATTGACGTTCCGGTTGGAATGAAGAATCCGACAAGCGGTGATTTCGCTGTCATGCTCAATTCCTGTGTGGCGGCACAGGCAAAACATACATTCCTGTTCTCCGGTTATGAGGCAAAGACCGATGGAAATCCATTGGCACATTGTATCCTACGTGGATCTTTGAGCAAGAGCGGACGTTCCATTCCAAATTATCATTATGAGGATCTGAAGTACCTTGCTGAGGCGTATGGCAAGTATAAGCTTGTGAATCCTGCATGTATTGTGGATGCAAATCACAACAACTCTGGTAAGAAGTGGGATGAGCAGCCTCGTATCGTAAATGAGATTCTGCACAGCAGAAGACACAGTGATGAGGTAAAGCATCTGGTCAAGGGTGTTATGGTAGAGAGCTACATCGAGGATGGAAATCAGCCAATCGGTGGTGGATGCTATGGCAAGTCAATCACAGATCCTTGCCTTGGATGGAAGAAGACAGAGAGACTGCTTCTGGAGATGGCAGAGCAGCTGTAAGCAAAATGAGACTTATGGATAAGCTGCTGGTTCGAATCAATCAGCAGCTTATTTTGAGCCAGGAGGTTACATATGAATATATTTAGTATTTTGATTCCGAAGCACACATTGACGTACTTAAATGCAAATGATCCTCTGGATCAGGCAGTTGCATTTCTGCTTGGTGCCACATATACGGCAATCCCTGTGGTGGATGACCAGGGACGGTATGTCGGGATCGCCAGTGAGGGTGATTTCCTGCGTGCGGTCATGGAACACGGACGTGAGAACCTCGCAAAGTATAAGGTAGCAGATATCGTCAACAAAGACGAAGGCGCGAAAGTATTAAATACTGTAGAAAAAGATGAGATTATGGAAAGGATTCTGGATCGGAATTTCCTCTGCGTGGTAGATGACCGGGATTGCTTTATCGGCATTATCACACGAAAGAGTATCATTCTGTACCTGAAGAACTGATATGTATAAGTATGTATTTTTGGATCTTGATGGGACGATTACGGAACCGGAAGAGGGCATCATCAATGGTGTGTTGTATGCGCTTTCGAAGTTTGGAATTACAGTAGAAGATCGGACGACGTTGTATCCTTACATTGGACCCCCACTTCGGGATTCGTTCCGGGAATTTCATGGACTCTCGGAAGAAGAGGCAGAACAGGCGGTGTTGTATTACCGGGAATATTACAGCACGAAGGGTATCTACCAAAATGGTATTATGCCGGGGATGGAAGCTGCATTTCAGACGCTTCAGGAGCGTGGTTGTCATCTGTATGTGGCAACGTCGAAGCCGGAGCTTTATGCAAAACAGATTCTGGAACATCTGAAGTTGGATGGATATTTTGATATCATTGCAGGCAGTACCTTTGACAAATCAAGAGATACAAAGGCAGCGGTGATTGAGTATCTGCTTGCCGGGATTGCGGCAGATCAGGGAAAACCTTCGATGGACGATATCATTATGGTTGGTGACCGGGAGTTCGATGTAATCGGTGCCAGAGCATTTGGAATCGAGACGATCGGTGTACTGTTTGGATATGGCAGTAAAGAAGAGTTTGAAGCCTGTGATTGCAGATATCTTGCAGAGAATGCGGAAGAGATGGTGCAGATCATCCTGCGATAATACATGAGAATACGGGCGGTTATGTTTCTGTATAGTGTTAATACTGTTGGGGATGATCGATGTAACATAGGAAAGAGGTTATAATAAATGGATTTTCAGATTGGACAGATCATTCGAATGAAGAAGCCGCATCCGTGTGGTGGAAATACATGGGAGATCCAGCGTGTTGGCATGGATTTCCGGTTGAAGTGCCAGACTTGTGGACATATGGTGATGATTCCAAGACGTGTTGTGGAAAAAGGCTTCCGTGGATTTGTAGAGGAATAAAGAAAAAGTAGAGCGGTTGGCTCTACTTTTTTTGCTTTTCTTTCTTCGCTTTCTTTTCGATGTACAGTTTTTTATCTGCCTGTTCCAACACCTCTTCGATATCCAGATCTTTTGTACAGGCAACTTCACAGATACCGATACTCATCTCAATCCGGTATGGCTTTTGAACCATCTGATTATGGCGTTCTGTGATTTCTGCGATACGATGCTTCATGATCTTTTCGTAGTTTGGAATACCAAGCAGTGCGAAAGCTACAAACTCGTCTCCGCCGAAGCGGGAGATAACATCGGTATTTCGGAATGCTTCTTTTAAGATCATACCGATTTCCCGGAGGGCAAAATCACCTTCGTCGTGCCCGTATTTATCGTTGATCATCTTCAGGTTGTCCATGTCTGCATAGAGAACAAGTACCTCTCGGTTCTGGTTCATCGGATTCTCAATGATCGTCTTGACGTAGTCTAAGAATCCCCAGCGGTTGTATAAGCCGGTCAGCTGATCGGTCTTGGAGATCTCCTTTAAGATCAGATTATGCTTGGACATCTGCTCTAAGTTTTGCTGCAGATGTTCACTGATTTCTTTCTGCTGTTCTAACAAAAGCATCGTCTTTAACGCGGCAGAAATATGGATGCCAAGGGATGGAACCATATTGAAATAATCAAGCTCCGTATCACAGACAATCAGACCAAGCAACTGTTCCTGTGAGAACAGCGGTGCAAGGATGTAAGTTCTCCGTTTATCCTGCTGCATCTTTGTGTTGTTGAAAATGCTGTTAATTGTTACAAGCTGTTCGTTCTTCGGTACACCGAAGGACTGGTTTTCAATCGTATAGGCACGTAACAACAGCGAATCCGGTTTGCGGAATACTGTGTCGTGTGGATGATTGATCGGCTGTTTGAACGTATATAAGAACGAAGAGTGGATACCAATCGCACTCATATTTTTCAGGATGGATTCAAATGGAAGATCCATCAGTCTGGATTGTGACAGGTTTGCGCTGATTTCGTCCACCAGATGTGTGATCTGTGCCATACTGCCGTACTGCTTCTGGTAGGTACGGAAGTTGGAGATGGAAAGCTGCTGATACATCGATGAAAAGACATCGACGAACGTAATCCGCTTCTCTGGATCTTCAATCTGACGCTCCAATACAAATTGTAAGGAGAACAGCAGATTCACAAAAAGCTCTACCGAAGTATAGGAGAAAATCGGCTGTTCGATAATCTGTGTGAACAATGTCTGGACATCCATTCGATCTGCTGCAATATCGTTTGATGTTGTCAGATCGCAGATCAGACGGAAAAATACGGACAGGTCATCCTTTAACTGGAGGATGATGTTTGTGTCAGCGTAAGTGCTGAACAGATAGTTCATAATATGTTTCAGAATCTCTGGACGTTTCTTCTCGTCGAGAAGTCCAACCAATTGCAGTTTTGCTGCCAGAGAATCATAATCGTAGTTCGCACAGCCACAGGAGCAGCGGTGAATATAATGGGTTGCAACACGCTGTGCGACAGGTGCTGTATTCTCATCTAAGAAATCCGCCATATGGAGGATTGCCTTGTATGCAAGCTCAGCTGCGTTTGCCTCGACGGTTGTGAGAGGTGGATTTAATGTGGACGCGTAAGGCGCATTATCAAAGCCGATTGCTAAGATGTCCTTGCCGACCTTCAGTCCAAGCTTGGCAAATACACGATATCCGCCTTTTGCCATTTCATCATTTGCAAATACGACGGCATCTAATTCCGGATGGGTTGAGACGAAAGCTCCGATCAGCTTTTCACTACTATCCTCGAAATTGCCATAGACAACATAGTTTTCGTTATATGGAATATTCTGTTCTTCCAGAACCTTGCGATAGGCATTCAGACGTTCCATCGCGTCAATATTGGTCTTTGGACCGCTGACGTAACCGATGTTCTTCGCACCGTGATCGACGATCAGATGCCGGATGCCCTGCATGAAGGCGCCCTGATTATCAAAAATCATAGATGGATACCCTGGCATATCGGTGTAGAGGATGACAACCGGAATTCCAAGAAATTGTGCAAGGAATCTGCGGCGGGCGTCAAGATCAATACGACAACCGATCAGTCCCATCATAATATATAAAATATCCAGGTGATTATCATTTGCAAACTGGAACAGGGTATTATACTGATATTCGTACTGTAAATGGTCATCAGAAATAAGGGTATTATCAAGATACATACCCGGAAAGATATACATATTTGCATCAATGGCACGTGCGCCAAGCTCGGCACCTTTGACTGCCTCTGATGTAAATGGAGTATTCAAATCATTGATTAGCAATCCTATATTTTTTCGCAAAGAAAATTCCCCCTTGTTCCATAAAACAAACCACGAACCTTATAATTTCATTATCGACATTTTAACTGAAAATTCAACATAATTTTCAAAAATTGTAAAATTTGTAGCATACTATTGTGAAAAAACACAAAAAAATAGGAAACTATCTTTGCAAAAGTGCTGAAAATCTGGAGATTCAGAAAAACCGACTTACGATTTGCCTGCAAAAGTGATATTATAAATAGGTAGAATATAAGAGGGTTTAATAGAAAGATGGAGGCGAGAGAGTGTTTCATGTAGGCGATTATATCGTATATGGAAGCAATGGTATATGCCGGGTGGAGGAGATCACACATCCGGATATAGCGGGAATTGATGAAGACAAATTGTATTATGTGTTAGTGCCGGAAAAGACAAGGGACAGTCGGTTGTTTTGCCCGACAGACAATAGCCGGGTTGTGCTTCGGAGTGTGATCACAGCCGATGAGGCGGCAGCTTTGATGGAAGAGGTCAAGGAAATCGAACCATTGCAGGTAGAGAGTGAGCGGATGCGGGATGACAGTTACAAAAAGGCAATGAAAAGCTGTGATCTGCGCCAGTGTGTCAAGGTAATCAAGGCACTTCTGATCCGGAAAGAAGAGCGTGAGTCACATGGCAAGAAAGTGACGGTAACTGATGAACGGTATATGAAGCTCGCCGAGGAGGGCTTATACAGTGAGCTTTCTCTGGTTATGGGAAAAGACCGGGAAGAAATCAAAGAGAAATTTTTAGATTATTGTAAGCAATAGTCTTTTATTTTTTCGGATAGTATAGTATAATATGCTTATCTAGGATAAAATTAAAGAAAAATGGAGGAATTACAAATGTTAGTTTCAGCTACAGAAATGTTGAAAAAGGCTAAAGCTGGTCATTATGCAGTTGGTCAGTTCAACATCAATAACCTTGAGTGGACAAAGTCAATTCTTTTAACAGCACAGGAGCTCAACTCCCCAGTTATCCTTGGTGTATCTGAGGGTGCCGGAAAGTATATGACAGGATTCAAGACAGTTGCAGCTATGGTTAAGGCTATGGACGAGGAACTTGGAATCACAGTTCCAGTAGCACTTCATTTGGATCATGGAACATACGAAGGATGTTATAAGTGTATCAAGGCTGGTTTCACATCTATCATGTTTGATGGTTCTCACTATCCATTCGAAGAGAACCTTGCTAAGTCTACAGAGCTCGTAAACGTAGCTCATCAGCTTGGTCTTTCTATCGAGTGTGAAGTTGGTTCTATCGGTGGAGAAGAAGACGGCGTTGTAGGTATGGGTGAGTGTGCAGATCCTGAAGAATGTAAGACAATCGCTGATCTTGGCGTAGACATGCTTGCTGCAGGTATCGGTAATATCCATGGTAAGTATCCGGCAAACTGGAAGGGACTTTCTTTCGAGACATTGGATGCTATCCAGCAGAAGACAGGCATTATGCCTCTCGTACTTCACGGTGGTACAGGTATTCCTGCTGATATGATCAAGAAGGCAATTACACTTGGTGTATCTAAGATCAACGTAAATACAGAGTGTCAGCTTTCATTCCAGGAAGCTACAAGAAAGTACATTGAAGCTGGTAAGGATCTCGAGGGTAAGGGATTTGATCCACGTAAGCTCCTTGCACCTGGTGCAGAAGCTATCAAGGCAACAGTAAAAGAGAAGATGGAACTTTTCGGATCTGTTGGTAAGGCTTAATAAGTAACTTCTTTAAAAAAGACTAGATGCGAGTCGCTCTACATCATGTAGGGCGACTTTTTTCAACGTTTTTCTTCTGTATTTCTCTTGTTTCCTGTGTCTGCATGTATTATAATTATTATAATTATGCGGCAGTATGCCCATTTATGTAAACTACTGCCGAACCAGGAGAAAACGCATGGCTTTAAAACACGTAATGATCAACGATATAATTGCAGAACATAGTGCGCGGATGCAGAATCTGAAAAAGTACTATCCGTTTTTCGTGTTGAATGAGACGACTTTTACACAGTACAAGGAAGGTAAGTATGCGTTTTTAGATATGGGATATATCACGATGGCGTCCTTGCGGTTTTTCATCAATGAAAACAATTTCCACGAAAAGGACGTCACGTATGAAGAATATGAGGATTTCCTGCGGGAACTTCTGACGCGGGATTTCAAGCTGGAAGAGGAACTGGTAGAGCTGCGCGAACTGATCTCCTATATTTTTGATAAGATTAAAAATGACGGGCGGGCGTTTGAGTTTCATTTCTATGATCCGGAAGTGCGGGAAAACAAGGTCGCACGCGTGAAGCTGATTGACAGTCATATCGCGCAGGGGACGGTTTATTATACGATTACGCCAGAGGGCATTGAGTTCTATCTGGATACGAAGGAAATCAAAGACGAGAGCAAGATCAATGTATCCCAGTTGTTGCTTGAGAAGATGATCAATGCGAACAACTTCAAGGGCGGTATCGATGTGGTTCGTCGGATCAACAGTCAGGTGATCTCGCTGATTGAGCAGAAGGAGCAGGTCGTAAAGCTGCTTGGAGTGGATGTGTTCGAGGGTGCAAAGGCGTATGAACATTTCATGGACACGACGGCAAAGTGGTTTACCGAAGAGCAGAAATTATTTGTGAAGAACAAGGCGCTGGTCGATAAGGCGATTGAAAAGGCAGAGTTTGAACGCGATACCGATGGAGGTTCACCGACCCTGCATTCGAAGGCACTCTCGGAGATCAGCCAGTTGGAGACAGAGTTAAAGAAAACAATCTACAATCATAGCCGCCTGATCGGTGAGACAACCGAGCTGTCACAGTTGTCCGATCAGATCATCAACCGGGCGAAATTACGGAAATTAAGACCAGTCTTTGATTTTAAGCAGGCGTTAAATACGATCATGAAGCTGGATCAGCCGGATCTGCTGGCACATGTGCTGGAACCGCTGTTTGCGCCGCGGATGGATAAGTATTTCACGATGCGGAACATCGACAATATCCTGACGCTTCGAAGTGATGAGAAGCAGGAGACAGAGAAGATTGAAAAGCGGGAACTGACACCAGATTTCAAGTATGAGGACGAGATTCTGGAGGAGAAGATCGGACGAAACTTCGCCCACCTGTTCTACGAGCTCTGCGATCAGTTGAAGAAGTGGAATCGTGTTACCTTGAAGGAATACAATGGAATCCTTGAAATAAAATTTGGCGAGGAAATCTATACAAACCGCGATTACTATGCGTTCCTAGTACATTTATCCGGGAAGCGGTCGTATCGGGTTGATGAAATGCTCGAGAAGCAGGAAACGATGTTAGAAGAGATGGTCGTCGAACATCTGACAGAGGAAGAAAAGGAACGCATTCGAGATATTCGATTCACAATCACATTTGGAACGGATGAGGTAGAGATCAAACCACAGATGCAGGATATAGAAGCCGTCGAGCCGTTTGTGGTAACGGATATGAATTTTGAAAGGGAGGCAGCCGAGTAATGGAACAGCGAAATCTGGAAAAAGCATTGGATGTATATGCCGCGTTGATTACCGGGCAGGAAATCTCCAGAAGCAATCCGGACACACGGGATCTGTATGAAGAATTTTATGCAAATGCTGCTGTGTACGACATTGTAACCAAGATGATGAAAAAACTGAATTTGAATTTATATGAATATCAGGATGCGGTCTATCTGACTGCCGGTGAGGGAAACCGCGTGTTTGGATATACAAACGATGATATGAAGCGTCTGCTTGGGCTACGGTTAAACCGGGAGCTGTATATGGTATATTTTATCATGTACAATTTCCTGTTACTGTTCTATCAGGATTCCGCATCGTATCAGGTGAAGGAATATGTGCGGCTCGAAGATATTTTAGAGCAGGTAACAACGTATCTTGCGTCAATTACAAAGGATCTGTCTGTGTATTCCATGAGTGATGTGGAAGCGGACAGTTTCAAGTCACTGGCGCTTTTGTGGGATGAGCTTCCACTTGTGACTTCCGATGAGAAGGACAAGAACCGTGCCAGCCGTGCGTCCCGTACCGGATATGTGAAACTGACGTTTAATTTCTTACAGGAACAGAAATTATTTATCGCGGTGGAAGACCGCTATTATCCAACTGACCGTTTCCATGCGATCGTGGAGAACTATTTCGAGGAGTACAAAGGAAAAATTTACAAAGTACTGGGAGGAGAGACAAATGCCTAGTATCAACCGTATTCGTGTCAACAATGTAAAATATAATTTTGGAACGCAGTACTACGATGATTTTACCATGCGGATGTATGGAAAGAACACTTTGTACGATCTGGCAAATGGTGGTGGAAAGAGTGTGCTGATGCTGCTTTTGATGCAGAACATGATTCCAAACTGTACACTCGATGAGAAACAGCCGATTGAAAAGCTGTTTCGTACCGGAAATGGAAATACAACCATCCATTCTCTCGTCGAATGGAAGTTGGATGAGCAGGATCGCAAGGAAGGCTATCGCTATATGACGACGGGATTCTGCGCGCGCAAAGCGAAGGATGTCGAGGGCGAGACGGCGAAGAAGGATGTGGCAGCGATTGAGTATTTCAATTACTGTATTTTCTACCGGGAGTACAATAAAAATGATATTATCAATCTGCCGTTGTCGAAGGACAAAGAGCGCATCACGTTTCAGGGATTGCGGAATTATCTGAAAGAGTTAGAACATCGTGATATGTCACTGAAGGTCTGCATCTTTGACCGGAAGGGTGAATACCAGCGGTTTATCAGCGGATATGGTCTGCATGAGAGCCAGTGGGAGATCATCCGAGGAATCAATAAGACCGAGGGGCATGTGCGTACCTACTTCGAGACGAATTATAAGACGACGCGAAAGGTCGTGGAGGATCTGCTGATCGAGGGCATCATCGAGAAAGCGTATGCAGTAAAGACGATGCGTGACGGCGAGGATTCTGACACAATGGCGAAGATGCTCATGGATATCAAGGAGCAACTTACGATCCTTGCTAAGAAGAAAAAGGATATTACAAGCTATGACCATCAGGCGGAGCTGATCGAGGTGTTGCGGGATAAAGTCGCGTCATTTATGAGTCTGTATCAGGAGCAGACGAATATGGAGAAGCTTCTGGCGGATATCTGCGTGACTGGAGAAGAGTTTGTAAAAAATGATGCCGAGACGCTGGAAAAGCTGGAGCAGACGCGCAATGAGAAGCGTGCGGCAAAGGACGACCAGAGAAAACGGATGGAATGCCTGAAGGTTGCACGGGATAAACGACATCTCGAACAGCTTTACGGACAGATTAAACAGGCGGAAAAACAGCTTGAACTGGAACAGAGCCGTCTGGAGACTGAGCAGGCGGAGTTCGCAAAAAAAGAGAGTATTAACGAGTATCTCGAATATGTGGATGACCGCAGGAAAAAGGATGAACTGGAGGCGTGGGTAAAGGCGCAGATGAATGCGTCAGCCTTTGATGAGACACAGTTATATACCTATGCCTATAATATAAAGATGCGCATGGATGTGCAGATGACGAACCTGCGCAACCAGATTGCAGCCGATACGGAAGAATTAAAGCGTGAGGTCGCAAAGCAGAAATATAATGAGAAGATGCTTGCTGAGATGCAGGTGCAGCAGGCAGTGTATGAGCATAGCAAGCAGGAGGCTGAGACGCAGATCCGGCAGTTATCCGAACAGCTTTCCGCAATCCGTATGGAGATGAATGAGATCCGGTTTACGAAAGTGGATGAGCAGCTTGCAGAGTCCAAAGAGTTACTGGCATCTTTGCAGGAACAGCAGACACAGGAGGAAGCGCTTGTCGCAGATTGCAGGAAAAAGGAAGAAGCGCAGAAGGAACGGCTGATGCAGCTTCGTCTGCAACAGGCAGAAAATGAGAAGCAGCTTGCGGAGCTTCTGACGAAGGAACAGGCATTTGAGGAAGCGGCAGAAAAACTGCATAAGATACAGACAATTTACGGGGCATCCGAGATGGAAGCACTGTCGGATGTGCTGGCAGATCGTATCCGTGATGCGGTGCTCAAGATAGAGGCACTGAAAAAGCAGGGGGTGGAATGCGCCAAGAATGCGGAGCGACTGGCGGAGGGCAGATTGATCGGAGTATCCGAGGCTGCCAAGAAGGTATTGGATTATATTGAGACACGGCATGGAAGTGCAGCTATGTACGGAATGGATTATGTATCGGCTCTGCCGGCGGACAAGCAGGCGGCGGTACTTTCAGCAAATCCACAGCTTGTTTATGGGATTGTGGCAGAGGACTACGATACCCTGGCAGAAGATCCGAATATCCGCACAATTGATACAGGCGAAGTTCCAGTCTATATTTATGACCGTGACCGGATGGAAGAGATGGCGATGCATCTCGGAGACAATGTGTTTGCGGTGTCGGCAACACCGGAGTATCTGCTGGATGCCGAGACGATCAGCACACTGGTCGCAAAGGAGCGGCAGCGGGAAACAGAGATTGGCGATCAGCTTGCCATGCAGGAGGAGATGCTTTCTGCATACCGGGAGGATCAGGCATTTTTAATCCGTCTGTCTGACCGGGATCTGTTGGAGGCAGGAAAACGTCTGGCAGATGCAAGAAAGACGGCGACGGAATTAGAGACGCAGCTTACCGCATGCATGGATGAGCTCGAAATGATCCGCAAGAAGATTGCGGCATCGAAAGAAAAACAGGAAAATTGTAAGCAGGAATACGAAGCATGCATACAGGATGTGAACCGGTTATATACCGTGGAGCAGTTAACCTCTGTGATTGCTACACAGGAACAGCGGCAGGCAGAGGCAGAAAAGGCACTGGAGCGTCTGGAAGAACAGAAAGCATCGTTCGTGGCACAGGGCGGAGACAGCCGGCTTGATACAGAGCAAACAGAAGCGAAAATACGTTTCATGCAGGAACAGCTGGATACGCTTGTACGTGAATGGAAAGATAATTATGAGTCTTATTATAATGTCGATCAGGAATACGAAGTATTAACGATTTCGGATGAGGATTTACGGGCGAGATTCCGGACAATGGTTGATGAGAACCGCGGCGATATGCGTGCGATGGAAGATAAGCAGCTCGTGATCGCCACATTGCTTGCTTCGATGGAAAAATCCAGAAAATCAATCGAGCGCAGAGGTGTTGATTTTAAAGAACTGGCAGATCTGGAAAGCCGGAATCTGCTGTATTTCTCGGATGATGCGGTGCTTACCGTATGCCGGGAGAATATTGCACAGACGAAGGAACAGTTAAAGAAAGAGGAACGGCAGCTTTCCGAGATCCGCTCCAAAGCAGATAAGTTAGATGGAAGCATTCAATATGCAATCGAGAATATCCAGAATGGATATGGTTCTTACGAGGAAGTGGATGCAAGTGAGTCAGAGATCATTGCCAGTCTTGAAAGCGGGCAGACATTGCTGGCACGGCTGGAGGCGGAAGCAAAGGCGTGCGACGAAGAGTATCGTACCTATGAGAAACGGCAGCGGTATATGACAGATCTGTATAAGGATGTCAAGCGGATCGTAACGACACATGAGATCAGTCTGGAAGATGCGACACCGATGTTAGAGGATAAAGAGACATTACGGGAGATGTTTGAATCCCAGCTTATGAATTTCGACCGGACATGCAAACAGCTTGACCGTGCGAAAAATGAGCTGCTCAAATTTAAGGGCAATACGGCACAGGCGTTTGATGAGATGCATGCGTATGAGCTTGCGGGAACGATCCGGGACGATGTGCGGATTCCAGAGAATTATGCAGAGGCAAAGGCATTGGTGGACAATCTGGAGTCTATGGTTGGATATGTGCGTCTGGAACGTGACCGTGTGGAGAAGAGTCTGACCGATATGGAGGGGCTCAAAGCAAACTTCGAGGAGCAGTGCCTGCAACGGTGTTTGGATGTGCGGACGGAGCTGGATAAATTACCGAAGCTTTCCCGGATTATCATGGAGGATGAAGTGATCCAGATGGTAGGCTTACAGGTGCCATATGTGAAGGATGAGTTTTTGAAACAGCGGATGTCGGATTATGTAGACCGCATCGTGGCACAGGCAGATGATTATGAGCAGGATCGCGACCGGATGAAATTTATTAGGAACAGTTTGACTTTAAAGAAATTGTTCAGTGTGATTGTAACCGATATGAATGCGATCAAGCTGAGTCTGTATAAGCGGGAAAGAATCAAAGAACAGAGCCGTTATCTGAAATACGAGGAGGCCGTTGGAAGTACCGGACAGTCGCAGGGTATTTATATCCAATTCCTGATTTCCATCATCAATTACATTTCCGGTATGTACCGGATTGGAAATGAGGATACAGGAACAAAGACGATCTTTATTGATAACCCGTTTGGTGCGGCGAAGGATGTGTATATTTGGGAGCCGATCTTCGCATTGCTTGCGGCAAATCATGTACAGCTGATCGTGCCGGCACGTGGGGCAACACCAGCAATCACCGGACGATTCGATGTCAATTATATTTTAGGACAACAGATGGCAGGCGGAAAGCAGCTGACCGTAGTTGTCGATTATACAAGCAAAGTCGAGCAGGAGGAACTTGTTTATCAGGATCTTGAATATGAACAGGTGAGCTTCGATTTTATATAGTAGGGAAAGACAGAGGATAAGTTATGCATTACAAGGAAGTAAAAGCAATTTTATCTCCGCAGAATGGTCTGAATATCTATCGGGGATGCAGTTATTCGTGTGTGTTCTGCGATGCACGCAGTACCTGCCACCGGATGGATCACGAATTTGAAGATATCGAGGTAAAAGCCCATGCTGTGGATATGCTGGAGTATGCATTGAAGAAAAAGCGGACAAGGAGCATGATACAGATCGGTTCTTCGTCGGAGCCGTATATTCCGCTCGAAGAGGAATTGCAACTGGTGCGGCGGTGTCTGAACCAGATCGAGCGGTTTGATTTTGGATTGGTATTACATACACATTCAATGCTTGCACTGCGGGATATTGATATCTTAGATAAGATCAACCGTAAGACCAAATGCATCGTGATCGTGCGGCTGAGTACCTATGATGATGCGCTCGCGAAAAAGTTAGAGCCTGGAACGTCGCTTCCATCAGAGCGGTTTTCGCTGATGCAGCAGCTCACGGAGCGGGGCATCACAGTGATCGTCAACCTGGCACCAATCCTGCCGTTTATCAATGATGACATGGAGAACATACAGGGGTTGTTGTCGTACTGTGTGAAAGCGGGCGTATATGGAATCCTGACGGACAAAATGTGTCCGGTTTTAAGAGAGGGAAACCGGGAGCGTTTTTATCAGCAGCTCTATAAGAATTTCCCGGATATCTATGATCAGTATGAGGCTGTTTACGCAGACGAGAAGACATTGAAGACAAAAAATTATACCGAGATTATGGCGTGCATCCGTGAGACCTGCGAGGCGCATGGAATCCAGTATGATAAGGAAGAACTGCTTCGGTTCACGCGGGAGTATAAGAATAAGACGATCGGAACACAGCTCAGTTTGTTTGACATGATGTAAAAATGGTAGATATATGAGGAGATGGAGAAGATGAGTAAGAGCAAAAAAGAAAGACAACAGGAAAAAAAGGAGCTGAGACAGGCACAGGAGAAGGCGCAGCCAAAACAGCCGCAGGCAGAGAAAAAGCCAGAACCGAAACCAGTAGAAGCAAAGAACGCGCAGCCGGAGACAGCCGCAGATGTGAAGATGAATTTCTATTCCGGCATGTCTATGATCATGACGATTATGGCAGCTGCTTCCGCAGTGGTTGCCATGATTGTAGCAGCAAGAGGATTTTATTATATTCTGCAGACTCTGTATGATGAGACGCAGACCGATATCGTGCTTTTGAGCGATAATCTGGTTGCGGCGGATTTCAGTCCATCGATCCGCATCTTTCTGTATGTGATGGGACTGCTGATGGCGGTACAAGTGGTGTTATCTCTGGTAGGTACGGTAACAGCAATCAATCCGAAGAAGAAACCACTCTTCCCGATTTCGGTTGCCATGACAGTTCTGGCGGTTGCAGCATTGGTGCTCTATCTGGTTGGAAATGCAAAGACCGGAGATATCGCCAATATGTTTTCCAGAGTGGAGATGCATAAGCAGATCGGACTTTATACGATTTACCTGTATGTGCTGATTGCAAATCTGGTTTGTGCAGTGGTAAATCTGTTTGGACAGATGTATGGTTTGAAGTTGTATAAAAAGACAGGCAGTACCTGTTAGTAAAATAGAAAAAGTGTAGGAGGGTATGAAAATGGCATTTAAGGATTTTGTAAAGACAGTGAAGAGTGAAGCTGGTGACGCAGTGGAGGTTACAAAGCTGAAAGCAAAGATCAGCAAGGAAAAGGCAAATATCAAGGAGACATATGAGGCAATCGGTGAGATCTTCTACAATAAGGTAAAAGAGGGTGCGCAGATGGATCCGGAATTTTCGCCGTTGGTAGAGAAGATTGACGCTGCAAAAGAGTCAATCAAAAACTGCAATGACGAAATCGATCATGTAAAGATGAACTAAAATAAATGAAATAAGAAAGCAGAGGGAAACAAAGATGGACTATAATCAGATGAGCTTGAAGATGCATGAAGAAAATCACGGAAAGCTGGAGGTTGTCTCTAAGGTCGCAATCAATGACCGCGATGACTTAAGCACCGCTTATACACCAGGTGTTGCAGAGCCATGCCGTAAGATTCATGCGAATCCGGCTGACGTATACAAATATACCTGCAAGGCAAATACCGTTGCTGTTGTATCCGATGGTACGGCTGTACTTGGACTTGGCGACATCGGACCGGAGGCTGCGATTCCAGTTATGGAAGGAAAGTCTGTGCTGTTCAAACGGTTTGCAGGCGTGGATGCATTTCCAATCTGTCTGGATACAAAAGATGTCGATGAGATCGTGGAAACAGTAAAGCGGATCGCACCGGTATTCGGTGGTATCAATCTGGAGGATATTTCTGCTCCACGTTGTTTTGAGATTGAGAGCCGTCTGAAGGAAGAGCTGGATATTCCGGTATTCCATGATGATCAGCATGGTACAGCGATTGTTGTATCGGCAGGATTGATCAATGCATTGAAGCTGGTTGGAAAGCCATTTGATAAGGCAAATGTTGTGATCAATGGAGCTGGTTCCGCAGGTATTTCTATCTGCAAGCTGTTGCTCGCACTCGGTATCGGGAATGTTGTACTGGTCGATAAAAACGGAGCACTTTGTCCGGGTGAGGACTGGATGAATCCGGCACAAGCAGCGATGGCAGAGGTGACAAATAAAGATAAGCAGACTGGGGCGCTTGCTGAGATCATGAAGGGCAAGGATGTCTTTATCGGTGTGTCTGCACCGAATATTGTAACTGCAGAGATGGTCGCATCGATGGCAAACGATCCAATCGTATTCGCAATGGCAAATCCAACACCGGAGATCATGCCAGAGGAAGCAAAGAAGGGCGGCGTGCGCGTGATGGCAACCGGTCGTTCTGATTATCCAAACCAGATCAACAACGTGCTTGTATTCCCTGGTATTTTCCGTGGTGCGCTGGATGCGAAGGCAAAGGCAATCACAGAGGAGATGAAGATTGCGGCAGCCAAGGCAATTGCTTCGATCGTAACAGATGAGGAATTAAATGAGGAGTATATCATTCCGGGTGCTTTTGATGAGAGAGTGGCAAAGGTCGTTGCCAAGGCAGTATCGGATGAGGCAAAGAAGCTCGGAATCGTAAAGGAATAAGATAGTTGTAAAGATGCGGGAGGTGTGCAGATGGACGGAATGAGTCAGAAGCTCGAACAGGTGCAGGCGGAAGTAAATAAAGTGATCAAGGGCAAGGAGGATGTTGTAAAGAAGGTTCTTGCTGCCGTGATTGCAGGCGGACATATTCTGATGGAGGATATTCCGGGTGTAGGTAAGACGACGCTTGCAACAACCTTTGCAAAGAGTATGTCAATGCACTATAAGCGTGTGCAGTTTACGCCGGATGTACTGCCGAGTGATATCCTGGGATTTTCCATGTATAACTCTGCCACCAAGGATTTTGAATACCGGGAAGGTGCGGTATTTACGAATCTGTTCTTAGCGGATGAGATTAACCGAACCTCGCCGAAGACACAGTCCGCATTGCTTGAAGTTATGGAAGAAAAAACGGCGACGGTTGACGGTGTGACCCGGCCGTTGCCAGATCCATTTGTCGTAATCGCAACAGAGAATCCATATGGTTCTTCTGGTACGCAGATGCTGCCGGAATCCCAGCTTGACCGTTTTATGGTGTGTTTGTCCATGGGGTATCCAAGTCATGCAGATGCAGTGGCAATTCTGAAAGGAAATGCAGGGAAACCACTTTCGAAGGTGCAGGAAGTCATCTCGATGGAAGAGGTGCTTGCGTTGCGTGCGATGACAAATGATCTCTATGTGAAAGATGAAATCTATGAGTATATTGTAAATCTGGTGGAGGCAACCCGGACGATGGAGATCTTTTCGATGGGAGCCAGCCCGCGAGGTACGATCGCACTTTTGCGTATGGCAAAGGCAATGGCAGTGATCGACGGCAGAGATTATGTCTGTGCCAAGGATGTGCAGGATGTAGCGCGTGATGTATTAGGACATCGTGTGAAGCTGTCAGCACGTGGAAAGGCACAGGGTATCACAATGCAGCAGGCGATCGGAATGGTGATCGCAAATGTTACAGCACCGAGGGTATAAGGATTGGCAGAATATATTGTTCGGATAATTGGATATGGGTTATTGCTCTTTGTAAATGGGATGATCTACTATTTTCTGCATAGCCAGTTTTATTTTCTGGTGCTTGTGCTGATGGTGGCTGGACCAATCCTTTCCGCAATGTCGGTGTGGGTATTGCGGCATTATTTGCAGGTAGAGATTCATCATGCGCAGGATTCCTATGGGGTACAGGGGGAGACTGCGTATTTTACGATACAGATCAAAAATCCAACGTGGTTTGTCTCGCTGGATACGAAGCTGATCGTAAATGTGGAGAACACTCTGATGGAGACGATCGGGCAACAGGTATTTTCCGTGCCGGTACATGCTGGAAAAGGATATACCCTTACGCTTCCGGTTGTGGCGACGTATCCGGGACTGTTAAAGATCAGTGTGTCACGTGTGTATATCAAAGATCTGATGGGATTTTTTCGATTGAAGAAAAACGTGGAGCAGACGGCGGAGCTTAGTATCCTGCCGCGGGCTGTGACGGATATCGCATATGAAAAGACGGCACTTGAACAGGGCATGTTGGAGAGCGAGGAAAGCTCAAAACGGGGCAATGATTTCTCTGACGTGCAGGAAGTCCGGGAGTATATTCCGGGCGATAAGCTGATGAGTATCCACTGGAAGCTGTCAGCAAAGCGGGATATCCTGATGGTGAAGGATCGCGTGAGTATGTCGGATCACCAGCTTGTGATCGTGCCGGAGCTTTTTATCGATCAACCGGTGAATCTGGCGGCGATTCTGACGATGACGTATTCCGTGATTCTGGAACTGATACAGGAGCAGACGACCGTGCGGCTTTTGTATTGGAGTACAAACCGCTATGAATATGAAGATGTGAGGATTGATTATAAGGAAGAACTAGATGCGGCGTTTGCCCGTTTGTATTATGAGAAGGCATATAAGAATCCGAGTGAAGCGGCAGATCATATGGCACTGGTGCACCCGGAAATGCATGCATATCTGCATGTATTTAGTGATGGACAGGGTGCGCAGATGCAGGTGCGGGAAAATGAGTAGGTTATAATATGGCAAAAAAGAAACATGCAGATACAATTGAATCGATGGAACTGTGCGAGGGTGTGTACCTGCAGGAGGAATTCTTCGAGAAGAAGGAAAACCGGGTGCTTACTCTGTTGTTGAAGGGCTTCATTGTCTATCTTCTTTCGATGGGAAGTATCGGTTTTTATCTGACGGCATTTGACATTTCGTTTCATGTCGGGCTTTGCCATGCTTTGATTTTACTGACATCGCTTGGCTGTGCAATGTTGTATTACCGATTGATGGTGGAAAACCTCGGTTATCTGTTTTTGTTTGTCACCTTTGCATTTCTGGTATTTACATTCCGTGATTACATCAACAGTGGATTTTATGCGATCGTGAACATCACGGTTGATAATGCAGCCCAGTATTTCGATGTGGATATTCAGAGGTTATATGAGGAGAAAATTGGCAACCGGTATGTGACAGTCACGTTTGTGGCACTCTTTATCGGTATTGTGCTTGACATCTTATTAAATGTCTATATCTCCCGACGGATGCAGTATGTGACGGCAATCGTGATTATCATGTGTCTGAATCTGATTCCGCTTTATCTGACGATGGAGCCGGATTTGTTGTATGTGCTTATGATGCTTGCCGGTGTGGCTATGGCGATTATATTTAAGGCGGGAAAGCATTACAGTCCGCAGGTATCAGTCAAGCGTAGCAACGCACAGTTTCAGGTGCAGGGAAAAAAGAAAAAAGAGGTTGCCTATGTCTATGACGTGAAAGCAATGGTGCAGGCAGGGGTACTGGCGGTAGTCACTGCAATACTGGTCGTGACGGCGGCAAGCAGCTTTCGCCCGAAGGAGTCATTTAATGTCGGATACACCGGAAACAAATATAAAGATCTGACAATGGCGGCGATGTCGACGTTACTGGTCGACGGTTTTGAGGGCTTGTATCACAGAACTGGTACCAACGGCGGTGTTGGAGGTGGAAAGCTGGGAGAGGTTTCTACGGTTTATCTGGATAACCAGACCGATCTGGTTGTGAAGATGGCACCATATACATCAAACCGGATCTACCTGAAATCTTTTACTGGCGTCCGATATAACCCATATGCGAACGAGTGGACACCGATGAGTGAAATCCGGAATTATGATGGCATGGACACGAGTGCGGAGGTAAGATCGCTGAAAGAACAATACGAGGAGAACCGTGAGGGCAGTGCCAAAGCAACGATGGAGATTCAGTGTGTGGGTGTGTATCCTCAGTTGTATCAGCCGTATTATACTGCGGACGCAGAAGCGATACGGAACGGTTATACGATCACCTATTATCCGCGTGTGGCAGGAAACCGTGCATCCGTGACGTCAGAGTCTGTGGCGTATAATGATATGGATCTGTATGTGCCGGAGGAGAATTTAGAGGCGGTGTCACAGGTTGCATCGGAGCTTGGAACAATCGGAACGACAGATCATGTGATCGAGGAACTGAAAAATTATTATCAGGAGAATTATCCGTATACCGTCCGTCCGGGAAAGACACCAAAGAAAAAGGATTTTGTCAACTATTTCCTGTTGGAAAATAAGAAAGGCTATTGTTCTTATTTTGCAAGTGCGGCGGTGCTGATCTTCCGATACATGGGAATTCCGGCACGGTATGTGGAAGGTTATGCGATTGATTACGATCAGATATTAAGTGGCGAGCTGGTCGATGGCGCGGATTATGCAGATTATTATGATGGCTATTCTGAGATTGGTGAGACTGCATATGTAAAAGTGGATGTGACTGATGCCGATGCACATGCATGGGTGGAGGTGTACGATCCGGTAATCGGCTGGTATCCGGTGGATGTGACACCGTCGTCAAGCGACGATGAGGATATCACGAATTTCTGGGATGAGTTTGCAGATTTCATGGGCGGCGACGAAAGCGGTTCCGATACGGTTACAGAGAATGGAAATGCACTGACGATTCCGGACAATCTGATGCGGAATATCGTGTATGGACTGGCTGTGATCGCTGCTGGATTTGTTGTATTTCTGCTTGGAAAACAGTTTGTACTATGGATGTTATTCTATATCCGATTTGCCAAAGCTTCCTATAATGATAAGCTGATCTTATATTACAGCCGGATGGTGAAACGTTACGAGAAACGGCATACGGAGTTTGCAACATGTAAAAACTATGAGAATCAAATCCAATATATGCTTACCCATATGGCACAGGGAGAGGCGAGAACAGAGTTGGAACCGCAAGCCGGAACAGTAATTGAAATCTTGAATATCGCGGGCTTCTCGAATCAGTCCGTGGAAGAAGCAACCTATAAAAAGACGCAGGAATATCTGAAGAAACTGCGGCGGGCAGTGGGGAAGTAGACGTACAATAAAAATGTGCGTCTTTTTTTCTAAATTTTTCTAATTTTCCTCGAAAACCTATTGACTTTGTAGGAATTGAGTAGTAATATCTTCTCAACGAATACATACTATTCCTACTAAAGAGGTATGAAATATAGGAAATGGCAAAAATAGAAACGAAAAAGAAAAGGAGAAAACAAAGATGAAGATTGCAAAACAGTTAACTGAATTGATTGGAAATACTCCGCTTCTGGAGCTTACAAATTACGAGAAGGAGCAGGACTTGAAGGCAAAGATCGTAGTCAAGCTTGAGTACTTCAACCCACTTGGAAGTGTGAAGGACCGTGTTGCAAATGCGATGATCGAGCAGGGAATCAAGGATGGCAAGATCAATCAGGATACGATCATTATTGAGCCGACAAGCGGTAACACCGGAATCGGTCTTGCATTTGTATGTGCGGCAAAGGGACTGCATCTGATTCTGACGATGCCGGATACGATGAGTGTGGAGCGTCGGAAGATCGTAGGTGCACTTGGAGCAGAAATCGTCCTGACACCTGGACGCGATGGCATGAAGGGCGCAATCGCCAAGGCAGAGAGTCTGAAGGAGGAATATGGAAATGCATTTATTCCACAGCAGTTTGAGAATGCTGCAAATCCAGCCATCCATAAGGCAACGACAGCACAGGAGATCTGGAATGATACAGACGGACAGGTTGACATCTTCGTATCAGCCGTAGGTACAGGCGGAACCGTAACAGGAACCGGACTTGGGCTGAAAGAGAAAAATCCGGATGTGAAGGTGGTTGCAGTAGAGCCTGCAAGCTCCCCGGTTCTTTCCGGAGGAAAGCCGGGTCCACATAAGATTCAGGGTATCGGTGCCGGATTCGTACCAGATGTGCTTCGTATGGATATCTTAGATGAGATCATCCCGGTAGAAAACGATGCAGCATTTGAGACATCCAGAGATGTAGCAAGAACCGATGGCGTACTCGTTGGTATCTCTTCCGGAGCTGCACTGTTCGCTGCAACCGAGCTTGCAAAGCGTCCGGAGAATGAAGGAAAGACAATCGTTGTATTGCTTCCGGATACCGGGGAGAGATATTTATCAACTTCACTCTTTGTATAAAAAAGGAACATTATGAAGAAAAAACTGATGCTCGGACTCCTTGCATTTGCGCTCCTTCTGACCGGATGCGGAAAGCAGGAGGACGGGACAATCCGAATTACAAATGTGTCATATGATCCGACGCGGGAATTCTATGAAGCATATAATCAGATGTTCGAGGAACATTATCAGGATACATATGGCGAGACTGTGGAGGTTATCCAGTCGCATGGTGGTTCCGGTGCACAGGCGCGATCCGTCGTGGAGGGCTGTAATGCGGATGTTGTAACACTCGCACTCGAACATGATATTACACTGATCCAGAATACCGGATTGATCGATGCGGGATGGAAAGAGGAATTCAGCGATGATTCCTCTCCATATACATCGACCATCGTATTCCTTGTAAGAAAGGGTAACCCGAAGCAGATTCAGGACTGGGACGATCTGATCCGCGAGGATGTGGAAGTCATCACACCCGATCCGAAGAGCAGCGGTGGTGCCTGCTGGAATTTCTTGGCAGCACTTAGTTATGCGAAGACCGTATATAAGGAAGAAACGGAGCAGCAGGATTTCATGCGGAAGCTATACAGCCGGGTTTCTGTCATGGATTCCGGAGCCAGAGGTGCAACAACGACATTCGTGGAGAACAAAAAAGGCGATGTGCTTGTGGCATGGGAGAATGAGGCAATCACAATCCAGAATTCTTATGCCGGTGAATATGAGATCATCAATCCTTCCGTCAGTATACTGGCACAGCCGAGTGTGGCAATCGTCGATGACAATGCAGATGCCAACGGCACGCAGGAAGTAAGCAGGCAGTATCTTGAATATCTGTGCAGTGATGAGGCACAACGGTTGATCGGAACCTATGGATATCGTCCGGCCGATGCAGAAATCCTGAAGGAATATGCAGATAAATTTGATCTGACTATCGATCTGTGGAGTATCGATGACTTTGGCGGATGGGACAACGCCTATGAAACGTATTTCGATGATGGTGCATTGTTCGATCAGATCTATAACCATTCGTAGAGGAAAGAGTACAAAAGCGATGAAGAAAGCAAAAAAGACGCGTGTGATTCCGGGATATCATCTGACATTTGGAATCGTAATTACATTATTATCCCTGATCGTACTGATCCCGCTTGCATCGGTGCTTGTCTATGCACTGAAGCTTTCGCCGGGGGAGTGGTTCCGGCTTATCATGAAGGAAAATGTGAGAAATGCATTTCTGACAAGTGTTGGATGTTCCTTCCTGGCAGCTGTGATCAATACCGTGTTTGGATTGATCCTTGCATGGACACTTGTCAAATATGAGTTTCCGGGGAAGAAGCTGTTAGATGGATTCATCGAGCTGCCGTTTGCGCTTCCGACTGCGGTTGCAGGTATCACGCTTTCAAAGCTTTTTACGGACAGTGGATTTTACGGGAAGATATTCGCGAAGCTTGGAATCCGGATCGCTTATACGAAGGCAGGACTTGTGATTGCTCTGATCTTTGTCGGAATCCCGTTTGTTGTGCGGGCGGTACAGCCGGTATTAGAGAAGATGGATGGACAGTATGAGGAAGCGGCATTCATGCTTGGCGCAAGCCGCAGGAAAACATTTTTTGCCGTGATCCTTCCGGAATTACGACCGGCACTTCTTACCGGATTCGGGCTGGCATTCGCCAGAGGTATCGGAGAATACGGAAGTGTCATCTACATATCGGGAAACAGCGCGAAGGACAAGACGCAGGTCATCTCGTATGTGATCATGCAGAAGCTTGGAATGATCGATTATGAGAGCGCCACAGCGATTGCACTGCTGATGTTAATTATATCGTTTGTATTGTTGTTATTTATCAATATCGTTCAGGCGAGACAATCTGCCAGAACGAATCTGCTTTAATTAGTGTCCATGGGACGAAGTCCCATATTAGGATGACGCTGACAATCTGCCGCCGAACGGATGTGAGGGGCGATACATTAGGAAGGAGGAACCAGCATGAGTGAAAATGAGAAATTAGAGCGAAGCAGACGCCGGACAAAAATCATACTGATCACAATTACGGTACTGTTTATCGTGTTGATGCTGGTTGTGCCATTACTTTCTGTAATCGTCAATTCCCTGCGGGAGGGATTCACATTTTACATTGAGTCAATCTCGACAGAATATGTGCGTCACTCGCTACTTGTGACGCTGCTTGCAACCGGCATTGCGGTTGTAGTGAATACGATATTCGGAATCTGCGCCGCATGGCTGCTCACGAAGTTTTCCTTCCGGGGCAAACAGATTCTTGCAACTTTGATTGATATCCCATTTTCGATATCGCCGGTCATCGTAGGACTTGCCTACCTGATGACCTTCGGCAGACTTGGATGGTTCTACCCGGTGCTCCGGGCGTTTAATCAGCATTTTGGAACGGATGTGAGAATCGCATTTGCAATTCCGGGCGTAGTGCTCGCCACAGTATTTGTCACATTTCCGTTTGTCTCAAGAGAAATCATCCCGGTATTAAATGTACAGGGAAAGGATGAGGAAGAAGCCGCTGCACTGATGGGCGCAAAGGGATTCACGATATTTCGAAAGATCACATTCCCACATATGAAATGGGGACTGATCTACGGCATCATCCTCTGTACGGCGCGGGCACTGGGAGAGTTCGGTGCGGTGAATGCGCTCTCGAAGACGAGAGGCGAGACATTCACCCTGCCGCTTGAGATCGATGCCATGTATATGTCAGGCACGAAGACCTCGATCACCGCGGCATTTGCGGTATCTTCGATTCTTGTGATCTTAGCGATCATCTTACTGATCGCAAGAAATATTATCGAGCATAGAGGAAAAGAGAAGGAGCCGAAAGGAACAAGGTAGAGACTATGTATGTGGAAATGAAAAATATCTATAAAAAATATGGTGATTTCCTTGCATCGGACAATGTGAGCTTCGGCGTCGAGAAAGGAAAGCTGGTCGCTCTGCTTGGACCATCCGGAAGCGGAAAGACAACACTTCTTCGGATGATCGCAGGACTGGAGAATCCAAATGAAGGTGATATATTTATTGACGGCAAACGCGTCAATGATATCCCGGCGTCAAAACGTGGAATCGGATTCGTATTTCAAAGCTATGCGCTGTTTCGTTATATGACGGTATATGAAAATGTAGCATTTGGATTGGAGCTTCAGAAGATGCCGAAGAAACAGATTAAGGAACGTGTGACCGAGCTGTTATCGCTGACCGGACTTGCCGGCATGGAGAAGCGGTATCCGAATCAGCTATCCGGTGGACAGCGGCAGCGGGTGGCATTCGCCAGAGCATTAGCTCCGAATCCACAGGTACTGTTGTTGGACGAACCATTTGCAGCGATTGACGCGAAGGTGCGGACCGAGCTTCGGACATGGTTAAAAGAGATGGTTACAAAGCTTGGTATCACAAGTATCTTCGTCACACATGATCAGGATGAGGCGGTCGAGGTTGCGGATGAGATTATCATCACGAACCACGGCGTGGTTGAGCAGATGGGAACACCGCTAGAGATCTACAAATCCCCGGATACCCCATTTGTGGCACAGTTTATCGGACGGTCATCTGTAGTGGAAGATTATGACCGGCTGAAAGGATTTGAACGAATCCCACATGCAGACAAGGCGGTGATCCGGCCGGAGTTCGTGAAGATCTCGAAGAGTGGAAAGCTCGATCAGTATATCAGTGCTGCGGAGCTTGGGACGGTCAAGGAAGTGATCTTCAAGGGAAACCGCATGGATGTGGTTGTGGATATCAACGGAATTGAGGTAACCGGTGAGCGGTCGCTCGAAAAAGATCTCGTATCCGTCGGGGAGACGGTACATGTGCTGATCTACCGGTTATATGTATTTGATGAAGAAAAGACGTATTTGTTAGAGAATAAAGAGATGCAGGAGCAGGATGTATTCTACATCTAGTGCAAAGGAAAACTGGAAGGGAGTTGCTTATGAATATCGAGAACACAGAGCTTCTTCATACGGACGTGCTGATCATCGGTGGCGGAACCGCCGGATGCTATGCGGCACTTACCGTAAGGGAGAATTCCGATTACAAGATCATCATAGCGGAAAAGGCGAACATCAAGCGGAGCGGATGCTTAGCTGCCGGTGTCAACGCAATCAATGCTTATATTGTAAAAGGCAGAAAGCCGGAAGATTATGTGGAGTATGCGAAGAAGGACGCGGACAACATCGTGCGGGAGGATCTGCTTCTCACGATGTCCGAGGGCTTGAACCGTGTGACGGCGAAGATGGAACAGCTTGGACTGGTCATCTTAAAGGATGAGAATGGAGAGTACGTCGCCAGAGGTAACCGGAACATCAAGATCAACGGAGAGAACATGAAACCGCTTCTCGCATCGGCAGTGGAAGCACTTCCGGATGTCACGATCTTAAACCGGGTGAATATCACTGATTACTTAATCGAAGATAATGAGATCAAAGGTGCGATTGGATTTTCCATCGAGGAACAGAAAGTCTATGTGATCCGGGCGAAGAAAGTGCTTTGCGCAACCGGAGGTGCGGCTGGTCTGTACCGACCGAACAATCCGGGCTTTTCGAGACATAAGATGTGGTACCCGCCATTTAATACCGGAGCGGGATTCGCGATGGGGATCCTCGGTGGTGCCGAGATGACAACGTTCGAGATGCGGTTTATCGCCCTTCGTTGTAAGGACACGATCGCACCGACCGGAACGATCGCACAGGGCGTTGGCGCGAAACAGGTCAATGCACTTGGTGAGGTATATGAGACAAAATACGGACTGACGACTTCCGAGCGTGTATATGGCACGGTGATGGAGAATTTGCAGGGCAGAGGTCCTTGTTATCTTCGTACCGAAGGTATTTCAGAGGAACAGAACGAATCGCTGAAAAAGGCGTATTTGAACATGGCACCGAGCCAGACGCTGAAATGGCTAGAATCCGGCAGGAAGCCGAGTGAGCAGAATGTTGAGATCGAAGGAACCGAGCCGTATATTGTAGGCGGACATACCGCGAGTGGCTACTGGGTTGACACGAACCGCCAGACGACAATCAATGGATTATATGCAGCCGGGGATGTGGCAGGTGGATGTCCACAAAAATATGTGACAGGCGCGATGGTCGAGGGAGAGATTGCGGCGAAGCATATCGTACAGATGCTTGACGAGCAGGCAGGTACATCGGATGAGAGATCCGCAGATGAGACATTCGATGCAAAGCTTCAGACGGTTGTGGATGATAAGATCACCGAATACAGCCATTACCTGAACAATCCATCCGGGATGTTTACAACAGAGGCACTTGAGGAAGCAATGCAGAAGGTCATGGATAATTATGCAGGCGGAATCTCCACCCATTACCAGTTCAACGCGAAGCAGTTAGAGCTGGCAAAGCAGAAGATCAAGCAGCTGCAGGAGCTTCTGCCAGATGTGAAAGCGGACGACATGCACGAGTTGATGTTTGTCTATGAGCTGAGGGAGCGATTGGTTGTATGCTTATCCGTGATTGCGCATCTTGAGGCAAGAAAAGAGACACGCTGGCACAGCTTCGCAGAGAATCTGGATTATCCGGAGAAGAGCGATGCGTGGTTAAAATATGTAAACTCCAGATACGAGGACGGCGAGATTAAAATCATCTTCCGTGACTTAGTAGGAAGGGAGGAAGCTTATGAGCATCTTCATTGATAAAGAAAAATGTAAGAAATGTGGCAAATGTGCAGCTGTCTGTCCGGGCAGCCTGATCGGTAAGAATCCGGATGGAACCGCATGCATGCGCTACCCGAAAGACTGCTGGGGCTGTTCTTCATGCATCAAGGAATGTAAGTTCGGTGCGATCGCCTTATACCTTGGCGCAGACATCGGCGGCATGGGAAGTAAGATGACCGTGAATGCAGAGGACGGCAAACTTTATTGGAACATCGAGAAACGGGATGGCACAACCGAACAGGTTGTGATCAATCAGAAGGAATCGAACAAGTATTAGATCGAAAGGAAGGTACAAGAGGATGGGACAGTTATCACATCTGGATGAATTGGAAGCAGAAGCGATTTACATTATCAGAGAAGTGGCAGCCGAGTGTGAGAAGCCGGTTATGCTTTATTCCATCGGAAAGGACAGCTCCGTTATGCTGCATCTGGCGATGAAAGCATTTTACCCGGAGAAGCCACCATTTCCGTTCCTGCATGTCAACACGACATGGAAGTTCAAGGAGATGATCGAGTTCCGCGATTACATGGCGAAGAAGCTCGGAATCGAGATGATCGAGTATATCAACGAGGAAGGCGTAAAGCAGGGCATCAATCCATTTGATCATGGCAGTGCTTACACAGACATCATGAAGACACAGGCGTTGAAGCAGGCACTTGACAAATACGGATTTACCGCAGCCTTTGGTGGCGGCAGAAGAGACGAGGAGAAATCAAGAGCCAAAGAGCGTATCTTCTCCTTTAGAAATGAGCATCACGCATGGGACCCGAAGAACCAGAGACCGGAGATGTGGAAGCTTTACAATTCCAAGATCAAGAAGAAAGAGGAAGTTCGTGTATTCCCACTTTCGAACTGGACAGAGAAGGACATCTGGCAGTATATCAAGCGTGAGAACATCGAGATCCCATCACTGTATTTTGCAAAGGTGAGGCCGGTCGTATACCGGGATGGAAATATCATCATGGTAGATGATGATCGTATGAAGCTTCTGCCGGGCGAGAAGATCGAGTACAAGAGCGTGCGTTTCCGTACACTTGGATGTTACCCGCTGACCGGTGGATGCGAGTCAACCGCAGATACATTGGATGCAATTATAGAGGAAACACTTTCAGCAGTTTCTTCCGAGCGTACAACGCGTGTTATCGACAACGAGGCAGCCGGAAGCATGGAACGAAGAAAACGGGAGGGATATTTCTAAGATGAGCGGATTATTAAAATTTATCACTTGCGGTAGTGTGGACGATGGAAAATCCACATTGATCGGACATATCTTATATGATTCCAAGCTGCTTTACGCAGATCAGGAAAAGGCACTTGAATTAGACAGTAAGGTCGGAAGCCGCGGCGGTGCGATCGATTACTCCCTTCTGTTGGACGGACTGATGGCAGAGCGTGAGCAGGGTATCACGATCGACGTTGCCTACCGGTATTTTACAACAGACAAGCGAAGCTTTATCGTGGCAGATACACCGGGACATGAGGAGTACACAAGAAACATGGCAGTCGGAGCATCCTTTGCAGATCTTGCCGTAATCTTGGTGGATGCCAAGCAGGGCGTGCTCGTCCAGACAAGACGACATGCACGAATTTGTGCATTGATGGGTATCCGGTACTTCGTATTTGCAGTCAATAAGATGGATCTTGTCGGTTACGATGAGACACGTTTCCGTGAGATCGAGAAGCAGATTGCGGAGCTTACAAAAGAGCTGTCACTTCCAAATGTAACGATCATTCCGGTTTCCGCAACCGAGGGCGATAATGTTACAACAAAGTCAGAAAATATTCCTTGGTACACAGGCAAGGCATTGCTTCCGTACCTTGAGGATATTGATATTGCAGAGGACGACAGCGAGCAGGGATTCTACATGCCGGTACAGCGTGTGTGCCGTCCGGACCATACATTCCGTGGATTCCAGGGACAAATCGAGCATGGAAGCATACATGTGGGTGACGAGATCACAACACTTCCAAGCAACGAGACAGCGAAGGTAAAGAGTATTTACATCGGCGACAAGGACAGCGAATTTGCAGTGAAGGGACAGCCGGTTACCATCCAGCTTGACCGTGAGGTGGACGTATCGAGAGGCTGTGTTCTGACCGCCGCATCCGGCGCGAAGGTTGCTTCTTCGATCACAGCAACACTGCTTTGGATGGATGATGAGGAATTGCAAAACGGCAAGAACTTCTTCTTCAAGCTTGGCACGAAGATGATCCTTGGTGCCGTGACCGATATCGAATATGCAATCGATGTCAACACCGGTGAGAAAAAGAAGGTTAGCAGCTTAAGCAAAAATGAGATTGCGGTTTGCAAGATTTCTCTGGCAGATAAGATCGTGGTCGATGAATTTAAGAATCATAAGACACTGGGTGAGTTCATCCTGATCGACCGTGTTACAAATATGACTTCTGCCTGCGGTGTCGTAGAGCAGGTACACACCGAAGAAACCGGACTGTACGAGGGCAGAGTTGACAGAAATACAAGAGCCGCATTAAAGAGCCAGAAGGCAATTACAGTGAAGTTCGTGGAAGGAAAGACGATTAACCGTGCGTATGTCGAGGAAGTGGAGAAGGCACTGAGCATCGAAGGACGTCATACATACCTGTACGCACCGGCCGATGGCGAGGCGATTGAGACCGTTGTGAAGCATCTGCACCGTGCCGGACTTGTCGTATTACTGCTTGTCAATGAGAAGCAGGACAAGACACTTACCGGAACCTATGATCTCGTATTTGCAGGTGATGCAAATGAGGAAGAGGTCAGCAGGCAGATAAGATCTGCATCCGCATATGCGGGTACGATCGTTGCAGGAAGAGATTATATTTAGGAGGCGCCTATGAGGTTTAATACAAAACTTTTACATGGAAATAAAATGGGCGATGCCAATACCGGCGCGACACTCACACCTGTGTATCAGTCAAGTGCCTTTTACCAGCCATCTGCGGAACAGCACGAGAAGCTGTTTCACAATAAGGCAACCGGATTTTCGTATACGCGAATCAACAACCCGACGATCTTTGCCTTTGAGGAACGCATGACGACACTGGAAGGCGGACTTGCATCGGTTGCCTGCGCATCCGGTATGGCAGCCATCACGAACGCTCTTTTGAACATCGTGACATGCGGACAGGAGATCGTCGCATCGACGAGTCTGTATGGCGGTTCGATTGATGTGTTCCATGATTTCGAAGCATTTGGAATCAAGACGGTGTTCGTGGATATCAGCGATGTGAATGCGGTTGAGGCAGCTATCAATGAGAATACGCGTGTGATATTCGCAGAGACGATCGGCAATCCGAAGCTCGATGTCGTGGATATCGAGGCACTTGCCGAACTGGCACATCAGCACAATCTGCCGCTTGTGATGGATAACACCGTGGCAACGGCATATCTGGTAAAGCCGATTGAGAAGGGCGCAGACATCGTTGTCAATTCCACATCGAAGTACATCAATGGTAACAGCAACGCAATCAGCGGAGTGATCACAGAAAGTGGACGGTTCAAATGGAACAAAGAGAAATATCCGGGGGTTGCAGAATACGCGCGATTTGGTAAAATGGCTTATACAGCAAAGCTTCGGAATGGGTTGTTCCGCAATACGGGAGCCTGTATGGCACCGCAGACGGCATTTTACAACCTGATTGGAATGGAGACATTGGGACTTAGGATGGAGCGTGCCTGCAGTAATGCAAAGGCGCTTGCAGAGTTTTTGAATACATACCCGGATATCACGGTGAACTATCCGGGGTTAGCCTGTAGTCCTTGGCATGAGGTGGCAGATAAGGTGCTTGCAAATGGATATGGCGCGATCTTAACAATCCGGGTAGGTTCGAAGGAACGTGCATTTTCCATTATCAACAACCTGAGCATTCCAAAGATCGTATCGAACATCGGAGACACGAAGACGTTGATCATTCATCCGGAGTCAACGCTGAATGCACATAGCACAGAAAAAGAAAAAGAAGATGCAGGCGTCTTCAACGATCTGATCCGAATCAGTGTGGGCATAGAGGATATCGAGGATCTGATCGAAGATTTCAAAGCGGCACTCGCTTAGACGTCGTGGTATGCATTACCAACAGGAGGATGAAAAGAGATGGCAGTTGATTATGCAGCATTAAAAAAAGGTGGATTTATGAGACAGAAGCAGAAGAACAACTTCTCGCTTCGTTTACAGGTAGTCGGAGGAAATCTGACAGCGGAAAATCTGAAGAAGATTGCCGAAGTAGCAGAAAAATATGGAGATGGACATGTCCATCTGACATCGAGACAGAGTGTGGAGATTCCATTTGTCAAGCTTGATGATGTGGAGGAAGTAAAGGCAGAACTTGCCAAGGGCGGCTGTAAGCCGGGCGTGTGTGGACCGCGTGTGCGTACCGTAACTGCATGTCAGGGAAATCAGATCTGTCCGAGCGGAAATATCGACAGCTACGACATTGCGAAGAAATTAGACGCACGGTATTATGCGAGAGAATTGCCGCATAAGTTTAAGTTTGGTGTGACTGGATGTCAGAACAACTGCTTAAAGGCAGAGGAAAATGATGTCGGAATCAAGGGCGCATGTGTTGTTTCTTACGATGAGCCAAGCTGTATCATGTGTGGTGTCTGTGTGAAGGCGTGCCGCGAGAATGCGATCACAATCGAGGATGGCAAGCTGACACTTGATACAAGCAAATGTAACTACTGTGGCAGATGTGCCAAGGCGTGTCCGACAGATGCATGGAAGGGCGAGAGCGGATATCTCGTATCCTTTGGTGGTTTGTTCGGAAATCAGATCTGCAAGGGAGAATCCTTCCTTCCGGTTATTACATCGGAGGAACAGTTATTCCGTGTGACAGATGCAGCCATTCAGTTTTTTGATGATTACGCAAATCCAAGTGAGCGTTTCCGTTTTACACTGGAGCGTGTTGGAATCGATAAATTTAAGGAAGTTATAAAGGAGGCTTATAATGGGTGATTTTGAGATTGATGAGAGAGTTGATATCACAGATGTTGTCTGCCCGATGACATTTGTAAAGGCAAAGGTAGCGATGGAAGAACTGGAGATTGGTCAGGTGCTTGCAGTTACCATGAACGATGGTGAGCCGGTGCAGAATGTACCACGAAGCTTCAAGGAAGAAGGACAGCAGATTTTAAAGCTGATCGACAACGAGAACGGCACATACGATCTGATCGTGAAGAAGGTCGAAGAGTAGGAGGCAGCGATGGCAAAACGAGTAGGAACCGCAGAGTTTGAAGCGGAAGTGCTGAAAGAGAAGCTTCCGGTGATTGTAGAGTTTTATTCTGACAGCTGCATCCCATGTAAGCAGTTATCACCGATCCTTGGCGGAATCGAGGATGATTACGAGGATCAGGTCAAGGTTGTCAAGGTCAATGTGAATTTCGATGCAGACCTTGCCGGGGAATATCAGGTGATGGCATCCCCAACGATACTCTTCTTCAAGGATGGCAGGGAAGTTGACCGTATCCGCGGACTGGTAAAGCGACCGGAGCTGGAAGATAAAGTGAAAACGATATTGGAGTAAGACACACAAAGTTAATTACAAACAATAATGAAGTTTAATTCGGTAAATAGAGTTGTATATAATTACTAATTCTAAAGCAGACCATTGGAACACGCTGGTACTTAATGAATGGCAAACTCGTTTGTCATGAATTTAGTACCACTGCGTGTGGAAGTGAGCGAGAGCGGGTCTGCGTAGAATAGTAATTATATACAACTCATAGATAGGCTAAAAACTTCATAATTGTTTGGAACAAAGGAGGATAAATAAATGACAGTTGTAGTGGCAGGCGTTAAGAAGGAAGTAGAAGCAGGAACAACCATCGCAAAGCTCATCGTAGACGAGAAGGTGGAAAATCCGGATTATGTAACAGTTACCGTCAACGATGACTTTGTTGACAGCGACGCATTTGACAAGACAGAACTGAAGGACGGAGATACGGTAGAGTTCCTGTACTTCATGGGAGGAGGCGCATTTTAATGGCATTTACGAATGAACAGATGGAACGTTACAGTCGTCATATCATTCTGCAGGAAGTCGGTGTAAAAGGACAGAAGAAGCTGATGAACGGCAAGGTTTTAATCATCGGTGCCGGAGGTCTCGGCGCACCTGCAGCAATGTATCTGGCAGCAGCCGGCGTTGGTACGATCGGTATTGTCGATGCCGATGAGGTTGACCTTTCAAATCTGCAGAGACAGATCATTCATGGAACTGCAGATGTAGGCAAAGCGAAGGTAAAATCCGCAAAAGAGACAATGAATGCGATGAACCCGGACGTCACAGTCAATACATACCGTGAATTTGTAACCTCAGAAAATATCATGGATCTGATCAAGGATTACGATTTCATCGTTGATGGAACCGATAACTTCCCGGCGAAGTTCCTGATCAATGATGCCTGTGTTATGGCGAAGAAGCCATTTTCCCATGCAGGTATCATCCGTTTCAAGGGCCAGCTTATGACGTATGTGCCGGGAGAAGGCCCTTGCTATCGTTGTGTATTCAAGAATCCACCACCAAAGGATGCAGTTCCAACCTGTAAGCAGGCTGGCGTCATTGGTGCGATGGGAGGTGTCATCGGAAGCTTACAGGCGATGGAAGCAATCAAGTACCTGATCGGCGTCGGCGATCTGCTCACAGGCAAGCTTCTGACTTTTGATGCATTGAAGATGGAATTCCATACGATCAAGCTTCCGGATAACCATAAGACATGTGCAATCTGTGGCGACCATCCGACGATTCACAAGCTGATTGATTATGAACAGGTCGAGTGTGACGGAAAGTAGGTAGAGCCATGTTAGTGATGACAAAAGCAGATTATGAGAAGATTCTGGAGCATTGCAAGAAGGGGCTGCCAAATGAATCCTGTGGATTGATCGGCGGTGTCGTTGAAGATGGAAAGAGATACATCAAGAAGGTATATCTGCTCACGAATATCGATGCGAGCAACGAGCATTTCTCGATGGATCCAAAGGAGCAGCTTGCCGCAGTCAAGGATATGCGCGCAAATGGATACCAGCTGCTTGGCAACTTCCATTCTCATCCGGAATCCCCATCACGCCCGTCCGAGGAGGACAAGCGTCTGGCATATGATTCCAAGGTGAATTATCTGATCCTTTCTTTGATGGATTTAGAGAACCCGGTATTGAATGCGTTCCATATTGATGAGGAAAAAAATGTGACCAAGGAAGAACTTGTAATCGAATAAGATTAGTTGAGCGGCAGGAAGATGATTCCTGCTGCTTTTGCGTGATAGGCAGGAAAACCAGAACTGGAAATAAGAGTGATTTCTAAGGTTGAAGGAAATAAGAATGTCAATTATAATAAGCAGTATGTATATGAATTAAAACAGATAACAGGAAGAAACACATATGATATGCATCAGTATCACACATAAGAATTTAACAGCGGCGAAGCGGGAGTGCTTTGCCTGCAATGATGAGGAACAGATAAAACTGGCAGGTGCCGTGGCAAAGGCATATCCGGAAGCCGGGTTGGTTTTACTTATGACATGTAATCGAAGCGAGATCTATATGAGTGGCACAGACACGGATTTTGTGTGGCTGGAACAGCAGTTTGCGGATACAAAGAAATTCCCGGTCGAGGCGTTGAAAGGTGCGGCTATGCGGTATGAAGGTCGAAGCTGCCTGACACATCTGTGCCGCGTAGTCTGTGGACTGGATTCTGCTGTGCTTGGAGAGGTTGAAATTATAAGACAGGTCAAGCAGGCGTATCTTGCGGCGAAAGAGCGCGGGCAGACCGATGCGGAAATGAATATGGTATTTCAAGGGGCATTGCGGCTTGCCAAGGAGGTTGTAGAAACCTCGCAGATGACGCACCTTCCGGTATCTGTCGGAACACTTGCATGTACAGCGGCGTTGGAATTTGGTGAAGGAAAAAATGTCCTCATCATCGGAGCTGCCGGGCAGATGGGAAGCATTGTGATGCGGGATCTGCTCGATGCAGATGCAAAGGTGCAGATCGTCGGAACGAGCCGGAAGCATAAGCAGGCATTGCAGAAAATCTTCTCGCATGAGCGGGTGCAATGGGTGCATTACGACCGGCGATATGAATATCTGGATTGGGCGGATGTGATCATTAGTGTGACGGATAGCCCGCATTATACATTCCTTGCAGATAAGGTAGCGGAAATACGCAAGGAAACAAAACCACAGTTGTTCTTAGACCTTGCGATTCCACGGGATATTGATGCAGAGATCGGAAGACTTTCCAGCTGCGTCGTGAAAGATCTCGACTATATCAAGTCGCTTGCGACGGAAAATAACCGAAAGAAACTTTCCGAGGCAAAGAAGATTGAATTACTGATTGAAGAACATGTGGACGAGATGCAGAAGCTGCTTGCATTTCGTGCATTTGTCGGGACGAGGAAGGACATCACGGAGAAGCTTGGCGAGAAATCCGCGATGTGGCTTTTGTACCAGTTGAAAGACGTTCTGGATGCACAGGACTTAAATCACGTATTAAAGGGGATAGAAGATGGCGTATTTTCCATTCATGATACAACTCGATGATAAACAATGTCTGATCGTAGGCGGCGGTGCAGTTGCAGCGCGGAAGGCGGCACAGATGTGTGAGTTTGGCGCATGTGTAACGGTGGTAGCACCGGAGATCTGCGCGGAACTGCTGGCTATCGCAGATACGGAACGAATAGATGAAACAGCAGGCATAGTAGAAAATATTGATGGTAATTGCCAGAAAAAGCCGGAACGAATCCGGGTGTGGAAGCGGGAAGTCACAGAGGCAGACATTTCCGGCATGGACGTTGTAATCATGGCGACAGATGATGCGGAGCTTAATTCGCAGTATGCGGAGCTTTGCAGAAGTAAGCATATATTGGTAAATGTGGTCGATGTGAAGAAGGATTGTGATTTCTATTTCCCGGCAATCATCAAGCAGGGGGAGGTCGTTGTTTCGGTGTCTACCGGAGGCAACAGTCCGATGCTTGCATCGAAGATCAAGAAGGATATCCGGCAGACACTTCGGACAGACTATGGTCAGATCGCGGATGAGCTTGGAGCTATCCGGGAGAAAATTCTGGCAGAGGAGCCGGATGAACGGGCAAGAAAACGAAGATTTGCAGCAATTGTGGAGGCAAAAATGCAGGAACAGAGAATCCGGATCGGGACGCGGGGAAGCAGACTTGCGCAGATTCAGACAGATATGGTGATCGAACAATTAAAGAAGCATTACCCGGATGTGCAGTTTGAGAAAGTGATCGTGACGACGAAGGGTGACAAGCAGAAAGAGGCAACAATCAGTTCCTTTGGCGGCAAGGCGGTGTTCGTGGAGGAAATCGAGGAAGCCTTGCTGGACGGTACGATCGATCTGGCGGTACACAGTGCGAAGGATATGCCGAATCCATGCAAGAAGGGACTTGGCATCGCGGGCGTTCTGCCGCGTGCCTGCGTGCAGGATGTGCTGATCTATCGTGCGGATACGGATATCCGGTCGAAGAATACATTTACCGTTGGAACCGGAAGCTTGCGCAGACGCAGCCAGATTAAGGAGATATACCCACAGGCAGAGTGCATGGAACTTCGGGGAAATGTCACGACGCGCATACAGAAATTGCGGGATGGCTTATATGATGCGATCATCCTTGCGGCGGCGGGAATCGAACGGTTAGGTATCGAGAAGGAACCGGATCTTGTCTATGAATATCTCGATGTGGATGTGATGCTTCCGGCAGCCGGACAGGGTATTATCGCGATCGAGGCGTGTGAGGGGACTCTTCCGTATCATATGGCAGAGACAATCAGTGATGCGGAGACAGAGGGCTGCCTGCGTGCCGAGCGAGCCGTAGTCCGGGAGATGGAAGCGGGCTGCCATGAGCCAATCGGTGTATATGCGACATGGAAAAATGAAAAGAAGCTTTGTGTGCGCGTGATGAACGCCAGAAGTGGAAGTGTCAAGCGAGAGACGTTTGAACGTGAAATGGAAGACGCGAATTAACTTGGATAATGGGGCACAGCTTATAACGGTGTCAGCGAAGAAAGGCGGAGGGATATGAAAATTAAATTCGATCGAATAATTGCAAAAACTGCAAAATGTTGTGCGCTTATATGTACGGTTCTTTTTGTAATTGGTGTAGTCTTTTCGTTTCTTGAAATTGATGGTACAGAGTTTTTCTATATCATGACAATCTATGCAAGCGTGCTTGTGGGGGTTCCATGTTATGTAGTCCTTCTCTCTGCGAAATTTTATTTTATCCGTCTGCGGGCCTACGGCTACGAAATCCCGGAAAATAAAAAAACATATGGGAATAATCTGAACAATCTTCCGAAGACGTGCGAGGCAGGAAGCTCGCTTTTTGCAAAGCACAGCCGGATTGGGATGTGGATGTATTTCGCATGCTTTGTCCTGTTTCTGGTGGTGGATGTGATGTATCTGATCAAATGGCATTTTATGAAGGATATCTGTACATTTCTGTTCACTGTGTGTCTGGTTCTGGATAGCGTCTGGCTTATTCTGGCTATAATCCTGCGGCGGCAGAGGAACACAGAGAAGTACCGGGATGATGTGGAATGTGACAAAACACGTAAAGAGCGCCTGAATCTTGAGAATATAATTGTATTCGCAATCTTCTGGGCGATTGTCTGTGCGCTCGTGAGTAATCTGGCGGTGACGACAACAAAATATATGGATAAGGCGCAGAGGGAGAATGCACAAGTGGCTGCGTCTGAATTAAAAATGGCGGATAATACGGTGGAATTAGGAAATTATGAACCATAAAGAAAAACTATATCGAGAAATTAAAAAGTTCACAAAATGGGCGGATCCATGCATTGCTGTTTGTAATAGCCAGAGATAATGAGTGTGAGGAGCTTGTAGAAGAGAAACTGGTGTTGTGCAGGGACTGGTTTGAATTGCTTGCAAAAAAGAGCATTGGATCAAAATATGTGAATGCAGAGTGGCAGTTTGCGAAGCATCTTGGAGATTGCGAGGGTTGTGATCCGGAACTTATATTTTCATTTATTAAATCGGAGTATGAATATACTTCCAGAATGGCACTTTGGACGATGGTGGAATTAAAGCCGGAATGTGCGGAACGCTATGCGTTTGAATTTTGGGATTGTGGGAAATATCCGGCGGGTTCTTCGGAAGATGAATATCAAAAAATCATGGCGTTGCATGTATTGGCGAAGCTCAACTCACCGAGATTAGAAGCGTATCTGGAGCGGGCGAAGCAATCGGATTATAAGTGGTTGCGGAAAAATGCAGAGGAGCTATCGGCAAAATAAAATTGAAAATCAAGATCAATATCATTGAGATATATTGCCGATAATGCTATAATTATTCCGATAAACGTTTGTTTTATGGAGGTATGTATGAGATATATTGGCGTAAAAGAAGCTGCTACAAAATGGAATATATCAGAGAGAAGTGTGAGAAATTATTGCACAAATGGAAGAATACCGGGAGCTGTTTTAGACGGGAAAACGTGGGATATACCGGAAGATGCAGTAAAGCCACAGAGGAAGAAACGGACAGAGAAGATAGAAACAGATTTACTGTCACGTTTGAGAATGGAAAAAGAATCGGGTATTTCGGGTGGAATATATCATAAGATACAGATTGAATTAACATATAATTCAAATCATATAGAGGGAAGCAGACTTACGCACGATCAAACAAGATATATCTTTGAAACGAACACAATTGGGATACAGGATGGTACCGTAAATGTTGATGATATCGTAGAGACGGCAAATCATTTTACATGTATAGATCTGATTATCGAGCAGGCGCATTATAAGTTAAGTGAAGCCTTTATTAAGCAGCTTCATGCTATTTTGAAATCGGGCACATCGGATAGTCGCAAATCATGGTTTGCGGTTGGTGATTATAAAAGATTTGCAAATGAAGTTGGTGGGAGTGTGACGACGAAACCGGAGCAGGTTGCAAAAGAAATGAGACAATTATTAAAACAGTATAATGCCGATTCTGCAAAAACATTGGAAGATATTATAGAATTTCATTATATGTTTGAAAAAATTCATCCGTTTCAGGATGGAAATGGACGTGTTGGCAGATTGATCATGTTCAAAGAATGTCTTCGTAATGGAATTACACCTTTTATCATTGAGGATGATATCAAGGAATTTTATTATCGGGGATTGAAAGAGTGGAAGAATGAGCGGGGGTATTTGATAGATACATGTTTGACCGCACAAGACAGATTTAAGGCGTATATGGATTATTTTCAGCTTAGGTATCAGGATTAGGATGTCATGTTTCCGGAGTGCCGGGAGTTCCTTTCGTATTCTTCTTGCTGGCAGGTTTTTTCTCACCGAATAAATGGTTGATGCTTATTGCACTGCTTGATTTTAGTCTTACATACTTGCCGGTCTTTTTGTTGAAAGAACATCTGAAAAAAGGCAAAAGCGAAAGGGAAAGCAATGAAATATATATGAGATCGGAAGAGAGGGAGCGTGGAGAATGAAGAAATTAACGAAGGAAGAGAAACATAAGCAGTGTGTAAAAGAAATCAGAGCCACACTGATCGTTGTCGGAATCTGCTTTTTGTGGCATGTGCTGACGGCGTTCTTGTTGAACTCGGTGGATTGGACGTTGTTCCATATGCCGGCGTGGTTTGTGGTTTCTGTGTTAGGGACAGTTGTGATTGCAATCATAGGGGTATTCTGGTTGCTCAGATTCGTGTTTGTAGATTTTTCGTATGAGGAGGATGCAGAAGATGAGCAGTAATCAGATTATCATTTTATCCGTGTTTCTAGGATATCTTTTATTCAATGTTGTAGTGAGTTTTGCGTACAGTAAAAAGGCAGAGAAAAGTTTGCATACATCTGAAGAGAACAAGTATTTTATCGGCGGAAGAAATATGAACGGTATTGTGCTTGCGATGACGATTATGGCGACATATACATCTGCCAGTTCCTTTATTTCCGGTCCGGGAGCGGCTGGACTTACCTATGGATATGCACAGGCGTGGATCGCCGCAATTCAGGTGCCGGTTACATTTCTGGTGCTTGGCGTGCTTGGAAATAAACTGGCACTTGTATCCCGTAGAGCTGGTGCGGTTACGGTTGTCGGTTATTTCAAGGCACGATACAAAAGCGATGTGCTTGTGATATTTACAAGCCTTGGACTGATTGCATTTTTCATTGCACAGATGATCAGTCAGTTCACAGGTGGCGCGACGCTGATCGCATCCATAACAGGACTCGATCATGTGACATCGTTGTTGATCTTTGGAACGGTCGTGATTCTGTATACGGCGATCGGCGGATTCAGTGCGGTTGTGATTACGGATACGATACAGGGAATCGTTATGTGTATTGGAACATTCCTGTTTATATTTTTCGTCTTAAAAGAGGGCGGCGGGCTTGCATCAATCGATGCGGGACTGGCTGCAAATCTGCCGGACGTGTACGACGATATCTTCTCGAAATATACGCCGGGAGGTTTGCTTAGTTATTGGATTCTGGTTGGATTCGGAACATTGGGACTTCCGCAGACAGCCGTGCGTGCGATGGGATTTAAGGATACCAAGAGTATGCACAAAGCGATGTGGATTGGTGTGCTGACATGCAGCTTTGTAATCATTGGCATGCATCTGGCTGGAACATGGGCAGGCGCGCTGGTCGATACAGACAACCTTCCGACGTCCGATTATTTTATCCCATATATCGTGCAGAAGATCATGCCGCCGGGAGTTGCAGCAATCTTCCTTGCTGCGCCGATGGCAGCTGTTATGTCGACCGCAGATTCCCTTCTGATTCTTGCGACCGCGGCAATCGTCAAGGATTTATGGAAGAACTATGTGGTGAAGGATGATCCGGTGAAAAATGAATCTTATCAGAAGCATGTAAAGCTTGTGAGCACTATTCTTACGATGGTGCTTGGCGCAGTTGTGATGGTTCTGACAATCGATCCGCCGGATATCATCTTCTTGTTAAATATGTTTGCGTTTGGTGGTTTGGAATGTACCTTCTTCTGGCCGCTTGTCGGTGGTTTGTTCTGGAAAAAGGGAACAAAACAGGCGGCAGTATGCAGCAGTATCGGCGCGGTTGCGACTTACATTTTCGCCACATACAACATCCATGTTGGAGGAATCAACGCCGTTGTATGGGGACTTCTTGTCGGTGCAGTCCTGTATTTTGTGATTGGGGCGATTACCGGGCGAAAAGGACTGGATGCGGATATTCTGGATAAGTGTTTTTAGAAAGTTATGATTTTGGGAAAAGGAGAAGTATTGTATGGAACAGGATCCATTCAAGGAATATATAAAGGAAACAGAGCCTGAAAAAAGAGACAAGGGATATGCGTGGCATACCGCAATAGGACTGCAAGCTGTAGATGGGCTTCGACCATCCAAATACCTGATTGATACAGCAATCAAGAATATTGAAGGTGATATCTCGATTGATGAAGCAGGGGAATTATTAAATAGCTATTATAAGGAAAATCCGAAGTCGGATGAGACAGACAGGACAGAGGAAGCAGATAAGGTATCATTGCGAATAGCCAAAATTCTATCTGAAAAGGCATTTAGTTTTACACCAAATGAATACATTTCAATTCATAGAAAATTGTTTACGGGTATTTACAGCCATGCAGGAAGGATTCGGGATTATAATATCACGAAGAAAGAATGGGTACTAAATGGCGCAACGGTGATGTATGGAAGTGCATCAGAATTGCGTGCGACTTTGGAGTATGATTTTTCTGAAGAGAAAAAATTCAGTTATAAAAACCTGAATATGGATCAGATCATTCGTCATTTAGCAGTATTTGTATCCAGACTGTGGCAGATTCATATATTTGCAGAAGGAAAAGCGGACATTGGGGAAGAAAAAGCGGACATTGCAATAAAGATAGCGAATATTGATGAAGCGATAAATAGCAAAACGCGCAGTAATATTTTAGCATTATATCAGCATTGTGGTAAAGAAACATTTTTTGGACGTACAGTTGTAGAATCGGTTACAGGATTAAAGTCAACACGGGCTTCAGAAGTGCTACAACTCCTGCTAAGAAATAATATAATCGAGAAAGTTCAAGGGCATGGAAAAGGAAAATATCGTTTTCTGTAATGCATGAGAAGCGAATGCTATGTTGTATGAAGGAGGATACAAAGTGAGAAAAGTACCAGAAAACAATAGTTACAAAAAGGAAATTGAAGAAATTGTAAAGCTATGTGAGAAAGCGAAACCTGAATATGGTGAAAGAAATAATTCGAATGCTTAAAGAAGAAAGCAAAATTTCAAAGGCAGCGGAGGACTTGTTTATGAAATTTATGAAAAATGCTGAGGAAAGAGAAAAGCATTCGGAGGAATGACAATGATATTTGAAAAAGCAACTGCTCAAGATACAGGTATATTGACAGAACTTAGAATCGCATATTTGCAAGAGGATTTAGGAGAAATTGAGGCTGCGGATTTAAAATTGATAGAGTCATTATTACCGGGAAGACGGGGACTGTTTTGAATGTTTATACGAAGCCAGAGTATAGGAAAAAAGGATATGCTAAGAAATTAATGAATATGATGTTGGAGGACGCAAAAGCAGAAAATGTGAGCATTATTGAATTAAAGGCAACAGAGGATGGATATTCCTTATACCGATCTGTTGGGTTTGAAGATGTTGTAGCCAAGTATCATAATATGAGAATTTCGTTGTAGGATTTGGCAGGAATCTGACAAGGACGTAGAATTGACCCACGTAAGGAGGAAGCGGATGTATCTTTTTTATTTGACATTGAAAACAGGAAGCTGCATGATTGCACTTGGTATATTTGTATATTCCATTGCATTGGCTGTCATATGCCCTGCTCTTAGACGAAGAGAAAAGTATCTTGCACCACGTATTCTTTGTATTCTGCCAGCCATAGCTGCATTCGTACACTGGGGCATTTATGGAAATCTGTTCATTCATCATTTTAAACTTTTTTATCTGGAAGCATTTATTCCCATACTATTTATTTTTGACATTAAATCAGCCTTCATCCGCGTGATCAGATCGGTTATGGTTTGTCTGTCATCAGCAGTATTATGTTTTGTTTTTATACTTAATTCCATCTCTGCGCCAATGGTACACAATTATACCCGATACAGTTATACAGAGAGCTTTAAAAAAATGCTGAAGACAATGGAGCAGGAATATTGTCTTAACTCATGGAAAGAGATCGACTATGATGAGTTGCTTGAGACATACCTGCCAAGGGTTGAGGAGGCTGAAAGAAACAGGGATGAAGCAGTTTATTCGGCAATAATTACTGAGGTTACATATTATTTCTATGATTCGCATGTCGGACCATATCTTACAGATGACACAAGATTCGCTACGTGTGAGTACCTTTCCGGAAACGATTATGGTCTGTCCATGATCCGCATTGACGATGGCAGTGTAATTGCTGTTTTGGTTGAGCCCGGATGTGAGGCAGCCACAAAAGGTATTCACGATGGAACGACGATTATTTCATGGGACAACCGAGATATCAATGAAGCCGTTACGGATGTAGAATGTATTTATCCCGGATTATCATTTCCGGTAGAGGAAAATGAAGCTATCTTTCGACCTATTTTCCTTGCCGGAAAGGGTGGCGAGAGCGTTTCCATTACATTCCTTGATGATAATGGAGACGAACGGAGTATTTCGGTTCAGAAAACAGGCAATTATGAGGATAGATTATCGGTAGCTATAAACTGCTTATTGCATGACGATGACGATTACCAAAACTTTTATTCCTGCATGCTCGATGACAGATGCGGGTATCTTCAAATAACAAGTGAAAGCTATGATGCGTTTGGGGATAATATTTCTGCAATGAAAAAGGGCTATTATCCTGAACTTACAGAATACTATGCAGATTTAATTGAGAATTTAGAGGACAAGGGCATGCAATATCTAATAATAGATATTCGCAATAACGGAGGCGGCTATGATTCCGTAGCAGGTGCGCTTGCTTCACTTTTCACTGATAAAAAGGGTTTATTATCCGGTGCTTAGGGAAAGCGTAAAGGGACTTACGAAGGCGGTGGCATTATCGGATAATATGCTGAAAGGCATAAAGGATACTTTTAAGGTGGTGCCTGACTTTAGAAAGAATCCGGAGTCTAATCTGACAGAATGTTATTTAAATGCAAATAGGATACCGGGAAAAAAGTTCCCGCTGATTATGTTTAATCATGCCTATAATTCGTACAGAGAAGGAAATTCCTGTCTTTGTACAGAACTTGCTTCTAACGGATACGTTGTAATATCTGTGGATCATTCCCATGAGGCTGTATGTAGTGAGTTTGATGACGGAACCGTTCTTTTTTTCGACAAAACCATAAAAAAGAAAATGTATAAGCCTATGATTGGTGGAATCATTACAATGCTTAAACTGGTGAGGTTGGCTATCTTCGAGAGTTGGTCACAAATGATGGTCCGGAGTTTAGCTATACAGTTGTTTTCTGGGAAAAGAATAGAAGTTTAAGAAAGTATAAGATCGGCGTATGCATATGGGGATTACCAATCTGTAAGCCAGTGGAGGATTGAATTTAACGGCACGGAAAGGAAGTCGGAATGAGAAAAGTACCAGAAAACAATAGTTTAAAAAAGGAAATTAGGAAACTATTAGAATTATGTAAAAAAGATGAAAAAGATAATGGAGAGAAAAGAAATTATTTCAATGCCCCTATTACTGAAGAAGAGATGATAAATTGGGAGGAGAGAAACAGAGCGAAAATACCAGAATCATATAAGGAGTGGCTTAGATTTTCGGGAAAATGTCGTATAGCAGGTAACACAGCAACATTTTGGGAACCAAATGAATTTCATTCTGAATATGTACCCGAAGGATTGGTTGCAATAGGGGAAATTAATGGTGATGGAGAAGTGGTGTGCTTTTCAAAGAATGAAGGTATTTTTGTACGGGTATTTGAAGGGAAAACAACGGAGATTAATGATTTTGCATGTGTTCTTAAGGAAGTAATAAAATTAATGGATGATAAACCTATCTTATCTCAAGAAAGATATTTAGAAATATTGCAGAAAATCAAAGAAAAAAAGGATAGGGAGAAAAATAAATAAGCGAGCAGGGACGAAGCGAGTAGGGACGTAGCATCTGTCATGAGGAGCGTCCCTGTGTACTGTATAATAATGGAAATCTCTTGACAAAACAGTAAAGAAGAGTAAAAATAAATAAAAAGAGTAAAGAACAGTAAAAATAATAAAAAGAGTAAAGAACAGTAAAAGAGGTGCGCAATGCAAAATCCATTTACATTAGTTTTTGGTAAAAGTCCGTTGGAATCAATCTCCAGATTGGCACAGACGAATGAGATTATTGGTTCGTTTTCGTCAGAATGGATGAACCAGCAGATTTATATGATTACGGGAGTCCGGGGCAGCGGAAAGACTGTAATGCTGACAGATATATCGAAGCATTTTCGTAAAGACAAGGATTGGATTGTAATAGAACTGAATCCAGATCGTGACTTGCTGCATAGTTTTGCTGCAAAGTTATACGATCAAAAAAATCTGAAGGATTTGTTTATAAAAGCAAAGCTGGATTTATCAGTATTAGGGATTGGAGTGTCTATTGAAAAATCGAATCCTTTTTTTGATATAGAAAATGCAATTCAGGCGATGCTGGAGGTTGTAAAGGATAAGAAGAAACGTGTACTTATCACAATTGATGAAGCAACAAGTAATGAAGAGATGAAAATATTTGCAAGTGCATTTCAGATTTTTGTTCGAAATGAATTGCCAGTATTTTTGCTCATGACAGGACTTTTTGAAAATATAGATGCCTTACAGAATGAAAAAAATCTGACGTTTTTATATCGGGCACCGAAGGTTAAGCTGCAACCATTAGATAAAGGTGCGGTAAAACAGAAATATCAGGAAATCTTTGGTTTTTCAAGTGATGATGCGTTAGCGATGGCGGATATGACAAAAGGCTATCCATTCGCATTTCAGGTATTAGGATACCTGACGTGGCAGAAGGATGGAGATTATAAGTCTGTGGTTGGTATGTACAGACAGTATCTGAGCGAATATGTATATGATAAGATCTGGTCAGAGTTATCGAACAAGGATAAGAAAATATGCTATGGAATTGCAGAGACAGCTTCGGGGAAAATAAAGGAAATCCGGGAGAAATTATCACTTAAAACAAATGAGTTCAATCCTTATCGTGACAGATTGAAAAAAAGAGGAATTATAAATTGTGAAGAACATGGATATGTACATTTTGTATTACCGGAATTCGACGAATATGTATTGACACATGTATAAAGGATGAATTGGAAATGGTATATTTAATCGGAGCAGGTCCCGGTGATCCGGGATTAATTACATACAAAGGCTTGCAGATCTTAAAATCGTGCGATGCGGTAATCTACGACCGGCTTGGGACGGGGGAGCTTCTCGATCTTGTGCGACCGGATTGTGCGAAGATCTATGTTGGCAAGCAGGCAGGTGCGCATTATAAGAAGCAGGAGGAAATCAACCGGATTCTGGTAGAGACCGCAGGAAAATACGAGAATGTTGTCCGCTTAAAGGGCGGCGATTCATTTGTATTCGGACGTGGCGGTGAGGAAATCCTTACATTGCAGGAATCAGATATTCCGTTTCAGGTGATTCCGGGTGTGACTTCTGCGATTGCAGTGCCGGAGGTGCTTGGAATTCCGGTGACGCATCGGGAGATGAGCCGGAGCTTTCATGTGATTACCGGACATACGAAGAAGGGCGAGGCAGATGCACTTGCGAACATCCATAAACAGGAGGGAACCAGTGTGTTCCTGATGGGACTTTCGAATCTGGAACCGATTATGCAGAGACTGCGCGAAGAGGGGGAATCGGAGGAGACACCGGTCAGTGTGATTTCAAATGGTATGCTGCCTGGAGAGACAATCGTGCGCGGTACGGTAGGGACGATCGGCAAGCTTGTTTCGAAGAACGAGCTTGTTTCACCGGCAATCATAGTCGTCGGGCAGACAGCTGCCTGCACGATGAAGGATAAGAAGCGCAGTGCGATTGATGGCTGCAAGATCGGTGTCGTTGGCACGGCAGTATTCCGGGAGAAACTGCGCGGACTGCTGGAAGAAAAAGGCGCATCGCTGTTTTCAATCTGTGATATGCATGTCAGAACGTGTCCGGATATGGAGAAGTTGGATGTGGCAATTCAGAATTTGAAGGATTACCGGTGGATCGTATTTACAAGCCAGAACGGAATCCGGATATTCTTTGACCGGGTGCGCGCGTGTGCGGTCGATCTTCGGAAGTTTGCAGATATCCGATTCGCCGTGGTTGGAAGTGGCTGTGCGCAGGCGCTGGAGCAGTATGGATTTTATGCGGATTATATACCGGAGCAATATACGACAGAAAGTCTTGCAAATGGAATTTGTGCCGTTGTAAAATCAGGAGAAAAGGTTTTGATTCCGCGGGCGAAGGAAGGAAGTCCGGTCTTAGAACAGATTCTATCTGCGAACCGGATTGACGCGGAGATTCTATCCATCTACGATGTGCGTGGCGCGCGGACAGAAAACTGGAAATACTTAAATAATTACGATGCAATTTTATTTGCAAGCGCTTCCGGGGTGCATGCATTTGCAGATTGCCTTGCCGAGACCGAACAACCAGACTGGAACCCGGCACAAGGAAAGAAGCGCATTGTACTTGGCACAATCGGACAGGTGACAGCAGACGCCCTTATAAAATGTGGTCTGCCCGCCGATGTCGTCCCGGAACAGTGCGATGCGGAAGGTTTAGTAAGGGCATTGGATATTGCCTTTGACATGAAAAAGACAGATAATAATAAAGAGTAAAAATGTAGATGGAGGTGGACATACTTACCAATTCTTAAGCAGACCGTTGAAGCACGCTGGCACTTAATGAGCGACGGATTCATCGTCGCGAATTTAGTACCATTGCGTGCTGAACCGAGCGAGGAGACATCCATGGAACGTAGTTCCATTTAGGATGGATGTCGACGACTTATCACAGAGCATAGCGATGTGATGTTACCCGTGCGCGTCTGCGTAGAAATGGTAAGTATGTTCAACTCCTGTAGAGAGGTACATTTATAATTACTGTAAGTTATAGGAAAAGAGGAATATACACACATGATACGATTAAGAAGATTGAGAGAAAATGAAGTACTGCGAAACATGGTGCGCGAGACACAAATCAGCAAATCCGATCTCGTCTACCCGGTATTCATCAAAGAAGGAACCAATGAGAAAAACCCGGTCGATTCCATGCCTGGCATCTACCAGTATACATTGGATCGGTTCGATGAGGAACTAGAGCGCATACAGGCGGCTGGCATTCCGGCAATTTTGATCTTCGGTATCCCGGAACACAAGGACGAATGCGGCAGCGGCGCTTATGATGAAAATGGTATTACGCAGCGTGCGGTGCGTGAGATCAAGAAGAAAGCACCGGAGCTTTTGATTATCGCAGATGTGTGCCTGTGCGAATATACCTCCCACGGACATTGCGGATTGGTGCAGGACGGAAAGATCCTGAACGATGAGACACTTCCGCTTCTGGCGAAGATGGCAGTAACACTTGCCAAGGCGGGCGCAGACATGATCGCACCGTCTGACATGATGGATGGACATATCGCATATCTGCGAAAGGCATTGGATGAAAATGGATGCGTGGATACATTGCTTATGGGATACAGCGCAAAGTTTGCGTCCGGATATTATTCTCCGTTTCGGGATGCGGCACATTCCGCTCCGGCATTTGGTGATCGCAGAACGTATCAGATGGACCCTGCAAATGGCAGAGAAGCATTGCGCGAATGTGAGGCAGATATCGAAGAGGGGGCGGATATCATTATGGTAAAGCCGGCACTTGCTTATCTTGACATCGTGAAAGCGGTGCGTGGCGAGACGAAGCATCCGCTCGCAGTCTACAATGTAAGCGGCGAGTATTCGATGGTCAAGGCAGCAGCATTAAACGGCTGGATCGATGAGAAGCGTATCGTCATGGAGAACATGATCGCGATGAAACGTGCGGGTGCGGATATCCTCATAACCTATCATGCACTTGACGTGGCTAGATGGCTACAGGATGAACAATAGAATGATTCGCAGGAATGTGTATCACGATAGATGTGTATCAGATGACAGGAGGAAGCATCATGCAGACAGAATCAGAACAGTTATTTGAAGAATCCAAGAAATATATCCCGGGCGGCGTGAATTCGCCGGTGCGTGCATTCGGCTCAGTCGGACGCTCCCCGATTTTTATAAAAAAAGCAAAGGGTTCCCGTATATTCGATGAGGATGGAAGGGAATATATAGATTATGTATGTTCATGGGGACCGGGAATCCTCGGACATGCAAAGGAGACGGTAATCGAAGCGGTGAAGGCAGCCTGTGATGATGGACTGACCTTTGGTGCACCAACAAGAAAAGAGCTGGAGATTGCGGAGCTTATCACGGCACATATGCCTTCGATGGAAATGTCCCGTATGGTAAATTCCGGTACAGAAGCAGTGATGAGTGCAATCCGCGCGGCACGTGGATTTACCGGAAGAGATTACATTGTGAAATTCAAGGGCTGTTATCATGGACATAGTGATGGACTTTTGGTAAAGGCAGGTTCTGGCGTGATTACACAGACAGTGGCAAACAGTGCCGGTGTTCCGGAGGGCTATGCAAAATACACCCTCGTCGCAGAATACAACGATGAGGAATCCGTAAAACAGTTATTCAATGCGTATAAGGGACAGATTGCAGCAATCATTGTCGAGCCGGTTGCGGCAAATATGGGTGTAGTTCCGCCGAAGGCAGGATTTTTAGAGTTCCTGCGTGACATCACGCAGACGGATGGTGCATTACTGATCTTCGATGAAGTTATCACAGGATTTCGTCTGGCACCGGGTGGCGCACAGGAATATTTCCATATCAAGCCGGATCTGACAACACTTGGCAAGATCGTTGGTGGCGGTATGCCGGTTGGAACCTACGGAGGCAGACGCGAGATCATGCAGTGCGTGGCACCGCTTGGCGAGGTATATCAGGCAGGAACCCTGTCCGGTAATCCGATTGCGATGACCGCAGGCATTGAGACATTGAAGCTGCTGGACGCACATCCGGAAGTGTATGCAAAGCTCGAAGGAAAAACCGCAGGACTTGCACAGGCAGCAAGAGAGGCATTTGGCGATCGGGTCTGTGTCAACCAGATCGGTTCATTGATGAGCATTTTCTTCACAGACAAGCAGGTGGTTGATATGGATACCGCCATGACGAGCGACACGAAGCAGTATGCAGCATTCTTCCGATATATGCTTGATCATGGAATCAACCTCGCTCCATCGCAGTTTGAGGCAATGTTTATCTCAGATGCACATACAGAGGAAGATATCCGGAAAACGATTGATGTTATAAAAGAATTTGCACACAGATAGATCGTGGATAAAATAAGAAATTGATTAAAAAAAATGAAACGAATGAAATAGAAACCAGTTTGGAGGAAAACGATGAGTGATACAAGGAAAGATGTCGTAATTATCGGTAGCGGTCCCGCAGGTTTATCGGCGGCGGTTTACGCGAAGCGTGCGTTGCTGGATGTGGCAGTGATCGAGAAGGAAATGTTCAGTGGCGGACAGATTGTTACAACTGATCGTGTGGATAATCTGCTTGGCTTCTACGGAACAAATGGCTATGATCTGTCAGTAAAGTTCCGGAAACATGCAGATGCGCTGGAGGTTCCATTTATGGAGGGTACGGTGACGGACATTGCCAATCAGGATGATTACAAGGAAGTGCATCTGGAAGATGGCAGTGTGATCGAGACAAAGGCAGTGATTGTAGCGACAGGAGCTGCTCATCGAAAGCTCGGCGTGGAAGGCGAAGCAAAGTTTGCCGGTGCCGGTGTTTCGTACTGCGCAACCTGTGATGGTGCATTTTTCAGGAATAAAACGGTGGCCGTTGTCGGTGGCGGTGATGTGGCACTTGAAGATGCCCTGTACCTTGCAAATGTATGTGAGAAGGTCTACCTGATTCATCGTCGTGATGAGCTGCGCGGTGCCAAGGTATTGCAGCAGCGGATCTTCGATGCGGCAAATATCGAATTCCTACCACACACCGAAGTACGAAAGATCTGTGGTGAGAACATGGTTGACCATATCGTGATCGAGGATAACCGGACAGAAGAAAAACGAGATCTCGCATTATCCGGCATCTTTATCGCGGTTGGCATGCAGCCACAGACTGCACTTGTAAAAGAGGTCGTAGAGATGGAGAACGGCTATATCCGTGCCGGTGAGGACTGCCGCACAAATATACCATTTCTATATGCAATCGGAGATGTGCGCACCAAGACTGTCCGCCAGATCGCAACTGCAATCGGAGATGGTGCTGCTGTGATCGCGTCACTCGAACACGATCTGTTACAGTAAACATGTAGAGAAATTTCCATACATTGACAATCCTACCCACAAGATATATAATGTCTTGGATTTTACACAGTAGATATTGTACTTTCATACAAAAATCAAGGCAACACAAGACAGGATTGTCTTGTGAATACAGATTGGAAGAAAGTAAGATTTGTGAATGATTGTCGAAGCAGAGAGATGTTTAGGTGTCGATCTATCAGATAAAAGAAATATAAATATGTTTGGAACTTAGAAGTCCTTGATGTTCTGTGGATATTCAGCAATGTTTGAACACGATGTTCAAACAAGCCGCCACTGAGCCACGGATGGCGAATTGGCGGCGGTTGCGTCAAGAATAAAAAAATAAATCAGAACATCTAGCACTTCTTAGTTCCAATACATCTGATATTTCTTTTATCTGATTTGATCGATTCTAACATCTCTCTGGATTGGCAATCGTCCGAGGTTCAAAAGGAAAAAGGAGACAATCATGTCGAAGTTACGTTATCATATCGCAGTCATGGCTGCAAAATTCAGCAAAGTCATCATCCGCCTTTCGGGGCGCAACGGCACGCATACCCCAGGCGTTGTTGCCAGAAAAATCTGCCCGGATTTCATGGCGCAGGCACCGAAGGCACCGCTCTGTATCTGCGTGACAGGTACGAACGGTAAGACGACCGTATCAAACATGCTGACCGATATGCTGGAGAAGGAAGGCAAGAAGGTAGTCAGCAACCGGACCGGTTCGAATATCGTGCCGGGCTGTGTGACAAACCTGTTGAACAGCGTCAACTGGCTTGGCAGATGCCGCGTGGACGCAACTGTATTTGAGGTGGACGAGCGTGCATCCCGTCTGATTCTTCCATATGTAAAGCCGGATTATCTCGTCGTGACGAACCTGTTCCGTGATTCACTGAAGCGAAACGCACATCCGGATTACATTTTCAGTGTCATTGACACATACTGCCCGGACACAACGAAGCTGATCTTAAATGCAGATGAGCAGTGCAGCAGCAACTTAAAGCCGAATAGTGAGCATGTTTATTTCGGAATCGGAAAGCAGGACGATGACAAGACGGAGCCATACAACCTGATCGCTGATTATACATTGTGTCCAAAATGCGGTACGAAGCTGAAGTTCAACTACCTTCGTTATCATCATATTGGAAATGCTTATTGTCCAAACTGCGATTACAAGTCTGCAGATGCAGATTATCTTGCAACGAAGGTCGACAAGGAAGGCAAGAAGTTAATTGTCCGTGAAAAGGATGGAAATGAGATCGAATACGCACTGATCCATGATGCGTTGTTTAATATTTATAATGAATTGACTGTAATTACGATGATGCGGGAGCTTGGATATTCTTCCGATGAGGTGAAGAAGCGGATCGCGGAGATCCATGTGCCGGAATCCCGTTACAGCGAGACGAAGGTCGGAAATGTGACAGTCGTTCAGGCACTCAGCAAAGGACAGAGCGCAGTCAGCTCCTGCCGTACGTTCGAGTATGTGGCAGAAGAGCCTGGTAAGAAGGTCATCATGATCGCAGAGGATGACTTCAGCGACAGACAGAAGAGTATCGAGTTTATCGGCTGGATCTACGACCTTGAATACGAGCAGTTTGCAAGAGACGATGTAATGCAGGTAGTCTGCTGTGGACCAAGATGTCTCGATCACCGTGTGCGTGCGCTGATCGCCGGAATCCCGGAGGAGAAGATCGCGTGGGATCTCGATGAGGTTGCAGCGGTCGATAAAGTAAAGTTAGAGGGCGTTGATAAGGTATATATCTTATACGACTGCGATACCTATGGTATTTCCTGCAAGATGAAGCAGAAGCTTTTGAAGAGACTGGAGGATGAAAAATAATGAAGATTGAAATCCTTTATCCGGAGCTTTGTACCTTATATGGTGACAAAGGAAATATGCAATACTTGAAGCTCTGCTTACCGGATGCAGAATTTGTAGAGACAACATTGAATGCGAAGCCTCTGTTTTTGACAGAGGATATTGATCTGGTATATATGTGCTCGATGAGCGAGAAGAGTCAGGAAGTGATTTTGAGCCGTCTGCTTCCTTTGAAGGAAGAGATCTTCCGTGCATTTGATGCAGAGAAGACAGTATTCTTCTTCGTTGGAAATGCGCTCGAACTGCTTGGCAAATACATCAAGCGGGAAGATGGCAGCAAGGTGGAAGCTCTGGCGTACTTAAACAGCTATTCGGTCAGACAAACCCCGAACCGTTTCAATACATTGATGAAGGCAAAATTCGATGATATTACATTGCTTGGTTATACAAGCCGTTTCTCCCATACATTTGGAATCCCGGAGCAGGAGAGCTTTTGTAAGGTTGAGATGGGAACTGGTATGAATCCGAAGTCGGTATTTGAAGGTATCCGCAAAGGAAAGATTCTTGCGACTTACATGCTTGGACCAATCCTTGTAGCAAACCCGGATTTCACACATTACCTTCTGCGTATGTTAGGCGCAGATATGGAGAAAATACCGTATGAAGATGCGATGCGGGATGCCTATAACCAGAAAATGAAGGAGTTTGAAAAGCCGGATTTGGAATTATCTTAAGTCTGAAATACAGAATTCATTCTTTTTTCACTTGCGAAGTGAGAGAATGAGGAGTATATTATAGCTTGATTATGAAGAAAATGAGTCACACAGAGTAGGAGGTACGAGTGTATGACTGACGTTGAAGTATTTGAGAATTATGAATCAGAGGTACGTTCTTATTGTAGAAGCTTCCCTGCGGTCTTTACGACTTCAAAGGGTTCGATCATGAAGGATGAGAACGGAAAGGAATATATAGATTTCTTCTGCGGAGCAGGAGCCTTAAACTATGGACATAACAATGACTATATTAAGGAAAAGATGGTTGCATACCTGATGAGTGATGGAATTATGCATTCGATGGATATGATGACTGTTCCGAAGAAAGAGTTTTTGCAGTTCTTTGAAGAAAAGGTGTTACAGCCAAGAGGATTGAATTTCAAGGTAATGTTCCCTGGACCAACCGGAACCAATGGCGTAGAGGCTGCATTGAAGCTGGCGCGTAAAGTAAAGAAGAGAAATCAGATCTGGGCACTCATGGGATGTTTCCATGGTATGACACTTGGCGCATTGTCTCTCACAAGTGATGCGGGCAGCCGTGGCGGCGCAGGTGTATGTCTGAATGATGTTACACATATTCCGGCACCATATATGTTCCCGGAGCTTGATACAATCAAATATATGGAGACATTGCTTACGGACGACCACTCAGGTGTGGAGAAACCGGCAGCAATCATTATCGAGACCGTACAGGCAGAAGGAGGCGTGCATGTATTTTCCAATGAATATCTGCAGGGTGTCCGTGCGTTGTGCGATAAGTATGATATTTTGATGATCGTGGATGATATTCAGGTAGGCTGTGCGAGAACAGGAACCTTCTTCTCGTTCGAGCGTGCAGGTATCGTACCGGATATGTTCGTAATGTCGAAGTCCATCGGTGGATATGGTATGCCATTTGCTCTGACAATGTTCAAGCCGGAGTTAGATATCTGGTCACCGGGCGAGCACAACGGAACGTTCCGTGGCAACCAGCTTTCTATGGTTGCAGCGAAGGCAGGACTGGAATATATGCTTGACCATAAGGTTGAGGCTGAGGTAAAGCGCAAAGAGGGAATCATCCGCAAATATATGGATGAGAACATTGCAAGACCGGGTGTGGAGATCCGGGGAATCGGCTGTATCTGGGGCGTCCAGGTTGCAGATGGAAAGCTTGCTTTGGCAATCTGTAACAAGTGCTTTGAAAAGGGATTGATCATGGAACGTGCAGGCCGAGATAACAATGTGTTGAAGCTGATGCCGGCGCTTGTGGCAACGGATGACGAATTGATGCGCGGACTGGATATCATCAGAGATTCAATGAATGAATTGATGTAAGAATTGTACAGAGATAATCTGTGAAGAAAGTAAATCGAGCAGGATGTATGAACCTGCTCGATTGTGTTTTATTTTAGATAATTTTGATGTACTTGAAAAATGGAAAGGTATGATAGATTGTATGGAACCTTGGATGGGAAGAACAGCAGCCGTCGTAGATCTTGGTATGCTGAAAAATAACTTAGCAGAGATCCGCAAGAAATTAAAGCCGGGTGTCGAACTCATGGCGGTTTTAAAGGGTGACGGATACCGGCACGGCGCGGAAGGATTGTATCCGACATTGAAAGCCTGCGGCGTGACCAACTATGCGGTTGCATTGTGGAGCGAGGGTGTTGCCTTGCGGGAGCATGGCGCGACAGAGCCGATTCTTGTGCTTGGAGATACCAGAGATTATGACTTAGATGAGGCAGTCCGTTACAATCTGGACTTTCCAGTATTCTCGGTGGAATATGCGAAGACGGTTGCCGAGGCAGCGAAACGGCAGGGAAGAAAGCAGAATATACAGATCAAGCTCGACACCGGAATGAGCCGGATCGGGTTCCCGGATAACGATGAGACGCTTGAAGCAATCAAGGAGATTTCACAGATGGAATCCCTGAATATGACAGGCATTTTCACGCATTTTGCACGTGCAGATGAGTACGATCATAAGAGTGCAGGGAAGCAGCTTGACCGCTTTCTGCGTATGACAGAGAAGTTAAAGGAAATGGGAATCACATTTCCGAAGTATCATGTGGCGAACAGCCCGGCGATTTTGCTGATGCCGGATTCGCAGCTCGATATGGTACGTGCCGGAGATATCTTATATGGCTTGAATCCAATCGACGAAGAAGGGTTCAAAAAAGAGAACTTCAAGGAGATTTTGAGCTGGTACACGTATGTGGTTATGGTGAAGGAGGTTCCGACAGGAACGGAGGTTGGTTATGGCGGCACATTCGTGACGAAGCGTCCGACGAAGATCGCAACCCTGCCGGTTGGATTTGCGGATGGATACCGGAGAGATCTGTCGAACCGAGGAAAGGTGCTGATCCGTGGACAGGAAGCACCGATCATCGGAAGAGTCTGTATGGATCAGTGTATGGTCGATGTGACAGATATCCCGGATGTACAGAGAAACGATCAGGTAACACTGCTTGGCGGAGACCTTTCCATCCAGTGGATGGCAGATCTGCTTCAGACAAATGTCGATGAGATTGTATGCAATATCTCCCAGCGTGTACCGCGTGTCTATATTGATTCCACACAGGAATCATAAGTTCGTAGTAGAAAGAGGAAAGTTATGCAACAGGAAACCCGTGTAAGAAATGCCTCGCGAAATGTTGTGTTTGGCATGTTTTTGAAAGGCTATCAGATACTGCTTCCATTTATCATGCGTACAGCAATTATGTACTACATGGGCGATGGGTATCTCGGCTTAAACAGCTTGTTTGGTTCGGTGCTGTGGGTGTTGAACCTTGCGGAGTTGGGCGTTGGTTCAGCGATGGTTTATTCCATGTACCAGCCGATTATCGACAATGATAAAGAGCAGATCTGCGCGTTGTTAAAATTATATCAGAAATATTACCGGATCATCGGACTGGTAATCGCAGTCGTTGGCGGAATTCTGACGCCGTTTATTCCGTATCTTGTAAAGAGTGATATGCCGGAGGGCGTGAGCATCTATGTCGTGTATCTGCTCAATCTGTTCTGTACCTGTATGTCGTACTGGCTGCTCGCGTACAAGAACAGTCTGCTGACTGCACACCAGAGAAATGATGTAGCGAGCAAGGTCATGCTTGTGACGAATACGTTCCAGTATGCGGCACAGTTAGTTGTCGTTATGACAATCGGTGATTATTATATCTATCTGATTGTACAGATCTTCACACAGATCGTTACGAATCTGGTAACGGCATATTTTGCGAATAAGATGTATCCGGAATATAAGGCAGTCGGAAAGCTGCCGAAGGAGACAGTAAAGAAAATCAATAACCGTATCAGAGATCTCTTCACCATGAAGGTGGGACAGGTCATTGTATCTTCGGCGGATACGATTGTTATATCTGCATTTTTAGGACTTGCAGCGAATGCATTTTACAATAATTATTACTATGTGCTGACTGCGGTAACCGGAATCATGAATGTGGTGTTTGTATCGTGTACCGCAGGTATCGGAAACAGCATTCTGGTGGAGACGGAAGAAAAAAATTATACGGATTTGAAGAAGCTTTCATTTATCATTATGTGGCTTGCAGGTATGTGCAGTGCGGTTATGCTCTGTCTGTATCAGCCGTTCATGCGGCTCTGGGTAACAGAGAAGCGAATGCTTCCATTTGCAGTCGTTGTTTGCATGGTTGTGTATTTCTTCATCAGCCAGGTAAACCAGATTCTGATCACTTACAAAGATGCAGCGGGAATCTGGCATGAAGACCGGTTCCGTCCACTTGTGACGGCACTTGTGAATCTGGTGCTGAATATTATTCTTGTACAGTTTATTGGTATCTATGGTGTTATCCTGTCTACCGTTATTTCCGTGTTGGTTGTTGGTATGCCGTGGATTCTGCATAACCTGTTTACGGTATTATTTAAGCGGAATGCATGGGAATATATACGGAAGCTTCTGTATTATACAATCGTGACAACGATTGTATGTACACTTACCTATCTGGTTGCAAGTCAGATACCGGGCGTTGGAATTCTGGCGCTGATCCTGAAGGCAATCGTGTCTGTGATCGTGTCAAATCTGTTGATGTTTGTGGCTTATTTCAAGATGGGAGAGTTTGCAGAAGTAAAGAAACTTGTGATACGCGTATTGAAGAGACAGGCTTAATGTGGGGCGGCAGCAACCATGTGAGCGGGAAGGAGAACATATGAGGAAGTCAAAATTATGGGTGGCGTGTGCGATGGCGGCTGCGATGCTTGCACTGACTGCATGCGGAAAAGAAGATAAACTGGTGCTGGTGACAACCGAAGCGGCAGCGTCACAGAGTGATGCGACAACGACCGAAGATATTCTGGCAGATATCCGGGAGGAAGCAGAGAATACAACGGAAGAGGAAAAGAAGCGCGAACCCGCCTCAGAGGAAGATAAGAAGGTCACGCTGGAAGCAATCTATGATGCAAACAAAGGGGATACATTGCTTGCGGGTGGAAACAATTACAGCTTGAATACAATCTATTACAGTGATGGTGTTGAGGTGTATTCGGAATATCAGTTCCTTGGGTTTGACGAGGACGGCACGTATCTGCAGGCGTACGAGGATTCAAATGGAATCGTGCAGGTGCTTGATAAAGAATATGGTTATTGGTATCTGATTGATGAGGACAAGACGTGCTATGCATTGATCTATCCGGAACCAAATGTGGCAGATGCGATCATCAACACGAATCACAACGATATGATTATCTCCCTTACAGAGGCGGATCAGACGATCAAGGATATCTACCGCGAGGACGGAGATCTGGTTGTGGAGACAAATTATAAGAATGACAACGCATCTTATGTATTCCATTATGTTCTGGATGACAATTACAAGGTGCTTGAATATTATTGTTACGATGCCAATGGGGAAAAGGTATCATATTCCTGGGTGACAGAAGGAAATTCTTATACATATCCGGAGGCAATCGCGACCGCACACGAGTCTATGATGACGCGGACAGTTACGTTCAAGATTTTAGAGGGAAAAGGACTGGAGAGCAGTTATACAGTTCCAGTGGACAAACCGGTACAGCTTGCATTGCTGGAATATAAAGCATACACGGATGAGGCATGCACGACAACTTGGGAAGAGACCGCCGACGATTCAGGCATGTATACCGATGAAGTTATCTATCTCAAACGTGAAGGTGCGGACACAACAGAGGGAACAACGGAAGATTCGACGACAAATCCGTAAATCTCTTTACAAATCAGTGGGATATGTAGTATACTACGGGTAAGAATGAATAGTAGGAGAATGTAAAAAGGAAGTGAGAATATGAGTATGAATATTAGCAGCAATTTTTTTAATAGCATGCTTGGAACATCTTCCAGCAATTCAAGCAGTGGATTGATGGGACTTCTCAGCGATTACAACTCCATTCGGAACGGCAGTTATCTGAAGCTTGCAAAGCATTATTATTCGAACGATAGTGCGAAGAAGGCAACGCAGAAGCAGTTTTCCAAGAGTAACATAGAGACGAAGACAGAGGATACTGCGACAAAGACGGCATCCGAGGATGCATGGAAGGATCTGAAAACATTGAAGGATGAGAAGCTGTATCAGAGTGCGGATACAGATAAGATCCAGAAGAATGTAAAGAGCTTTGTCAGCAATTACAACAGTGTGATGGAGAGTGCACAGAATTCAGATAAATCAGGCGTACTGAAGGATGCATCCAGACTGGCTTCTCAGACTGGAAATTATACAAGTGCATTAGCCAAGATCGGAATTACGGTGAAAAGTGATAACACACTTGCATTTGACGAGGAGGCATTTGCATCTGCAGATATGTCGGATGTGAAGAAACTGTTTGCCGGAGATTTCTCTTTCGGCAGTAATACACAGAGTCGTATGTTGCAGCTTGCAAGCGATGCATCTGCAAATTCATCGTCTGTATTTTACAATCAGTACGGAGCAGTGGCAGGCGCGTCAGTTGGAAGCTTCTACGATAGCTTATTCTAATTAGCAGAGACAGAAATATATAGTTCAATCTCCCCAAGAGGATTGATAATAAGAATGGGAAGATCCGCGGGTTGACTGTGGATCTTCTTCTTTTGTCTGGAAATGGGAGGACTGGTGCAATATGGCAAAAATACGAATCGACAAATATTTGGCAGATGCGGGTTTTGGCAGTCGAAAGGATGTGAAAGGACTGCTGAAGGCAAAACAGGTCACCATAAATGGTGAGACGTGTGTCCATGCGGAGGAAAAGCTGGAACCGGCGCAGGATGTTGTCTGTGTGCAGGGTAAAATGGTCGTGTATGAGAGTTTTTCTTATTATATGCTGCATAAACCACAGGGGGTGGTGTCTGCAACGAAAGATGCACATGAAAAAACAGTTGTGAATCTTATTACAGAACAAAAACGACGCGATTTATTTCCGGTAGGACGGCTGGACAAAGATACGGAAGGGCTGTTGCTTTTAACCAACGATGGAAAGCTGTCAAATGATCTGCTGGCACCGGGAAAGCATGTGGAAAAAACCTATTATGCAAGGATCAAAGGCATGGTCACGAAGAAGGAGGTCGCTGCTTTTGCTGAGGGTGTAGATATCGGAGATGAGCTGCTCACAGCACCAGCTGAACTGAAGATTCACAAGGCAGGGAGCGAAAGTGAGATCGAAATTACGATCACAGAGGGGCGGTATCATCAGATTAAACGAATGTTTGAAGCGGTAGGTATGCAGGTGCTATATTTAAAGCGTTTGCGTATGGGACCGTTGTATCTGGATGAGTCGCTTGCGTGTGGTGAATATCGGAAACTTACCACAGAGGAAATCCAGAGCCTGAAAAACAGAGAAGAATGGTAAATCGTTTGTGAAATACGAGAAAGTATGTTGACATATGAGGTAGAAAAAGTATAAACTGTAAAGAAGGTATTGCAGTTTTGCAGGAGGAAACGATATGGACGAAAATAAGAATCCGGAATCCAGATATGACGTGGATGAAGAAGAGGGTGCCACCACCGTATTACGTGCGATGGATGCAGAAACTGAGGACGAAGAAGAGGGCGCGACGACGGTATTGCGCGCAGAAGATATGACACCTGAGGATGACGATGATACGGAAGGTGCAACGACGGTTCTGACAGGACCAGAACCAGCGATGATGGGTGCAGCACCAGCACCGGGCGCACCACAGTTTGAGGACAAGACACAGATGCTTCCGCCACAGGGAGCACCGATGGGAATGCCGATGGGACAGATGCCGAACGGACCGATGGGAGCACCAATGGGACAGATGCCGAACGGACCGATGGGAGCGCCAATGGGACAGATGCAGAATGGACCGATGGGAGCACCAATGGGACAGATGCAGAATGGACCGATGGGAGCACCAATGGGACAGATGCCAAATGGATCAATGGGAGCACCGATGGGTATGATGCCGAATAACGGACAGATGCCGCCGATGAATGGTGGAAAGCCGCCAAAGGCGCCGAAACCACCGAAAGCTCCGAAGGAGAAAAAACCGAAGGCACCAAAACAGCCAAAAGTAAACAAAGATGGTTCACCAAAGAAGAAAAAGACAGGTCTGATCGTGGCTATCTGCGTCGTTGTGGTATTGGCATTGGGCGCAGGCGCATATTTCCTGTTCTTTACGCCAGAGAAACGGTATGAGAGGAAGATGGATGTTGCTGAGAAGGCGATGACAGACAGCAATTACGAAGAAGCTGTCACGGCGTATGAAGCAGCACTTGGTATCTTTGATGACCGGGTTCCGGCTATGAACGGTTTGTTATCCGCACAGATTAGTGCCGGTGAAAGCGATGGGGCAAGAGAGAATTTCACAGAGTTCCGTACAACAATCACGGGCTTTGATGCAGATAAAGTAACAGAGAACAGTGAGGATATCGTAGCATTCTATGAATACGCAGATGATCTTTACAGTGATACGGATTCTCTGATCGATGCATATAAGGAAGGGTATAACCTGACAAATGACAACGGTCTGAAGAAGAACCTCGTAACTGCATATGTAGACCGTGCCGATGCAATGGATAACTCTGATTATGAAAATAAGATTGCTGCTTATGGAGATGCTCTGGATCTCGACAGTACGAATGAGTCGGCTCTGAGTGGAAGAAAGGCATGTGCATATGCTGTTTTGGATGATATGATGGATGCACAGCAGTATGATCAGGCAGAATCCTTTATCAATACATATGCGGACAGCATGTCGGATGTGGACTTCTCTTCTTATACAGAGAAGATTGAGTCAGAGCGTGCGTTGATGACAGCCAGACATGATCTGATGGAGCAGGTAATCAGCCTGATGTCAGCTTCCGATTATGCAGGCATGATGGACGTGGATGGTTCCGATAATGCAAGTACAGTTGTTGCAAATATGGACGGTGATTCTTATGTTTATGCAACGGATGGCTATGACAGCTCCTATACAGGAAAAGCTGCGGGCGTTTACACATATTCTACTTTGTTGAGTTCTGGTTATTACTTCTATTATGGTGATTACGAGAACGGTGTGCGAAGTGGACAGGGAACGATGTTCGTCAAGATGGATGGTTATAATCAGGCATATCTGGTTTATGAAGGTGCATGGAGCAACGATAAACCGAACGGTGCAGGTACTGAGACATCTGTCAACGAGGACGCTGGCGATGAGCTTGTAACGGTAACCCGTTCTGGTAATCTGGTAGATGGATTGTTTGATGGAGAGGTAACTGTATCGCTTGTATCGAACGATGAAGAGTATGGTGGAACTTACACAGGTACATTTACTGCATCGAACGGTGATGCACCAGATATCCGTGAGAATTATCCGGATCTGGATTTTAGTGATGTATCGGAAGACAAGTCAGTTTATGTGGTACTGGAATGTGACGGTTCACCAATGTACTGGCACTTCTCAAAGGGAACAGCCGCAAAGCTCGGTATACATACTTTTGGGAACTAAGATAAAAATAAATGGTGGTAAAACATATGGACATATTGATCAATGACTATATAAATGGAGAGCGCTCCCTGTGTAGGGATGAAGCTCAGTTTTCCGTGTATCTGTTCCAGATTTTGAACGGATGCAAACGTGTCAAGATCGATTCTGACAATTTTACAAATAAGACTTACGAAGTAATGCAGGCATATTATATGCCGGCGTTCCTGCGTGATTACTTCAATTATGCGGACAGTAAAGCTGAATTCAACCGGAAGCTTGTGACATTTGCAAACCGGAAGTTACGTGCACTGTATGCAGGTGAAGAGGCGCAGGGGGCGATGCTTGAGGATGTAGATGCCAAGGCAGTGAATGCTGCGGAGATTTACAATCTGGATAAGGAACTGGATATAGAAAATCCGGGGTTCGATCTTGGAAAGCATATCAATGGATGGTCTGGAAAAGAACGCGAATATCGAAATCCGCTTGCACGTTGGATGATGAATGTGCGACCGGATATCGCAGTTTTGCTGAAACGACGCGGCATCAAGCGTACAGAGCTACGGATGCATGAGATTGATTGTCATTATCTGAATAGTGTAGACACGTATCCAGCGATGATTGGACGCGTGGATGAAAAAGGACATGTGACTGGGTGCAAGAAGATCGTGTGTACGAAGCAGCAGGTAGAACAGTATGCGTTGGAGTTTCTGTGTGAGACACCAACGGAGGAATACGCAGATACCATCGGTATGAAATGGTGGGGACCGGCGAAGGAGTCGGACACACCGGTAGAAGACAGCGGTATTGCGATTGAACCTGGCTTTATTAGTATGGCGAATCTGGTTAGTGCAAAGAATGCACAGATGTATGAGGAAGTGGACAAGCCGATCGCAATGCAGAAATTGCAGGAATACAACAAAGCATTCTATGTGGAAGAGCGGAAAGTGAAGGAACCGAAAGCAATCCTCGGAAGTGTTTTGGAATTACAGATATAAGCAGGATAAGAAAAAGGGTTGAAACATAGTTGTTTCAACCCTTTTTTATGGATACAGAATCTATCAATTATTCCATAGCTGCTTTTAATGCGGCGTCTAAATCCTCTAAGATATCATCGATGTTCTCCAGACCAACAGAGAAACGAACCATACCAGCATCAATACCAGCTGCAACAAGCTGCTCGTCGGATAACTGGCGATGTGTTTCACTTGCTGGATGCAGGACACAGGTACGGATATCTGCAACATGCACTTCGTTGGAGGCAAGCTTTAATGAATCCATGAATTTTGCCGCAGCCGGACGTCCGCCCTTGATGATAAAGGAGATAACACCGCAGGATTTGCCACCGAGATATTTTTCTGCAAGTGCATGGTTTGGATCAGAAGGAAGTGCTGGACAACTGACACTGACAACTGCGTCACTCTTTTCAAGGTATTCTGCAACTGCCATTGCATTTTCTGTATACTGCTTCATACGAACTGGAAGAGTCTCTAATCCGAGATTTAACAGGAATGCAGAATGTGCGGCTGGATATACACCGAAGTCACGCATGAGCTGCATTCTTGCCTTGACGATATATGCCATATTGCCATAAGATTTTGTATAGCAGGTTCCATGGTAGGATTCGTCAGGCTCGACAAGCTCTGGGAACTTGCCATTATCCCAGTTGAACTTGCCGCTGTCTACGATGACACCGCCGATCTGAACGGCATGTCCATCCATATATTTACTTGTGGAATGTACGACGATATCAGCACCGAAGTCAAAAGGTTTACAGAGAATCGGAGTTGCAAATGTGTTGTCTACGATCAATGGAACTCCCATTGCATGTGCAATATTTGCGAAACGCTCAATATCAAATACAGTCAGCGCCGGGTTTGCGATTGTCTCGCCAAACACGAGCTTTGTATTCTCTTTAAAACAGGCCTTGATCTCATCGTCAGACATATTTTTATCCACGTAGATACATTCAATGCCAAGCTTCTTCAAAGTGAAAGAGAACAGATTGATCGTGCCGCCGTAGATTTCAGGGGTACTGATGATGCTGTCACCAGCCTGACAGATATTTAAGATGGAAAGCAAGGTAGCTGCCTGTCCGGAAGTAGTACACATGGCACCGACACCACCTTCCAGGGCTGCAATTTTCTCCTCGACTGCCATGACTGTTGGATTGGCAAAACGGGAATAACAGAGTCCTTTTGTTGGATCATCAAAGATGCCGGCAACTTCTGCGGCAGATTCGTACACATACGTTGTACTTTGGACGATAGGCAGAACACGAGGCTCGCCATTCTTTGGTGTATAGCCTGCATGCAGGCATTTTGTTTCATCTTTCATTGTAATAAAACCCTCCTATGGTATATAGTAGTTACTATGATTTAATGTAACATAAATACTATATTAATACAACAGTCGGGTGTAAGCGAGAGCTTTGCATGTTATTTCGCGAAATAACGACGAAAAAAATGAGAAATTCTGAAAAAATTGCTTGCAAAATAAAATTCCGTATGGTAATATCTAACTCTGTGATATATTTTTATATTCCTTGCTTCCGACCAGTTCGGAGGCCAATAGACCATAAGGAGGTGCAATAACATGAACAAGTATGAATTGGCGTTGGTTGTTAGCGCAAAGATTGATGATGACGCAAGAACTGCTGTTGTAGATAAGGCTAAGGCTATTATCGAGAAGGCAGGCGGCACAATCACAAACGTTGACGAAAAAGGCAAGCTGAGATTAGCATACGAGATTCAGAAGATGAAGGAAGGTTTCTACTACTTCATCCAGTTTGATGCAAACGCTGAAGCTCCAGCTCAGATCGAAGCAAGTGTTCGTATTATGGAATCTGTTCTCAGATATCTTTGTGTTAGACAGGACGCAGAGTAATAGTTAGGAGGATTTCCGATGAACAAAGTAATTTTGATGGGTCGTTTAACTCGTGATCCGGAAGTTAGATATTCACAGGCTGCAGAGCCTTTAGCAATCGCAAGATATACACTTGCAGTTGACCGTAGATTCCAGAGAAGAGACAATTCTGGAAATGAGCAGACAGCAGATTTTATCTCCTGTGTTGCATTTGGCAGAAACGGAGAGTTTGCTGAGAAGTATTTGAAGCAGGGTACAAAGATTGCGATTACAGGTCGTATTCAGACAGGCAGCTATACCAATAAGGACGGCAATAAAGTTTATACAACAGAAGTTGTCGTAGAAGAGCAGGAGTTTGCAGAGAGCAAGAATGCATCTGGAAACAACGGCGGTGGATATCAGCAGGAAGACAGACCAGCACCTGGTAATGCCAGTGCAGATGGATTCATGGATATTCCAACAGGATTGACAGGCAACGATTTACCATTTAAGTAAGGAAATTAAATGGAGGTAATTAGTAATGGCTTACAATAAGACAGAGAAGAGCGATCGTCCAGACGCTCCTATGAAGAGAAGACCAATTCGTAGAAGAAAAAAGGTCTGTGTATTCTGTGCAGAGAAGAATGCAGTAATTGATTACAAGGATACAAACAAGCTTAAGAGATACATCTCTGAAAGAGGTAAGATTCTTCCTAGAAGAATTACTGGTAACTGTGCAAAGCATCAGCGTGCACTTACAGTTGCAATCAAGAGAGCAAGACACGTAGCTCTTATCCCTTACGTTGTAGAGTAAGAAGAACGTATAAAACTCCAATTTGCGGATTTCCGCAGATTGGAGTTCTTTTTTGTCATAATATATACGAATTGATACAAATTAGATACATTTTCATGGTAAGATAAGAACAGTAAAATAAAGGATACTGTGAGGAGATTGTGGTGAGAAAGATAAGAAAAAGACGAATGGCAGCCGTGATGGTACTCTGTGTGGGACTGCTCAGCGGATGTGCCGGCAAAACCCAGACGGATGATCTTGTGATCACGATACCGGAATATGAGAAAATTACATACACAACCGAGCCAGTCGTGCATGGAGACATTGCGCCGGTGCTCGATCTGCGATTGAAATCAGAACAGTTTGAACGGAAAGAATACTATCCTGATCATGATGAGATGGAGGTTGATCAGGTATTTGTCCATGTTGGAGATGTCGTGCAAAATGGAGACACACTTGTCACCTTCTCTTCGGAGGATATAACGGAGGAACGAAGACAGTATGAAAACCGTGTGGAAGAGGATGCGCTTCTGATCGACCATTATACGAAGCTGGATGCAATTAATCAGACAGATGAACACCAGGAGAGTATCGAGCAGTTAAAGAAAGACCAGGAGATTGCAGGACTGTACATCAAAGATCTGGACGCAAGACTGGAAGCTTATACGATTAAGGCAGAGGGAAGCGGCATTGTGAGTAGCCTGTCGGATATGCTTGATTATGGAACCGTGTATGCCGGAGATGCAGTTGTAACGATCCTGTATGGCTCGGACAATTATACTACGACGACAGAGGATGATTATGCGTTTGAGGTAGGACAGACATTTACGGCAACTTTTGGCGTTGGAAGCTATGAGGTCAGATTGACAGCGATTGATGTGCTGGCGTCGGATACGGATGCCGGGATGAAACGGCAGCTTACATTTACATTGGTTGACTCAGCGAAACGGCCAAGCTCGGATTCACTGAATCTGGAGATCGAGAAAAATGTGCTCAAGAATGTCCTGTATGTACCGGAGGATGCAATCGTGTATGTGGGAAATGACAATTACGTCTATGTGCTGGATGAAAACGGATTCCGACATGGCGTACAGGTGCAGACCGGGGCAACGATTGATGGCTATACAGTGATTGAAGATGGTTTAAAAGAGGGCGACAAGGTGGTGATTGCAAAATGAGAATCGGACAGAAACTAAAACGACAGCTGGGATTTTTGATGAGTGTACTCTGCGCGGTCTCTCTGGTTGCCTGTGGAACGAAATATGCAGATGCGCCAGCTTTGCTGGAACCGGTATCTGGAACGGAATCGTACCGGGAAGTATCTGTGGGAGATGTAGGCGATCTGAAAATCGCATATGGATCGATCGTGCCAACAGAACATGCGGTGTTCTGGACGACACAGGTCAGCGTGGCAGAAGTCCTTGTCGACGTTGGAGATTATGTGGAAGCTGGACAGGTGGTAGCTACTGCGGATCTGGAAGCGGCACAAAAGGCAAAACAGGATCTGGAAGAATCCCGGAGTCTGCTCGTGCAAAAACGTGAGCTGGAGGTGCAGAAACAACAGCTCACGATACAGAAGCTGAATCTGAAACAGGCGGGAGAAAATCAACTGGGAGATTCTGACAGTGCTGCGAAAACAGGAAAAGAGATCGAGACGGAACAGGAAAATGTCAATTATGATGAACTGCTTTACAAGCACCAGCTTGCCGATTACGATGATCAGATTCAGAAGCAGCAGGAGATCATTGAAGATGGAACCCTCAAGGCAACTGCAAGCGGGTATGTTTCTTATGTGCGTCAGTTTACATATGGCAATCAGGTCACAAGCTCGATGAATGTCATCACGATCGCAGATTATGAGGATACATATATTCAGGTACAGAACACAACAATCAAAGACAAGCTTCTGGAGAAATACGACCGTTATTATACGATACAGGATGGAAAGAAAATTTCACTCAAAGAGTATGCATATACGACACAGGAACGCCTGACTGCCGAAAATCAGCAGAAATATCCGGCACTCCGAATGCAGTATGAGGATGCTCAAAAGAGCGCGCCAGTCGGTTCTGTAATCGCCGTTTATCTCGTCAGAGACCGCGTGGAAGATGTCCTGTATGTCGGAAACGATTCCATCTATGAGGACGATCAGGGATCATTTGTCTATGTAAAAAATGGGGAGCAGCGCGAACAGCGCTATATTGAGACAGGAGTCAGTGACACGGTAAATACAGAGGTGATATCCGGGCTTTCTGAGGGAGAAAAAGTGTATTATACATCAGAGGCTGCATGGCCGGATGCATATGAGGAATATACGGTAAGTGCTCCAACGAATTATGATTCGATGTTTTATACAAACCGCTATGCGATTGCAGATACGATGCGGATCAATTACACATCTCCATATGAAGGTACAATTCAGGAAATCTGTGTATCCAATGGAGATTATGTGCAAAAGGGCGATGTGTTACTCAAGGTTCGAACGAATGAAGGCAGCGCGAAGCTGGCGGAGATGCGGTCAGGAATTGAGGATATGAAAGAAAATCGCACGAAAGCAGTGCAGGCACATGAGAATACACTTCAGTCGCTGCAACAGGAAAAGCAGGCAGCGTTGACTGCCGGACAGACACCACTTGCAACCGGTACGGATGCACAGAAAGCAACCGACGGTGATGCAGAAGAACAGGCAAATCCGAATCTTTCATCTATGCTGGATGTCGATATTCAGATTGAGAATCTGGATTTTCAGATACAGACGCTGGATTATACATATCAGCTCAAGCAGTCAGAGGAAGCATATACGGAGGCAAGCTGTAACAATGACGGAACAGGTGTTATGTCAATCTGCGCTGAGCAGGAGGGCGAGGTGTTGGATTTCTGGAGAGACACCGGAGGCAAGCTGGAGCTTGACTCGGATATTCTGGCGATTGATACGCCGGTGAAGGAGAAATTGGCATTGTATGGTGGAAACAGCAAGGTTGCGAACGGGACACCTGTATCGGTGCAGGATGAGGAAAGTGGAAAGACGATACAGGGCATCATCTGTGGTTCTAACGGAATCACGGAAGGAACAAAGGAAGAGTATTATGTCACGACGGTAGGGAATCGTGTCTATATCACGCAGAGTCTGACGGACGACAGCCGGATGTACTATGTGAAATTAGACGGGAACGCATCCGTGGAGGATATGACCGGAAGTCAGATAATTTCCTATCCGCTGATTTCTTATTCGGATGTGTACACGATTCCGGCAGATGCGCTCTACACAGAGAAGGCGAACTCAGGCAAGGAGACATCCGGGGATTTCTATTATGTGTGGAAAATCGTAGATGGAAATATCGAGAAACAATATGTGGATGCAGCAATCTGCAACAGCGCACAGGATACATCCAAATATAAAAAGGGCGATGTAGTGGCATGTATATTTAATGGTATTTCGGAGGGAGATATACTGGCGGGACCAGTTTCAGAGGAAGAGGAGTAAAAGATGATACGGTTCGTTTTACAAAAAATTAAAAACAAAAAATGGTTGACGACCTGCCTGCTTCTGGGACTTGTCTTTCTTGTGGCGGCGGTTTCCTGTCAGCCAATGTTCAAGGCAGGCTCGCTCAACAAGATGCTGCTGGACAGCTTTCATAATGCAGGTGAGGAAGCAGAGGCATATCCGACGGTGATCGGAAGAACAGGTGCTTATGTGACGGAGAAACGTCAGACAGCTGCGGCTGTGCTCGACGGTGTGAAAGGGTATCAGCAGACATGGGAGAAATATCTTGGATCCATAAAGGTGGTGAATACGCAGACTATTCTGACGCTGGATGAACAGTCCGCACAGGGCGCGTGTGGTGGAAAAGGAAAATATCTGAAGGTATCGTATATGCCGGATATGCTGGCACATACACAGGTGCTTGTCGGCGAGAACTACGATGCGTATGCTGGAAATCTGTATGGCTGTATGTTGTCCGAGAGTGTGATGGATGCCTGCGGCTTTACAGTCGGTGAGACATTGGAATTCCCACTTTGGACAGATGCAGACGGGGAAACGCTGAAGCTGCAGATCTGTGGTATCTTCAAGGAGACGGACAGCACAGACACCTTCTGGTATACAGCGCCGAATACGATGGAACAGGAGATGTTTGTAAGTGAGGAAACCTTTGATGCCATCGTGAAGCAGTTTGCACCGGAAAAGATCAACTATGCGACCAATGTGCTGCTTGATTATACGAAGATCAATCAGAAGAATGTAGCAGATGTGCAATATTATATCGAGCAATTTCATAAGGAGGATGAGAGCTTTACCGATTCGTTCCTGAATCTGCTCAAGCAGTACCAGAAGGACAAGAAAACGATAGATATCACGCTCTGGGTATTGGAGCTTCCGTTGCTTGGTCTGGTGCTTGCATTTATCTATATGGTGACTGGACAGATCATCGACACAGAACAGGGCGAGATCGCCATGATGCGGAGCCGGGGATACCGCCGCAGCCAGATTGTAGCGCTCTATGCGTTGCAGGCGTGTATTCTCTGTCTGGTGGCAATGCTGATTGGAACGCCACTTGGATATGGACTTTGTAAGCTGGCTGCATCGACCACAGATTTCCTGACATTCCATGCCGGGAATCTTTCGATGTATCATTTTACACCAGTGATGCTTGTCTATGGACTGGCGGCGTCTGCCGTTGGAATTCTGTTCATCCTGATTCCGGTCGTGATTCATTCCGGGGTATCGATCGTACAGCAAAAATCTGATCAGAAGATCAACAAGAAGATGTTCTGGGAAAAATATTTTCTGGATATCGTGTTGCTTGGCGTTTCAATCTATCTGCTTCACAATTTCAACCAGGAGATTGATAAGATCCGTGCACGGGCACTGCTTGGGGCGAAGATGGATCCGTTGATCTTCTTGGATTCTGTATTGTTTATCGTGGCGATGGGACTTGTTGTGCTGCGGTTGCTGCATTATCTTGTGCAGCTTGTCTATCATATCGGCAGAAAAAAGTGGCGTCCGGCAGTGTACGCGTCGTTCTTACAGATCACGCGGAACTTCCGCAAGCAGGGCTTTATCTCGGTATTTTTGATTCTGACCGTGGCGATGGGACTGTTCAATGCCAATGCGGCGCGCACGATCAACCAGAACTATGAAAACCGGATCCGCTATGCAGATGGAGCCGATATCCGTTTGCAGGAGACATGGAAGATGCAGGCATTTTATGTGTCTGCCAATGATATCGACTATAACTATGTGGAGCCAGATCCGGTCAAATATGACGAGCCGGTCAAGCAGGGACTTTGCACGAGCATGGCAAAGGTAATCCGAACCAACAATATATCGGTAAGCCGGGGAAAAACGAAGATTGCTAACTGTGAGTTCATGGGAATCCATACAAAAGATTTTGGTGAGACTGCGTATTTGCAGGAGGAACTAAACAGAGACGTTCATTGGTATACATATTTAAATGAACTGGCACAGCAGGAAAATGGTGTGATTCTGTCGAAGAATCTGGCAGCGGCACTGGAGGTCAAAGTGGGGGATGTTGTGGATTGTTCCAGATATGGGGATTCCGTGATGAAGAAGGAGACGGTGCGCGGTACGATCAGCGGAAAGGTTGTAGCGGTTGTAGATGCGTGGCCGGGTTTTGTACAGTATACATATGAGGATGGAGAAGAAACCGAGCATTATCTGATCGTCGCAAACTATGCGAAAACGGTGCAGAGCTTCAAGATTTCTCCATATGAGATATGGTACAAGCTGGCAGATGGCGTGGACAGTGATGCGGTACGGGCTGTGATCGACGCGAGTGGAACGAAGTTGTCGGCATATACCGCTTTGGACCGGGATATTGATGCGATGAAGGAAACAGCGATGATACGGATTACAAACGGAATGTTCACTTTGAGCTTTGTCATTGCATTGATTCTATGTATGATTGGATTCCTGATTTACTGGATCTCATCGATCCGGCAACGGGAATTGTTATTTGGTGTATATCGGGCGATGGGCTTAAGCGAGAAGGAGATAAACCGTATGCTTGTAAACGAGCATCTGTTTTCCACATTGCCATCGATTCTGGCAGGTGGTGCCTGCGGCGGTGTGGCGACATATCTGTTTGTGCGGTTATTTGGCGTGATCTATCTGCCGCAGAAACATAACTTAAGCATCTATGTCTATCTCGACCAGATGGATGTGTTGAAGCTTGTCGCGGTGCTCCTGGTTATGATTTTGCTGTGTATCGTGATCCTGCGGCGGCTGGTACGGAGTCTGAATATCACGCAGGCATTGAAATTAGGAGAGGAGTAGGAGTTTCGCTTATGAATATCATTGAAGCAAGAAATATTACACGGATGTTCCCGGTTGGTGACGGCGAATTCTACGCCTTGAAGCATGTCGATATTGATATACCGGCAGGGAAACTTACGATATTGAAGGGACGTTCTGGAAGTGGAAAGACCACATTGATGAATATATTAAGTGCCCTGGATGCACCGACAGAGGGAGATGTCAGTTTCGATGGACAGGTGTATTCGGAGATGGAAGATGCACAGAAGGAACAACTGCGAAGAAAAGAAATTGGGTTTGTCTTTCAGGCAGTTGCGTTGATCCCGATTATGAATGCATATGAGAATGTGGATTTTGCAATGCGGCTGGCAGAACCGGAGCTGACCGCGAAGGAGGTTGACGAACGGATCAGGGAGACACTTGCCTTGGTCGGAATGGAAGAGCGTATGCGGCATATGCCGGGACAGATGTCCGGTGGAGAGCAACAGCGGGTCGCAATCGCGCGGGCAGTGGCACACCGACCGAAGGTTGTGTTTGCAGATGAACCGACCGGAGCGCTGGATACCGAGTCTGGACTTCGGGTCATGCAGTTGTTCCGAAACCTGATCGAGAAAGAAAGCGTGACGATCGTTATGACAACACATGATCCAAACCTGATGGAGCTTGGCGATGTTGTCTATGAGTTGGAGGATGGTGAGATTATTGACAGACAAATACGAGAATGATACATTGGAAGATAGGAAAAACGACATGGCGGAGGTGGCAGATCTGGCGGAAACTGCCCCTCTGATCGTCTGCGATTCTCTCGTGAAGATCTATAAGACAAAAGAGGTTGAGGTGCTTGCTTTGCAGGGACTTGACCTGACGGTCAACCGCGGGGAGTTGATGGCAATCATCGGGAAGAGTGGAAGCGGAAAAAGTACGCTTATGAATATCGTTGGAGGTCTGGAAGTGCCATCCGCCGGACGGATTATCGTGGATGGGCAGAATCTGGCGGAATTTACAGAGCGTCAGATGGTGCAGTACCGGAAGAAACAGATTGGGTTTGTATGGCAGAAGAGCGGACGGAATCTGTTTCCGTATCTGACTTCGCTGGCAAATATTGAGGCACCAATGCTTGCAATCCATAAAAGCGCGAAGAAACGGCGGGAGAAGGCAGAGGAATTGCTGGCGTTAGTTGGCATGGAGCATAAACGGGATTCTTACCCGGCACAGATGTCTGGTGGAGAACAGCAGAGAGTGGCAATCGCAGTCGCGCTTGCAAACGAGCCGGAAATCCTGCTCGCCGATGAGCCGACCGGAGCGGTTGATACAAAGACTTCTTCGAACATTCAGGATCTGTTCCGGAAGTTAAACCGGGAGCTTGGACTTACGATCATCATAGTCACGCATGATATGAAACTTGCACATAAGGTAGACCGTGTTGTCATGATTTCGGATGGCAAGATCAGTACAGAGAAGATCCTGAAACAGCATTACCGGGATATGCTGGATCAGTTGGAATCACCGGATATGACGGATGAGACACATGAGGAATATTCCGTGCTGGATAAGGCACATCGTGTGCAGCTGAGCGATGATATGCTTGCGGCAGCAGGCATTGATACGAACAAGGTCAAGGTGCGCATCGAGGATGGACGCGTCGTGATCGAGGCGGAGGAAAAGAAGGAATGATTAAGATACTGGTAGTGGAGGATGAACGCGCGATTTCGGATCTCATTCGGATGAATCTGGAGGATGCCGGATATGCCTGCACCTGTGTATATGATGGTATGGCGGCAGCGGATCAGATAGAGACACAGACGTTTGATCTGGTTTTACTGGATATCATGCTGCCGAAGGTAAATGGGTATGAACTGTTAGAATATATCAAGCCGACGGGAACGCCGGTGATCTTCCTGACGGCAAAGGCAGGACTGGACGATCGTGTCAGGGGATTAAATCTCGGTGCTGAGGATTATATCGTGAAACCGTTTGAGATCGTGGAGCTGATCGCACGTGTACAGGTTGTGCTACGGCGGTTTCATAAGGATGCGACAAAGCTTGTGTATGGCAATCTTGTCATCAATACGGACAATCGTACAGTACTGCGGGACTGTGTACCAGTCGAACTGACACCAAAAGAATTTATGCTGCTGGAGATATTTGTGCGCAACAGAAATATTACCCTGTTTCGGGACAAAATCTACGAGCTTGTCTGGGAAAATGACAACTACGGTGATACGCGTACCCTCGATCTGCATGTACAGCGTCTCCGTAAGAAACTTGGTCTGACCGATAAGCTGAGGACGATTTACAAAGTTGGATATCGGCTGGAAGATTAAAGGAATAGAGAAAATTCGTGAAGTTTCGTTATAAAGTTGTAATTATCAATATCATATTATTATCGCTTGGAATTGGAACCGTCGGATTCTTTATGATCCGGCGGAATTTCCAGCTTGCGCTTGATGCACAGATCAAAACCTCGATCGAGGAGAACAATCTGCTGCAATCCACGATCGAGTATCGTTTGCTCGATACGATCAATTCATCCCCATCGAATCTTGTATATCAGATGAAGAATTTAAGTGCCGATGTTGTAGGTAAGATGGGTGGAAACAACAAAGGTGTCTATGTGTTCTACGATGGTGCGGAGGTTGTGCATTCTGCGTCAGACGACAATAAACTTGCCTGTCCGGAAGAACTGTGGAGTACCGCAGTGATCGGGCAGAAGCAGTACATGATTACAAAGGAAGCCGGGCGGTATTATCTGTTTTCCTGTTCGACAAGTCTGGTTCAGGACAAAATGATGAATATTATCAATGCGCGGGATATCACCGAGACATATCAACTCGTGGAAACGCAGAGACGGTATTTTGTGCTGCTTTTAGGAATTGTAGTGTTCTGCTGTACGGTTGCAGTGTTTGTGATTACCTATCTTCTGACGAAGCCTTTGGAGACGTTGAACCGGGCGTCGAAGAAATTTGGAGAGGGCGATTACGAGAGCCGCGTGCATCTGCGCAGTCACGATGAAGTAGGTACACTGGCACAGACCTACAACCAGATGGCGGATGCAGTGTGTGAGCATATGGATGAACTGCAGGGAATGGTGACACGGCAGGAACAGTTCGTGGCAGATTTCACGCATGAGGTCAAAACGCCGATGACAACGATCATCGGGTATGCGGACATGCTGCGTTCCAAGGAGATGAAAAGGGAGAATCAGGTGCTTGCGGCATCGTATATTTTCCATGAAGGAAAACGTCTTGAGGCGATGTCGATGAAGCTGTTTGAATTTATTTACACGAAACACAGAAAGATTGAGTTTCAACCGATCTCGGTTGTGAGCTTCATGCAGGAGGTTACGGAGAGTGTGACGCCGATCCTGGCGCAGAAGAACCAGACGATTGTCTGTACGACGGTGGAAGCGAGGATCGAGGGAGACAGCAATCTTTTGAAATCCGCATTTATCAATATTATAGACAACGCCAGAAAGGCGTCAGAGCAAGGAAGTGAGATCTGGTTCTTTGCGAAGCAGACGGACGATGGCGTGCAGATTGGCGTGCAGGATTTTGGTGTTGGTATCAGTGAAGAACATTTACAAAGAATCTTCGATGAGTTTTATATGGTAGATAAATCGCGTTCACGGAAAGAGGGCGGTGCGGGACTTGGACTTTCGCTTGCGGCATCTATTGTGGAAAGCCATGGGGAGAAGCTGGAGATCGAAAGTACAGTTGGAGAAGGCACAACAATGTGGGTGATATTTCATGAAAAAAATCTTACAGAACAATAAAATACGCGTCGGACTGTTATTTGTCTGTTGTGCGCTGATCGTCGTGCTAAGCATCGTAGCACCGAAATATCTGCTTGCACGGACGCTTACGGAACAGACAAATCACGTCGAGGTGGCACCGGAGGAATATTATCTGGAAGCGGGAACGATGATGTCACGCAATACATCCTCAAATCTCTCGGCTGTCGATCGGATCAAGCTGATCTCCGGCACATGGGACAGTAACATGACAAAATGCGATATCACAGAGGGCTTTCTGGATGAAGTCGAAGCGGTGGAACTTGCGAAGAAGCAGTTGGATGTCTATTACAAGCAGGGTGTGTATCCGTATTCCGTGCAGATCCAGTATGACAATCTGTATTCATATTCGTCAGAACTTTACTGCTATACGGACACCAGCTTTGATACCTATGCGGCATATCTCTGGAAGATCACATTTACGAAGTATGATAACAGCGTGGAGAATATCGTTTATATGACAGAGAGTGGGACAATCCTGCTTGCATGGACAAACAACACGAAGTTTGCGCAGACAACAACACTTCTGGACTTCTATGAAAATGTGCAGATACGGGATGTCCTTGGGGAAAATAAGCTGTACACGGCGAGTGCGGTGGAGTATATGCCAGTTGCTTCTGTGACGATTCCTTACCCGGACGCAGAGGAGATAAAAGAAATTAAAAATGGAGCATTGATCACACTCCGGGTATCTGGTGACTTAGAGAACCTACAGGCATTGCAATATACGACGGAGCATGGACAGGGAATTGTCCTGATGCCATTACAGAACAACAAATGATATATTTTCTCATATATAATTCTTGATTTTCATAATAAGTTCCTGTATGATGCATATAGTTAGCTTAGACTAACTTATATGCATCAAGGTGAGGAAACGATATGCCGATACAGGAACTGGTTCAAATCAAACAATCAAACGATCTCGAAAAAAACACAGCCGTGATGATGGCGGTCAATTGTGCACCGGTGATCAAGGGAAGCAAGGCTTCGAATCTGATCACAGTGACAATGCAGGAGTTTTACATGATCCGGAAGCTTGTGCGGGGAACAGGGATTTCTTATCATCTTCTAAAAATCAAAGCGAATAAATTCATGTTATTTTTGTATCGGAGAGAAGCACTCAAACGCTACATTCTATCTGAGAAGGTACAGAAATTTCTGCGTGGTTATGGCTATCCGGCAGATGATTTTTCTGCGATGCTGCATAGACTGTTTTCGCGTGTGGAACAGTATAGCAGAGGAGAGATTGCATATCCACATGAGATGGGAGCTTTCCTGGAGTATCCGATCGAGGACATCTTAGGATTTATGGAGAATGATGGAGAGAATTTTTCCTTTTACGGATATTGGAAGGTTTATCACAATGAGCAGGAGATGACACAGTTGTTTCAGCGTTTTGACGAGGAACGGGAGCATGTGCTGCAGGAGATTCTGGAGGGTAAGACAATCCGGGAGATCGCAGTCTGAGCTGTGACTTGCAAAACGCCAAATATATAACAAAAAGAAAGGGATAAGTTATGAGCAAAGTAAGTATTGTATATTGGAGCGGAACAGGAAATACAGCCATGATGGCAGGCAGTATCGCAGACGGTGTAGCAGCCGCAGGCGGTGAGGCAGAGCTGATCACGGTAGATGAGGCAAGTGTTGATGCATTGAAGGATGCATCCGTGATTGCACTTGGCTGCCCATCTATGGGTGCAGAGCAGCTCGAAGAGACACAGATGGAGCCATTTATGTGTGAGCTTGATGGCGTGATCGCTGGAAAGCAGATTGCACTGTTTGGCTCTTACGGCTGGGGAAATCAAGAGTGGATGCGTGACTGGGAGGATCGTATCGTTGCAGATGGCGCAACTGTTGTAAATGGCGAGGGTATCGCAGTAAACGGAACACCTGGTCCGGACGCAGAGGATGAACTGAAGGCACTTGGTCAGACACTCGCAAGTCTGTAATAATTGCGATTATTTAATATTTATCTGGAATAGATACAAATTTGATACATTCCTATGCTACACTGAAACCATCAAATCAGAAGGGGGAGGAATCCGAGATGAAACGATGGATAAAAGTGCTATGCATAGGAATGTTTTTTTCGCTATTGACAGGATGCGGAAAAGGCAGAGGTGATGTTGCCTCAGATTATCAGAAAAATGCTGAGGGAGGTACATTTGAGGCGGGAGAACCAACGAATATAAGCTATCAGGTTGCCGGAAATAACAATGTGACATTTACGGTCGATGCCGATGTGACAGGAGGCGAGCGGCTCTCTGGCAGCCGGTGCTATGGAGCAAAACCACAGGTGCTCGATGACGCGTATGTGGAAGCAAAGGTATATCCGGTATTTGATGTGGGAACGGCACAGTCGGTAAAACCATATATGGTATGTACAGATAAAGAGATGGATGACCGAAGAGATGCTCTTTGGGCAGAGATAGACAAGGTGTATCAACAACCGGCATCCCAGACGGATGCCGTCTCTGAGATCTGGAGGTATGGGTATTTTGCGGATATGAGTGAGTTGAATTGCAGTATGGACACGAAGGGACAGGCGACGCATACAATTTTGACAGGGGAAGAAAAAGTGGATCCGAGAATACCGGTTACAGCAACCAACCAGAAAACCTATAGCTATGTCGATGCAGAAGGTAAGGATATCAGCCGGGCAAGAGTGGATGGTGAAATCGATGGTCTGCCATATGTATATGAAACGTATTATCGGGCGGCTTCGGACAGCGAAGAAAATGTAAACTGGGTTACCTTATATATGCGGTACGACAGATATCGGAAGCAGATCCTTGTGCGACCGAAGGAGGACGGGGATGAAATCCCGGATCTGGGTGAGGCGGATGCACAGGCGGTTGCAGATGCATTTTTACAGAAGCTTGGATATGGAGACTTTGTGTGTTGTGGAACGGAGATTGGTGCTTACAGGGAAAGGGAGGAAGATCCGTATGCGATGGGAACTAATCTGATCGATCGTTGGTATTGCTTTTCTTATAGCCGGAAGATGGATGGGATTGCGACAGCGGTTACAGCAGGTGTTAATGATTTACGGTTTGGCGTATCGGGGGAGCTGACAGCTCCACAGGAGACCATCGATGTTACGGTGGATGCACAGGGCGTTGCAACTGTGAAGATACAGGCAAATCAATATGAATTAGAGGAAGAAGGAACCGGTATTACGTCTTATCTTACCTTTGAGCAGGTGGATGCAGCCGCTCAGAAATACATGAGTGAATATAAACAACCGGATTATATCACGAAGAATGTACCACAGGCAGTCTCTGTAACACATGTAAAGCTAAATTATGCTTATGTGCGTTATACAGATGGAAACTACAATATGATCCCCGTGTGGGCATACTATGGATATCAGTTTGAACAAAATCCATATCAAGAAAGATACAGTGGAGATGCTTCACCGCGGGAATGTTTCCTGTTTGGAGTCAGTGCGGTGGATGGACAGATTATCGAGGGCGTGTATTCCAAGGTTGTAGCAAATCCGTTTGATCTATAAAAAGGGGAGGATAGTATCATGAGACGATGGAATAAAGTGATCTTCTTAGGGGTAACATGTCTGGCGCTTGCCGGCTGCGGAAAAGACCGGGGCGATGAACTGGTGAAGGACTACCAGAAGAACGACGAGCTGGCGAGTGATACATCTGCAGATGCAGATATTACAGGACATCTGACCTATGAGCTTATCAGTGATTCCGGAATCACATTCACGGTGGATGCCGATGCGACAGGCGGTGGAAAGCTTGCAGAAAGTCACTGCTATGGGGCAAAACCTGTGGAAGTGGATGAGGCATATCTAAAGGAGCATGTCTATACAATATTTGACGAGGGGACTTTGCAGCAGGTCAAACCGTATGAGGTGTGCAGTCAGCAGGAGCTTGCAAACAGACAGAATCAATTACTTCAAAGACAGCAGGAATTACAGTTACAGACAGATACGGAGAACAGTTCCGTTCATGCAATATGGGAAAATGGTATTCAGTCGGATTTGGAAACGGAGGACTGGCTTGCAGATCAACGGGATGAGTCAATGGTCACAGAGGAAACAGGAAAGGCTATTTATACATATGAGATTGCAGATGGAATCACGACGAGTCTTGCTCGCGTGGATGGTGAAATCGATGAGATCCCGTATGTATATACATGTGCATATTATGACTCGAATGCATATCCTTATTCCCACATGCGTTACATGCGGTATGATATGTATTCGTATGAAGCGAAAATTACAGTGCGGCCGAAAACAGAGGAAGATGCTGTGGAGGGGCTGGATATAAGAGAGGCGGAGGCAAAGGCCGATGAGTTTCTTGCAAAACTTGGATATGACGATTTCACATGCTTTGAAACCGGTATTGGAGCAAAACTCGTTGCAAATGAAGATGCCGCATCTATGAATCCGAGTACGTTGAACGATTGTGCGTACTGCTTTAGTTACACTCGTACGAGGGATGGAATTCCGGTAGCTGGGACACCCGGTGCATATAATTTTACATTTGGAATTGCCAATCAACTGCCGGCTTCGGAAGAGGTGATCACGGTTGCGGTAGATGTTGACGGCGTGGCTGTGGCAGATATACAGTCAGCGCCATATGACGTGGAAGAGACCGGAATCGGAATTGAAAGTGTTCTTACCCTGGAACAGGTGGATGCAGCGGCGCAGAACTATATGCAGAAATTTGAAAAGACGAATGCCTATGCAGATGTCCATAAGATAATGATAGACCGGGTGGAGCTAAATTATGTCTATGTGTGTTATACGGATGGAAAATGTAATGTGATTCCGATATGGGCGTATTATGGATCTACGAGAGAAGGGGGAAAAGAGCGATATCTGTTTGGAGTCAGTGCCGTGGACGGTCAGATCGTGGAAGGGCAGTATATGTATTATTTAGATCTTACATTCACAGTATAATGAAGCCGGCTGTTTATTTATTTGACGGATAAATAGACGATATCGAGATTCTATTGGAGAGTGCGTTGCACTCTCCTTTTTTTTATGGTAAAATTTCAGTGGTTTAGTTTGGAAAAACGAGTAAAATATAAAATAAACGAAAAAAAGATGGAAGGTGAGCATATGCGTCTTCATTTTACGAAGATGGAAGGGCTTGGCAATGACTATGTCTATGTCAATTGTTTCAAGGAAAAAGTAGAGCATCCGTCGGAGCTTGCAGTGCGGGTATCAGACCGGCATTTCGGAATTGGCTCAGATGGACTGATCCTGATCAAGCCGTCGGAGGTGGCGGATTTCAAGATGGATATGTACAATGCGGACGGCACGCAGAGTGAGATGTGTGGAAACGGTATCCGCTGCGTCGGAAAGTATGTGTATGATTATGGGCTGACGGATAAAACTTCCGTGTCCATCGAGACGCTGGCAGGTATTAAATATCTGGAGTTTACATTTGGCGATGAGGAGAAAAACGGACGGAAGACAGTAGAACTTGTGCGTGTCAATATGGGAGCCCCGATTCTTGCACCAGAGGACGTACCAGTGGATCTGCCGGATGCAGGGGATATCGTGCAGGATTATCCAATCATGGTAGCGGGAAAAGAATACCGCATTACCTGCGTATCCATGGGTAACCCACATTGTGTGAGCTTCGTGGACGACGTCGACAACTTCCCGTTGGAGGAAGTAGGACCGCTGTTCGAGAACAATCCAATCTTTCCGCGTCGTGTCAATGCAGAGTTTGTCGAGCTAGTCAGCCCGACGTATGCGAAGATGCGTGTATGGGAGCGTGGAACCGGCGAGACACTTGCCTGTGGAACCGGTACCTGTGCGACTGCCGTTGCCTGCATCTTAAATGGCAAGACAGAAGATGAAGTGACAGTGAAGCTGCTTGGCGGCGAGCTTATCATCCGCTGGGACCGCGACGCGAACATCATCTACATGACAGGCCCTGCCAAGGTCGTCTTCGACGGAGAAATTGAAGTATAGGGATTATAATCCAGACAAGGCAGAGTTTACGAAAACATATATTTTGTTTGCAAAATCGCATAGAATATAATGGAGACGGATTAAAAATTTAAAATATTATATTAGAGAAAATGTTAATAGAGGTGACCGGATTATACAATTCTCAAGCAGACCATTGAAACACGCTGGTACTTAATGAGTGCCAGCTTGCCTGGCACGAGTTTAGTACCACTGCGTGTTGAACTGAGCGAGAGCGCGTCTGCGGAGAATTGTATAATCCGGGCAACTCGTATAAGAATATGTATATTGTACAATTTAGGAGGAAAAGACATGTTTAAAGTAAACGACAACTATTTGAAACTTCCGGGAAGTTACCTCTTCTCAACCATCGGCAAGAAAGTACGTGCGTATCAGGCGGCAAATCCTGACAAGGAGATCATCCGTCTTGGTATCGGTGATGTAACCCAGCCGCTGGCACCGGCAATCATCGATCGTCTGCATGAAGCAGTATCCGAGATGGGCGTGCAGGAGACATTTAAGGGCTATGCACCGGATCTTGGCTATGAGTTTTTGCGTAGTGCGATCGTAAAGAACGATTACAATGCACGCGGTGTTGACATCGCAATCGACGAAGTATTTGTCAGTGACGGTGCAAAATGTGATTCCGGAAATATTCAGGAGATCTTTTCCCTTGACAATAAGATCGCTGTCTGCGATCCTGTATATCCGGTTTATGTAGATTCGAATGTTATGGCAGGAAGAACCGGAACGTATGATGCAACAACCGGTCTTTGGAGCGATGTGATCTACATGCCATGTAAGGAAGAAAATGGATTCGCACCAGAACTTCCAGAGGAGACACCGGATATCATCTATCTGTGTTTCCCGAACAACCCGACCGGTGCAACGATCACGAAGGATCAGTTGCAGAAATGGGTAGATTACGCAAACGAAAAGCATGCAGTGATCATCTACGATGCTGCATATGAGGCATATATCAGTGAGCCGGATGTACCACATACCATCTATGAGTGTGACGGTGCAAAGACATGTGCAATCGAGCTTCGAAGCTTCTCGAAGAATGCCGGATTTACCGGAACAAGACTTGGATTTACAGTGATTCCAAAGGAGTTAAAATCCGCAGATGGTGTTGCCTTGAATCCACTTTGGGCAAGACGCCATGGAACAAAATACAACGGTGCTCCGTATATTGTGCAGGCGGCCGGAGAAGCAGTGTACTCTGAGGCAGGAAAGAAGCAGACCGGCGAGCAGATCGCATACTATATGAAGAATGCGAAATATATTTTTGATGGATTGAAAAATGCCGGATATTCGGTATCCGGGGGAGTCAATGCCCCTTATATTTGGCTGAAGACACCAGACGGTATGAGTTCCTGGGAGTTCTTTGACTATCTGTTAGAGAAGGCAAATGTCGTTGGTACACCGGGTTCGGGATTTGGACCAAGCGGCGAAGGATATTTCCGTCTGACTGCATTTGGAACCTATGAGAATACAGTCAAGGCAATCGACCGGATGAAGGCGCTGTAACAGGTTGTTGGTATGACAGAGAATGTTTATAAGCTTGTTATGTTAGGGCTTGTAACTGGATCGTGGCTGTTTTTAAGCTCCATGTTCCTGCTGAAACGGAAACCGAGATCGTTTCTGTTTCATGCAGGCATGTGGGCTGTGTTGATGGTATATTTTATACTGTATGAGTTTTTGATGAGTTATCACGGTGAGGTAGCGTGGTTTCCGGCAGGACTCGTGGAGATTGCAGTCATGATGACGGTTGTTGCCGTGAATAACGAGGGAAATCTATGGAGAAACTTCTGCATCGTTGTGTTACAACAGGGTGTTGGAAGTCTGTTTTTTACAATGGCGGCGCTGCCATTTCCGAAGCTGCAGGAGTACCAGCTGAGTATTATCGGATTCCAGCCACTTCCAATATCTGTTACGAACTTTTTGATTTTGGGGTTGATGAATGTGTGCTGTGTCATTGCAACACTTATTCTGAAATTCATTTTCCGGAAGGAATATACCGGGGATGGACGTCTGTACCGGAATATCATGATCGGGTATATTCTGATCGCGTATGTATCCCTTGCTTCGCGCTGGAAGCTGATTGATCGGATACGACAGGGCGATGTGGAAATCAGTAATTTTGTTGTTTTGTATGTGGTGTGGATCATAGGAATTGTGATTTTATGCAATTATGTTCCGTATGTCTATAACCGGTCAGAAGCCAGATGGCAGAAAAAAGAACAGCAGATGCTGGCACAGATGCTGGCAGAGAGTGAACGCCACTATGAGCGGCTGGTAGAAGCACCGTTTGTCTATGGACAGACACTGAGTGGAAATGTGACGCTGGATGCAGTGGTGGCAGATTATACGAAGCGTGCGCAGGAACGAACGCTTTTGTTTGATGCTGTCGTAGAGCCGGTACATATATCGGATATGGCAGAGCTGGATGTGACGGTAATCGCCGATGCGATGTTAGAAACGGCATTTACACATGTCTCGACAGGTGCTGATGCGTTTGTACAGTTTACCGTGCGACAGAGAAAGGGCAGTTTGTTTCTGGATGTCGATTATATGACAGGAAAACGAATCCTGCGCAAGAAGGAACAGACGCTTGCAGAAGCCATGATCAGAAAATATGAGGGCAGTAAACAGATCAGAAGAAAAGGAAAAGAACGGCAGATTTGTGTGCTGCTTCCAAATCAGGTACAGAAGGAAGAAACAAAGGGATAAATTGTGGGGGTACTATGGTAGAAGAATTATTTTCTGTGTTGGCACTGGGGCTAGAGATTTCCGTGTGGTTGTTTATAACGTGCATGGTTTTGATTAAGCGGAGACGGCGGAGCATATGGATGCGTCTGCTGTCTCTGTTTATGATTGTCGGGTATTTTGAAATCTACGAAGTTTTGATGTTTTATCATGGAGAGAAGCTTTGGCTTTATAGCGGACTGACAGAAATCCTGATGCTGGCATTGTTAATTGTAATCAATAACGAAGGATGCTTCTGGCGCAATTACTGTATCTTGATTTTGGAACAGGGCATGACCAGTCTGTTATTTTCCATTTTCGGTTACGCATCTCCAGATTTGAATGAAGATCTGACAAAATTAGTAAGCTTTACACCGGTTGCACCGGTTCGGGCATGCATTCTGGTGTTTGGAGTGATGTCACTGGCATTTATTCTCTCAGCACTCTTCTTAAAGAAAATGTTCAAGCAGGAGTATGAGGGAAGCGGGTATATCTACAAACGGATTGTATTTGGCTACACGTTTATCTCGTATGTGTCTCTGGCATCCCGCTGGAAGCTGATCGATCAGTTGCGGAAAAATACAATTGCAGGGTACGAGGTACTGGCACTGGGTATCGTGTGGGTTGTATCTTTGATTATGGTTTGTAATTATGTGCCATATGTGTATAATAAACTTGATATCGTATGGCGAAAACGGGAGCAGGAAACGCTGCAAAAATTACAGGCGGAAAGTCAGATGCATTATGCAGCACTTGCAAAACAGCCATTTGTCTATGGACAGAACCTGAGTGGAAATGTTACACTAGATGCAGTCGTGGCGGATTATTCGAAGCGTGCACAGGCACGTGCGCTGCTGTTTGAGGCAGTCGTGGAACCGCTGCAATGTACGGATAAGGCGGAACTGGATGTAACGGTAATTGTGGATGCGATGCTGGAGACGGCATTTGCAGGAGTTGTTGAAGAGGCGGACGCATTTGTACAGCTTACAGTGAGTGAGCGGAAGGGCAGTTTGTTTCTGGATGTTGACTATGTGACGGGAAAACGAGTACCGCACAAAAAGGAACAGGCACTTGCGGATGCACTGATCGGCAAATATGATGGCAGTAAACAACTGCGGAAAAAGGGAAGAGAACGGCAGATCTGTGTGTTGCTTCCACAGTCTACGGTTCGCTGCTGAAAGAGAAATACGAAGGAACGGAACGATTATTACGATGAAGATTATTATATGTGATGATGAACGAATGGATGCCGAGCGCGCGAAAACAATATTACTTTCCTGCAAAGGTGTTCAGGAGGAAGACATTACGATTCTTACACCACAGGAGATGCATCTGGGACTGGAGGTGCAGGATATAAAATGTGATATTGCGATTATGGATATCGAGTATGAAAACCGGCAGTTCAACGGGATTACATTAAGCAAAGAGTTGAATAAAAAGCTGCCGCTGTGCCAGATCATCTATCTGACATGGGTATTGGAATTTGCACCGGAAGTGTATGATACGATCCACTGCTATTTTGTGTTAAAGCAAAACGAGGAGAAGATGTTGCCGCGTGCGATGGAAAAGGCGATACAGATTTATTGTGATCAGGAAGACCATGAAATTATTGAACTTAGAAATCATGGAAAGATGATGTATATCCGGCAGGCAGATATTATATATGCCGAGAGACAGGATCGGATTGTGCAGATTCACACAGCACAGGGAACGTACCAATGTTATCAGTCATTGACGAAGATTATGAAACTTCTCGGAAGAAATTTCCTGCGCTGTCATGGCGGATATGTTGTGAATTATAATTATATTGATACTGTGATGCGGGAAAGCGTGATTTTGTCAAATGGTACGGAGATTCCGATTGGACGGACATACCGGACATCATTTCATGAACAGTACATGCGTATGGTAGAACAGCATGTATAATACAGATACAGGGAGAAATGCAAATGGAAAAAGCAGTGGGGATTGGACTGTTTGCCTTGCTGGTTGTGAGCGTTGCCTTTGTGCAGGTGCATTATTACCGGGAGCGGCAGCGGGCAAAGGCAGAGTGTGAACGGCTGGAGCAGAGCATCGGGCAGATGCAGAAGCAATATGTCGATGTGGTAAAACAGAACCAGTCATATCGACAGATGAATCATGAATTAAAAAAGTATCAGTGGCTTGTACAGGTTATGCGTGAGAATATGGGAACGGTCACGCATGGACAGTTGCTGGAGCTTGTATTGCAGAAGAAAATACAGGAAGCAGAGCATAAACAGATCACTTGTGATGTGCAGGGAACCTTAAATGGAAATCTGCGTATGGACGAGATGTCGCTGGTCAGCCTCGTGATGAATCTGCTGGACAATGCGATCGAAGCATGTGTGCAGACGGAGACCAGACAGATTCAGGTTGTGATCGCAGAAGATCCTGCGGCGCAGATGCTGGAATTGAAATTACAGAACTCAAAGAACAGCAGTCAGAAGCTGCATGCGAATGAAGCAGGAATGGGATATCAGACGACAAAAGAGGATCGCGGCTCGCATGGGTATGGAACACAGATCATCCAGCGGATCGTCGATGAAAATGGTGGTACAATTCGGTATGTGGATGCCGGGGATACCATGCAGATCACCTGCAGACTCTGTATGGAAGATAAAAAGCTTTTGAGCGAGGGATAACGTATGACACAGGATGAATTTAGCTGCCTCTATGAGGAGAATTCATTTACATGTATTATAAAAAAAGGGCTGGCGATGCTGGATGGTGACCGCATCCGAATCGAGCATATCGATAGCGATATGGAAGTTCTGACCATCCCGGATGAGCTTCCGGTTACGCTGTTTGATATACAGGGAAGAAGCTACACGCGCATCCTTCCAGTTTCCGAGCTTGGGAAAAAGGCGTGTTATGAGAAGAAAAATTTAAAGCAGGTGCGCCTTGGAAAAAATTTTCGATTTCTGGATGACTATGCGTTTGCACGCTGTGAACATCTGACAGAGGTCGTGGCAGAGGGCATCGATGGATTTGCTGACCTGCGTCTTGGCAATGGCGTGTTTGATGATTGTGGAAGCCTGGAGATTTTAGCACTCGACGGTGACCGGGAAGCGAAAATTGCAAGGCTGCTTGCAGCTGTACCACGGTTCCTGAAAGCGGAGGATCTGTTGACAGGCGGCGAGATCGGGACGGACGCATGGTATGAGCGTTGGGATTTTGCCCTGCGTGCCTTTTTGAAGGAAGACGATGTTGCGGGCTACATGCAGGCAGTGCTTTTTGGCAAGCGGAAGTTCGCAGACCGGGAAGCGTACATTGCCTATGTGCAGGAGGCAAAGCGCGCATTGTGCAGACTGCGGTTGGAATACGGAGAAGAATTGCAGGCATTTGCCCGGAAACAGTGTGAGGAGTATCTGGGAGAAATGCGGCAGGTATAACGGGTACGAAGAAACAATGATTTAGGAATTGTAAGATCTGGTTTTTATACAGGAAGGAAGATGGCATGTCTAAATTTACAAAGCAGGCGATCATGGATGGATTTATTGAATTGTCCAAGCAGATGCCGATCGATAAGATCACTGTAAAAAAAGTAACCGATTATATCGGAATTACACGGAATACATTTTACTATCACTATCAGGATATCTATGCACTGTTAGAGGAGATTGTCGTCACAAAGGCGAAGAAATTATTTGTCTTAGATGAGGACAATCTGGAGAACTCGTGGAAGAGTAACCTGCGTTTCATGGGACAGTATGGAAAGAAGAACGAAAACTTTATAAGAAACCTCTACCAGTCAATGGGACGGGACTCGTTTGGTGACCAGCTGTTAGAAATCAGCTATGGCTCCATTTACCGGAGCGTGCAGGCGTACGCAGAAAAAGAGATGGTGCAAAATCCGGACATCACATACAAGGAACAGGCAATCAAGGATACATCTTATATACTCGCGAAGATGCTTTCGGAAAATGCAGTTGAATGGATACGCGGTCGTGTGGAACAGGATCCGGTCGCACTGATGGAGAAAGCGATAGCCGCGGTGGACGGCGTCGGACAGGTGCTGTTGAATAATTTGAACAAGAATTATAATAATAAATAAGCAGAGAAGAATCAGGAGGGTATATACATGGCAGGATCTCATATTGCAATCCCGACAATCTTGAAGATTGGGAGCGGAACACTTGGAAACGTAGGAAAATATCTGCAGTCAAGCGGATTTAAGAAAGCGGTTGTATTCTTTGGAAATGGACTTGTGGAGATGTTCGGAAAGACGGTAATGGATTCCCTTTCCGAGGCGGATATCGAGGTGCTTTCGTATTGTGAGCTTGACACAACGGATATCAAGGATATCATCGATCTGGCATTTACAATCGACGCGAAGACACAGGTGATCTTAGGCATCGGCGGCGGCAAGGTCATTGATGCCGGAAAATATGCCGCTTATCTGCGGAAGCTTCCGTTTATCAGCATGCCGACATCGGCATCGAGTGATGGATTTTCTTCGGCAAGTGCATCACTTCTGGTAAATGGCAAGCGTACGTCTGTGCCAGCACGCATGGCATATGGAATCGTGGTGGATACGGATGTATTGAAGTCCGCACCGACGAAGTTCTTATATTCCGGTATCGGTGATATGGTATCGAAGATCACAGCACTGTACGACTGGATTTTTGAGGCGGAGCATGGCGTGTCCGAGGTGAATGATTTCGCGGTAATGATTGCGAAGAAGGCGGTCAACAGCTTCGTGCGGACACCATTTGAGAGTATTCAGGATAACCTCTTCCTGAAGGAGCTGGTTGATTCGCTGGCGATGAGCGGAATTGCAAATGAGATCGCAGGTGGCAGTGCGCCGACGAGCGGTAGTGAGCATCTGATCTCCCATGCGCTGGATAAGCTGCTGGAGGTGCCACAGCTCCACGGTGTGCAGGTTGGAATCGCCACCTATGTGATGGCAGTTGTACAGGATCACCGGTATGTGCGTGTCAATAAGATCTTCGAGGATACCGGATTCTGGGATTTCGTATCGACACTTGGCTTGAATCGCGCAGACTACGAGTCGGCAATCGATATGGCACCGCAGATCAAGCCGAATCGTTACACATATCTGCATGAAGCAAAGTACCGGGAGAAGGCGAAACAGGTGCTTCGCGAAGATCCGGTGATGAAGCGGGTATTTGGTGAATAAGAACAATTAAAAAAAGTTGTGCAAATTAGGCGGAATGTGTAAAAAATATACACATTCCGTTTTTTGACACTTGTAGGAACTTGGAATATATGCGAAAATAACACAGTGCTTTTCTACGCGTATACCAATGTTAATTAGATGTATGCAGGGAGAACACAACAAAATTAGAAGATAAAGTGTGAGCGAAGATGAAGATACTTTTGATTAACGGAAGCTTGCGTGGAGAGTACAGCTCCTCCCTCAAAGTTGCCCATGCATTTGTCAAAGGCATGGTGGAAGAATATGGAGCGGACACGGAAGTCTGTGAGGTAGCATTGAAGGACAAAAGGATTGACCATTGTCATGGGTGCTTTGTCTGTTGGAAGACGACACCGGGGCAGTGCTGTATCCACGATGATATGGATGAGCTGCGGCAGATGGTGATGGACAGCGATATCATTGTTGAGAGCTTTCCGCTTTATTTCTTTGGACTGCCTTCAAAGCTGAAGGCATTTACGGATCGTATGATCTGCTATGTACAGGAGTATCGCGGGAATCCGGGCGATGAGGAGAATCATCGGTTCCTGCATAACATGCGGTATCCGGAGCTCGAAAAGAAGAAAATGATTTTAGTATCCACATGCGGCTATGAGGTGACAGACAACTGTTACGATGCCGTGTTTGCAGAGTTTGACCGGATCTGCGGCGAGGGAAAATACACAACGGTGCTGGCACCGCAGGGGGGTCCACTCTCAGAGCAGGGGTTTGCAGAGAAGGTGGCACGCTATCTGGAGAAATTCAAAGAGGCTGGTCACGAATATGCAAGGGAAGGCTGTTTATCGGAACGTACGTGGAACAAGCTGCAGCGACCGTTGCTTGGACACAGTACATTCGAGATGGCAATCAATATGAACTGGGACAACCCGGAGGTTGGACCTTACGGAAAGCTGGTGTAGAACGTGGAGATACTAAAGAGATTTGCAGCGAAGCTTGCCTTTGCGATTGCGAATGGCGTAATCCGTATCCTGTACCCGCCCAAGGTAACGTGGGAAGACAAAAAGGCAACGAAAGATGCGTTGAAAAAAGGCAACTGTGTTGTTTATTCCAATCACACAAGTCATGTGGATGGGTTCTATATGACACGACTGTTTGGTAAATATAGGGTACATACCTTTGTTGCGCGGGACTGGTATGATAAGAAGAAGATTAACTGGTTGTTCCGCAATCTTCCATATATCCCAATGAACCGTCAGGAGATGGATACAAGCTGGCTGTCGATGGGATTGGAGAAGATGAATGAGGGCTGCCCGATCTACATATTCCCGGAAGGACATACGAGCCATACCGGAGTGATGGATGAATTCAAGCCAGGATTTCTGATGCTTGCGAGACAGGCACAGGCGCAGGTTGTACCAGTTGTGATCGACGGCGAATTTAAGGTCTTCCATCGCATGCACATTATCGTCGGCAAGCCGGTCGAGATGGATTTAAACGAAGAAGGCAGACCATCGGTTGTCCTCAAAAAATATGCAGGCGTCTGCAGAGACAGGATCTATGAGTTGCGTGATACCTACGGTGTGAAGAAACAATCATGATATTTGGAGTGGAAACACTCTTAAAATATACCCGTTGATTCGGGGTAAAATATAAGAAAAGGAAGGATACATAGAATGAACGAAAAAGAGTTAGAAATCGCTGAGAACATTAAAGGAATGCTTTCAAAGAATCTTAGAATCCCTGAGGAAGAATTAGATTATGAAGTTCCATTGTTTGGTGATGGAATTGGACTTGATTCTGTTGATTCCCTGGAGATTATCGCTTGTATCGATTCTGCTTACGGCGTAGCTATGACAGGTGTTGCAAAGGAGCACTTCTACAACATCGAGAGCCTTACAAAGTACGTTGTAGCAAATATGTAATAGCAAGTCATACAAAGAGGGCTGTCCCGAAAGGAAACTTTGGGGCAGCCCTGTGTATTCTGAACAGGTAGATAGGAAACGCGCGAATGCGTGGTGGCATATAAAGGAGATAAAAATGGATAAGATTACAAATACACGTTGCGTTGTAACCGGACTTGGCATGATCAGCGCAATCGGAAATAACGTAGATGAGTGCTTCGCAAATGCACTGGCTGGAAAAACAGGAATTGATAAGGTAGCATCTGTTGATACAACCGACTGCTATGCAAACCTTGGTGCAGAAGTACACTGCGATACACTGGATGAGATCGATGAGGCAAAGGATGTTGACCGTGTCAGCAAGCTCTGCCTGAAGGCTTCCAAGGAAGCACTCGATGATGCAGGTCTTGTGATCGATGAGAGTAATGCCGGTCGTGTCGGTGTTGTCATGGGAAGCTGCGTCGGTGGTGTTGTCAGTGTAGAAAATTATGTAACAAAGGGTGAGCATGCAGAGGATATCAACAAGATGACGATTGCCTCGATTGCAAACCATGTAGCAAATATGGCAGGCGCAAAGGGTGTTGTCACAAACGTTGGTAATGCCTGCGCAGCAAGTACGATCAGTATTGCTTATGCGTGTGAGTTGATCCGTGCCGGTGTGGCAGATGCGTTTATCGTTGGTGGTGCCGATGCATTTGCATCTGTTCCATTTTCAGGCTTCTTAGCTCTTCATGCGCTTTCTGAGCAGGCATGTTCGCCATTTAACCACAGCAACGGTATCACACTTGGTGAAGGTTCTGGTGCGATCATCGTGGAGAGCTATGAGCATGCAAAGAAGAGAAATGCGAAGATCTACTGTGACGTGCTTTCAGCAGGAATCAGCAGTGATGCCCATCATATCACAGCACCACGTCCGGACGGACTTGGACAGATGTATGCGATTCGCGAGGCAATTGAGAAGTCAGGCATCGAGCCAAAGGATGTTGCATATGTAAATGCACACGGAACAGGAACCGCCAAGAACGACGAGGCAGAATTCCTCTCCTTACATACAATCTTTGATGAGACAAATCCAGACTTAAGCGTCAGCTCTACAAAGGCAATGGTTGGCCACTGCTTAGGTGCAGCCGGTGCGATCGAGGCAGTTTTCGCAATCAAGGCTCTGACAGAGAACAAGATTCCACCAACGATCGGATATTCTGAGGAGGATATCGAGGCGCTCGGTGAGAAGGCAGGCACATTCGATTTCATGCCGAATACAATGAAGGAAAAGGATTTGCACTATGTAATGTCTAACTCCTTTGCATTTGGCGGAAGCAATGCAAGTATCATCTTCTCGAAGGAGCCGGGCAATGTGAAGGAAACTGAGAACGATGAGAAGGTTTATATCACAGGTCTTGGTATCGTCAGCCCACTTGGAAATGGCGTTGCCAACTATATCGATAAGGTCAATGCACAGACAAAGCCGGAAGCAGCGTCTGTACATGCAAATGTCGGAAAAGAAGATTACGACAAATATGGTCTGAAGATGGCGTTCTACAGAAAGCTCGACAAGTTCAGCCTGATGCAGGTAATATCCGGCCTTGAAGCACTGCAGGAGGCAGGCATCGAGGTAACAGAGGAGAATGCAGAAGAGCTTGGTATGATTGTTGGAACCGGCGATGGCCCGCTTACAACCGTATATGAGTTCCAGGAGCACATTTCTGAGAATGGAACAACAGCAGGTTCTGCCTTCAACTTCCCGAACACCGTTTACAATGCAGCAGGTGGATACCTCTCGATCAAGACAGGTATGCGTGGCTATAACGTAACAGTGACAAACGGCGCACAGTCTGGTATGAGCAGCTTGTGCTATGCATATAACGAGATCAAGCAGAACCGCGGCAAGGCAATGCTTGCAACTGGTACCGATGAGAACAGCGAGGTTATGGAGAAGCTCTATGCGAAGCTTGGCAAGGTAGCCGGAGATGTGAAGCAGGCATACGCTGGCGGTGACGGATTCGTGCTTGCCGATGGTAGTACGAGTATCGCACTCGAGAACGAGACATACGCAGCAAGCCACAATGCGAAGAAGTACGCAGAGGTATGTGGTTACGCCATGACACACGAAGGCGTTGCTTACGGTGATGTCGCAGGTACCGAAAAGGGACTGATGAACGCCATCGTAGATGCAGCCGCTATGGCAGGCATTACATTGGATCAGATTGATGCCGTTTACGGATTCGCAAATGGTGCCGACGAAGTCGACACATTGGAGCGCCATGTGTACGAAGAAATTTTCGCAGGAAAGGTTCCTGTACATCAGGTCAGAGATTATACAGGTGAAGGCAGAGCTGCAAGCTCCGCACTGTCTGTTGCACATGCCGCACTTACACTGTCCGGCGATCTTGCCACAAGACAGAATGCTTACTATGTAACAACCGAAGAGGTAACGAAGGAAGTTGTCGACACATCCGCATACAAGTATGTACTCGCAACAAGCTGCGCCATCGGTGGCAGCTACGCCGCAGTCATCTTAAAGAAAGTGGCATAGTATGGATTATAAAAAGATAATTATAGAGGCAATTGCGAACAAAAAGATAAAGTGAATTATATATTTCCAGTTTGTTTCATGAACATATACGATATGTTTGAATATTAGAAGTTCTTAATGTTCTGTAATAATATTAGCCATGTTTGAACACGATGTTCAAACAAGCCGTCATTGAGCCATGGATGGCGAATTGACGGCGGTGGCGCATATTATAGATACATATATCAGAACATTTAGAACTTCTTAGATTCAATACATTGTATATGGAATGAACAAACTGGAAATATATATTCGAGATATGTGGGGTTCGCAGTTGTAGAATATACAGAATAAAGGAGAAAAACATGACAAATGGTAAAGTAGCGCTTGTCACAGGCGCATCCCGCGGAATCGGGCGCGCATGTGCGATCAAGCTTGGAGAGGCTGGCTACAAGGTAGCCGTCAACTATAATTCAAACGAAGCAGCCGCAAATGAAGTCGTAGAGAAGATCAAGGCAGCCGGAAGCGAAGCCGTTGCCATCAAGGCAAACGTATCCGATCTTGCCGAAGTAAAGACAATGATGCGTGAGGTCATAAACACATTTGGACAGTTAGACGTCCTTGTCAACAACGCTGGAATCGTAAAGGATGAATTTGTCCTGATGATGAACCCGGATACGATTGATCAGTGTCTCGACCTGAACATCAAGGGATACATGTACTGTACCCAGCAGGCAGTTTTGAAGATGTTCTCGAAGAAACAGGGCGTGATCGTGAATGTATCATCCGTAAGTTCCAAGCTTGCAGTACCGGGACAGAGTGTATACAGCGCAACGAAAGGCGCTGTGAACTCCATGACAGCCACGATGGCAAAGGAACTTGCACCATATGGAATCCGCGTCAATGCAGTGGCACCGGGCTTTATCGCAACCGATATGGTAGAGGCATTGCCGGAAGATAAGAAGGAAGAATATTTAAAGGATATTCCGATGAAGCGGTTTGGTACAGCCGAGGAAATCGGTGATGTAGTTACGATGCTTGCCGGACCTGCATGCTCCTACATGACAGGGCAGGTCATTGTATTGGATGGAGGACTGAGCCTGTAATGATGAATATTAACGAAGTACAAAAAAGAATCAAGCAGCGCCCACCGTTCCAGATGATCGAGAAGGTTTTAGAGGTGGAAGACGGCGAATATGCAAAGGGAATCAAATGCGTTTCCGTGAATGAACCATATTTTGCAGGACACTTTCCGGATGCACCGATTATGCCGGGTGTGCTGGTCATTGAGGCGTGTGCGCAGCTTTGCTCGATTACGATGGAGAGTCAGGGCACGGAGGACGATAAGATCTATGTGCTGTTAAAGTGCGAGGAATTCAAGTTCTTAAGACCGGTCATTCCGGGCGATTGCCTGGAGATTGAAGTCCGCAAGGAAAGCGGCGGTGCCGGACTGGTGAAGTTTAATGCGAAGGTAACGGTTGATGGAAAGGTAAAAGCAAAGGGAATCCTTGCATTTACATCCATGAACAAAGAGGATATTTATAACCAATAAAATATACATATTTTGAGAACTCTTTTTAATATGTAAAAAAAGTAAAAAAAGTTATTCCTTTTTTCGATGTTTAATGCTATTATAATGCAGGTTGAAAAATCAATGTGCAACTTGTCACAGGTACATATGTGGCATAACATAGATTAAAGGAGGACGATGATATGACAGTAGCACAGATTTTGGCTGTATCCATCTTTGTAGTCATGTTTGTGTTGATGGTGCTGGATAAGATCGAAAAACAGTACATCACACTCGTGGCTGGCGCACTGACACTGATCCTTGTATTTGGTGTGGCAATGCATAGCATGGATGCGGTCATCGAGACATTGAATGTAAAGAATATTTTCACGAAGGGATTCTGGATTACATCCGGTGAGGGTTCCGAGGAGTCATCCGGTATCAACTGGGCGACGATTATATTCCTTGCAGGTATGATGGTAATGGTAGAAGGTATGGCAAAGGCCGGATTCTTCCGGTGGTTATGCTTACGCCTTGCGAAGCTGGTGCATTATAAGCCAATACCGTTGTTCGTGACGTTTATGGTCATGGCAGCCGTTTTGTCGATGTTCATTGACAGTATTACGGTTATTTTGTTCCTTGCAGCCGTTACGATCGAGCTTGCGAAGCTGTTGCATTTAGATCCGGTGCCGATGATTCTGTCAGAGGTGTTCTGTGCGAACTTGGGTGGTTCGGCAACGATGTGTGGTGACCCACCAAATATCATCATCGGAACAGGACTGGGACTTTCATTCTCCGACTTTTTGACAAATACCGGTCTGATCGTCGGTATCTGCCTTGTTGTAGTTATTATTTACTTTTACCTTGTATACCGCAAGGAGTTGCTGTCAGAAGAGTCACAGGAGCTGGATACATCCAACATTCCAGACCCTTCTACAGCCATTACAGACAAGAAGAAGTTTATCATCAGCAGCGTGATTTTTGCATGTGCGGTGGTACTTCTTGTATCGCATGCATCAACAGGTCTGACGGTTGCGTTTATCGGTACGGTTATCGCGATCATTACTCTGGTCACATCCGGAAAAGATGCGTTAGAACTGCTTAAAAAAGTAGATTATAAGACACTGTTATTCTTCATCGGATTGTTTATTGTCGTTGGAGGATTGGAGCAGACAGGAATCCTGAAGTCCATCGCATCCTTCATCGGTAAGGTCAGTGGTGGAAATGTATATGTGATGGTAGCAATTATCATTTGGATCTCTGCGATTGCAAGTGCATTTGTAGATAATATCCCATTTGCAGCAACGATGCTTCCAATCATCAAGAGCCTGGCAGGTGCAAACCAGCCATTGCTTGATTGCCTTGCATGGACATTGTCCATCGGAACTGATATCGGTGGCAGTGCAACGCCAATCGGAGCTTCTGCAAATGTTGTTGGTACATCTGTGGCAGCAAAGAACGGATATCCGATCGGATGGGGCAGATATTGTAAGACAGCCGCTCCGGCGATGATTATCGTTGTGACGATTTCTATGCTTATGATCTTCCTGCGTTACTGTGGCGGTGTAACGATGTAAGAGTGCGTGCCACAATATCCGGATAACAGAATATAGAAACGAACGAAACAAAACTCCGTGCATCGTCTCCGGTGCGCGGAGTAAATTATATCAGGAGACGCGCGGATGCGTGTGTGAATTATCGCGCGGATGCAGGGAAATATAGGAGGTGGCATATGTATTTAGTATTTGATGTGGGTGGTACATTTATCAAGTATGCGCTCATGGATCAGAAGGGCAAGATTTATGAGAAGTATAAAGTCCCGACGCCGTTCCAGGATGGAAAAGTGGACGATAATGGCGATGAGATTACACCGTATACGGTGAAAACAGAAGATGGTATTGCCGCATTTCTCGAGCAGATTGATATTATATACGGAAAGTATAGCAAGGAATATCAGATTACGGGAATTGCGATGAGCCTTCCCGGGCAGGTGAATGTGAATCAGGGTATTGTTTATGGTGGTGGCAGTCTGCCTTACCTTGACCGGGTGCCACTTGGCAATCTGATCAGCAGACGATGCGGAAATGTTCCGGTTGCACTTGAAAATGATGCAAAGTGCGCCGCACTTGCAGAGGTCTGGATTGGAAACGCCAAGGATTGCAAAGATGCCTGCGTGCTTGTGTTTGGTACCGGAATTGGTGGCGGTATTATTATTGACCGGAAGGTGCGCCATGGTGTCGGCATGATTGCAGGAGAGATGTCCTTTTTGTATGACGGACTTCCGATTGAGGATGTGGACAAGATCCGTCCGCTCGAAGAAATCAATTCAAAGCAAGGGGGAGAACTACCGGATCCTTGTATATGGACGCAGCAGGCATCTGTGCAGGCGCTTCGCCGGAAGGTTGCTAAGGCAAAAGGTCTCAAGTGGCAGGAAGTAAACGGTGAGGATATCTATGAGATGGCAGAGACCGATCCGGAGATTCAGGATATTCTGGAACGGATGTATTACAACATTGCATGGCATTGCTGCAATCTCTATATCACACTGGCACCGGAGATTATCCTGATTGGTGGTGGCATCAGTGCACAGCCGAAGTTTATGGAGGGAATCATCAAATACACATCGAAGCTGCGGCGTCTGTCTTATATTTATGAGCGGATGAAGATTGACTTATGCAAATTCGGCAATGATTCGAACCTGATCGGTGCATTGTTTAATTTCTTGCAGAAATATGACCTTGCCAAGTAAAGAAAATGATGAATGAAAATGTGGGCGTTCCCCGCGGTAGATGCAGTCGGGAGCCCGCAAGGAGGACATACATGGAATTATGGGATATCTACGACCGGGACAAACAGCGTACCGGACGAACAATGAAACGAAATGACTGGCATATGCAGCCTGGAGATTTTCATCTGACCGTGCTTGGCGTGATCCGTCATACAAATGGTAAATATCTGATCACGAAGCGTGTCATGACAAAGGCATGGGCACCGGGAAGCTGGGAAGTATCTGGTGGTGCGGCGCAGGCAGGCGAGGATTCGTTGGATGCAGTGAAACGTGAGATTAAAGAGGAAACAGGACTTGACGTCTCTTCCTTTGAAGGTGGCTTTGTATTTTCGTATACGCGCGAAAACCCGGACGAGGGCGACAACTATTTTGTGGATATCTATTGCTTTACAGGAGATTTTTCAGAGGCAGACCTGCATCTGCAGGAGGCAGAGACAGATGGATACATGTTAGCCACTGCAGAAGAGATCGAAGCACTTGGTGCACAGGGAAAATTCCTGCATTATGACAGTATCAAACAGGTATTTTCATAAAATTTACAAAATAATTCAAAAAATCATATTTTGATGCTAAAATGATGCAACAATGATGTAAAATAGCAGAGAGAGGTCAGAGATGGCTCCTCTCTGTTTTTGGTGCAACCGACCGTCATACGGAATGGTTTGCATTAAGCCGTCATTTACAAATAACAAGGAGACAGTTTTATGAATCGAATTTTAGTTGTGGAAGATGATACATCCATCTCCAATGTTATAGAGATCAGTTTACGGAATGCGGGGTATCTGTGTGATTGTGTTTACGACGGCACTTCGGTTTCCGGACAACTGGAGCAGGAGGTATATGATCTGGCACTCGTCGATATTATGCTGCCGGGACCGGATGGATTTTCCCTGATGGAGTATTTCAACTATTATCATGTCCCGGTGATTTTTCTCACAGCGATGGGAGATGTGCAGGATAAGGTTAGGGGATTAAAGCTTGGCGCGGAAGATTATATGGTAAAGCCATTTGAAATCATCGAACTGCTTGCCAGAGTGGAACGTGTGCTGCGTCGGTATAATAAAGTATCACAGACACTTACCGCATATGATATTGAGGTGGATACGCAGTCATTTCAGGTAAAAAAAGCCGGGGTGGAGATTCACCTGACGAAGAAAGAGTATGAGATTTTAGTGATGTTTATGCGAAACCCGAATGTCGCATTGTTCCGTGAGCGGATCTTCGAGAGTGTATGGCATGAACCATATTATGGGGACAGCCGTACGGTTGATCTGCATGTACAGCGTCTGCGTAAGAAGCTTGGCTTGGAAGATAAAATTGTACCGGTATATAAGGTGGGATACCGGTTGGAGGTATAAGCTTGAAATTATTCTGGAAACTATTTTTATCCGTTTGTACCTGTATGATGCTGGCATTTTCGGCGTGTGGAACATTTCTGATCCATTCCGGATTCAAAAGTGCAAGAGAAAAGGATATCCAGAACGGATATAATAATGCAAGCGTTGTCTGTATCAATCTTGTACAGAATGTAAAACGGACGATCAATCTTGTATATCGGGATACCGGATATGAAAAACAAAAAAATGTTGTCGTACGTCAGGCAGCGCAATCGGTTTCTGTCCGGAATGCCGGAGAGGAAGTACAGTTTGCACTTTGGACAGACGAAAAGACAAGAATTTACAGTACGAATGGACTCAAGGGGGCAGACGTGTCAATCTGCCGGGACGATCTAGAAGCAGGGCAGGAAGGCTATAAGATTGTAAAACGAAATGGCAGATATATGCTCTATACCGGAACAAGCTTTCAGGTACTTGATCGTGTCTACTATGTTGAGACATTTTCGGATATCACACGTGACTATGAAAACCGTGACGCGCAGCTTCGGATGTTCCGCATGATCATGATTATTGTCATGATTGTCTGTCTGATGCTGATGGCAATCTTAAATAATATGATTGTGGTGCCAATCCGACGGTTGTCGAAGGCAACGAAGCTGGTAGCTGGCGGACGTGCGGGAATCCGGATCAGAAAAAGAAGCAAAGATGAGATCGGTGTGTTGGCAGAGGATTTCAACCGGATGTCCACGAGTCTGAACAGGACAATGAAGGAACTGGAAGAAAAAACAAAAAGCCAGGAGATGTTCACAAATAACTTTGCCCACGAGTTAAAAACACCGCTTACCTCAATGATCGGATATGCAGATCTGATCCGCTCCAATCAGCTTTCGGAGGAGAAGCTGATCACCTATGCCAACCAGATTGTTGTGGAGGGCAGGCGCTTAGAAAAAATGTCCATGAAACTGATGGATCTGATCGTGCTTAAAAAACAGGATTTCCTGTTTTATGATATGGATATAACGATTTTTGCGGAAGCAGTGTATGAGACATTGCTTCCGGTCGCCGGTAAATATGGGGTTGAACTGACAGTCAATGTACAGCCTGCGATAGTGAAGCTTGAGCCGGATCTGATGAAGACGGTATTGATCAATCTGTTTGACAATGCCAGAAAATCGATGGATGGAAAAGGGAAAATTTCTCTGTTCGGTGTGTGGGTATCAGACGAATATCGTATCGGAATCAAGGATAACGGATGCGGTATCGATGAGGAGAATCTGAGCCGGCTGACCGAAGCATTTTATATGGTAGACAAATTACGCTCCCGGGCAAACGGTGGTGCGGGACTGGGACTTGCTATCTGTAACGAGATTGTGAAGCTGCATCAGGCAAAGCTGCAGATCATGAGTAAAAAGGGGATTGGAACGCAGGTGAGTGTCTGTTTTCCGAAGGAGGTATGCAGACAGGTTAATTCGGAAAAGATGGAAATGGAGGAAGAAGTATGAGGGGACATGCGGAAACAAAGAAAAACGAACAAAAAACAGAGAAAAACAATGAAATGCATAAAAATATCCTGCGCAATTGCCTGTGCGTGCTGGCGGGAGCTGCTGTTTTGACAATCGGAATTATGGCACCGAAGACGATATTTGCCATGATGGATAAAAGTGAGGTTGATCACATATACGTGCAGCAGGCAGATACATCCTATCTGGATACTGCCGCGCAGATGACGATGGAAGAAAAACTTGATTTGATGGACGGGAGATCAAAAGGGATGCATGTGTCAACTTCTTATCCGGTGGAAAATGCAGACGTATATGATGATTATGATATGCAAGTGCAGGTAGCACCGCAGATTGAAAGGATGCAGGCAGCACATTTACTTCCTGAATTAGATTTTGATATTCTTGATATATATGCGGATACGCAGTATGAAACTCTGGTTAATCTGGACAATATGAATCAATACGTGATGCTTGAATATATGGTGTGTCAGGTTTCTGATGATTATATGTATTTATGTGTAGATGTGGAAACCGGAAAGATTTTGGGGTATACTGTATATGCCTATATGACAGATGCTGAATGGCAGGCGTTTTTAAAAGCGGATGTGGTGAAATATATGGCGGAGGAGCTGGGCATTTCCGAAGAGGTTATTATTAAGAAGTATAACTATGGCGTCTATAATGAAATGTATGGAGAAGGCTATAATATGAATGCAGATGGCAAACTGACTGCGAATGATATGGCAGGTGTGAAGGAGCAGGAAAAAGACGGAAAGCAGTTTGTAGAGATTGGCATGTGGGTCGATCAGGATATATCATCGATTGGAACCATCTATGATGGAGTTGCGATACAATGAGCAATATGATGGATGCACCTGCACAGACAGACATAATGTGAAGGCACATGTGGAGCCGTCAGGTGACATACAAAAATATGCAACTAAGATGGAAAAATGATACATATATGAGACAGATATGATGCACAGTCCATGTAAACTACGGGAAGTTTATAAAAGGAGTGTGCATGAAAATGGAATACGAAAGATACAGTGAAAGATACAGACGGAATGAAACGAACGGGAATGTGGGTATAATTTCCGAGGATTCAGAAGTCATCAGGAGGCGGACGATGTTGCAGGAACAGCAACGCGAAGAACTGCGTAGAAAGAAATTAAAGAAACGAAAGGAAGAGCTGCGCCGGCGCAGAAGGAGAAAACAACGGGCAAAGGAATTGTTCTGCTTGTGTATCTGTGTTGCCATGCTGGTATTGATCGTGGCATTGGTGCGGAGAGGGATTTCCTCTAAAAAACAGGATGTATCCGAAGTGGTGGCTGCCAGTGAATCGGCGTCCACAGAGCAGCAGGCAGATGCCGCGGAACCAAAGGTGTCGGCAACCGGAGAGATTGCGCAGGTACAGAGTCAGGCATTGCCGAATTATTATGAGAAGAAATATATGGTGGGTTCACCGGCACACTATTCGATGGAGGAGATTCAGACAAGATTGAAGAATCTGGCAGACCGATACCCGGAGTTTCAGACAATCTACGATCACATGGATCAATACCCGGAGGCACTTTTAAATAATTTATGCTGCAATCCGAATATGCTGGATTTTGCGCTTGGCTATCAGGAAAACTATGATACAACTTCAGGTACGTTGGAGGCATCTGAACTAGATGGAATCCCTCTGTTTATCCAATGGGATAAGCGCTGGGGCTATGATGCCTATGGAAATGATGTTATCGGATTGTCAGGTTGTGGACCAACCTGTCTTTCAATGATCGTCATTGGACTGACGAAAAATCAGGAGGCAACACCGGACAAGCTGGCGGACTATGCAACGGAACATGGATACTATGAGCAGAATTCCGGAACGAAGTGGTCATTTATGGACGAGGTGGCTGCAGTGTATGGTGTACAGGGATATTATATCTATCTGAGTAAAGATAACATGCAGGAAGAACTCTCACAGGGACATCCGCTTGTATGTGCGATGCGATCCGGAGACTTTACTTCGCAGGGACACTTTATTGTGATCGCAGGAATGGAAGGAGACAAGTTCCTTGTTCATGATCCGAATAGTATAGAACGGAGCCAGCAGTTGTGGGATTATGATACATTACAATATCAGATCTCTGCGATCTGGGCATTTAAGGTCGCACAGTGACCGAAAAAAGGAAACCAAGCCCCCAATTCGACAAAATTAAAAAAAATGAAAAAGGGGGTTGACTTTCCAAAATTAGAGTGCTATTATAAGCAAGCTGTCACTGAGACGACAGCAAAACTTCAAATTCGACATCACCGTCGAAATCAAAAACTTTGAAAAAAATAAAAAAAGTTCTTGACAAAGACGAAACAAAGTGATATCTTATAGAAGTTGTCGCTAAGAACGACAAAACAACGAACCTTTGACAAATTAATAACATGTTAACCCTGAAAATTTCTTTAAGATATTTTCAAGGATTTGATACAAATCCTATTCATTCATTAGAATGGAAACACAATGAACAGTAATTAGGATCGTAATTATAAGCTAACGTTTATAAGAGATTCGAGGATTACAAACTTTTTATGAGAGTTTGATCCTGGCTCAGGATGAACGCTGGCGGCGTGCTTAACACATGCAAGTCGAACGAAGATGCCGGAGTGCTTGCACTTTGGTAGACTGAGTGGCGGACGGGTGAGTAACGCGTGGGTAACCTGCCTTATACAGGGGGATAACAGTTGGAAACGACTGCTAATACCGCATAAGCGCACGGTATCGCATGATACAGTGTGAAAAACTCCGGTGGTATAAGAT
>CDYK01013504.1_pt1 | contig 301081 bp, 287 predicted proteins | sample 554841 | NCBI WGS metagenome assembly CDYK01 (sample SAMEA3182102, study PRJEB8094) | gut metagenome | biome: human; feature: gut; material: Stool; isolation source: human stools | place: Canada | collected 2013-02-18
CGGCTTGTTTGAACATCGTGTTCAAACATTGCTGATAACTTACAGAACATTAAGAATCTCTAAGCTTCAAACATATTCATATAACACGAAGCCAGTGTCGGAATATATCATATACATGGGACTTTCTGCTTCGCAAAAAATTAGTTGGGTATACGAGGAGGGTACAACATGTATATTGCAAAAGAAACAAGATATGACAATATGAAGTACAATTACTGTGGCGCAAGTGGCTTGAAGCTTCCTGCGGTATCGCTTGGGCTTTGGCACAACTTTGGTTCGAACGGAAATTTTGATACGATGATGGATATGTGCGAGACAGCCTTTGATAACGGTATCACACATTTCGATCTGGCGAATAATTATGGCCCATATGATGGCGCTGCTGAGGAGAATTTTGGCAAGATCTTAGATAAGAGTCTGCGTCCATATCGGGACGAGATGATCATCTCTACGAAGGCCGGATATACGATGTGGCCGGGCCCTTACGGCGACTGGGGCAGCAAGAAATATCTGGTAGCAAGCCTCGATCAGAGCCTGAAGCGGATGGGACTTGACTATGTGGATATCTTCTATCACCACAGACCGGATCCGAATACCCCGCTGGAAGAGACTGCCTGCGCTTTGGATGGCATTGTACGAAGCGGAAAAGCGTTGTATGTCGGAATCTCCAACTACAATAAAGAGCAGACAATCGAGATTGCAAAGCTTTTCAAGGAGATGAAAACGCCATTTATTATCAACCAGAGACGGTACAATATGTTTGACCGTGAGATGGAAGAGGATGGATTAAAAGATTACGCAGCCGCAAACGGCATCGGTATCATCACATTCTGTCCATTGGCACAGGGTTTACTTACAAATCGTTACTTAAATGGTATCCCGGAGGATAGCCGTATCCGTACCGATGGCAGATTCCTGAAGGAGACTGCTATCAATGAGGAGACGATTGCAAAGGTTCGTGCACTCAACGTGATTGCAGAAAACCGTGGTCAGACATTGGCAGAGATGGCACTTGCATGGATTCTGCGTGATAACGACATTACAAGTGTGTTGATTGGTGCATCCAGACCATCCCAGATCTTAGACAACATCGGCATGCTCGCAAATATGACATTTACACAGGAAGAACGCGAGAAGATCGATCGGATTACAAAATAAAAAACAAGCCGTGCATGGGTTGTAGAAATACCCATGCACGGCTTTTGTAATTTATACAGTTTGTTGTGAATTCAGCCGCGACAGCTCGCGTAATTCCTTGATTGTAAACACACCACAGACTACAGCGGCTGCGACATCTGCAATCGGACCAGCATACATGACACCGTCGATTCCCATGAAGATCGGGAAGATCACGATGAGCGGCAGCAGGAAGAGAATCTGTCTCGTCAGTGACATGAAAATACCAAGCTGCGATTTGCCGATGGAATTGAAGAAATTCGCAGTTACAGGCTGGATGCCGTTGATTAAGGTGAAGAACATATAAATCCGGAAATACCGTTCGGAGAACTGATAGTACAGCTCACTTCCTTCTCCGAAGACACGGATGATCTGTCTTGGGAAAAGCTGGAAACATGCAAATGCAATCAGCGACAGGAAGGTTGCGGTAGCAAGTGCCAGAAGATATGTTTTCTTCACACGGTTGTATTTCTTTGCACCGTAATTAAATCCGATGACCGGCTGGATGCCCTGTGAGATACCGATGACGAACGACATGAAGATCATGTTGACCTTTGTGATAATACCGGCACAGGCAAGTGGAATATTACTTCCATAGACGGATGATGCACCGTAATGTGACAGGACGTTGTTCATCACGATCTGCACGACAGTCATAGCAATCTGGTTGAAGCATGCGCTTGCACCAAGGCGCATGATGTTTGCAAAATAAGTTCCACGGATGCGGAAACACCGTCTGCGCAACCGGATAGTCTTGAAATGAAACATGTATCGCAAACTGATGCAGAAGGATACAATCTGTCCAAGAATCGTTGCAAGTGCGGCACCACGCATTCCCATGTCCAATGTAAAGATGAAGATTGGATCAAGAATCGTATTTACAATGGCACCGATCAGCATGGAAATCATTGAATAACGCGGACTTCCGTCGGCGAGGATCAGCTTGCTCATACCAGTGTTTGCAATCAGAAATGGAAATCCAATCGCAACAATGCGGGTATATTCCTGTGCATACGGCAGAACTTCCGCTGTTGCTCCGAAGAATTTCAGCATGGGTGTAAGCAGGATCGAGGTAAATGCGAATAATGCAAGGCCGAAGATCGTCATCAGGCAGATACCACAACCAGCGTAATTGGCAGCTTCTTCCTCCTCTTTTGCGCCAAGCTTCAGGGAGACATTGGTCGCACTTCCGATTCCGAGCAACAGGGAAATTGCTGTACATGTCGTAGACAGTGGAAAGGTAATGTTTGTCGCTGCATTTCCGTTGATTCCAATCCCCTGCCCGATGAAGATCTGGTCGACAATGTTATAAAGGGCAGTTACCAGCATCGAAATGATGCATGGAATTGCGAATTTGACAAGTAATTTGGATTCTTTCTGTGTGCCAAGTGGATTGGCAGATTTTATGTTCTCATTCATATTTTTCACCATTTTTCTGTAGTATGTCCATTTATTCATTATTAAACTATCACTATCCGAGAAAAAATGTCAATTATAAGTTGCATTTTTAGTAGAAACGAGTTCTTAACTGAATAAAAACGGATACTTAACGGATGTAACATAGAATAAAAAAATCAAATATTTGGATATAAAAAGGGTAAAAAACGGTTGATTTATACATAGAAGAGTATTATACTAAATATAAAGGTATCGGTAATGAAAGAATTTTTCAAAGGAGTGATGCATATGACAATCGAAGAAATGAAAGAAAAGAAGCGGGAACATGGGTACACGTATAACATGATGTCGCAGATGTCGGGAGTTCCGCTTGGAACCGTGCAGAAGATTTTTACGGGTGAGACGAAATCGCCGCGCTATGATACGCTTGAGGCATTGGCACGTATCTTTGAAAATGGCGACCGTGATTACCTGTATGCGGATATGGTAGAGGATTCCGGAACAGCATACGCGGCAAAGGTTCAGGGACAGTATACGCTGGATGATTATTATGCGCTGCCGGAGGATCGCCGGGTAGAGCTGATTGATGGCTGTATCTATGATATGGCGGCACCTTCGACGATTCACCAGTTGATTGCAGGGGAAGTTCACAGGCAGATATCAAATTTTATTCTGGAGCATGATGGACCGTGCATGCCGTTTATCTCGCCGGTGGATGTACAGCTTGACTGTGATGATAAGACGATGCTGCAGCCGGACGTCGTCATTTTGTGCGACATTGACCGGATGAAGGTGCGTTGCATATATGGTGCGCCGGACTTTGTGCTGGAGGTAATCTCCAAATCTACCCGGCTTCGCGACTATGGAAAGAAGCTTTCCAAATACATGGATGCCGGTGTGAAGGAATACTGGATTGTGGACCCATACCAGAAGCGCATTATGGTGTATGAGTTCAACAAGGAAATCTTCCCTGTGATTTATGGAATTGATGCGGATATCCCGGTCAGTCTGTATGATGGCAGGTTAACGATCAATTTGGCGGCGTTAATAAAGAAGATTGAGAAACTGTTGTAATGAAAAAGTAGTAGTTATTCGAATAGAGGTTAAAGATTCTGTGTAATAACATGTAACTTTTCATCCATTTAACATTTTTCGTCATCAGCCAGTTCAAACATATCACCATGCAATTCATAATGAACATATTGGTATCTATCAGCCATATATTCTGTACCAATTTCAAATGCCTGTAAAAAATTCTCATCACGCATTAATAACTGTACAAAAACAGGAAAATTGAACAAAATAAATGTAAGCATATATCTATGTGACGCGCTCATATTTGATGCCTGTTCATCAATCCATTCAGACAAACCATTCAAATACGTAATACATGTTTGAATCAAATCAAGCCATTGCATATATACATTCTGACTAAAATTCTGAAATGTTACTGTATAAACACGGTCAGCCATCTTTTCATTAACAGGCTTTGCCTTTAATTTTTCTAAAGCCGATTCTTTCCCAGTTGCTACAAAATGATACATTACATCATATACATTCTTTGTAAAATCTTCTCTGGATAAGAAAGCACCATAAATATATGGTAACTGCACCTGCAGCCAACGTTCAAAACCTTTTGAACAAATATAATCGCCATCATTTTCCACCAATGCAAAACTGGCATCTAATAACACAAACGTTTCTTCGTCTAGTGTCAAGACATCGCCAAACAATGCACGTAAACACACCATATAGGCATCTTTATAATCCTTATAATTAGACATAAGTTATCGCTCCTTTCCTGATACTAAATCATTATGTTGAACGATACACTATTTTTGGAGGGGTGTTCAACCTATTACATCTAGTAGCGACAAACCATCATATATACAATATGTAGTCATTTGTTCCTTGCTTATATTAAATTATAACATAATATGATAGTTGCTACCAACTGTTTTTTCTTGATAATCAGTTTCGCCGGACACCATATAAATATTTTGATATTGTTTTCGGATATGACAAGATGATAGAACATTACAACAAAATAATGTAACCGCAATCGGTATCATATTACCGTAACCATCTTCATACACTGTACAAACAGTCAAACAGAGGTTTGTATAGTTGAGAGATTACATTGAAGAACGGGCACTTGAAATTGGTGAATATATCATTGAGGAGGGGGCAACGGTCAGACAGGCTGCGCGGAAGTTCGGTATTTCGAAGTCAACCGTACATAAAGACGTCACAGAACGCTTAGAGCAGATCAATCTGCGTCTTGCACACGAGGCAAGGAAGGTGTTAGATGTCAACAAGTCCGAGCGTCATATCCGGGGAGGACTTGCGACGAAAGAAAAATATGCACATATGGAACATTGATTAAGATTGTAAAAAACCACCAAAAATGATATACTAATTTGTATAATATTACGAAATGGCGAAGCCATGAGAGATGGGGTGGAAGTATATGATTCGTATCGAAGATTTTTGTGACATGAAGAAGTTTGAGGACATCATGAAGAACTGGGCGATGAGTACCGGACTTGCAACGGTGGCTGTTGGGGCAGATGGAAAGTACATCAGTGAGTGCTACAACTTTACAGAGTTTTGTATTGATCTGACTCGTGGAAGTGCAGAAGGACGCAGACGCTGCGAGAAGTGTGACCGGGAAGGAAAGGGCGTGTATTCCTGCCATGCAGGACTCGTGGATTTTGGAATACCGATTACCCTAGATGATGGAACGGTGCTGGGAAGTGTAATTGGCGGACAGGTGCTGCCGGAGCATCCGGATGATGATGCATTCCGGAAGACTGCGGGAGAGCTTGGTATCGATGCAGAGGCCTATGTTCGGGCATTGCACAAGGTGAATGTTAAGACAAGGGAAGAAATCGAGGCAGCAGCGACGCTGCTTGGCGATGTGATTAATATGTTTGTGCGCGCATCTTATACTTCTGTAGTGAATAAGCGTTTGCTGGATAAACTGCAGACGGGGATCCAGGAGTGCGTGGAATACATTGATGATGCAAGTGAGAAGACACAGAAAATCGAGGAATTCAGCGGCCGTCAGAGAATTCTTGCTTTAAATGCCGCGATAGAAGCGGCACGTGCAGGGGAAGCCGGGCGTGGTTTTACAGTAGTTGCATCGGAAGTGCAGAAGCTGGCAGATGGTATGAGCCAGGCAAGTTCCCAGATTGTGGACTCGTTGCGGAAACTTTCAAAGAACATTCATGAGTTAAATGAATAAAGGAAAATCCATGGGTGATGGATCGAATTAAGAAGGGCTGTTCGCGAAAAGGGTGGACAGTCCTTTCTTTTGTGAAACTCTCGTGAATTTCTGGAAAAGCTTGATTTCAATGTACCGATGCGATAAAATAATCAGAAGTATGTAATGTGGGAATGGAGGCGGATGCGATGCCAACGATACTTTTATACAGTGTTCCAGCGGAACAGCACAGACAATTAGAAGCACTTGGCATGCGTCTTGGATATTCCTGCAAGAAGATTGCGCGCAAGCGCTTTTTACAGCCAATCGGCTGTCATGCCGGATTGCCGGGATTTGAACAGAACGGGGATTGGTACGAAGGAAAAGATCTGCCTGATCCGATGATATTATTTTCAGAGTTTTCGGATGGGTTGTTGAATCGTTTTCTTGCGGCATGTAAAGAAGATGGCATGCCGCAGATCGATTATCGGGCAGTTGTGACAGAACATAACATTCACTGGAATGTGTTGGATTTATATCAGGAACTGGTGCAGGAACATGAGAGCCTGCATGGAGGCAAGGTAACGCTATGAAATTCATACATATAGCAGACGTCAATCTGGGTGCGCAGCCAGACCGCGGAAGAATCTGGAGTGATGTGCGGGCAAAGGAGATTTACAGTACCTTTCACCGTGTGATTGAGGTATGCGAAGAACAGAAAATTGAATTGCTTTTGATTGCGGGAAATCTGTTTTACACAAAGCCGACGGAACAGGATTTGAAGGAACTGGATTTCCAGCTTCGGAAGATTCCAAATACAAAGACGGTAATTATTGCTGGCGATCAGGACTATATTGATCCGGGTTCCGCATGGGAGACATATACATTTGAGAGTAATACGATCGTGATGCCACGGGATCAGGCGGCAAGCGTGTATTTTGAGGATCTGAATGTCTGTGTCAGCGGATACAGCTATGGACATGCGACGTACACTGGACGGATTCTGGAACGCATGCGACCGGGTAAGCCGGATGCATACAATATTCTGCTTGGACATGGCGGAGACATGGAGCATATGCCATTTTCCAAGGAACATGTGGCAAAGCTTGGATTTCAGTATGTGGCACTTGGACATATGCACAAGCCGGCACATATATTGAAAAATCATATGGCATTTGCCGGAACACTGGAGCCACTTTCTTATACAGAGACTGGAAAGCACGGCTATATTTTAGGCGAGGTGTCAACTTCAGGTGAGACGACGATCACATTTGTGCCATTTGCATGCAGAAAATATGTGAATATGGCGATGGATATCAATTCGACCTATACAAATGGCGATATCTGCAATCTTGTAGAAGGAAAGATGCAGGAGCTGGGGGCGGATAACATTTACCGTATTTTGCTGCGTGGACGTGCCGCTCAGAATATGGAGATCAACTTAAGCGAACTGACACGCCGCTATTGCATCAACGAAGTGATTGATAAGACAGAATGCGACTACGACATGGACGAGCTGCACGTGTCGAATCATGACAATCTGCTTGGCAGACTGATAGACGAACTGACAGACGATAAAAAAGGCGGCGATAAGGCGATTCGGGATAAGGCATTGCATTATTGTATGGAAGCCCTGCTTGGAGCAGGAGAGAAATAACGATGTATTTCAGTAAATTATTATTAAAAGATTTTGGAAAATTTCATAACCGCGAGATTAATTTGAAGCCGGGTGTGAATGTTGTGTATGGCACGCGAAATGCGGGCAAGAGTACGGTCGCGGATTTTGAATATGCAACGCTGTACGGTATCGGTACATTTCCAGAGACGGAGGACGATGATCTGGCGCATCATAAGCCGATGGATGGACACGGCTTTTCTGGAAAGGCATATGTGATAAAGGATGGAGACGAGTATCTGGTGGAGCGCAGCTTCCGCAAGCACAATATGACGACGCAGGTCTTAAATGTGAAGAATGGTCGTGTTGGCAAGCTCAAGCACAAGAACAGCTTGTATGAGTCGCTGACAGGTGTAGACAAAAAGACATATAGTGATGCACTCTATATTCGTCAGCAAAAAGATACAGAAAATGAAGCAGAAGAACTCAATACATTTGTTACCAATCTGGCAACCACCGGTTCTTCCAATCTGGATAAAAGACGGGCGCTGGCAATCCTGCGCGACCAGAAAAATGCACTGGATGTGACGGAGACGGAGCAGCAGATTGCAGAGCTGAAAGAAGAACTGAAACAATACGATGGTGACGAAGAAGCGCTGAAGGAAGTCCGTAAGAAGATTGCAGACAATGATGAGGAGTTTGCAATCGAGACGGCGAAGCGGAAACGCGAAGCCAGACGGTTAATTGATACAGAAAAAGGCACGAAGTATGAGGAAGACGATGAGTTAAACGAGCATCTGGATTCCTTGCAGGAAAACAGTGTGTTTCTGGATGCCGATTTGCTGAAGGATTATAAGGCACCGAAGAAGCTGACAGATCGTTGGTGGATGATTGCCTTGACGGGATTGCTAGTCATTGGTGTAATTGCCGCACTTGTATATATCCTTCCATTTGATGATGGTGTGCGGCAGCTCTTTGTTGTGTGTACAGCATTGTTTGTAGTTATGACGATCGTGGACGGCTTGCACAGAAAAGGCGCGCTGGATGGAGAAAATCAGGCACCTTCGGAGGAAGAATTCAAGAAGATTGTCTATGAACTGGAACGTAAAAATGAGGCGTATGAGGATGTCGAGATCGACATGAGTTTCGCGCGGAAATATATGGATCTCAAGGAAGATCTGCGGGCAACGGAGGCAGAGATTCTGGAGCGAAAGAAGCAGAAAGCACAGCTGGAGGATGAAATCCGTGTGTGCGAAGGCAGAAAACAGGCAATTGAACGAGAGATTTATGCGACGACGCTTGCTATCAATACGATTCAGGAGCTTTCCAGAAGCTATGTAGAAGAGTGGAATTATATTATCAATGATCACATGACGGATATTATGCAGCGCGTGACAGGTGGATTGTATGAGGACGCGAAGATTGATGAAAAGCTTCGACTGGTGATTAAGAAAAATGGCGCATTTACGGATATTACACAGATTGATGCGACGGATTTCCCATTGGTGCGGATGGCAGTGAGGGTAGGAATTGCAACACGGTTATGCAAAGAGCATATGCCAGTTGTGATCGACGGCTTGCCGCAGATGAACAATACGCAGATGCAGGGATTTTTTGCGAGTATAGAGGAGATTCCATCCGAGCAGATTTTGATTCTGACGGATGATAAACAGTTGGTGTCAAAAATAAAGGATACAAAGTCAACTTATGCTTTGACAAATCTGAGTTAGTGTGGTAGAGTATCACATGCAGCTGGGATTTCTATGCGAATAGAAAGATGGTTGTCATGCTACTGTGGCTCAGTTGGTAGAGCGATTCACTCGTAATGAATAGGTCGTCGGTTCGAATCCGATCAGTAGCTTGGAGATATGCGGGTTGACGATATGTCAGCCCGCTTTTTTCTTAGTGTAAGTTCTGCGAGCGGGAATGTATGAAATTGTATAGATTTATGCAGGATATGGATACAAAATGACGCATGCAGGTACATGATGAAGTTGGGACTGAATAAAATGAGTAAGAAAAGACAGAAAACGACAAATAAAAAAACAGCGCAGAATACGCAGAAAAAATCGGACACAAAGCCGGAAGTGAAACCGACGGATTCGAAGATGAAGTCTGTAAAGAGACAGCCAAAACGAATCCGTGAAGCGCGATTTGACAAGCTGGATAATACCGCGAATCTCTTCCCGGTAATTGCCAGCCGCAAATCAAGCAATGTCTACCGGATCGCGGCAACACTGACCGAGGAGATCCAGCCGGAGAAATTGCAACAGGCGCTCGACATGGTGCTTCCGTATTTTGACGTCATGCATGTGCGTATGAAGACTGGTGTATTCTGGTATTATTTCGAGGATAATCCGAACCCGGCGCCGCGTGTGATGCAGGAGGACATGGGACCTTGCCAGTATATCAATCCGCTGTTAAACCGGGAGTATCTGTTCCGGGTATTATATTATGAACGAAGAATCAGCTTAGAAGTCTTTCATGCATTGACCGATGGCAATGGCGCGCTGATGTTCTTAAAAGAACTCGTGTACCAGTATCTGCGTCTGGTGCATCCGGAGATCGGCAAGGGCGACCGGATGGAATTGCATGAAGAGACGACTGTCGACCGGGAGGACAGCTATCTGAAGCATTATAAGCGTCCGGCGAAGAAGAGCTATAAGACGGAGAAGGCACTTGTGATCCGTGGGGAAATGTTCCCGCGGGAATATTTCGGAATCATGCACGGCTATCTGCATCTGCCGGATGTCAAGCGCGTGGCGAAGCAGTACGGCGTGACTGTCAATCAGTATCTGCTCGGAGTATTTGCATGGTCGGTATATAAGGGCTATATGCACAGTATCCCGCACCGGCGTCCGCTTGCGGTATGCGTGCCGGTAAATCTGCGTCCATATTATGGTTCTGCAACAACGAAGAATTTCTTCGCTGTCGTGTCGGCAATGTTCCGGGCGGAGCGGGAAGATTATACATTTGAAGAAGTGCTGGCACAGGTGGCAGAGAGCCTGAAAGGCCAGATCACGAAGGAACACCTAGAAGAGATCATGGCATACAATGTGTCAAACGAGAAGAACAAGGCATTGCGTGCAACGCCGCTCTTTATCAAGAATATTGCGATGAAGATCATCTATCAGATGTCTGCAAAGGCGAACTCCGGCTGTGTGACGAACCTTGGTCTGGTGAAGCTTGCAAGCCCGTACGACGCGTATGTGGAGTCGCTGTATGCAACCTTGTCCATGTCGAAGAATCAGAACCTGAAGGCAGCGGTTGTGTCGTATAAGGATACGCTGGTGTTCACATTCAGCTCGGCAGTGCGGGAAGTCGATGTGCAGAAGGTATTCTTCCGCAAGCTTGCAGAAGATGGAATTGATGTCTCGGTAGAGACGAATGGAGTGTATTATGAGTAAATGTAATCGCTGTAATATAAAAGTGAAGGATGACAGCCTGATCTGCCCGCTTTGCAAGGGCGCGCTGTCGGAGACAGAGCATGTGCAGCCGGTCTATCCGGACATGTTCCCGAAGCAGCAGCGGATGCGTCTCGCAATCCGCATCGTGACGTTCTGCGTGGTTGTCGGTGTGGTCGTGCTTGGCATCGTAAATTATATGACCTATCATGGTGTTCGCTGGTCACTGGTAAGTCTTGCAGGAATAGCGTATCTGTACTTTACATTTACGTTTACCGCACAGCCACTTGCAGATGAACAGCAGAAAATCATATTTCAGGGAGTAATCAGTGCGGCACTTGTGCTTGCGGTCGATTTTTCTCTTGGCTATGAAGGCTGGTCCGTCAATATCGGAATTCCGGTTGTCGTGATTGCGACGAATATTACAATCTTCGTATTCATGATGGTGCGACGCCGTGACTGGCGAAGCTATATTATGCCGCAGCTCGAACTGACGCTGCTCGCAGCCGTTGAGCTGTTGTTAGTCAGCCTGGAAGTTGTCACATGGAAGCTTCTGACACTGGTTGCAGTATTTACCGTACTCGTCCAGCTCTTCGGAATCTTCGTGATCGGTGGGCGAAGCACTACGCTCGAACTAAACCGCCGCTTCCGTGTGTAGTATCATTATCAAAAGAGAGGTATGTATGAAGGAGAACGACAAGACAAGTCACCGCGCAGAACTGATGCGTGATATCGTAGCCATGGTCAACCAGAACCCGGTTTTAAAGCAGGCATGGCAGAGAAAAAAGGAGAAATCCATTCAGAACACAGAATTTGAATACCCGGAGCACCTTTCCGTAGAACATATCGACATGGGACTGTTCAAGATGGAATATCTGACATGGAACGGCTCGGAGAATCCATACGTGATCCTACAGCTTCATGGTGGTGGTTACATGTCCGGGCTGCAGGGACAGTACCGGAAGATGGCAGGGCTTTACGCCGAGATCAGCAGTGGAGCGGCAGTGCTTTCTGTGGATTACCGGCTGGCACCGGAGTACCCATTTCCGGCGGCATTAGAAGATGCGGTTGCCGCATATAAATGGCTGCGCGATAAAGGCTATGAATCCGATCGAATCATCGTAGTCGGCGATTCGGCGGGCGGAGGTCTGGCGATGGCACTCTGCATGGAACTGCGCACAAATGGCGAGCCGATGCCGGCGGGATTAGTTGCGATGTCGCCGTGGACCGATCTGGCAATCACGGGAGAATCGTATACGAAGAACCGGGAGATCGATCCGGTCTTTGGTGCAGATGGCGGTGGAGAGATGCTGCTGCACAGCCCGTATATCGGGGAAAATGATGCGAAGAACCCTTTGATTTCTCCTATGTATGGTAACTTTACCGGATTTCCGCCGATGCTGATTCAGGTCGGTACACACGAGATGCTGTATGATGATGCGGTATCGGTTGCGAAGAAGGCAAAGGAACAAGGAGTTCCGGTACGATTCACAGTATATGAAGGTATGTTTCATGTGTTTCAGATGAGCGGCACGGTGATACCGGAGTCAAAGCGCGCCTGGGAAGAGGTGGGCGCATTTATGCATAAAGTAATGGGACAGTGGTAAAATTGTGGAGGTAGACAGCGTATGCGGATCGCACTGGCACAAACGAATATCCTATGGGAAGATAAACAGGCGAATCTCGTCCGGGCAGAGGAATTTGTGATAGCTGCGGGCGCGGAGATCGTATTGTTCCCGGAGATGAGTCTGACGGGATTCTCGATGCATACCGATGTGACGGCAGAAATTTGTCAACCGTATGCTGAGATACAATCGCGTGCGCAAATGGATAGCACTCCGGACATGACGAACCAACCAACAACCGGCTGGACGATTGAACAGATAAAAACACTTGCAGATCGGCACCACACGACAATTGGTATCGGCTGGGTGAAAAAGACAGAACCACTCTGTGAGAATCATTATTCGATCGTGACGCCGGACGGTAAAATTGCGATGGACTATGCCAAGATCCATCCGTTTTCCTACGGTGAAGAACATGCACATTTCCGGGGTGGAGAGAAGATTTGTACCGGAAAACTCGGAGAATTTCAGGTAGGTCTTGCAATCTGCTATGATCTCCGCTTCCCGGAACAGTTCCGGACGATGGTGCCGGAGGCTGAGATTTTTATTGTGCCTGCAAACTGGCCGGAGGCACGTACGTCGCATTGGAAGACATTACTTGCGGCACGAGCCATCGAGAATCAGTGCTATGTGGCAGGGGTGAACTGTTGCGGTGATATGGACGGACAGTATTATTCCGGGGATTCGGGGGTGTATGCTCCGGATGGCAGCCTGCTTGTGCCGATGAGGGAAATCCGGCTTGCAGATGATTCCTGCAAGGAAGAAAAACTACTTGTGTATGATATACAAAACGATGTGACAAAGATCCGGGATGCATTTCCTGTGTTGCAGGATCGAAAAGAAATGAAATGTTCTTAATAAAATCTTAAATATATGAAATCTAGTATCTTAAAATTCATTTTGCGATAATACAGGTATCATAACAACAGGGATACCTGTATGGTCGGAGATTACCGATAAGGAAGAGGAGAACAATATGTATAACATTTTAGTCTGTGATGATGAGAAGGATATCGTGGAGGCACTTGGTATTTACCTGTCTGCAGAAGGGTACCAGGTGACGAAAGCGTACAACGGACAGGAGGCATGTGAGAAGCTGAAAACCGGGGATGTACAGCTTGTACTGATGGACATCATGATGCCGGTGATGGATGGTATCACAGCGATGAACGAGATTCGCAAGATGTCCAATGTTCCGGTCATTCTGCTCACAGCGAAAAGTGAAGATACAGATAAGATTCTCGGTCTTTCCGTCGGTGCCGACGACTATATTACCAAACCATTTAACCCGGTTGTTATGATCGCAAGAGTAAAAGCACAGCTGCGCCGTTACATGATGCTTGGCGGAAATGTTCCGAAGGAACCGGAAGCGGATACGCTTACCATCGGCGGCGTCTGTCTGGATGACAGGGCGAAGAAGGTTACGATTGACGGAGATATGGTAAACCTCACCAAAACAGAGTATGCAATCCTGAAATTCCTGATGGAACATCCGAATACGGTCTATGCACCGAAGGATATCTACCGGGCTGTCTGGGAGGATGCACCGTTCGGACAGGAGGGCACCGTTGCGGTACATATTCGCCACTTGCGTGAGAAAATCGAGGCAGACCCTTCGGAACCGCGCTACATCAAGGTAGTCTGGGGACAAGGGTATATGTTTGGGAAGGAATGATAAAATGGACAAATTAAAGAAAAGTGCAGTGGCAAAGGTGGTTGCTGCAATCCTGCTTTCTGTATCGCTTTTTATGGCAGCGGTTTCCAGCTGTGTGGTAGTTGCGGCGATTTCCTACGGCGGTTCCAGCCAGATGCAGGCGGAGGCGATTTACGATGGCTATATGGGAAATCTCGTGGATAATTCCTCGTATCAGGTGGACGAATACTACAAGGCATATGTGGAAAGTCAGGATGATACGCAGGAGAATCATACGATACGGTATTATAAGGATTATTTCAATGAGAAAAACAGCAATTTCTACTTCGAGGTCGTACCGGATGATGCAAAGAAGTATCCAACCTTGTCGAATTATAAGGCAGAAGAGTATCAGTATCATGACGTAAGATCCAGGCGGATAATGACCTATACCGGACAGACGACGATCACCTGTAAGCTTTCTCTGGAGGATATCATTGATTTCTGGAAGAACAATTATGTACCGGACGAATATGATGAGGATTACAGCAGCTATGAAGCGGACGAAACTGTATTTGCAACATCCGGGGAAGTTCCTATGTCAATCCGTGACGTGTACTGGGATTGGAGCAATATTTCCTTTGCGGATATGACCGTGGTTGACAGTGCCGTAGATGACGAAGGCAATGCGGATCCGTATATTCAGCTTGACAACACAAATTTTATTTATTATCTCTCGAACAATTCCGCTTATCAGAAGGCAGTTGCACGTGCGACGAAGAAAGCCGGTGATGTGCAGATATACAATGAGAGCCTGACGCTGGATTATGACGGCAGCCTGACGCAGGGCATTGATATGTATACACCGGTTTCTTACACGCTGTATGCCTATGTCAGATCCGACCTGACTGCACGTGATATCTATGCAGAGTCGATCGTGCTGCGGTATTGCAAGCCAATTGTGAATATGGCACCTTATGTGCTTGCGATTTCGCTGATTATGATTCTTTTTATGGGCGGATTTCTGATTGCAGCGTCTGGACACCGGAAAGGGCAGGAGACAATCACCTGCAATGTATTTGACCGGATACCATATGATTTATTCATTGCAATCGCGGTCGGACTTGTTGCTTGTGGAATTAATTTGCTTACGTGGTATAGCTATTCCACACGGGATGAAATCTTCCTAGCATCCATCTGTACGGCGGTTGTGGCGTTTCTGATTCCACCGCTTCTGATGACGACATCAACCAGACTGAAGGCTTCCGGCTGGGCAATGTTTGCAAACACATTGATCTGGCGGCTTTGTAAACTGCTTGTGCGGGTTGTAAAGTGGGCGTTTGGCAAGCTTCGGGATTTATTCCGTTTCCTTGGAAGACATTTTAACCTCTATTGGAAATGGATTGGCGGATTGGCAGGAATCGCACTGCTCCGGTTGATCCTCGTGGCTGCAAGTGGTTCTGCCGGACTGGCAATCATGCTGGATCTGGTATGTGCGGCTTTGCTTGCGGTATTCCTGATCCGCGTGATCGTGCAGATGTATCGGCTGAAGGATGGTGCGAAGAAGATTGCGGACGGCGAGACCGATTATAAGATCGACACGACACATATGCTGCCGGAATTTGCGGCACATGGCGAGACATTAAACTGTATTCAGGACAGCGTGCACGTGGCAGTGGCAGAACGGATGAAGAGCGAGCGGATGAAGACGGAGCTTATCACGAACGTTTCCCATGATATCAAGACACCGCTTACGTCTATTATCAATTACGTGGATATCCTCTCCAAGGAGGGCGATTTAAGTGACAAGGAAGCAGAATATCTGGGGGTGCTGCAGCGACAGTCTGCAAGGCTCAAGAAGCTGATCGAGGATCTGATCGAAGCGAGCAAGGCGTCTACGGGTAATCTGGAAGTGCATATGGAACCGACCGACGTGGAAATGCTTTTAGAACAGGCGCTCGGAGAATTCGAAGAGCGGCTTGCGGCATGTAAGCTGCAGCCGGTAGTGACGAATTATCTGACGAAGAAATATGGTGCGCAGGCAGACTGCCATGTCATGGCAGATGGCAGACATCTGTGGCGCGTGTTCGACAATCTGATCGGAAATATCATCAAGTACGCCCAGCCAAACAGCCGGGTATACATCGATATTGACGAGGCAGAACCGGGAGAGATTACAGTGACCTTCAAGAACATTTCGAAGGAACCACTCAACATCTCTGGCGATGAATTAAAGGAACGGTTTGTCCGTGGCGACCGTTCAAGAAATACAGAGGGCAATGGACTCGGACTATCCATTGCGCAGAGCCTGATGGAATTACAGAACGGCAAAGTGGAAATAATGATTGACGGAGACCTCTTCAAGGTTGTATTATTGTTAAAGACCGGAAACTGTAAAAATTAGGTGAATTTTGGGTAAAATCCAGCAGACCGGCTTATAAAATGTCAATAAAGAGAATAGGAGAAAAAGATGGATATTTTTGACGTTCTATCCATGGTTGGTGGTCTCGCATTGTTTCTGTACGGTATGCATATAATGGGAGACGCATTAGCGAAGATGTCAGGTGGTAAGCTGGAAAAGGTTCTCGAACGCCTTACCTCCAATAAGTGGTCTGCTGTGTTGCTTGGCGCAGGTGTAACGGCAGTCATCCAGTCATCCGGAGCGACGACGGTTATGGTCGTTGGTTTTGTTAACTCCGGTATCATGAAGCTCAATCAGGCAGTCGGTATTATCATGGGCGCGAATATCGGTACAACGGCAACCTCGTGGCTGCTGTCACTGTCCGGTATTGACGGAGGAAGCTTCTTCCTTCAGATGCTGAAGCCGACCTCTTTTACGCCGATTCTGGCTGTGATTGGAGCGATTTTAGTTGTATTTTGCAAGAGTGAGAAGAAGCATAACATCGGAACAATCTTACTTGGTTTTGCGATTCTGATGTATGGTATGACCGCAATGAGTTCGGCAGTGGAACCACTCAAGGATGTTCCGCAGTTCACACAGATTCTGACGAAGTTTGAGAATCCGCTTCTCGGAGTTATTGCAGGTTTTGTATTGACGACGATTATGCAGTCTTCCTCTGTGTCCGTAGGTATTTTACAGGCACTTTGTTCCACGGGCGCTGTCTCCTATGCACTTGCTCTCCCTATCATTATGGGACAGAATATCGGCAGCTGTACGACTGCGATGATCTCAAGTGTGGGAGCAAGTAAGGATGCAAAACGCGCGGCAGCGGTTCATTTTTACTTTAATGTAATCGGAACGGTTGTATTCATGTTAGTATTTTATATCTCCAATGCATTTGTACATTATGCATTCCTGCCGCAGGCGGCAAATGAGGTAGGAATTGCAACGATCCATTCGATCTTTAATATTGCCGCAACGATTGTGCTGCTTCCGCTTTCCGGATTCCTGGAGTTTCTTGCTGTCAAGACCATCAAGGATGACGACGAGGAAGAGGATGAGCTTAGCAAGCATGACAAGGTACTGCAGCTTTTGGATCCTGTATTCTTAGAGAGACCTGGTTTCGCAATCATGCAGTGTCGGAAGGTAGCTTCTGAGATGGCAGAGCTCTCCATGAAATCTGTTGGACGTGCAGTCGGATTGCTTACCGCATACGACGAGGAAATAGCGGAACGGATCCGCAAGGAAGAAGATACCGTCGACAAATACGAGGATCAGCTTGGCACATATCTGCTCCGGCTCTCCACGAAAGATCTTTCGAAGGAAGATGGACACCGCCTGTCACTGATGCTTCATTCGCTGGGAGATATTGAGCGTATCTCGGATCTGGCGGTGAATATACTGTTGGCAGTGGAACAGATGCATAAGAAAGAACTGATCTTCTCGAAGAAGGCGATGGATGAGCTTGCTGTCTACAGCAAGGCATTGAAAGATATCCTGACAATGACAGTCGATGCATTTGAGCAAAATGACCGTTATAAGGCGGCACTTGTACAGCCTTTGGAAGAATTGATGGACGATATGAACAAAGAACTCAAGAAACGTCATGTCAAGCGTCTGCGTAAAGGCAAATGTACGATTGAGCTTGGACTTAGTCTGTCAGATATCTCGGATACTTACGAGCGTATCTCCGATCACTGCTCGAATATTGCTACCTGTGTGATCCAGGTGGAGGATGACGAACTCGATGCACATGAACACCGCAAAGAAGTGAAGGAGCAGGATGCAAAGTGGTACGATGAACAGTACCGTGCATATGAACAGAAGTATGCACTGCCATAACAGTTGATAATAATAGAAAGAATATGCACGGATGTGCATGCAGGTCATCATGCTGATACATGGTGACGGGTAATAACATGTCTTCGATAGACCTGCATTTTATCTGCAGACAGATGAAATGCAGGGGCAGATAGTTGTAAATAATAATTGATTCTGCTATATTGGGGACATGTTATTTTTATACAGATTTTCGAATTTGTATAATACGCGGTAAGCGGCAATAACAAAATCAAAATCAATAGACAGGAAAGAAGGAAGAGGTTATGAAGCTCGAATTAAAAGATATAAGAAAAAGCTTCGGGGAAAAAGAAATCCTACATGGGGTCAGCTTCGCGGTGGAGAGCGGACGGGCACTCGGGCTGCTTGGTCGAAATGGCGCAGGCAAGACGACGACGATCCGGATTATCATGGATGTATTCCATGCGAATTCCGGTGAGATTATGCTCGATGGAGAAATATTTCACCCGACGGCAAGCCAGGTTGGATATCTGCCGGAGGAACGGGGGCTTTACCCGAAGAAGAAAGTACGTGACCAGATGGTGTATCTTGCTATGCTCCGTGGCATGAATAAGAAACAGGCGAATGAGAGCACTGTAAAATGGCTGGATCGTCTTCATGTATCCGAATATATTGACCGGAAATTAGAGACATTATCAAAAGGAAACCAGCAGAAGGTACAGCTTGCGGCAACTCTGGTCGGTGAGCCACAACTGGTAATATTAGACGAGCCGTTTTCCGGGTTAGATCCGGTCAATGCACAGGTGTTAAAGGACGTCATCCGGGAATTGATCCGTGAAGGCCGCATCGTTATTTTCTCCAGCCATCAGATGAGCTATGTGGAAGAATTCTGCGAGGATATCGCGATTATCAATCATGGCGACGTCGTATTAGCCGGACATCTTGATGATATCAAGGATACGTACGGACGTGGCAGAAAGACGATATCGGCGGATAATTACAGCCCGCAGGAGCTGGCTGATATCTGCAGGGAGAAGTTGTCTTCTTATGCAGCTGTTGAGCGTGTGACTAAAAAGTACGTGGTGCTTGAACTGAAAACCCAGGCTGATATGTGGCAGATCCTTGATATTTGTAAACAAACAGGTGTTGAAATTCACCAGTTTGGAGCCTATGAGCCATCCTTGAATGATATCTTTATCTCTTGTGTCGGGGATGAAGAACCGGATGCGGAAGCAGCAAAGGAGGCGGTATAACATGAAACAGTTTTTCACGATATTAAAGTTTGAGCTGGACAACTATTTTAAGAGCAAGTCATACGTGATATCTACAATCCTGATTGCTGTTTTGGCAGCGGGCATCATGTTTGTTCCGCGTGTCAAGGATGCAATTACGGGAGATAAGAAGGATTCTACCGTTCAGGACAGCGCTTCAAAGGAGGATTCTTCCGCAGAGGCGGATGCAGAGCATACATATGGGGTCTACGATCCGGATGGAATATTGGATATCGATGCAGATGGTTCAGTATGGTATTCTGTGGCTGAAGGGATGAAGATGACCCGATTTGACAGTGAGGATGCATTGAAAAAGGCAGTCAGAGACGAAGAAGCAGCCGCCGGATTTGCGGTTCATTCGCTGTCAGACTACGATTATTATGTATATAACAAGAGCATGGATAATTCCGATGCGGCTGTCTTTGACAGCTATCTGGGGATGCTTGTCAAACTGGATTACTGTGAGAAGCATGATCTGGATCTGAATGAATTCATGGAGGCATCCTATAAGGAGATTACCCATGACGAGTATGTGCTTGGCAAGGACAGCACACAGAATTTCTGGTACTGCTATGTGCTTGTAATCCTGATATTTATGCTCATCATCATGTATGGCATGAGTATTGCGTCTTCTGTTACAAATGAGAAGAGCAACCGTTCCATCGAGATTCTGGTTACCAGTACCGATTCAACGGCGCTGTTGTTCGGCAAAGTATTTGCAGGTGCCGTGGCAACGGTATTTCAGGTCGGAATCATTGCTGTCTGTCTGCTTGGTTCGTACCAGTACAATAAAGATTTCTGGGGCATTGACCTTGGCATGTTCCTGGATATCCCAGCCAATGTATTGGTTGTATTTGCAGTATTCGGTATTGGCGGATTCCTATTTTATGCGTTCCTATACGGTGCGCTCGGGGCATTGGTGTCAAAGATTGAGGATCTGAATAAGTCCGCCGGATCAGCACAGATGATTATCATGATCGTATATTTTGTTGTGCTGCTTCAGCTTGACAAGGTGGACGGTGTACCGATGAAAGTCTGTTCCTTCCTGCCGTTTAGCTCTTACAGCGCCATGTTTGCGCGTGTGGCGATGGGACATGTACAGACATGGGAGATCATCGTATCTGCGGTCATTCTGTATATTTCGGTTGCCATTATGGGTGTGATCGGCGGTAAGATCTTCCGGAGTTCGACATTGCGTTACGGAAATCCGATCAAGCTTACAACAGCAATCAAAAACCTGCGTAAGAAGGATTCATAATAAATTCAGAAAAGAAATCGGAAAAGAAAAATGGTGGCTAGATCCAGCCACCATCGAATTTCAATATTTCGCCGGTCATATAATCCGGCATTGCCAAAATATGAGAGATACAGACGGCGGCTTCTTCGGGAGCCGCCATTTTTTCTGCCGGGATTTCCTCGCAGAGCGTCTTCTTCTCTTCGACAGACAGATGACCGTTCATGGTCGTGTCCACGGCACCGAAAGCAATCGCATTGACCGCGATATGGCTTGGGGCAAGTTCCTTTGCAAGTGCCATCGTCAGGCTGTTGATGGCGCCCTTCGTTGCCGAATAGGCAACTTCACAGGAGGCACCGACGAGTCCCCAGACGGAGGAGATATTTAAGATGCGTCCATACTGGTTTCGTACCATATCCGGAATGACAGCATGGCAGGTGTTGTAGACGGAAGTCACATTGATGCGCAGGATGCGGTCGAATTCATCCGGCGTCATGTCCTGAAAAAGCCCGACGAGCGAGATGCCTGCGTTGTTGACGAGTGTATCGACCGGATGTCCGGATGCGGCAAGTGACCGGACGCATTCTTCAACAAATGCAAAGTCGGATACATCCCCGGTAAATGGAATGCATTCGCAATTGGTTGTGGCGTGAATCTGATTCGCGACGGTATTTAATTTTCCGTCGGTATTCCGGCTCATAATGGCAACACAGTCGTATTCTTTTGCTAATTGATAGGCGGTGGCTTCGCCGATTCCGCGGGAAGCACCGGTAATAAGTGCTGTTTTCATAGGATTGGAACCTCCTTGTTTGGTTGTAGCATATATGATCAGGATGCAAGTTCTTCACAAAAAATCCATACTATGATTATGCTATAAACGGTTGAAAAAAACAACAACATTTGCTATACTTGGAAAATGTATTGAAAAAAAGACTAGAATGAGCGACGGTAGATACGAATAGAAAAAGATGGAAACAACGTATGACGTAGATAGGAGAAAATTATGAGTGGAAAAAAACAGCAGACGGCGGCAGGATTGTTCTTTTCGATGTTGCTTCGCGCGGCAGTTATTATATTAGGACTTGCCATTGTGGCATTTGGTGCATTTTTTGTAATGCAGGCATTAAAGGGGAACACAGCGAAGGATACGCCTGCGACAACCCTCGATGAGAATGCATTGACGGATTCTCAGGTGGATGATCTTCAGATCACACCATCCACAGAGGCTGAGACAACCGAAGCTGCACAGGAGGCTGAGACAGTCAGTGCAACGGATAGGAAGATCCTGGTGCTGAACAGTACCGATATTGCTGGACTTGCAGGACGCTGGTGTGATACATTAAATGCAAATGGATATGCAAACACAAATGCATCGGATTACACAGAAGCACTCGCTGATACAAAGATTGTAGCAAGAGAAGATGGCGTGGGCAAAGAACTGGTACAGTATTTTGCAAATGCCAGCTATGAAGTTGGAACTGTGACAAGCAATGTGACAGAATCCACAGACGGTTACGATGTCGTGATCATTATCGGTGCATCTGACAGTAATCATTAAAAGCGAATAAAAATCAATGGCGGACTCCATACTAGAGGTTAGTATGGAGTCTTTTTTCGTATGGAGGTTTGTGTGATGATTGCAAAGAGGTATGGTCTGATGACTGTGGGGGCATTTTTGATGGCTTTCTCGGTCGTTGTCTATTTTAATCCGCTGGAACTGGTAACTGGAGGTGTGACCGGACTGGCAATCTTACTGGAGCATTTGTTTCATATCCCACTGTGGCTGGTTAATGCGGCGGTCAATATTCCGTTGTTTATCATAGGATATAAGGTACTTGGAAAGCTGATATTTTACCGGACAGTCTATGCGACGGTGTGTCTGTCTGTGTTTCTCGGATTGATCCGTCCACTGCCGCTTCTGACAGGTGATGTACTGGTAGATGGGCTGTGTGGCGGCGTGATCATGGGTGGCGGACTTGGTTTGATCTTCCTGCAAAATGCGTCCTCGGGTGGTGCGGATATGACAGCACAGATCATCAATCGGCGTATTCCGCATGTATCCGTTCCAAAGCTGATGGCAATCGTGGATGGCATCATTATTCTGTTCGGAATCGGCGTGTTTGGGCTTCGCAATGGAATTTATGCACTGATTGTCCTGTTTGTCATGACAAAGGTCTCTGATCTGGTGCTGGAGGGACCAAACCATGCAAAACTTATGTATATTATTTCGAATGAAGAAAAAGCACTTGCGGAATACATTACCGGACAACTGGGACGGGGCGTTACGCGGGTTTCGGCACAGGGTGGATATACCGGCTGCCCGAAGCAGATGCTGCTCTGTGCACTTAGTTCAAAAGAAATGGTAAATGTCAAGCGGAAAATTTATGAGCTGGATGACCGGGCAATCTGTTTTGTGGGGGATATTCGGGAGGCTTATGGTGAAGGTTTCACAAAATATAGCTAGTCAGAATTCGGTAAAGTTTGTGAAAAATCCACAAAAAAATCATGAAAAAATTTTTCATATACAAATTACACAATATTTTTCAGCCTTATTTGTTGAATAGTAATATGGCAACTTCGGGCCATTTGGTGTATCATACAAACATCATGAGTCAGATGATTATAGCTAAAATCTAAGGAGGAAAAATCAAAATGGCTAGTTTACAACTTAAGAATGTTTATAAAATTTATCCAAATGGCTTCAACGCTGTAAAGGACTTCAACTTGGATATTGAAGATAAAGAGTTCATCATCTTCGTTGGACCTTCAGGATGTGGTAAGTCAACAACACTTCGTATGATCGCAGGTCTTGAGGATATCAGTTCCGGTGAGCTTTGGATCGGTGACAAGATGGTTAACGATGTAGAGCCTAAGGACAGAGATATTGCGATGGTATTCCAGAACTACGCTTTGTATCCACATATGTCAGTTTATGATAACATGGCATTCGGTCTGAAGCTTAGAAAGGTACCAAAGGAGAAGATTGATAAGCAGGTACATGAGGCTGCTAAGATTCTTGATATCGAGCATCTGCTTGACAGAAAGCCAAAGGCTTTGTCAGGTGGTCAGAGACAGCGTGTGGCTATGGGACGTGCAATCGTTCGTGAGCCTAAGGTATTCCTTATGGACGAGCCTCTTTCAAACTTGGATGCTAAGCTTCGTGTTCAGATGCGTGTTGAGATCTCTAAGCTTCACCAGAGACTGCAGACAACTATCATTTACGTAACACATGACCAGACAGAGGCTATGACTCTTGGTACAAGAATCGTAGTTATGAAGGATGGTATCATCCAGCAGGTTGATACACCTCAGAATCTGTATGACAAGCCATGCAACCTGTTCGTAGCTGGATTCATGGGTATGCCACCTATGAACTTCATCGATTGTAAGGTTGTTAAGTCTGGAGCAGACGTATTACTTATGTTCGGTTCTCACTCAATCAAGGTTCCTGATGCTAAGGCTCAGAAGCTTATCAGCGGTGATTTCCTTGATAAGGAAGTTGTTCTTGGTATCCGTCCAGAGGATATTCATGATGAGCAGCTCTTCATCGAGTCTTCACCTGAGAGTGTTATCGATGCAAGAATCAATATTTACGAAATGCTTGGTGCTGAAGTATATCTGTACTTCACAATCGATCAGTTCGATATCACAGCAAGAGTAAATGCACGTACAACAGCAAGACCTGGTGATACAGTTCAGTTCGCATTTGACCTGAGCAAGATCCACATCTTCGATAAGGAGACAGAGGAGATCATCATCAACTAGTCAGGTGCTTGGTTCTAAAATTTGAACAAAGTGTGATTTTTCAGAGGAAATGCATAAAAATTATGCGTTTCCTCTTTTTTTTTTTGCATTTTTCGTGTAGAATGTACTTTGTATGAGTATAGGCAATGTCGAATAATTGGAAAGTATTTGACATTGACAGAAGAATATATAAATGTTACAATTTTGTTACAGAATTTTTAAAAATTCACAACAAAGAATAGGGGTGGACGAATGATTTCGAATCAGATACTGCAGGATACGGTTACTGGAATTAAGTCAATTACACGTGTAGAACTCTGTGTGATGGATACCGAAGGTAAGATACTTGCGACAACTATGCGCGGAATGGAAGAGTATGAGGATGAGGTTGTGAAATTCTCTGAATCAGCAGCGGACAGTCAGGTGATTCGTGGCTTCCAGTTTTTTAAGGTGTATGATGAGAATGAACTGGAATATGTCATACTGGCAAAAGGGGATGCCGAGGATGTCTATATGATCGGAAAGATGGCAACTTTCCAGATTCAGAATCTTCTGGTGGCATATAAGGAGCGTTTTGATAAGGACAACTTTATCAAGAACCTGTTGCTTGACAACCTGCTTTTGGTGGATATTTACAACCGTGCGAAGAAGCTGCACATTGAGACAGATGTAAAACGTATCGTGTTTATTATCGAGACAAAGACGGAGAAGGATACCAATGCATTGGAGACAGTCAGAACCTTGTTCTCCAGCAAGACAAAGGATTTCATTACGGCAGTTGACGAGAAGAATATTATTCTTGTCAAGGAAATAAAGCCGAGTGAGACTTACGAGGACATGCGCAAGACGGCAAAAGTAATTGTGGATATGCTGAATACAGAAGCCATGTCATCGGTCAATGTTGCATACGGTACAATCGTCAACGAAATCAAAGAAGTGTCCCGTTCTTATAAGGAAGCAAAGCTTGCACTGGACGTAGGGAAGATCTTTTACAGCGACAGAAAGATTATCGCATACAGCAATCTTGGAATCGGTCGATTGATCTATCAGTTGCCACTTCCACTTTGCAAGATGTTTATCAAGGAGATTTTTGATGGTAAATCACCAGACGAGTTCGACGAGGAGACATTGACAACAATCAACAAGTTCTTCGAGAACAGCCTGAATGTATCTGAGACATCCCGTCAGCTTTACATTCACCGTAATACTTTGGTTTACCGTTTGGATAAACTTCAGAAGAGTACCGGACTTGACCTCCGGGTATTCGAGGATGCCATTACCTTCAAGATTGCCCTTATGGTTGTGAAATATATGAAGTACATGGAGTCGTTAGAGTATTAAAAGACACGCTCAAAAGGAGATAATAAGATGTTAGAACTGAGTCACGTGAAGATGAGGTATCCGGCGAGTAAGACGTATGCCTTGAACGATGTAAGTTTGAAGATAGAAAAAGGCGAGTTTGTGTTTATCGTAGGTTCTTCCGGATCTGGTAAGACGACGCTGATTAAGCTGTTGTTAAAGGAGTTAGATCCAACCTCTGGAAAAATCAAGGTTGCAGACACAGATTACAGTAAATTAAAGAGAAAAAATATTCCGAAGATCCGTCGTAAGATCGGTGTTGTATTCCAGAACTTCCGGTTGCTCAAGGATCGTACGGTATATGAGAATGTTGCATTTGCGCAGCGTGTCATTGAGACGCCAAGCCGCTACATTCGCCGGCAGGTACCAGCGATGTTGACATTGGTTGGACTTGCGGATAAATATAAGTCATTTCCAAAGCAGTTGTCCGGTGGTGAGCAGCAGAGAGTTGCACTTGCGAGAGCACTGGTAAATAAGCCAGAGATCCTGCTTGCGGATGAGCCGACTGGTAACTTGGACCCGAAAAATTCATGGGAAATTATGCGCCTTCTGGAGGATGTCAACAAGAAGGGAACAACGGTTGTCGTTGTAACGCATAACAAAGAGATCGTCAATATGATGAAGAAACGTGTAATCACGTTGAAGCATGGCGAAATAATCAGCGATGAGCAAAAAGGTGGGTATATCGATGAGGATTAGTTCATTCATGTATAGTATCAGACAGGGTATTAAAAATATTAAACGAAACCTTTTGTTCTCATTGGCATCAATCGGAACAATTGTTTCCTGTCTGTTCTTATTTGGTTTATTTTATTGTGTGATCGTGAATTTCCGTACAGCAATGACGGATCTGGAGAATACAGTTACGATCTCTGTATTCTTTGATGAAGGTGTAACAGATGAGAATATCACGATGATCGGTCAGCAGATTCGACTGCGTGATGAGGTCAATACGCTGGATTTCATTTCCGCAGATGAGGCATGGAAGCAGTATGCAGAAGAGAAGTTTGATGATCCGCAGGCAGCGATTGATGCATTCCAGGGGGACAACCCATTGAAGAACAGTGCATCATATAAGATCACATTGAAGGATCTGTCAAATCAGGCAGAATTTGTACAGTACTTAAAGGGATTGACCGGTGTACGTAAGGTACTTAGCTCCGAGGTAACTGCAGACGGTGTGGCAGCACTGAACAGCGTTGTCAGCTATGCATCCATCGGAATTATTGTGATCCTGTTGCTCGTATCGATCTTCCTGATCAGTAATACGATTACAATCGGTATTACTGTGCGTAAGGAAGAAATTGGTATTATGAAGCTGATTGGTGCGACAAACTTCTTCGTACGTGCGCCATTCATTGTAGAGGGTGTTGTGATCGGACTTGTGGGATCATTGATTCCATTGATCTTGATCTACTATATGTATGATACAGTGGTTCAGTACATCATTGGCCGGTTCTCCGTTGTACAGAGCTTATTTGCATTTGTACCGGCAAAGGAGATATTTGCAGTTCTGATTCCATTATCTGCGGGTATTGGTATCGGACTTGGTTTGATTGGTAGTTTATTGACAACACGGAAACATTTGAAAGTTTAGGAGGGAAGCATATGAAGTGTAAAAAGCTTGTGAGAGCAATCATTGCATTTGCTGTGGCTGGAAGCATGAGTATGACGGTAAATGCGACGAGTATTTCGGACCTGAAAGATCAGAAGGATCAGAAGGAAAGTAAGAAGGAAGAAGCAGAAGCCGTTCTTGCCCAGTTGGAGAAAGAACAGAATTCAATTCTGGATGCGATTGCAGAACTGGATGCGCAGGTAACGGAATATACAAATGAAATTACGGATCTGGAGGCACAGCAGACCCAGCTCGAAGCCGATATTGAGACGAAGCAGACTGAGCTTACGGCTGCACAGGAGAAAGAGCAGGAACAGTATGAGGCGATGAAAGAGCGAATCAAATACTCATACGAAAATGGTAATCCATCGTATCTGGATGTACTTTTCTCAACCTCCGATATCTCGGATATCGTAAATCAGGCAGAATATGCAGATCAGATTTATTCTTACGATAAGAATATGTTTGATGATCTGGTAGAGACACGACAGACGATCGCAGATACAAAGGCCGGTCTGGAAAAAGATCTGAAGGATGTTGAGGATATCAAACTGGAAGTGGAAGACAACAAGGCTGCTGTCGAGGTTATGATCGAGGGTAAGCAGGTACAGGTAGCAAACTACGAATCATCCATCGGTGATTACGAGGCAACGATTGCAGAGCTGGAGCAGGATATCGAGGCAACCAATCAGGCAATCGCAGCCGCAGAGGAAGCATATAGACAGCAGCAGGCAGCCGCAGCGGCCGCGGCAGCAGCTGCAGGAGGCACAACAACGGCACCGACAGATGTAAATATCACATATACAGGTGGAAGCCTGCAGTGGCCAGTATCAACTGGAGGAACGGTTACTTCCAGATTTGGACCGAGAGAGAGTCCTGGAGGTATTGGTTCGAGATATCATCAGGGATTGGATATTGGATGTCCGACAGGAACACCGATTGTAGCATGCGAGGCTGGAACGGTAATTGCGGCGTCTTACTCAAGCTCGATGGGTAATTATGTAACGGTTGCACACAGTTCGTCTATGTCAACTACATATATGCATAATTCAAGCTTGTGTGTCAGCGTGGGACAGACGGTATCGCGTGGACAGGTCATTGCGCTTGCTGGAAGTACCGGAAATTCGACAGGTCCACATTGTCATCTTGGATTAAGAATCAATGGAAGCTATGTTGATCCATGGCCGTATTTACAATAAGATGAAAGCGCAAGGTTAAAGGAGAGTAAAAGTAGACGTGAAAAAGAACATGAAAAAACTATGGGCTTTGGCGTTGGCAACCGCGTTATCTGTTGCATGTATCGGTTGTGGAAATCAGACAGAGTCAAAGAAGAATACACGGGAATCCATTGATGTACAGACGGATTCGGATGCAACACAGGCAGATACGTCAGAACCAGTAGTTGCATCGGATCTGTGGCAGGACAGTTCAGTTGCAAAGAAGGTCGATGAGATCAATTCCCTGATTGACAAGTATTATTATTTCGATGTTGACCGGGATAAGCAGGAAGAAGCGTTGTATGACGGAATCATGGATGGTCTGGATGATCCGTACTCTGTCTATTATACAAAGGAAGAGTATGCAGAACTGCAGGAAGATACTTCGGGTGAATATGTAGGTATCGGTGCAGTTGTGACGATGAATTCCGATATGCGTGTCGAAATCGTACGTCCGATCAAGAACAGCCCGGCTGAGCAGGCTGGACTGAAGGCAGGCGATATTTTAGTTCAGGTAGATGACACGGAGATTACCGATCAGGAGCTTTCTGTGGTAGTAGATATGATCCGTGGCGAAGAAGGAACGAAGGCACATCTGAAGATTTACCGTCAGGGCGAATCCGATTATCTGGAGTTTGATGTAGAGCGTCGTACGGTGGAGAATTACACGGTAGAAAGCGAGATGCTGGATGATCAGGTTGGTTATATCGCAGTTACACAGTTCAACGACAATACAGCACAGGAATTTGAAGATGCTATCGATGAGGTGCAGGCAAATGGTGCCAAGGCAGCAATTATTGATCTGCGTGATAATCCGGGTGGACTTCTGACAGCCGTTGTTGATATGTGCGATTATATCATGGACGACGGTGTCATCGTATCTACGAAGGATCGTGATGGAAATGTGCTTGGTGAGTACAAAGATACGGGAAAGCACAGCGTAGATATTCCATTGGTTGTACTTGTAAATGGCAACAGTGCCAGTGCATCTGAGATTTTCTCCGGAGCAATGCAGGATTCCGGTAAGGCGAAGCTGGTTGGTACAACAACATTCGGTAAGGGTATTGTTCAGTCGGTTATTCCACTTTCCGATGGAACAGCTGTGAAGCTTACGGTTGCAAAGTATTTTACACCAAATGGAAATGACATTCATAAGAAGGGCATTACACCAGATTATGAGGTAGAACTTCCAGATGGACAGACATCCGCCGTCAATATTGATCGTGCAGATGATACGCAGTTACAAAAAGCGCAGGAAGTTATTGCAGAGATGCTAAATAATTAGTATAATAAGCAGGGGTTTTATCAGAAGATAGGACTCTTGCTTATTTTCTTATAGAATATAACAATAAATTAAGAGAAGAAGGGAGACGCACATGAATAAGGAAATGATTATCGTGCTTGATTTTGGTGGTCAGTACAACCAGTTGATTGCACGTCGTGTCCGTGAATGTAATGTGTATGCAGAGGTACATCCGTACACCTTGTCGCTCGACAAGATCAAGGAAATGAATCCAAAGGGAATCATTTTCACGGGTGGTCCAAATAGTGTGTATGGCGAGGAGTCACCACGCTATCAGAAGGAAATATTTGATTTGGGAATTCCGATTCTCGGAATCTGCTATGGCTCGCAGTTGATGGCATATATGCTTGGAGGTACCGTGGAAACTGCGCCAGTCAGTGAGTATGGCAGAACCGAAGTGGATGTAGATAACAGCAGTGCTATCTTCCAGGGCGTAAAGCCACAGACAATCTGCTGGATGAGTCACACAGATTATATTTCAAAGGCACCAGAGGGATTTAAGATTGTTGCAAAGACACCAGTTTGCCCAGTTGCAGCGATGGAGTGCCCGGAGCGCAAGTTGTATGCGACACAGTTCCATCCAGAGGTTATGCATACTGAAGAAGGACAGAAGATGCTGTCAAACTTCGTTTATAACGTATGTGGATGCTCCGGCGACTGGAAGATGGATTCATTTGTTGAGACAACCATCCGTGAGATCCGTGAGAAGGTTGGAGACGGAAAGGTATTATGTGCCCTGTCCGGAGGTGTCGATTCCTCCGTAGCAGCCGTTCTTCTCTCAAAAGCAGTAGGAAAGCAGCTTACCTGTGTATTCGTTGACCACGGCTTACTTCGTAAGAACGAGGGCGATGAGGTCGAGGCAGTATTTGGCCCGGATGGCCCATACGAGCTGAACTTTATCCGTGTCAATGCACAGGAGCGTTATTATAAGAAATTAGCCGGTGTTACCGAGCCAGAAGCAAAACGTAAGATTATCGGCGAAGAATTTATCCGCGTATTCGAGGAAGAGGCAAAGAAGATCGGCGTGGTTGACTTCTTAGTACAGGGAACGATTTACCCAGACGTAATTGAGTCTGGACTTGGAAAGTCTGCAGTGATCAAGAGCCACCACAATGTAGGTGGACTTCCAGATCATGTTGATTTCAAGGAAATCATCGAACCACTCCGCCTGCTCTTCAAGGATGAAGTAAGAAAAGCCGGATTGGAACTTGGCATCCCGGAATATCTGGTATACCGTCAGCCATTCCCGGGACCGGGACTTGGTATCCGTATTATCGGTGAAGTAACTGCAGACAAGGTTCGCATCGTGCAGGATGCCGATTACATCTACCGCGAGGAAATCGCCAAGGCAGGACTTGCCAAGAACCTTGGACAGTATTTCGCAGCACTGACCAACATGCGTAGTGTCGGCGTTATGGGCGATGAGCGAACCTACGACTACGCGATTGCACTTCGTGCAGTCAACACCAGCGACTTCATGACCGCTGATTGCTCCGAGATTCCATTCGAGGTACTGCAGAAGGTTATGACAAGAATTATAAATGAGGTGAAGGGTGTCAACCGCGTTATGTATGATCTGACGAGTAAACCGCCTGGAACGATTGAGTTTGAATAAAACGAACCTCCGTAAAACCCCAGTGTTTATGCGGATTTGCGGCGTTCGGAGAAGCCTTTTGATAACAATTTGATAACAGCCATACAAGAGCCATTATTCTTGTAATCCAGTGGTTTATGGGTTACAGAATGATGAGAGGCGGCTTGTATGGAAAACGAAATCCATATTAGAAAGCCCTTAGCTGTGGGTAGTAACTCATAGCCAAGGGCTTTTTGTCGTTCTTATTCATCTTTTTTGAGCTTGTCCTGAAATGCCTCCACCAGCGTATCACTTAACTCTTGCGAAGGGATTTTCGCCCAAAGCTGCGTGGTATCGTATTTCGGATAGTAGTAACGCCAGCAGTCATAATCGTCCTTGCTGATTTCACCAGCAGAGAGCTTGTCCGCCTGCTCTTTCCAGGCATAGAGCATTTGCAGCAGCTCGTAAGCCTTTTTGCCCTTGTCTTTGTTGACTTTCAGGCAAACTTCCCCGTCCGCTTCGCTGACGGTCAGCCCATAAACATCTTCAAGGGTAAATAAGGTGTGCATAAGACCGATCTGACTGTCAATGTCAGGAACATCAAGAGCCTGTGGGGAAACATCAAGCACCTGCGCCAGTGCAGCCGTTAAATCCGCCTTTGGTTTGCGGGAGCCGGTTTCATATTGCGCCAAGCGTACATCGGCGCTCCTTTCGGGAAAACCGACAGCCGTACCAAGATATTTTTGCGTCATGCCACGCAGAAGCCTGAAAAAATGGATTCTCTCACCAATAGCCATAGTGTTATCGCTCCTTGCTTTATGTAGTGTATTTAGTATAGCAGATATGTTTAGTAAAAGTCAAGAGAAAACGAAACAAAAAAGTTTAATATTTTCTCTCAAACCGCTTGACAAAAGCAAATATGCTTAGTATAATGGAATATCATTAAGCGAATATGCTTAATAAAATATCCGTCGTGCGTCACGGTAATGGCGTACCCGCCCGGGCAAATCGGAAGGCGGCAAGAAAGTATTCCGACACGAAATAAATGAAACTAAAAACAGAAGGGAAGGTGATGTATATGGAAAACAGGTTTATCCGTGCCGACGATGTGGCGCAGGAACTCAATGTATCGAAGCCCTATGCCTATAAGCTCATCAGGAAGCTGAACGAGGAACTGAAAGCGAAGGGATTTATTACGATTGCGGGGCGTGTCAACCGCCAGTATTTTTATGAAAGGCTCTACGGAGCCGGAAAGGAGAAGGAATAATGCCGGTATTTAAAAATGAGGACAACGGTACTTGGTATGTGATGGCAAGGTATGTGAACTGGAAAGGCGAGCGCAAGCAGAAATGCAAGCGTGGCTTTGCCACAAAGAAAGAAGCGCAGGAATGGGAGCGAATGTTCCAGTTGCAGAACTCATCTGACCTTGATATGAGCTTTGAGGCTTTTACGGAGCTGTATATCCGAGATGTGAAAAACCGTCTGAAGGAAAACACTTGGCTGACGAAGGAGCATATTATCCGCACGAAGATACTGCCCTTTTTCGGCAAGCTAAAAATCAGCGAGATTTCCACAAAAGAAATCATCACTTGGCAAAATGAAATGCTTGCCTATCGTGACGAGAAGAAAAAGCCGTATTCGCAGACCTATCTGAAGACGCTGCACAATCAGCTTTCCGCTATCTTCAACCACGCTGTGCGCTACTACGAGCTGCGCTCCAATCCCGCCGCAAAGGTGGGGAATATGGGCAGCGAGGAACACAGAGAAATGCTGTTCTGGACGAAAGAGGAATATAAGAAGTTTGCCTTTGAGATGATGGACAAGCCTGTTTCCTTTTACGCCTTTGAAATGCTCTACTGGTGCGGTATCCGTGAAGGAGAGCTGCTGGCGCTGACGCCTGCGGACTTCGACTTTGGCAAGGAAACGGTCACGATCAATAAGTCCTATCAGCGTCTGCACGGGGAAGATGTGATTACCACGCCGAAAACAAAGAAAAGCAACCGCACCATTAAAATGCCGCATTTTCTCTGTGAGGAAATGCAGGAGTATCTTGGTATGCTCTACGGACTCAAAAAGAAAGACCGTATCTTTACGGTAACGAAAAGCTACCTTCATCACGAGATGGACAGAGGGGCGAAAGCCGCAGGCGTGAAGCGCATCCGCATTCACGACCTTCGTCACAGCCACATCAGTTTGCTGATCGATATGGGATTTTCGGCGGTGGCGATTGCCGACCGTGTAGGACATGAAAGCATTGAAATCACTTATCAGTACGCCCATCTGTTCCCATCCAAACAGACGGAAATGGCGGAGCGATTAGACGACTTAGGGAAAGGAGATTTTGAAAATGTCAGATAAGAACAGAGACAACAAAAACCGTTGGAGAAATATCACGGTGGGATTTCGGGTATCGCCCGAAGAAAATGAACGCATTAACAAAGCAGTCGCCTTATCGGGATTGCCGAAGCAGGAATATTGTTACCGCCGCTGTCTTAATCAGGATGTGGTGGTGCAGGGCAACCCGAGGGTGTATAAGGCTCTGAAACAGGAGCTTGCCGCCGTCCTTGCGGAACTACAAAGGATTGAAGCGGGAAACGGTGTAAATGATGAACTGCTCGATGTTATTGAATTGATTTCCGTCATTCTCGGCGGATTGAAAGGAGAAGAACAAAATGAATAAGCAAAAAGAAATGACCGCCTGGAACACATCTGTTGGCGCAGATGATAGGCAGTCACTCCATGTAACTAATTACAGTATAACCAATCAAAACGGAAATATCAATGCTTTTCTTCTGAAAGGCGGTGGTATGAATGGCTGAACTTAAAATCATCAGTATGGATGAAGTACAGAGTAAGAAAGTGAACTGGCTTTGGTATCCATATATCCCATACGGAAAAATCACAATCATTCAGGGCGATCCCGGCGAGGGCAAAACAACTTTAGCTTTAAGGCTGGCGGCACTTCTCTCAAAAGGAGAGCCGCTGCCCTATGACGATACCGAGCGTGAGCCTGTAAAAATTATCTATCAAACTGCCGAGGACGGACTGGAAGATACCATCAAACCGAGATTGGAAGCGGCAGAAGCGGACTGTACGCAAATCAAAGTGATAGACGAATCGGAGGCGGCGCTCAGTATGCTGGACGAGCGCATTGAAAAAGCAATCATAGAAGTCGGCGCAAGGGTGGTAATTCTTGATCCGATACAGGCGTATGTCGGTGCTAATATCAATATGAACAACGCCAACGAAGTCCGTAATGTAATGGCACAGATTGGACGAATCGCAGAAAAATATGACTGTGCAGTTCTACTCGTCGGTCATATGAACAAAGGAAGCGGAAACAAATCTTCCTACCGTGGACTTGGCTCGATTGACTTTCAGGCTTCAGCAAGAAGTGTTTTGATTGTCGGGAGAATCAAAGACAGTCCGCAGGTTAGGGTAATGGTGCAGGACAAGTCCTCCCTTGCGCCCGAAGGCGAGCCGATTGCTTTTGAGCTGGATAGGGAAAACGGCTTTCGATGGCTTGGACATTACGATATATCAGTGGACGATTTACTCAGCGGGATTACGAGAGAAAAGAAATCTGAACAGGCGGAAAATTTAATCCTTGAGTATCTTTCAAAGGGCAAATATCCGCAGCAGGCATTGCTGAAGAAAGCACAGGCGGCGGGTATCTCCAAGCGTGTGCTGGACGAGGCAAAGAAAGCGCTGAATGTCCAATCGGTTAAGGAAGGCAGTCAGTGGTACTGGCAGCTTCCTGAAAAAACAGAGTGAAGCTTTTCAAGGTTGCAACATTGCAAAAGCTGAGACATCTGCAACCTTGCAATGTTCCTTTTTCAGGAAGTGATAAAGTTTGGACGGGGTTGCAAGGGCGTCCTTTTCAAAGGGTGCGGGTGTCCGGTGGACACCTCTGAGCCATTTGGCTCAGAAGCACCGACCGAGCCGGCAGGCGAGACCAGCCCTTGCTGGGGAGTTGTCCGCAGACAACGGGGCAACGCCCCATAACCCCCTCGGAGAGCCCACGACATCTTTGCAACCGTTAGGTTGAAAGTGTCATAGTGGGTTACGCACTTTGAAAAAGGTGCGTAACTGCGCTGCCCCACAATATCGCAAAATGAAGGGAGGGATACGAATGCCGAAAGGAAATTTCAGCGTTGCCCGTGTGGAAAAGCGGACGAGAGCGAGCGTTGGAAAGTTTGAACGGCACATTGAACGAAAAAATGAAAGCTATGAAAATATGAATGTTGATCTGTCACGCACGCCTATGAATGTTCATTTTCAAGGCTGTGGAGAGCTGACCTACAACGAACATCTGGACAGGCTGATTGCGGACGGAGTGGTATCCTTAAAGGGACTGAAACCAGACGCAACGGTCTTTAACGAGATGATTTTGGATGTAAATACAGACTATTTTGAGAGGAACGGCGGCTATGATTTCGCTTGCCGTTTCTATGAAGAAGCGTTCCATTTTGCAGAAAAGTTATATGGGAAAGACAATATTATTTCCGCAGTTATGCACGCTGACGAACTGAATATCGCTATGACCGAAAAGTATGGAAAGCCGGTTTATCACTATCATCTGCACATTATGGCGCTGCCCGTGGTGGATAAAGAGGTGCGCTGGTCGAAGCGCTGTAAAGATCCGGCGCTGGTGGGAACAGTGAAAGAGGTAATCCATCAGGTCAGTCATTCAAAGAAATGGAAATCGGAAAAAGCGCTGGACGAAAACGGAAATCCCGTACTCAATAGTAAAGGAAAATCCGTCTACCGTGCTTCATACAGCATTTTACAGGATAAGTTTTACGAATATATGAAAGAAGCAGGATTTGAGGGCTTTGACCGTGGCGAGAGAGGGAGTACAGCAGAAAATCTGACTTCTCTTGGATATAAAATCCAGCAGGACGAAAAAAGGCTGGCGGATATTGAACAGAAGATTGCCGCTGAACAAGTCCGATATAACGACAACCACAAGGCGTTTATGACTTTTACGGAGATCGACAGCTCTGGCAAAAAGTCTTTCACGGGCAAATACACGGTATCGGCTGAGGACTACGAAAAGCTGACAACGCTGGCAAAGCGCTGTTACTCGGCGGAATCTGAAGCGCAGCGGTTGAGAGAGGAAAACAGAAGCTTGTCCCGTCAAATCTGGTCGCTGCAAAGCGAGGTTTCAAAGTTAAGAACTGCGCTGCGGGAGCTGACCGAAAAGTGCAGACCATACCTTGAGGCGTTAAAGATTGCGCCACAAAAGGTCAAGGAGTTTATCAGCGGTATTCTTGAAAAATTCAAAAAGCAGGAAAAAAGTATTTATTATGAGTCGATTTCGGCTCGTGAACAACAGTCACCGGAGCGTGGAAAACGCTCTAAAAATAAAGATTACGAAAGGTAGAAAAAGACAATGTCAAAGACAATTTTTGAAGAAATGGGCGGCGCTTATGTACGGCAGGGAGATTATAATCTCCCCTGCCTGTCCTTACCCACCGAAAAAGAAAATAGACTTATCGGCGTATGGGGACAGCGACATCTGCGCTATCTTAAACAGCACCGCAAGGTGCTTTACACCAATCTGCTCACAAGCGGCAAGCTGGACAGTTATCTTGCGGATATTAACGAACAGGCGGAAGATATGTTTCTTCGACTGGTAGAGCAGATGGTGAATCGTGAGGGAGTGACCGAGCAGCTAAAGATGGAAAATCAAATGGAATGGGTTGGTAAAATGAATAACATTCATAGTAGATCAATAGAGATTGTAAATGCAGAACTGATTTACAGTTAAGCCGGAGCGGCGGCGAGGAAAACATTGCCGCCGTTTTTATGTATATGACTGAGAAATCAAAGATTTATGGTATAATTCTAAAAGAGTTATTTTTTAAGACCAGCGCCGCAAAAAACGTACTTAATAGGTGAAAGCGCTTTTAGATCAAATGAGGGAGGTGAACAACATGGATGATCTGAGAATCATAGAACTCTACTTTAATAGAGATGAACAGGCGATCAAGGAGACGGATACAAAGTACGGAAAACTTTGCCACAGTATTGCCTATAACATTCTAAATAATCACGAAGATTCTGAGGAATGCGTTAATGATACTTATATGAGTGTGTGGAACACTATTCCGCCTACAAGGCCGCACAATTTCATGTCCTTTATCTGCAAGATTGCACGAAATCTCTCTTTGAAGCGACTGGAGTTTATGAAGCGAAAGAAACGGTCGGCGGAGATCATTTTATCCTTGGATGAGCTTGCGGCAGTATTGCCGGACGAACGATATGCTCCCGATGTGAGCGACGAGGATGTAGGTAAGCTGATCAGTAAGTTTCTTCGCAGTCAGGAGGAATATGTCAGGAATGTCTTCATCCGCAAGTATTTTTATTTTGATTCTATAAGGGAGATTGCAAAGCGCTATTCTTTTACTGAGAGTAAGGTCAAAAATATGTTATTCTACACCCGAAACAAGCTGAAAGATTATTTGATTAAGGAGGGCGTTGAAATATGAAAACACCGAGAATCGCAAATGCCATCGGGCAAATTGATGACGATCTTATCGCCGACGCAGCTAAGTACAAGACGAAAAATAAGAAACATTGGTTAAAATGGGGTTCCTTGGCAGCATGCTTTGCAGTGCTTGTAATTGCAGGGGCGGCAATCCTCCCATCGCTATTTCGGGAAAATGTAACACCGGAGGGAACCGACGGCAGATACAAGGACTTTTCTATCCACGCCAGTGAATTTGCAATTGTATGGCCATGGGAGTATCAGACCGTATATGAAAAATATAGGAATGTCGAAATTGACGGTATTGAGTATCATGGAAAAGGCCGTGCGGTATCAGAAGCATGGATTGGCGAGAGCATTGGCAACTACACTGTGGTTGGATATGATGAAGTCAATAATGGAAAAAAATATTCTGCCGAGTTTGAAGCATATGCACTGAAGGATATTGCTCAAAGTCAGTTTATAGCCGTAAAGATGGAGGACAGTTATTATGTCTTTCAAAATGACGAGTATGCTCCTCCGAACACCCTTGGTGAGCTTATGGATGCCGTAAATCTGTCCGAGGTCGTGGAGCTTCAGCGCTTTTCTGAGGAAGACAATAGTCCTGATAGCAAACATTTTGCATTGAGCAGTGACGATTATGTGTGGGAAGTTCTGTCCGAATGTAGGAACGCTCCTTTCGTTGAAGACCAAACATGGACGGTTGGTGACAGAAGTTACCTCAGTTTTACGATTACTTCCGAAGCTCTGGGTGTTTACAAAGTTGCTCTGTATGTGACGGAAGACGGCTATCTGTGGACAAACGCATTTGATTGGCAGTATCTATTCAACATCGGCGAGGATGCTGCAAGCAGGATTATCCATTATGCGAAAGAGAATTCCACTGAAGTAGAGTATGAACCGTACAGAAACTCGGTAGCCGGTACAATCATTGAGATTACAGAAGAATATATCGTGGTGGATGATTCTATCCTGTGCAAGAATCCGACAGACGGTATCACCTACAAGGTTCTGCTAAATGACCTTTGCATCTCCCGTTATGTAGATTGTGGAATTGTCAAGGTTGGTGATACAGTACAAATTTCCTATGAAGGCGAAATCGATGAGACCAGTGGTAATACCATTGCAGGTACAATTTCGGTGTTTAAGGCAACAATCTCCGATGGAGATGTATTAATTCCTGAATGAACCTCCTACGCCTATATGTTTGATAATAATACAAAATCTCTTGCTTTTCTAAGCAAAATCGCTTATAATTTGAATCAGCGTATTTTGCTATTATCCACAGTTTTAGGGCGAGTGTTATCAACCCCGATAACAAACTGATAACATTAGCCCATATAAGCAGGATAATATGGATACATCAAATAATCAAAAGCACCACGAATACGACAGAGAATAATCTCTAAACAAAATTGATTAGGCTTTGTCGAGTTTGAATAGTAGCCACAAGTCTGGGAAGCCTTATAAACAGGGCGTTCCCGGACTTTTTCTTTTGCTCTGCTGCTATTTTGCTACTAATAGCAACTACTCTATATCACATCGTTTCGGTGGCAAATCAGTGTAGGTTTGTGTTAAATTATCTTTCTTTGGTGATTATGAAAATGTCAGTGATTCTGTTAAGGCTGATATATTCGGATTTGATATTGCTGAAGTTAGTGGAGACATAAGGTTGTTTTCGGATGTAATGAAAAGGCTGGGGATAAAACTAGATGGAGACGAGCTTTATGAGGGGTTCCAGACAATTTATGATGAGAGTGTCGATAGAGATTGGTAAAGATAAAGCAGAAGATAAGATGTGGAATAGGGGCAGAGGGAGATGATTCCCTCTGCATATTCCTGATTCCCGATTCACTTTGCGCACCTGAATTATATATTGCAAATCGGGAAACAATCGCAAGAAGCTGCGATTGTTGTTGATGATGTAGTGATTCTGTGATATCATATAAAATGTGGTACATGAAAACGGAGGTCAAAATGAAAGTATGAGGGTTTATCGTTTGGCTATTGCAGATTGCAGAACAAGAAAATGCGGATATGTTGATTGGGCAGTTGGCAGTTTTATTACACGATGTAGATGATGTTAAGCTTTCACCGGAAACACACGAGGCAAAGAAAAATGCAGTTGGATTTATGAAAAATAATGGCGTGGATGAAAAAGTTATAGCTTCTGTGTGCAAGATTATAGATGAAGTTTCTTTTGCAGGAACGGATTCAGTTGTATCAAGCACATTAGAAGGAAAATGTGTACAGGATGCGGATAGACTTGATGCTATAGGAGCTATTGGAATTGCAAGGACATTCGCATATGGTGGTAGTAAAGGAAGAAGAATACATGATCCGGATATAAAACCTATGACAAATATGAATAAGGCAGATTATCATCAGAACCACAATTCTACAAGTATTAATCACTTTTATAAAAACTCTTGCTGCTTAAAGATATGATGAATACTGAGACTGCAAAGAAAATGGCTATGCATAGACAAGTTGTTATGGAGGACTTTCTTGAAGAGTTTATGGCAGAATGGGAAGGAGAAAAGTGATATGTTGGAAGTAAAATTTTATGATACAGTAGATGATTCACTATTGAAATTTGCAGTAATTATTTTACAGAGCAATGGCAAATGGGTATTTTGCAAACATAAGGAACGAGAGACCTATGAGGCTCCGGGAGGTCATCGTGAAGTTGGAGAAGATATTTTGGAAACTGCTAAGAGAGAACTTCAGGAAGAAACAGGTGCTATCCGGTTTGATATCAAGCCAATACGCGTTTATTCCGTTACGGGTAAGAATAGTGTAAATGAGACCGGTGAGGAAACATTTGGATTATTATGTTTTGCGGAAATAACAGAATTTTCTGGTAAGCTGGAAAGTGAGATGGAGAAGGTTGAACTTATGGATGAGTTGCCTAAAAACTGGACGTATCCACTGATTCAGCCTAAATTGATTGAAAAGTATTTGCAGATAGAAAAGCAATCTTACAGTCGGATACAGCTGGCAGCGAAACAGACTATAGAATACATAAAGAAAACTATCAAGCCAGGAATGAATTTACTTGAGATCCGAAAGTTTTGTGAGGAAAAACTGTTAGAGTTGGGTGCAGATTCGTTCTGGTATTGGGATGTTGGTGCATTTGTATTTGCAGGAGATGAAACAACTGTTTCTGTATCTGGTAAGCAGTATGTAACTTCGGATAGAGTTATAGGAAATAACGATATTATAACCATTGATTTAAGTCCGAAGGCAGGTAATATCTGGGGAGATTATGCAAGAACTATTATTATGGAGAATGGCAAGGTTGTAGAGGATATAGGGCTGATTGAAAATCCGGAATGGAAAAGCGGTCTGCAGATGGAAGAAAAATTACATATAGAATTATTGCGTTTTTCCACGAAGGAGACAACCTTTGAGGAATTGTACTATCATATGAATAAGTACATCGTAGAAAATGGATTTGTGAATCTTGATTTTATGGGCAATCTGGGGCATTCCATTGTAAAAACCCAAGGTGATAGAGTTTACATTGAAAAAGGTAATATGACCAAGCTTGGCGATGTAAAGTATTTTACATTTGAACCGCACATAGCATTTCCAGATTCAAAGTATGGATATAAAAAAGAGAATATTTATTACTTTAACGAAAACGGGTTGATGGAACTTTAAGATATAGATTGTATGAAAAAATGATTAGAGAAGTAAACAAAAATGATTTAGATGAAATATTACAGCTTTACCTTTATCTTCATGAGAAAAGCATTCCGGAAGATTCAGAGCAGTTAAGAAATGCATGGGAGAATATTATAAATAATGTCAATCATCATTTGATTGTTTGTGAGATTGATGGCAATATCGTGGCATCCTGCGTATGTGTGATTATTCCCAATCTCACAAGGAATGTTCGCCCGTATGCATTTGTTGAAAATGTGGTAACACATGGGGAGTATCGAAAGAAAGGTTATGCTACAGATTGCCTAAATTTTGCTAAGAAAATCGCAGAAGAGAATCATTGCTACAAGATGATGTTGCTTACAGGTTCAAAGGAAGAAAGTACATTGAATTTCTATCGAAATGCCGGTTATAACAGTTCTGACAAGACTGTATTTATACAGTGGATTGATATGTAAAATAAGGAGCAAGATTATGAAAAAATGAGCCTTGCGACACCATGAGCTTGCTCATATGGTGTCATAAGGCGAAAATAGCAAGGAGACGAAGACGACGTGATATATGAATTAGCAAAACCAGAAGATTTACAAGCTGTGTACAATGTGGTGCAGTATACAGTAAAAACAATATATCCGAAGTATTATCCAAAGGAAGTAGTTGGTTTTTTCTGCGAGCATCATAGCGAGGATGCCATAGCAAAAGATATTAAAAATGGTTACGTAAGTGCGCTAAAAATAGATGGAACAATCATAGCAACAGGTTGTTTTGTGGATAATCACATTACAAGAGTTTATGTCCTGCCGGAACACCAAAAAAAGGGATATGGCACATTTATTATGAAAAATATAGAAGAACAGATTAGCGAAAAATACGACAAGGCATATCTGGATGCTTCACTTCCCGCGGCAGCACTTTATGAAAAGCTGGGATTTGCGACTGTAAAGCATGAGCGTTATCCAGTAGAAAATGGAGTGATACTTGCGTATGAAGTTATGGAAAAGGAGCTTCATAAAATCTCGACAGATATAAATTATGATGGAAGAAAATTCATTACAAAAATGAACTCTGAAAACGGTGAGGTTGGTGAACAGACTAACTTTACATATCATCAAAATGGAAATCTATTGTGGGCTGAATATAGCGGTGGAGATATATTAAAAGGTTCGTTGATTGGAACGGTTTTATGTAATGGGAAACTTGATTTTGTGTATCACCACATGAATCAGAATATGGAAATAAAAACAGGTAAGTGCCATAGTGTGCCAACTGTACAAGAGAACGGAAAAATAGAACTTTCTGAAAAATGGCAATGGACAAGTGGAGATTATTCTAAAGGAGAGTCTTTGTTAGTTGAGGTGTAGGATGTTAGAAAGATTTGAATATAAAAGAGCAACAATGGAAGATTTAGACGAATTGGTAAGAACAAGGATTAGTGTCTTTCGTGCAGCAAATAAGTTGTCAGATGATGAGGATATGTCAGTTGTGGAGGAGGAATCATATGCATATTATAGGCGTGCGTTGGAAACCGGTGAGCATATTGCGTATCTGGTGTATGATAACGGGGCATTTATCGGTGCAGGTGGTGTCAGTTTTTATCAGGTAATGCCCACCTACCATAATCCAACAGGTAAAAAGGCTTACATTATGAATATGTATACGGCACCTGAATATCGCAGACAAAGAATCGCGCTTCATACGTTAGATTTACTGGTTAAGGATGCGAAGGAACAGGGGGTGTTACAGATTTCATTAGAGGCAACGGATATGGGACGACCTTTGTATGAGAGATACGGATTTGTGAAAATGGAAGATGAAATGGAGCTGAAGGTATAAATAGTTAAAATAGAAAGCAGGTATAGCATGAGAAACAGATATATAACAGAAGAATGCAATAAAATACTTAATTTTTGGAAATTGGAAGAATATTTTACACCATCGGATTATCCCGAATTGACTTTAACAATAAAAGAGGGAAAACAAGATATTCCGTTTGATGCATATTATAATGCTTACAGTACAAGAAGTTTACCATTAAAAGAATACAAGGCACATAATGAGTATTTGATCCAAAAACATAAATCTGATGAGAAGTTGTATAATCGTGCAAATGTTTATTGTGGTTGTTACAAAATTAAAACCTTTGTGGAAAAAATGGCTGAAAAATGTAAATTAGATATGGAAAAATATGCAGAGATAAACGAATTGTCAGGTAGATTTTATATTTTCTCAGTTCAGATAGACTTAGATGGAAAACTTACAGAGGAAAGTGTGCAAATCAGTCCTTTCTTTTATGCTGTACTTTGTATGATAAAATCAGAAGGCATAAATGTTAATATTATGCAAGAAGACATATGCAAGTTAAATGAAGATGTAAATGAATTACTTAAACAGAATGATATACAAATACTGGAGTTTACAGACATAACGATAGTTAAAAATATTGTGTTTGACAAATTAGGAGTTGAGAATGAAAGTCAAGTAGGGTTAGAAGGTGCCTCGGATAAGGTTTATGCATGCAAAGGTTTAAAGAAAGAAGATGAAACGAGTGACTTTTTTAGCTTTTACTTGGACGAAATAGAAAGAGTTCAAAAAAACTATAAGAATAATGAGCATGTAATAAAATATATCACCTCGTTATTGTATGATAATCAGAAAAAGATAATGATAGACAGCGATGTTAATGCCATGAAAAAATGGTTAGAAGTAGATAGATTTCCACTGGCAAAATACCCATCAAAGTTCTCACCGACATTAATGCAACAATTAGCTATAAATATAGCTATATCAGAAAAGGATAGATATGAAAAAATATTCTCAGTAAATGGACCTCCAGGAACGGGGAAAACAACACTTTTGAAAGAAATTATAGCGTCAAATGTTGAGCAATTAGCAGAAGTTTTAATTAAATATGGGATTGATGGTGGTAATTTTGTTTCTCGAAAAATTGAGTCTGCTTCAAATGCTAGTTATACAGAAAAATATTATGAAATACCAGAAGAAATTGCTAAATTTGGAATTCTCGTTGTATCAAATAATAATGGAGCAGTAGAGAATGTAACGCTTGATTTACCGAAATCTGGTGACATGGAAAAAGAAAAGACGAGGACAGATTATTTTGATAGGAAAATAAATAGGGAAGTGTATTTTTCAGTTGTGGCAGATAATCTTTTGGGAGAAGAAGGAAGTGCATGGGGATTAATATCGGCTCGTATGGGAAGAAAGTCCTATGTTACTGAAGTGTTAGAATCTTGTGTATTTGCGAGAAAAAATGATGATCCAAATAAAGTGACATTGGACCAGGCAAGGGTTGATAGTATTTCGTGGAATGAAGCTATAGAAAAATTTAATATAGCCAAAAAAAAGGTTTTATCATTAAGAAAAGATATCAAAAATGATCAGAAACTTTTAGTGGATTTTTATCAGGGAAAAGAGAACTTAGCTAAGAGAAAATGGGAATTAAAACAGTTGACTATAGAAAAAGAGCAGCTAAATAAAAAGTTAAATGAGGTAAAAACGGAATTAGAAAATAATGAAAAGGAGACTTTAGAGCAGGAAGAGGAAATCAAATATATTAAAGAGCATAGCTCTATTTTTAAGAAACTACTTATCCTTTTGGGGTTAGGAAAAATAGGTAGACATGTTGCTGAAAAACAAAAATATGTCGATGAGTTAATAATAAAGCACGAAGACATTAAGCGTAGGTATAGTTTGACCAAGAGAAATACAGAAGAAGTATGTGGAAAAATTGAAAATCAATATAGCATAATCTCTACTCTGGAAAAGAAAGTACAGATACTTGAGGAAAAAGTATATGGAAATAATGAGTCATTGAAAAACAAATACAAAAATAATTTTGCGGATAGATATTTCTATGAAAATATTAAGGAATCTGAAAATTCACAGAATGCATGCCCATGGACATTTGACGAATATGATATGGCTAGAGAAGAATTGTTTTATGCTTCATTACAGGTGCGAAAAGCGTTTATTTTGAATTCGCCATATATAAAAAGAAATCTGTTTGTATATCAGGCATATAACAATGGAAAATATACAATAGCAGAAAAACAAGAGATGTTTCCACATTTGTTTAATTCCTTGTCAGTTGTGATACCTGTACTCTCTTCTACATTTGCATCAGTTGGAAGGTTTTTAAAACATGCAGGAAATATGAGCTTAGGCATGCTAATAATTGACGAATCGGGACAAGCTATGCCACAGTCTGCTTTAGGAGCACTTTACAGGACAAGGCAAGCAGTTGTTGTGGGAGACCCATTACAAGTGGAACCTGTTGTAACAATTCCTAAAGTGTTAATTGATATACTTGCTGATAGTACAGGAGTAGCAAATGAATACAAGGTGATTGAAAATTCAGTTCAGACTTTTGCAGACAATATGAATGAGTTTAACGGTATGATTGGAGAAAGACAGGTTGGTTGTCCGTTGGTTGTTCATAGAAGGTGTATAGAGCCAATGTTTTCTATCTCAAATATGATTTCATATGACAATAGAATGTTCAATAAAACGAATAAAAAGGAAGATTATTTGAAACAAGAACAACCATTTTTGATAAAAAAATCAGGATGGATAGATGTTGAAGGAACAGAAAATGGTAGCAAGGATCATTTTGTAAAAAATCAAGCAGAGAGAGTATGTCAATTATTGGAAAGTGCACTACATATATATACTGATTTGTTTGACACAGACGATAAGGTCTTTATAATTACACCTTTCAGAACAGTGGCAGAGTCAATGCGTAAATTTGTAGTTGGTTATTTTTCAGCAAAAGGAAATGACAAGGAGGTGTTGAAAAAATGGACGAAAAAATGTGTTGGCACAGTGCATACTTTTCAAGGTAAAGATGCTAATGAAGTGATTTTTGTATTAGGTTGTTCAGATAAAAGTGTAGGTGCAATGAATTGGGTAGTAAAAAAGGCTAATATACTTAATGTGGCATGTACGAGGGCAAAATACAGAATAGCCTTTATTGGAAATTTAAATGATTGGAAAAATAGAAGATATTTTAGGGAGTTTATTCCCCAATTTATTGACACGATAGATGTGTAGAATATATACAATGTGAAGACGGAATAGGAGAAATTATCATGGCTGTATCATATAAACGATTATGGAAATTATTAGTAGATAAAGAAATGAGCAAATCGGATTTGCGTAAAAAGGCAGAAATTGCCCCTAACACAATGACAAAGCTTCGCCGTGATGAAGAGGTGAGCCTAACAATTCTTAGCAAAATCTGCAAAACTTTACATGCAGACTTTGGGGATATTGTGGAGTATGTGCCAGATGCAGAAATATGGGATTTGTATGATGAGAACCGAGAGCTTCTGGGAAAAGACCATATCAGAGGAGAACAGTTACCGATAGATGGATATCATCTGGTGGTGCATGTATGGATTCGTAATTCTAAGGGACAGTACCTTATCTCGCAGCGTTCCGCAAACAGACCAACATATCCTTTGATGTGGGGATGTGTAGGTGGTTCGGTGGTAAAAGGGGAAGATAGTTTACAGGGAGCAATTCGTGAGGCAAAGGAAGAGGTTGGTGTTGATTTAATGCCGGAAAATGGACAAGTGCTTTTTACAAAGACACGAAAAATCATTGAGGGAAAAATCTTTAATGATATTATGGATGTTTGGCTGTTTAAATATGAAGGAGAAGTCGATTTGGGAAATGCTACAACGGATGAAGTGGCACAGGTTGCTTGGATGAACAGGGAACAGATAAAAGAATTGTTTGATGCAAATATGTTTGTGGATACATTGGAATACTTCTTTACGGAAGATGATAGACAGTAGTACTGATTATGTAGATGACAGGAAGGTTATATCTTTATTGAATGGGCAAAGGAGAATAGAGAATGTTTTTAAAAAGACTAAAATTGGCAAATTATAGAAAATTTTCTGCAGAGAAAAATATTGTGGAATTTATTAGTTCCAAAATTGTTTTAAATCAAGACAATGATGATATTAACGATAATTTTGGGGAGAATAGTGTACAAAATGATTGTAACGAGATAGATGTTGCTTCGGATACAACGTTGATTATAGGAAAAAATAATGCAGGTAAAACAACAATAATTACGGCACTGGATAATTTGATAAATCATAATAATGCTTTTGGGGCAAATGATTTTAATTATAGATATTTACAAGAATATTTAGATTGTTACGATGTTTGTAATCCTCCACTGGGGGCACCATATATAGAATTTGTACTTACAATTGGTTTAGAGGAAGATAGTAATGATAGAATTTCTAATTTAATACCATTTATGTTGGTTGAAGATATCGAAGATTCTGAATTAGATATATGTATAAGGTATGAAGTTGAGGATTTTGTATATTTTCAATTAGAAATGAAAGAATTATTTTCAGAAGGAAAAGATGAAAACGCATTCTCAAAATTTCTGAATTTATTACATAATACAGATTATGTACTGAAGTATTATGATAAGAATATGAGTAAAATAGATGTAGATTTTAAATTGTCCAATTTAATGGAGTTACAATGCATCAAAGCTAATCACCTAAAAAATGATCATTGCCTTACGGATGCATTTAATAAGATTATCAACTATAGGTATGACAATATTTTCCAAAAAGAAAAAAAGGAAGTGACAAAGGAACTAGAGAAAATCAATCACGATTTGACTGAAAATATTACCAAAAATCATACAGACGTTATTAGGAATGTTTTGAAAGAATTGATTTCTATGGAGCGTATGGGGGTGGATTTAAGCGCAGATATTACATTTGATAAGTTAATGCGAGACCTTATAAAATACGAATATATAGAAGATGATGCCAATATCCCGGAAAATCAATTTGGATTAGGGTATACAAATTTGGTTATGATTATAGCAGCTATTATGGATTATATGGAAAGATATCCTGATTCTTCCTTTAATAGCAAAATTAATCTGATATCTATAGAAGAACCGGAGACATTTATGCATCCACAAATGCAGGAGTTGTTTATAAAGAATATAAATGAGGCAATTCGTGTATTGCTTTCTAGCAAAAACAAAGATGTGAATAGTCAAATAATTATTACAACGCATTCGTCACATATTTTGAATAGTAAAATTCATAGTAATAATACATTCAATAATATCTGCTACTTATATGAGGATAAGCGGAATGCTGCTGTTGCAAATTTAAACAATAAAATAGTTATGCCAAATGAACATGAAGATGAAGAATCAGAGGCGTTCAAATTTTTGAAGAAACATATAAAATACAAAGTATCTGAGTTGTTTTTCTCCGATGCAGCAATATTTGTAGAGGGCTTTGCGGAAGATATGATAATTCCGTATTATATTGAAAAAATGGAAGGGTTAAGAAAACATTATATTTCGATTTTTAATATAAATGGGGCCCATGGCTTTTTGTACAAAAGGCTTATTGAAGCATTAGGAATACCAGTGTTAATAATAACAGACTTAGATATTAAACGTAATGAAGAGAGTGATGGGGCGGATAAGCAAGAGGGTAAAAAAGCAAAAACATATGAACAGATTAGTTGTTTGGCTGACAAAGAAACAACTAATGCAACTATTATAGATATATATGGGAAGGCTGAGATATCAGCTATTCCAGTTCATATAGAAAAGGAAAATTTATATTTGGCATATCAGGGAGAGGTAAACGGGTATTATGCTACAAGTTTTGAGGAGGCGTTTATTTTAACTAATTATGATAATGCGATTACTAATGAATTGCTCAAAGAACTGAAACCTAATATATATAGGAGTATTGTCGGAGAAGAATCTGAATATGAAAAGAATAAGGAAAATTCATATAAGTGGCAAATGAAGTTGGAAAAATGTAAAGGCGAATTTGCCAGTAAATTGCTTTACAAAGTTGTCAATGAGGAGTTAGAGGAAAGAATTCCTAGATTGCCTAAATATATATCAGATGGGCTTGATTGGATAGAAAAGAAATTAGGAGGACGCTGATGGGTTTATCTCAAATTAATGATATAGATTTAATGAATGAAAAGAAATCTTTGAATAAATTGTTTGAATGCAGTGATTCGTTTACCAGTGTTGTATTTAATTCTGGAGCAGGCTCAGGAAAAACTTATGCGTTAATTCAATGCTTAAAATACATTATTAGTATTCATCATGATGATTTAAAAAATCACAATCAAAAGATAGGTTGTATAACATATACTAATGTGGCAGCAGAACATATTAAGCATCAGTTAGGTGTTTCCGATGTTGTGGAAATATCAACTATTCATGAAAGAATTTGGAGTATTATTTGCAGTCAAAAATCGGCTTTGTTAGGTTTGCATATTGAAAAACTAAATAGTGAGGTAGAATTGCTTAATAGTCAATTATTAATTAATTCAGAATATGAAAAATATAGAGCATTGGACGCATCGGCTCAAGAACGTTTTTTTCAGTTAATGCTGGAGAATAAAAAGAAGTATAATATGGCATATAATTTAAAGGCTACAGAATTTAAAGCGGCTATGCCAGAAGAAATTAGATTGCAATATGCGGAGCTTATATCGAATGTTTCTAAATTCAAAGGGTTGGTAGATAAACTTTTCAAGAGAAAAAGATATTTGGATTGTCTTTGCAAAATAGAAAGTGGAGAAAAAGATTATAGAGTGGTAAATTATGATGCAATGTATAATCGGGATCGATTAGATAAAATGCGCATTAGCCATGATACACTATTGGAATATGGATATGAATTAATTGAGAGATATCCAAGGATGAGGCAATTAATCATTGATAAATATCCTTATATTCTTATCGATGAGTATCAGGACACGGCTGACATTGTAGTAAAGATAATGAGCCTTATTGAACAATATGCAAAACAAATAAAGCATGATGTGTTTATTGCTTATTTTGGGGATTCAGTTCAGAATATATATGATACTGGGGTTGGAAAACGCTTAACTCGACTACACCCAGAGTTAGATTTTGTGCTTAAGGAGTATAATCGTAGGTCATATACTGAAGTGATTGATGTGGCAAACAGAGTTCGTAATGATGAGGTTGTACAAAAATCAATCTATTCTGATTGTAGTGGAGGGGATGTTAAAATTTATTATGGTTCTGGAGAAAATGTAAGTAAATTTATTGAAAAATGCGCAGAAAAATGGAGTGTAAAAATTGAAAATCCATTACATTGTATGTTTGCGACAAATCAAATGGTGGCTGGATATAGTGGTTTCCCAAATGTATATGAAGTGTTTAAAAGAGCGGAAATATATCGAGGGATTGGATATAAGCAGCTTAACTCGGAATTGTTAAGTCATGACATAATTCACCTAGGAAGGGTGCAGGCAATTCTCTATAGATTGATAAAATTATATACAGAAGTGCGTGAGGAAAAGCAACCACTTAGAGATATTTTTCCATCAGATAAATATCGAAACATGAGTTTTCTTGATTTGAAGTTACTTATAGCAAGTTTGCGGGCAATAGATGGAAATACCTTGGATGAATTATTGGGTAAAATATTTAATGAATATAGCATGTCAAATCATCAAATGTATAAGCTTGTTATGGAGAAAATATTTGATGTTGATGAAGATTTATCCTATGATAAAGTATTAACAATTTTTGTAACATCTTTGTATAAATCGTGGGATGAAACTCTTGGGACCAAGGAAATTATACAGGACCTTTTAGATATAAAGCTTGAGGAACTGTTGAATTGGTTTCATTATATACATAGAGATGAAAAAAAAGAAATTTGTTATCATACATTTCATAGTACCAAGGGATTGGAATATGAAAATGTTGCAATTATTTTAGGAAAAGATTTTGGACAAGACAAAGATTTATTTAAACTCTATTTTATGAATTATGGTGAGAATGAGGAACAAGTTTCTGATAAATACGAAAAAGGTAGAAATATATTATATGTAGCGATTACTAGAGCTATTAAAAATTTACGTGTATTGTATATTGATGATTTCGAAGAAATAAAAGATGGAATAGAAAGAGTTTTTGAAAAAGCATATTTATTTACAAATGACATAGCGATAGAGGATTTTTAGTAATGGCAACGCAAAATTGGAGGCGATAGAATGACAAGTGATTTTATGAAAGAATTGCTTTCAAAAGATGAAAAAATAACAGTAGAGTACAAAACCTGTCAGTATGGCATTCAGGAAGATGTGTATGAAACAGTATGCTCTTTTTCTAACAGATATGGTGGGTATATTATCATGGGTGTAGAGGATGATGGTATCCCAATAGGTATTAATCCGAATATAGTTAAGGATATGAAGAAGAATTTTGTGAATCAGCTAAATAACCCGGATAAGATGTCACCAACATTATATCTTTCACTAGAGGATATTGTATATGAAGGGATGACGCTGTTATGGGTGTATGTTCCGCCAACATCTACTGTAGAAAAGTGTGCAAACAGGATCTATGACAGAAATGAAGATGGGGACATGGATATTACGGACTCTCCGATTCAACTACAGAATATGTATAACCGAAAGAGTAATACATATGCGGAGCACAAGATATTCCCTTATGTTACAACGGAAGATCTACGCATGGATTTGATGGGTAAAGTAAGAAATCTTGCAAAGAGCAAAAATCCGGATCATCCTTGGTTGAAAATGTCTGATGAGGAAATATTGAAGAGTGCTGGCTTATGGGAAAAAGATTTTTCATCAGGTATTCAAGGCTATAATCTTGCGGGTGTGTTATTGTTTGGCAAGGATGATGTAATAAGGTCATGTTGTCCTGGATATATTACCGATGCATTATATAGGGTTGAGAATCTGGATAGATATGATGATAGATTGCAGGTAACAACTAATTTAATAGAGGCATATGATCTTTTAATGGAATTTGTTTCAAAGCATACATCAGATAAATTTTGCTTAATCAACAATATTAGCACGAGTATTAGAGGAATTATTTCAAGGGAGGTTATTGGTAATATACTTGTGCACAGAGATTATTCAAGTGCATATCCAGCCAAGGTAATTATCGAAAAGGATTGGTTGAGAACAGAAAATTGGTGCATTCCTAGACGCCATGGAAATATTATGAGTGATGAGTTTACTCCTTATCCAAAGAATCCTTTAATTCAGCAATTTTTTGCTAATATAGGTAGAACAGATACTATTGGTTCGGGAGTAAGAAATCTTTACAAGTATACGCCAATGTATTCAGATGGTGGTAAGCCAGAGCTAATTGAAGATGATGTATTTAGAATTAATATACCATTAGACAGAATAGCAGCAGATGAAGCAACAGAACAGAAAACATTATCTGAAAGAGAACAGAAAATTTATAATATGATTTGTGAGAATCTGCATTTATCAGTTGAACAGGTAATGGCAGAATTGGATATATCAAGATCAACGGTATTCAGAGACTATGCTAAAATCAAAAAAATAACAGGTGCAATGTATGACAAAAAGACATCGACATGGACTTTGGATTGATAGGGTTGACTTAGTCTCATGCAGTCTCAAGTTAGTCTCAACATAGTCTCATGAGATTTGATACCAGATGAGACTGAATAAAGCGGCAAAAATGTGATAAAATCGGCATTTTTTCAAAAAGTAAGAAAAAATCAGTCTCAAGTTAGTCTCATTTTGTAGATGAGATTTTGAGACTGAGTTGAGACTGGGGAGTATTATGAGTGAATATTAAGAAGCGTACATTCGATATTAAGGACTATATTTTGTTAAATTATAGGGGAAATATTATTAATATGACAAAGGCGGAATTATATGTTACCGATATACTTAGATATTGTAGATGAAGCAAAAAGGGCAATTAATAAAAATATTTGGTATATGTTTGAATTGTTAGAATCAAATTGTGCTGCAATAAGTTATGAGGAAATATTGAGTGATATTTTCCCATAATATATTATAGAAACAAATTTTGAAAAGTGCGTGATGACAGTAAATGCTCTTCACAACATGGTTCAAGATAATTATGATAGAGATGAACTATCCTCTTTTTTTGAGCTTACGTTATATCACACGATTTCTTGGTGGATTGACGTTGCAAACGATATTCCATTAGATGAACTACCAAGAAATTTGTATATCAATAAACAAGGAATGGATATGTATGATTATCTGAATAGTGTAAATAGTTATTTGAATTTTATGTTTCAAGATTTGGATTTTTTACATCTAGAGGAAATGTATTCATTATACAAAAAGAATCCGAAGATATTAGAGGAATTTCTACATATTGATATTGAACAATATATTGAGTTAATGCCAATGGACATACAAGAAGAATACAATATGCAAATGGAAAGGAAAAAATGGGATATGAATAAAAGAAATATGATAGTAAATATAAGTGGCGGACAAGTTAATATTGCAAAAGATAATGCAACGATAAATGCTATACAAAATAATGGGCTGGATGGAAATGAGTTTGAAACTATTATTCAAGCAATTAAAGATAATTTGTCAGGTTTAAAGAAAGAGGATGGCGATGAAATATTAGATGTATTGGAACAGGTAAAAGAGGAAATAGATAAAGAAAAACCGAAGAAAAGTCGTTTGCAGAATTGTTTAAAACTTATTGCGCCGATGATTACTATTGCAAATGGTATTCCGGTATTGTCTACTAATTTGCAAAAGCTACATGATATTATTATTCAGTGCATAATGAATTTGTAGAAATAGATAGGGGTACTCTATGAGAAAAGACAGTGAAATATTTTTGAGAAAATGTTTACAATACAAGACAGAAATTGGAGAAGATGCATTTGAACTAAATATTACCTATTTTGGAGGGATTCCTAACATAGAAGTTGAAATCGATGAAATTATCAATGAATTAAAAACACTTAAATGTATATCTAAGAAAAGTGAAATTATAGGAGAAACAATACAGATATATCTAACCTTGGATGGAATAACCTATTTTAGTAAACAGAAGATAAATGAAAATGGGATTACGATAAATTTTAACGGTGATCAGATAAATGTTGTCACAGATAATGGACGAATAGACGCTAAGAACTATGAAAAAGATATTGATAATATTCCTAAAACCATAGTGGTTGAAGGAAACAAGAATAGTAGAGAGGCTTCATCTGGTGGATCAGGAGATCAATTGTTTGGGTTAGGATTAATAGGGATGTTAGTTCTTACAGTGTTTTATTTGGATTATCGCATTAAAGTACAATTATGTTTGGTGCTTGCGTCGATAATTATAGAAGTTGCTACTGTTGGGGTATATTATAATAGCAGGAAAGCACAGGTGATATATGGAAAGAATATAAAAGAAATGTTATATTTCAATATGGCAGGAATAATATGTATTCCGCTTTTGATAGGAATTGTCAATATGCCTTTATATACATCAAAAATAGATTTAGATGACTTTAAGAAAATCGTTGATATGGATGGAATAATTAAGGCGTTTTTAAATTCTGAATATGCATATTATGCCTTTTCTCAAATGGTGGGAATGATATTGCTGGCATTTTTCATGCTCCATATAGTTTGTTCGGACTTTTATATTATCGCAATAACTAATATTGTAATTGGTAAAAAAGGAAAATGGTTTTGGAACAGTTTATTTAAATTGACATATAAAAGAGGAAAAGATTGGAAAATTCATGTGTCGATAGGCATATTATTTTTAGTTATGAGCATTTTGTGTGTTATTGGAATTGTTCCTTACATAATAGATGTGCTAAGTAATATTAATGCAAACAATCTTTCAAAAATTTAGACGGGGAAGTACGGAAGTATAACATTACGAAAGTTGGTGATATTATGACTGATAAACTCACGAATAGTAAACTATATTTGTTTTTGTATACAATGAAAGAGTATCAAAGATTTTCCGGGGAACTCTGTAGTCATGAATTAACAGCTGATTATGATGCTGAATCATATGTGCAGATTAATACCAAATTGATTTTACTACGCAAGTATGGAAGTAAAGGAGAACCTGTATTTATTGAAGAAATCTTGGATGAAATGAAGAAAACATATCCGCATAAAAGCGAAGAGGCAAGCAAGATTTTAAACGAATATCATGAAATCATTAATATGCAAATTGAACAGATATTGGCAGACGGAACAAAACTTAATCTATATCAAACAATAGAGGATGTTATGTATGGTTTATATTTGCATGCGGATGCGAATAGAATTCAAAGATTAGTGCAAACAGATGAACAGTTACGTTTTACCTGTATAAGGAAGTATGTTGAAGACTTTGAAAAAGTGTTATTTAAAATAATCAAATGTCTCAGGGAATGTGGGATGGATGTAGAAGAAATACATAAAGAACATGCTAGCATAATTGCGTTTGGAAATCAGAGCGAAAGTCAGAATGTTGTTAATTCGCCATTTTGGTCAAATATGTATGGACACGATGCTGATGACGAAGAATTAAAACAGATATATGGACAATTAGTACCTGAGGATATTGAAATTTTAATTCGATGCAATATTTTTTTGGAAGAATTAAAAAAAGACGTTATTTCTGTAGATTTATTGGACAAATTAATTTTTCCATCTACGAAAAAGGATTGGAAAGATTATTCTGAAGCAAGAGAATTCTTTTTAGGAATAAAGAATCCTGGAATTAGTTCCAAGGTACGTTATAATGAACAACATACAATGGCATATGTTAGAATTCATCCTAATGTTGAGGATGCTTTTGTAATAAATTCGCCCCATATCATAAACGATATTTATGAAATATCGTTGGTTAAAGATCATGGTATGGTAGAATGGAAGATATATTCGTTGGGCGGTCACTTAGATTCTTACATAATTGAGAAATAGGAAATATTGATAATGTATTTGAATAAAGTACAAGTGGCTGCATTGCGTTTGATGCAATCAGATGCACGCTTTTTATATACTTTGGTGGATATACATAAAAATGCAGAAAATATAACCAGTAATTACATAATGATGTGTCAACCATATATAGGTATTTTTGTGGATGGAGCTGAGCAATGGTGCAAAAAAGTTGGATTAGTCCCACCTTCTTTTACTGCAGAAGAAAAAGTGTATTATACAGCACTAAGGCAAGGACACAAATTATTTGAAAAGAAGTATTTGGATTATTCTAAGATGCTGAATGAAAAATTCAAAGAGAGTGATAAATATTATTATGATAAAAGAACAACAATAGAGAAAATTCTTGGTTATTATAATGTTGGAACGGACTTGTGCAATGGCGAATTTTGTGGAAATACAATTATATGTGCATTACATACACCCATTAAAACGATTGGAAATGAGCAGGTTGGAAATATGATAAAGGGAATGAGCGTTATAGCGGGGAAGCTATCAGCGTATTTGGTTTGCACTGAGAATTTACCATATAAGTATAATGATTGCTTAAATGTTACTTATAAAGATTTCCATTTTTACAAGGATTGTCCTCTAAAACTGAGGACAAGTTTAGGGTTTGAATTATTCACCATTCTCTGTATTGTAAATTATGTAACAGTATTTATTGAAAAATATTTCATTGAAGAAATACCTCAAAAGTTTAAATTTGCTTATTTGCAGTATTATTACTTGTGTGATTTTATAAAGGAATTTAGCGTGGCAAATAATATTGGAATAGGATTGAATAGTTCCTTGAAAAACAGGGGTATTCGGAACTGTCTTGCACATTACGGTTTAGGTCAGTTTCTGAGTGAAGATGATGTTATTGAGGATGATGTACTAAAAGGATTAACATATAAGGCATTTGGTATGGATTACAATTCAACAAAAGAACACTTATTTGAGTATTTAAGGGAACTGACGGAACAAATTAAATATATGATTTTTTAGTAATCCCAATTCGACTATAAATGGTGCAATCCTGTTCGAAAAAATGTGCGCTGAGAAAGCTATAGAAACTAATATTATTACAAATGGACGAAAGCTTTCTTTGGGATAGAGGATATTGGAGACATGTGTTGTTTGTTGCTACAGAGAGTAAAACAACTTGAATTTAAAGAAGAAAAACAGAGCTTTTGGAAATTTAATATAGTTATGGTGTGATTGAAAAGGAGAGTTATGTTTTGAATGAATTTGAACAGATATATAATATTAAGATGGAAATTGATCAGAATATAAGTAAGCATAGGTTATTTTTGTTAAGCAAAGAGGATGCTATAAATACTGTATTTGAAAAATTAGGAGTTTTATTTAGACTGATATTATCTGCATCTCATAATAATGTTATGGAATATATCAAGGAAAAAGTAAAAACTAATGCAGTAAATATAAGCGAAATTGACTTTATACAAGAATCTCTAAAATGGATATGCAGATGGTCATCTAAATATTGTGCTGAACAGAGTGAAAATAAAGTAAAAATATCGGCAGAAGAAATTTATGAATTGATGGGGATGGCATATTCATATGAACAATTATATAGAATGTGGCAATTACATAATAAACAGATTGTAAAATTCAGGCAATTTGGCAATAAGTTAGAGTTTACGTATTGTAACGAAGAAACATATATGGTGCATGTTGCATATGATACATACATTAGAAAACAAGATGAGTATAAAGAACTGCAAAATGTATTAGCTTCTAGTTGTAAAAAAAAGGATTTGGAATTGATCGAACAGGTACATAAATCAGATTTTGAGTTAGGAATAAATTTTATATTTGATGGATTTGATTTAAATGATTATGAAATATTTTCTACAGCATTAAGTAATTATATTATGATGAAAATTACAAATAGTAATCTTATTATTCCAGGGGTAGAGGGAATGATCAAGTTAAGAAAGGAAGAGTGGATCGAATTAATTGGTTCATTATGTGATTTGGGAAGGGAAAAAATTGTTAGTATCATTGAGTTCTTCACATATAATTATGAAGATATAAATGCAGATTTATCATTAACATATTTTTTGCCATCTAAAGATAATTTTTTGTTATTATCAGAAGGAATATTTAATATTCAGAGACCGGCGGTGAATGCCTTGAGAATACTTGCTAAAAGACAAAATAAAGCATATGAGAAAGAGCAGAACAGATTTGAAGATATTCAAAAGAAAAAAATAATTGATAAAATAAATAGTAAATATTTAGTTGCTAAAAATATAACTAGAGAACAACAAATTAGACCCGGAATGGATGCTATAGTATATGATAAAGAAAAAAAGCATTTACAGGTTATAGAATTGAAATATAAGCTTCCGATTGAATCAACAAGTGATTTAATAAATTTAGATGCTATGCTAAACAAGGCATATAATCAGATAAAAATAGCTGAGGAAATGGTAGAAGAAAACAAAACTTTCATTTTAGAGGAATACTTTGGTGAGAGTTTCAAAGGAATTATTCCTGATTTTGTTGATTATTTTGTTATAACAAATTATTCAGTAGGAACAGGCAGAAACTGTATTTTGCCATCGCCAATTATTTTAGAAAGTCATTATTTAAGTATGATGAAGTTGAATAACGGAATGTATAATGTTCATTATGCTTTGTCTGATAATGGAAAAGGGTATATACAGCATGTTGAAAAAAGATATGCGAGATATTTGTTGAGTGGATATAAAATTATGGTTCCGGAGTATTTATTCAAAATAAATGCCCCAAGGCTATAAATAGCCCTTAGGGAGGGGTTTAACTAAATCAATTCATAGCATCCACATAATCCTGCAATCCGCTTTCCTTCAATGCCAGTTTGGCGTATAGCAGAGGCGTTTCCTCTGCCAGCCAGTATAGATATACAATATCAGTCAGATCATCAAAGATAACGGAGGAATTACATTCCTTGCAAGGGATAACGAGAATGGAGTTCTCTCCAGTATTGACGATAATAGAGTCTGTGGCAGGTTCATACATACCGAACCGGAAATTAAGATTGTTATTCATAGCAGTCTCCTTCCCACAGATACTTTGCACCATCCAGCAGGTCGATAATAGCTGTTAGCATATTAGTGTATTCGATCTGTAATTCATTAATGGCTTCCGATGAAGGAAGAGTATCGGGAGTGCAGTCTGATGAGGTAAATGCCTTTTGCATTTCAAGTAATTGCAGATAAAATGCATTCACAGTTTGCACCAGAGGATAGATGGTTTCTTTCTTGCCAACAACACAGATGCGGTTATAGATGCAGGAACGGATGAAGTAATCTTTCTTCATCATTCCGCTGGCAAGAATCCGGGCTTCGATTTGTTTTCGTTCAGCGTCAGTAATTCTAAAGCTGATAGTTGGATTTTTATGTTGATTGCTCATGGTTATGCTCCTTTCGATTTTGCTGTGGCAGCAGGCGTAATAGATAACTTGACAGCCACAGGAATTTATTCGTTTTTAGTAGTAAAAGTAGATTATATCTGCCATGGATTTCGTAGATGCAATATTGAATAATTGCAACTAATTTGCTACTAAAGTTTTTGAAAACGATATGAAAAGAGTAACATTTAATGAAATAGATGCGGTGGAATGCCGCATAAAATCAGCGTTTTCGATTTGATGATACTTCCTTGGGGAAGAGTTTGAATAACGGATTAAAATGCCGAAAGCCTGTATTTATGCGGGCTTCCGGCATTTGTTTTATCAAATGGCTCTGGTTTGGCTCTATTTGTGGGCGGAGTAATATAAAAAATGTGTGTTGAGAATTAGCATAGGAGGGAATAAAAATGTTTAAGGTTGCAATATTACAAAAACGTGCCATTCATGCACAAATAGATAAGAATATTGAAAGTATCATTATGGCAATGAAAGAAGCTTCGGAGAACCATGCAGATATCCTATTGCTGCCGGAATGTTTTATTACAGGATATGATTTGCCTATGTTATATGAAAAAAGCATTTCAGACGATGATATAAGAATTGCAAAAATATGTGAGAATGCTAAAAAATATAAAATAGGCGTAGTGCTTACTGCGTTTACAAAAGGTAATAATAAGCAACCGCAGAACTCAGCATTTGTTATCAGTAAATTAGGCGATATATTAATGAAATACTCTAAGGTTCATACTTGTGACTTTGCAGATGAAAGAAATGTTGAATCAGGGAAAGAGTTTAAGGTGTGCGATTTTGAAGGAATACAATTAGGTATTATGATTTGTTATGACAGAGAGTACCCGGAAAGCGCAAGAATACTGATGTTAAAAGGTGCAGAAGTTATTCTTGTACCGAATGATTGCGGTTCTATGCAACCAAGAATCAGAGCGCTTTCTACAAGAGCATATGAAAATATGGTTGCAGTTGCTATGGCAAATCCGAATGGAGATAATGCTGGATGTTCCTGTGCATTTAGTCCCATTTGCTGGGATAGAAATGGGAAATGTGTTGATAGCACAGTTTTGCTGGCTGACGATAAGGCAGAGGGAATTTTATATGCGGAGTTTGATATGGAAGCTATTAGAGAATATAGGAATCGGGAAATGTTAGGAAAAACATTTCGTAAGGTAGAAGCATACAGTCAGTTGTTAAGTAAAGAAATCAAGAAACCATTTATAAGGGATGGCCAGAATAGATAAATCAGAAGTAACAAGAGGAAATATTTTATCGAGGTTCAGATGTAGAATGTCAATTGCTCCATGTAATGGGTGATATGGAGGCGGATATCAGAACGCATCATATTCATATTGTAAAATGGAACGGAACTGAGTGAAAGAATTATATTCATTTCAGGGATTATCTTAATGCCAATGAGAATGTGGCATTGCAGTATGAAAAATTAAAGGAAGAACTTGAAAGTAAGTATGCAGATGACAGGGTTGCATACACGAATGGCAAACAGAATATGATAAACAAAATTTTAGGCAAATGAAAAAGGGGGCAAGTATGTTAAGATTAAGGCCATACAATAAAAATGATGCAGAAATAATTATGTCATGGATAAAAGACGAGAGCGCTTTTTATAAATGGACAGCAGGAGTTTTAGGCGAATATCCAATTTCTGAGGAGCAATTCAATACAGTAAGTAATCTTATGGCATTTACTGCTATAGATGATAACGATGTAGTGGGATTTTTTACCATGAGAAGACCAAATGAATTTTTTTATGAATTACGGTTTGGCTTTGTAATCGTTGATTCGAGAAAACGTGGGCGGGGATATGGAAAAAATATGCTGAAATTAGGCTTAAAATATGCTAAAGAAATATTCGGCGTTAATAAAGTTTCATTAGGCGTTTTTGAGAATAATGAATCAGCTTATTATTGCTATAAGGCGATAGGTTTTGAGGATGTATCTCAAGATGAAATAGAAAAGTATACTGTAATGGGAGAAGAATGGAATTGCCTTGAACTGGAAATAAACCTATAAAGTAAGTAAGATTTAATTTGTAATTGTTCTTGCAGTGTACGTGATATAGATATATATGTTAGGATACTATCTAAGAAAAGTACCCATTACAGGGCGTTAAGCGTCCGGGGGGGCGCTTGTTTAGCGCCGACCGGAGCGTAGAGGTAGCCTCCCGAGTTTTATGATACCGGGCAACCGGAATACATAGGAAGGGATGCTAGGTGCCAGTGGCACCTGTTTGGCACCGACCGAAACGGAGTGTAGACGTGGCGCCGATGACGGCTTATGAGAGCATTTCGATTTTCATTGGGATATTAGCATTGTTGATGTCCTTTGGTAGCTTGATTGTAGCGTTGCTTGCCTTTCTCGATAAGAGAAACAAGCGAAAATAAAAATGCCTATCCTGTCTGATCCACAGGATAGGCGGTGTCCTTAAGGACATTCATTAACCTAAACTCGGAGCATCCACCTTTGGAGTGGGTGCTTTCTGTTTAATTAGATATTATCATGTTAGGCTTTTTTTCAAGGCATTTCAAAAATTTTAATTATATGAATTAAAGTGGATAATTTTTGGAGTTGATCCGCTGGTGTTCAATTGATTTTCACGAGGTATAATTTTCTTTTCTTGGATTAAAGAATGATACAATGTTAATGCATCTATTAATTTAGGATCAAAAAAATTGTCGTCAATTTTCATAGAAAGAGTCTCAATATTATCTATAATGCTCATTATAAAAACCTCCTTGTATGTACAAATACTCGAGTTTGATATTTTGTTACATAATCAGTCAACACGGAATAGTATGAATCAATTAAGTTACATAATTCAGTATTTTTTCCATAATCATTTATTTTTAGGTTCATACTTTCTAATTCTTGCATATTAATAGCACGTCCGTGAGATTTCCAAATATTATTATTACTCAAGGTGTTGGCTATTTCGGTAGCTCTTTCCTTTTTTTCTTCAGTTGTCACAGAAGAACCATCTGAATGCACTGCCCAATCTTTAAATTTGTATTTAACTAGCCATTTTATAATAAGATCCACGGCTAATTCTTTGGCCTGTTCATATGCACGTAATTCTGCAAGATCAAAATCTTTTAAAATAAGAAATTCAGCTTGTGATATAGTATTGTTTTGAGCTTTGATAAGTAAATCATTTATTTTATCAAGGTAGCCTAAAGCAGCAACTAGTTTTCCATCTTTATTTTGTACCTGTGGATCGACTGGACCAAGTGCACTAAAATAGTTCATGAGAATATTATCTCCACTCATACAGAAAATTGTACCAGCACTATATGCATAATTAGGCACAATAAAATTCACTTCCGTATAAAAATGTCTAAGAATTGTAACCATTCTATTAACAGGATTTAAGCTACCACCAGGTGTAGTTAAGATAATATAACATATTGAATGAAGTTCTTTTTCGGATTGAAGCTCTTCTACTATTTTTTTCATTTGAATTTCAACAGAGTCAAATATTTCACCATAATAAACAATAACATCTGCATTTAAATAAGTTTCTAATTCTGCTAGTTTGCTATTAAGCAGGTTGCGAGCAGCTTCATCAATAGGACTATGCATATATAATCTCTCCTAAAATAATATATCAATTATTATATCACAAATAGTCAACAATGTGAAATAATCTTTTAATTTGGAAAAATTTTCACAGTAAGGCGGTCAGTGTCTTTTTTGACAACCATATTGTCATCAAGCAGGTGCTGCTTGATTTCTTCGATATTTTCATTGATATGCTGCAAACTTTCAGCATACTCTTCTTCTGAATATTCATCTTTATCATTTAGCATATTTTCACGAATTTCCAAAGCTTTCATATAGGTACAGAGTTTTTTATTGATGAGGTTGTTCTTAAAGGACAGCTTAACAGTAGCAGGTTTGAAATTGCCCTCATCGTCCTTATCTGCCTCAAATTTCATATCAATCTGGTCATCCAGTTTAAACAGTAATGATAATACATCAGAAACTGTTTCTATATCAAAATCCATGAAAATGTTAATGCTGATGCCTAGCGCATTGGCAATCTTTAAAAGCTGGTCAGGCTTTGGATTTCGGATTCCGTATTCATATTTCTTTATGGTTGCGGAGTTTATGCCGGATAGCTGACCAAGCGTATCTTGCGATATTCCACGCATATTACGAAAATATTTAATCTTTTCTCCAGTAGTCATAAAAACAGCTCCTTTATGATATGTTATCTCTATTCTATCACAATAGGACACATTTGTGTATAAAAAGTTTGATGAATCACTTGACAGACACAAATATGTACCGTATAATACGGATAAATAAGGACACAAAAGTGTACTAATATAAAACACGAAAGGAGAATGCAATATGGAGAATACGATGAAGATGTATGTAACAGCGGATGAAGCAGCACAGATTCTTGGAGTATCAAGAGGATATGCTTACAAAATCATTCGTGGTCTTAATAATGAATTGAAAGAAAAAGGCTATCGAGTGATTTCAGGCAAGGTACCTACAAAGTATTTTGAAGAAAAGTTTTATGGCATGGCAGTTGGTTAAAGGAGAGGAGATGATAATATGCCGGCTACAAGAGATGGTAAGACTTGGTGTAGCCAGTTCTATTATGAGGACTGGCAAGGCATACGCCATAAGAAGAACAAAAGAGGTTTTAAGACAAAAGCAGAAGCAGAGGAATGGGAGCGTAATTTCAGGCAACAGCAGAGAAAGGATCTGGATATTAACTTTGAGAATTTTGTTGAAATCTATTTTTCTGATATGAAGAACAGACTTAGAGAAAGCACAATCAAGAACAAAAGATATGTGTTTGACCTTAAGGTTCCTGGCGTAATGGACGATACACCATTCATCGAAATGACACCAGAACACTGATTAGTTCTGTGGGTGATATTTCTTTTGACTGTACATACTATAAATCAAAGACAGAAAAGAATACATTTACCCATCTTCTTGAGGATCTGATTGGTCTTGAGAAAAATGAACGTTTTACTGAAGTGGCTGAATCATTCATGCTTTGTGAAGCTCTTAAGACCAGTTATGCTGAGGCGGCAAAGGTGCTCCCATCAAAACAGGAGATAACCAAAACCACAGTCATGAACAAAGTGCATTCCATAGCGGATGAAATCCCAGACAAAATATATGATAAACCGAGAACGGTACCATATCTCCACATCGAGGCTGATGAAGATCATGTAGCCGAACAGCATGGTCGTTATGGCGAAGATGAGAATGCCAGCTTTATATCCAAGCTTGTATATCTGTATGAGTACAGACAGAAATCAGCCGATGCCGAGGGACGTTATGAACTTGTCAATAAATATTATTTCAGCGGTCTTTATCCGGGAACGGAAGGCAATAAACAGCTCTGGTCGAGGGTGAATGCTTTCATAGAGACAAACTATGATACAGAGGCGCTAAAAAGAGTGTTCATAAGTGGCGATGGAGCCGGGTGGATTAAATCCGGTGTTACGTATGTTGATAACTCCGTATTCTGTGCTGATAAATATCATCTGATGAAGTATGTTAATGCAGCAGCAGCCCAAATGCTTGATGAAAAAGACGATGTCAAAAAGGAACTTTGGCATCTGATGTATTCCAAACAGAAAAATGCACGAAAAAATTTGATGCTTATACTACAGCTATGATGAACTCAGCAAAAAAACGGAAAAGATTGAGGAACTTAGAAAGTATGTACTGGGTAACTGGACAGCAGTAAGGAGAACACTCCGTAATAAGCTTGTTAACGGCTGTAGTGCAGAAAGCCATGTCAGTCATGTATTGTCAGACCGTCTTAGTTCCCGTCCGATGGGCTGGAGCCAGACCGGTGCAGACAGGATGAGTAAACTAAGATGCTATGACAGAAACAATGGCAGGGCTGCAATCATAGATCTTGTCAAATACAGCAGAGAGCACAGACATCTGAAAGCGACAGGAACGGATGATATAGCACCACAGAATCTGCAGCTTAGAAACATACTCGCAGAACACTATAATCAGGCAGAAAGTTACATTGAACGTATGCAGGCGCATATTCCAAATGGAACAGTAAGAAAGGCACTGGCAATCAGGGAAAAACTGTATTTGTTATAAATGTGCAACCGTACATCAAAATACTTATTCTGGCTGACAGTGTATCTGTCATCAATAATTTTATTAATGTTTTGACAAATGGTTGTTACCAAATGTAAAATGTTGGAAATAAATCAAATCATTGTATTTATGGAACAGTTCTTTGAGGAGTATCTTATTTATTTCCAACCAACAACAACTTTACACTATCATAGTGTATTTTAAAATTGCGTTTGAAACTCTAGTGTGATATACTAAAAATGTTATACTAAAAGATATGGAGAGTATCCTTGTGGGAATATGGAAGAAAAACCCATTGGAAGAATATGATAACCAATTGGGAAAAATACAACAAGAAAAATTACAATTAAAACAACGTATGGAAGAATTGGAAAATCTTGAAAAGAATACATTAGAAGATAGAAAAGATGTTGGTCTTCGGATGTATATGAGAGCGGAAAAAAGAGAAAGATTGCTTTCAGAGGCAGAAGAATTAGGGTTTTCGCATGAACTAATTGAAGAACTTAGAAAAAAAACGAAAGATTGGAATCAGGATAATATAACAAATGAAATAATTGATGAATTTGAAAATTTAAAATTTTACATAGAAAAACAGGCTCCATACAGAAAAAATCCATTGTATTTTTTAGGCGGCATAACGAATATTGTAGGAGGTAATGAAAATGATGATTAACATTACTACTCCTAAATATATTTCACTTTTTCAAATCTTATTAAGGACAAAGAAGTATTATAAGTTAAAAGGCTTGCCTGATGTTGTTGAAGGTTATGAAAAAAATTACTATATATTTTTGAGAAAGAGACATATACAAATAGAAATAGCGAATTCTAAAAATGAAACTATTGAGGAAATACAGAAATATTTAGATTGTATATTTAAAGATGATTATATAGGGATACAAGAAAAATATGCAGATGTAATTGAATTAAAAAGAGCAAGGTTAATAAAGTTGTCATGAAAGATAAACAGTTAGATAAATGGGCAGTGTTTGTGTTTTTGTTAATAGTTTTGATTATTCGACTATTACTGAAAGATGAACAAAGCAAGGGAATACAAATTATTGGTTTGTTGGGTGTTATAATTGCTTTGGCAGATCTATATGGTAATTTATATAAAGTAAATCATGAGAAAGATAAATTTAGGATTATATCAGGTTTGGCAGTGGTAATAGTATTCCTTTTTATGATTATATTGGCTGGAATGTTTTGGAATTTTATTGTTTTAGGAAGTAAAGGAAATGATATCTTAACTATATTAGCTTTACTGATCAGTTTGCCTAGCGACTTGTATTGTAGTTGGGTGACTAAATATATTGATAAATGAAATGGAGGACAAGATGGATAATTACATTAAAATATTGAAGACATGGAGCGGAGAACTAGAGGATTTATGTTATGAATTATATAGTATGCTTATGAAAGAAAATGCAGAAAAAAGAATTCAGTGTTTTCAGTTTATCTGTGAAAAAATTGGGGAAGTTGATTCTGACGAAAGTGTAAAAGTGGAAAGATACTTTGCTGAGGGGGAAGTGGATAGTCTAAAAGAGCTTTATGGAAAATACGTTGATGAAGCAATAAATTCTGTTAGAAGAAAAGTGGTTAGCCAGAAATTATCAGTTCATGAATTTTATGCGCTTCTTTGGAATACAGTGTTTAGTGATTCATTATTGACTCTTGAGAAAGAAAGAGTGTTTGGATTATTATGGATTGTAGCGGATAATGGAATACCGTATTATGAGTTAGGGACACCATTGTCTATGGAAAATGACGAATATAAGAGGATTATTGAGGAAAATAAAAAATCATCGGAAAGAATATCCTATATTCTTTCGATTCCCCTTGAGCAAAGGACAGAGACATCTTCATTGATTTTAAAGGAATTATCTGGAAAAGATGAGGTGACACAAGCGGTTCTTTTGGCACAAGCATTTGCTATAAATTCAAAACGGGAGATGAAAGGATTTACCCAAGTCATTCAAGCGCTTCAGGAAGAACGGGAGAAAAAGTGATGAGTGATTCAGCAATTTAATTGGCTCCATTTGGGCTCTAAAAATTGTGGGCGAGGTACACAAAAATGCAAAATATGATGAATATGAAGAATAAAACACACAAATGTGTACCGAGAAATAACCAAATAAATCTCTCCGCCCAAGAGTTTGAATAGGGTAAAAACAGCGGGAAGCCAGTATTTATGCGGCTTCCCGCTTTCTGTGCTTGCAAAATGCTTGCAGTTATTAGTGGTAGTTAGAATTTTAAATGATGAAATTAATTATTGCATATGTTATATGACAAATAGTGAAAGCAATAGCAGGTATCAAAGCGATAATATTTTTTCTATCTATTGCAAGAAAAATGAATGCACTACAAGGTGGTATTGTCAATAGTAGAATGATTAATGGATTAGTTACTCCGAAATAATAGAATATCCAACCTGTAAAATACAAAAGCAAAGATGCTATAACCATGATGATAAGTGGATTTACTTGTATTTTAGGTGTGCTTTTCCTCTGTAAAATACAAAGGGCTATTATAAAAAATATCTGGCAAAAGCTCCCGATAGCATCAACTATGGGCGTAACGGAATCTGTTCGCAGAATATCATTTGGAGCAGGAAGCGCAAACCATATGAAATTGGGAAGCATAATTATTAGGAAAAGCAAAAGGCTGTATATATCAACCCCCAATTTATAGTTTTTTATCAATTCCAAGTTCTCCTTTTGAACTGAAAATATCAATTTATAACTCTACAACATCTGACTGGTCTCCTGCAAAACAGACAACAATGTATCCATCATCTCAACACCTGGCAAATGTCCTGTATTGGCAACAATTTTATACCTCAAATTTGATCCTCCTCTACAACTTCCCCTTCACATAATCCCGAATAAAGAAATCATCCCCCGGCATCTGGCAGCCGACGATGTAAAGCCCCTCATTATCAGAGCAGCGGATAACACGTCCTTCCAGTACGTCGTGTTGAGGCAGGTCAAAGTTGTGAATTTTCACACGGATGTCGACGCCCTTATGGGTAGCAAAGTAGTTGTCATGTGTCAGGAATGCAAAGCCGTTTGCACTTAAGTTATCGAGCTTGCCTTCCATGGTTGTTGTGCCATCTGCCAGAGTAATCGTGCAGGCATTGGAGATATCCAGACGAGGATATTTCCGGCGGTTGTTAATCTTCGGACGGGATTCAATCTGAATCGTGAAGTGGGAAGCCGCTTCTTGCGCGGTATGGACAATCTTAGCCGGATCCCAGCAGTAAAGCACGTTGCCGACAGTTACTTGCAGCTTACATTCTGTCACCTCCGTAAGCTTCGGTGCATTTGCAAGGGTGATTGATAACGTATTGTTCTCACGTGTCAGTACCTCGCCGTAATAGTTCTTTCCGTCCTTCAGTGCCACACTCAGTTTCATGCCAGGCTGTACATCTTCGGTTCCCATGAAACCACCGATTCCAAGCTCGCACATGAGAGATTCGATGACGGTCTCAATGGAGTTGATGCTGTTGGCTGATTCATCGTATTTGCTGAGCATGCGGTTGTTGATCTCGTTGGAGTCGCTGATGCAGGTTGTCATGTCGCCCACGATATCCGTTACCTGATTCAGATTGTCCACAAGATGGATATTGGAAGCCTCGACTTCCTTCATGGCGTGGTCGATGACCTGAATATTCTCACCGATCTTATTCGTATCGGAAGCGATTTCCGTCATACTCTTACCGGTCTGCGTGACCTTGGTCAATGTGAGCTGGATCAGCTTCAGGGTTTCTTCCATCGAAGCGGTCATCCGCTCAGAAGTCTCTTCGAGATGCTCGAGAGCCTGCCGAATCTGATTGGAAGAGGACTTGGTCTCCTCGCTTAATGTACGGATCTGCTCGGCTACGACTGCAAATCCCTTTCCGGATTCGCCGACGCGGGCAGCTTCAATCGATGCATTTAATGCAAGAAGATTCGTCTGGGATGTGATATTCTCGATGACACCGGTTTCGTTCTTCACCATGGCGAATTCAGATTTGAAATTCTGCAATGTCTGCTCAATCTCCCCGGAGAGCGAAGCCATCGTGTTCGTCGTAGTTACAAGATCTGCCAGATCCTCGGAGCTTACCTTCGCGTGCTGCACCGAAGTGCTCGTAAGTGAGACCATCTGCTCAATCATCTCCGCCACATGGTTGACCTGTGCGTGTATGTCGGACGTCATTTCGTTCGACGAGGTTGTACTGCTCTGCAAGTCAGAGTTATGATCGCTGAGCCGGTTCAGGCTGTCTACAACAATCGTGGCACCATGTGTATTCTCGGATGCAAGCTCACGGACAACGGTAATGCCGTTTGTGATCGTGTTACATGCCTGCTTTACCTGTTCCACAGTCGTGACAACACGATGAAGGTCTGCCTTGATGCTGTCTGTCATGGCACCGTCAGACTCAATCAGGTGCCTGATGGACATGACATAGCAGATATAGCAGAGTATGATACAGGCGAGCTCGAGCTGATAATTCTTCATATCGGAGGCGGAGTTGAATCCCTGTGAGATACGATAGGCAGCACCTCCGACGATAATCAGGGAGTTTGCGATTCCGCAGCTTACCATGAATCGGATACTCTTATAGAGAACCAGAAGACTGGTCACGGGCAGGATATACGTGAATGCAATCGGTGATTCTGTCGTGCATAATACAAATGTATAGAAAATGCCATAGCCGATCACGAGGTTGAATTTGTATTGGTCAGTATCGAAGCCCTTCACACGAAGCAGAATCTCCCCGGTGATGACTGGCAGCCAGCAGAGCGCTAAAAAGATAATATAATAGGTAGTGCCACGTAGATGGTTCGCCACATCGGCACCATAGTTTGCAGAAAGCAATGCGGCGAAGATGATCCAGATCCGTCTGGCTCTCCGGTTCGCCTTTTCCTTAAAAACAGATTCGTCGTAATTCATAATTTTTCTCCTTCGTGGAATATATATCCGTGGCAATCTGTTGCTCATCAGTTTCATTCGTTTTTATAAGGTGCCTGTAAATACGTCTGTCGTAAACTTTATTATAGCATAGTATTGTTATAAATGTAATTACAGAAAATGTATTTCCTTCTGGGGTGAATGTGAAAGAATTGGTAAATAGGAAAGTACAGATGTGGTTGAACTTTTGCTGTATCCATGTTATAATAGAATATTATGAATTGAGGAAATATACGAATGAAAAAAATGGAAAACAGAGTATTAAAAGCAACGAATAAGATAGAAAAAAGCTGTGCCTTTGGTGCGATCCGCCAGGGGATGATTATGCTTATTCCCCTGCTTGTTGTTGGCTATGGCGCATTGATGATCATGAGTCTGCCGATAGCAGGCTATCAGGATTTTATTGCACATATCTGGTCAGGTCATGTTATGGATATGCTGCAATTTATATATCATGGTGTAAATGATATTTTTGCGGTTTTGCTTGCAGTGACGACGAGTGTCAGCTATGCGCTGATCAAATCCAGAAAGAAAAGTGGATTTGTGGAGACGGGGGATGCGATTGTACTGGCGGCTGTTACGCTTGCCAGTTTTGCCGGATGTGCAGGAATCCAATATGGGAGTTTTTCGATAAAGGCATTTAGCAATATGAATACATTCACTGCACTGTTTGTATCCCTTGGTGCAGGATTTTTGTATTTCAAATTAAAGGATATAAATTTTATGTCAGTGAGAAACAAGGAAATAGATACTGACAGTGGTTATATGCATGCAATCAATGGAATTGGCTGTACTTTGGGGATATTATTCGTGTTTAACTTGTTTCATCAGGTACTATATGTGACGAGCGGGGTAAATGGAGTACAGGAATTGTTTGAGCTTGGAGTAAATCGTCTGTTTGGTTCGATTGATAATAATTTCTGGTCTGGAATCTTAATCATTGTGGAGACACATGTATTTTGGTTTTTGGGGGTGCATGGAAACAATGTATTAGATGTTGTGATCAAACAGAATTTCTCAGATGTATCTGTTGGTATATTCAGCAAGTCTTTTCAGGATGTGTTCGTAATCATGGGGGGAACCGGCGTGATGATCTGCCTTGTAATCGCGGTTTTGCTGTTTGCGAAGACGAAGAGTCTGCGGAATGTTGCGGGTATGGCGGCACCGGCAGTTTTGTTTAATATCAGTGAGATTGCGTTGTTTGGAGTTCCGGTCATTTTGAATCCGATCTTTATTGTACCATTTTTGGTAGTTCCGATCCTGAATTTTCTGATTACATATGCGGCAATGTATTTTGGCATTGTTCCACATGTGGTAGCATCGGTGGAGTGGACAACGCCAGTTCTTCTGAGTGGATATCAGGCAACTGGTTCGTGGAAAGGAGTAGTGCTTCAGCTTATATGTATTGTGATCGGCGTGTTTGTATATCGTCCGTTTATCCGGATGTTTGAAATGCAGCGCCGGCAGCAGATGATACAGAATGTGAACCAATTGGTAGAAGAATACAAAAAGCAGGAAGAAAGTGGAGTTCTGTTCGCATTTACAAAACGGGAAGATGTATGTGGAAATACGGCACGGCTGCTGGCCGGCGAATTGAAGGAGGCAATTGAAAATCACAGTCTGTTTCTGATGTATCAGCCACAGGTGGACAAGAATGGGCATTGCTCTGGTGCGGAGGCTTTGATTCGGTGGAATCATCCCGTGTTTGGAAATATTTACCCACCACTTATCATTCAGCTTGCAAAAGAACTTGGAATTATGCATGCGCTTGATGCAACAATCTTAGATGAAGCGGCAGCGGCGAGAGCCAGACTGACTGATTATGTAGACGAAAGCTTTGATATCTCTGTCAATCTGACCAATGCGTCACTGCAGTGGGATGGATTGGTGGAAGCGGTGGAAAACAGCGTGAAGACACATGGAATTTCCTGTAGCCAGTTGTGTCTTGAAATCACTGAGCAGGACGCGATATCTTCGACAGAGGATGTGGTACATAAAATAGAAGAATTGAAAGCACACGGACACCGGTTTTTGATTGATGATTTTGGGATGGGGCATACCTCCCTGCTCTACTTGCAGACGGGTTTTTTTGCAGTCGTGAAACTGGATGGATCTTTGACGCGGAATGTGCTTGAAAACGAAACCAATGCGGAAATCATCGGTTCGATCACCAAGCTTGGGGAGTCGATTCATTTTACAACGATTGCAGAATGGGTGGAGTCAAAAGAACAGTTAGAGAAGCTGAAAGCATTGGGGTGTGATGTATTCCAGGGCGCTTATTACAGCCGGGCAATCGGGTATGAAGATCTGGTTGAATGGCTTATATCATACAGAGATTCATAATTGTCCGTTGCATTTGAGGCAGATATGAAGTAAGCTGTTGGATGAGTTATTATAGGAGATAATTGATAAGGAGGAACAACATATGAACCAGAAAGGAAACGTAGCGTCAGCTTTGGGATCTATATTGCTTGGAATTTTGCTGATTGTTATGAAAGGAAAAATTATTACCGCAGCCATTACGCTTCTGGCAGTATTTGTAATTGTTGGAGCCATTATGGATTTTGTGGCAGGGCTCGTAAATTATGGAATTATGAAGTCGGTTGCCGGAATCTGTATTTTGGTATTTGGCTGGGTATTTGCAAGTCTTGCATTCTATATTCTGGCAGCAGGAATCATTCTGATGGGACTGTTACAGATATCGTCAATCAAGAAAACGATGCCTGTAAATCTGACTGTGGGAGAACGGTTTCAGGAGTATTTTAAACCGGGACTGATGGTTGTTGCCGGAGCATGTCTGCTCTTTAATCAGAGTGGAACGATTGCGTGGGCATTTATTGCAACGGGTGTGCTGTTGGTAATAAATGGTATCATGACGTTGGTTGGCGCAAATAAAACCTATTAGGTATAGGTAATTGAACTATGAGTTTAACTGTAATGGTGAAATAAGTCTTGTATATCTAAACGGAATGCGTTATACTAACAACAGCTTCGGAAAATCAGAGTATTTTCTTGAATGAAACTAAATAGAACGAAGAAGGCAGATTGTGGACGAAGATAGACAGTTCTACAAGTCTGCCTATTTTTATCAAAAAATCTATTGTTTTTATTCAAGGAGGTATGTATGATGAATACAACAACTACAATCGATAAGGCAACAAATAACCAGAATGCATTTAATTATGCAGTTTATATGATGCTCGGCAGCTACTTCAAGCAGATGGAAGCTGTGTCCGAGTGTTATGTCCAGAAGCTGTATCTCTACTATGTGGAGAATAAGCGGGAGCGCCAGTACAGCTTTGAGGATATTGCAATCCGTTTTGTGGAGCGGGTTTTGCAGAAGCAACTGCCAGAGGAGATCTGGCAGGAGCGGGTGCTGGTATCGTTCTTTGCGAGGGACGGCAGGAACTATGTTGCCTTCCAGGGAGCCCGTTACACATTGGTTGTGCAAAACGACTACCGTGGAGCACGCACGAAGCTGCAGTATCAGCTGTATGAAGATACGCCTGCTATCGAGAGATAGCGGCGTGTGGAAAGGATAACAAGAATGTACCATATAATCGTAAATCCGACCTCATCTTCTGGAAAAGGAATGGATGCATGGAGGGAGATAAAAGACATATTAGACCGAAAAAACGTGGCGTATAAGGTGTATGTACTGCGGAAGCCGGGAGAAGCAACGATGGTTGCAGGGAAACTTACAGCAGGAAGGAACATGGCTTTAAACGAAACGGCTGTTATGGATCAAAGCAAGGAAGTGGTTCGGGAAAATGAGGAAGATATCAATATTTTAGTGATTGGCGGCGACGGAACATTAAATGAAGTCCTAAATGGGATTCAGGAATTTGATCATACGACGTTATCGTGTATTCAGACAGGATCCGGAAATGATTTCGCTAGAAATATGCATTTGGAAAAGAATGTGGAACGTGCAATTACGCATCTGCTTGAAAATCCGGAGGAAATTGCGCTTGATTATGGAGAAGTGACAACGAATCATCAGGGAAGCAGTGCAAAACGATTTTTAATTAGTTCTGGGGTTGGCTATGATGCAAATATCTGCGAAGAGGTCAGCCGGAGCCGACTGAAAACGGTGTTAAATAAGATTCATCTTGGTAAATTGGTGTATGTGATGATCGGCGTTAAGCAGATATTTGCAAAGAAAACGGTACGCGCAAAATTATACCTGGACGATGCGCCTGTGATGAAGCTTCCGGAGCTGTTCTTCGTCGTTGGGATGAATCATATGTATGAAGGTGGTGGAATCCCATTTTGCCCAAACGCAGATCCGACAGATGGAAGATTGGATGTCTGCCTTGTGAAAGGCATGTCAAGGCTGAAGCTTCTTCTTGCAGTTGGGCTTGTTTATTTCAAAAAACATTTGTTGTTTAAGGACATTACGAATCACAGGTGTAAGAAGATGCGTCTGGTGACGGAGACACCGCAGTGGATACATATGGATGGTGAGACGCCATACCAGGTAAGCGAGATTATCTGGGAGAACAAGGGCAAGCTGCGGTTTGTGCGGTAAATTCAGAATGTAAGAAATAAAATAAGATATGATACAAAGGCGTGAAGTTATAAATACGCACGCAGAAAAGGAGATCTACAATGGAATTTATATGTTACCCAAAATGTTCCACCTGCCAGAAGGCAAAGAAGTGGTTAGATGAAAATAAGATTGAGTATACCGAACGTCATATTGTAGAAGCGAATCCAACGGAGGAGGAGTTAAAGACGTGGTATGACAGGAGTGGGCTTCTGCTTAAGAAGTTTTTTAACACAAGTGGCATGCTCTATAAGGAAATGAAGTTAAAGGACAGGCTTCCAGAGATGAGCGAAGAGGAACAGATCAAGCTTCTTGCGACGAATGGTATGTTGGTGAAACGACCATTGGTTGTGGATGAAGAAAAGGTGCTGGTTGGCTTTAAGGAAGCGGAGTGGAAGGAAAAGTTGATATAGGTATAGATGTGTACTCCTCGCAAGGACAATGATGTTGTTGCGGGGAGTTTTTTATATAAGAGTAAAGATTTACTAGAAGATATTGTTTAGCATAGGATAGAAAATTCTTATAAGAATATTCATAATTGGAATAATGGATTGTATATATAAGAAGTATATGATAACATGCAAGAACAATAGAAATAAGAAATTACGCGATATATGAAAGGGGTGAAGGTATGGAGGGCGTAATGAAAAGGATAAAAGAAGAGCGAGTGAAAAGAGGGCTTAATCAGACAGCAATAGCTAGATATTTAAATATATCCCAATCAACATATTCCAAGATCGAAAAAGGATCTCAAAAGTTACTGGCTGAGGATCTTGTTAAGCTAGCATTTTTTTTTGATATGTCGATTGATGATTTTTGGAGATGACAGTATGAGTAATAAATTATAAGGAAAAGTTGGAGAAAGTAATGAAAAGAAAAAATGAATTTTTATATGAATTTATATATGAACAGCTAGCAAATGGTGTAAAACGTACATTTGTTCAAATTGATGAAATTGCTAAACAGAGATTAGGAGATTTATATAATCAAAAGCAATTAAGAAATTTACTGTATAATTTAGTATCAAAAAATGAACTTGGCCAAGATGGGAATGAATATTATTGTTTGTGTAAAAAGGAAATCGGAATAATATCAGAATATCTGCGAGAATTAGAAAATATATGTAGGAAAACGGAACGAAAATTAAAAAATCCATTTGAAAATTATCATGGTCAAGGTCTCCTAGAGGCAGAAAAACTTTATAGAATAAATAAAGAAGTTTTAAAATTGATCAAGTCATATGAGTAAAATTTAAAAGAATTCTAAGAAAAGCGGCGTTATAGCGCCGCTTATTTAGATGATTTTGATTGTTGGTTCTTTGAGCCGCATATGCTATAATTTGATAAGACTTTAACACGGAATGATTTCGAAGATATGGGGAGTACAGATCATGAACACAATTGACGAGTTAAAACATGGATTTGAAACTGCGTTTATAGATGCAAATATAACATCAAATTTGGCATATAAACCGCAATTTGTATCAAACAATTACAAAGAGGGAAAGAAAGTTCTTGCATCTATTGAGGAAGAACTTTTGGCGTGCGACTGTTTTCAAATTAGTGTTGCATTCATCACATTAAGTGGGATTGAACCGTTGCTCCAAACATTAAAAGAGTTAGAGAATAAACATGTTCCAGGGCAAATACTTACAACAAACTATCTTAATTTCACAGAACCAAAAGCTCTTAAAAAGTTGAATGAGTTTGAAAATATTACATTAAAAATGTATGATATAGATGATGCTCATGGCGGATTTCATACAAAAGGATATATTTTTAAGAAAGAAGAAATCTATCGAATCATCATAGGTAGTTCCAATATGACAAAGTCTGCGCTTACAGTGAATCGAGAATGGAACACAAAAGTGATTTCAACAGAGCAGGGGGAAATGGCCCAGGAGATTATTTCGGAATATGAGGCATTGTGGAATTCCGAATACGCAATTGAATTTGATGACTTTTATGAGAAGTACAAAGAGCAATATGAGATTATTAAGCAGCAGAAACAGATTGCGAAACAAGAACCTGTAACATCTCTTGAAAAATATAAATTACACCCAAATAAAATGCAGCTTGCATTCATATCCAATTTGAGACAAATTGTGGGTGCAGGACAGGAAAGGGCACTTTTGATTTCGGCGACAGGAACAGGAAAGACTTATGCATCGGCTTTTGCTATGCGGGAATTAGGATTTCGTAGAGTTTTATTTTTGGTACATCGAAGTCAATTAGCGAGACAGACAAAGAAAGCTTATCAAAATGTATTCTCAAAATCAGTATCAATGGGATTGGTTGGCACTGGGAATGCAGAATATGATAAAGATTATGTGTTTGCAACTGTGCAAACATTAAATAAGGATCAAAATCTTAAGAAGTATAGTCCGGATTCGTTTGATTGTATTATACTGGACGAGGCGCATCATTCATCAGCAAACACTTATCAGAAAATTATGCATTACTTTACACCGAAGTTATGGCTCGGTATGACAGCGACGCCAGATAAACGTGATGATGAGATTGAAGGAAGAAATATTTACGAGATATTTCATCATCAGATTGCGTATGAGATCCGTTTGCAGCAAGCAATGGAAGAAGATATGCTTTGTGCATTTCATTATTTTGGAATAAGTGATATTTCGACGTTGGATGAAAAACAACTTGCAAAGGCGAAGATTGGAGATCGAGATTTTAATAATTTAACTAGTGATGAACGTGTGCAACACATCGTAGAACAAGCGAATTTCTATGGCTATAGCGGAGAGCGTGTAAAAGGGCTTATATTCTGTAGTCGGATTGATGAGTCTGAGGAACTGTCAAATAAATTTAATCAAGTGATTAATCCAGAGACAGGGAAGCGATATAAAACACTTGCATTAAATGGAACAGCAACAGAGGAAGAACGGCAGCACGCATTTGAACGCCTTGCAATGAATGAAGGCGATTCGGAAGAAGAACCTCTTGATTATATTTTTTCGGTTGAAATTCTGAATGAAGGTGTGGATATTGTTGAGGTGAATCAGGTTATTATGCTTCGACCAACACAATCTCCAATTGTATTTATTCAGCAGCTGGGTAGAGGCCTTCGGAAGGCGGAAGGAAAAGAGTTTGTTGTAATCTTAGATTTTATTGGAAATTATAAGAACAACTTTATGATTCCTATTGCACTTTCTGGTGATCGAACATATAACGCGGATAATATTCGAAAATATGTTATTAGTGGCAATAATATAATACCAGGTGGTTCAACTGTTCATTTTGATGAAATAGCCAAACAGAAGATATTTGCTTCTATTGATAAGATTAAGGGGATAAGGTCAATAATAAAAGAGAGCTATTGTTCGTTAAAAAATCGGTTAGGTCGGGTACCGTATTTATTTGATTTTTATGAGAATGGTGAGATTGATCCCCTTGTAATTATTAAGGAATATAAGACTTACCAGAATTTTTTAGAATACATGGAAAAAGAGCTATATGTCGGGAAGGTAGCAGAAAAAGAAAAAATAATATTGGAATATTTGTCTAAGACAATATTAAGTGGGGTGCGTCCATATGAGCTGGAGATTCTGAGAAGGGAAATTCGTACAGGAAATTTGAATATTGGAGAATTCTGTAAGGATTTTGAAGAAAAATATCAGTTCTCGATTGATGAAAAGTCATTTTATAATGCGATAGATGTATTGCAAGGGCGATTTGTTGGGAAGGATGATGAATATAAAAAATATAGTGATATGGATTTGATTGTGTTAGCTGATGGTGATAACTCATTAAAAAAGAGTGCGTGTTTGTCGTATGAGTTTAGGAAGAGATTACGCCATTCGGAATTTTCTAAGCAGGTAGATGATATTATATCAGTGGGATTGAAACGATATTCTGACAAATATGCAACTGTGGATGGCACACCATTTGTCCTTTATGAGAAGTATTCTAGGCGAGATGTGAGTTTCTTGATGAATTGTGGAAAAGATTTATCGTCCACAATGTATGGAATGAAACGGATAGGTGAGGATGTTTTTATCTTTGTGACATATCATAAGGAAAAAGTGAGCGATGAGAAGACTTATGTTGATGGAAAACCAGATTATGCGGATGCGTTTGAGGATAATATGATATTTCGATGGGATACACAGATTGGTCGGGGTATAGAGAGTTCATATGTGAAAGATGTTTGTAATGCAAAGAGAAAGCATTTATTTGTGAAAAAAAGTGATGCAGAGACGAATTTCTATTATATGGGTCAATTTGATATTATGGAGAAGAAAGCTGCAAAGAAGAAGGACAATAAAGGCAAAGAACGCGATATAGTAAAGATTCGGACGAAGATGCATCATCCGGTTAGGGAGGACCTGCTTCGGTATTTGCAGAGCGATATATATACAGAGAAAGAATAAAGGAGAATGTATGAAAAAAGTGAGAGTTGTGGCAGCAGTTATACGCCACGAAGATAAAATATTTGCCACGCAACGTGGATACGGAGAGATGAAAGGCGGTTGGGAGTTCCCAGGAGGGAAGATTGAAGAGGGAGAGACCCCACAGCAGGCTTTGAAGCGAGAAATTGAAGAAGAGTTAGATTCTGAAATTCAGGTAGGAGATTTAATAGATACAATTGAGTATGATTATCCTTCTTTTCATCTGTCAATGGACTGCTTCTGGTGTGAAGTTCTGAAGGGAGATTTGGTATTAAAAGAGCATGAAGCCGCTAAATGGCTGGATAAGAATTCTCTTGATAGCGTAGCCTGGTTGCCTGCCGATATTACATTGATTGACAAAGTTAAGAAAGGACTATAACATACAATGAAACCAAAATCTCCACAAAGCATACAACTTTATAACATTATGCTTCGCCTTGGATACCCAGAGGAATTTGCAGACATTGTGACGAAGAATCTGAATACGGACTTTACGGCGACGCGGATGATGGGATATCTGTATCGGTATTCGAATCCAAGATTGGAGGATGTGGCGGATGAGATGCTGGCGATTCTGGATGATCGGAACCGAATCATGGAGAAGAAGGAACTGGAAGAAATCAATAAGAAGTGGAACGAATTTCTTCATACGGGTATACCGGATGAGGACGAATAAGAGGAGGACAAACAAATGCCATTTATCAATTCAAAAATTAGTGTAGCATTAACGGATGCACAGGAGCAGGAAATTAAGTCAAGACTGGGACAGGCAATCACAGCCATTCCGGGAAAGTCAGAGAGCTGGCTTATGGTTGGCTTTGAGCCAGAGTATAAGTTGTATTTCCGAGGATCAAAGGATCAGCCGATGGCGATGGTGGAGGTAAGTGTGTACGGAAGCGAGAATCCGTCCGCGTTCTCCAAGCTGACTGGCGAGATCTGCAAGATATTTGAGGATGTGCTTGGAATTGCACCGGATCATGTCTATGTGAAATATCAGGCGGTTGCAAACTGGGGCTGGAACGGCGGCAATTTCTAATTACAAAAGAACGAATAAAGGCGCTTTTGATTAAATATAAAAACGAAAGCGTCTTTATATTTTTATTTGGAAGATTCTGCAGAATGTCTGTTGCATATCCTTGGAAGATGATATAAGTTAGGGAAAATATCAGTAAAAGAGGAGTGTGACTGCTTATGCAGATAAAAACTGCAACAATGGAAGATTATGATATTGCATTTTCCTATTTTGAGAAGCTTTGGACATTTAACACATATGACTATGAAGAAACGAAAAAGGTATACGAGAAAGTGCTTGCAGATGCAAATAGTTTTGTGTTTTTTGCATTAGATGATGCAGGAAATTATCACGGATTGTGTCATGGAAGTTATTTTGAAACTTTTTGGATGACGGGATGTACCTGTTATGTGGCAAGTCTGATCACGAACAAAGAAGATCGTGGAAAAGGGTATGGAACATTTTTATTGGATTATTTAAAAGAAAAATCAAAAGAGAAAGATTGTAAAGCATTGATATTGGATTCCGGATTGCCACGCGTGGAGGCACATGGCTTTTACGAACATTATGGATTTGCAAAAAATTGCTATGGATTTCAGCTTGTTTTGTAGTCTGATGCAGACAAAGGCATAAAACCAAACAGATCTGTCAATAATACCATTGCGATAAAAATAAGACAAAATAAAGGAGTCAAAGCAATGGAATTAAAAGAGAAAGAACGTACCCTGATTCAGGATTTGCAGACACAGGAGCAGAGCTGCGTGGAAAAGTATGGGAAATACGCAGCACAGGCGAAAGATCCAGAGCTGAAAAGTCTGTTTGAGACGATTCAGAAGGAAGAACAGAAGCATTACGATACGTTGCAGCAGGTGTTAGATGGTTCTGTTCCGGCGTGCGATTGCAACGATACGCAGGGAAAAGACTACGAGCCGAAGGTAACGTATGGTACATTGGATAATTCCGAGGATAAAAAGCATGATGCATTTCTGGCGACGGATTGTATCGGAACGGAGAAGCTGGTGTCCGGTGAATATAATACCGATGTGTTTGCATTTGCGAATACCGCACTTCGGAAACTGTTGGCCGATATCCAGATTGAAGAGCAGAACCATGCGGAGATGATCTACAAATATAAAACTGCAAATGGAATGGCATAAGCTATTATAAAACAGAAAACGGATGGTTGACATTGTGCAATCATCCGTTTTCTGTGCAATAAGCTGTCATACAGAAATTGTGCTTGCACAGACTTCTATAAGAGGATCAATGTTCATCAAGCTGATAGGCGGGATGACAATGTTTGTATATCGAGTAGGTGTCAGCCTGCTCGGTTCATTTAGAATGCCACTTTCATTGCGAGTGCAATCACACATAGAATGATTGCGATTGGCACATACAGGTATCGCCCAAGGAAATACCACAGCTTTCCGCGTGGTTTCCTGCCGCCTTCATTGATCGCTGCAAATAAATCTTTTTTCTTCATAATCCAGAACCAGGAGATTGCACCAAGCGTTGCACCGATTGGGATGATGTAGATGGAGACGAGATCCATCCATGTACCCCAGCGTGTGATGGCTTCCATGCCGATTCCGGCACCAAGGCAGATCACGCAGATAATGCCGAGTGCGACGGTACGACGCAGCTTCGGGAAGCGGTGCAGAAGGGATTCAGCAACGGCTTCGAACATGTTCTGCAGGGAACTTACACCGGCGAAGATCATTGCTGCATACAGGATGATCGCAAAGATCTGTCCAAACGGAATATCCTGCAGGATTGATGGCAATGTGATAAAGAGCAGGCTTGGCCCTGCGTCCACACTGACATTGTAGGAGAAGCATGCCGGGATGATCACAAGCGCGGCAACCAAAGCTGCAATTGTATCGAAGATTGCGGTATGTCTCGACACTGCGATGACGTCTTCTTTCCGGTCTAAGTAGGATCCATATGCGATCATTCCACTTCCGGTTACGGACAGGGAGAAGAACGCCTGCCCCATGGCAGTGATCCAGACAGTCGGATCTTTCAAAGCTTCCCATCTTGGGATAAACATGAATTCATACCCGCTTGCTGAACCTGGCAGCAGGGCTACGCGTACTGCAAGTACGATGAAGATCAGGAAAAAGAGCGGCATCATGATCTTGTTGCTCTTCTCGATACTGCTGGCACCGAGCAACAGTGTAAGCAAAGTGCCAATGATGACAATAATATGGAATGGTACAACCGAGAAATCCGTCATGGAGAACGATTCGAACCATTCGGAAGTGTTGACCTGCATCAATAGCCCGGAAGCAGAGTCAACAAATGCTTTTAATACATAGGCAACGATGATTGAATAGCCAATTGCGATGCACAGGGAACCTGCAAGTGGCAGCCAGCCTAGTGCGCGCCCGGCAGGCGCGATTTTTTCATTTCGTGAACGCCATGCATTTTCATAGGAACCGAGCGTTCCAGTGTGCGACCAGCGTCCGATCGCAAACTCCGCCGGAAGTCCAACGTAGCTGAACAAAAATATAAATAGTAAATAGATGAGAAGAAAGGCACCACCGCCATTGCTTCCCATTTTATTTGGAAATCCCCAGACATTTGCCATGCCGACTGCGGAACCGACCGATGCAAGAATAAATCCCCAGCGGCTTTTGAACGATGTTCGAGTTTGTTCTTTTTTCATAAATGTACCATACCTGTCTAATTTAGTTTGTAGTTTATCTATTCTACCATAAAAGCATGCAATCGATCAATGTGGGTTGGGGAGAAAATGTGAAATGGCGCAAAACTCCCCAACCGGAAGCTTTTGAGAAGCAAGCAGGTTGGGGAGAAAGTAGCGGAAAGGGGAAAACTCTCCAATAAATGAAGCACGCTGCCGCGTGGTAACATGAAATCACATAAAAATCGACTGGCACAGTTCCCGCTTACTGTTCTTGCAGATCATGTAGCTGTTGATGATCGGTGTTTCCAAGTCCAGCAGTGGAATGACGCGGAGCTTGCCCGCCTCCAAGAATGGTCGAGCCGTATCCGCAGGCAGGAACGTATAGCTTTCCGAGCCAAGCAAAAAAGGAATGATCTTGGAACAGTCATCAATTTCCAGAGAAAATTGATGATAGCGCGGAAATAAGTTTCGGATGAACTGTCCGACATCCTGCAGGGCAAAATTGCACATCAGATAATTCTCGGCAATCAACGCCTGCTTCGTGATACCGCGCGCATACATCGTATTATAATAATCGGTCACTAAAATCATCTTATCCTGCTTGTAAACCTCGCAGTGATAGGATGATTTTTTCATAGGAAGATAGGTGAAGATCACATCGAAGATATCGTTTTGCAGCTGATCCATCAGCAGATTGGAAAGACCAATCGTGATCTTCAGGGCGTCGTTTGGAAATTGTCTTCGATGTTCCAAGATGATCGGTGCCAGATGTCCTTCGTAGATGGAATCGGAGCAGCCGATGCGCAGATGGTTTTCGTATTTGTGTAAGGAACTGATTTCGGAGAGTGATGCATTCGTCAGTGTGATGACCTTCTCCGCATAGTCCTTGAACTGCTCGCCTTCCACGGTCAGCTCCACGCTGCGGTTGTTGCGCGTGAAAAGCGCGATATTCAGCTCTTTTTCCAACTCGTGAATGCGGTTTGTCACGGTAGACTGGGCGACAAAAAGCTGCGCGGCGGTGCGTGTGTAGTTTTTCGTATTGGCAAGTGTCAGAAATGTATTCAATGCTTCGATATCCATAAAAACCTCCTATTATTCGTAAATTCGATTATTACTATCAAAATTATCTATTTTACATATAATATAGCATGTGTTTATAATGAGTGCAACAAAATTGGATGAAACATCCGAAGGATGGAGGACGGCATATGCAGGAAATCAGACTAAGCAACAAGACGAATAAATTGGAATTAGACCCATACAGCTATCAGTTACAGGACGTGGAATCACCGGAGCTTTTCCGCGAGATGTTCCCGTATACGGAGACGCCGAAGATTGCATTTAACTATCGCCGGGTGCCTGAAAATATGCCGGAGGATATCTTCATCACGGATACGACATTTCGTGACGGACAGCAGTCGCGCGCGCCGTACACGATGGAGCAGATGGTACACATATATAAACTCCTGCATGAGCTCGGCGGACCAAACGGCATGATCCGTCAGACCGAGTTCTTTGTGTATTCGGAGAAGGACCGCAAGGCACTTGAGAAATGCATGGAGTTAGGTTATGAGTTTCCGGAGATCACGACATGGATTCGTGCGAACAAGAAAGATTTCGAGATGGTGAAATCCATTGGAGTCAAGGAGACGGGCGTGCTTGTGAGCTGTTCGGATTACCATATCTTTCACAAGATGGGGCTGACAAGAAAGCAGGCATTAGACAAGTACCTTGGGATCGTGTCAGACTGTATCGAAGCAGGACTTCGCCCAAGATGCCATTTTGAGGATATTACACGTGCGGATTTCTATGGATTTGTCGTTCCGTTTGCAAACCGTCTGATGGAAATGTCCGAGCAAAGCGGCGTGCCGATCAAGATCCGCGCCTGTGACACGATGGGATTTGGCGTGCCGTATCCGGGCGCATCTTTACCACGAAGCGTGTCCGGTATCATCTATGGATTGCAGCATTATTCCGGTGTGCCATCCGAGATGCTGGAGTGGCATGGTCATAACGATTTTTACAAAGGTGTTGTAAATGCGACGACTGCCTGGATGTATGGTGCAAGTGCTGTCAACTGTTCGTTGCTCGGCATCGGGGAACGTACCGGAAATGTACCGCTCGAAGCGATGGTATTTGAATATGCATCCCTGCGCGGACACTTAAATGGGATGAATACGAAAGTGATCACAGAGATTGCGGACTATATCAGCAAAGAAACCGGTTATGAGATTCCACCGATGACACCGTTTGTCGGCGAGAACTTCAACCTGACAAGAGCGGGTATCCATGCCGATGGTATGCTCAAAAATCATGAGATTTACAATATCTTCGACACCGACACGCTGCTCGACCGCCCACCAAAGGTATCAGTAAACTCCACATCCGGCATCGCCGGTGTCGGCTACTGGATCAACCAGTACCGCAAGAAGAAGGGCATGTCGCCAGTCGATAAAAAATCGCCCCTCGTGCGCCGTGTGTACGACTGGGTACAGGAGCAGTACGACGAGGGACGAATTACAATTATCAGTGATGCAGAACTCACACGACAGACCGAGCTTGCGATGGAAGCAGAATAGTGAATCTACGAATCATTACCCAATCCCACCCAGTGCGATACCAAGGATCAGCACAAGGATACAGATCGGGCAGTACAGATATTTACAGACAGGTACATACTTGTCTGTAAATTTTTTGTCGCGGCCAAGGTTGACCTGCTCTTCGACATAGTTCTTACCGTATACCCAGAAGAACATGATACCGGCGAGACCTGCACCAAGCGGGCAGATGTAGATGGACAGAACATCCATCCAGTCGGATACGATTCCCTGAATACAGATGGACACGATCACACCGATCACACCGATGACTAGACAGGAAAGTTTGCGGTTTAAATGAAGCTTCTCCTGTACCGTTGCGATTGGTGCTTCGTATAAGTTAAGCAGAGACGAAAGTCCTGCGAAGAAGACTGCCACGAAGAAGATGATCGCCACGATGTGTCCGCCTGGCATAGACTTAAATAAGCTAGGAAGGAAGATAAACATCAGTCCGGGACCTCCCTGGTCAAGCTGTGCACCGGTTGTCGCCATCGCCGGGATAATAACAAGTGCTGCAAGCATCGCGGCGATGGTATCGAATAAGGCAACACGACCAGCGGAAGCAGGAATATCCTCGTTGTCCGGCAGATACGAACCATAGATTAACGTTCCGTTTCCGGCAACAGACAGGGAGAAAAATGCCTGCCCCAAAGCGAAGATCCATGTCTCCGGCTTTGCCAGAGCAGAAGGCTCGACGCGGAAGATATACTTATAGCCGTCGATGGCGCCCGGCTGGCATGCGGTGTAGATTGCAAGGATCAAAAACAACAGGAAGAACACCGGCATCATGATCTTATTTGCCTTCTCGATACCATTTCCGACACCGAACATCAGGATTATAACAGCAACTACAAGTGCGATGATCTGCCACAGATTGTTGCCGAAGGCAGAAGTCATTCCACCAAACGATGCGGCGAAGGAATCGATACTATTCGGGGCAAGTGTGCTTCCGGTAAATGTTCCGATCATGTATTTCAGAATCCATCCCATGACAACGGTATACCCAATCGCCATCGCAAGAGAACCAAGCACCGGGATAAAACCAAGTGTTTCGCCGACCTTACGTCTGTCGCGGGATTCACAGGCGGCACCAAAGGCATCGATCGGACCGGATCGTGTGCCTCGTCCGAAGCTCATTTCCCCGATGACACCGGTCGATGCAATCAAAACGACAAAGATAAAGTATGGGATCAGATACGATCCGCCACCATAGAGGGATACACGTGTCGGGAACATCCAGATATTGCCCATGCCGACGGCAGAGCCGATGCAGGCGAGGATGAAACCGAGACGGTTAGTAAAAGATTCACGTTTGCTCATATAATTTCTCTCTCTCTGAATATTTTGAAAATTATTCCGCACGAACTATGCAGAAAATGAAAAATCTAAAATCTACTATACAGTATAACTGCCAAAATGTAAAATGAATAATAAAAAACGCACGGAAAGGCGGTTGTTTTTTGACGGATTCTATACTAATATACATAATAAATTAAAATGTTTTTTTGATGGGAGATAAATATGAGAATCGGGAAAATAGAGCTTATGCGTTTTCTGGGGGCTGTGCTGATCATGAATGCACATTTTGGCTATCAGGACCGACCATTTCAACTAAGCTGGTTTTTTGTAGAGTTCTTTTATATAATAACCGGATATTTTACAATGAGACATTTCGAGAAACAGGAACCACAGGAACACTTTGAAGCTGTGAAAATAGCGGTTGAGTATACGGGAAAGAAGTTTGTACAGTTTCTCCCGTATACTACGGGAGCGATATTGATTACATATATTGCTATGAATTGGCATTATATAGGAGAAGGTGCATTTGGAAACTTCATACGGTCATTTGAAAATATGCCGTTTGAGATGCTATATCTGTCTGAGGCTGCACCGGAGGGATCGTTGTTGTTTACAATGTGGTTTTTATCAGCGATGTGTCTGGTATTCCCGTTTTTCTGCCTGTTGTTGATGATGCGGAATCGCCGGTTATCTGGCATGATTTGTTTTTATGTAGCACTTTTTTATTATCTTCATACATATGATTATGGTGCACATGAGTTTCCAAATCGGTTGGTACGAACATTTGCGGGTCTGTGTCTGGGCGCGACTATAGCGTTGTTGGCGGATTGGTTAAGAGGGATTTCATTAAATCGAACATGCAGGGTGTGGCTGTCAGTGCTGGAAGTAATCACATATGTGTTTCCAATTGTGACCTGTTACCCGCATTTTAAGTTTCTGCGTGGAAATCTGTTGTGCTTTGTGGTAAGTGTGACGATTATATTTTCCGGTCAGAGCATGGTGCCGGATATGTCCTGTCGATTTTTCTCATGCCTGGGCAGGCTTAGTATGCCGTTATATGTATGGCATATAGCAGTGTTGAGAGTAATTGAGAGATTCTTCCCTGATGTTGATATGTTGACAAAGGTGCTTGGCTTTTGGCTTGGTACGTTTGCTTTGGCAATAGGAAATATGTATCTGGTTGGATTCGTAAAACATCGTTTAAGAAAAGATAAGGAATGTACTATGAACTAAGAAAGAGGTGCAAGACATGACAGAACAGGAAAAGATGCTGGCAGGTAAGATCTACGATCCATCGGATGAGACGTTACTTGCCATCCGTACAAAGGCACATAAGCTGTGTCAGACCTATAACCAGACCGCAGACACCGAGGAGAAAGCGCGGGAGCAGATGCTGCGTGACCTGATCCCTGATTGCGCGAAGGGCGTGTATCTGCAGGGACCGATCTATTTTGACTATGGGGAATTTACGACAATCGGCGAAAATACGTTTGCAAACTTTAATTTCACGGTGTTAGATACCTGCCCGGTGCATATTGGAAATAACGTGTTCATCGGACCGAATGTATCGCTGGTGACACCGATGCATCCGTTTCGTTATCAGGAGCGTAACATCAAGTTCAAGCCAGATGGTACGGCATACGATGATGAGTACGCAAAGCCAATTACGATCGGAGATAACTGCTGGCTTGCAAGCAATGTCGTTGTGACCGGTGGTGTGACGATCGGCGAAGGCTGTGTGATCGGTGCAGGCAGTGTGGTGACAAAGGATATTCCGCCACATTCCCTGGCGGTTGGAAATCCGTGTAAGGTAATCCGGCAGATCACGGAGGCAGATTCCATTCGAAATCGGGAAGATTTGTGGTAGATGAAAAAAGAGGGCAGCTTACCCTCTTTTTTGATATCTGACTTGCAGCCGCTTATAGCTGCTTTTTTAATTGCTTGATTTCTTCCTGAAGAAATCGGTTCGTCTGTTCTACGCTGCACACATATCCGTATTCTGGCAGCGTCTGGATGAAGTCCATGATACTGCTGCAAAGTGTGTGCTCTTCCAGTGGAAGAATCATGGAATTCCCATCGTTTCGTACCAGCATCAGGAACGTCATGGATGGCGGTGTAAACGCGATGGAAATATTCAGAGACGTATGTATTTTGGAAGGATCTAATAGCAGAAAATGATAGTCTGTATCATTTTGGTTTGCCTCTATAAATTTGCGGAGAATATAAATACGGTCTTCGATATCAAAGCGGGCAGCGAGCGTATCCGGGAAATTCACATTTTTTCCTTCCGCGGTAAATAATTTTAAGCCTTCCAGCGTGAAGAGAATCGTATGGCTTTCCTTCGTAAGCTGACCGATCCGTTCTAATAATTTGGCGCGGATGACATCCTTGTAAGGGGATTCCAACATGTATTTGTCAATCATTTCCGGCGTGAGATATTTCTCGATGGTGGGCTGGATATTCAGGCAGATTGGATAGTTTAATGCCGGATCTACTCCATTTAATACATTTAACAGGTCAAGTGGTGTCTGCGCACCAGAGGTCAGGATATTTGACCGGGCAAGAAGCTGCTCGTAGTTGTGCAGATAATACTCGTGAATTGCTTTGTCGCTCAATATCAAGGCTGTCTCATAGGTTGGGGACAGCAGGATGACGTGTGTATTCGTGATGACATAATATGGGAACGCGGTTGCCTGTTGTTTAAAACGATTTCGCGCAGAGTAATAATAGTGCACTTCAAATGTGCCAGGAAATGCGGCAAATGATGGCAGCAGATTCTTCAAAATCTGAATGTTGTGTATATTATCATAGTTTTCGCCGTCCATCTGCGTTTTCTGATATTCGATTAAGTGCTTCACATGCAACGGCTGAAAGGTTGGATGATACAGTGGTTTGAAGAAGATAGACGCGTATGGGTGACTCATATCAGCAAATGTATATATAAATGGATGATCTTCGGTTGTCACATTTTTCAGGGCGACAGAATAGATTGCGTTTACAATCTGATAGGTGCCTTGAATCAACATACAGTTCGACCAGGTATCGACATTTGATACAATCAAATCATAAGGGGAATCGTCTGTCTGGTAGAGCGTCGATGTGGACATTTCCAAAATACGCTTGATTTCCATATGTGTCTGGAAACGCTCGGGTCCAATCTGATTGATCAAAAAAGCCTGTTCTAATTCTTCCTTGTCAATCGGCGAAAGTGCGAAAAACGGAAGAAGCTTTTCGTAGATTTCTTTTGTGATTTTTCTTTGCCCGGATAAGATTTTCTGAAGTGTTGTACGATTGAGGCCGCTTTGCTGAGAGATAGAATATACCGTATATCCGTTTGATTCGATGTAGTGCTTGATCAAAGCCTGTATTGTATCCATAATTTTCCTCACTATACTTTAATGCTATGTATATTTTAAAACACAACTATATAAAATGCTATCGCTAAAAATTACAAAAACCGTCACATTTTTTGTCACATATTGAAAATGCATATTTTTTTCTTATAATTGGAACTGTATTGGCAAGGTAGACGGAGAAAAGGGGAGAATGTAATACGTGTTTGTGACAATGATTATATAAACTCCTTGCACATATCGGAAAAGTCTGCGTAATTGCAGACTTTTTTGCTTTGTCAATAAAAAATAACAAAGGGGGCTTTATATGAGAGCAATGAAATGTTGGAAACGGCTGACTGCATTTTTGTTGTCATTCGTCATGGTGCTTGGATTGGTTCTGACAAATGGAATCACCTCCGAAGCAGCGAGGAAAGAAACTGCATGGACAGAAGACGGGGAAATCGAAGTAACTGTTCCAAGTGTTATGTACAAGACACATGTGCAGTCATTTGGATGGGAGAAAAGCTGGAAGAAGGACGGACAATCTTCCGGTACGTTTGGAAAGGCAAAACGTCTGGAAGCCATTCAGATTCATGTAGACGGTGGTTATGGTATTGGAATTGAATACCGTACGCACGTGCAGAGCATTGGCTGGCAGGGCTGGAAGCATGATGGACAGTTATCCGGCACAAGTGGACAGTCAAAACGTCTGGAGGCAATTCAGATTCGTCTGACTGGTAATAATGCAGATTTATATGATGTATATTATCGTGTACATGCACAGACCTATGGCTGGATGGGCTGGGTAAAAAATGGAGAGCCAGCAGGTACAGCAGGACAGGCGAAGCGTCTGGAGGCAATCCAGATTATTATAGTTCAGAAATGGGAATCTCCAGTCTACATGTACAATGCAAGCGGAGAGTCATTAAAGGGTTCTGAAAGCTGTGGATTTGTCGGAACAGCAAAGACAAATACATCCGATGCAAATGGTGTGGTAACATACAAAACGCATGTGCAGAGTTATGGAAACCAGAACTGGGTAAGCGATGGCAGTATTGCCGGAACAAGCGGAGAGGCGAAGCGTCTGGAAGCCATCTATATCAAGTTAAATGCATCGAAGCTTGGCTATACCGGAGGTATCCGTTATAAGACACACGTGCAGTCATTTGGCTGGGAGAAAGAATGGAAAAAGGATGGTCAGATGTCTGGAACGAGTGGAAAGGCAAAACGTCTGGAAGCCATTCGAATTGAGTTGACCGGCACGATTTCTTCTTATTATGATGTATATTATCGTGTACATGCGCAGTCATACGGCTGGATGGGCTGGGCAAAGAACGGAGAGACTGCAGGTACAGCAGGACTTGGAAAACGATTAGAAGCAATCCAGATCTGTCTGGTAGAAAAGGGTAGCGATGCTCCAAATGCATTGCCGGCAGCTTCCAATGCCAAGGCTTATCAGGGAACACCGGAGCCAGTAGATAATAGTATCATTTATGTATATTCATGGAACACAGAGCTGGGAGACCGGTTGCAGTATTTTAAGGACAAATACCCACAGTATGCAGACAAAGTAAAATATGAAAATCTGGGACTTGGCGGAACAAGCGACGAATACAAGAAAGAAATCGAAGCTGCATATCAGAAGGGCGGTCAGAAGGTTCCTTCGATAGTAGCCATTGACGAGGATGTGTCAAAACATTTTATGTCTTCGGATATGTTTGTGAGTATGGACAGCATTGGTATTACAAAGAAGGATTATAGCAATGAATTCCAGTACACCATTGATTATGCAACCGTAAATGGCAAGTTAAAAGGACTTTGCTGGCAGGCAACACCGGGATGTTTTGTCTATCGTACAGATATTGCACAGAAGGTGCTTGGAACTTCTGATCCGGTAAAGGTACAGACATATGTAAAGGATTGGGATGCCTTTATGCAGACTGCAGAAAAGATGAAGCAGGCAGGCTATAAGATGGTATCCGGACCAAAGGAAATCCAGAATGCGGCATTGGCAGATCGAAAGAGTGCATGGGTAAATGATGGTACTGTTACGATTGATCCGGCTGTTGACAAATATTTAGAGCTGGCAATGCAATTGATCGACAATGGTTATACAAACAAGAATGATCCTTGGACTGATGGCTGGGGAAGTGATTTCACAGGGGATGTATTTGGCTATTTCGGATGCCCATGGTTTGTATACTGGTCAATCAACGATGAGGAAAGTGGTTCCGCTACAGCAGGAAAGAGAAATATCTGTGCAGGTCCTTCCGCTTATAATTGGGGTGGTACATATCTTTCTGTAACGGATAAGTGTCCAAACAAAGAGCTTGCAGCGCTTGTATTAAAGACACTTTGCTGCGATACCGATGTGATGTATAAGATTCAGGACGAGACCTTGGATTTTGTAAACAACAAGGCAGTCGTTCAGAAGATGATTGCGAATGGAAAGGGTGCAACTCCGATTTTGGGAGGCGCAAATCCATTGCAGACATGGTATAATGTAGCAGTCAAGGTTGATGGATCAAAGGCAACACAGTACGATTCGGTAATTGATGGATATCTGTATACAGTTATCGATGGATGTGAGGGTGGACACCACGAGTCGAAGGATGATATGAAATCAATGTTGAAAGCGATGATTAAAGAGGGATATCCAAATTTAACAGTGAAATAAAGAACGTTGTTTTTGACGATAAGGAGCACAGGTATTGCTTGTGCTCCTTCTTTTTTGTAAATAGAATGTAAAAAATAACAAAGTTATTGCAAAATAAATTTCATGTGATATACTAAATATAGTTTCTGGCTATATAGTTTTAATAACCGTGGAAACGCAGGATAAAAAAGGAGGATTTAAAGGGATGAGAGGCAAAAAATGTTGGAAAAGGGTGACAGCCGTCCTGATGGCATTCATGATGCTGGTCGGACTTGTAATGACAAACGGCATTACATCGGAAGCATACTGGTATAACAGTGAGGGTGAGCGTTATCCGAATGTTGGGTATAGAACCCATGTACAGTCAAAAGGCTGGGAGAGAACATTGACTTTGAACGGAAGAACATCCGGAACAGTCGGAGCAGGAAAACGTCTGGAAGCAATCCAGATCATTGTAGAGCCAGGGTATGGTGTTGGCGTTGAGTACCGTACACATATTCAGTCAAAGGGCTGGGAGAAAACATGGAAAAAAGATGGCGAAACATCTGGTACAAGTGGAGAGGCAAAACGTCTGGAGGCAATTCAGATCCGCCTGACTGGTACAAACAAGAACAAGTATGACATTTATTATCGTGTACAGGCACAGACTTATGGCTGGCTTGGCTGGGTAAAGAATGGTGCTTATGCAGGAACTGCAGGACAGGCAAAGAGACTGGAAGCAATCCAGATTATCATTATGCCAAAGACAGATTATCCAACGGATTACGAGGGCTTTGATGGAACGATCGGTGGTGGATTCGTAGATATGGGTAAGAACCCGACAACCGATGGTTCAGGTGCAGTTTCTTACATGACACATGTACAGTCATATGGTAACCAGAAATGGGTAAGTGATGGTTCTATCTCCGGAACAAGCGGAGAGGGAAAGAGACTCGAAGCAATCTCGATCAAGGTAAACAATGCACAGTTGAATAATATCAGCGGTGGTATTGCATATACAACGCATGTACAGACTTATGGCTGGTCACAGGGCTGGAAGTATAATGGAGCAGCATCTGGAACAAGAGGAGAAGGAAAGCGTTTGGAGGCAATCCGTATTCAGTTAACAGGCCAGCTGGCACAGTACTATGATGTATATTATCGTGTACACGCACAGACTTATGGCTGGCTCGGCTGGGCAAAAAATGGCTCAATTGCAGGTACATCCGGTTTAGCAAAGAGACTGGAAGCAATTCAGATCGTGATTATTCCAAAGGGTGAGCATGCTCCAAACCCATTGCCGGCAGCACCGGGTGCAGCAGCATATGTGCATTAATCGGAATACATAACAGAAGATTGGAAGAGACATTATGAGTGATCATAATGTCTCTTTTTTTATGCACAATTCCTCATTTGGTTGATAAACAATAAAAAGTTATCGAAAAACAATAAAAATATATTGACATTCAATAATGAATCGTGTAAAGTGTAGAAAGGTTAAGAAATAAAACGCGCAGTTTAGAAAAGATGTGGGAGGACATATAGGTATGAAAGAAAATAAAATTGCCGGCGCGACGAAGGTCCTGCTGGATATCATGTATTTTGTTGGAATGGTTGTGACGCTGACTTTGCCGGTAGCGTTCAAATGGTATGGAACCGTGATTAATCCGTTTTTCGGAGAATATTATATCTGGATGGTGCTGATCTTCATGACGGCAGGTGTGTTCGCAGTGCTGATTCTAAGAGAGCTTCGGAAGATGTTTCGGACGGTGCTTGCGGATGACTGCTTCGTGAAGGAAAATGTGAAGAGCCTGAACCGGATGGGCATATACAGCTTCGCAATCATGGCGGTGATGCTTTGCAGGATTCCACTTTACTTCACGCCAGCTGTATTTATCATTGTTGTAGTATTTTTGATCGCAGGTCTTTTCTCCCGCGTGCTTGCCATCGTGTTTGACAAAGCAGTGCAGTACAAGGAAGAAAATGATTTTACGATTTAGGGGCGTTACTATATAAGAAAAGGCGGTGGTGATATGGCGATAAAGGTGAATCTGGATGTGCTGATGGCACAGAAGAAAAAGGGGCTGACAGAGCTTGCGAAGGAAGTTGATATTACGCTTGCGAATCTGTCGATTTTGAAGAATAACAAGGCGAAGGCGGTGCGGTTTTCCACATTGGAATCGATCTGTAAGGCACTCGACTGCCAGCCGGGAGATATATTGATCTATGAGGATGAAGAGGATAACGACGAATAAGATAGAACGTATCTGGAAAGGAGCGTTTTCAATATGGGAAATGAACAAAAACAAGAAAATTTGAACAATCAGAATATACAGGAACAAGAGCCAAAACAGATGATGCCATATGTAGATAATCAGGATATGAAGGAACGGGCAACCCGGTTTGGAACGGGTGGATTTGCGGCAATCATATACGCGGTTGTGACAACCATCTGCCTGTATAAAAATGCATATGGTATTATGACGGTTTTATTTGCCGCAGCAACGATTGGCTTCTTATATTACGTCTGTTCGCACGCACCGCAGAGTAAGGCGTACGATAACCGCGAGGATAAGACGTCGAATCCGCATACGATGATCTACTATATAGGAATTTTGCTGCTTGGCGTGTCAACGTTCCTGACTGCAGACCGATTCCTGATTACATGTAATTACATAGGAATTTACCTGCTTTCGATGACCGTGTTTTTTACCTGCTTTTGCGATGCGGACAAATGGGGTGTCGGGAAATACATCCGTGCCGTGCTCGGTGCAGTGTTCTCGCCGCTTGGGTATCTGTTCCGCGGGTTCAGTGACTGCTACGTGTATGTGAAGCTTCAGGAAAAGAAAAAATCCAAGGCAATCTATGTGCTGGTTGGTGTGCTGATTGCACTGCCATTTCTGGTTTTAATGTTGATCGTGCTGTCCGAGGCTGATGCCATCTTCAAATACATTGTCGACCGGAGTATTGGAAATCTGCAGTTATCCGGGAATCTGGCAGGCTTCGTGATGATGCTCGTTGCGGTATTTGTCATCGTATATGGAATCTTCTGCAAGATGGTGATACAGCCGCCGAAGATCGACTGTGAAGAAAAGCGGATGGTGGAGCCGATGATCGGTATTACGTTCTGTGGTCTGCTGACTGCATTATATGCAGTGTTCGCAATCATTCAGATCCTGTCGCCATTTCTTGGAAAGCAGATGCTGCCAGCCGGGTATTCGTATTCGGAATATGCGAGACAGGGATTCTTCCAGTTGCTTTTTGTTGCGGCTGTAAATTTGGTAATTGTTCTGGTTTGCAACCGTGCATTTGCAGAAAGCCGGGTGCTTCGGACGATTCTTACGATCATGTGTGGCTGTACCTATGTGATGATCGGCTCTTCGGCAGTGCGGATGTTGATGTACATTCGGGCATATCATCTGACGTATCTGCGTGTGCTGGTGCTGTTTGGACTGCTGGTATTGGTTGTGCTTTTCACTGGCACGATCATCTATCTGTATAAGAATACATTCCCACTGATGAAATATATGATCGTTGCATGTGGCGGTTTGTATATCGCGTTTGCGTTGTCACATCCGGATACGTATATCGCGCGTTATAATCTTGCGTGTGCACGTGCGGATGTGCAGACATGGATGGCGGAGGATGTCGATACGGACGATATGGAGATCCGGCTGATCGACCTGATGCAATATGATCTGCAGGCTGGCTCGGCGGATCGGACGCCTGCGGTGTTTGAGTTTTTGGAGTGGGCACAGGCACGTGGAATCTGGACCGATGAGAACGATGATGAGGCGCAGAGCCTGCTTACCTATCATAGTAATCTATGTACGAGCCGACGGGGTATCCGGACCTTTAATGTGAGCACGTATCGTGGAAAAACGGCACTGGAGAATTACCTGGAAAATTAAAATATGACAGACAGCTATCAGTTAGCGAATCTGGCTGGTATGTGTTGCAGGAGGAAACAGATAGATGGAAGGAAGATTGATTGGCGTCGGAGTCGGCCCGGGAGATCCGGAGCTTCTGACGCTGGCAGCGGTGCGTGCGATCCGGGAGAGTGACTGCATCTTACTGCCAAATGAGAAGAAAGAAGAATGTTATGCTTATAAGATCGTGCGGCAGGTCGTACCGGAGATCGAAGAAAAGGAGATCTGCCCGATGCAGTTTCCGATGACGAAGGATGCGGATGTGCTTCGTGCGGCACAGGATCGCTGCTTTGCCGAGGTGCAGGCACGGATGCGGCAGGGAAAGACGCTTGTATTTCTTACGATCGGTGATCCAAGTGTGTACTCGACCTATCATTATATTCACCGGCGAGTGCTTGCGGCGGGGATGCCTGCGTCGATGATCAGCGGCGTGCCTTCTTTCTGTGCGGTGGCGGCAAGACTTGGAATCTCCCTTGCGGATCAGGGCGAGGAGATCCATATTATTCCGGGCAGCTACGCGGTGGAAGATACCGCGGACTATGACGGGACACGGATCTATATGAAGTCGGGGAAGAAGCTGGAACAGCTGATCGGCATGCTTCGGACAGAGCTTGTGCGGAGAAGACAGCAGGGAGAATATTTGGAGGTCTATGGCGTCTCGAACTGTGGACTGCCGGAGGAACGTGTGATGCATGGGATAGATGCGTTGACACAGGCGGCAAGCTACCTTACAATTGTGATTGTGAAGGTGAAAAAACAGGACAAATAACGATATTTTCATTAAAATTCTTCCAATAACGGATTTGTTCACAAAACAAACATAAATCTGTTATAGAATATGTATCACAGATCAGAGACAGAAGAAAAAAGAGGGAAGGAGAAACCACTTGAGCATATAGAAAGTGGCAGATCGTATATGAAATATGCAATTATAGGAGCCGGTGGATGCGGCGGAAGCATTGGTGCATTCTTAGCGGAAGCCGGACAGGATGTAACATTGATTGCGCGTGGCGAGCATCTTGCAGCAATCAGAGAACATGGTATATGTGTGGAGTCACCAAGCCGGACATTTACCGTGACAGACATAAAGGCAGTTGATGAGGCAGGATATGCGGAGATTCCGGATGTCCTGTTTGTGTGTGTCAAAGGATATTCGATTCCGGATATCATTCCATTTTTGAGAGAACATAGTGATGCGGAGACGTTGATCGTTCCGATCCTGAACATCTACGGAACCGGTGCAAAGCTGCAGCAGGCGCTGCCGGATGCAACAGTTGTAGATGGCTGTATCTACATTGCGGCGGAGATCAAGGAGCCGGGTGTGATCTTACAAAAAGGCGATATCTTCCGTATCGTATTTGGCGCACGGAAGGGACAGGCGCTTTGCCGGAAGATGTTCCTCTTAGAGCAGGAATTAAAGGCAGCAGGCATTGATGCGGTACTTTCTGACCAGATCGAGCGGGATGCATTTCAGAAATACGCGTATGTATCGCCGATGGCAGCCTGCGGTCTGTATTATGATGCGACGGCAGAAGTATTCCAGCGCGCAGGAGAAGAGCGGATGCTTTTGATCCGGTGTATGAAGGAAATCGACGCACTTGCAACAGCAATGGGAATCCCATTTTTGGTTGATATTGAGAAGACGAATCTGGACATCTTAGATGCGCTTGTACCGGAGGCTTCGACTTCCATGCAGCGCGATATCTGGGCAGGAAAACCATCGGAAATCGATGGATTGCTGTATGAGCCGCTTCGTCTTGGAGAACAATATGGAGTAGAGATGCCGAACTACGAGATGATCGTGAAGGTATTGAAGGAGAAGTACGGAGAGTAGAAAGCGTAAATGATTATTATGAACTATACAGCAATTAAGTATATAGATGTGTCGAGTTTTCTAAATGTAATTATGTTTGGAGCTTAGATGTAGTTGATGTTCTGTGGATACACAGCAATGTTTGAACACGATGTTCAAACAAGCCGTCACTGAGCCATGGATGGCGAATTGACGGCGGTTGCGTGCGGTAAGAATATATACAACAGAACATCTAGTACATCTTAGCTTCAATACATCTTATATTTGGAAAATTCGACTCAATATATACAATTGCTGTATAGTTCGTAATAATCTAGACAAAGAAAGGAAGTATGCAGAGATGAAAGAAGTAAAATCACCAAAACGTCCGTTGATCTTCTATTATGGAATCGTGCTGGTAGTATTGCTGGTGTTTAATTTATTTATCACCCCAATGCTGGCAGAGCGGCAGGTAAAGGAAGTTGACTACGGAACATTTATGAAGATGACCGAGGATAAGGATATCGGTCAGGTACAGATCGACAGCACACAGATCACATTTACAGATAAGGCGGAGAGCGCGATCTACAAGACCGGACTTATGCCGGACGATGATCTGACACAGCGGTTGTATGACAGCGGTGCGAAGTTCTCAAAGGAGATTGAGACGAGGACATCTCCATTTATGAGCTTTTTGATGTCGGTTGTTCTTCCACTGTTGTTGTTCTGGATTCTTGGAAGATTCCTCGCAAGGAAGATGATGGAACAGGCTGGCGGTAAGAATTCCATGATGTTCGGTATGGGTGGAAAGAGCAATGCGAAGGTATATGTGCAGTCCACCGAAGGAATTCATTTTACAGATGTCGCCGGTGAGGATGAGGCAAAGGAAAACTTAGCCGAGATCGTTGACTACCTGCACAATCCGACCAAATATACCGACGTCGGTGCGTCTATGCCGAAGGGACTTTTGTTAGTCGGCCCTCCGGGAACTGGTAAGACAATGCTTGCGAAGGCGGTTGCCGGTGAGGCAAATGTACCATTCTTCTCAATCTCCGGTTCCGAGTTCGTAGAGATGTTTGTTGGTATGGGCGCATCAAAGGTGCGTGATTTGTTCAAGCAGGCAAAGGAGAAAGCACCATGTATCGTATTTATCGATGAGATTGATGCCATCGGTAAGAAGCGTGACGGCGGCAAGTACGGCGGCAACGATGAACGGGAGCAGACATTGAACCAGCTCTTAACTGAGATGGATGGATTTGAAGGAAATAATGGTGTTATCATTCTGGCGGCAACGAACCGTCCGGAATCACTTGATCCGGCACTGACTAGACCGGGACGTTTTGACCGGCGTGTACCGGTGGAACTGCCTGACCTGAAAGGCCGTGAGGCAATCCTCAAGGTACATGCAAGAAAAATCAAGGTTGGCGATGATGTAGATTTCCATACGATTGCACGTATGGCATCCGGTGCATCTGGAGCCGAGCTTGCGAATATCATCAACGAGGGCGCGCTTCGTGCTGTCCGTTCGAACCGGACATTTGTAACCGAGGCAGATCTGGAAGAAAGTGTCGAGGTTGTAATTGCCGGTTATCAGAAGAAGAATGCCGTGCTTTCGGATAAGGAGAAAAAGACGGTTGCATATCATGAGGTCGGACATGCATTGGTGGCTGCGTTGCAGAGCCATTCAGCACCGGTACAGAAGATTACGATCATTCCGCGTACATCCGGTGCACTTGGTTACACAATGCAGGTGGAGCAGGCCGACAAATATCTGATGACGAAGGAAGAAATCGAGAACAAGATCGCAACACTCACCGGTGGACGTGCCGCAGAGGAAGTGGCATGTGGTGAAATCACAACCGGCGCTTCGAACGATATCGAGCAGGCAACGAAGCTGGCACGTGCGATGATTACCCGCTATGGTATGAGCGAGGAGTTCGATATGGTTGCGATGGAGACGGTAGAAAACCAGTATCTGGGTGGGGATACCTCTCTTTGCTGTTCTGCAGATACACAGAAAGAGATTGACCATAAGGTGGTCGAGCTTGTGCGCGCACAGCATGAGAAAGCGAAGAAGCTGCTTGTCGATAACAAGCGTCTGCTGGATATTCTGGCAATGCACCTCTATGAGAAAGAGACAATCACCGGTGATGAATTTATGGAGATTCTGAATAAGGAAGGGGGAGCCGCTCTATGAAAAGACACACAGGCTATGGATGGCTGGAACTGATCGAGGGTATTCTTCTTATAATCCTTGGCGCTTTGGCGATTGCATCGCCGGGGGGGATTCTGCGTTGGATTACGATCTTCTATGGTGTGATGGCAATCGTGACCGGAATTACCGATATTATCTTCTATGCCAAGTCGGAACGTTACATTGGGTTTGCACCGTGCGTGTCTCTGGCTGCCGGGGTGATCAGCGTGATCACCGGTCTGGCGCTGATGGCATATCCGCACATAGGCGAACTGGTTGTAACATTGCTGCTTCCGCTATGGTTTATCGCACACAGCGTATCGAAGCTGTGTCATCTTGGATTTATCCGGAGTTTGTACAGAGGAAGGTATTTCTATGTCTCACTGGTCATCAATGTGATCGGTCTGGTAGTAGGTGTGCTGATGATATTCTGGCCGCAGATTGCTTTGTTCTCAGTCGGATTTTTGATAGGTACATACCTGATTATATTAGGAGTAGACAGTGTAGTATCGGCTTGCAGTAAACTTGGAAAGGATTGGTAAAAAAATATTTATTTTTTAGAAAATTTGTGATAATATATGTAGTTAGATTAGACTAACAGGAGGTAATTATTATGTCAAATTTTTTTAAAAAGATCGATAGAAAGAAAACAGGGATTTTTGCAGCAGGTGTATTGTTCGGAACAGCAGGAATCAAGCTTTTGACAAGCCGTGATGCAAAGAAGGTTTACTCACATGGTACAGCCGCTGTCCTTCGTGCAAAGGACTGCATCATGAAGACCGTGACCAATGTACAGGAGAATGCAAGCGATATCTATGCAGAGGCAAAGCAGATCAACGCAGACCGCGAGATCGAAGCAGAGGCACAGGTAGTTGAGGACGAAGCAGAAGCAGAGGAGCAGGCGACAGAAAATGAAATTTGTGATTAAACATGAGATACGAGGCAGAATTCGTTTTCATGTTGCACAGAAGAACATGTCGTACCGGGAAGCCGATATCCTTCAGTATTATCTTGACAGCATGAAACATGTCAGTTCTGCGAAGGTAAATCATTCGACCTGCGATGCGGTTGTCTGTTATGAGGGAAGCCGGGAAGTGATGATAACAGCGCTCCGGCGGTTCCATTATGAGACGGCAGATGTGCCGGAATCCTATCTGGAAAATTCTGGAAGACAGGTGAATGAAGAGTACAAAGAAAAACTGGTAGACAAGGTTTTAATGCGATGCATCAACCGGATGTTCTTACCGATGCCGATCGCGAACACCCTGACTGCCATCCGTTCGGTAAAATATATCACGAACGGACTGAAAACATTAGCAAATCGAAAGATCGAAGTTCCGGTTCTGGATGGCACGGCAATCGGTGTATCCGTATTCCGTGGAGACTTCCAGACGGCAGGATCTATTATGTTCCTGCTTGGAATCGGCGAGATCTTAGAGGAGTGGACACACAAGAAATCCGTCGGGGATCTTGCACGGAGCATGTCCTTGAACATCGGAAAAGTCTGGTTGAAGAAGGACGGACAGGAAGTGCAGGTATCTGCAGAATCTATCCATGTGGATGATGAGATCGTGATCCATGTCGGAAATGTGATCCCATTTGACGGAACGGTTGTCGATGGCGATGCGATGGTGAATCAGGCATCGATGACAGGCGAACCTTTGCCGGTACATAAGCAGGCAGATTCCTATGTCTATGCAGGAACGGTGCTGGAAGAAGGTGAGCTTTGCATCCGTGTCCGCCAGGTCGGTGGTTCGAGCCGGTATGAGAAGGTTGTCACGATGATCGAGGAATCCGAGAAACTCAAATCTTCTCTGGAGAGTAAGGCGTCGCATCTGGCAGACAAGCTTGTACCGTATACGTTACTTGGTACAGCCGCAACGTATCTTTTCACACGGAATGTGACGAAAGCACTGTCGGTCCTGATGGTTGATTTCTCCTGTGCGTTGAAGCTGGCAATGCCGATTTCCGTATTGTCCGCAATCCGGCAGGCGAGCAAGTCAAGCATTACGGTAAAGGGCGGTAAGTTCTTAGAGGCGATGGCGGAAGCGGATACGATCGTATTTGATAAGACCGGAACGCTGACGAAAGCAGCACCGCGCGTGGTTGATGTTGTATCGTTCTGCAATGAAAGCAGCGATGAACTGCTGCGGATCGCCGCATGTCTCGAGGAGCATTTCCCTCATTCGATGGCACGTGCAGTTGTTGATGCGGCAAGCGAAAAGAATCTGGTGCATGAAGAGGTCCACTCGAAGGTGTCCTATATCGTAGCACATGGTATTTCTACTACGGTAGAAGGAAGAAAGACAATTATCGGAAGCTATCATTTTGTATTTGAAGATGAGGGCTGTGTGGTTCCGGAAGGTATGCAGGAGAAGTTCGATGCATTGCCAGAGGAATATTCACATCTGTATATGGCAGTAGAAGGACGACTGGTGGCTGTCATCTGTATCGAAGATCCGATCCGTGATGAGGCAGCCGATGTGATCCGGACACTGAAAGAGCTTGGATTTGCAAAGGTTGTTATGATGACCGGTGACAGTGAGCGGACAGCCTGTGCGATCGCACGGAAGGTTGGCGTGGACGAGTATTATTCTGAGGTACTTCCAGAGGATAAGGCAAGCTACGTGGAGCGTGCGAAAGCAGAGGAACATAAGGTTATCATGATCGGTGACGGTATCAATGATTCACCGGCACTTTCGGCAGCGGATATCGGTATTGCAATCAGTGATGGTGCAGAGATTGCACGGGAGATCGCGGACATTACCGTTGGAGCAGATAACTTGAATGAACTGATCACATTGCGGAAGATCAGTACCGCACTGACAAGACGAATCCGAAGAAATTACAGAACGATCGTTGGATTTAATACCGGACTGATCGTACTTGGTGTTGCAGGCGTGATCCAGCCGACAACCTCGGCGTTGATGCACAACACATCGACACTGGCAATTGGGCTGCATTCGATGAAGGACCTTGTATTATAAGGAGATAACCTATGCGGTTAATGATAAAGCAGCGCGTATTTGCGTGGACGGATACGTATGATATCTACGATGAATATGGCAATCCAAAATATTTTGTGAAGACGGAATTCTTCAATATCGGTCATCATATGCATATCTATGATATGTATGATCAGGAAGTAGGCGTGATCCATCAGGAGATATTTCATCTGCTTCCGGTGTTCGAAGTCGAGATCGGCGGACGGACAATCGGTCGGATTCAGAGACGATTCTCCCTCTTTACGCCGAGATATGATATTGAATATCATGGCTGGCAGGTGCAGGGTGATCTCTTCGGATGGGATTACGACGTGTATGATGGCAGTTATTGCATCGCACATATCGGCAAGGAATTGTTCCGCTGGGGCGATACCTATGTGATAGACATTGCGAATCCAGAGGATGAGATCTTAGGATTGATGCTCGTACTCGCAATCGACGCCGCAAATTGTAGCAACAATAATGATTAATCAGTGAGAATATAGAATCAGAAAAGGAAACGTTGGGCAGATGAATGTGCAGGAGACAGGAATGTAGCTGCATCTCATCGAGATCTGCTTGACGTTTCTTTTTTTATTCACTATAATATAACGAAAGTTACATAACAAATGTTATAAAATAAATATGGAGGGGCTTATGCCAAGGGCAACAAAATTTTTGAAGGAAGATATTATTGAGGCAGCGTGTGCGGTTGTGAAGAAAGAAGGCCTGTCTGCAATCAATGCCCGCCGGGTGGCGAAAGAGCTTGGTTGTTCGGTACAGCCGATCTTCTATCAGTTTGAGAACATGGAGGATCTAAAGCAGGCGACGATCTTACACATCCGGAAGATATACCAGTCGTACATGATTGCAGGTTCCAAGGAAGAAAAAGCGTATCGGGGCATGGGACTTGCGTATATCCGGTTCGCGAAGGATTACCCGGATTTCTTCAAGATATTATTTATGGGAGATTCGAAGATTTCTCCGACGGAATTTATTGAGAAGGATAATATGGGAAATCAGATTTTAGAGAAAGGTGCAGAATTCACCGGGTATGACAGGACGGAACAGGAGGCATTTCACCTGAAGGTGTGGATTTTCACACATGGAATCGCAAGCATGGTTGCAACGGGAACGGTTGCATTTACGGATGAGCAGATTGAAGAACTGCTAACGGACACCGTAAGACAAATGAAGATCGGAAGCATGTATGACAAGAAGCCGAGGGATGAATAAATATGAACCACGGAAATTGCGATATTGATTTCAGTATATATTTTAATATTGAATTATAAAGATATACGATATGTTTGAATCATAGAAGTTCTTAATGTTCTGTAATTATATTAGCCATGTTTGAACACGATGTTCAAACAAGCCGCCACTGAGCCATGGATGGCGAATTGGCGGCGGTGGCGTATTGGATGGAAATATAGATCAGAACATTTAGAACTTCTCAGATTCAATACATTGTATATCGTATAAATCAATATTGAAATATATAGAAACAATATCGCAATTGCTGGGAATAAAAAGGAGAGTGGAAAAGCGAAATGAGCGCAGTTGTAGAAGTAAAGAATCTGACAAAGGAATATAAACAGAAAAAGGCAGTCGATGACCTGTCGTTTGAGATCCGGCAGGGAGAAATCCTTGGGCTGCTTGGTCCAAACGGAAGTGGAAAATCAACCACGATCAACTGCATCCTCTCGCTGTTAAAATACAGCGCGGGAAGTATCAAGATCTTCGGCGAGGAAATGACACCGGATGCCTATAAGATCAAGCGGGATATCGGAGTCATCTTCCAGGAGGTAGCGGTGTTTGAGGAGCTTACGGTGTATGAGAATATTGACTATTTCTGTGGCTTGTACGTGAAGGACAAGCAGGAACGCAAGAAAGATATCGAGGATGCAATTGCATTAGTCGGACTGGATGAATTCCGCAAATATTATCCGAAGCAGTTGTCGGGCGGATTACTCCGGAGATTGAATATCGCATGTGGTATCGCGCACAAGCCGAAGCTGATCTTCTTAGATGAGCCGACCGTTGCAGTCGATCCGCAGAGCCGGAACAACATTTTGGATGGTATCAGGAAGCTGCGGGATGATGGCGCGACAATCTGTTACACGACACATTATATGGAAGAAGTCGAGATTCTGTGTGACCGGATCATCATATTGGATAGGGGAAAAATCATTGCGCAGGGAACGTCCGACGAGTTAAAGGCACTTGCGAAGATCGAGGAGAAGGTTACGATCGAGACGAAGCATTTCAAACCGGAATTCTTAGAGAAGCTGCAGGCGGCACCGAATGTTGACAAGGCAGAATATGCCGGCCATCAGCTTGTAATCACCTATAAGAGCGGCAAAAATAACGTGGCGAAGCTGATCGAGGAACTGAGTGCGGCGGGAATCACCTGCAACAAGATCTTCTCCGAGCGTCCGACGCTCAACGATGTGTTCCTGGAGCTGACCGGAAAGGAGCTTAGAGACTGATGTTTGGACATAACTTTAAGTATACATTCAAAGTCCTGATGCGGAACCGGATGCTTTTGTTCTGGACATTTGTGTTTCCGCTCGTGCTTGGCACGATGTTCAAGCTGGCATTCTCCAATATCGAGAACAGCGAGAAGCTGAACGTGATCCCGATTGCGATTGTCGATAACGAGGATTTTCAGGGAAACGAAGCATTCCGCCGGACATTTGAGACTTTGAGCGATGAATCAAGCGATGAGCAGATGTTTGACACGGTGTATGTGTCGAAGGATGAAGCAGATACGCTGCTTTCGGATGGGGATGTCGACGGCGTGCTGTACATGAATGGCGCGGAGCCGGAGATCTGGATTCACGAAAATGGTATCAACCAGACAGTGCTTCAATATGTGGTAGACGAGATCGTACATACCACTGCAATCATGGAAAAACGTGTACAAAATGAGATTGAGCAGGGCACTATGCCGGATATCGAGGCACTCTACAAAGACGTAATGGAACAGGTTGCAGGCAGAGAGTCGAACCTGGTCGATGCATCCCGCAAGAACCTAAGCTATACGATGATTGAGTATTACACATTGATTGCGATGGCGTGTCTGTATGGCGGTATCCTCGGAATGACGGCACTGAGCCGGAACCTTCCGAACATGGGGAATCTCGGAAAGCGTACAGCCATCGTTCCAATCAGCAAGGCAAAGACAATGTTTTCCTCGCTGCTTGCTGTATATTGCACGCAGTTGATCGGGCTTGCGATTCTGTTTGTGTATACAATCTTCGTGATGAAAGTCGATTACGGGGAGAATCTGCCATATGTGATCCTGCTGGCACTTGCGGGGAGTCTGGCGGGGCTGACGCTTGCGATTATGGTGACGACGGTTGTCAAGACCGGCGAGAATGGAAAACTTGGAATCCTGATCGGCATCACGATGGCGTGCTGTTTCCTGTCTGGCATGATGGGAATTACCATGAAATATATCATCGAGAAACATGTGCCGTTCTTAGATAAGATCAACCCGGCGTCGATGATCACGGATGGATATTATGCACTGTATTATTATGGCGTGGACAAGCGTTTCTGGATGGATGTAGCGAGTCTTGGAATCTTCTCTGCCTTCATGCTGCTTGTGTCCGCACAGGGATTAAGGAGGCAGAAGTATGACAGTATTTAAAGCATTTCTGCATGTATTGAACAAATGTAAAGGCATGGTGATCCTGTATACGGCGTTGCTTCTATTGTTCGGTGGTATCAACTCGAAAAGCGGGGATACCGCGAGCCAGTTTACTGCAGACAAGCCGGAAATCGTCATTGTAAATCAGGATGAAAATGTCGGAATCACGAAGAATTTTACGGATTATATTGCGGCACACAGTGAATTGAAAGAACTGAAAAGCGAAGAGGACATAGACGATGCAATCTTCTACCGGCAGGTGGCATTTGTGATCTATATTCCGCAGGGCTACCGGCAGGCGGTACTGAACGGCGAAACCCCGGAACTTCGATATAAGAGCTGCCAGTCGGCGGATGCGAGCTTCGCACAGATGATGGTCGAAAGTTATCTTGCCATACAGCAAAACTACGTGGATGCCGCTCTGCAGGCGAATCCGGATGAAAAAAACATATCTCTGAATGAGGAGGAAGTCTGCAAGGATATCACGCAGACTTTGGAACAGACATCAACCGTACATGTGACGACGACACTTGATACAAACAGCATGTCGAAGGCAGCTGGTTATTATAATTTTGCAAGCTACAGTCTGCTTGCCGGTGCGATCTTCGTGATCTGTCTGGTACTTACGAGTTTCCAGGAGCTGCCGATCCGCAAGCGTATCACGATCAGCAGTATGAATTATAAGAAGCATAATGCGATCCTGCTTGCATCGAATCTGTTATTCGCGATGGCATTATGGCTGTTCTATGGTCTGATCAGTTTTGTGATTGTTGGAAAGGCAATGTTCAGTGCGCAGGGTGCCATGTATCTGGCAAATTCGTTCGTATTCACCTTGTGTGCATTGACGATGGCATTCCTGATATCAAGCATCTTTAACAACAAGGAGGCGGTCAATGGAATCGTGAATGTCGTGGCGCTTGGCTCGGCATTTCTGTGTGGTGCATTTATCCCGGTTGAATGGCTGCCGGATGGTGTGCTTGCCGTGGGGCGTATCTTCCCGGCATACTGGTATATTCAGACGAATGAATATCTGAAGACACTGGAGACGGTAAGCGTCTCGGGGCTGAAACCGGTATTTATCAATATGCTGGTGATGGCTTTATATGGCGTGTTCTATATTATTGTGGCGAATATCGTGTCGGCGAAGAAACGGGTAGTGGCGTAATCTTGAAACAGGTGAAGTGGAAATTCTGCTTCGTCTGTTTTGATGTTTTTAGAAAATTTATGAAAAAAACAAACGGATGTTCGCAAAAAATCCTTGCATCCAAGAACGTTTGTTCGTATAATGAGGACATGAGTACAGAGATTACAAACAATTACGTAGAAGAATATACAACACAGGAGAAACTGCAGATTCTTGCGGATGCTGCCAAATACGATGTGGCGTGTACGTCGAGCGGATCGGATCGCCGGGGGAAGAAAGGAGAACTCGGCAATGCGGCAGCTTGCGGCATCTGTCACAGCTTTGCTTCGGATGGCAGGTGTATCTCCCTGCTTAAGATCTTGATGACGAATCACTGCGTCTATGATTGCAAATACTGCATCAACCGTGCAAGCAATGATGTGAAGCGGGCGACCTTCACGCCACAGGAGATCTGCGAGCTGACGGTCGAATTCTACAAGCGGAATTATATTGAAGGATTGTTCTTAAGCTCCGGCGTTCTGAAGAATCCGACATACACGATGGAGAAGATGTGCGAGACATTGCTTCTGCTTCGGACGAAATATCATTTTAACGGTTACATCCATGTGAAGACGATTCCCGGCGCATCGGATGAACTGCTTGCGGCAGCAGGATATCTGGCAGACCGTATCAGCGTGAATATGGAACTGCCGACGGAGGAAGGACTGCGGACACTGGCACCGAATAAGACGATGCAGACGATCTTAGATCCGATGGGAAAGGTGCGGAACACGATCGCGTCGCATCGGATGGCAATCGGGAAATCCGCACACATGGAGCGAAGCAAAGGCAATCAGTTCCTGAAGCAGAGTATCTTCGGGACAGAGTCGAAGAAGCAGTTCGCGGATGGATTGATGAAGGAGAAGGAAGCTGTACTTGGAACGGAAAATGTTGTGCGTGATGATGCGGGGGCATATGGAAGCATAGATCAAGGGAAGAATCATGGTACAGGTTCAGGTGGTTCGGTAACTGGAGAGACAGATGTGCAGAATACGATTGCGAATCTGGCTGCGAAGATGAACGGAACGGTTCTGGACAGTGCTCTCACATGGGACAACGCATATCAGCTCGCACCGTTCGATATGTCGAAATTAAAGCGGCGGTTTGCACCGGCGGGACAGAGCACGCAGATGATTATCGGAGCAACCGGCGAGAGCGATTATACGTTGCTGCAGACGACACAGCAGTTGTATCAGGGCTTCGACTTGAAGCGGGTCTTTTATTCGGCGTATATTCCGCTGAATGAGGATAAGGTATTGCCTCAGATTGGAACACCGCCACCGCTTCTGCGGGAACACCGGTTGTATCAGGCGGACTGGCTGCTCCGGTTCTATGGATTCCAGGCGGGAGAATTGTTATCGGAAGAGAAGCCGAATTTCAATGAACTGGTTGATCCGAAGTGCGACTGGGCACTGCGGCATCTGGATCAATTTCCGGTGGAAGTGCAGACTGCAAGCTATGCGATGTTACTCCGTGTGCCGGGCATCGGACCGAAATCGGCAGGGAGGATCACATACGCAAGACGTTACGGCAGGCTTGATTTCGCTTCCCTGAAGAAGATGGGTGTCGTGCTGAAACGGGCACAATATTTCATTACCTGCGGCGGCAGGCAGATGTATCACACACCGATCGAGGAAGGGTATATCACAAGGCAGTTGACCGGTGTCGATCAGAAGGATATATGGAAGGCGGAGCACGCGAATGAATCGTTCACGCAGATGTCTCTGGCGGATTTCGGAATTGGGTAGATTGTAGCTATGAAGATATATACATGTAAAGACCGGTTGGAGGATATCATGACCTGCATCTATGATGCGTGGGTGGAAGCCGTGCGGATCGGTCACAATCAGATACAAGTGAAGAAAGAACCGATATTTCAACAGACGATGTTTGATGAGTACATCCATGTGGACGGTGATGCCGAAAAGGCAGAGAAGGTGATCCGTTCGATTCGGAGAGATATCTCGGATGAGGCGTATATGGATGTCTATTATGCGACACTCTCCGCGGAGGAAGATGCATTGCAGGCAATCTATAATTTCTTGCGGGTTGGATTCGCGGTTGGCTGCCGCGTGCTTGATTATTATACGAATCCGCATGTGATGCGGATATTGGAACTGCGGCGGAAGGTGGGAAATGAAAGCCACCATTTCCGGGAATTTGCGCGGTTTCAATCGTTAAACGGGAAGGTCTATGTGTGCCATCTGGAACCGAAAAGCGATGTGATCATGCTGGTCGGCAGACATTTTGCAGATCGTATGCCGTCCGAACACTGGATGATCATTGATGATACAAGGAAGACTGCGTGCGTGCATCCGAAGGACGGGACGAATTATCTGCGTTATCTGACCGATGCGGAATTTGACACGCTTCGGAAGACGGAAGAGTATGAGGATGAATATACCGATATGTGGAAGACGTTTTTCCATGCGGTTGGAATCAAAGAGCGTGAGAATTATATCTGCCAGCGGAACCTCTTCCCAATCTGGAAACGAAAACATGCGGTGGAATTCAAAGATTAGATATGGTAGTATCTTAGTAGAAAATACAGGAGGAACAGATATGATGGCATACTTCTATTTTACAAGACATGGACAGACAATTTGGAATGTGGAGAATAAAATCTGTGGCGCGACGGATATTGCACTCACAGAACTTGGACATACACAGGCAAAGGAATTGGGCGAACGGATCAAGGCAGAAGGAATCCATATTGATAAGATTCTGTATTCACCGCTGATGCGTGCGGCAGATACCGCAAAGCATATTGCGGAAGTGACAGGCGTTCCGGCAGAGGAAGAAATGCGCTTAAAAGAGCAGAATTTTGGACGGTATGAGTCCACCCCGCGAAATGGTGCGGAATTTTCTGTTGCCAAGGCGCAGTTTGTCAACAGCTATGATGGTGGAGAGTCCATGCTGAAGCTTTCCCAGAGAATCTATAATCTGCTGGATGATATTAAGAAAGAAGCGGAAAGCGAAGGAACGGTGTACCTATTGGTGGCGCATAACGGAATCTCCCGTATTATTGAATCATATTTCCACGATATGACGAATGAGGAATTTGCAGCATTTGGGATAAAGAATTGTGAGTTGAGAAAGTATGAATTTTAAGGGAATTAGTCGGGTATTTTCGACAGAAAATGAAACATAATGAGACATATGGGGAGAAGATTTTACACAGATTGGAGAAGATTTCGAGAAATTCCATACAGTACATACCGTTCAGATTGGAAATGCAACAGTCAAATTAATGAGTCAGAGACAGATCGTTGACTATGCGGTTAAATGGATAGAAGAAAACAGAGGAAGATTATAGTGCATGTTGTTGAATGGAGAAGAACATGAAGCGAATCGGATATGCAATAGCAACTGTGATTTTGCTATTGATTGAAGTGTTGATTGCGATATATGTGCATGATGCATTTGTAAGACCATATATTGGTGACGTGCTGGTTGTGGTTGTGATATATACGTTTATAAGAATATTTGTACCGGAGCGATGCAAACTGTTACCGCTGTATGTATTTATTTTTGCGGCACTGGTCGAGGCTTTGCAGATGTTCCATATTGTGGAAGCATTAGGCTGGCAGAAAAATCGTTTCTTAAGTATTCTGGTCGGTTCCGTATTTGATTGGAAAGATATCCTGTGTTATGCCGTTGGGTGTATATTGCTTGGCGTGTATGAGGTGTTGAAGCGAAAGAATGTAAAAGGGAGAACAAATGGCGTTTGATTTTAAGAAGGAATACAAGGAATTTTATATGCCGAAGAACAAGCCGGAGATAGTGAATGTTCCAAAGGCAAACTATATTGCAGTAAGAGGAAAAGGCAATCCGAATGAAAAGGATGGTGCGTATCAGCAGGCGATTGGCGTTTTATATGCAGTTGCATATACACTTAAGATGAGTTACAAGACGGATTACAAAATAGATGGATTCTTCGAATATGTTGTGCCACCGCTCGAAGGCTTTTGGTGGCAGGATGATGTTGATGGGATTGATTACTCGAATAAGGATGCATTTAATTGGATTTCCGTGATAAGACTTCCAGATTTTATTACGAAGAAGGATTTTGACTGGGCGGTAGAAACCGCTACAAAAAAGAAGAAACTGGATTGCTCGTCGGCAGAGTTTATCACGATAGAAGAAGGCTTATGCGTTCAGATTATGCATTTTGGAGCATTTGATGATGAACCGGCGACTGTTGAAATCATGGATACATATTTGCAGGAAAATGGATATAAAAATGATCTGTCAAAAGATAGATTGCATCATGAAATTTATCTTTCAGATGCAAGAAAAGTTGCTCCTGAAAAATGGAAAACGGTTATCCGGCATCCGATAGCATTGTTAGATACCAAGTGATTAACTGGCAATTTCTGGTGTATCAAACGAACAATATTTGTTGGATATGTAAATGAGAATCTTGCAAAGGCAGAAAAGGGCGAGAAGGATTATGAGACTGCAATCAGAGATGCGGTGAACCGTTGCATTGCAGAGGATATCTTAAAGGATTTTTTGCTGGAACGCGGAGAGGATGTGCAGAAAATTATGATGTTTGATCTGACATACGAAAAGCAGATGGAGAATGCGAAGCAGGAATGGTTTAACGATGGTGTGGAAGAAGGACGTGCGGAAGGGTATTCATCTGGAATTGCAGAAGGTCGCGCAGAAGGGTATCGTCGTCTTGTGAATTCAATTATCAAAAAACTTCAGAAGAATAAGTCGCTTGAACAGATTGCAGATGAGCTTAAAGAATCTGTTGAAACTATCCAGCCGATCTATGATATTGTGAAGAAGCATGCGCCGGAATATGATGTAGATGCAATTACCACGGAAGTGTTGGAAGCACGGGAAAATGAAAAAGTATAATTGTTAGTAAATAAAGGTAGGATAGCTGATAGAAAGTCAACTGTCCTGCTTTACATATATAATAGGCATTTTGTTGTTTGAAACTCAATTAGGGGCATAAAAGTGAGACATTTTATAGATTTTATAAAAAGTAAAAAACAAATGAAACCGGAGTTATTCAGCATTTCATGTGAATATGATGGTTATGATTTAGTCTTTGAGGAAGGGACTATAGATGCAAAACTTTACGAATCATTCAATGAGATAATTACGGACAGGCGATATGATATAAATACTCTGCCGGAGTATCATGTGCTGCTTGACCGTAAAGATGAGGAACATTTCAATACTTTCTATGACTGTTGGATAAGAGAATTGGAGAAAAATGGTTTTGCTTTTTTATTGGACAATACCATCGGAATAGATAGCTTTGTAAAAGGAATTAATAGAATTTTGTTGAGTATTGGTTCAGGAAAACAATTGAACGCGGAGAGGGTAAATTCTGAATATCGACGTGAAGTTATGAATTATTCTTTGTCTGGAAAAGAGATTACATCTGAAATAAACTACGATATACTGGAAGCAAATATCGTTGCCAAAGAACTTCGGGAAATTGGATATGAATTGATTTGCCTGTTTAATGGCTTCGATAATAACATAAAGACAATTATCAGGATAGATAGAATAACTGAGCTGAAAGAGATTGAGGCGAAGATAAAGCATGGGGTGGATTAGCTGCCAAGGATTACGAGAAATTATAAGTAAAATCAGGGGGAGGATACCATGAAAATAGAGTATAGAAGACTGACAGAGAAAGAACTGAATACGTTTATTGATATGCGGATAAAGCAACTGAGAGAAGAAGGTGCTAAGGAGGATATTGATTTGGTACCTGCATTAAAGCAGTATTATATACGCCATATGGGAGATGGAACATTCGTGTCTTGGCTTGCTTTTGACGGGGATAGGATTATTGGAACGAGTGGGATATCTATTGTAGAGAAACCGCCATATTTTGGCTGCCCAAGTGGAAAGATAGGGTTACTATCCAGCATGTTTACTGATCCGGACTACAGAAGAAAAGGTATCGCAAAAGAGCTGTTAACACGCGTTGTTCATGATGCAAAAGAATATGGCTGTGGAACAGTGCAGATCACAGCGTCAGATATGGGCGTTAAGTTATATTCGAACTTTGGATTTGTTCCGAATAAAAATTTTATGCAATATAAACTTTCGTGATTCTAACCATTGTCAGTGAAAGTACAGAAAAATATATGAGTGTTAGGTGAGACCACTCATAAGGAAAGGATTATCATGGATAAAACGATAAATGATTTTATTAATCTTTGGGTTGGAAAACGGCTTGAAGGGCTTAACTGCATATGTGAAATGCTGGATTTCTGTTTCAGCGATAATCTCGTATTGCATGGATTGGGATTGACTAGAATTTTTCTTAATGATGACTTGATAATAACAACGATGGATTACAATTCTTGGGATCAAGAAGAGAGCAAACATAATGATGAATGGTTCAATACAGATAAGTTTCGGAATCAGATAATTGGTGGAAAAGTGACAAGCATATCCATTAGTAAATCCAATGATTTGTTCGTTGAAATGGATAACGGCGTGAGAATAGAATGCTATATTTCCAATGCTTATCCGCATTATGAAGAGGAATGTGAACAATGGCTTTTATTTGAACATACAGAGGATCATTCAGGAAGAATATTGACTGCATATAATAAAAGGCTGGAGAGTAACATTGGAAATAGCAGAGGGGACAAAGATGTGGTGGTATGAAGATGTATCCAGAGCTGATTTTGAAGCGGTTAAAGATACGATAGAGCAAATTATGCTTCAATTAGGTGCTTCAAAATACGAAATCCATTTGTCCTATGAGGTTAAAATAACAAGTTATTTAGACGATTTTGAAGAAACACATCGTTCTGAGCGATCAGTATTTACATATAAAGGATTATTTTTCAGAGTGGATGAAGTCCTTTTTAGCCAAAAGCCCTTTATTGTAATAGAATGTGGGGATCTGGATGAGCTAATGAACAATATTATGGATGATGCAGAGCCATTTCCATATGATTTATCCTATGAAGAATTGTGTGACGAGGTGAAGTATTCTTTGGGAATCGAACCATATCCGCAAGAGTAAAAGTTTATTATTTCTAAGAGGTGAAGTGTGACTTGCAGTTTGGTACACGGTTGATCAGATAGGAAAGACACAATAAATATAGCTAAGGTAAAACAAAAATCAGCATTTGGAGGAATGAGAAATGAAATCGACAATGCGAAAAGTAATTGGTATTATGCCACTTTATGATGATGAAAAAGAAAGCTACTGGATGCTGCCCGGATATATGAAAATGCTGGAGGCGGAAAATGCGATTCCTATGATGCTCCCTCTTACAGCAAATGAGAAGGAACTTGATTATTTTCTCGAAATATGTGGTGGATTTTTGCTGACTGGTGGACATGATGTGTCCCCGTCTGTGTATCATGAAAAAAAGAAATCGTGGTGTGGTTCCTGTTGTGAACTACGGGATGAAATGGAACAAATAGGAGTAAACAGTTATCACCATCAAGCAATCAGAGAACTGGCACTCGATTTTCAGGCGATGGCATTTTCGGAAGATGGGTTGATTGAAAGTATCTATATGCCATCGAATAAGTTTATAGTGGGTGTATAGTAAGGGGGAATTACAGATGAAACCATATCATTTGATTTTGGATTTTACACATGTATATGATGATGAAATATGTGCAGACAGAGAGCAATTTTCGTGGATTGACTGTTCAGATATTGAAGGAAGCAACCTGTATTGTTCTCCACAGGCAGAGCGGGAGATTTGCAGGAGAATAGAGCCGTATGGAGTGCATGGAATCCATTTTGTGGATTCTGGCAATTATCATTATGTTACGAAGATATTTACGGACCAGATTCACAGCCCGTTTTCTTTGATTGTTTTCGATCATCATACAGATATGCAGCAACCGTTAATGGAAGGAATGATGAGCTGTGGCGATTGGGCGGGAATGGTTCTTGATCAGAATCCGGCATTGCAACAATTTATTTTGATCGGGCCGGCGGAAGACGATATAAAACAAATTCGTACAAAGCATCTGGATAAACTCATAACTTTTTCCGCAGAGGAAATCCGTAAAGGAGAAGGTGAGGAACGGTTAAAACAACTTCAAGGTGGTGTACCGTTGTACATTTCAATCGACAAGGATGTGCTTTCTGAGCAATACAGTGAAACAAATTGGAATCAAGGCGAACTGACGCTGGGGATACTTGAACATATGCTTCAATATTTTCTGGAGCGGGCACCCGTATATGGTATAGATATCTGCGGGGAATGCTCTACGGCGATTGCCCTGCCAGAATATTTTCAGGCAGAGGGTGTAAATGGTAAGACAAACGTAGAGCTGTTTCGATTTTTGCGTAGTTATTGTTGTAGTTGAGCTGGATACAAGTGAGCGAAATACAAGAGCAAGAAATTTGTACCAGAGATTAGAGTATGAAGAGATAGGAACCGATAAATGAAGCAAACCACACAGAAAACAGCATATTTCCACCTTCCCGGGCTATTTGAATTCTATGAGTTATACGAATTATTTCTGCCGTTATTTCGTAAGCATCGGGAATACTTTTATGATTGGTGTGAGATTGGCTCCATCTATGGGGCACCGGCAGATTGTATCTGGGGTGGCGGACGGATCGGAGATGGCGAACACAGTGCACAGGAAGTGCTGCATCTGATGCAGGAATATGGTATTTCTGCGAGATTGACATTCAGTAATTCGTTGCTGCAGGAAGAACACTTATCTGACAAGAAATGCAACACACTTTGCACGTTATTTGAAAAAGGTGGAACAGTGCAAAATGGAGTGATTGTGCATTCGGATTTATTACTGTCGTATCTGAAGAGGCAGTATCCGGGATTGTATCTTGTCTCATCAACCACGAAGGTTCTGACGGAGTTTGAACAGTTCCGGAATGAACTAAAGCGGGACGAGTTTCGTTATGTGGTGCCGGATTTCCGGCTGAATAAACGGTTTGAAGATCTGCATTCGTTGTCGGATGAGCAAAAGGCGAAAGTCGAGTTTTTGTGCAATGAATGTTGTTGGTTTGGGTGCAAAGAACGGAAAGTATGTTATGAGGATGTGAGCCGGAAAGCACTTGGTATAAAAGCACCGGATCATAGATGCACGGCACCAGAGTCGGAACAGGGATACCGGTTCTCAAAGGCAATGTCGAATCCGGGATTTATTGGAGTTGATGCGATAAAAGACGTCTATCTGCCGATGGGATTTTCCAATTTCAAGATTGAAGGACGCGGATTAGGAAGTGCGTTGGTGTTGGAATTCCTGCTTTATTACATGACGAAGCCGGAGTATCAGATTCATGTGAGGGAAGCGATTTATCTGGATAATATGTTGGATCTGTTCTGAGGAGAAATGCGGAATATAAGTTTCTGCATTATAAGGAGAAGCAAATATGAAATTAAGAAATATACTTATTGTCGTGAAAGACATAGAGCGTGCAAGAAAATATTATCACGACTTATTTGGACTGGATATGCTATTATTATGTTACTCTAATAGAAGTCAGCAGGAAATGAAGGGAGATAATGAAGGATGACAACAAATAATTATTCAATAATTTTCAGCAGCGTAACCGGTAATACAGAGAAACTGGCAGATACAATCCATGAAACGCTGCCTCAGGATATGTGTGATTATTTTGGCGGGAATGAATTACAGGTACCGGAATCTGATTTGCTGTATATCGGGTTTTGGACGGACAAAGGAAACGCAGATAATAAGACATTAGAATTGTTATCGAAATTAAAAAATAAGAAGATTTTTTTGTTTGGAACAGCCGGCTTCGGTGGAAGCGACACATATTTTAACAAAATTCTTGAGCAGGTCAGACAATCTATTGATTCCAGCAATGAGGTTATCGGAGCGTATATGTGTCAGGGAAAGATGCCGCAGTCTGTGCGCGACCGTTATATTAAAATGAAAGAGAATCCGGAACATCCGGCGAATCTTGATATGCTGATTGAGAATTTTGATCGCGCTTTATCCCACCCGGATGCGGATGATCTGGAAAGATTAAAAAAGACATTATGAACAGACCGGGAAAGTTCAGGAGGAAACAATAATGTCAAAAGATGAATATTTAATTACAGATGCGCCTCTGAAAGCGTTGACCGTATTTGCGATGCCTATGATTCTCGGCAGCTTCTTCCAGCAGGTATATAATATGGCTGATTCCATAATCGTTGGTCAGTTTGTTGGTTCTTCCGCGCTTGCGGCTGTTGGTGCCTGTGCAGCGCTTACCAATGTTTTTATTTGTGTAGCATTGGGTGCCGGTGTGGGTGCCGGTGTGCTTGTAAGCCGTTATTTTGGTGCCCGAAATTATGGAAAAATGAAAACAATAGTGTCAACATCGTTGATCAGTTTTTTAAGCTTGAGCATACTTCTGAGTGTTCTTGGATTTTGCTTTTCCGATTTGATGATGCGGTTATTACATACACCTGCGGATATACTGGATGATGCGGTGCTGTATCTGCGGGTCTATTTTATGGGATTTCCGTTTCTGTTTATGTATAACATTCTATCAACTATGTTTACTTCCATCGGGGAGTCGAAGATTCCGTTGGTGCTTCTGATCGTATCGTCGATATTGAATATTCTTATGGATCTCTGGATGGTGGCCGGCCTGGGTCTGGGCGTGTTCGGCGCAGCCCTTGCGACTCTTATTGCACAAGGAATTTCCGCAGTGCTGTCTTTCCTGATTTTTATTCATCGGATGCGGCAGTATCAGAGTCCTTTTCGTTGGTTTGAACGGCAGGAGCTGTATTCCATGCTTCGGATTGCCGTTCCTTCGGTTCTCCAGCAGTCCACCGTGTCAATCGGTATGATGATTGTACAGGCAGTTGTAAATCCGTTCGGTACACAGGCACTTGCCGGTTATGCTGCAACGATGAGGGTAGAAAATGTTTTTTCGCTGATATTTGTATCTATTGGCAATGCGGTGTCGCCATACGTTTCCCAAAATCTTGGTGCGAAGAAACCACAGCGTATCAAGAAGGGCTATCATGCTGCATTGGTGTTAGATGCGAGTTTTGCAATCCTTGCTTTTGTTGTCATTGAAACACTGCATACGCAGATTTCCTCGTTGTTCCTGGGGAAAGACGGAACTGCTTTTGCATATCAGGTATCCGGGGATTATATGAGATGGATTGGATATTTCTTTATCTTCATGGGTATCAAGATGGCGACAGATGGAGTTCTTCGGGGGCTCGGAATCATGCGGCCGTTTCTGGTTGCCAATATGGTAAATCTTGCAATTCGTCTGGCGGTTGCTTTGATTTGTGCACCGAGGTTTGGAATCGCATTTGTCTGGCTTGCCGTACCGGCCGGCTGGCTTGCAAACTTTCTGATCTCCTATGTGGCGCTCAGAAAATCATGGCCGAAAATCCTGCACTGAATAAACACAGTACGTGTTCGCTCCTATGCATAAGGCGGAAAATGGCGTTTCTGGTTCCGACATTGCTTGGGTATATCGATAAGACAAAAAACAGATGATTATAAATGAAGCTCGGGATGTCTGGGGTGCTTCGCAGGCAGCTTTGACAGAATGCTACGGATTGCACCCGGAAAGCTTTGCGGCTTCCTGTAAGTTTACTTCGTCCATAGGTGGAAGGACCGTGAAAAATCTGGGAAGAATATCGAGCGGTGCCCTTGGAGCTTTGCAGAAAGATCCGGACGATACGGTGGAAGCGGGAACATCCAGCCGCAGGATTGCCTGCCATCCTGGGAATAATAAACGATCGGATGACAGTACGGAGAATAATTCGCCTGTATTACCTTTGCATATGTTTGTTCCGATAGGCTTTGGGCGTACAACACATAATTTCTTTAAATTTGCGAATAAAATAACTGACATTTTCAAATCCGCAATCCAGTGCGATATCAAGCACTGGATTGTTTGTCGTTTCAAGCAGAATACATGCCTTTTGAATGCGGTAATTAAGCAGATACTGAATCGGAGAAACACCTGCAATATCTTTGAAAAAACGGCAGAGGTACTGGCTGTTGCATGGGATGGTATCCGCCAGGTCCTGCAATGTGATCGGCTGGTTATAATTATGCTCCATATAAGAGATGACAGACTTATAGTTCTGTATTTTCTTTTGGTTTGTCTGTGCGTGTGCATTTTGGACAGATTGCATGAGACTGGCTGTATAAATGGATGATATAATATCAAGTATCAGTAGTTTGCTTGTCATATACCAGCCGGTATCCATATGTAATGTAGTATTCATAAGTGCCTTGATCTTAGGCGAAAGGGCGGCATGGATGGATGAACCGCAATGGTAGATATTTGGCAATAGAGCCAGTTGGTTTATCAGTGGTCTGATACATTTTTCCTGCATTTCATCTTCATAGGAAAAATCCAGAATACACGGGTCGAATAAGATTACGTTGTGCTTGGTATCGGAGGAATTCCCCTTGATCTGATGCAGGTCGCCGGGATTCAGGATACAGATATCTCCTTGTGATAAAGTAAAGCTCTGCAGATTGATTTCAAATTCAAAGCTCCCCTTCTCAATATAGAGAATTTCCATATAGTGGTGCCAGTGGCGCGCAACAAAGAAATATTCCGGATAGGGTGTACCGGCCCCTGTATCAAAATGTAATCTGGAAATAGGATGTTCTTTTGTTCCGTAATGAATATTTTCTTTTAGAGAAATGTCCTGGTTCATATCGTATATCTTTCCCCTTTTTGTAATTAGATGTCATGCCAGACCTGTGTCTGCATAAATTCTTATTGTTAAAATATGATATATTTCAAGAAAAGTCAATATTGTGTTATAAAATGACGAATATAATGCAAGAATATTAGCTTACTTGACAATATAATGATATTAACAAAACGCAGAACAAAACAATCGGAAGGAGAATGCGAAATGATTAAAAAATATACCTATGGAACCCCGTTTCCAACAGAATCAGTGACAGAGCAATTTGCAGCATCGGAAGGAATGCCGGAGTTTGGCGTCATTCATTTACAGGAAGGATTTTCTTTCACTTATAAGCTTCGTGATGAGGATGTCGTATATGGACTCGGTGAAGCAAACCGTGGCATCAACAAACGCGGCTACCAGTATATCAGCAACAATTCAGATAATCCCCATCATCATGAAGATGTATATTCGCTGTATGCTGCGCATAATTTTATTATCGTGTCAGGGGAGCAGACGTTTGGACTTTACTTTGATTATCCGTCAACACTTACCTTTGATGTCGGTTACACAAGATCGGACGAGCTTCATATCTTCTGTGAAAGGGCAGATCTTGATCTGTATGTTATTACAGGCGAAAATCCATACGATATTACAAAGCAGTTTCGGAAGATGATTGGCAGAAGCTATATTGCACCGAAATTCGCGTTTGGCTTCGGGCAGAGCCGCTGGGGATATAAAACGCCGGAGGATTTTGTTACGGTGGCAGAAAAATACAGGGAAAATCATATTCCGATAGATATGGTTTATATGGATATTGACTATATGGATAACTATAAAGATTTTACGGTAAATGAGGAGTTCCGTGATTTCCCGAAGTACGTAGAGAACCTGAAGAAGGATCATATCCGGCTTGTTCCGATCATTGATGCAGGCGTAAAAATCGAAGAGGGATATGATGTGTACGAGGAAGGCGTCGAGAAGAATTATTTCTGTAAGAGACAGGACGGAAGTGATTTTGTAGCCGCTGTCTGGCCCGGATATACACATTTTCCGGATGTATTAAATCCGGATGCCAGAAAATGGTTTGGAGAGAAATATAAGCGCCTGACGGATGCCGGCATAGAGGGATTTTGGAACGATATGAATGAACCGGCGATCTTTTTCACACCGGAGGGTGTAAAAGATGTAAAGGAAGCGATGAAAGCGTTCATCGACAAAGAGGAAACCGTGCAGGACGTATGGGCAATCGGGGCGCAGGTGACCGGACTTGCGAACAATGCGGAAGACTATGCAGCTATGTATCACAATGTAGATGGTAAGATGGTGCAGCATGATCAGGTGCACAATCTGTTTGGATATAACATGACGCGGGCGGCGGGGGAAGGACTCCGTGAGATTTCGCCGGATAAGCGTTGCCTGTTGTTCTCGCGTTCATCCTATATTGGAATGCATCGTTACGGTGGAATCTGGACCGGCGATAATAAATCCTGGTGGTCACATATTCTGCTGAATCTGAAGATGCTGCCATCCTTGAATATGTGTGGATTCTTATATACCGGTGCCGATCTGGGTGGCTTTGGCTGTAACACGACACGGGATCTGCTGCTCCGCTGGCTGGCACTCGGTGTATTTACACCGCTTATGCGGGATCATACCTGCGAGAACACAAGAGAACAGGAGTGTTATCAGTTTGAACACATTGAGGATTTCCGGCATATAATCGGTGTGCGGTATCGGTTGATTCCATACATTTACAGCGAATATATGAAGGCTGCACTGACCGATGACATGATGTTTAAGCCGCTTGCATTTGAGTACCCGGAAGATCGGATGGCTGTAAATGTGGAAGATCAGTTGATGCTCGGAAATGAAATCATGATCGCACCTGTGTATACGCAGAATGCAATCGGCAGATATGTGTACCTGCCGGAAGCGATGATGCTTGTCCGTTTTTGCCCGGACGGAAAAATCGAACAGACGGAAATGCCGAAGGGACATCATTTTGTCGAGGTTCCGTTGAACGAGGTTATCTTATTTATCCGTCAAGGCAAGTGCATTCCGCTTGTGGATGCTGCAGAGTGCGTGGATGAGATTGATATGGACAGCCTGCAACTGATTGGATATGCGAATAGCACCTATCAGTTATATGACGATGACGGTTATACGAGGGCATATGATCTGGAAAAGTCAACCGTCTGGTTGAAGAAGGAAGAAAATAAATAAATTTATAATACCACAGCTACTTGACAATACAAAGTAGCTGTGGTATTTTCTTATCATACTACTTGGCGATACAAAGTAGTGTGGTAGAAGAAATACGAAAACTGCCCCATAATGGAGGAGCTATCATGATAGATACACAATTAATGAAAGGAATTCTGGAAGGATGCGTGCTATCGGTGATTGCGGAACATGAGACATACGGCTATGAGATTCTGCAACGGCTGACGGAATCTGGATTCACTGAGCTTGGCGAAGGAACGATGTATCCGGTGCTTACGCGCTTGGAGAAGAACGGCTATATTAAGTGCCGCAAAGAGAAATCCCCGCTTGGTCCGATCCGGAAATATTATTCGGTGACCGATGCGGGGGCGAAGCATTTGAAGGAATTCTGCGAGAGTTATAAGAGCATTACGGAAAGTGCAAAGAAAATTTTGAAGATGGAGGAGTGAGACGGATGAAGGCGGAGAACCTGACACTTGCTGAGTATGTTGCAAAGGGCGGCACGGCTGAGTAAATAAAATTTAGAAATACAGATTGACTGGATCATTGGACGAAAAGAGGAACGAACATGGCGGAGAATGAACCGAAGAAGATTGTAGTACGGGGTGCAAACGTACATAATTTGAAAAATATCAATGTGGATGTGCCATTACATCAGATCGTTGGGATTGCAGGTGTGTCCGGTTCGGGCAAATCATCACTTGCGCTTGGCGTGTTGTATGCTGAGGGTTCCAGACGATATCTGGAATCGTTGTCGACTTATACAAGGCGGCGGATGACCGGGGCGGCAAAGGCAAAGGTGGATGAAGTGTTATATGTACCGGCAGCACTGGCACTGCATCAGCGGCCGGGCATTCCGGGGATTCGCAGTACATTTGGAACCGGGACGGAGCTTTTGAACAGCCTGCGGTTGATGTATTCCCGGCTGGCATCCCATCGCTGCCCGAACGGACATTATGTGCCGCCCACATTAAAGGTGGCAGCAGAACAGGAGATTTTGTGTCCGGAGTGCGGGGCGAAGGTGCAGGCACCAAGTGCGGAGGAACTGGCATTTAATTCGCAGGGGGCGTGTCCGAACTGTGGCGGAACTGGCAGTGTCCGAACGGTGGATATTGATTCGCTTGTGCCGGATGATTCCATCAGCATTGACGATGGCGCCGTTGCACCTTGGAACAGTCTCATGTGGTCTTTGATGACAGATGTCTGCCGGGAGATGGGCGTGCGTACAGACGTTCCATTTCGTGAGCTGACGGAGCGGGAGAAAGACATTGTCTATCATGGACCGGCGGAGAAAAAGCATATTTTGTATAAGGCGAAAAAATCGAATCAGGCGGGTGAACTTGATTTTACATATTACAATGCCATTTATACAGTGGAAAATGCCTTGGCGAAGGTGAAGGATGAAAAGGGCATGAAGCGTGTTGAGAAATTCCTTAAGGAAGAGGTATGTCCGGCATGTGGTGGCAGCCGGTTTTCTGAAGCGGCGCGGGCACCACGGCTGCGCGGAATTGGATTGGATGAAGCCTGTAAGATGACGCTTGGGGAATTGGTCGACTGGGTAGCTGGTGTGCCGGATTCTTTGCCGGAGGAGATGCGGCCGATGGCAGAGGCAATCTGTGAGTCGTTCCAGACCGTAGCCAGACGGTTGATGGATTTGGGACTTTCTTATCTTTCACTTGATCGTGTAGCATCTACACTTTCGACGGGGGAACGGCAACGGATGCAGCTTGCACGCGCCGTGCGGAATCGTACAACCGGTGTATTATATGTATTGGACGAGCCGTCGATCGGACTGCATCCATCGAATATTCAAGGCTTGAATGCTGTTATGCATGACCTTGTTGCAGACGGAAATTCGGTGCTTCTGGTCGACCACGATACACAGATCTTATCGGAATCGGATTGGATTATTGAGATGGGACCAGAGGCAGGTGCCGGTGGTGGTTATGTGATCGCACAGGGTGATATTCCGCAGATTATCGCAAATCCGGATTCGATGATAGGACCATTTCTGGCGCGGAAAGCGGATATGCGTGTGCGTGAGCAGGCGCGCGCGGAGGAAAAGTTTGACTTTGGAACACTGCATCTGTCGACGGATGCGATTCACACGGTCAAACCATTGGAAGTGGATATCCCGAAGGGGCGTCTGACCGTAGTAACCGGAGTGTCTGGCTCTGGAAAAACAACGATGGTTTTAGAAAGCCTGATTCCAGGCTTGGAAGCATCCCTGCAGGGAGCCACGCTACCAGCACATGTAAAGCAGATTTCGGCAGAGGGAATCGCACATGTGAAGCTGATCGACGCATCGCCAATCGGAATCAATGTGCGGTCGACAGTCGCAACGTATGCGAATGTACACGATGAACTGCGGAAGATATATGCAAAGACACCAGATGCGAAGGAAGCGGGATATAAGGCAGGCGATTTCTCCTATAATACCGGAAAGCTGCGATGTCCGGTGTGTGATGGAACAGGACAGATTAGCCTCGATGTGCAATTCCTGCCAGACGTGGATGTACCATGTCCGGAATGCAACGGATCACGGTATGGGAAGGAAGCATGGCAGATCGGCTATGAGACGAAACAGGGAGCGAAGTATTCCCTGCCACAGTTGATGGATATGGATGTGAATACTGCGTTGGAAGCAGCGGCGGAGTGGAAGGTCGTGCGCCAGCGCCTGCAGGTATTGAAGAATCTGGGACTCGGTTACCTGACGCTGGGTGAGGAGACGCCGAGCCTGTCTGGTGGAGAGGCACAGCGGTTGAAGCTTGCCAGCGAGATGGGAAAAGGACAGGCGGATTCGGTCTTTGTATTCGATGAGCCAACGATTGGGCTGCATCCGCTGGATGTGCAGACATTGCTTGGCGTATTTCAGGCGCTTGTCGATCAGGGTGCAACCGTGCTTGTGATCGAGCATGATTTAGATGTGATCCGGAACGCCGACTATGTGATAGACATGGGACCGGGCGGTGGTGCCGCCGGTGGCCGTGTCGTTGCGGTTGGAACACCGAAGCAGATCGCAGCAAATAAAGACAGTATTACGGGAAAATATATTTAAAGTCATAAATTCTCCTTGACTCTGCACTTGGTGCATGCTGTATAAATCGCATATAGACCAACACTGTGGGAGGGAAGAACAAATGAAATTCATGTTATTGTTGGGATTGATCGGACATATTTTCTGTGGAGCATCGGACTGGCTGCTCACCTATGCACCGAATGGCAAGGTGAACCTGACGGACTTGAAGGATTATGAGAAGTCGAGTGTTTCGTTTCGGGGGATGCCGAGATGGGCATGTATCTTCAATCTGCTTCCGTTAGCTGTCGTCACATTGCCGACGAAGCTTCCTGCCAAGGCAAATGTAATCGGCGTAGGTATGTTCCTCGGACTCTTGTTTTTGATGTAAGATCTTGTTAAAATGATGTTCAGAATGTGCTAGAAAAACAGGATGGAACATATGATGTTACTAGATAAAGATATACGGGAACCGTTATTTGAGTTCCTCGAAGAGCGGTACGGCAAGGTGCGCATCTTAGAGGAGAAAACCGTCGGGCATTCGCGGGCGGATGTTGTGATGGTGATTCCCGAAAAGATTGTTGGAATCGAGATAAAAAGTGATGCGGATACATACACGCGGCTAGAGCGGCAGGTTGCAGACTATGATCTGTATTTCGATGCGAATATCGTGGTTGTCGGGAGCTCACATGCGAGTCACGTCGCGGAGCATGTGCCAGCACACTGGGGGATCGTGTCGGTAGAACAGCAAGAAGATCATGTGGATTTCTATATTGTGCGGGAGATGCAGGACAATCCGTATGCGCAGCTTCTTCGGACGATCCGTGTGCTGTGGCGCCCGGAGCTTGCCCGTATTCAGGAGAAATACGGACTGCCGATGTACAAGCAGAAAAGCAAGGATTTTGTCCGTACAATCATTGTAGACCGGTTACCGGTCGAGGTGGTTCATAAGGAAATCAGTGATGCGCTATTTGAGCGGGATTACACCGCGATGCTTGCGGAGATTCAGGAATTCCGTAAGGCACAGGCGGCGAAACGCGGCAAGACTGTGCGCAAAAAAAGAAAAAAGTATCGAAGAAAAAAGCGGGATGCCTAGTAAGGCAGTTCCCGCATTCCTTGCATAAAGTCGATTACAAGCTGCTTGTCCGTCTCGTTTTCAATGACGGCAGGCTGGTAGTTGTTGGATTCCCCGGTGTAGACATAACATGGAATCAAAGTTACATCCGTGTTTGTTACGGAGAATGCACCGGTCGTGGCATCTTGTGTAACAGTCAAAGTCTGGTTATAGATTAACGTTCTGTTTTCCGGATAATTATTTCCACCGAAGATAAAATTCCCCAGTGAATATACGATGTTCACACCGTTGTAAGTCTCCATCGGCTGTAAGACATGTGGGTGGGAACCGATGACGAGGTCGGCACCGTGGTCGACTAAGTTATGGCAGGACGCCTGTTTCCAGTCCTCGTAGGCGTGTACCTTCTCTTCACCGCCGTGGAAATATACAACCTGATAATCACTGTTTGCATTTGCCTCTTCCAGATCCACTAACATTGCCTGTTCAGCTCCGGCGGAGTACATGCTTCCGAATACAAATGCAATCTTGAAACCATTGATTTCCTTGTAGACGATCTTTCCGTCCTTGCCCCAGTCAACACCTGCCACATCTAAGGCAGCACGCGTATCCATGTTGCCATCGGTGCCGAAATCATAAGTGTGGTTGTTGTCAATCGAGACAATATCGACGCCATTTTCCGGCAGGAGCTTGGCAGTTGCAGCGTGGGAGCGGAACCAGAATGCACGGAAGGTATATTCCGGCTTCTCCATGCTGACAGTCGTTCCGGATTGTTGTGCAAGTGCAACTGCAGAGTTATATTCCGCAACCGCATTATTGTATTGTTCGAGTGCGGCGGCTTCGCCCTTATCCGTTTTCGCCAGATTGTCATTGTCGGAGAAAACATTTTCACAATTCGCAATTGTGATATCATCATTTAAGAAATAATCCCGTACATTTTCGAAGAAATACGTGCTCGGCTGGCTGTTCGCCATGGCGTCGATGCTGCTGGTAGCGGTGTCGTTACCCGCGAGCATGATATCGCCGACGAAATTCATGCTGATGGTAAAGGATTGGGAAGCTGGTTTTTCATCTGCCCCGGCGTTGGTTACCGTTGCAACGCTGCCACTAACTGGCTGATAGGAATCCAGCCCGGAAAGGTCGATCGGCTGTGAGATTTCTGCCTCGGAGGTATCATCTGTATGGGACGAATCCTTCCGCAGATTGATCGCGACGAGACTGACCGTGCCGATGATCGTCAGAATAATAAAAAATATGATAATCTTTCGCATAGTAAATCCTCATATCTTCTGTGAATGCGTTTGTTTCAAATCATAACAAACGCAAAAAGGAAACAAATAACAATATATAGAATACCACATTTTTCCGGTAAAGCAAATATATATAAATTCAAGATAGCGGCTAGTCAACTGGGATAAATGGTGGTAAACTATGCCTAGTTTAAATATGATAAAAAGGAGACATAGGATGAATTATCCATTGACTTTGGAACAATATATTGCACAGATGCCGATGCAGGAAGCAGAGCTTGCACGTATGGGTGCGCAGATTGCGGAAGCGCTTTCCGTGATCCACCAGCAGGGACGTGTGCATGGGGATGTAAAGCCGGGGAATATCTTGGTTGTGTCACCCGGAAATTATCAGTTGATCGGGTATGAGAACGTGCGGCAATATCCGGAGGGGACAATCCCGACATTTGTTGCACCGGAGCTGACACAGGGTGGCGCTTACCATGCAGGGACGGATGTGTATGCACTCGGCATGCTGATGAAATCGCTGATTCCGAAACAGGGCATCAGTGGTGTGTTTGACGAGATTATCCAGAAAGCGTGTGAACCAGATCCGGCGAGACGTTATGCGACGGCATTGGAATTTGCAGAGGAATTACAGATGCTTGCGGATATTTTGCAGGAGCCAACGGTAGGAACCGGGCAGCAGATGTATGTACGGGAAACAGAGCAACCATCGATGCAGCCAATGTACGCGCAGAAACAGGAGCAATCATCGAAACAGCCAACTTGCGGGCAGCCATTGGTACAGCAGCCAAGGAGACAGTCACCGGCGCAGCAACCAACAGATCTGGTCAATCACCGAAGAAATGTACAGCAGGCGGATGCATATAATACACAGGAAGAGATGCATCTGCAACCGAAAAAAGAAAAAGTGACAAGGGAGACGCAGAAGGCGTCCTTGATGTTGCGGTTTTTACTGCCAATTCTGATTGTGCTGATCATAGGTGCGGCTGTTGCAATCTATGTTGTATTGATCCATCCAGTCAATCAGGAGGAAGAAACGACAACCGCGGCGCCAACAACCACGGAGGTAACGACCGAAGCAACGACGACAGAGGAGATGACTGAAGCAACCACAGAGGAAGCGGAATGTCCATATGAATATTCCCAGAAGATTACGGTAACCGCACATGCGGGAAGCACATCTGGAACGCTGACCGTTTATAACTGGGAACATGGCGACTGGGTTAACAAATATTCTGTTGCATGTGTGCTTGGCAGAAATGGAATCGGTTCTGACTACGGAGAAGGAAAAGGTGTCACACCGATGGGAACGTTTAAGCTTGGCTTTGTGATGGCAAATGTTGATCCGAAAAATAACATGAATTTTAAACTGGCAAGTGACTCAGCCGCAATCGTAGATGATGCAGAATCCGAACTGTATAACACACTTGTCGATACGAATACGGTAGGCGATGTGAGTGTTGATCATGTCGGAAGCAATATCGTAAACGGAAAATTAAATGCAATTATCTTTATCGAACATAATGGAGATGGCTTGTCTTCGGATGGCGTGACACCGGGAAAAGGCTCAGTCATTACGATCTGTGGAAATTATAGCAATGTCAGTGAGACAGCAGGCTGTATTGATATTTCAGCAGAAAATATGACAGAATTGTTGAAACTGTTGGATGGAAACATGAATCCACATATTGAGATTACATTGAATTAGGGGGTATCTATGAAGAATTTGCGGATGTTGTTCTGTATGTTGATGGGGCTTTTGATCGGTTCAGTTCTGGGAATTGTAATCGCAAATCTCACACACAATCAGCAGAAAAAGAAACACGCACAGATGGCAGCCACGGAGGTGACTGCGACTGCAGATGCAACGGCAGGGGATGTGGCAACGCCGATGGAGGAGCAGATGCATACAGCCCAAGATGCGACTGGGACAGATGCGGCGGTTCCTGATGAGGCACAGCCGGAAGCTTTGACAGAGATTTTGAATCGGAGTCTGGTCAGCTATGCACAACTGGCGGAGGTTTCCTGCAGACAACTGGTTGTCGTAGATGCAGATCACGATAAAGCGACGATATCCATGTATATCTGTGATACGGACGGAAAATGGACGGATACCGGACTGACAACCGAGGGCTATGTCGGGGCAAATGGTGTGAGCCGGGAGTCTTATGAGGGAAGCCGGATGACACCTGCCGGGGTATTTCCAATCGGCGAAGCATTTTATATAGAAGAGAAACCGAAAACGGGTCTTTCAACATTTCAAATTACAGAAAATACATATTGGGTTGACGATGAGGACAGTGAATTATATAATCAACGCATAGAACTTGATGGAGAAAAGACCTGGCAGAGTGCAGAACGTATGATTGAATACACGGATGCTTACAAATATGGATTTGTCGTGGAGTACAATCAGAATCCGGTGGAGCCGGGGCGTGGTTCGGCGATTTTCTTCCATGTGGGGCAGCAGCCGACACTGGGATGCATTGCAACAACGGAGGATATGGTGCTTGCATATCTGGCAGAATTATCGAAAGATATGCACCCGTATATCGTAATTCAATAGAAAATTTAACATCAGGTTAAATGGATGATAAAAATAAAAAACGGAGGATAGAGTTATGGCAATGAATATTGTATGTTTAGATTTAGAGGGCGTATTGGTACCAGAGATCTGGATCGCATTTGCGGAGGCAAGTGGAATTCCGGAACTGAAAAAGACAACAAGAGATGAACCAGATTATGATAAGCTGATGACATGGAGACTTGGCATCCTGAAGGAGCATGGACTTGGTTTGAAAGAGATTCAGGAGACAATCGCGAAGATTGATCCGATTCCGGGTGCAAAGGAATTCTTAGATGAGTTGCGCAGTTTGACACAGGTAATCATTATCAGTGATACCTTTGCACAGTTTGCAACACCACTGATGAAGAAGCTTGGTTGGCCGACGATTTTCTGTAACTCTCTGGAGGTTGCAGAAAGTGGAGAAATCACAGGCTTCAAGATGCGTTGTGAGCAGTCAAAGCTGACAACGGTTAAGGCATTACAGTCGATCGGATTTGAGACCATCGCCAGTGGAGATAGTTATAACGACCTTGGTATGATCAAGGCTAGCAAGGCAGGCTTCCTGTTTAAGAGTACAGAACAGATCAAGAAGGATAATCCGGAGCTTGCAGCATATGAGACTTACGATGAGCTGCTTGCTGCAATCAAAGAGCATCTGGATTAATCGGATAAAAATCGTTCTCTTATAACGAGGAATGAATAGAAATCGCTGTGAGCAACGCCTGTATTTGCTTATGGCGATTTCTTTATGTGCAAAAACTGCCATGCACAGATGTATGTACAAGATTTGAGAGATATAATTAGGAGGAATCTGGAAGATGTCAGAAGAGAAAAAAGAAATGAAAAAATCATCCAGCCCGGCGAAAGATCTGACCGTAGGATCGCCGATGAAACTGATTCTCGGATTTGCATTTCCGATGTTTCTGGGACTGTTGTTCCAGCAGTTTTACAGTCTGGTTGATACGATGATCGTAGGAAAATATCTGGGCGTGGATCCATTTGCAGGCGTTGGCTCGACAGGCAGTCTGAATTTTATTGTCATTGGATTTTGTATGGGACTTTGCAGTGGATTCTCGGTTCCGATCTCACAGAGCTTTGGTGCCAAGGATTTTCCGCTGCTGCGGAAGATGGTGACAAATTCTGTGTGGCTGTGTACATTTTTCAGCGTTGTAATTACAACTCTGATGCTTTTGTTCTGCCGCCCGGTTTTAACATGGATGAACACCCCGGAGAATATATTTGAATACGCATATATTTACATATTTATAATCTTTGCGGGAATTCCGTGTACGATTCTGTACAATATGACGGCAGCTATCCTGCGTGCGCTGGGAGACAGCAAATCGCCGATTATCTTCCTTGCGATTTCGTCTGCCATCAATATCGGTCTGGATCTGCTGCTCATCATAGTGTTCAGGATGGGCGTCGATGGTGCGGCGCTTGCAACCGTTGTTTCCCAGGGCGTATCAGGTGTGATCAGCATTATATATATTAAGAAAAAATTCGATATTCTTGCGATGGAGAAGGGAGACTGGAAGCTGGAGAGACATCTGGCAGGAAAATTGACGGGTGTTGGAATTCCGATGGGACTGCAGTATTCCATCACGGGAATCGGTTCGGTAATTCTGCAGACAGCGGTAAATGGACTAGGTTCCATCTATGTTGCATCTATGACAGCCGGCTCGAAGATCAATATATTTCTTGCGTGTCCGTTTGATGCGCTTGGTCAGACGATGGCACCGTATGCCGGACAGAACATCGGAGCAAGGAAGCTGGATCGTGTAGGGAAAGGTCTGCGTGCCGCATGTATCATTGGATTTATCGTGTCTGGACTGATGGTAATCGTAGTGAAGTTGTTCGGAGACCAGCTTACAATGCTGTTCTTAGATGAGAAGGATCCGGTTATCATGCAGAATTCAACACAGTTTTTGATCATTGTATCGGCATTTTACTGTCTGCTTACCTTGGTCAATACGGTTCGCTTTACAATTCAAGGTATGGGATTTTCATCACTCGCCATTATCGCAGGTGTGATGGAAATGATCGCGCGCGGTATCGCGGGTATGCTGCTCGTGCCGGCGTTTGGCTATCTCGGAGCCTGCTATTCCAGCCCGCTCGCATGGCTGCTTGCGGATGCATTCCTGATTCCGGCGTTCTTCCTGTGTAAACGCAAGGTCGCGCGGCAGCTGGAAGTCGGGAAAGCATAGTCAGGACTTGAATCTGGAAATTAAAATAAGAAAGCACGGTTTGATGTGAATCAAATCGTGCTTTTTATGTAATATATCGTTATCTGAACAATATTTTCATGCGGTCATTTATGCCTGACTCATGTGATTGATGTAATGATTCTTTAACGCCTGAAATGTTTCATCGCTCAAGTCATGTTCGATTCGGCAGGCATCCTCGTAAGCAGTCTCTTCGTTCACACCAAGAGACATAAAAAGATGGGCAAGCGTTTCATGCCGCTCGTAGATCTTGGATGCGATCTTCATGCCTTCCTCTGTGAGTGATAAATATCCTTTGTCATCGACATTTATATATCCGTTTACACGGAGGTTCTTCAGATACACGCTGACACTCGGCTTGGATAATCCAAGATGGTGTACGACATCAATCGAACGAACGTGCTCGTGTGATTTGCCGAGAAATAAAATTGCCTCCAGGTAATCTTCGGCTGATTCCTGTATTTTCATAAACCAATCCCCTTTACATAATAAGTGCTGTTAACGTCGCTATGTCTGAATACTAACACAAATTTTACAGGTTTGCAAACGCTTTGCAAAAATGCTTTATAAATAAGAAATACAAATATAAAAATCCGATGTATTTTTTATTGACAAAATAGTTAGTTTGGGCTAATATTGTGTCGACAGAAAGTTAGTTGTTCTAAACTAACCTGAAATAAAGTATGAATACTACAGAAAAGGAGTGATTTTTATGCCACTGTCAATGGTAGAAGAAGGAGAACCAAAAACCATCGTGAAAGTGGGGGGAAAAGAGGAAGTTCGTAAATTCCTTGAGAACCTCGGCTTTGTGGACGGTACAGTTGTAACCGTTGTATCTTCGCTGGGCGGAAACATGATTTTGAAGGTGAAAGATTCAAGAGTGGCTCTTGGTCGTGACATGGCAAGTAAAATCCAGGTAGCCTAGAAGAACGTATTCGTAAGAGAGGAAGTGAAACAATGAAGACATTGAATCAGGTAAAAGTAGGGGAGACCGTAAAGGTAACAAAGATCGCAGGCGAAGGCCCTATCAAGAGAAGAATCATGGATATGGGTATCACAAAGGGCGTTGAGATCTACGTGCGTAAGGTAGCTCCACTTGGAGATCCGGTTGAAATTACAGTTCGTAATTATGAGCTGTCTGTTCGTAAGGCAGATGCAGCGATTATCGAAGTAGAGTAATTCTCACATAATCGTAAATATGGTATACAGGTTGGACGTGATTGTAATTCTAAAACAGACCGTTGAAGCACGCTGGTACTTAATGAACGACAACTAGTTGGAGTGAATTTAGTACCACTGCGTGCTGAACCGAGCGAGAGCGGGTCTGTGAAGAATTACAATCATGGACAACTGTATTATATTTACGATTGCGTGAAATGTAAGAAAGATAAGGAGAGAAATCATGGCAATTACAATTGCACTCGCAGGTAACCCGAACTGCGGTAAAACGACATTGTTTAACGCCTTGACCGGCGCAAACCAGTATGTTGGTAACTGGCCAGGTGTTACGGTAGAAAAAAAGGAAGGTAAGTTAAAGGGACATAAAGATGTTGCCATCATGGACTTACCTGGTATTTATTCTCTTTCTCCATATACATTGGAGGAAGTTGTAGCAAGAAATTATCTGATCGGTGAGCATCCAGACGCAATCATCAATATCATTGATGGTACGAACCTGGAGCGTAACCTGTATCTGTCTACACAGATCATCGAGCTTGGCATCCCGGTTGTTATGGCTGTCAACATGATGGATGTAGTCAGAAAGAGCGGCGACAAGATTGATATCAAGGCACTTTCCAATGCACTTGGCTGTGAAGTTGTTGAGATCTCCGCTTTGAAGGGCGAAGGAATTAAGGAAGCTGCTGACAAGGCAGTTGCAGCTGCAAAGGCAAAGAAAGCCGTTGCACGTGTACATAAGTTTGACGATGCAGTGGAAGCTGCTATTGATGCAGTGGAAGCAAAGCTGGATGATTCAGTAGCAGAAGCACAGAAGCGTTTCTTCGCAATCAAGGTTCTTGAGAAAGATAGCAAGATTGGCGATCAGCTTAAAGTTATCCCAGATGTATCTGCAGAGATCAAGACACTGGAAGATAAGTTTGACGACGATACAGAGTCAATCGTGACAAGTGAGCGTTATGCGTACATTTCTTCTATCATTGGAAAATGTTTGAAGAAGGCAAAGTCAGGAAAGAAGCTTTCTGTATCTGATAAGATTGACAAGATTGTAACAAACCGTATTTTGGCACTTCCTATTTTTGCAATTGTCATGTTCTTAGTATATTACATTGCAATGCAGACCGTCGGTGCTGCTGCAACAGACTGGACAAATGATAACCTGTTTGGTGATGGTTTCCATTTGTTTGGTATGGAGAAGAATGACGATGGCGTTGCTTACAGCGACGATGCAGATGCTTACGCAGAGGCAATGCAGATCATCGATGGATTCATCTCTTATGGTGAAGAAAATGGTGTAGAAGTTGGTGATATTGCAGATGCTATGGATGCAGAGTCAGATGAGTTTGATCCAGCAAACGCTGCAAAGGCTGCTGACGAACTGCTGACAGTATTTGATGCCAATACAACAGCAACTTATCTTGTAGAAGATGAGGAGACACTGGCAACTGACGAGACAGAGTCTACATATGCAGATCTGCAGAGCGCAGTTGATACATACAAGTCTTATGGTTGTGAAGAGCCAGATCCTGCAGATTATGGCGTATTTATTCCTTCTATTCCGGATCTTGTATCAAAAGGACTTGAGAAAGCAAATTGCGCAGATTGGTTACAGGGATTGATCGTTGATGGTATCATCGCCGGTGTTGGTGCGGTACTTGGTTTCGTACCTCAGATGCTGGTACTGTTCATCCTTCTTGCAATCCTTGAGTACTGTGGATACCTTGCCCGTGTTGCATTCATCATGGACCGTATCTTCCGTAAGTTTGGTTTGTCTGGTAAGTCCTTCATCCCAATGCTCGTAGGTATGGGATGTGGTGTTCCAGGTATCATGGCTTCTCGTACAATTGAGAACGAGAAAGACCGTCGTATGACAATTATGACAACAACCTTTATCCCTTGTGGTGCAAAGGTTCCATTTATCGCAATGATCGCTGGTGCTATCTTCAATGGTTCCGCAATCATTTCAACCGGTGCTTACTTCATCGGTGTTATTACAATCATCTGTTCAGGTATCATCCTGAAGAAGACAAAGATGTTTGCTGGTGATACATCTCCATTCGTTATGGAGCTTCCAGCTTACCACTGGCCAAAGGTTGGTGCTGTTTTACGCAGCATGTGGGAGCGTGGCTGGTCCTTCATCAAGAAGGCCGGTACAATCATCCTTCTTTCTACAATCGTTGTATGGTTTACAACATACTTCGGATGGGTTGACGGAAGCTTCGGAATGCTTTCAGAGGATCAGATGGATTACAGTATCCTCGCTAAGATCGGTAACGCAATCTGCTGGATCTTCAAGCCACAGGGCTGGGGCAACTGGCAGGCAACGGTTGCAAGTGTAACCGGTCTTGTAGCAAAGGAGAATATCGTTGGTACGATGGGTATTCTGTACGGTGGCGGAGACGCAACTGTTTACCAGACACTGGCAAGCAAGTTTACAGAGCCAAGTGGTTTGTCATTCCTGTTGTTCAACCTTCTCTGTGCGCCATGTTTCGCAGCAATGGGTGCGATCAAGCGAGAGATGAACAGTGCAAAGTGGTTCTGGTTCGCAATCGGATATCAGTGTGGTCTTGCTTATCTTGTATCACTCGTTGTATATCAGATTGGTGTGCTCATTACAGCAGGTACATTTGGTGTAGGAACGGTTGTAGCGTTCTTGATCATCGCCTTCTTCCTGTATATGCTGTTCAGACCAAACAAGAATGCACAGTTTGCAAAGATCAAGACAAACTAATTCATAGTTTTCAAGAAAGATTGTATAGCACCGGAGCATATCCGGTGCTATATTAAGTATGTGGGAATTGTGTTTGTAAACCATGGAAAAGATGAGATAGAAGGTTCATATATTTCCATCTGATATCCATAATATAGGGATGTATTGTAGCTAAGAAGTTCTAGGTGTTCAATGTAAGTATTGTGAGTGGACGCCAACGCCGCCAATTCGCCGTCAATGGCTCAGTGGCGGCTTGTTTGAACATCGTGTTCAAACATGGCTGGGTAAATGAGTTGAACACCAAGAACTTCTAAGCCACAAACATATTCTATATTATGGATATTAGATGGAAACATATGAACCATCTACACCATTGGTTTATATGGTTTGCAAATACAATAAATATTACCTTGTAAGGAGGTCGTGGAAATGAATTTAGGTACATTTTTAATATTATTGGTAGTTGTTGCGGTGGTTGGTTTGGTCATCCGGGGGATGGTGAAGGATAAGCGTGCCGGCAAGTCAAGCTGTGGCGGGGATTGCAGTCACTGTGGAAGTGTCTGTCATGCACCGAAAAAAACACAGAAATAGAGCAAACAAGCGGAGTAATCCACAAGGAATATCGTCCAGTTAAGAATAATTATCAACAAGTAAAAAATATGAAAAAAGTGGTTGACTTTTTAGTTAGTTTACGTTAACATACAACATGTAGTTAGCAACAACTAACCACAACGAAACATAAATTCGCGTACATGGAATTTATAATCGACTCCTTTCTCTAACAGCCCCGCGCTACTCCACATAGCGCGGGGTAAATTTTTGCGTGATAATCGCCCAAGCACATGCATCGCTGCAAGCTTGCTTGCAAGCGAATGCATGTATTTGGGGGATAACAGACACTGAGTCGGAGCGAAGCGGAGACGAAGTGCCTGTTATGTGCAGGCGAAAGCCTGCAGGATTATCCGGAGCAACAAGCCAAGCACATGCATCGCTGCAAGCTTGCTTGCAAGCGAATGCACGTATTTGGGGGATAACAGACACTGAGTCGGAGCGAAGCGGAGACGAAGTGCCTGTTATGTGCAGGCGAAAGCCTGCAGGATTATCCGGAGCAACAAGCCAAGCACATGCATCGCTGCAAGCTTGCTTGCAAGCGAATGCACGTATTTGGGGGATAACAGACACTGAGTCGGAGCGAAGCGGAGACGAAGTGCCTGTTATGTGCAGGCGAAAGCCTGCAGGATTATCCGGAGCAACAAGCCAAGCACATGCATCGCTGCAAGCTTGCTTGCAAGCAGGTTGGGGAAAAAATGGCGTAACAAGAAAAAAGCCCCAATCGGAAGATAAAATAAAGCAGGATGCAAGTTTTGGTTGCCTAGAATGGGAAGGTAGAATATAATTGTTGCAGTGTGATAGAAACAAAAGATATGCACAAGTAGAAAGGGGATGTACAAGTGCAGTTAAGAAGAGATAATGAAACGGATCAGGAGAGAAAATCAGGCCCATATTATGGCATGCCGTCGCAGAAATATGAGAATCAGAATCCATATACAAACCAGAATCCTTATGCATATGAAGATCCGTATGTGGTTCATACAGTGCCACCGGTTCAGCCCGTGCGTGCAAAGCAGACGATTCCGATTGTTACAATCCTGATTATTGTGGCGAATGTGATTGCGGCGATTATGTGTATTGGTATCGAAAACACATTCCAGCTTGCAGGAATTAACTATGAGTACATCACGATAAACCACGAATATCGTCGTTTGATCTCTTATATGTTCATACATGCGGATTTTGAGCATTTGATAGGAAATATGGTGGCGCTCTTTCTGTTTGGTAAACTGGTAGAACAAAGGCTTGGTTCCCTGCGGATGGCAATCATCTATTTTGGTTCCGGCGTTGGAGCAGGATTCCTCTCGATGGAGATTGCACACAAGCTGCATCCGGAGAGTCCACGGTTTGCCGCGGGCGCGTCCGGGGCTGTCTTCGGAATTATATGTGCAGCAGTGTTCCTCCAGATTATGGGACGGAAGAATGCCGAGCGGAAGGATATGATTATCGCTATTGCACTCGTGATTGGATATGCGATTTATTCTGCAGGCGGGAATGTGGATATCTATGGACATATCGGCGGCGCGATTGTTGGCGGTATTTTGGCGTTTGCGTTAAATGTAAAGAAATGGCAGGGCTTCATAGAGAATCAGTTCTGCAAGATCTTGGCGATTATAGCGACCGTGGTGCTCTGCGTGGTCGGAGTCGGAGAAGCACATATTGGCAAGGATCAGTCCTCTCTGATGGATAAGCGGGTAATGTATATCCGGGAACAGCCGGTGGCAGATTATGAGATGAAGAGCTATGGAACGAAAACCTATGGAGAGGCATTGGATGATTACTGTACGAATACAAAATGGGAATCCTTTACCGCAGAAAGTGGAGAACAGGTCGTACAATTCAATGGAAACGCGTATTATAAGGGAAGCGAGAAGGAAGTGATCATCCAGTTTTTGATCACGGGTGACTGCGAATCGTATGAGCTGTCGTATTTTGCATTCGACGACACTGCGTGCAACTGGCAGCAGGTAGACGCATTTTACAAGACAATATGTAAGTGATTTTATAATTGTGCAACATAGTAGATGTATATGATTGTGCAGATATTACCAATTCTAAAACAGACCGTTGAAGCACGTTGGTACTTAATGAACGGCAAACTTGTTTGGCGTGAATTTAGTACCATTACGTGATGAACCGAGCGAGAGCGTGTCTGTGTAGAATTGGTAATATCTGTACAATACACATACAATTATCAGTTGCACAATTGATAATAAATAATCCGGAGGATAAGACAAAATGAGTGAAATTAAGAAGATAGCAGTACTGACAAGTGGTGGTGATGCACCGGGAATGAATTCGGCGGTTCGTGCGGTTGTGTTCAGCGCGAACAATCTCGGTATCGAGGTCGTTGGTGTCCTGCGCGGCTACGAAGGGCTGATAGACTGGGAGACGGTTCCGCTTGGATTAGACGATGTGCGAAACATCAACAACCAGGGAGGGACGATTCTCTTCACAAGCAGGAGCGAACGGTTTTTAGATCAGAAATACAGACACACTGCGGCAGAAAACCTGCGGGCACATGACGTGGATGCGGTTGTAGCAATCGGTGGGGACGGTACGCTGCGCGGCGCAATCAAGTTCAAGGATGAAGGTGTGAATATTGTCTGTATTCCGGGGACGATCGACCGGGATGTGGCATGTTCCGAATACACATTGGGATTTGACACAGCAGCGAATACCGCCATGGAAGCAATCGACAAGATCCGCGATTCATCGGTATCCCATGGCCGTTGCAGTGTCGTAGAGGTTATGGGCAGAAAGCGTGGTTATATCGCACTCTGGGCAGGCATGGCGACATCCGCAGATGCCATCGTGTTACCGGAGAAATGGGACGGAAATTTTGATTATATTATAAATGCACTGCGTAAACGGCACACCGATGGCAGAAACAGCTATCTGGTCGTAGTTGCCGAGGGTGTGACGGATGCAGGCAAGCTGGCAGACCTGATTCAGAAGGAGACAGGCATCGAATCGCGTGTGTCTGTGCTTGGATATATTCAGCGTGGTGGACAGCCAACCGCGAAGGACCGCATGTATGGTTCGCTGATGGGTGCATATGCAATCGAGATATTATGGCAGGGCAGAGGTAACCGGATCGTTGCAATCAAGAACGACATTCTGGTTGATTATGATATCGCAGAGGCAATCGACCTGCAGAACAACAATCTGGATTCCTTCCAGTATCAGCTCAGTCTGATGCTGGCAGAGTAATGGAGGTATTGGTTGTATTATGAATTCTGCGGAATTCAGTCGGGGTACACCCTTTTTGTAGTTTGAAGATACGGAGGAACGATGAGATAGAGTGGAATCCACAGCTCATTGCGACCTCCGTTATATTTTTTTCAGGGTCAGAGAGCAACAGGCATGCATGATAAATGCGCTGTGCATTTACATAATGGTAGAAGGTATCGCCTGCAAATTGTTTGAAAAGCCGAAGAAAATGATACTTGGAAAATCCCGTCATGGATGCCGCTGTATCAACGCATAGATTTTCTGCGTAATGCTGATGGATGTATTCACATACAGATGAAAATGCTTCGGTATAATGTCTTTTCTTGTCAGGAGATATATCATGGAAGACTGCACTTTCGTCAGACAGTGTGCGCCCAACCAGCAAAAAAAGCTGAACAAGGAAATGAAACACCGCAGTCTCACGGAACCGGTTTTCGCCGAAATACTCTTCTGCACAGGAGGAAATCAGTTGGGCACATGTATCATGAATTTCAGGGAGTGTGTTCCCGTTGATCAGTGTAACTGGAGAGAGTGCTGCCTGAATTGTTGAAAAACAGTCAGATTTAATATAATGGAAGAAATCTGCCAGAAAAATATAACGTTGACCATGACAGGCTGGAATGGAATGAACAGTTCCAGGTGTAATGATCAGGATATCCCGCTCCTTCAGATAATAGTTTGTCCCATTGCAGATGATAGTATAATCGCCTTTGACAGGCATGATGATTTCTGTGGATGCATGCCAATGTGGCTCATATGTTTCGTATTGCGTGTTGTTATATAACAACACAGATTCATAATCGTGAAATTTTATCTGTTCATAAGAACCATCCAGGTTAAGTGCCATGCTAATATTTTGTCTCCATTCTATAATCAATAATTGCTTTTGGATGTTGATGATTTTATTAAATTATAACGAAATAGAAAAAAATATCAAGAAAAATATGAAAAACAGCAAAAATATTCGTAAAAAAATAGCAATAATTGATAACTAAATAGCAATGATTCGGTAGATAGTGAAAAAAGATTACGATAAGATATAGTCAGATCAGGGCATGAGGAAATAATATCTCACTTTGCATGAATAGAACGAGCAGGAGGACAAGATTATGAGAAAGAAACAAGTGTTTAATCCTTTTTTACCTTTGAATGAGTATATCCCGGATGGGGAACCACATGTGTTCGGAGACCGCGTGTATCTGTATGGTTCCCATGATCATGAGGGGGGATATACATTCTGTATGGATGACTATACTGTGTATTCGGCACCGGTAGATGATCTGACAGATTGGAGAAAAGAACGAGTGATATATGAGGCAGATCAGGATCCTGCTTACCCGGAGCTTTGTTATATGTATGCACCGGATGTTGTGCAGGGAAATGATGGAAAATATTACCTGTATTACGCGATGTCCGGCGATTATGGCGTGGGTGGTTATACATGTCCGATCAGCGTGGCTGTATGTGATACGCCAGCGGGAAAATATAAATTTTTAGGGCATGTGCGCAATAAAGATGGAAGTCCGATGATGCGGTATGTATGCTTTGACCCGGCGGTGCTGAATGATGATGGCGTGATAAGACTCTATTATGGTACACAGTATGATTACGAAGAACAGCCAGACTTCCCGGAAAATGATGCCTATGTGAAACAGGAGATGGAGATGTTTGGGCGTACAAGAGAAGAAATCCTGTCATACCCGGACAGCATTATGGGACCTGTGATGCTGGTGCTCGAGGACGATATGCTGACCGTGAAAGAAGAGCCGAAGCATATTATTCCGTATAAGGTGAAAGGAACATCATTCGAGGCACATCCGTTTTTTGAAGCTTCTTCCATGCGAAAAGTTGGAGATAAATATTATTTTGTCTATTCATCAAAGCAGAATCATGAACTTTGTTATGCTGTAAGTGACCAGCCGGATGGTGGATTTACGTTTGGAGGAACGATTGTCTCAAATGGCGATGTCGGGCTGGATGGCAGACCATTGGAAGAGAAACTTAATATGACCGGTACGACACATGGAAGCATTATTGAAATAAATGGTCAGTGGTATGCGTTCTATCACAGACTCACACACAAATCCGACTATAGCAGACAGGCGTGTGCAGAGAAGATAAAGATCGAAGCAGATGGAAGTATTCGGCAGGTGGAGGTTACAAGCTGTGGATTAAATGAGGGACCGCTTGTTGCGGAGGGGAGCTATCCAGCAGTGATTGCCTGCAATCTGACGAATGGAAGTATGCCGCATGGAAATAACAGCATATATAAAGAAGAATTCCCCAATATAACCAATAGTGGAGAAGAACGTTTCATTGGCGAGATTGATCATGGAACGTTGATAGGGTACAAGTATTTTGAATTTAAGAATGTAACCAGAATCGGAATTGTTGGACGAATTGAGACAGAAGAAAATAAGGCGCGATTCGATACACCAGCCCGGCTCGATGCACGGAGCAGACTGATTCATAAACCAGTAGATATGCCGGTGCCTGAAAATAATTTCTTCGAATTGCGTTTGGAACCAGAAGGACCAGCCTGCGGGAAAATCAACATAACAGATGCAGAAGATGAGCATGCATGGGAATGTTTCACCGGGGACGTCCAGATTCCAGATGGTATACATGCGTTGTATCTGGTTTACCACGGAAAAGATAAATTTCAGATGAAAGAACTGAAATTCTTATAGATTGCAATTGAACAGATAAAAAGAAAGCTATGTGTATATGTCTGCGCGACCGCTGATAGTCAGACAATGGAAAACAGAAAATACACATAGCTTTTTATGTACTCTTTTTAGATATGAATGATGTAAATATAAATTATACGGTTGGCAAGGTTGCAAATGACTTTGCAAGTTCGGTACAGAAGATATGGGACAGCTCGTCCAGTGTCACAGGCTGTAACGTAGCCGGATTCAGAATTGGTGCAGGCTTTTTCTTCATGTCCGCACGCACATTGTACCACTGGGTTGGCATCTCGTTTTCTTCAAGATAGATCTTGTATGGGATTTCTTTTGCCATGTTTGTTCTCCTTTTCTTTTTTTGTATTTTCTTTGTTGTAAATAAGCTCTAAAACAAAATATAATTTGTTTTACATTATTTTTATGTGTTTTACAATATTCTCAAGTAAAAACAACAAAAGAAGTGTGAAACTACAGTGAAAATAATGACAGTACGAATAGAAATGTGCTATAATTATACTAATTATGCAATAGAACTTGAGGTGTGAACATTGAGCATAAAGAAAAGAGCCTTCTATTTCTTCTGCGCGTGCTGCCTGCTTTTCAGTCTGGTGGGATGCGGAAAGAAAGAGGATACAACACTGGCGGATGGAATGTTCCTGATGTTGTCATCGACAGTCAAAGGCGAGGCAGTTGAGACATATGAGATGTATACGCTGCATGCGGAGATCAGTGACAATGGAAATGTCCGCATTTATGCGGATGACTTTAATCGTTGGGTGCCGAGTGATCCATGCCCGGAGGAGACGGTTCAGTTATCGGCAGATACAATTCAGCAGATCAAGGATCTCATAGATGAGATTGACCTGTATCATATGCGAAGAAATATCGGAAGCCGGGATTTGAAGGACGGAGAATACAAGGAACTGACGTTGTATACGGCGTCGGGCGAGCATGTATCTGGAGGTTTGAATCCATCAAACCGGGAATTCCTGAAGCTATATGATTATGTGGAAGATCAGATTCGGGAGGTGGAATACCGATATCGGACGAAGATCGCCGAGATGCAGAAGAAAGCCATCTCTATGGAACAAAATAAGAATGTGTATATTACGGATTCACAGGAAGAGACAATCGTTGCACAGGACGAGATCAATGATGTTTATGTGACCTGTGGAGCGCAGCATACAAGGTATGAGGAAACGGCTACCGCAGATGCAGAAGAACCAGTCAATTATTATGTAACATTTCTGCTTGCGGATGCAGGGGCGGAAGCGTTGCGGGCGGATACAAAGAGCTGCAACGAGGACAATGCCATGTATTACAAGGTGTATCAGGACAATGCATATGCATTTACGTTCTGTGTACAGGAGCCTGTCATGACAACTGAGATTTATGTATACGAGACAATGGATGCAGAAGAAGCAGTTGCGAAAGCAAAGGAACTACGGGATAGTTTGTATTAAATATAGAAAAAGGTTGGAAGAAAGATGAACAAATTAAAAGCAGTAATTTTGGCAGCAGGAAAAGGAACACGAATGAATTCTGATTTACCGAAAGTCATTCATAAGTGCTTAGGCAGACCGATGGTGCATTATGTGATTCAGGCGTGCAAGGATGCAGGAGCCGGTGAGGTATGCGTGATTGTCGGCTATAAGGGCAGAGAGGTCAAGGATGCGATCTATGATGTCGTAGATTATGTAGAACAGAAAGAACAGCTTGGAACTGGACATGCTGTCAAATGCGCCAAGGATTTTATTGGTACAGAGGGCGATACACTGGTGCTCTGTGGAGACACGCCGTTGATTACTGGAAAGACATTGACAGAACTTGTCGAGAAACATCGCAAGGAAGCAAATGGCGTGACAGTATTGTCTGCAATTCTGGATGATGCAACCGGGTACGGACGTATCATCCGTGATGCAGCAGGCAATTTCGAGAAGATTATCGAGCACAAGGATGCAACCGAAGAGGAGCGGGCATGCAAGGAAGTAAATTCCGGTATGTATATTTTTAATTCCGAGGCACTTTCTGCAAGTCTGGATCTGCTGAGCAATGATAACGCCGCTGGAGAATATTACCTGACGGATACGATTGCACTGATCAAAAAGATCGGTCTCAAAGTATCGGCACTTCCGCTTACCGGAGATGCCTGTGACGAGATCCGCGGTGTGAATACGATCGATCAGCTCGAAGAAGCAGAACAGATCATGTGTCACCGTGAGGACTAGGAGGCAGACGATGAAAATAATCGTAGGACTGGGAAATCCGACGAAGGAATATGCCGGAACAAGGCATAATGTCGGGTTCTCCGTGATATATAATATCAGTGATGCATATAATATTCCGGTTGAGACGAAGAAGCATAAGGCGTTGATCGGAAAGGGTATCATTGAGGGTGAGAAGGTCATTCTTGCCATGCCGCAGACATATATGAATCTGAGTGGCGAGAGTGTGCGGGAACTGATGGACTATTATAAATGTGATCTGTCAGATCTGATCGTCATCTATGATGATATCAGTCTGGATGTCGGCAAGCTTCGCATCCGTGCGAAGGGCAGTGCCGGTGGACACAATGGCATCAAGAATATCATTGCGCAGCTTGGCACACAGGAGTTTACACGAATCAAGATCGGTGTCGGAGAAAAGCCGGCGAAGATGGATTTGGCGGATTATGTGCTGGGGCGGTTCTCGAAAGAGGAACAGCCGATTATTCGGGAGAGCGCTGACCGGGCGAGGGAAGCGGTCTGTGAGATGATCACACACGATGTGGCTTCCGCCATGAACAAGTTTAATTAGGGTAAGAAATAATAGAAAAGAGGATCAGAAAATGAAGGCATTGACACTTGCATTTCAGGATGATCCAAGGTTTGCAGAGTTAAAAAAACACCGGGATGAATCAGGCGGTATCCACCATGTATGGGGGATGGATCGCCGGATCACCCCACTTTTGATGGAGGCACTGTCAGACACGAAACGGTTTCGTCTGATCGTGACCTATGAGGAGCGACGCGCGCGGGAGATCGTCGAGGACTATCGGTTTTACAGCCGTCAGACCTTTTATTATCCGGCGAAGGACGCTCTCTTTTATTCCGCAGATATTCACAGTAACAATACCGTGCAGGAGCGTCTGGAGATTTTCAAGAAGATCGCAGAAGGGCGACCATGTACCGTTGTTACGACCATCGAGGGATTGATGGACAAAATTCCATCCATCTCGCATATCATAGAAAATATATTGACGATCAAGGTCGGAGATACCTTGCAGCTCGATACATTTTCACGGAAGCTCACAACACTTGGATATGAAAAAACTTCAATCGTAGAGACACCGGGGCAGTTTTCGGTCAGAGGAGGAATCATCGACATCTTCTCCCTGACGGAAGAGTGCCCTTATCGTGTTGAGTTGTGGGGAGATGATATCGACAGTATCCGGAGCTTTGACGTGGAAAGTCAGCGTTCGATGGAACGTGTCGAGGAGTTTGTCATCTATCCATCTACGGAGATGGTGCTCGACGATGTGCGGATCAGCAAGGGTATTGCCAAGCTGGAGAAGGAGCATAAGGCACAGGCGAAGCTTTTGAAGGAACAGTTCCACACGGAGCAATACGCACGGCTGAACAAGATGGTGGAGTCGGTATTAGAGGAGTTAAAGGAGTTTAATTCCACGATGGGATTAGACAGTATGGTGGAATATTTCTACGACGACACGGTGTCGTTTTTGGATTATTTCCCAACAGATACAGATATCTTCATTGACGATCCAGAGCGTGTGAACCAGCGTGCCGGTGCGTATGCGATGCAGTTTGGCATGTCGATGGAAGGGCGTCTGGAGGGCGGTTATGTCCTGCCGACACAGGCAAATGTGCTCTATGATGCCAAGACTGTTGTGGCAAGATTAGTGAACCGTACACCAGTGTTGCTTTCAGAACTGTATAAGAAGCAGCCAGCTTGGAAAGAACAGTATGCATTTCAGATCGATGCAAAGGGGCTTGTCAGCTACAACAACAGCTTCGAGGATCTGATGAAGGATATCGAAAAATATAAGAAGAAGGACTATCGGATTCTGATCCTGTCGCCATCCGCGACACGAGGAAAACGTATCGCCAAGAACTTACAGGATAACGATGTCATGGCGTACTTTACTGAGAACCGGGAACAGCCGCTCAAACCGGGCGAGGTGCGCATCAGTGTCGGACGAATGGAGACGGGGTTTGAGATTCCGGAGTGCCATCTGCTTGTGATCGCAGAGGGCGATATATTTACTTCGAAGGAACTGAAAAAACGGAAGAAGCTGCCGAAATATGCTGGCGAGAAGATTGCCGGATTTTCGGATATTTCCGTTGGCGATTATGTCGTACATCAAAATCATGGTGTCGGAATCTACCGTGGTATCGACAAGGTGGAAACCGATGGACGCATGAAAGACTATATCAGTATCGAGTATGCAAAGGGCAGTAAATTGTTCGTGCCTGTCGAGCAGCTCGACCGCATCGGTAAGCTCTCCGGCAAGGATGGCGCGCGTATCAAGCTGAACAAGCTTGGCGGTCCAGAGTGGGAAAAGGTGCGTACACGTGTCAAGGGACATGTGGAGGATATCGCAAAGGAACTGATCGAGCTGTATGCGATTCGTTCGAGTACGCAGGGCTACAAATATTCGGAGGATACCGTATGGCAGCGGGAGTTTGAAGAGATGTTCCCATATGAGGAGACATTGGATCAGCAGAAAGCCATTGACGATACCAAACACGACATGGAAAGTGGCAAGATCATGGATCGTCTTGTCTGTGGGGATGTAGGATTTGGAAAGACAGAGGTTGCAATCCGCGCTGCGTTTAAGGCAGTGCAGGATAACCGGCAGGTAGCATATCTGGTACCGACGACGATTCTTGCCGAGCAGCATTACAATACATTCTGTGAGCGTATGAAGAACTATCCGGTCAATATCCGCATGCTGTCCCGGTTTTGTACGCCGAAGGAAGTAAAAGAGACGTTGGAACAGATGAAGTCCGGTATGGTTGATATTGTGATCGGTACACACCGGCTGCTTTCCAAGGATATTGTATTTAAAAATCTGGGACTTCTGATCATTGACGAGGAACAGCGGTTCGGCGTCAAGCATAAGGAACAGATCAAGCAGATGAAGAAAAATGTGGATGTGCTGACACTCACGGCAACACCAATTCCGCGAACCTTGCATATGAGTCTGGTCGGTCTGCGCGACATCAGTCTGCTGGAAGAGCCGCCAGTCGACCGGCTGCCGATCCAGACGTATATTATGGAGTACGATCTGGAGTTTGTAAAAGAGGCAATCAACCGGGAGCTTGCGCGAAACGGACAGGTATATTATGTGTATAACCGGGTGGAGACGATCGCGGACATCACGGGACAGCTCCGTCAGGTACTGCCGGATGCAACGATAGAATTTGCACATGGCAAGATGCCGGAGCGGGAGCTTGAAGCGATGATGCGCCGCTTTATCAAGGGCGAAATCGACGTGCTTGTGTCGACGACGATTATTGAGACGGGACTGGATATTCCAAATGTCAACACGATCATTATACATGATGCAGACCGGTTTGGTCTGTCACAGCTCTATCAGCTGCGTGGACGTGTCGGACGTTCCAACCGGAGTGCCTATGCATTCCTGCTTTATAAGCGTGATAAGATGATAAAAGAAGTCGCGGAGAAACGTCTGAAAGCAATCCGGGAGTTTACAGATCTTGGCTCAGGGTATAAGATAGCAATGAAGGATCTGGAGATTCGTGGAGCCGGAAATCTGCTTGGACAGGAGCAGTCGGGAAATATTGAGGCAGTCGGTTATGATCTGTATTGCCAGATGTTGAACGATGCAATCCGGCGTCTGTCTGGTGAGACGGTGCGTGAGGAGTTCGTGACAAACGTAGAACTTCCGCTCAATGCCTATATTCCAGACAGTTATGTGAAGAATGAATATGTGAAGCTGGATTTGTATAAGAGAATCTCAAAATGTGCGAACCGCGAGGATAATGATGCCATCTTAGAGGAGGTACGCGACCGGTTTGGAGAACCGCCAAAGCCGTTTTTCCGCTTGCTTGATGTGGCGTATCTGAAAGCAATTGCACATGAGGTTTATATTACGGATATCAAATATGTAGGCGATGAGGTGCGATTTTACATGCTGCCGCAGGCACCTGTGCAGGCGGAGCGGGTCAATCCGTTATTGAAACGGTATAAGAACACATTGCGGCTTACCGCGGGCAAGCAGACATATTTCCGTATCCGTATGTCGAAGCTGATCGAGGAAGAGATGGTATCTTCCTGCGAGAAGGTAATTGAGGATATCCGCACATTGTATAATACGGAGGATGTGAACCATGAAGCATAATAGACGTTGTCGAAAACTAATTGCAATATTGTTGTGTATCTGCCTGATGGCGCCGATGATTTCCGGCTGTGGAGAGAAAAAGGAAGAAGAAACACAGCAGACAAGCAGTGGAACACTGGTGTTTCAGTATGGAAATAATCTGGTAACCAAGGGCGAGGTATATATCTATATAGAAACCGTGCGGGAGCGGTATGAGATGCAGTACGGCAGTGATGTCTGGCAGACGGTGCTTCCGGATGGTGGTGCGGGAACTTCTATGGAGAACCTGACACGGGAGGAAGTTGTAAATGAGATTGTCCGCGTCAAGACGTTGTGTGCGCATGCAGAGGAGCTTGGAATCACACTGGGCGATGACGAGTTGGCAGAGCTAAATCAGAAGGCAGATGATTTCTGCGAGGGACTGACAGATGAACAGTTGCAGAACATGGAAATCACAAAGGAAAAAGCCGAGAAAGTGATGCAGGAAAATGCAATCGCATCGAAGGTGGAGGCGAAGATCTTAGATGACCGGAAGATTGAGATCTCCGATGAAGAGGCGCGGATGACGACTTTCTATGATATGTATTTTGCATGTTATAGTATGGATGAAAATGGCGTGATAACCCCATACACGGATGATCAGAAGAAACAGCAATATGAAAATGCGCTACAGGCGTGCAGCACACTTGCGACGGCAGACTTGAAGGACAACACAGGTGCAGCAATTGAGAAGCTGGCAGAGTACTACCAGCTGGATCAGGCGCAGACGCAGACGATGAGTCCATCGCAGATTCTGGAGACATACGGACAGGATGTGTATGATCTGCTCTACAGCATGGAGAATGGACAGTACAGCACGGTTGTGGAGACTCAGTATGGTTATCATGTATTCCAGATGATTGCACTGACTGATCAGATGAAGACGAATGAGCAGAAAATCGTGCTTTACAATCAGCAGGTACAGGAAGCGTTATCGGATACGCTTACGAAGTGGCAGGCACAAATCGATCCAATCTTCAAGTACCCGGACAGCGTAGATATGGACGTGTATGATACGATTGTGAATGATACAGTTGGGACAAAATAAAAATGCATAGGGGATGCATACTTGGGGAGATAAAGGAAAACAGGCACAACGAAAAGTATGTGGCGATACTTTTCGTTGTGTTTTTTATTGTGAAAAAGGAGAACACATATGATAATAGCAATTTGTGATGACGAACGAAGCATGCTGGATAAGGTGTATTGTTATTGTAAAAAAATAGTGCAGAAAAAGACAGAAGTTTTTTCATATACAAGACCGGAAGATTTAATGCAAGGTATTTATCGAGGAATCATACCGGATCTGCTGATTTTGGATATAGAGATGCCAGAAGTGTCTGGATTGGAATTTCAAAAGCAGTTACAGAAAAATAAGATGGACATAGACATCATATATCTGACATCTCATAGCGAGATGATGCAAGAGGCATTTGGGAGAAATGTGGTTGCTTTTTTGAATAAAGATAATTATGAAATACGACTGGCTGAGATTCTAACGAAGTATGAACAGGAGCTTTCGAAGGTACTTGAAATACAATGTGAAGGGAAAACAAAGGAACTGGAATTGAAATATGTATTATATATACAGGCATCAAATAAATATAGTGAGGTGTATTACAGACAGCCGGGGGATATAAAGAACGATTATTTGTTGTCAGGATATACGCTTTCACGCTGGCAGGAGATATTACCGGAGAATCAGTTTTGCCGAGTGGCAAGAAACGTAATATTAAATTACGGCAATGTAAAAAAGATAGACAGGGATATGGTATATATGACGGATGACAAATGTTTTAAAATTCCAAAGGGGAAGGTACGTCAATTCCGGACTGCTTACCATGCATATATGAGAAAACAGGTGGTGATTCTATGAATTTTGTGCTTCACTTTTTGGTTTTATGTATCAAGTTTACATGTATCGTTTTGGTTATGCAGATTGTTTTTGGCAGCAGGACGCGGTGGAAGCAACGAGGATGGATTTTTCGTATTGTAATATGTATGTGCGTGCTACTTATAGAGACATGGATGGAATATGTGGCAATGACTAATAATGTGGCAGATATATCCCCGATTTTGCATTTGCTGAGTGCTTGGCTGGTATTGAATCTGAAACCGTTGGATTGCACGCGGAAAACGATACTTGCATATCTGCTGGTGGAAGCATTTGGTACGGTCATAGCATTAGCAAGTTCGAATTGCTTTGCGATAAGGATCGATAGTTTTTATGAGAATCCATTGATAGATATGATAAATACAGCCACGGAATGTGTTCTTTTGGCGTTGATATCCTATTTATTAAGAAAAAACAGAAAAACGGTTACGATTACAATACCGACATTCATATTTGCACTGCTCGTTGAACTGCTGGTTGTTTTGCAAATAGCATTTGTGACATATGTATTGGGGAATGGCGTCAGAAATAATGTACGGGTGGAAAATACATATGTGATTATAGTTATGCTGGGTTCCTCATTTTGTATGGCGTTATATTTCTTATATATTCATAAGTCTGAACAGATAAGGGATTTGCAGAAGCAGCAGATTGCAATATACAGAAGAGAACAGGAACTTACAAAGAACTATTATACAAGATTGTATGAGAAAAATGAACAGACAAGAGCAAGACAGCATGACATGCATCATATGTTACAGACCGTCGAGGCCATGATGAAAGAGGGTGAATATGAAAAAACTCTGGCGTTTATTCAAAAATGGAAAAAGTCAGAGGGAACAAAAAATAAAATTATCTATTCGCAAAATCGAATCGTCGATGCCGTGATTGATGGCGTGTTGGGAGCAGAACTTGAACGAAATGAAATTACATTGAATTACAGTGGGAAAATACCGCAACAGATTGGAATCGATGATTTAGATCTGTGTTTACTGATATCGAATCTTCTGGAGAATGCGAAGGAGGCTGTACAAAAATTAGATACGGGTGAGAGACAAATCGGACTGAAAATCGGAAGAAAAGAAAGTCTGATTTGTATCAATATAAGGAATCCATATACACAGGGCGGGGAATGTGTAAAGGAAGAAGGGTGGCATGGATACGGACTGAAAAATGTGAAAGAGATCGTAGAAAAATATGATGGGGAAATAGAGGTGCAGGATATAAATAATATATTTATAGTAAGTATCATTCTTGAAAGTACTCGAAATGAATAAAAACTTCCGTTTCACGAATAAAACTTCCGTTTCACGAAGCAAACGTTGAAAGAATTAAATTCTTGTGGTTGTATATAAAATATAAGTATTTATAAAATAACCATGAGAGGAGAAAGAAAAATGAAAAAAAGAATACTATCAATAATTGTGTTAATGTTATTACTGAATTTTACCTTATTTATTGGGGATCAAAACTATATTTATGCAAATGAGGGTGTTCATACGAATACGGATGGAGAACGGCAAACGGAGAATTTATTTGAGGGTGAGAATTATTCGGTTGTGTTTGAATTAGTTGATACATGGGAGTCGGGGTATAAAGCAACCGTGACTATAAAAAATACAGGAGATGAAACAATACAAAACTGGTGTATAGCATTTCCTTTGAAAGAAAAAATAAATAATCTTTGGAATGCAAAAATCGGTGAACAATATGATGAATATTATGTTGTAAAAAATGCTGGATGGAATCAGGATATTTTGCCAGGAAAAAGTGTTTCCTTTGGATTTATAGCAGAAAATAGTTTGAAAATGTTTCCATCGTATTATACTTTATTGGGAAATAAAATACGAGTGGATGAGGGAGATTATACAATAATATATGAAATTACTGAAGATTGGGGAGATGCGTATAATGCACAAATAACGATTCAAAATAATAGAGATGTTATAATTGAGGATTGGAGACTTTCTTTTGATTTTGGACAAAATATTATTACTAATGTATGGAATGCGATTCAAGTTTCATATGAAAATAACATTTACCTACTAAGGGGGATGGATCATGATCAAAATATTGCAGCACAGGGGCAATTAAAAATAGGATTAACCGTTAAACAAGGGATGTATGATAAATCAATTAATAATATTCAATTTTATGAATATAGTGATAAATCCAATATTAAAGATAGTGATGGAGATGGATTGAGCGATGAGGATGAAGAGAATATTTTTCAAACAGATCCATTAAAAAGAGATACGGATAATAATGGCATAGACGATGGGGATGAAGATTTCGATAAAGATAATCTTACTAATTTACAGGAAATGGAACACAATACAGATCCGTTCTGCTATGATACAGATGATGATGGGTTAAGTGATAGCGATGAATTGTACATATATTTTACAAATCCTAATATTCCAGATACAGATGGCGATGGAATTTGTGATGGTGATGAAGTTAAATTGGGTTTGAACCCATTATTAAAAGATACAGACGGTAATGGAGTTTATGATGCAGATGAATTTTTTGAACAAACATATACAGAAATTATACAAGATAATATAATAGATAAAGTTTGTGTTGAGTTAAAATGCCAAGGATTGATTGATAACACTGTGAATGTGGAAAATATGATGAACATTGATATGAAATCGTCAGAGGTTGTTGGATTAATTGGTTGTCCTGTGGATATTTCTGTAGGAGTTGATTTTGATAATGCAATCTTAAAATTTTATTATGATGATACAAAATTAGGTAATGTAAATGAAAATGATTTACGTATTATGTGGTATGATGAGGAAAATGATAAATATGTATTATTAGATGAGGAAACAGAAGTGGACACTGTAAATAATATTGTTCAATATGAAACGAACCATTTTTCTACTTATCTAATTGTTGATAGAACTATATGGCTTGATGCATCCAGACAGAATATTAGCTATCGTGATTTAGATCAGTTGACATATTATGATGTTGCACTCGTAGTGGATACATCAGGAAGTATGGGAGGACAAAGAATTAAACTTGCTAAAACAGCATTAAATGCATTTGTAGATGCATTGATGGATAGAGATAGGGTTGCGCTGATTGAATTTAATACATATGCAACTGTCAAAGTTCCACTAACATCAAGTAAAGGAGAAATAAAAAATAATATAACCCAATTGAAAGCAATGGGGGGGACAAATGCAGAAGAGGGGTTAGAACTGGCAATTACTGAATTAATTAATAAGGAATCAGATAATGAAAAAATGATAATTTTAATATGTGATGGGGACGTATCCGAGTCCCTCAAAATTATAACATGTGCCAATGATAATAATATAGTTATTTATTGTGTTAATGTTGCAAGCGGAACTTCGGGAGTGATGGAAAATCTGGCATACACTACAGGTGGGAATTATTATTATGCAGCAAGGTCTGAAGATTTGATAAAAGTGATGGAAAACCTTCAAAAAGAAACCGTTGATAATATAGATATGAAGGATAGTGATGGAGATGGAATATATGATATATATGAAATTAATGGAATAAAACTATCTAATAACAAAATTGTATATACAGATCCTAATCTTGTAGATTCGGATGGAGATGGGATTAGTGATTATGACGAATTAGGAGGGGTGCCCACTCAAGAAGTTGTTTACGTGGATGGTAATTTATACTCGTGTACTATTGCGCATATGAAGAGTCATCCGGGGAAAAAAGATTCAGATGGGGATGGTATTCCAGATACTATTGATGAAAAACCATTCAGCAAAGATATAGTTGATATTGCATATTTGGGAAAATATAATTATTTGTCTATATTAGATCCTAATGGAAACTGCTTGATGGGGGGAAATCAAGGATGGTGGAAAAATGAGAATAAGAATATAGAAGACAGTGGATGCGGTCTTATTGCAATGAGTGATCTAGAGTTGTATTTGTTAGATACACGCGCTTATCAGATAAGTGATGCAGGTATCTTGAAAAAAAATGCAGGCGCATATACAAATGATAGCTATAAAAAATTTGTGAATAAAAAATTTGAAACATATAAAGTAGACAGAGTTTTTGGAGTTTTTCCAAAAACTATGGAAAAAGGACTTCGTATAACGTTAAATAATAATGGTGCTGAATATAGAGTTAATTGGGCACAAAGTTATGATGGAGATAATATAAAATATGGCATTATTAATATGCTTGATGATAATATACCAGTTGTTGCATCGTATTATGCACCAAGGGAACCGTTACAACTTTATAAAAACAATGCGGGGGCTTTATATCCTGTTAATCAGAAAATAAAATCACATTTTTTTACGATTACAGGAATATATAAAATCTATGAAGATGGCAAATATGATACATATTGTAGGATATGTTCATGGGGTGAGGAATATTATATTAAGCTTGTTAGTTTTGAAAAAAAGATTAGTTACTTTAGTAATATCTTAAGTATATATTAAACATGAAAAGAAAAATTATTTGTTGTACCATAATTTATATTGTTACATATATTTTGATCGTTGGCATTTCTGTGCAGGATTATAACATATTTTCCACAGTTGTAAGGAATCAAACAACGGAAACTGTACGCTATACAATTATTCCATGGTTATGGGTGCCAAGGCTGATTAACTGGGTGCCTGTGTTGCTTGCATGTTGTATGGTTTATACAGTGATTAAAAATGTAGCTGTTTCAGAGAGCTTTTTGTTTGCAGGAATCAGCATATGTAAGATGTTAATTCGGTTGTTCCCACAGGTAGATAAAATGACTATTATAATATACCTGCATATTGCATCAGTTGTGGTATACCTGATATTGACAGGTAAGATAGAACAACGGGTAAGTGCATGGTGTTCTGTCAGGGATGCATTTGCAAAAAAGTCAGTGCGCAGAGCTGTAATAATTTTTGCAATATGTGGGATCGTATGTAATCTTGCATATATATTTGCACCAAAGAAGACGTTTTATGCATATATTCCAGAGGAAACGAGGACGACGGTTGTATGTGAGGATTTGTCTAGTTACTATCCGTATGCAGATTTAACGATAGAGCATGAATATGTAATCATCGGATTGGCATGGAATCATAAGGATTTTCAAGGTTGCGTGGTGAAGGCAGAAAAGCCGGGAACAGATGTAATCCGTATAAAACAGAGTGGGGATTTGAAAGGAAATGTAGAAGTAGAATATCCAGTGACGGTTGATGAAAAACTAAGATTCCATATCAAACCGAGTGTATCATATTTGTATCATCGGTACTGTGCCAATGTGAATTTTTGTATTGGTATGATAGTGTTGCTTGTGGCTGTCTGGAACAGTGGGGATACCTTAACAGAAACTAAGCGACGTGTGAAAATGGCATGCATTCTGTTGACGTTGATAATTTATGGTATGTGTATAGGTGTAGAAGCGGTACAAATAGGTGTTAAATATGTTGCTCTATTTATATTGTTTAGTATATATGTTTTGTTAGATTGTTTTAGATTGAGAAGCAAAAAAACAAATGGAATATTGGGTGCGGTTTTGATATGCTTATTTTTGTATAGCTGTTACTATTTGGAATTGTTGTTATGGTTATGGCTTGCTTGGCTGGTGTTTTCATATAAAAATAGTTATCGGATTTTAAAACAACATCCAAAGTAAGAAAATGTTATGTGAAGTGTAAGCTTTTATAGAGCAATTAAGAAAGGGGGTATAAATTATTTTATTGCAGTCAGATATTTGGAATTGGTTGAAGAGATTGTTTGGGTAATGAAAATATAATAGTTTAATTGTTCTTCTTAAATTCGAATACAGTCTAACATTATTTTATAACGAGCAGGTGTTAACCTGCTCGATTTTTTGTATAGATAGAAAAATAAACCACCTGCTGTCTGTGTATGCAGATGGCTTCTTTTTTTATATAAAAGCAATGATGAAACATGTTCAGCATATTTTTTAAAAAGTACTTGACAAAATTGTACTACTGTATTATTGTACTATTCAGATAATACAATAATACAAAAAAGGAGGAACAAAGATTGGCGTGGAAGTTCAATAATGAATCCCCGATCTATCTACAGATTGTGGATGCGATAAAGATGCAGATCGCGCAGGGCACCTTGAAGCCAGGTGATCAGGTTCCGGCAGTGCGGGAGCTTGCGGTGACCGCAGGCGTGAATCCGAATACGATGCAGAAAGCACTTTCGGAGTTAGAGCGCGAAGGCGTGCTCTATTCCCAGCGGACGGCAGGGCGATTTGTAGCAGAGCAAAAGACAGGAGGAACGAGCATGCGAGAGGAGCTGAGTCAGAAGCATATACAGGCGTTTGTGGATAGCATGCGAACACTTGGATATGCAGATGGTGAGATTGTAACAGTATTGAAAGGATATTTACACGAGGAGGGAGCACATGAGTAATTTAGTAGAAGTATCCGGCGTGAAGAAAGGATATGGGATTTCGAAAACTGTATTTGAGAACCTGAACCTGGCATTGCCGGAAGGAAAGATTATCGGTCTACTGGGACCGAATGGAAGTGGTAAGACGACACTCATCAAGATGCTGGTTGGTCTGCTGCAGCCAGAGAAAGGAAGTATCCGCATCTGTGGACATGAGGTCGGACCGGAATCAAAGGCGGTTGTTTCATATCTGCCGGAGCGGACGTATTTCAACGAGTACTTAAAGATCCGTCAGCTTGTCAATATGTTCAAGGACTTCTATGCGGATTTCGATGAGACGCGGGCGTATGACATGATGAAGCTCTTAAATATCGACCCGGATATGACCTTGAAGAAGCTGTCGAAAGGTAACAAAGAGAAGGTACAGTTGATTATGGTGATGAGCCGCCGGGCAAGGCTGTATGTCTTAGATGAGCCGATCGCGGGTGTCGATCCGGCTGCCAGAGACTATATCATGCAGACGATTCTTACAAACTACGATGAGAAAGCGACGATCCTGCTGTCCACACATCTGATCTCAGATATTGAGAACATATTGGATGAAGTCATCTTCATCAAGGAGGGCGAGATTATCTGTCAGAAGGATGCGGATGCATTGCGGGCAGAAAAAGGACAGTCAATCGATGAGATATTCAGGGAGGTATTTCGATGCTAGGAAAATGTATAAAAAATGAATTTGTAAACCGTTCCGGATTAGTCGGAATGATATCTGCCGGTGTGATGCTTTTTGCGGTTATCGTGCTCGGACTGGATAAATTATATAACGTGGTTGGTACGACTGCATTTGCCGTATTTGTAAAGCTTGTAGATGTGATGTTTGCTCTGGCAATGTTTGCCGTGATTGTGATGGTCGTACTGCTTCCATGCCTTGATTTCCGGAATCGCTTCTTCAAGGATCAGGGGTATCTTACCCATACCCTGCCGGTAAAGACATCCACACTCATCGGCGCGAGACTTATCTGTGATCTGGTGATGATTGCCTGGATGGTTGCTGTTTATGGGCTTGCTGTCTGCGTCGCAACAGGGAATTTCGAGGTGTTCAGTGATTTCGTAGGGTTCGTACAGCAATTCCTTTCGATGTCCGGGATGATAGTGGATCGGAGTCTGATTGTGTTGGATGGCGTATTGGCACTTCTTATGATGTGGCTCGGTGTGATGTGCAATATCTGGACGATCAACGCCGCCTATGCATTTGGCCATGCATTCACAAAGGGGAAACGCATATGGTCAGTTGTGTTTTTTGCTCTGATCCAGATGATATACGGCATACTTGTTGTTGTGTTTAGTGAGATTCTGTCAAAGCAGGATATTGACTTATTTCTGGAGCAGATCTCATCGACGGCAAAGCAGTATCTGGTTGTGCTTATGACGGTTACGATCATAGAGGTTGTCGGAATTGCAGTGCTGGCTGTGGCTACGACACTTACCTGCAAGCATAAACTGAATCTGGAGTAAAAGAAAGCCGTCCCTCTCTTTTAGTGAAATCCCTCGGAATTTTCATATTCCGGGGGATTTTTGTAAATTAGTGGTAGACAGCTGACACATCATGACATATAATTGGTGCGGGGACAAATGAAAAAAGCACCAAGTATATCGTAGGGGGGATAAATGATGGTGAAATATACGAAACATGCGAAGAAAAATGTCGTGATAAGATTGATTCCGCCCGTGGCGGGAGTTTTATTACTGGCATTTATTTTTTTGCTCACAACTTATATGGCGAAGCAGACGGTCAGTGGCGTGGCAGATGAGACGCTGCTATATGCACGTCAGACCTGTGAACGGTACGACAATTATGTGAGTGATGATAAGACGAAGGATCTGATCAATCTGCAGGAAAAGGCAATCTCGATTGCAATGTATGAGCAGTATGGGGTAACAATTCACAAGGACATTTTGGATGCGTATGTGGTGGATGAGAATCTTACCGGGGTTGTCGTGACAGACAAAGCGGGGAATTGCGTTCTTTCCAGTGGAGAAGATGCACAGATCCTATTTGAGAAGGAACTGAAGAATGATTCTGTATCGCAGATTCTGGAGCATCCGGAAAAATCTTATATGGAGCGGCTGCAGATAGGAGAAAAGGCATATGATTTTGCAGTCGTCGCAAGAGAGGGTGTGACCGGATTGATCCTCTGTTATCATGAGGTGGAACTCCGCCCAATGGGCGTGAATGAAATCTCCCTTGATACAATGCTTTCCGGACATCAGTTTAAGATGGATGGTATGGTAGTTATCACGAATGGTGAAATCGTGTTGAATACAAATGAGAACCATGTGCAGGGGCAATCCGTGGTTGGATGTCCGATTGACATCACAGATGATACGGTATGGAGGGAAGGCAGGATTACAAAATTAAAATATAACGGGAAACGTTGGTACGGAAGGCAGATGCGATATAAGCAGTATAGATTGTATGTGGTATATCCTTCGAGTCAGGTGTTTGCAACACGAACGACGATTCTGGCGTTTAGTACAGCCGTTTATATCTTTTTCCTGCTGGTTCTTACGTTTTTGCGAAACCGGTCGGCACAGAATACGATGCGGGAGATGCAGAAACAGTTTCGGATTATCAATGCGGTCGGAAGTATTTATAAACTGAATCTTCTGATCCACCTGGATACGGGAGAGTGGGAAGCCATCAAAATGCCAGGCGAAGTCGGCGCGGTGCTGCAGAAACAGGCAACTGCAAAAGTTATGCTGGAAAGCTACGTTCAGAATTTCGTGGGACAGGCGTATAGGGGCGCTTATCAAAAGTTTGTCAATCTGTCAGACCTGGATGAGCGTCTGAAGGGAGAATCCTATATTACATTTGTCTCAGAGAATGATTTTGGAATTTGTTCCTGTTCGATTTTGACACCACAATGCTGGGATGCAAAGGGACATGTGACCTCGGTTGTGTTTGCTGTGCGGGATGTGACAGCAGATATTCAGAAAATGAAACAGAAACAAATGGGTGCACTTGCTTAGTGCACCCATTTGTTTTGAAATAGTATCTTATCGTCCCGTGGAACCAAAACCACCGGCACCGCGTTCGGTTTCTTCTAATTCGTCAACCACTGCGAAATCACCAACAATATATGGTGTGATGACAAGCTGTGCGATACGCTCCTTTGGCTCAATCGTCTGTGGCTCGTTGCTGTGATTGTGTAGAGCAACCATGAACTCACCGCGGTAATCGGAATCGACAACACCGACTTTGTTTGCAGGAGCCAGATGACGTTTGGCAGCCAGTCCGCTTCTGGCATAGACAAGTCCGGCATAACCTTCTGGAATCTCCATGGCAAGTCCGGTATGAACCATCACCGTCTCATGTGGTGCAATCGTAAGTGGCGCATCGATACATGCGTACAAATCGGCACCGGCAGCGTTGGTAGAACCGTAGGTTGGCAGTACTGCGTTTTCGTGTAATTTCTTAACATTTACCTGCATATGGGTAATCATTTGTAAAATTCCTCCTCCAGACAAACTTTGCTTTCTGCAAGCGAACGCTTGACGTTGATGATTCTCTGGTTGGAGGAGCCGCGGAAGCGGAGGGACAAATCTTTCTTATCCATTTCGAATTCCCCGTCGACCAGTATATCGATGTAGCGGAGCAATTCACGTGTCTCCGGCCACATCACCATCATTTTTCCCTGTATATCTTTTTCAAAATCATAGCCTGTGTAGCACCACACATCTTTCTGTGGGTACAGAGACTTAAACCGTCGAAGCAAAGGCAGCAGTCCCTGCTGGTTGACATATTCGAAAGGTTCCCCGCCGAGTAGCGACAGTCCCTTGATATAGTCTGGTTTCAGATAATCCAAGATCTGCTCAATCTCCGCTTCTGTAAATGGTTTTCCGTAGTTGAAATCCCATGTTTCTTCGTTAAAACAGCCCTTGCAGTGATGGGAACAGCCGGACACGAACAGGGAAACCCGCACGCCGAGTCCGTTTGCCACATCAATGCGCTTGATATCCGCATAATTCATATCTATTTTCTAACCTCGACTTTACAGATGTAATACACGTGCTTTGATCTCTTTCGTCTTGCCGACATTCCAGAAATTCTCGCCGAGGTAGCCGCAGGTACGACGTGTCACATTCATCTTGGAGTGATCCTTGTTGCCGCACTGTGGACATTCCCATTCATTGTCATCATTGATCATGATTTCTCCATCGTAATCACAGACATGGCAGTAATCGGATTTCGTGTTGAACTCTGCATACTGAATGTTGTCGTAGATGAAACGCACGATCTCTTCGAGTGCCTCTAAGTTGTGGCGCATGTTTGGAATCTCCACATAAGAGATCGCACCACCAGAGGAAATGGTCTGGAACTGGCTTTCAAAACGGAACTTGCTGAATGCGTCGATCTTCTCGCGGACATCCACATGATAAGAGTTCGTATAATAGCCCTTGTCTGTGACGTCTTCGATCGTGCCGAAACGCTCCTGGTCGATTCTTGCGAAACGATAGCAGAGGCTTTCTGCCGGTGTGCCATACAGACCGAAACCAAGTCCGGTTTCTTCCTTCCATGTATCACAAGCCTTGCGCAGGCGGTTCATAACACGAAGGGCAAATTCCTCACCTTCCGGTTCGGTGTGGCTCTTGCCAGTCATAAGCTTTGTTACCTCGTACAAGCCGATATAACCAAGGGAGATTGTAGAGTATCCATCCTTCAATAATGGATCAATCTTTTCTCCTTTTTTCAGACGGGCAATCGCACCGTACTGCCAGTGTACCGGACTGACATCCGAGGTAACACCAAGCAGTGCATTATGTCTGCACATCAAAGCTTCGTAGCACAGATCCAGGCGCTCGTCGAGCATGCTCCAGAACTTTTCTTCATTGCCCTTTGCCAGAATACCAATCTGTGGAAGGTTTAGGGATACAACACCCTGGTTGAAACGTCCTTCCCATTTATAATTTCCGTTCTCATCCTTCCATGGAGAGAGGAACGAACGGCATCCCATACAGGAGAATACATTGCCTTCGTAGTTTTCACGCATCTTTTTCGCAGAGATGTAATCTGGATAGAGGCGCTTGGCTGAACATTTGACCGCCAGTTTCGTAATATAGTCATATTTTCCGCCCTTTAAGCAGTTGTGCTCATCCAATACATAAATAAGCTTCGGGAATGCAGGTGTCACATACACACCCTTCTCGTTTTTGATGCCCTCGAGACGTTGACGGAGAATCTCCTCCACGATGATTGCATTTTCCTCGATATACTCGTCGTTTGGATCGAGATTCAGGAACAATGTCACGAATGGAGACTGTCCATTGGTTGTCATCAATGTATTGATCTGGTACTGGATTGTCTGGACACCGGAACGAAGCTCGTCCTGCAGGCGGTCCTGTGCCATCTGCTCCAGGATTGCATCGTCAATCTTATCTCCGAATTCCTCAACCAGTTTGTTCTTATATTTGTTGTAGCTCTTGCGCAGATATTTGCCGAGATGACGGATATCTACAGACTGTCCGCCGTACTGGCTGCTGGCAACCGAGGAAATAATCTGTGTCATAACCGTACAGGCTACCTGAAAGCTCTTTGGACTCTCAATCAATTTTCCGTTCATTACAGTTCCATTATCAAGCATATCGCCGATATTGATCAGACAGCAGTTGAAGATCGGCTGTAAGAAATAATCCGCATCGTGGAAATGCAGTACGCCCTCATCATGTGCCTTAGAAATCTTCTCTGGCAGCAGAACACGACGTGTCAGATCCTTGGATACCTCACCGGCGATCAGGTCACGCTGGGTAGAGGCAACCGTTGCGTTCTTGTTTGAATTTTCTTCCATAACATCTTTATTACGGTTTTTAATCAGACTTAAAATGGAATCGTCCGTTGTATTTGCCTTACGGACAAGCTCACGAGTATAACGGTAAATAATGTAAGTCTTGGCAAGTACAAACTTGCCGTCCGCCATCAGCTTCTGCTCGATGATATCCTGGATATCCTCCACCAGCATACGTGGGCGGTTCTTGCTTTCAATCCCCTGAACAATCTCCTCAATTTTTTCATCGGTTACTTTTTCACCTGGTTCAACCTCAGCATTTGCCTTTTTGATGGCAGTGATGATCTTGCTGCGGTCATAGGTCACTGTATGACCATCTCGTTTGATAACTTTCATAAACCCTCTCCTAAAACTGTCTGTCAGTGTATTTCTTTGGTATCCAAATAAAAAACGTGAATACGGTTTCACATTATATCATCTGACTTGTGGTTTGTAAACATGAAAACACTAAATCTAGTATGAAAAAAATGCACAAAAACTAGATGTTGCGATTTTTTGGACTCCTAAAATGCCGAAAAACCGCGTATTCAAGCCATTTTTGTGCCTTATACATGCCGGAAAAAATGTGTATGCCCTGTGATTTCTTTGTGAAATATGAAAATTGCCTTTTCATTTTCCTTAAAATATGGTATAAATGCTAGGGATTTAAGTTTTTAAGTCTTATATTTTTAGGTAGAATCAGAAGGGATATGTATTATGAAGAAGTTTAAAACACTTGGGTATGTACTGAGTCTTGCGCTTGGGATGACAATGCTTACCGGATGTGGAAAGAAGGTAGACGGCGTCGACCAGCAGAGCATGATTGACAAATATGCAGCGTATTGTGACCTGCCAGACTATAAGGGACTGGAATATGAAGAGACAAAATCGACCGTGACAGATGCGGATGTAAAAACAAAGATTGATTCCCTATTGCAGCAGTATGCAACGAAGACACAGGTAAAGGAAGGAACCGTCAAGGAAGGCGATAATGTCAATATTGATTTCGTTGGTAGTATCGATGGCGAGGAATTCGAAGGTGGTAATTCGAATGGTGCCGGTTATGATCTGACACTTGGCAGCGGTGCTATGATTCCGGGATTTGAGGATGGTATCATAGGCCATAAGGTTGGCGAGACGTTCAATATCAAGGCAACGTTCCCGGAGAATTATGGTAAAGATGAGTTGAACGGTAAGGAAGCAGATTTCAAGATTACAATCAACTATATCACAGAGACAGAGCTTCCAGAGTACAACGATGCATTTGTTGCTTCTTATACAGATGCAACAACAATTCTGGAATATGAGGATTCTGTCAGAAAAGATCTGGTTGAGCAGTATGACAAGTCCGATAAGAGCGCAAATGAAAGTGCTGTCATGCAGGTGCTTGTAGAGAAGACAACATACAATGAGTATCCTGAGAAGGAAATGCAGGATCTGATCGACAAGAGTATTTCCCAGCAGGAGCAGGCAGCTTCCCAGTATGGTTATTCGCTTGGTGATTATGTAACAGCCAGATATGGCTTCCAGAGCGAGTCAGATTTCCGTGAGTATGTACAGGGACTGGCTGAAGATTATATGAAGGAAAAGATTGCGGTATGTGCAGTTGCAAAGGATGCCGGAATCACGGTTGATAAAGCAGAGGTCGATGACTATAAGAAGACGATCATGGATTATTATGGTTATGATGATGAGTCCAGCCTTGAAGAGAATTATACTTCTGAGGATCTTGTTTATTATGCGCTGGCTCAGAAGGTAGTCGATTACCTGTTAGAGAATGGCAAGGGTGTACAGGCAACCGCCAGTGATGCAACCGTAGAGACACCGGCTGCCACAGACAGCGATGCCTCTGCAACGGACGCAGAATAATTAAAAATGAAAAAGCGTTTCGAATTTATCAAATTTCCTGTTGACATTTGTGGATAGAAATGATATGATACGAAACGCAGTACGCGGAAGTGGCGGAATTGGCAGACGCGCAGGCTTCAGGTGCCTGTGGTAGCAATACCGTGTGGGTTCAAGTCCCATCTTCCGCATCAAAAGGGATAGGCAATCGCCTATCCCTTTTTTGATGCGGAAGATGGCTGCAGAAGAGGTATAGAAAACAGCTTGCCCATATAGGATAAGTTTGGTAAAATAGTAAGTACTATGGGAAAAGCGATATCTTCAAAATTTCACAGGATGCGTGCGGAAGATCTGAAGCGACAGGTGGAACTCAGTAAAAGAAAAGCCGAATTTAAAATTCCACCATTTGTTGTGAAGCAGTTTGACATTGACGAGTTGCACGAAGAGGGACGGTTATGCTATCGGCTCGTGCCCAAACAGGGATTTAATGGGACTTACATTATGTATCTGTATTCCAGTAAGCTGTGTTTCCGGATGAACCCTGCAGAATGGATGTTCCTTGCGAAGACAGCACTTGCGTGTCATGCGGGAATTTTCCTGCCGATGTATCCGCTTGCACCGGAGCATTGTTGCCGGGAAGTTTTTCAGATGCTGGAACCGGCGTATGCGAACTGTACGAAAGGACAGGACGTGGAACGCGTGGTGCTTATGGGCTGTGGCGCTGGCGGTGGTCTGGCATTGTCGCTTGCGATGGCGGCATGGCGGGAAGGCTTGCGCAAACCGGATCAGTTGTATCTGCTGTCGCCGATGATGGATACCGAGTTTTTTGATAAGAGCTTAGAGCAGGAACTGATCGAGAATTCCAAGCATGCAAAGTGGACATTTTATAATGAGCATGTCAAAGAGTTCCTGAACTCCTATTGGGTGCGTGATTATGCGGTAAAGACGGAGTATACCAGTCCATACTATGGAGACATGACCGATATCTGTGACGATGTTGTGCTGTTTTCCGGGGTGCAGGATTTGTATCACTGCTATGCGCGGGAGTTTTATAAGAAAGCGAAGAAGGCTGGCGTGAATATCCGGTTCTTTGAATTTGAAGATGAAGCGGAAGATTTCATGATCTACGATAAGACAAAGGAGTACAAGAAAGCACAGGGCTTTTTGATCGACTGTATCAACGGAACATTTGATACGTCGCTGCGTGCGATCTATCCTTTGAAAATGATGTCAGACTGGTCTAAGAAATATCCAGAATATTTCAAGGATGACTGGGCGTCTAGGTTTATATATGACCACAAATTTGATTTTACCAGACTGAATCCACATATCAGTGAATACCAGAATATCCGCATGGCAGCGGATGCGAGTGCCTGCGATACGCTGGTGCGCCGGTTTACGGAGGAATTCCCTTGTGGAACGGTTGTACATATGGCATGCCGGCTGGACAATATGTTTGGCAGAGTAGATAATGGAAGAATTCAGTGGTATAGCGTAGATTCTCATAATATCATGTCAGTCCGGCGGGCGATGTATGGCGTGCGCGAGCGGGAGAAGACGATTGGACGGCGCCTGATGGATTTTTCGTGGTTAGACGAGATCCGGTGTAAACAGAATCAGGGTGTCATGTTCGTGTGTGACGATGGATTTTCATACTTGAATAAGAATGAGGTGCGCGACCTGATTGCGAAGATACGGGCGTTGTTCCCAGGTTCCCATCTGGTATTCACTGCATCATCCACATTGGCGAATGCGACGGCGAACACATGGAAACATAGTCAGACCGTACAAAAACGGAAAAAACGGAGGTTTTCAGTAAACAATGCTGCGCAGATGTTTGGTGCATGGCGGCCAGATTACCGCATTATCGACGAACAGCCGATTTTTCGATATCTGGAGATACCAAAGAAGCTGGGCTGGGTTACAAAATTAATGTGCCGTTACAATCTGATTGGTTATAACCACAGAATCATACATGTCAAGCTTGGCAGTGAAGAATATAAGATCAATTACAAATATTAAGGCTGTCCGTGCAGAAACCGGACAGCCTTTTTCTTTTTGAAACGGAACATATAGTATGGATGAATTGGGAAAGGAGAAGGAATGTTAGAGGCAGAAAATCTGGTAAAACAGTTTGAAAAGAATGAGAAGAAGCATAAGAAGGTATTATTTTCAGCGGTCGATCATGTAAGTCTGCACATAAAGGAGGGCGAGATCGTCGGGGTATTAGGTCCAAATGGTGCAGGAAAGACGACGCTGCTGCGGATGCTTGGCTGTCTGATGCAGCCGACGGAGGGGGTAGTCCGATATACCGATGGCGACCGGATTATCACTGATCAGACAGAGATCAAACGGCAGATTGGCTATCTGTCGGGCAATACGAAGCTGTATGGCAGACTTTCCACGCGGGAGCTGCTGACGATTGCCGGGAACATCTACGGATTGCCGGAGAATGTGATTCAGGCGCGGATTGAAGAGATTGCACAGATTTTGTCGCTGGAGGATTTTATCGACAACCGGATCGAGAAGTTGTCTACCGGACAGACACAGCGGGCTTCTATTTCCCGGTGCCTGATCCACAGTCCGAAACTCTATATTTTTGATGAGCCAACTCTGGGACTCGATATTGTGAGCAGCAGTGCGATTGTTGATTTCATGCGGGCGGAGAAGGAGCGCGGAAAGGCAGTGCTTTATTCCACACATTACATGGAGGAAGCGGAACTTCTGTGTGACCGGATTTTGATGCTGGCGCATGGACGTGTAATTGCAGAGGGGACTCTGCCGGAGATCTATGCACAGACAGAAACAACGAATCTACGGGATGCATTTAAAAAGCTGATACCTGCAGGAAAGGAGGAAATGTCATGAATTTCAAGGTGATCAAACAACTGTATAAGAAAGAAATATTAGACGTCCTCCGGGATAAAAAGACGATCATTATGATGGTGATCGTGCCACTTTTGATCTATCCGCTGATGTTTGTTGGCGGTATGGTCATGATGTCAAAAGTGACAACACAGATGGATACACAGACATATGAAATTGCGGTTGATTTTATGGATACGAATCCGGAGCTCGTCGAGATGTTTCTGCATCCGGATGATGACACGCTGCATTTCAAACTGTGCGATCTGAATGTCATGGATGCAGATATTTCGATGATCCTGCGGGGAGAAAAGATCAATGCGATCGTATATGAAAATGAAGATGGAACTGGATATAATATCGCGTATCTGTCCTCGGTTACGAATTCCAGCTATGCGGAACAGAAGGTGAGACAGGTGCTCTCAGCGTATTCGGATTCCCTGACGAATCAGAGTCTGGAGGCGGCAGGATTAGACCCGGATACGGTGTTACATCCATTTGAGGTAGAGGACGACGACCGCGCGAGTACTGAGGAGACGACCGGAAGTCTGCTCGGTGTGATCGTGCCATTTATGCTTGTTGTGAGTCTTCTGATGGGAACGATGTACCCGGCGATCGACACGACAGCCGGAGAGCGGGAGCGCGGAACGCTTGAGACGATATTGACGCTGCCGGTCACGAATCAGGAACTGATCTTCAGTAAATTCCTGACCGTTGGAACGATTGGCGTGGCATCTGCTTTGTTAAATGTCCTTTCGATGGGCGGAATTGGTGTATATCTGTACAAACTGGCGGCGCAGACGACCAGTATGGTTTCGAAAATACAGGTGTCAAAATTCGTTCCGGCAATCTTAGTCTGCTGCCTGTGTATTCTTGCTTTTGCAGTTTTGATCAGTGCGCTTTCCATGTGTTTCTGCGTATTTGCAAAGACCTACAAGGAGGCAAATAATTATATTACGCCGCTTATGCTGCTTGTGATGTTTGCATCATTTATTGGGTTTATGCCAAATGTCACACTTACCCGGAATATGGCACTTGTTCCGGTTGCCAATATCTGTCTGCTGATCCGGGATCTGCTGGCGTTTAAGTTCAGTTTTTCATCGATTACGATTGTGCTGTTCAGCAATGTAGCATACGGAATTATTGCAGTGCTTGTGCTTGGAAAGCTCTACAACAGTGAAGCGATTTTGTTTGGCGATGGAACTGGAAATGTGCAGATTTTTGAACGCCGAAGCAATATGATCAAGGGTGGTGTCCCATCGGTTGGAGATGCCTGTCTGGTACTGCCGGTCGTGCTTGTGCTGATGATCTATGCCGGCGGTTTTGCCAGTGCGAAGAGTATGCTTGTTGGATTGCTTGTCACACAGGGCATTGTCGGTGGGGTTCCGCTTCTGACGGCGTGGTATACAAAGAAGGATATGCGAAAGACATTTCGCATCCGGCTTTGTCGTCCGGGATTTCTGTTTGGCGGACTTGTGCTGATGATGGGAACAATTCTGGTAGGTATGCTCCTGACAAGCATCACAAGCATGTTGTTCCCGGAGAGCGCGGAGAGTATGACAGGATCTATGGAAGCGATCTATTCATATGGATATGGAGTCTGTCTGCTGCTAATTGCTCTGCTTCCGGCGGTGTGCGAGGAGCTTTTGTTCCGGGGATTTCTGTTATCTTCGCTGGAACATACGATGAAGAAGCGGGCGGCAATACTGACAGCGGCAATCATATTTGGGCTGTATCATATGAATCTGGTGCAGACACCGACAACAGCACTGATCGGTATGGCACTCTGCTATGTGGCAGTACAGTCGGAGAGTTTGCTGCCAGGCATGCTCATGCATTTTTTCAACAATGCATTGTCCGTGACAGCTGGATTTTATCCGAAACAGATTGCACGTATCCTGCCGATTTTTTCAGAGAATGGTGTGCCGGCTCTGGTGTTGATTGTCGGCGGAGTCGGGCTGTGTGTGCTCGGCGTATATATAATAAAACGCTCGAAAAATAAGGCGTTTCCGGTTGAGTCAGATGCCCGTTTGTGATATGATAGGAAGTAGGTTAAGAAAGGTTCACCAATGAGTATGGAACAGCAGAAAAAAAGAGATTATGAGATATACTGGCCACATGTGATACTGGTTGGCGCCATTGCACTCGTGCTTGTCCTGATCGGTGTAGTCATAGGTGTCAATATCGGAAAAAGCAAGAAATATAAGCCGGTTCCTGTGACGGGACAAGGGTATACATGGACATTGCAACCGGGCGCAGAAGCGCAGATGATCTACACGAACTTCTGGCAGTTTGCGAAAGCCAGTTATGTGTTGGTTGGCGATATTCCGAATTGTGAATTTTATAAGATTGTAAAGGAAGTGCCGCGCAACGATTTCCAGACAGATAATTTCTACATGGAGGACGGCGACAGCACGATCATGGCATACCATGCCGGAGATGGCAGCCGGCTGTCTGAACTTGCTGTGGATGTGTCTTCCTATCAGGCAGAACTGGATTGGGATGCGTTGAAGCAGGCAGGCGTTACAATCGCATTTATCCGGGTTGGATACCGGGGCTATGGCTCGGAAGGCAAACTGGTGGCAGATGAGATGTTTCAGACGCATATAGAGGGCGCCAAAGCAGCCGGAATCAAGGTAGGAATTTATTTTTACAGCCAGGCGATCAGCTACGAGGAAGGTGTGGAGGAAGCACAGTTTGCGCTGAATCTGGCATCTGCATATACGCTCGATATGCCGGTTGTGATTGATACAGAGGAGGTCTATGCGGACGGAGCGAGAACCGCTGACCTCTCTAATGATGCACGGACGGATGGTGTTGTCGGATTCTGCGAGACCGTGAAGAGCGCAGGCCACACACCGATGATTTATTCGAACCGGAACTGGTTTGTACAGAAGCTGGATATGACAAGACTGGGAGATTATAAGCTGTGGCTGGCACATTATGCGAATCAGCCGGATTTCCCATATCTGTATTCTGGCTGGCAGTATACAGGAACTGGCACGATCGCAGGAATCGGACAGGAACTGGATTTGAATGTATGGATGGAAGGTAGTGTTTATTAGGAACGGGGAGTGCCTATGTTGAATTGGGATCTGGCATATGATTATGCGGCGATTTATCTGTTGCTTATTATAATCATATGGTATTTTCATGAAAAAAGAATACCGCTTGCGAGTCACCGGACATTTTTAGTGGCACTTGCCGCAGTCTTTGTCTCAACGGGACTGGAGATCGTCAGCACGAAGCTGGCACAAATGTCCGGCACGGAAGGAAATGCTGGATTCTGGGTGACAAGCACCTTGCAGCATCTGGCGCTGAATGCGATTCCACTGCTGTTTGCATACTACGTGCTGCAGATCGTACATATCAATGCAAAGCAGATGCTGCATGCCAAATGGATGCTGGCATTGTGTGGCGTGGTTGATGTGGCTGCACTGGTGACGAATCCATATACCCATTGGGTATACGAGGCGGAAGGCTGGCAGTATACCTATGACTATGGAGTGCTGGTGCTGATCACGGTTGCGATAGCTGCAATTGTGGCAAGCTCGGTCGTGGCATTGCACCGGGTGAATCATACATTGTTTGCCAAGGCAATGGTTGTACTGTTTCATATGCTGCTTGTTGTGTTAGCGGTCTTTTTGCAGTTAAAAACACATGTATTGCTGTTGAATTTTGTGACAGCAACGGTCTGTCTGACGATTTATTATTATCTGCAGAATCCAAATGCGGTCATTGATACGGTGACAAAGCAGTTTAACCGGCGTTTTTTTGGCGAATATCTGCACACCTTTTTTATTAACGAAAAACCATTTGGAATCGTAGTCGTTGCGATGGATGATTTCAAGTTTATCAATAAGACCTATGGCGTTGAAAATGGAGATAATCTGCTTCGGCAGATCGGCGCTTTCATGGAGACGCTTCCATTTGCCAAGACGGTGTTCCGTCTGGGCGCAGACCAGTTCTGTATCGTGTTATACAAGGATCTGGATCAGATTGACGCGGTGGCACAGACGGTACATGAGCGGTTCCGCCATCCGTGGTACAGTGAGAATCAGGCAGGCATTATGATGTCTGCATCCATCTGTTGTGTGAATTGTCCGACAGATGCGTCTGCATATGGACAGCTGGTCGAGGTTATGGATTACTCTATGTCAATGGCGAAGCGGTTGCAGAAGGGTAGAATCACGTATGCAAAGGATTACGATTTAGGCAAGATCAAACAGGACAAAGCGTTTGAAAAGGCGGTCAAGCAGGCACTCGACCGGGATGAGCTGATGGTATATTATCAGCCGATCTTCTCGGTGGAGAAGGGCGTTTATAACTCCGCTGAAGCACTGGTACGCTTGCATGATGAAGAACTTGGCTGGATATCACCGGAGGATTTCATCCCGATCGCGGAGCGGAACGGTATGATTATTGAGATGGGAGAAGTGATTCTGGATAAGGTGTGCCGGTTTATTCATGATTTCAAGCTGGCGCAGACGACGGTAGAGTACATCGAGGTCAATATCAGTCCGGTGCAGCTGATGCAGCAGCATTTTTCAGACCGGGTAAAACAGATCATGGAAAAATACGATGTGCGTCCGAATCAGATTAACATTGAGATTACGGAGACTGCGACCATCAGTATGGCGGATACGGTCAATGCAAATATCATGGATCTCGTACAGTATGGAATTAAATTCTCTCTGGATGATTACGGCTCTGGCTATGCGAATATTGATTATATCAACCATATGCCATTTTCAATCATCAAACTGGATAAGTATATTATCTGGGATGCATTTAAGAGCACGAAAGCTGGAATTACGTTGAAGCATACGATCGGTATGCTGAATGAATTAGAGTTACATATCGTGGCAGAGGGCGTGGAGACCGCGGAGATGCGCGATCACCTTGCCGACATTGGCTGCCATTTTATGCAGGGGTGGTATTACAGTAAGGCTGTATCCGATCAGGATTTCATCCGTTTGATCGAGATGCAGTAGCTTACATGTTCCACAGACCGTAAGCTGGGATATTCAAGGTGTCTCCATCGAGAGACACCTGATTGAAGCTTACTTTCACTGCAATGTTTGTATTTGAATTTTTACTTCGGAATGTCTTAATATTCTGTGCCTTTGAATTCGGGACGAAACGGATATCGACCGGAACCGGGGCATCTTCTCCTTCATAGACAAACGGAACGCGCGCGGTTGCGCCGGATACCCAATAGTACAGATAAGGAATCTTGGAGCTTAACTCCTGAAAGATAAACTGCTCTGCAATCGCACCACATTTTTCTGCCAGGATATCGTTCACATCAATCTCCTCGTTCATAGGAAGTCTATAAGCGGCACGGAGCAGACCGTGATCGATGAAGAACAGCTCAAAGGATTTGTAATCAACATGCTCTTCCAAAGGAGGATTTCCAGATGTCAGACGTGGCAGTTTCCGGGCGATTCCGAGGTTGCATAAAGCCTGTGCTGCTTCAGCGTATTCCCGGCTGCGTGCATTGGAATCGACGGATTTGTACATGAATTTCTTATTCTCACGGGCAAGCTGCTCTGGGATACTCCGGAAGATGCGCTTGCATCGCTGGTAGAGTGCGACCGGGTAAGTCTGTTTCATAAGCTGGACATAGTCTTCCAACAGTGCCTCCTGCATCGGACGGATGATGGACAGATCCCGGTTCTTCAGATACGCATGGACTACGCCCGGCATACCGCCAACTAACAGGTATTCCCGGAGCATAGAGGTGATTGCGCCGATTTCAAGATTGGTAAGCGGCGTGTCCTTATGCTTTGAAATTGCATCTATGAAAGGATGTGCCTTGCTTGCAATCATATATTCTTCAAAGGTCATCGGACGCATGCGGAAGATCTCAAAAACGTCCGGGTGACTGTATTCAAACTCTGTAAATTCCATCGAGGATGCGATCAGACAGATGGTGTAATCTGGATGATTCTTGCGGAAAGCATAGAAAAATTCCGCGCAGTCCGGCACTGCCTGTACCTCGTCAAAGATAAAAATACAATCTGATGCGTCTCCAAACGGAAAACGTTGAGACAGCAGCAGATCCAGATTGGAATCGCCGGCGATGGCATCCTGACAGGCAGAATCTTCTGCCAGATTGATATAGCATTGCTGCTTGAAAAAGGCTGTGGCAAAATCGCGAACCGCCCATGTTTTACCGACACCCTTTGCGCCCTTTACATATAAGATTTTGCGCTTTGTCTGGTCGTACCAGTTAGCAAAGTCGTTGATGATATTCCGATACATCTGTGCATACACCCCTTTGCGTATTATATGAAAATATTTTAGTCAATAATATAGGGAGTGTCAACAAGAATTAGGTTGTTTCTACCAATTAAAAATGCTATAATAAATCGTAATTATTGTATGAGTAGAAGGAGACAGATGCGTGAAAAATAAGTGGAATAAAAATATTCTTCAACTTGGGGTTATGCTTGCACTTGCTGGCTGTGCATGTATTTTGTTTGCAGAAGTCATAAAGCAGTGGAAGTCTATTTTCGGATTTCTCGGGAATGTTGTCTCTGCGATGACACCGATCATTATCGGACTTGTGATCGCATTTATGTTGAATCCAATCATGATCTATATCCGGCGTGGGCTTTCCTTTTTGATCTGTAAGATTAAGAAAGAAGCGGAATACGATAGGGTTTATAAGAAGGTGAAGGTTCCGGCTTTGATCCTGACGGTGCTTTTGTTCCTTGGATTGCTGGTTGGATTGTTGTGGCTGGTAATCCCACGTGTGTATGAGAGTCTGACAGATCTTGTGAACAGCACAGAGGATTATATCAATTCAGCTGAGGCGTGGATCAAAAAAGTATTTGCACAGAATCAGATGATTGAGGATAAGTTGTCACAGGTGCTTGATTATGCAGAAAATAATGTGTTTACGATTCTGAAGGATAAGATCATGCCGAACCTCGACACAATCGTGAAGACGCTTTCTTCCGGCGTGGTTGTCGGAATCAAGGCAGTCATGAATTTTCTGATCGGTCTGATCGTTATGATTTATCTGCTGATGAGCAAGGATGTGCTGCTGGCGCAGTGCAAGAAGGTGATCTATTGTCTGTTCTCCAAGAAGACAGGTAACAAGATCATGGAAGGCTGCTCGTATGCAAATGTCGTGTTCGGCGGATTTATCAATGGTAAGATCTTAGATTCCTGCATCATTGGAATCATATGTTTTATATTTACTTCAGCCGTACACATGCGGTATGCGGTGCTGATCAGTGTGGTTGTCGGTGTGACAAATATCATTCCATTCTTCGGACCGTTTATCGGAGCGGTACCGGGTGCGTTGTTAGCACTGATGGATGATCCAATCATGTTCGTGGTATTTATCATCTGGATCATTGTATTGCAGCAGTTTGATGGCAATATCTTAGGACCATTGATCTTAGGCGATGCAACCGGAATCTCCGGTATCTGGGTATTGCTTGCAATCTTAGTGGGTGGTGATCTGTTCGGCGTGGCAGGTATGATCTTAGGTGTTCCGGTATTTGCGTGTCTGTATGCATTTTTCGCAGTACAGCTCCGGGACAAGCTGCGTGCGAAAGATTTATCTTCAGCCACGGGCGATTATATCCGCTTGAAGAAATTCGACGAGGAGACTGGAGAGCCGATTTACCAGGAGCGCCACGATGAGCGAAAGACATTGAGGGAAAGCCGGATGAAGCAGGTGTTCCGCCGCTGGATGGAGAAGATGCATCTGAAAAAGCATGAAAATGCGACGAAGGAAGCAGAGAAAAAAGAAACAGAGAAAGACGAGAAATAAAGGGTTACAAACATAGAGAGACAAGGAGGAGCGAGTATGGCAAAAGGTAGTTATGCAACAAAGCAGATCTTAAACTGGATGGAGTATTTTTCAAAAGAGATGCAGGTAAGTCCGGAGAAGATCAAACTTCTGGATATTTGTGGAAAACAGAAAAATGTAATACCGACCGTGGAAGGACACAAACGTGTGCTGATTTTTGCAGATGAATCCCATGAGGATCTGTTCTATGATTTCTGGGAGGCAGGCTTTGGCGATTATGATATGTGGTATGCGGTTGGCATCGAGGAAGAAGGACAGGTAAAACATGTCAAGATCAAAGAGGTGATCAACCGAAAGATCACAGGTCCGACAGTAATCTTCATTCTGAATGAGAAGACAAGAGAATCGTACCGGATCGGTATGCGCAACGAGATGTTCTCGAAGGGACCGATCAAGTATGTTGGCAAGGAAATCCGTGCCGTCATCATGAGTCTGCTCGGTGTGGATTCGCAGGATACGATCTGTTTAGTTGATGCAGAGAGTATCGCAATCGAGGCAGCTTTTGTGGCAAGTGATGGCGCAATCATCTGTGTGGAGAATGATAAGGGCGCCAAGGATACGATGGAGGATAATGTGAAGCAGTTTGGCGTGCACAACGTCCAGATCATCCCAGACTTATCCGAGGGATCTATGGCGAAGATTCCAACACCAAGACTTTCCTTTATCGTTGCGAACAAGCATCTCGAAGAAGATATTCAGAGACTGCTGAAGAAGAATCCGAAGATGCAGTTTGTCATCTATACATTGGAGTTAAATATCCTGTCTGGCATCAAGCCACTCTTTGATAAGTACGGTATCTCAAATATGGAGGTATTGCAGATCAATGTGGCAAAGACAAACAAAGATAGTATGTTTGTAAATCAACCAGCCCCTTGGCTGATTACCGGAGAGGTGTTATAATGGCAATCGAAAATTTACCGAAGGATCCGATGATGCTCTTAAGCTTTGTGAATACGAGACTGCGTGATGACGGCATCAATCTGGACAGCTTTTGTTTACAATTCCGGACTGCAAGAGAAGATCTCGAGCAAAAACTTGCGGCTGTGGATTATAAATATGATGATAAATTAAACCGTTTCGTATAAGAGGCGGATTTAGTAAAAGGAGACATTATGAGACACAATTTCAAAGTAATCGAGAAAAAATGGCAGAAAAAATGGGAAGATGCCAAGGTGTTTGAAGCACAGGACTTCTCAGACAAGAAGAAATTCTACGGATTAGTAGAGTTCCCTTATCCAAGTGGAGCGGGTATGCATGTAGGACATATCAAGGCTTATTCCAGTGTAGAAGTCGTATCCAGAAAGCGTCGTATGGAGGGTTACAACGTATTGTTCCCAATCGGATTCGATGCATTTGGTCTGCCAACAGAGAACTATGCAATCAAGACAGGTACCCATCCGCGTCAGATCACAGATCAGAATATCGCGCGATTTACCGAGCAGTTGAAGCGGGTTGGATTCTCGTTTGACTGGAGCCGTGTGATCGATACAACCGATGAGAAGTTCTACAAGTGGACACAGTGGATTTTCCTGAAGATGTTCGAGAAGGGACTTGTATTCCGTGATACAGCACTCGTTAACTATTGTCCAAGCTGTAAGGTTGTTCTTTCCAACGAGGACAGTCAGGGAGGTAAGTGTGATATCTGCCACAGCGAGGTTGTACAGAAGTCGAAGACGGTTTGGTATCTGAAGATTACAGAATATGCAGATAAGCTTCTGCAGGGTCTGAAGGATGTCGACTATCCTGCAAATGTAAAGCAGCAGCAGGAAAACTGGATTGGTAAGTCTACTGGTGCATTTGTAAACTTCGATGTCGATGGAACAGATGAGAAGCTTCAGATTTATACAACAAGACCAGATACATTGTTCGGTGTAACTTTCATGGTTATCGCACCGGAGCATCCGCTGATCGATAAATATGCTGACAAGATTACAAATATGGATGCCATCAAGGCATACCGTACGGAATGCCAGAAGAAGACCGAGTTCGAGCGTACACAGCTTGTCAAGGATAAGACAGGTGTGAAGATCGAAGGTCTTATGGGTATCAACCCGATGAACGGCAAGAAGATTCCAATCTTCATTGCTGACTACGTTATGATGGGATATGGTACTGGTGCGATCATGGCAGTACCGGCTCATGACCAGCGTGACTATGATTTTGCAAAGGCATTTGGCATTGATATCATTCAGGTTATCAAGGGTGGCGATATCTCGAAGGAAGCTTATACGGGTGACGGTGAGATGATCAACTCAGAGTTCCTGAATGGATTTACAAATAAGAAGGATTCCATCGCCCGCATGGTTGAGGAAATCAAGAAGATGGGTGTTGGCGAAGCAGGCGTACAGTTCAAGATGAAGGACTGGGCATTCAACCGTCAGAGATATTGGGGTGAGCCAATTCCTCTGGTACATTGTCCATCCTGTGGTGTCGTAGCCGTGCCATATGAGGAGCTTCCTCTGGAGCTTCCAGATGTGAAGAACTTCGAGCCGGGTGAGGACGGTGAGTCTCCACTGGCAAAGATTGATTCCTATGTAAACTGCAAGTGTCCGAAGTGTGGCGGTGATGCAAAGCGTGAGACGGATACTATGCCACAGTGGGCAGGATCATCATGGTATTTCCTGCGTTATATTGATCCAAACAACGATAAGGCATTTGCAGATCGTAAGAAGATCGACTACTGGATGCCGGTTGACTGGTACAACGGTGGTATGGAGCATGTAACTAGACATATGATCTACTCCAGATTCTGGCATCGTTTCCTGTATGACCTCGGCGAGGTAAATACACCGGAGCCATATGCAAAGCGTACGATTCAGGGACTGATCTTAGGACCAGATGGTGATAAGATGAGTAAGTCCAAGGGAAATGTTATCGATCCACTTGACATCGTAGAAGATTACGGCGCAGATACGCTCCGGACATATGTATTGTTCATGGGTGATTATGCAGCCGCAGCTCCTTGGAGTGACAGCTCTGTAAAGGGATGTAAGCGTTTCTTGGAGCGTGTAGCAGGTATGACAGATATGGTATCTGATGATCCTTCCACAGATGCTTTGGAGGTAAGCTTCCACAAGGCAATCAAGAAGGTAAGCAGTGATATCGAGGAAACAAAGTTTAATACAGCAATCGCAACCTTGATGGCACTGACCAATACTGTTTACAGTGCTGGTAAGCTGAGCAAAGAACAGCTTGAGATCTTCATCAAGCTTCTCTGCCCGTTTGCACCACATTTGACAGAAGAAATCTGGGAGTCTCTCGGACATGAAGATTTCTTGTCTGTCAGTGCATGGCCACAGTACGAGGAAGAAAAGACCGTTGATGCAACGATCGAGATCGGTGTACAGGTCAACGGTAAGGTAAGAGGAACGGTTCTTGTCGCAAAGGATGAGGATAAGGATGCCGTACTTGCCCGTGCAAAGGAGATCGTCGCTGATAAGCTGACTGGCAACATCGTAAAAGAAATTTACGTACCGGGTAAGATCGTAAATATTGTATGTAAGTAATATTTGCTGAAGAAATAGAAAGAAAACGGTTGTCTGACAATGGTTTTGTACCGTGTCAGGCAGCCGTTTTTTGTTACAGGAAAAAAGATTTGATCATCTGGAATTTCTGACGCTCCGCCGGGGACATGCTTTCCTCCATTGCTTCGAGAAGCAACGCGGATTCTTCTTTCGTGAAGCTTAAGTTCCGGCGTTTTAATTCCTGATTGATCTGCAGAATCTGCGGCAGCAGCTCCTCGGCGGACTGGTATTTGCTCTGCTCCTTGATTTCGTTGATAATTCGTAATTTGGTTGGATGGATGTTTCGAAGTTTCGGGTTTTGTTCAAACATAGGAGAACCTTTCTATTTATTGGGAATTCAGGATATCCATGACGCTGGAATAAAGATCCTTGTGCCTGCCTGACTGGTTGTTGCAATTATGATCTGGATTTCTACCAATGTCCTGCCGCGGCGCATAGTCCGGTGGCGGAGGTGGTGCACCGCAGCCCGGTTGTGGCGGGAAATCACAGGGATTTCCACAATTATTATTTGGTGGCGGTCCCTGTGATCCAGAATCATTCATCGCCTGCATGACCTGCATCATTTTAAGCATCTGCTGCATGTTCTTGATATTGCCTGCAAAATCGCCCGGCAGGAAACGGCACATGCATTCCATCATTTCTTCGGAACTTTCCGGGTGACAGTCGAACCCGCAGGAGGCAACATAGTCCGGGTGGTCGAAGCATTGCATCAGGGCGCGGATTTCCTGATATTTGATTAAGAGGATCAACGGTTTTTTGTAGGCATAGTCCACAAAAGGAATCATGGCTTCCAAGAAAAACAGGGAGTCGTCATGGATCAGTTGATCGAGCGGATGATTATGCAGCATGGCGGATGCTCTGAAATCTTGTTAGTCTAATATATGTGCGACTCTGTAAAAATATGAGCCGGAGGAAGAGGATGCAACCGCTGTCATACAACAGATAACAAAAACTCCCTTACAAGTGAACTTGCAAGGGAGTCCCGAAGAATTCCTCTATTAACAACCGCAGCCGCAACCGCCGCCATTGTTATTTCCGCAGCAGAAGAGGAGAATCAGGATGATCCAGATACAGTCATTGTCGCAACCGCAACCGTTTCCACCGCAGAATCCTCCGCCGCCACAGCCACCGCACAATAACAACAGGATGATAATCCAGATGCAGGAACAGTTGCTGCCATTTCCGATGTTAAAACCATTTCCACAGCCGCAACCGCACTGTGTAGCTGACAAATCGCTCATGAGATGCCTCCGCTAAAAATTCTTATGGTTTATACTATGCGCCTGCCTGCGAAGTGTTAAAAAAAGTTGAATGGAAGTTCGTTAAATGTTAAGATAGAGAAAATTGACAAAAGGCGACAGGATTCGATGAAGCACAAGAAGTTTGAAATCATAATGATAAAAAATACATTGGCGATGATGCTCCCTATCATGGTCTTATTGCTTGTACTCATTTTTGTGGCGGTGCGTTATTCGCTGTTCCATGCGGTGCAATGTTATGAGCTTACGAAGATTGAGCCGATTGAGGATCAGATTGCGCAGCTATATTCAGATGGCACTACAAGTGTCCGGTACAATGCGGAGAATCTGTATTACACGGGATATAATTATCTGGTGGAAAACAAAATCAAGGGTGCCTATTATTATTGCTTTGAAGATGATCATATGGTGTTTCTGCTTATTAAAACAAAACAGCCACAAAACAGTATTGATAAGCGGACAGTGAAGGGACGTATCGTAAAGGACGAGGTAGTTACAGATCATATCATAGCCGGATTGTCAAAAAATGGAGAGGTTCCGATGAACATTTTAGATGGATTCTATGATTCTTATGTCATCAGTGAACCGGATTTCCCATATGTGTATACGGGGATTGCGTATATTATTGTTGCGGCGTTGTCGATGCTGTATGTCTTTGTGCTGGCATATGTTGTCCGGTTGTGGATGCGGCCATACAAGAATCCGCAGGCAAAGAAGCTGCGTGCCTATGGGCGTAGAAGTGCTGTGATCGAACAGCTCAATACAGAATTACGCGATAAATTATATTTTCATTATCATGGAATCTATGTGACAGATAATTTTCTGGTTGCAACATATTGGTTCCATACGGACGTAATCCGCCTCGATGATGTGCGGTATCTGTCCAAGAATCGGGTGGAGGAAAGGGGTGGTAGAGAATTGTACCGGCTGACCTTGTCAGAACCGGAGACGGATTTGTTTTATGAAATTGATTTTAGAGAAGAAGAGTTGATTGACGCGTGCGTGGATGCGATTCGGGGATAATGATGTAGATGATGGAGGATGGAACGCATGAATATAGTTTTGGAAATCATTATTTTTAATGTCGTGGTATTTACGATCTGCGGAATCAATATGGCAAAAAAAGGAAGACTTGGATTGATACAAGAGTATCCAAAAGCAATACAGAATCGATGCAGAGAGCTTGGACTGATCGAGGAAAGCTCTGGCAAGTTGATGAAAAAGGCAACGATCGGTAAGATTGGATTTTTTATCGGATACATAGTTTTGCAGACGGTATTGGCGTATTATATCGGAGGAGCACGCACGTTTTTCACAGGCTGGCTGCACGGTTATCTCATGTGGGTGGCAGAAATGTGGTTTGATGCACTGGTTGTGGACTGCCTCTGGTTTTGCCATAGCAAGAAAATGGTAATTCCGGGAACCGAGGATATGGTCGATGCCTATCACGATTACTGGCATCACATCAAATATGCGGTGATCGGAATGTTTACGCAGGCGGTGATCGCCCTGCCGGTAGGACTTTTCGTGATGCTGCTGGGAAAGTAATCATATATGGATAAAATAAAGGGTGTACCTGACGATGCAGGTGCACCTTTTTTATGTCAAAAATTATAGAATTAAAAATAATTTTTTACTCTCAAACCCGCATATTTCCTCAGCTTTTCTAAATGTTCCAAACTTACGCTTTACAAATATATGTATGCCATGATACGGTTTTTCAAACATTTTGTGATATAAAATCAAAATTTTTACAATGTGTATATAATGTGTATAATCAAAGGAGAAGAGATGAAACAGAGAGAATTGGTAAGAAAGTTAAAATCAATTGGATTTCGATTTGCAAGACAAATATAAAAAAATGGGGAATATAATATAGTATCCCCGGTAGATGAGGAGATGATTACTATGAAACAGGTGTATCCAGTTATATTTACAAAAATACAGGATGAGAAAAATACGATTTTGATTGAAGTGCCAGACTTGGAAATACTGACAGAAGGATTTGGCATTGTAAATGCAATTGACATGGCGAGAGACGCAATAGGTGTAAAGGGGATATATTATGACGATCAGGGAAAAGAATTGCCGAATCCAAGAGAATTGAAAGATATAGATATATCAAAGGGTACATTTTATGGAGATGGGGAAGGAACAGTCACACTGATAGATGTTGATTTTAATGAATATCGCAGAAAATTAGATAATAAATCTGTACGACGCAATGTGACACTTCCGAATTGGTTAAACCGAGAGGCAGAAAGGGCACATATCAATGTGTCGGGGGTTCTTCAGGAGGCACTTGTGCTAAAACTTGGGATACGAAAATAAACACCTAAAATAGGATTCAGCAGTTTACATTTTCGGGGTTGACACAGTTATTTATTGTGCTAAAATGTTTTTTGATAGATGCATTTACTGAATGATGATGCACCTGCAGGAACATAATAAATAGAAAGACGTTGAAGGTGCAACAAGGATTTTCAAGACCTGACAGAGAGACGGGGTCATGGCTGCAAGCCCTGTTCAGTAGAGGAAGATCTCATTTTCACACTGGAGTCGCGGATTTGAACATACCATTGTCATGGTGCAGTGGAAAGTAGGATTCGTCGTGTTATGCACGTTACGCATACAATGAGAGCGACTGTCACAGTCGAATCAGGGTGGTACCGCGGATATTACTTCGTCCCTAGTCAAGGGCGAAGTTTTTTTGTTGCCTTTTATGACTGGTTAGAAACACATATCAGATGATTGCAGTTCCAATATGTGGATTGAGTGATTCGTAATTACCAATTCTAAAGCAGACCGTTGAAGCACGCTGGTACTTAATGAACGACGGATTTATCGTCGTGAATTTAGTACCACTGCGTGATGAACCGAGCGAGAGCGTGTCTGCGTAGAAATGGTAATTATGAATCGCTCGTATGATGTGTTTCTGGTTTGCAATCATCTGAAATTGGTATAACATGGAGGAAAACAGGAAATGAAAGAAAAGTTGCAAAGCATCAAAGAACAGGCACTTTCCAAGATCGCCGAGGCACAGGATATCAACCTCTTGAATGATATCAAGGTGTCGATCCTTGGTAAGAAGGGTGAATTAACCCAGGTATTGAAGAGTATGAAGGATGTGGCTCCGGAGGATCGTCCGAAGGTTGGACAGATGGTAAATGAGACACGTGCAAACATCGAGGCAAAGCTCGAGGAGAAGATGAAGTCGATCAATTCTGCTATGCGTGCAGAGAAGATGAAGCGTGAGACAATCGATGTTACACTTCCGGGTGTGAAGAAGATCGACGGACACAGACATCCAAACCAGATCGCGCTTGAAGATCTGGAGCGTGTATTTATCGGTATGGGATATGAGATCGTATCCGGGCCGGAAATTGAATATGACAAATACAACTTTGAGCTTTTGAATATCCCTGCAAACCATCCGGCAAAGGATGAGCAGGATACATTCTATATCACAAAGGACATTCTGCTTCGTACACAGACATCACCGGTACAGGCAAGAATCATGGAGCAGGGCAAGCTGCCAATCCGTATTCTGTCACCGGGACGTGTATTCCGTTCTGACGAAGTAGATGCAACTCATTCACCATCTTTCCATCAGGTTGAGGGACTGGTTGTTGACAAGGGAATCACAATGGCAGATCTGAAGGGAACACTCGATCAGTTCGCGAAGGAATTCTTCGGTGAGAAGACAAAGACGAAGTTCCGTCCGCACCATTTCCCATTTACAGAGCCTTCTGCAGAGGTAGATATCACATGCTTCAAGTGTGGCGGCAAGGGCTGTCGTGTATGTAAGGGCAGTGGCTGGATTGAGATTCTTGGTTGTGGTATGGTACATCCACACGTATTGGAAATGTGTGGCATTGATCCGGAAGAGTATTCAGGATTCGCATTTGGTATCGGACTGGAGCGTATCACACTTCTGAAGTACGAGATCGATGATATGCGTCTCTTGTACGAAAACGACACAAGATTTTTGAATCAGTTCTAAGATGGAGGTAAGAAGATGAATACACCGATTTCATGGTTAAAAGTATATGTTCCTGATTTAGACGTGGACGTACAGGATTTCGTAGATGCGATGACACTGTCCGGTTCCCATGTAGAAGGATACGAGAAAAAAGATAAGAACTTAGAGAAGATAGTAGTTGGTAAGATCGAGAAGATCGAGAAGCACCCGGATGCAGATAAGCTCATTATCTGTCAGGTAAATATCGGTGCTGAGACAATCCAGATCGTAACAGGTGCCCCAAATGTAAAGGAAGGCGACCTCGTACCGGTTGTCTTAGATGGTGGTAAGGTTGCAGGCGGACATGATGGCGAGCCACTCCCGGAGGACGGCATCAAGATCAAGAAGGGCAAGCTTCGTGGTATCGAGAGTAATGGTATGATGTGCTCCATCGAAGAGCTTGGTTCATCCAGAGATCTGTACCCGGAAGCACCAGAGTATGGTATTTACATTTTCGGGGAAGAGTCAGGCGTAAAGCCGGGCGACGATGCGATCGCAGCACTTGGTCTGCATGATTCTGTTGTAGAGTACGAGATCACATCGAACCGTGTCGATTGTTTCTCGATGATCGGTATGGCAAGAGAGGCTGCAGCAACATTTGACAAGGAATTCCATGAGCCGGAGATAAAAGTACAGGGCAGCGGCGGTGATGTGAATGATTACATTACGGTAGATGTACAGGCGCCGGATCTGTGCCCACGTTACACAGCCAGAGTTGTGACAGATTTGAAGATCGGTCCTTCCCCAAAATGGATGCGTGAGAGATTGGCTTCTCAGGGAATCCGTTCGATCAACAATCTGGTTGATATTACAAACTATGTTATGGAAGAGTACGGTCAGCCAATGCACGCGTATGACTTAGATACGATCGCAGGCAAGAAAATCGTTGTAAAACGTGCCAATGACGGTGATACATTTGTGACACTCGACGGACAGGAACGTAAGATGGACAAGGATGTTCTGATGATCTGTGACGGCGAGAAGGAAATCGGTATCGCCGGTATCATGGGTGGCGAAAATTCTATGGTTACGGATGACATCAAGACATTGTTGTTCGAGGCAGCCTGCTTCGACGGTACGAATATCCGTCTGACAACAAAGCGAATCGGTCTTGCGACAGATGCAGCCGCAAAATTCGTGAAGGGACTTGATCCAAACTTGGCAGAACAGGCAATCAACCGTGCCTGCCAGCTGATCGAGGAACTTGGCTGTGGTAAGGTCGTGGACGGTATGGTGGATGTATATCCAAACCCGGTCAAGGAGGTTGTACTTCCGTTTGAGCCGGAGAAGATGAACAAGCTGCTCGGAACAGACATTTCTTCTGATGTTATGCTTTCCATCTTCAAGAAGCTGGAGCTTCGTTATGACGAGAAGACAAATATGCTGACAATCCCTACTTTCCGTCAGGATTTGAAATGTATGGCAGATCTTGCAGAGGAAGTAGCACGTTTCTATGGCTATGCAAATATTCCGACGACTCTGCCACACGGCGAGTCCACTGCAGGTAAGAAGAGCTATGCAGAGCGTGTAAATGATATCGTAAGAAATATTGTCGAGGGCGATGGTTTCTCTGGAGCTATGCATTATTCGTTCGAGAGTCCGAAGGTATTTGACAAGCTGCTCATCCCACAGGATTCCGTATATAGAAAGGCAATCCAGATCATGAACCCACTTGGCGAGGACTTCTCTATCATGAGAACGCTTCCGTTAAATGGTATGCTGACATCCCTTTCTACAAACTATAACCGTAGAAATAAACATGCGAGACTGTATGAGCTTGCAAATGTATATCTGCCGAAGGCACTTCCATTGACAGAGCTTCCGGATGAGCGTATGACGCTGACACTTGGTATGTTCGGCGAGGGCGATTTCTTCGATCTGAAGGGTGTGATTGAAGAGCTGACAGAGAAGCTTGGATTTGCAAAGGAGATCAACTACGAGCCAACATCTGAGCATCCATTCTTACATCCGGGACGTCAGGCAAATATCACGAAAGGCAAGCTTTCGGTTGGTTATCTCGGACAGCTTCATCCGGAGGTTGTTGAAAACTATGGCATGAAGAAGGAAGTCTATGTCGCAGTTCTGGATATGCAGACAGTTACAATGCTTACGACATTTGACAGAAAGTACGAAGGTATCGCGAAGTTCCCAAGCGTTACACGAGATCTGGCACTGGTTGTAGATAAGAGTGTATTTGTTGGCGAAATCGAGAAGGTCATCAAGAAGTGTGGAGGCAAGATGTTAGAGAGCTACAAGCTGTTCGACGTTTACGAGGGCGCACAGGTGGCACCGGGTAAGAAGTCTGTTGCGTACTCTCTCGTATTCCGTGACAAGACAAAGACTTTGACGGATGCGGATGTTAATCCAGTCGTAGAGAAGCTTCTTGCAGAGCTTTCGAAGATGGGCATCGAGATCCGTGCATAATAGCATAGTTCTGCGTGCAGAATTTTATGGAGCAGATAAATATGAACGAAATGAAATTAAGTGATTTTAATTATGAATTGCCACAGGAGCTGATCGCACAGGATCCGCTCCTGAAGCGAAGCGATTCCCGGCTTATGGTGTTGAACCGTGCGACTGGAGGAATCGAACACCGACATTTCTCGGATGTGATCGAATACTTAAATCCGGGTGATTGTCTGGTTATCAATGATACAAAGGTCATTCCAGCCAGACTGATTGGCGTCAAGGAAGATACAGGGGCATCCATTGAGGTGCTGCTGTTGAAGCGCCACGATGATAAGGTCTGGGAGACGCTGGTAAAGCCGGGGAAAAAGGCACGTGTAGGTGCGCGTATTTCCTTTGGTGAAGGCAAATTGGTCGGCGAGGTCATCGACATTGTTGAAGAGGGCAATCGTCTGATCCGTTTTGAATACGAAGGAATCTTTGAGGAAGTGTTGGATGAGCTTGGACAGATGCCGCTTCCACCGTATATTACACACCGTCTGGAGGACAAGGATCGTTATCAGACGGTCTATGCAACACATACCGGTTCGGCAGCAGCACCGACGGCAGGCTTGCATTTTACGAAGGAACTTCTGGCGCAGATCAAAGAGAAGGGCATCAAGATTGCAAGAGTGACCTTGCATGTCGGACTTGGTACGTTCCGTCCGGTGAAGGTGGAGAATATTTTAGAACATCATATGCATAGTGAGTTCTATGTGATTGATGAGGAAGCTGCCAATACGATCAATGAGACGAAGGCAAATGGTGGCAAGATCGTATCGGTTGGTACCACGAGCACGCGTACGCTCGAGACGGTTGCAGATGAGAACGGACATGTGCGTGCCTGCAGTGGATGGACGGATATCTTTATCTATCCGGGATATAAATTCAAGGTGGTTGACCGCCTGATTACGAATTTCCACTTGCCGGAATCCACATTGTTGATGCTGGTTTCTGCATTGTATGACCGCGAGAAGATTCTTGAAGCATATAAGATTGCGGTTGAGGAGAAGTACAGATTCTTCTCATTTGGAGATGCTATGTTGATTTTATAAAATTGGAGAATGGCGTTGATAACAAAATAGAATACGATATATGATGGTATAATCGTATAAAGATTAACAAAGAAATGGAGGAAAAAGTTATGAGTCGTTTGAAGCAGGCAGTGAAGATGCTACGGTATAACTTTTCCTCCATTGCTTTTTTTGAGATAGTTTACCGGGTATTGTCATTGGCAATTCTGACACCGGCAATGTATGGACTGCTGAATGTGTCAATGGATATCGCAGGCGTTTCGTATCTGTCATCCGGAACGATCTACCGGTATATGCGGTCGCCGATTACCTATGTGGCATTCCTGCTGATTTTGATTCTGATCGCATTTTTCCTACTGATTAATCTGTCGGGAATTATTTACAGTATGGAAGCGTCGGTGCGGCGCGAGAAGCTGAATCCGATGGATATTTTGCTGCATGGAATCGGAAATGCCTGCCGGAGTCTGACACCGAAGAATCTGCTCACACTTGGTTATGTATTGTTTGTTCTGCCATTCACATATTCGCTGACATTGTCAGGCACGTTGCTCGGCTTGAAGCTGCCGGAATTTTTGACACATTTTCTGAAGAATTATAAGTTCGGAGTGATGGGGGGGCTTGCCATCTACCTTGTGCTCTGTCTGACCTTCTTCAAAGAAATTTTTACGCTCAACTATTTTGTCCTGTATAAGGTCAATTATAAGCAGGCACGCCGTATGAGTAAACAGGCGATGAAACGGCATGTATTACTTATGATGATCGGTGTCATTTCATTAAATCTGGCGATTGCCGTCATTGCGGTGCTGCTGGAAGGTGCATTTGCAGCGGGAATCTCGAAGGTTGTACTTAACCTGATTCCGAACAAAACGGTTGTGACAGTGATTGATACAATCTTCCGTGTCGCGACGGTGATTCTTTATGTGTTGATTGTCATAGTTGCAACGCCGCTGATTCATGCATATATCTGCGCACATTTCTATGAACGTGAAGGCGATATGGATTATGAGGAGTTCAAGAAACTCCATGTAAATAAGATTCAGGAGCGGGAGGAGAAGATTCTTCTGAGCCGTTCACGGAAGAAGCAGCGTACATTTTTGGCTTCTATTGTTGCGTTCGGTCTGATACTGAATGGCTGTTATGTGTATCTGTCAACCAACAATTACATGTCCTTTCGTATTGCATATCCGACGAATGCATCGGTGACAGCGCATCGCGGGGATGCCGGAAATGCACCGGAGAATACAATGCCTGCATTTGAAAAGGCAGTGGAAGCAGGTGCGGATATTATTGAGTTGGATGTACGACAGACGGCGGATGGCGTGTATGTAATCATGCATGATGAAAGTCTGAACCGGACCGCGAATGTCAAGCGTAAGGTCGGTGAAGTGGATTATGATTATATCAGCAAGCTGGATGTCGGAAGCTCCTATGACCGGTCGTATGATGGCACGCGGATTCCGACGTTGGAGGAAGTGCTGATTTTTGCCAAGGAAAATGATGTATTCTTGAATATTGAGTTAAAACCGGCAGATACTGATCAGAATTATGTGCAGGGCATTGTGGATCTGTTGCATGAATATGATTTTGTGGATCAGTGCATGCTTGGCTCGCAGAGCGTCGCGGCGTTACGCGAGGCAAAGGAACTGGATCCGGATATCTCAACGCTCTATATTATGACGATGGCATTTGGCGATTTTGCAGGCATGCAGGGAATCGATGGATTCAGCATCAAACATACGTATATTAGTAACAACATGGTAAGTCGGATTCACGCAAAGGGAAAGAAGATTTATGCATGGACGGTAAACAATGAGTCGGACATCAAGGATCTGTTGCTACTGGATGTGGATGGAATCATCACGGATGATCCTGCCAATACAAAGGAAGTTATATCCAACGCAAATGATTCCATCATTGAAGATTGGATGAAACGGTTGATCTATAAATACTAGATTGAATGTAAAAACAGATTGATTGGAAATGAAAAGGCTGCCAGATGTGGCAGCCTTTTTTGCTATGGTGACGTGAAAAATGCAGTGATCAGATCAGCTAAAGCAGTGTAGTCATCCTTGTGCATCAGCTCGCTTGCAGAGTGCATGGCAAGAACCGGAATACCGATATCACACGCGCGCATTGGCAGGTAGGAGGATACGATCGGACCAAGCGTCCGCCCGCCCGGCATGCCGGAACGGTTGACGGTGCGCTGCAGGGCAATTCCATTTGTGTTGCACAGGTCAATGATGCAGGCACCAGCTTCACTGTCACATACATAACGTTGACTGGAACTTGATTTCAGGACAGCACCTTTTCCGAGCAGAACTGTATTGGTAATGTCGGATTTCTCGTTGTAATTTGGATGTGTGGCATGTGCGACGTCTACGGACAGATAAAATCCATCTTCAATCAGTGAAAGCTGGCTGCCTGCAGCCAGGCGTTTTACGATATCGGAGAGTAATGTGCTGTCAGCTCCCTGCTTGGAGCGGCTCCCGATTTCTTCATTATCAAAAAGTGCGCCGATGCAGAGTGTATTGGAAGGCTCTGCACTTGCCAGTCCTTCTAGGATGGCACAGACCGAAGAGATATTGTCGATACGCGGACTTGTCACAAATGCATCATTCATACCGACGGTCGTTGGTGCATCGCAGATGTACAGGTACAGATCGAAGTCTAAAATATCATCTGGAGAGATGTTTAGTTTTTCTGCCACATAAGAAAGCAGAAAATGGGAATCTGCTGCGGGCGAGACCATATCTACAATCGGAATCAGTTCCTTCTGTACATCCAGTTCTTCTTCTTTGCCGCCACGTTTCAGATGCGGAGCAAGGTTCGGGATGATAGCAACCGGTTTTTGGGAATCGAATAGACGGACTTCCGGGTGGAAGCTTGTGTCGCCCTTGAGGATAACTTTTCCTGCGAGTCCGAGCGGACGGTCAAACCATGTTTCCTTGATAAGTCCACCGTATGGTTCCACGTTTATTTGCAGATATCCCAGCTTTTTTAATTCCGGGTTCGGCTTTACCTTGAGCATCGGGAAATCCGTATGGGCGCAGGCGATGCGCACCTGTGTGCTCTGTGCGCCTTTGACGAACGGAATCACGATCGAAGAAAATGGGGCAAGGTAGTATCTGCCAGCGGCGAGCTCGGTGAGATTTTCCCGGTCGGATATCTGTGTGAAGTTATGCGCATCTAAATATTCTTTAGCAAGGGCGGCAACATGGAATTGGGTTTTGCCGTTCTGTAAGAAACGCAATAAAGTTTTCATGTGATGATCTCCTTTCGAAATCGTGTGGTTCATTTATGTAGTATAGAGAGTTCCTAGTGAGATTGCAAGGCTGGGAGGAAACTTTTGTTGGCGAAATGGGCGTAGAGAGGAAATTTCTGGGAAGAAAACCCACGCGGTGGGCGTGGGGAGCAGCAGAGAGCAGGAAAAGCCCAAGTATAGCTTGTGCATATGGAATAAGGAACGTATAATGGATGTAGTATTATATATGCAACATAAGATAAAACAGATTAGTGAAGAACATGCAATGAACATGGATAAGAACATGCAGTGAATATGGAGAGAAACAAGCAGTGAAAAAGATTATAATAACGCTGAAATATATGGTAGCTAGTTTGCTCATCGCGCTTTCGTTCGCGGGATGTGTAGCCGGGCAACCCGCCGCGGATGATTCGACCACGGCTGCCATAGAAGCGCAGGATATAACGGAGAATCCTGACGCGCGAGATAAAGACTCGCAGCCAGATGCACAATCGGAGAATGGGCTTCCGCGTGCAATCCAGACGGGAACTCCAGTTTCGCTTGCTGACATTCCGGCTTACGACGGAACGTCGTATATCCAGCTTGAGAATAATATGCCGGATTTTACAGAGGAAGAAAAGAAGAGTACGGAAGCGTTTGAACGATATAGTGATCTGGATTCGCTTGGACGCTGCGGGCAGGCGTATGCGAATATCTGCCCGGAATTACAGCCGACGGAAGAACGGGGCACAATCGGAAATGTTCGTCCAAGCGGCTGGCACACGGTGAAGTATAATGATCTGATCGACGGGAATTATCTCTACAATCGCTGCCATCTGATTGCGTACTGTCTTGCCGGTGAAAATGCAAATGAGAAGAACCTGATTACCGGGACAAGATACCTGAATGTGGATGGGATGCTTCCATTTGAGGAAAAGGTAGATGCATATGTAAAAGAGACTGGAAATCATGTGCTGTACCGGGTGACACCGATTTTTGAAGGGGATAATCTGGTTGCTTCCGGCGTGGAGATGGAAGGATGGTCTGTCGAGGATGAGGGAGCTGGAATTTGTTTTTATGTGTACTGCTATAATGTACAGCCGGGAATTGGGATCAACTATGCGGATGGAACAAGCTGGGAATCTGAAATACAGGAACAAACACCGAATTCAGAACTAATGGGGGACAATAAAAATGAAACGGCACAGACCTATATTTTGAACACAAACACGAAGAAGATTCATCGTCCGACTTGTTCGAGTGTCAGCCAGATGAAGGAGAAAAACAAGCAGATCTATGAGGGAACGGTGGAGGAGTTAGAGAACATGGGATATACCCCGTGTAAGAAATGTAATCCGTGATTGTAATCCGGCTTCCTATATGTGCATCGAGGCAAAATAACACGTAAATTAATATGCAAACAATCCGCGGATGTGTGTAAAACAATCCATAAATCGGTTGTTGCTGGAAATGAGCCGTGTTATAATGATGTAGATTTTTATGGCGAGACGTTCAGGCTTGAAAATGAAAACAAAAACTGTGTACAGATACAGGATTTGAAAAGACTTAAATATGCGTATTACATAATATTAGACATGCAGAAAGAGAGAAAGTTATGAAATTATCAAGAGTTCATGGACTCTCCGGCGAAGTGACAGTACCAGGAGACAAGTCCGTTTCCCACAGAAGTATTATGCTTGGCTCGATTGCGAAGGGCAACACGGAGGTAGAGGGATTCCTGCAAGGGGCTGACTGCCTGTCGTCGATTGCCTGCTTTCGTAAGATGGGTGTCGAGATCGAGAATAACGGAGACAAAGTATTGGTACATGGTCGTGGCCTGAGAGGCTTGAAAGCACCGGATTCGATTCTGGATGTTGGAAACAGCGGAACGACAACACGTCTGATGTCGGGAATCCTTGCGGCACAGCCATTTGTATCAACGGTCAATGGCGATGCGTCGATTCAGAAACGTCCGATGAAGCGGATTATCACGCCGCTTTCCCAGATGGGTGCAGATATTCAGAGCTTACGCGGGAATGACTGTACACCACTTGAGATTCATGGAACGAATTTGCATGGCATACATTATGATTCGCCGGTGGCTTCGGCACAGGTCAAATCAGCGATTCTGCTTGCAGGACTTTATGCGGATGGCGAGACATCTGTGACAGAACCAGAAGTAAGTCGGAACCATACGGAGCTGATGTTTGAAGAATTCGGCGTGGATATCCGTACAGAAGGAAAGAGCGTGTATGTAAAACCAGCAGACGAGCTGTATGCAAAGAAAGTAATTGTGCCTGGTGACATTTCTTCGGCAACATATTTTCTGGTAGCGGCTGCGATTACACCGAACAGCTGTGTAACGGTGAAAAATGTAGGCATCAATCCGACACGAGATGGTATCCTGCGTGTGCTTTCGGATATGGGAGCGGATGTGACAGTTGAGAAGACATCTGGCGAGATCGGAGAGCCAACGGCTGATGTGACAGTTCGCACCTCGGATCTGAAAGGCTGTGTCGTTGGAGGCGAGGTAATCCCAACTCTGATCGATGAGATTCCGGCGATTGCGATTCTTGCCTGCTTTGCAGAGGGTGAGACAATCATCAAAGATGCGACGGAGCTGAAGGTGAAGGAATCCAACCGGATTGATGTGATGGTAGATAATCTGAAGAAGATGGGCGCAGATATCGAGGCGACCGAAGATGGTATGATCATCCGCGGTGGCAGACCGCTTCACGGCGCAGTGATCGACAGCCATTTGGATCACAGGGTTGCGATGAGCTTTGCGGTTGCTGCAATGAATGCAGAGGGCGAGACAGAAATCACCGGCGCTGAATGCGTGGATATTTCGTACCCGGGATTTTATGAAGACATGCGCAAGCTGGTGAAACTGTAGACCGGACAGCAAAATAGACAGATAGATCAAGTGTGCAAAGCCAATACATAACATGGATTTACGCTTTGCAACCAAAATAAAAAGTTCGATGAAACATGAATCGTCTCATCGAACTTTTTATTTCCCGGATTCTCAGCAATTACTCCGCGTCAGCATCTTCAGCCTTTGCTTCTTCTACAGGCTCCTCAGCAGCTGCTTCCTCTGACTTCTCGGAATCATCTGGATTGATCGTCACGTAATCACGGTTTGCATCTTCCATCTCAAGATCGAGATCATCTGCAAACAGATCATCCTCTTCGATATCATCCTCGTTATCAAAGATCTTTGGCATTTTGTCCTTGATTGTTGTCTTTACTTTGTTGATCTTTTCATCAACGTTGTTATCCTGATATACCTTAGATTCTCTGATCTTGTCCTTGAATGCATAGCACAGACCACCAACTGCGGCTGCAGCAACTGAAAATTTTACGACACCTTTAAAAAACTTACCCATGTCTGAATCTCCTTTTCCATAATTATCTATATTTTACCACGATTATATAAAGACTATTCTAATACATGCAATAATAAAAAGCAAATGAAAATCTGTGGTTCACAGAAAGTTTAGAATTATTTCTTTGCCTTGCACTGTGGGATATGGTAGACTAGATTGTAGTAAAAAGACCGGAGGGTAATATAAAATGAAGAATTTAAAAGAATCCGAGAAGAATTTCCTTACCTGTGCGATTTTGATTGCGCTTGTTGGAATAGCATTGGTTTTCTTAGACCAAACTACATTAGGAATCCTGAGCATCATTGCGGCAGGCGTGTTTGTAGCAATCTTTTTCAAGATGGTAATCACGAGAAAAAAAGAGGAAAAAGAGGAAGAAAAAGGGCATGATGACAGTAAATGAGAATCGAAAGCAGTTTGAACAGTGGACGCTGGATTATCAGAACCAAAAGGAACGGACGGACCGGTTATTCAGCCGGATTTCCACGTTTCGTATCCTGACATTTTTAATCGGTGCGGCGGGCTTGATCATTGGAATTACTGAAAAAGAAAAATCATATGCGACGCTTCTGGTGATCGCCGGTGTGTTGTTCCTGATCGGCTTTGTAGCACTTGTGAAATGGCACAGTGTTGTAGCGGAACGACAGGAGATGCTTACAGAAAAATGGGAGGTCTGCCGGCGGTATTGCAATCGTTTTACCGATGGATGGCGGAAGTTTGAAGAGAAAGGAACTGTGTATCTGCGCGAGGACGATTGTGTTGCCGCAGATATTGATCTGCTTGGAGAGAATTCTCTGTATCAGATGATTTCTGTCTGTCATACAGAGAAGGGAAAACAGACATTTGCAGACCATCTCACAACGCGGTATATCGAGGAAGCGGAGCGGGAGCAGCGACATGCTGCAATCAAAGAGCTTTCGGGGAAACCGGAATTTGCCGTAGAGTTTGAGACAGCCGGACGTAGGATGGAGGCGGAAAAAGAAAAGTTTGACGCGGAAGCATTTGAAGATTTTTGCGGTGATGTGGCACAGGGAAAACTCCCCGTATTTGCACATATATTACGGTTTTTGCTTCCAATCTGTGAGATCGTGAGTCTGGTGTTGTTCCTGACTGGCACGATTTCCTATGGATATCCACTTGCTGGATTTCTGGCATTGCTTGTCATTTCGTGGCTGACCAAGTTCATGACGGATGGTATCATTCAGCCGGTTTATTACGCAAGTACCGTGAGCGGTGAATACGAAGTGATGCTCTCCTTGATCGCAGAACAGGCATTTCAGAGCGAAGTCCTTGCCAGGATGCAGCAGCGCGCAGGCGGGGCGACCGGAGCGGTCCGGGCGTATCATAAATTAAAAGCAATCAGTCAGGCATATAATATTTCTTTCAATCCATTAGTACATCAGATCCTGTGTGGACTTTTCCTGTGGGATTATCAGCTTGCAGCGGTCGTTTCACGGTGGAAGAAAACATATGGAACACAGGTTGCCGGATGCTCGGACATGATCGCAGAGTTGGAGGATCTGATGAGCTTTTCCGTGCTGGGAATGGTGCGGGAGACTGGAGAAGGGCAGATTGATTATACGGAGACAGAGGTGCATCTGGAGGGAACGAATCTGTATCACCCATTGCTGTTGCCAGATCAGGCACAGGGCAACGATGTAACACTTGGCTCTGGTATCACGATTATCACGGGATCAAATATGTCTGGAAAGACAACCTTTTTAAGAACGGTTGCCATCAATCTGGTACTTGCTTATCTTGGTGCACCAGTCTGTGCAGAAACATTGAAGGCATCTTATATGCGCATCTTTACATCTATGCGGGTAAAGGACGATGTGGCGCATGGTATCTCCACTTTCTATGCGGAGATTCTACGCATCAAGGAGATGGCTGTCTACCGCAAAGAGGAAAAACCAATGCTCTGTCTGATCGATGAGATCTTCAAGGGAACCAATTCCGCAGACCGTATCGTCGGTGCGAAGGAGGTTATCACGAAGCTCGCAGGCAGCCGTTGCATGACGGTTGTTTCTACACATGATTTTGAGCTTTGCAGCATTACAGATAAGAACCAGACACCGGCGGTAAACTATCATTTTCAGGAATATTATGAGGGAGATGAGCTGCGGTTTGACTATAAGATCCGCGATGGCAGATGTACAACGACAAATGCGCGGGCAATCCTTCGGATGGCAGGCTTTGAGGTCTGATGATTTGTGAAATATTGTACAATTTTGATAAAAAATAGGTTTCCATTTGTCGAAAACGCTTTGTCAATTATGCACAATGCCAATTATGAATTATTGACAAATCGAAGGTTGACTTTGCCTCGTATTTTGTTATAAAATCGAAGTAGTGAAATTTAATTACAAGGGGGTATATGGCAATGGCATTACCAGCAAATATTACCGCAGAATCAGACAGCAATGTCCTTACAATTGCGGCATCAAATAACAAAGGACTGTTGATTCGTTTCCTGAATGAGCAGGTAGAAGATGGATTTTATGCATTGGTTATTGACTATTTAAAGGATAGTAATTTTGACCTCAAGAATATGATGGTTGATGACGATGTAAAGACACAGTGTACAAAGCTTTACGAGTTGGGTGAGTTCGTAGACACCAACATCAAGGCGACAGGACGTTATGAGATTGAAGAGTGGATTGAACCATTATTCAAGTTTGTATATGGCGATATCGATCCGTTGGATGTGGATGCTCCAATCAGCACATCCGGTATTTATCGTTACAGCATCTGGCTGATCTATCTGTATCAGAGAGAGTGCTTCGGTGATGCGATGCGTCTGATCGGTGAGCGTATTGCACCATTGCTGATCAATCTGAGCTATCAGATTTTAGAGGATGATGACAGACCGAAGAACTTTGATAAGGCAATTATGGGTTATCTCGATCTGATCAACGTTATCATGGAGATGGGACTTCCGGCGGACAATGCAAATTCGGATGCATATATGAACAATCTGGAAGTATTGTTTGATTATGTAGTAGAAGACCCACATGTAGGAAATGATTATAAGATTCAGTTCTCAATCGGACTGTTCAACGCATATATTCACAACAAGGAATACAACAAGGCATTTGAGTTTTATGGATTGAATGCAGAGTATATTCCAATCGACAATATGTCAGTCTATGAAAGCTTCAAGGAATTGATCCGCAACACGAATTCGGCAGCCGATACAACAGTGCTGAGCAGAAGTGTGATCAATGCAATCTCTAAGCAGGAGATCTATAACAAGCGTATTGATACACTGATCGCAGAGGTATCTTCCTTTGTAAGAAAGGTATATCTCTATATCGAGAACGAGCCAAATATGAAGAAAAATCTGCAGATTCTTGGCGCAGGTGCTTCCTTAAGTGACAAGCACAATATCTTCGAAGGCTTGTACGAGTATAACCTGGTGTTCTATGAGTGTGGAATCAAGGATCTGGTAAATCAGGACAATTCCAACAAGTCATGGGAAGAAAAGTACGAGATTCTCGATTTACTCTATACAACGTTGAATGTTATCTTTGATGGCTACAATGTATATGAGATCTCAAACAAGATTGAGCATCAGTATGTAGAGCTTACATGGATTGGAAATTATGTTAACGCGAATCCTTCTCTGCTCAAGCTGTTCTTCAGTGTAAAGGAGAAGATTAAGGCGTTTAAGGTTCGTAAGAATTCTATCCTTGAGAAGTCTAAGACAAACTACGAGATCAAGCAGATGATTGATGATCGCCAGAAGGCACTCGTATTTATGACAGCAGAGGATATGATCTGCAACGGTTTGAACAGTGGTAGAATCAATATTATTAATAATAACTATGATCCAAAGGTAGCTGAAAAGCAGTTGATTAAGACCTACGCAGAGATTGTAGTTCCTGCAAAGTACAAGAAGGCAGAGGCACCACAGTCTGGCGGTAAGTTCTTTGGTAAGAATTCTGGACCTGCGATGGATCCAGATCTGCAGAAGCTGTTGTCTGACACAAAGATAGAGGAGATGCTCCTGAAGTCTGAGTGGCTGTGGAACCAGTATGAGGACAAGGGAAATGATCAGCAGACACCAGAGGAAGCTACATACAGTGTTGTATGCCTGATCAAGGTAGTAGAAAAGCTCCTTGACAGAAAGGGTGGAAGCTCTTCTCGTTCAGAATCCTCTCCGAACAAGAAGGTTATCATCACAAAGACTGGTAAGGTTATCGAGTTATCTGATGAGGGTGCACAGACACAGAACAATAATACAACACTTCAGCCAACCGTGATCGAGAACCTGAACAACATCATCGTGACATTGAAGGACAAGTCCGATGCAAATGTAAAGTATGTACAGGCGTATGTAAATGACTGGTTGAATTCCGTTGTAGATGCAAAGCTGGATAAGAACTCTATGCTGCAGTTATATGAAGCAGAAGAGCTTCGTAACAAGACATTGACGGTGATCAAGAAGCTTCGTGCAGATCTTTTATAATCAGACCACAAAAAACCTTTATTATAAAGTGGGAGGTATCTTACGGATACCTCCTAATTTTATTCTGAATACCTGCAAAGAACAGGAGTCAATCGAAACATGGCAGAGAAGAGACAACGAATCAATGTGAATATTTATCGTGCCAGCCACAACGCGGAGGAAAGTCAGTATATATTCGACGTGGAGGAGGAACTGAAAAAGCTTCCGAAAAGTCCGGGTGTCTATATCATGCACAGCAAGAATGATGATATCCTTTATGTGGGAAAGGCAGTGAGTCTGCACAGCCGGGTGCGGCAGTATTTTCAGACCGGACATGGACACGGAGGATCTGCAAAGATTGCCAAAATGGTGTCGCAGATCGCGTATTTTGAATATATCGTGACAAGCTCTGAGATGGAAGCACTTGTGCTGGAATGCAATCTGATCAAAGAGTACCGCCCGAAGTATAACACGATGATGACGGATGACAAAGGTTATCCGTATATCCGCGTGACGGTGGAGGAAGCTTTCCCACGGTTTTTATACAGCCATTCTATGAAGCGGGATCATTCCAAATATTTCGGACCATACACCAATGCACGGGCAGTCAAGGATATCCTGGAATTGATCAATAAGCTCTATCATCTGCGTACATGCAACCGCAGACTGCCGCAGGATATCGGCAAGGATCGCCCATGCCTGTATTACCAGATCGGGCAGTGTAAGGCACCTTGCAATGGGAAGATCAGTCAGGAGGATTACGGCAGACAGGTGCAGGCGGCGTTGTCGTTCCTGAATGGAAATTACAAGGAGATATTGACGGAACTTCAGGAGCAGATGCGGGCGCAGGCGGAAGAAATGGAGTTTGAGAAAGCGGCTGAGACGCGGGATCTGATCGAGAGTATCCGGCATATCGAGGATAAGCAGCAGATGAATAAGGCGTCTGGTGAAGACCGGGATGTTATCGCGTGTGCATCGAACGACAAGGATATTGTCGTGACCGTATTCTTCGTGCGGGATGGTAAACTGCTTGGACGGGAAAATCATCATATGAATGGCAACAGCAAGGAACGGTTGTCAGAGGTGCTGGCGGCATTTATCAAGCAGTTTTATTCGGGGACACCGTATCTGCCGAGAGAAATTCTGGTTCCGGAAGTGCCGGAGGAACAGCAAATCTTAGAGGCGTATTTGAGTGAACGGCGCGAATCGAAGGTGCAGATTGTTGTGCCGCAGAAGGGAGACAAGAAAAAGATCTTGGATCTGGCGGCAGAAAATGCGAGATTGGTACTAGCGCAGGATATGGAACGTGTGAAGCGGCAGGAGAAGCGGACAATCGGAGCGGCAAATGAGATTGCGGAGCTTCTTGGAATTCCGTCGGCGAACCGGATGGAGGCGTTTGATATCTCCAATATCTCTGGCGTATTGTCAGTGGCGTCGATGGTTGTGTTTGAACAGGGAAAGCCGAAGAAGAATGCGTATCGTAAATTCCGGCTGCGGACGGTAACGGGTCCGGATGATTATGCATCCATGAAGGAAGTGCTGTCGAGACGATTCACAGATGAGAAGATGGATGTTTTGCCAGATGTCATTATGATGGATGGTGGTAAAGGACAGGTAAACGTTGCATTGATGGTATTGGATAGCCTGGGGCTTGACATTCCAGTGTGTGGTATGGTAAAAGATGATAACCACAGAACAAGAGGCTTGTATTATAATAATGTGGAAGTGAAGTTCCCGAAGGGCAGTGAAGCGATGTTGATGGTGACGGCACTGCAGGATGAAGCGCACCGCTTCGCGATAGAATATCACCGGCAGCTCCGCAGCAAAAATCAGGTACATTCCGTGCTCGATGAGATACCGGGGGTAGGTGAGAATCGGCGGAAGCAGCTGCTCAAATATTTCGGTGAGATACGGAAGATCAGGGAAGCGACAATCAGCGAGCTTGCAGAAGTGCCGGGAATTCCAGAGTCCGTTGCGAAGAATGTGTATGAATTTTTTCATGCGGAATAAACTGTCTAACCGGTATTAGAAAACAGACGAATAAAGACTTAGGAGAACACGATATGTTTCAGAGATTTTTTCCAAACGAATATTACGACAGTACCTATCATATTGATTTTCAGGCATTCTATGACAAAGGATACCGCGCGGTACTGTTCGATGTTGACAATACACTGGTGGAACATGATGCACCTGCCAATGCGCGTGCAAAGGCATTGATACAGAAATTAAAGGATATGGGATATGGTGTCTGCTTCGTGTCAAATAACGATGAGGAACGTGTAAAATCCTTCAATGAACAGGTTGGAGCAACTTATGTATATAAGGCAGGAAAACCGTCAGCCAGAGGATATGTGCAGGCAATGCAGAAGCTTGGTACTGACCGGACGAATACGTTGTTTGTCGGAGACCAGATCTTTACTGATATCTGGGGTGCAAACAATGCGCAACTTTACAGCATCTTAGTACAGCCGATTGCAAAGCACGAGGAGATTCAGATTGTGTTAAAACGAATCCCGGAAAAATGGGTGTTGCACAGCTATCTGAAGAAACATACATTGCAGACAGGAAAGTAAAAAAGAAAACACACGAAAAAGAAAAAGACGCGGAAAGCGTCTTTTTCTTTGGGTTAAAATATATTTATCAATAAAATAATTAAGCAAGCTTGTTAACAGCAAGTGTTAAACGGGAAATCTTTCTTGAAGCGTTGTTCTTGTGGTAGATTCCCTTTGAAGCAGCCTTGCTGATCTCGGATGTAGCAACCTGAAGTGCAGCTTCTGCAGCAGCCTTATCGTTTGCCTCGATAGCAGCCTCAACCTTCTTAACTAAAGTCTTAATCTTAGACTTGATCATTTTGTTTCTTAAAGTCTTTGTCTCGATAACAAGAATTCTCTTCTTTGCGGATTTGATATTAGCCAAACCTGACACCTCCATAAAATATTATAATAGTTTAAGTTTATATAATTATCACTTTGGTCAAGACACGAACAATCCGTCCACACCACTAGACAGATTGGACCAGTGAAAATTTCTAATTGTGTTCACACACAAACCATAGAATAGCAAAAAGCCATTTTTCTGTCAATACTTTTTGATGAAAAAACCCGTAAAAACCTAAATTTTAGCTTGCAGAATAGTCCTGGATCATCTTATCGTAATCTGCGATTGGCATAGGTTTTGCAAACAGGAAGCCCTGACCGATTTCACAGTTGATGGAACTGAGCATTTCCAGCTGTTCGACAGTCTCGATGCCTTCGCTGACAACGCGGATATCGAGGGTGTGTGCCATCTCGATGATACTGCGCAGGATGCTGATTGCATTTTTGTCGTTTGTCGTTGACCGGGACAAGAAATCATGGTCAAGTTTGATGACATCGATCGGCAGATCCTTGAGCAGTGTAAGGGAAGAGTAGCCAGTTCCAAAATCGTCCATGTTGATGATGAAATCCATCGATTTCAGCTTGTTCAACACATCGATCATCTGTGAGTAATTCTCAGAGAAAATACTCTCGGTGATTTCGAATTCCAGATAATGATGTGGAATGTAGTACTTCTCGACGATCTCCTGTACTTTTGACAGGAAGTCCGGATGCGCCAGCGTTACCCGTGACAGGTTCACGGAGAACGGAATGACGTAGATGTCGGAATCGAGATACCGGCGGATGGACTTACAAGCCTGCTCGAGCATGAAACAGTCGATCTGATAGATGAAACCGTTCTTCTCGAAGGATGGGATAAAGGCTGCCGGTTCCAAAAATCCCTTGGAAGGAGATAACCAGCGCACCAGAAGTTCTCCACCGATCAGGCTCTTCGATGCAATATCGTACTTTGGCTGTACATATGCACAGAATTCGTTGTTCTCAAGGGCACCGTGGATGCTGTTCTCAAGCTGTGCATCGTTCAATACCTTCTTGTGGTATTCGTCATCATAGAATGCATACGATACGCCGGTTGAAGCATCGATGGACTTGCCAGCCATCATTGCGCGGTCGACTAAGCGGTTGATGCTGTAGCTGTGCATTGTTTCGTCGATGATAAGAATTCCGGTCGTGAAGTCTACGACGAACCGATCCTGAATGGCAAGGCATGCATCATGCACCTCTGCCTTGATGTTGTTGAAGATGGACATAAACTGATCTTCTGCCTTGTAGTGAATCAGCATGATGTAAGTATCGCTGATGACACGGGCAAATGTCTCACCTTCCTGCATATATTTGTTCAATACATCTGCGACTGCCTTGAGCGTCTGATCGCCCACATTATGACCATAGGTTTCGTTGATGTATTTGAAGTTCTTGATGTTAAAGTAGAACATAACATAATCGGTGTCCGGGTTGTCGTTTAAGATTGCCTGTGCATCGACCTTGAACTTCTCGAAGTTTCCATATCCGGTTACAATATCGCGGTAAGAAGCCTCGGCAATGCGCTTTTCGATGTTGATGTTCTGCTCGAGTTCCTTGCGGAGCTGTTCTGCCTTTGTCTCCTTGTGTGCGGAGGTTGAAATCAAAAATGTATGGCTGCCGGAACTCCAGTTGATCGTTGTCATATGGACATCCAGCGGCTCGTCGAGCGTGCGATTGTGCTTGATGCAGCCAACAGTCGGATTACTGTCAGAGATCTTATGTACCGGACAATCACGGCAAGGCCCGCTTTCCTGCTGCAGGCAGGTGTAGCATTTGCTGTTTAAAGCAAGTTTTGGGAAATATTCCCGCGCACATTCGTTGAAATACATGACGTCGTAGGAATCCTTGTCGACAACGACCATCGGATTCTGTACGAGATCAAACGCCTTGATCGTGTCATCTCGCAGCAATGACATCGCGCGGTTTGCCTGTTTTGTCTTGATCGCTTCTCCGAACAGGCGGAAGATCTGCTTAAATGCGGTCAATGTCTGCGCGTTCCATGTGACGTCTTTGTCCATGGAATAGAAGCTGATAAAGCCAATCCGTTTGCCGTTTGTATTGATATCGCACTGCATGAGCTTGCGGATGCCTTCCGCATACGGGTTCATGCTTGCGGTGTTTGTCTTGATCAAAGATGTATCGGAGGAATAGGTAATGCCGTCCGTTCCCATCGCAGATAATTCCTCAAGAATCGCAGCAGGCGTATGCTGGCGGAGCGTCATATCGTTGTTGATTCCCTTTTTGCACCATTGATGCGTACAGTCAACGAAGCTCTTGTTGTAGCTGTATTCCCAGATGCTGATCTTGTCGATGGCGTAGTGCTCGCCTACGATTGCCATTGCCTGTTCGATCGCAGTGTAGGTGTTGGTGCTGGCAAACAGTGTAGAAAGCAGGGAATCCAGAAGAGCAGAGGTTCCTGTTTCTTTTGCTGTCGGCTCGGAACGATCATTTTCGTACTTCCCACGTTCCATATCATCGGCATAGAAGAAGTAGCCGTTTTTGCCGTTTAACTTCGCCTGATACAGGGCAGTATCTGCATTTTCCAGCAGGACGTTATATGGAATCTGCTGGTTCGTTGCGGCGATACCGATACTGAGTGTGACCTTGCAATCGTGCTGGTACAGCTCACGCAGACGATCGGCGATCATAACGGCTTTTTCGCTTGCAAGCTGGGTATCTAACACATTGGATAAAAATACGCAGAATTCGTCGCCGCCGAGACGCCCGGCAATGCCGTAATCGCCTTTGAATTCCTGCAGAGTCTTCGCGATGTCGACGATGACCTCATCGCCCTTTAAATGTCCAAATGTATCATTGATTTTTTTAAAATCATCAATATCGACCAGCATCAGAACCTGATAGCTGTTTCCGTTTAGTTCACGCAGGGATGCCTGAATTTTGCTCTCGGTTGTCGCCTTGTTGTAAAGTCCGGTCATCTGATCGGTCTCTGCACGGATCAGCAGCTTTTGCTGTTCCACCTTCTGGGCATGGATATTCCGGAGCAGACCAACGACACGAAGCGGCGTTCCCTCCTCGTCGTAGATGGTGGAGAATGTGGAGAAGTACCACTGGAAACCACCATTTTTCGTATTTAATTTGAACTCTGTCGAATGATATTCTGTGCCGGCTTTTGCCAGATAAAACAGCTCCTCGATCGCGGACTGTGTATCGTAAGAGACGAGTCCCATCTTGAGCATATTTTCGGTCGGGTTCTCAATCACAGATTCACCTTCAAAGATATGGTTGAACTTCTCGGCAAAGGTGATCGTATCGGTTGCAATATCATATTCGTAAGGAAGTTCCTCAGAGATATCAGAGATGATCAGATATTTCTGCTCTTCGAGCATTGCCTTTGTCTCTGCAATCTTCAGACTTGTAATATCTGACATAACGAGGTTTACAACCGGGAAGCCTTGTTCCTCGGAACCGGAGCGGGCGATGACTGCATTGACCCATTTGATATTGCCATCCGCACACTGGATACGGAAGTTCATGATCTTGGAATTCTCCTCGTTTTCCGTCAGGTCAGCGAGTGCGTCAATCACAAGCGCCAGATCCTCACTCAATACGAGCTGCAGTGTGCTCTTGCCGAACTTCTCCTTGTAATCATGCTCAGAGTAGCCACACATATCATAAAAGAAATTATTTGCCCATAAAAGAGAGAGATTGTTGTCGAGCAGATGCTTGCTCACGCCGCTCGGAACGGTATTTGCGAAAATCTCCAGATCGGTCTTGGCACGGACGGTCTCGTTCGCTGCATTTTCCAGATTCGTGATATCGGTAAAAACGCACTGTAATACGTCACGACCATCGTTCAAAGAAAATGCCTGTCCGTTGCAAAGCACCGTCAGAACCGTACCGCTCTTTGTCACGATCCGATGCTGGATACTGATCAGATTCGAGATACTTAACTGATAGTTCATGGAGGCGATCACTTCTGTGAAATCCTCCACATATAACAGATTATCCAGGGTACAGATCTTCTTGGACAATTCACGCGGAGAGTATCCGGTCATTGTACAAAGCCCCTGGTCAAAGTCTAAAATATTGTATGGTGCATCTGTCTCCAAGACAAATGTAGCCACGTCATTTCCATTTACAAAATTGCTTGATGCCATTATCGCCCCACCACCTCATGCTGTATAAAAAAACTACTATTATTATAGAGGAAAACAGCATATGACGCAAGGCAAAAATGACGCAGAATTCCAGCGATATTGGACGCATTTATAAAATGGTTTCTTTACTTTGCAGGGCGGAAATGGTAAAATAAATAAGCTTATAGGTTTTTAAGATTTTACAGGAAAAAGATAGTAATCAATTATTATGAAAAGAGAAGAATATAGAAAGTTTCAATGGCTGGCGAGTGTCTGCATTGCGGTGTTTATTTTGAGCTTTGCTGTGTGTCTGCTGGCGTTTAACCGAAGTGTGTACCGGCTGTCTTCGACGGACTACCGTAACGGTGTGACCGTGGAGATCAGCAAGGCAGAGGCAGAGCTTTACTACGGACAGATTGCAGATTCGTATTGTCGCTTTTTTACAGGAAAATACAGGATTGCAGGATATGAATTATCGGACGAAAATGTGCATCAGCTGAACCGATTGAAAGGGTATTACCGGTTCGCATGGATTTTAACCATTGCATCGCTGGCTGGGATGATATACAGTTTTCGCAGGCTTTGGCGCAGGCGGGAGACGATGCCATGTTTTTATGGAAGTGCAGGCGGCGCGTGTCTGGTGGCGCTTTTGATGCTGCGGATCGTGACATCAAAAAGAGAGGTCTATGCAGGACTTCGGAATATGATATTCCGTGGCGATTATGGTTATTTTTCTTCCGGAGATGTGCTGTGTAAGATTCTGCCGGAAACCTTTGCAAGGAATCTGGCGTTGCTATATCTTGGCATAGTTGCAGCGGAGATTTTTGTGTTTGTGATGATTCGTGTGTGTGTCCGTCTGGCGGGGCGGCCACACCGGTTTTAGATTTAGAGAAGGATATTTTTAAGGAGGGTTACAAAATATGAACAAACGACTGGAAGATTGGGTAAACTGGATTTTGTACGATGAATTGAAAAATGGGGTTATCAATGCACCGAAGCATCTGCTCGGAAACCATGTTTATGGCGATGGACAGGTGATCACCGTATATCGTCCATATGCAGAGAAAGTCTGCGTCGTATCTCCGACAGGCAAAAACCGTGAGGAGATGGAATGTCTGGCAGAGGGCTTCTATGGATTTTACAGTGCAAAGAAGAAATATAAGGGAACAAAATACCGCATCGAGACAACCTATCAGGATGGTACAACGGTTGTGACTGCCGATGCATACGCGTTTGACTCACAGATCACAGAGTTTGACACATATCTTTTTGCAGAGGGCAAGCACTATGATGTCTACGAAAAGTTTGGTGCGCATCCGATGACGATCGATGGTGTGAAGGGAACATACTTCGCAGTATGGGCACCGCATGCGAGACGTGTCAGTGTCGTAGGTGATTTTAACATGTGGGATGGCGCACTCAACCCGATGCAGATGATGCAGACCTCCGGCATCTATGAGCTGTTTATCCCGGATGTAGCTCCGGGGGCTGTCTACAAATATCAGATTCTGACAAGAGACGGTGAAATCTTATACAAGGCAGATCCATATGGAAACCAGTGTCAGGTAAGACCGGACAATGCGAATGTCGTTGCGGATCTGACCGGATATAAGTGGAAGGATACGGACTGGATCGAGAACCGGAAGCAGCAGACGCGTGAGACCGAGCTGAAAAAGCCGATGGCAATTTATGAGTGCCACCTAGGTTCGTGGAAGAAGAAAATTGAGGATTCAGATTTTGGATTCTATACCTACCGTGAGCTTGCAAAGATGCTCTGCGATTATGTAAAGAAGATGGGATACACCCATGTCGAGCTGATGGGTATTGCAGAGTATCCATTTGATGGATCATGGGGTTATCAGGTAACGAATTATTATGCACCGACCAGCCGTTACGGCTCGCCGGAGGATTTCATGTATTTTGTAGATCATATGCATGCAAACGGCATCGGTGTGATCTTAGACTGGGTACCGGCACATTTCCCGAGAGATGCGCACGGACTTGGAAGATTTGATGGCATGCCGCTTTATGAGCATCCGGATTCAAGACGCGGCGAACATCCGGACTGGGGAACCTATATCTTTGATTTTGGAAGAAATGAGGTCTCTAACTTCTTAACAGCCAATGCGTTGTTCTGGGTGGAGAAATTCCATGTGGATGCATTGCGTGTGGATGCGGTCGCTTCTATGTTGTATCTGGATTACGGAAAACAGGATGGACAGTGGCTGCCGAATAAAGACGGCGGAAATGAGAATTACGATGCAATCGAACTGCTCCGCAAGATTAATACGGTTATGGAAGAGCGCAATCCGGGCGCGTTCCTGATTGCGGAAGAGTCTACGGCATGGGCAGGTGTCACAGCACCGGCAAGCATGAAGGGACTTGGCTTCCTGTACAAGTGGAATATGGGATGGATGAATGACTTCTTAGAGTATATGAAGATGGATCCGTATTTCCGTTCATTTAATCACAACCGACTGACATTCAGCCTGTCATATACATATGCAGAGAATTATGTGCTTGTGATTTCACACGATGAGGTGGTACATCTCAAGTGCTCAATGCTCAATAAGATGCCGGGCGTCGAGAAGGATAAGTTCGCAAACCTGCGTACGGCTTATGGATTTATGTATGGACATCCGGGCAAGAAGCTTTTGTTCATGGGACAGGAGTTCGGACAGCTTCGAGAGTGGAGTGAGGCAAGAAGTCTTGACTGGTTCTTATTAGATCAGCCTCTGCATAAGAAGATGCAGAAATGGGTGGCAGATCTGAACCATATGTATACAACCTATGACGCATGCTACTACAATGACAACAATCAGATGGGATTCGAGTGGACCAAGGTCGATGATGCAAATACAAGTATTATCGCGTTTGTGCGTCGTGGAAAGACGGTGAAGGATCAGTTGTTGTTCGTATGCAATTTCGTTCCGGTAGAGCGTAAGGATTATTGGATTGGTGTTCCTTGTCTGACTGAGTACGAGGAGATCATCAATTCCGATGCGAAAATCTATGGTGGTTCCGGTACGAAGAATGGTAAGGTAAAGGCATTTGAAGAGAAGTGCGACCGTATGCCATATGCAATCAGTATTGATATCGCACCGCTTTCCATGATGGTATTCAAGTATGATTATGTAGATAAGAAGCCAGCCATAGCAAAGAAACCGGCAGCAGCTAAGACTTCCACAGAAAAAAAGACGACGAAATAATGGCAGAAAGATATGAGTAAGAAAAAAGCAGATAAGAAAAAAGGCGGATTTGTGCGGGCAATCAGGAATATATTTGTGTTCCTGATTGCGTGTGCGCTGCTGATCCTTCTTGGGTTGACAGGAATCTATATCTATGTTAAACATGATGTGAATCCCCGTCTGCTGAAAGAGGAGGACGCAACTGCACTTTCGGATGTGGATTGTATTATCATTCTTGGGGCATCTGTAAAGAATGGAGATACACCGAGTCCGATGCTGCGGGATCGATTGGATGAGGGGATTGCACTTTACAAGGCAGGCTGTGCACCGAAGATACTGATGAGTGGTGACCACGGCAGCGAATATTATAACGAAGTCAGTGTCATGAAGAACTATGCGATCAAGCAGGGCGTTCCGTCGGAGGATATTTTTCTGGATCATGCGGGATTTTCTACTTATGAGAGTATGTACCGTGCCAGAGCAATCTTTGGCGCGGAAAAAGTTGTGATCGTCACGCAGAAATATCATTTGACACGTGCGGTCTACAATGCCAAGAATCTCGGTATGGATGCATATGGAGTGGCGGCAGCACCGATTAACTACGGTGGACAGACCATCCGGAATATCCGCGAGTATCTGGCAATCAGCAAGGACTTTGTTATGACATTTATCAAACCGGAGCCGACTGTACTTGGTAACCCGATTTCCTTAGATGGAAGCGGGGATGTTACCAACGGCGCAGATTAACATAGACACAGAAAAGAGGAGGAGCGAAGAGCGTGAAGATGATTTCATTGGAAGAAGAATTGAAGGGCAATGCGTACCCGGGCAGAGGTATCGTGATCGGAAAGTCACAGGATGGCAAGAAAGCGGTAACTGCATATTTCATTATGGGACGCAGCGTGAATTCACGGAACCGTGTATTTACAGAGACAGAGGATGGCATAAGAACAGAGGCAGCAGATCCTTCCAAGCTGACTGATCCACATCTGATCATCTATGCACCAGTGCGTGTATTAGGCAACAAGACGATTGTGACAAATGGAGATCAGACAGATACGATTTATGAGCTGATGGATAAGCAGCAGACATTTGAGCAGTCTTTACGCACGCGAGAATATGAGGATGATGCACCAAATTATACACCACGTATTTCCGGCATTATGCATGTGGAAAATGGTTCGTATAATTATGCAATGTCCATCTTAAAATCCGCAGACGGAAATCCGGATTGCTGTGAGAGATTTACATTCTCTTATACAAATCCACTTTCGGGAACCGGACATTTCATTCACACCTATATGGGTGATGGCAATCCACTTCCAAGCTTTGAGGGTGAGCCGAAGCTGGTTGCAATCCCGGATGATATGGATGCATTTACCGATATGCTGTGGAACTCTTTGAATGAGGACAACAAGGTATCTTTGTTTGTTCGCTATATCGATATTGAGACAGGCAAGGCAACATCAAAGATTATCAATAAATACGACAGAGTCTAAGAAAGCGGAGGATGAAAAATCATGGCAAACGAAATTATGCTTAAGTATGGATGTAACCCGAATCAGAAACCATCCCGTATCTACATGGAGGATGGAAGCGAGCTTCCGGTCAAGGTAATCAATGGTAAGCCGGGCTATATCAACTTTTTGGATGCATTTAATGGCTGGCAACTTGTAAAGGAGCTGAAAGAAGCAACCGGACTTCCGGCAGCAACTTCCTTCAAGCATGTATCTCCGGCAGGTGCGGCTGTGGGACTTCCGCTTGACGATACATTGGCGAAGATCTACTGGGTAGATGATCTCGGCGAGCTTTCTCCACTGGCATGTGCCTATGCGAGAGCAAGAGGCGCTGACCGTATGTCTTCCTTCGGTGATTTCATTGCACTTTCCGATGTGTGTGATAAGGATACAGCAAGACTCATCAAGCGTGAGGTATCCGATGGCGTAATTGCACCGGGTTATACAGACGAGGCAATCGAGCTTCTGATGCAGAAGAAAAAGGGCAATTACAATATTATTCAGATCGATCCTTCCTATGTACCGGCTCCAATCGAGCATAAGCAGGTATATGGTATCACATTTGAGCAGGGAAGAAATGAGCTTCCAATCAACGATGAACTTCTTTCAAACATTGTGACAAAGAACAAGGATCTTCCGGAATCTGCAAAGAATGATATGAAGATTGCTCTGATCACACTGAAATATACACAGTCAAATTCTGTATGTTACGTGAAGAACGGACAGGCAATCGGTATCGGTGCTGGACAGCAGTCCCGTGTACATTGTACAAGACTTGCCGGACAGAAGGCAGATAACTGGTATCTCCGTCAGGCACCACAGGTTCTGAATCTGCAGTTTGTAGATTCCCTTGGACGTGCAGACCGTGACAATGCAATCGATGTCTACATCGGTGATGAGTATGAGGATGTACTTCGCGAGGGCGAATGGCAGAAGCGTTTCAAGGTAAAGCCACCGGTATTTACACGCGAGGAGAAGCGCGCATGGCTCGATGGAAATACCGACGTAACCCTTGGCTCTGATGCATTCTTCCCATTCTCTGATAACGTAGAGCGTGCAAAGAAGAGTGGTGTGAAGTATATCGCACAGCCGGGTGGTTCTGTACGTGATGATCTTGTGATCGAGTGTGCAGACAAGTACGATATGGTTATGTCATTTACAGGAATCCGTCTGTTCCATCACTAATCGGATGCTGTAAGACAGAACAATTACAGAAAGAAAATTGTGAATCCGCAAGGTCAGAAATGGCTTTGCGGATTTTTTGCACAATAAGAGGTATACAAGGGGAAGAAAAATATTGGTAAATCAGTAGAAATCACGTTTGACATATGACGGAATATCCGATATAATTCAAGCATGTATGCTCGGAAGAAGTCTGGGCAAGTATGTCGTGAAAGAAAGGAAAATAGAGATGGCTGAGAAGAAAAATCTGTTGACTAGAGAAGGTCTTCGTAAGTTAGAGGACGAGTTACAGGACTTAAAGGTAAATAGACGTCAGGAAATTGCACAGAAGATCAAAGAAGCAAGAGAGCAAGGAGACTTGTCAGAGAACGCCGAGTACGATGCTGCAAAGGACGAGCAGAGAGATATCGAGGCTCGCATCGAAGAAATCGAGAAGATCCTGAAGTATGCAGAGGTTGCTGACGAAGAAGAAGTAGAGCAGGGTGTTGTAAACTTTGGTTCTGAGGTATCTATTCTGGATATCGATATGGATGAGGTAAATACATTCAAGATCGTTGGTTCTACTGAGTCCAATATTCTGGAAGGAAAGCTTTCCAATGAATCTCCACTTGGCATGGCTATTTTGAAGAAACGTGTAGGCGAGACAGTCACAGTGGAAGCACCAGACGGAAACTTTGATTACCGTATTTTGGATATTCGATAAGAAAGAGAGAGTTAAAAAGTGGCAGAGAATAAGCAGCAGGATACAAACAAGCTGTTGCAGGTGCGTCGCGACAAGCTCGCAGAGCTGCAGGCAGCAGGAAAAGATCCATTTGAGATTACGAAATATGATGTGACAAATCACAGTGAAGATGTAAAGGAAACTTACATTGCGCATGAAGCAGAGCTTCTGGCAGGCAGACCAACACCGGATGTAGAGGGGCTGGATGACGAGCAGAAGAAGGAAGTTCTGGCAAACGATTACAATGAGAGAAGAACAATCATGGATGGCTCTCCGATTCATGTAAGTATTGCCGGACGTATGATGTTCAAGCGTGTTATGGGTAAGGCATCTTTCTGTAACATTCAGGATTTGAAGGGAAATATTCAGGTCTATGTTGCAAGAGACCAGATCGGCGAAGAAAGCTATGCAGATTTCAAGAAGTCTGATATTGGAGATATTTATGGTGTGAAGGGATATGCATTCCGTACAAAGACGGGAGAGATTTCCATTCATGCGGAGGAGATGACACTTCTGTCAAAGTCCTTGCAGATTCTTCCAGAGAAGTTCCACGGACTGACCGATACGGATATGCGTTATCGTCAGAGATATGTGGATCTGATCATGAATCAGGAAAGCAAGGCAGTGTTCATCAAGCGTTCCCAGATCCTGAAGGAGATTCGTAATTTCCTTGCAGACCGTGATTTCATGGAGGTTGAGACACCAATGCTCGTATCGAATGCAGGTGGTGCCGCAGCAAGACCATTCGAGACACATTACAATGCATTAAATGAGGATGTAAAGCTTCGTATCTCTCTGGAATTATATCTGAAGAGACTGATTGTTGGCGGACTGGAAAGAGTATTTGAGATCGGTCGTGTATTCCGTAACGAGGGTGTGGATACCCGCCACAATCCGGAATTCACATTGATGGAGCTGTATCAGGCGTATACTGATTACGAGGGCATGATGGAACTGACAGAGTCTATGTTCCGTTACCTGGCTGAGAAGGTATGTGGCAGCACAAAGATCTCTTACAATGGTATTGAGATCGACTTTGGTAAGCCGTTTGAGCGCCTGACGATGAATGACGCGATCAAGAAATATACAGGTATTGATTTTGATCAGGTAGCAGATGATGCAGAGGCGAAGAAGCTGGCTGACGAGCATCATATCGCATACGAGGATCGTCATAAGAAGGGTGATATTATCAACCTGTTCTTCGAGGAGTTCTGCGAGGAGAAGCTGATCCAGCCAACATTTATCATGGATCATCCAATCGAGATTTCTCCACTGACGAAGAAGAAGCCTTCGGATCCAAGCAAGGTAGAGCGTTTCGAGCTCTTCATCAATACATGGGAGATGTGTAATGCATATTCCGAGCTGAACGATCCGATCGATCAGCGTGAGCGTTTCGCCGCACAGGACGCAAATGCAGCCGCAGGTGATGACGAAGCAGAGCACACAGATGAGGATTTCCTGAATGCTTTGGAGATTGGTATGCCGCCAACGGGTGGTATCGGTTATGGTATTGACCGTCTGGTAATGTTGCTTACAGATTCGCAGGCAATCAGGGATGTTTTGCTCTTCCCCACAATGAAACCCTTGAATGGTGTAAAGGACGAAAATGGTGTAAGCTCTGAGGCGGTTGAAGCCCCGAAAGCGGAGCCGGAAAAGATAGATTTCTCCAAAGTAGAGATCGAGCCTTTATTCAAAGATTTCGTGGATTTTGAGACTTTCTCTAAGTCTGATTTCAGAGCCGTCAAGGTGCTTGCCTGCGAAGCGGTGCCGAAGTCCAAGAAGCTCTTAAAATTCACGCTGGACGACGGTACAGGCGAAAACAGGACGATTTTAAGCGGTATCCACGCCTATTACGAGCCGGAGGAGCTTGTCGGAAAGACTTGCATTGCAATCGTCAACTTGCCGCCAAGACCGATGATGGGTATTGATTCCTGCGGTATGTTGATAAGCGCCGTACACCACGAGGAAGGCGAAGAAAAGCTCCATCTTCTGATGGTAGACGACCACATTCCGGCAGGCGCAAAGCTCTACTAAAACGAGATGTACTTCATTTTCCGAAAAGCTCGGAATTTACACAAATACACCAATTTTACACCAATCGCTGCCAAAATCGGTGCAGCAACAAAAAAATCGCATAATTTTTAGTTTCACACTGCCCCTGAGAAGTTATGGCTTCTCAGGGGCTTCTGTATTTTCTCATAGTTTTTATTCGCCCTTGTCGCAAACTATACCAATCCACGCTTTCTCAATATAATGAAGATAATCGCAGAGGAAGGAGAGGATTGAGTATGAGCAATATTTTATCAGAAGTACACCCTGAGCTTGTTGCGGAATGGTCGGATAAAAATCTGCCGCTTACTCCGTATAAGATTACATACGGCTCAAACAAAGTCGTTTGGTGGAAAGGCGCTTGTGGTCACGAATGGAAAACGAGTGTTAAGGCTCGTTCAAATGGCGAAAACTGCCCAATCTGTTCAGGCGCAAGAGTGATAGAGGGTATCAATGATTTGGCAACGCTGAAGCCGGCGCTGGCTGCTGAATGGTCAAGTAAGAACGATCCGCTAAAGCCGACAATGGTAACAATAGGCTCTCATAAGAAAGTGATTTGGCAAGATAAATATGGTCACGAATGGACGGCAACGGTTAAGAGCAGGGCGTTAAACGGCACAGGCTGCCCGTATTGCTCTCATAATAAAATCTTAGTGGGATTTAATGACCTTGCCTCACAGCGCCCTCAAATCGCTTCTGAGTGGTCTGAGAGAAATTATCCGCTAAAGCCTGATATGGTTACGGTCTTTGCAAATCAGAAGGTATGGTGGAGGTGCAGCAAAGGACACGAGTGGAACACACTTATTTCAACTCGTTCAGGCGGAAGCGGGTGTCCTTATTGCAGCGGTCAACTTCTGCTGAAAGGATTTAATGATTTCGCTACGACACACCCTCAGCTTGCACAGGAATGGTCGGATCGGAATCTGCCCCTTACGCCTGATATGATAAACGAAAAGTCTCGCAGAAATGTCTGGTGGAAGTGCAAAGAGTGCGGATATGAATGGCAGTCTGTTGTCTATGCCCGTGTAAAAGGAACGGTATGCCCTGTTTGTGCGGATCGGGCGGTTATGGAAGGGTATAATGATTTAGCAACGACTGACGCACATCTTCTTTCGGAATGGGATTATGAAAAGAACAAAGATGTTTCTCCAAATAAAGTTTCAAGGAACTCAATGCGAACTGTATGGTGGAAATGCTCGCTCGGACATTCGTGGAAAGCAAAGGTTTCAGAAAGAGCGATTGAGGGAAAAGGCTGTAAGGTGTGTGAAAAAGACTATCTGACAGTTTTTCCGAAGCTGGCAGTTATGTATTATGCAGCGATGAAACATATAAAGGTACAGACAGATATAGATAAGATTATCGGCATACCGCTTGAAATGTATTTACCTGAAGAAAAAGTGGCGATTGAAACGGTTAGTCAGACAGAGAATGTAGAAACCTTGAAAGCATATCTGTGCCGGAAGCGGGAGATCAAACTGATTAAAATCCCATATACATTAGGAAGCGGCGAAGTGGATTTTGCCGTGAAGATTAAAAAAGCGTTTCGCAGCTTACATATTTTCATAACCTCGAATGAAGATGAAGATACGGCGTTTATCCGGCAGAGGTTTTTTGAATGGAGAAAAGTACAGAAAAAATAAAGGAGATGGTTTGATGAAAGACAGGCAATTTCATATCTATCTTGATGACGAGGAGTACAGACAAGTTTTGCAGGCGTTGATCGCCCTTAAAAATAATCTGATAGCGCAAGACAGATATACGGACGCAGTAGATGATGTCCTTATCAAATTTACAAAAGCACGAAAGAAAAAGATGACCGTGCAATACATCTGAATAAAACCGCAGTTATGCCGCTTGTTTCTTTACGGAGAAGCAGGCGGCTTTTTTGCGTTTTTAGGGCAATTTTCAAGGTCAAAAAAATTTTTTTCAAATTTTTTTCGGAAAAGGGGCGATTTTGGGTGTGCATTTTGACCCCCTTTGTCCAAATGAGTGAAGGGGTTATTTCTCCGCAAGGGATTTCCCCCTTAAAAGTACCTTGAAAATTGAATAGACAGGCGCTAAGGACATTAGTTCTGATGAATAGCCCGAAGGTGGGTACGCCGTGACTTTTCCTATTGATATACGGAGAACGAGCGAGAATCCCCGACCTGAAATTCAGCTTGCTACTGAAACGGCAATGACAGTCAGAATGATAATGATACTTCTCTACGGAGCTGGCGGAGTACCCGGCAGAGGTGAGATTCCTATGATACGGTTTCGCAAACCGTAACCTTAGTGCTTCCCGTACAAAGCGAATCGCTTTCCGCAGGGGGTGTTGAGAACAAATACTGCGGTCTTTACATAGCCGCCTCTTATTGAGGCAGGCTGTGAAATCTATGAAAGGAGGTAAAGCCGGAGATGTCAAACTGCAAGACGATTGCTATATGCAATCAAAAAGGCGGTGTGGGCAAGACCACGACTACGGTTAATTTAGGCGTCGGACTGGCTATGCAAGGGAAAAAGGTGCTTCTGATTGACGCTGATCCGCAGGGCGATTTAACGACCTGTCTCGGCTGGCGGGATACCGACAGCCTTTCCGTAACGCTGACTGAGAAGTTACAAACGATCATATCGGAGCAGGAGCAAAATCCCTTTGACGGTATTCTGCACCATAAAGAGAAGGTAGACCTTGTACCGTCCAATCTCAGCCTATCTTCATTGGAAATGACACTTGTAACGGCGATGAGCCGAGAGAGCGTCCTGAAGAATTATCTGAGCCTTGTAAAAGACAAGTACGATTATGTCCTTATTGACTGTATGCCGAGCTTGGGTATGATTACCTTCAACGCTCTAACGGCGGCGGACAGCGTGATTATCCCCGTTCAGGCGCAGTATCTTCCTGCTAAGGGAATGACGCAGCTTTTGGGGACGATTGCGAAAGTGAGGAAACATACAAACGCCGATTTGAAAATCGACGGTATTCTGCTGACGCTTGTGGACGGAAGGACAAATCTTGCGAAAAGCACAGTGGAAGCACTCAGGGAGAATTTCGGCAGCCATATCAGGATATATAGATCAATGATTCCGGCAGCCGTAAAAGCCGCAGAGGTATCTTCTAAAGGGACAAGTATCTACGCCTATGAGCCGAACAGTCCGGTGTCTAAGGCTTACACCAGTTTCACAAAGGAGGTGTTAGCCGATGGCAGGCAGAAAGAGCGACTTCACGCTGCCCACGAACACGCTCGATGAGCTGTTTTCCTCTCAGGAGGAAAGGGATGAAGCGAAGCTGTCAAAAATTAGGGATATTCCGCTTGAGGAAATCGACGATTTTCCCGACCACCCGTTTAAGGTGCGGGAAGATGAGGATATGTTTCAGCTTGTGGAAAGTATCAAAGAGCGTGGCGTGATTACTCCCGCTACCGTAAGGCAGAAGGGGGACGGCAGATACGAGCTTATTTCAGGACACAGGCGAAAAAAGGCTTGTGAGCTTGCCGGATTTGAAACGCTCAGATGTGAGGTGGTAGACCTTGACCGTGATGAAGCAACGATTTTAATGGTCGAAAGCAACTTCCAACGGTCGCAGATACTTCCCTCGGAGAAAGCTCACGCATATAAAATGCGGCTTGACGCTATGAAAAGACAGGCAGGCAGACCGAGAAAAGAAAATTTAGTCCCAGTGGGACAAAATTATTCAAGGGAAGAACTTGCGTCTCAAAGTGGCGAGAGTCAAACGCAAATCCAGCGTTATGTACGCCTGACCAACCTTGTTCCTGAACTGCTTGAATTTGTAGACGAGGGCAGGATTAAAATGCGCCCCGCCGTTGAGCTGTCCTATCTGAACGAGGATTGCCAGAGGGATTTGGTGGACGAAATCGACTTGAACGATTGTACCCCGTCCCACGATCAGGCAATCCGTATGCGGAAGTTTTTCGAGGAAGGCAAGCTGACAACAGAAGCGATTTCTGCGATTATGAGCGAGGAAAAGCCGAATCAGCGTGAGAAGATTGTTTTGCGTGGGGATAGGGTGCGAAGCCTGATCCCGAAAAATATCCCCATCAACCAAACGGAGGAGTATGTCTGCAAGGCGCTGGAGCATTACAACAAGTTTTTGCGTAACCGTGCCGAGCGTGACAGCAGGTAAGGCGGAGTGTGTTTTTCTTCTTCCCCTTCCTCACACTCCAACCCCTAAACTATCTCACTATCCGAAAGAATAAAACTATCTCTCCTGATTACAGCTATCTCACCTAACTCAATCTATCTCAGAAAAACGCACCATTCCAAAGCACAGGAGGTATGCCCTATGATGTAAGATTAACCTTCGTTTCACACCTTTGCCTGAAATGCTGTTTCGCATTACAATGGCGGCAGAAAAGGAGTGAAACGCAATGAAAACAAAAACGATTGTTTTTTTATTGGCTCTTTTGCTGACTGTTCTTGCAGGCTGCAACAATGCCCCGCCGAATGAAGATACGCCGCAGCCGTTTTCTTTTTCGGAGAGTGTTCAAAGCACCTCTGAATCCGAAACGCCTGCTGGAAAGGAAAGCAAGGAGGTTGAAACAACGCCTGAAGCCGTGCAGGAAGTAAAGCCGGAAAAGCAGGAAGAAACGACGAAAACGGATACGGTCAGCTCCGAACAGCCTCAGACTGTTTCTGAAAGCGGGCAGGCGGCACAGTCCGCCGAACAGCCCGATAAAGCGGATAAGACCGAACATTCCGTATCCACATCGCAGCCGGATATTCCAAAAGAAAGCGAAACGCTTGAGCCGCCTGAAACGGAAGAAACACCGAGCAAAACCGAAACCGACTTTGACATTGACTACTGGATTTCCTTTGCAAAAGGCTACGCTCAGAGTGTGGGACTTCTGTTAGACAGCGAGGCAATTTACTGTTGGGATAATCCGATCCGAGCCGGAGCGCACTGCAAATATCTTGAAAGGGATATTCACAGCCGCTTGGATCGGTACAAGGCTGACGAAGAAATCACAGCCGTATGGATTTGGGCGGAGGAAGTCTCTGACGGAATCTACGACATCTATATCGGCTATGCTTAAATTTAATATTCCATTTTGAGGACGCACCGAAAAAAACGGTGCGTTTTTCTTTTTCAAGGAGGATTTCAGATGAAAATTAAGAAACCAAAGCGCATTATGTCGCTGTTTCTTGCAGCGCTGATGTGCGTGACTTCCCTTGTAGGGATTGGTACGACTGCCTATGCCGCAGAGGAAACGGACGATGTGTACCTTATCTCATATCCCCGTGATGGGGACTCGAATTACAACGCCGAATGGGGACACGGCAGCCTTACCTTTATGAACGGCTGGAAAACAGGCACTTCCCGTTATACAACCGTCCGTGCGATGGGATCGTACAACGGAAATATCTGCTACTGTATTGAGATCGGCGTCCCGCAGCAGACCGGAGACAGCTTTACCAAAAAGGGCGAGGATTTTTGGGACAACTACCCTGCGTCCTATAACAGCACCATTTCTCCTGACGATATTAAGCTGTTCATTGGTCGTATCTTCCAGTACGGCTATACGGGAACAATCTCAACCTCGTGGCGTTCTCAGAACGAGGGCGGCGATAAGCTGGCTCACGCAGTCGCTACACAGCTTCTCATTTGGGAAACCGTGATCGGCGAGCGTGATGAAAACTTTAACAAGGTCAGCACAGGCGGCAAGGACGCTGTTCTGGATCAGATCAGCCGCAACCACCCGCTTTATGACAAGATTATGAGCTACTACAATTCAATGGCTGCAAGTGTGCAGAAGCATTCCAAGCTGCCGAGCTTCCTTTCCAAAACGCCGGGAAGCGCACAGGAAATTGAGCTTAAATGGGATGGCTCTAAATACACGGTTACGCTGACGGACAGCAACAATGTCCTTTCCGGATATAAGTTTTCGTCCAATAATTCGGGTGTTCAGTTCTCCGTAAGCGGCAACAAGCTGACGATCACTGCTGAAAAAGCGCCGAGCGATGGGCTGACGATTACCGCAGAGAAAACAGCTCAGAGAAAAGGCGTTATCACTTGGACGGACGGTATCTATGGGCCGAACGGCGGTGTGCAGGATACCGTAACCTATGCTCAGACGGTCAATGATCCGGTTAAGGGATTCCTTAAGTTAAAGGTTTCCTATGGATCAGCGAAAATCGTCAAAACCAGTGAGGACGGAAAAGTTGACGGTATTTCCTTCCGTATTCAGGGCAACGGCATTGATAAAACCGTTAAGACAGAAAACGGCGGTCAGATTCAGGTCGATAACCTAATGCCCGGAGTATATACCGTAACCGAGCAGGAATATGACCGTTACGAGCCGCAGGAGTCCCGCAGAGTAACCGTAGTTGCGGGGCAGGTTGCGACTGTCAACTTCAACAACACACTGAAGCGTGGCGATATTGAGGTTATCAAATCCTCGGAGGATAATTTCAATGAGGGTGTGACCTTCCACCTTTACGGAACATCGCTCTCCGGCATTGCCGTGGACGAGTATGCCGTTACGGATAAAAACGGTGTGGCGACCTTTGAAGATGTGCTGATTAGCGGCACTACGCCGTACACCATCGAGGAAGTGGATACCGCTATTCGCTATGTTGTTCCCGCAGATCAGACCGCACCCGTCAAGTGGAATGAAGTCACTACCCGCAATTTCACGAATATCCTGAAAAAGTTTACCGTTACCGTGACCAAGAGCGACGCTGAGACGGGAACGGCTCAGGGGAACGCCTCGCTTGCAGGTGCAAAATACGGGATTTTCAAAGGCGACCAGCTCATTGACGAATACTATACCGATGAAAACGGTCAGTTCGTCACGCAAGAATATATCTGCGGCTCGGATTGGACGATTAAGGAACTGGAGCCGAGTGAAGGTTATTTGCTCGATCCGACCGTCCATAAGGTCGGCGCAGAGCCGGAGCTTTATACCATCGAGCATAATCAGACCGCAAATGATGTAACGGAACAGGTCATCAAGGGCAATATCGCCATTATCAAACATACGGACGATGGCGAGACGCAGATCGAAACACCCGAAGAAGGCGCAGTTTTTGAAGTGTATCTCAAGTCCGCAGGCTCTTTTGCAGACGCAAAGGAATCCGAGCGTGATACGCTCATTTGTGATGAAAACGGCTTTGCACAGACAAAGGATATGCCTTACGGCACATATACCGTCCATCAGGTATCCGGTTGGGAAGGCAGGGAGCTGATGGACGATTTTGATGTGTTCATCGCAAAGGACGCTCAGACCTACCGCTATCTGATTAACAACAGTAATTTTGAAAGCTATATCCAAGTAGTCAAGGTAGACGCAGAAACGGGCAAGACCATTCCCTATGCGGGCGCAGGATTCCAGATTTATGATCCGTCCGGCAATCTTATCACGATGGAGTTTACTTATCCTACCCCGACAACCGTTGACACTTTCTATACCGACGCTAACGGCTCGCTCGTAACGCCGGAAAAGCTGCCTTATGGTCAGGGCTTTTCTATCGTTGAGGTACAAAGCCCTTATGGATATGTCCTTGATTCCACACCCGTCTATTTTGATGTCACGGAAGAAAATTCTTCTGAGGAAAGCGGGGTAACAGTGATTAAAGTTGAAAAAACCAATATGCCGCAGAAAGGCACAATCAGCATTGAAAAGACGGGCGAGGTATTCTTCGGCGTTTCGGTAAGCGGCGGGACAGATGAAAACGGGCAGGAACTTCCCGTTATCTATCAGCCGGTTTATGAAACACAGGGACTGCCTGATACCGTTTATGAAATCCGTGCCGCCGAAGATGTGGTAACGCCAGACGGAACTCTCCGATACAGCAAGGGCGAGCTGGTCGATACGGTTACGACCGACGAAACCGGCTTTGCAAAAAGCAAGGAACTCTACCTCGGAAAATATGAGGTAAAAGAGGTCAAGGCAGGTTATGGAATGGTGTTGAGCAGTGAAGTCCATACCGTAGAACTCATTTACGCCGGACAGAATGTAGCTGTAACCGAAACGGCGACTTCCTTTGTCAATGAACGGCAGAAGGTTGAGGTAAGCCTTGAAAAAGCGTTGGAGACAAACGAGCTGTTTGGTATCGGCAATAACGGAGAAATCAAAAAAATCAGCTTCGGCTTGTTCGCCGATGAGGAGCTTGTATCCGCAAGCGGCACTTCCATTCCGAAAGACGGACTGCTTGAAATCATCACGCTTGATGAAAACGGCAGAGCGACCGTAGGGACTGACCTGCCTTTGGGCAGCTATTATGTAAAAGAGCTGGCGACAGACGAGCATTATCAGCTCAGCGGCGAAAAATATCCCGTTGTATTTGAGTATGCGGGACAGGAAGCCGCAACGGTTGTGATTGCCGTAAATGACGGAGAGCCGATGGAAAACAAGCTGATCTACGGCTCGGTTTCCGGCAAAAAGGTTGACGAGAATGGCGAGGGACTCGGCGGTGCGCTCATTGGTCTGTTTAAGAGCAATGATGTGGAATTTACCGAAGAAAATGCCCTGATGACCGCCGTATCCGGCGACGATGGCAGCTTCGCCTTTGAGAATGTGCCTTACGGAAACTGGTATATCCGTGAGATCAAGCCGATTACTGGATTCGTCCTTAACGAAACGGTCTATGATGTGAACATCTCAGAGAATGAGCAAGTTGTTGAGATTGAAATCGTCAATGAGTTGCTGCGTGGCAACATCGCTCTTACGAAGGTGGACGCTGAATATACCGATACGAAGCTGACGGGCGCTGTGTTTGAAGTCTATAAGGACACCAACGATAACGGCGAGCTGGACAGCGAGGACGAGCTGATCGGCACACTGACCGAAAAAGAAATCGGGCAGTATGAAATGAACGATTTACTCTACGGACGCTACTTCATTTTGGAATCAGCAAGTCCGGATTCGTATATCCGTGACGAGGGCGTGTACGAGGTATTCATCGACACGGACGGAAAGACCTATCAGGTGGAAAACACAGAGGGCAAAGGCTTTGCAAACGAGCCTATGCGTGGGAACTTAAAAATCGTGAAAACATCGTCTGACGGAAAGGTGGAAGGTTTTGCTTTCCGCATTACCGGAGCAAACGGATATGATGTTACCCTTGAAACAGATGAAAACGGCGAAATCTTCCTCGAAGGTCTGCGGATCGGCGAGTACAAGATTTCCGAAGTCAATAATTCTGTTTCCGCTATGTATATCCTGCCTGCTGACAAGGAAGCTGCGGTACAGGTAGGCTCTACCACGGTCGTTGAAATGCACAATGAGCTGAGAGATACGCCGAAAACTGGAGATAACAGCAAGCTCGGTCTTTGGCTTGCTCTTGCGGGCGTATCGGTAGCAGGCATTGCGGCTTGCGGTATCATCGGCTTTAAGAAAAAGAAGAAGGAGGATAACTAATGGAACTGAAAGCGATTATCGGAATTGCTTTGGTCGTCTTTATCGTAGGCGGCTTTATCTTTTTGCAGATCCGTAACAGAAAGAAAAAGTAAGAACTTCTGCGGGGGCGGGGCTTAAAAACTCCGCCCCCTTTTTCTATTTTGGGAGGCTTAAATGAGAAACCTTAAAACGATTGAAAACCGAGTGCTTGCGGTGTTAAAGGAACACCCCGAAGCACGAAATGACGATATGAAGCTGTATCTGCTCGTCAGCAAGGCGTGTATCTATGATACCCACGGTATCAGCCATTTCAGTTTTGAAGATGTGATGAGCAATTACAAGGCTTACGGTATCCCCTGCTTTGAGAGTATCCGAAGGACAAGGCAAAAAATACAGGCGAAGTACCCTGAACTTGGCTGTTCCCCCGAAGTACGCAGGGCAAGGCATAAAATGCAGCGTGTCTATTCTGACTACGCTAAAAACTAAGATGGGAGGTAAAAGAAAATGGCAGCGAAGAAAAACGCAAACACCGCTTTGCAGCAGAAAGTAAAGGTGCTGGCGAAGCTCTATGATTCCGGCTGTAAAACGGAAAAGGATTTGAAGGGGCTGAGCCTGCAAAGCATTTTGAAAATCCCCGATATATCCGTTTCCGATATGACGGTTATCACAGAGCTTCAGGAGCAGATCGCAAAAAACAGGCTCTTTTCCTATTTGGGAGGTGCGGATGATGAGCAGGAATCAAAGCAAAATGAATAAGGAAAAACAGATTTTTGAGAATCAAATAAGCCTGATTCTCAGGGAAGATAAGACTTTGGAGATTTATGTAGGCGACAGTCTTGCCGCCGAAATTTCCGATGGACGGCTGGATATGGAGTTTGCAAAAGAAATTCTGGAAGGGCTTGATTATGAAATCAACGAAAGTAGTTTCACAATCCGACCGCTTCATACGGACGAACAAAAATACACTTACAAGCAGAGTACGCAGATCGAGGGACAGACCGGAAATATCGGTTATCTTCGTGGCGACTTCGGCGCAGGCGGCAAAGAGTTCTTTTCCTCTTGGTTTGACCACAGGCGGGATTTGAAAACGGACGAGTTCAAAAGCGAGCTGGACGAGGTTATCAACGCCCTTCGTTCCGAAGAATATGGGCTGTTAAAGAGCCGCACGGTTATGGCGCAGTATGCAGAGAAATATCCCGACAGCGCCTTTCAGGGCAACTATGCGACCGAGTACGGTTTCCGTACCGACACCGAAAAATACAGCTTCCTGATACGGTGCAATCCTGCCCGTGGGGACTACAATTTTTACTGCTACTGCTATGTGCGGGAATGGCTCGACCGCCATATGGAAAAGGCGAGCCGTGGAATCCGCTTTATTACGCCGGATTACAAAGAAAAATTCAAAATCCCCGATGGAGATAAAATCCGCATTACCTTGAGCGACGGAGAACAGCTTGACCGCACCTGCCGATATATTGACGACTATCATTTAGAGGTTGGCAGCAACCTCTACCATATCTGCGAGTTCGCCGAACGGATGGAGCAAAACGGCAATACCGTGATACCACTCCGTTCTTCTCTGCCGGAGCAGTGCTATGTGTTCGTGCAGACGGAAAACTGCGCCGGCATTGTCAAAAAGGGCGAAAGCGGATTTTACCGCACGGATATTCAGGGCGGCAAGCCCAGTGAAACAAACGCCCTTGTGAATGAGATGAACGAAAAACTCGGCTTGTCGAAAGGTCAGGCAGAAGCAATGAAGGCAGGCTCAATGTTCGGTTGGGATACCCCTGCTGCCGATCCGAAAAGTTATGATAAAAACGGTATTCCCGTAAAACCGAAACAGAAAGACTATGAAAGATAGGAGGTGCATAACCGATGGCACGAAAGTACGACCTGATTTCCGAGCTGTACCGCCGTACCGCACACGCTGTTGTTTCCGATGTTCAGAACTGGCAAGCCTTTTTACGCTGCGCCTGCCGGAACTACCGTCTGCGCTTTGACGAGCAGCTTCTCATCTACGCCCAAAGACCGGACGCAACGGCGGTATTGGAAATCGAGCGATGGAACGATAAATTCGAGCGTTGGGTAAACCGTGGCGCTAAGGGTATCGCCGTATTTGAGGACGCCGACCGGAGCAGGCAGCGCTTAACCCATTACTTCGATATTTCCGATACCCACGAAAGCCGCTATTCCCGCCCCGTTCCGATTTGGGAGATGAAGCCGGAATATACGGATGATGTGATCGAATCCCTTGAAAGCACCTTCGGCGAGCTGGAAAACAGGGAAAGCCTTGCGGACGCAGTGCTGAGCGCCGCTAAAAACGCTGTGGAAGATAATATTCCCGACTATTTGGGCGATCTGATGTATGCCGCAGATGATAGCTTCCTCTACGGTCTTTCGGAGGATATGATTACCGCTATGTATAAAAAGGCGGTAACAAACAGCGTGGCGTATATGATGATGACAAGGCTTGGAATAGATACCGAGCCGTTTTATGAAGCGGAGGATTTTTCCGTTATCACAAATTTCAATACGCCCGAAACCTTAAACGCCCTCGGCATTGCGTCAAGCGATATTGCGGAGATGGGGCTTGGGGAAATCTCCCGTACTGTTCTTGCTCTTGAAAGGCAAAATCGCATCATTGCGGACAGAGAAAAACCTGATTACAATAAGGCTGAAAATAAAAGCGAAAGGAGCTTTGAAAATGAACGAGCTGACATACACAATGCAGGGCGATTACAATCTTCCCGACCTGACAATGCCGCAGCAGCCGGAGGTAACTTTGGGCAGGTACGCTCAGATGAGGCGGAAATTTCTCAAAGAACACCACAAAATCCGATACTACAATCTTCTGACGAGCTGCACCCTGACACAGCATTTAGCGGAAACAGAGCAGACAGCGATGAAGCTGGAAGAAACCCTGATGAAGCAGATGGCGGCGCAGGAGGGCTTGACCGAGAGCCTGAAAGCGGCGGATATGATAAAGTGGGTGCAGGGAATGAACAATCTGAGGAACAGAGTGCAGGAGATCGTGAAAGCGGAGGTCATCTTCGCTTAGATTATTATGACCGAAGCAACGAGGACAAAAGCCTGCTGTTTTTCAGCGGGGACGATACCATTCGTGAAATCCTCGGCACAACTCCTCACCTAAAAGCCTCGAAAGAGGAAATTTATGCTTTCTATGAAAGCAATCCCGATAACGCCGCCCGTACCGAATATATCAAGGGTGTTTTCAATAACGACTATACCGAACTGATTTTGAGCGACGGGCGGCGAGTCGGGTACAAAACTTGGCAGAATGTGCTCCAGCTTTGGGAGGGAAATTACGATAACAGAACAGCACAAAGTTTCTATGATTGGGGCGTGATTGCACAATACTTTGAAGCAATGCGGCTTCTCGGTGAATTGCAGGACACGATGAAGCCATTACCGTCTATGGACGGACAACTGAATTTTTTGGAAATGCAGGCAGAGGAAAAGACCTCTGCTTTTTCTTTTTCTCAGGAGATTATCGACGCTGTTCTCACTCGTGGTAGCGGCGTATCTGAGGGAAAGTTCCGTATCTATGAGCAGTTTGAAAAAAGTTTGTCCGCAAAAGAAAACGCCGATTTTCTGAAAGAGGAATACGGTTGGGGCGGTGCTTATCCCGTGATTGTCGGCGCAGGCATTGATGAGCAGCACGACGGAAAAGGCATTTTGATCTCAAAAGGTATTGGCAATGACAAGCCGCATATCCGGCTGAATTGGACTCAGGTAGAAAAGCGGATTGCCGAGCTGATACGCCTCGACCGTTATCTCAATCCAAAGGAAAAAGAGATTTATCCACAGTGGCTCCAAAAGCAGGAGGAACGCCGAGCGGAACTTGCCGAAGAACAGAGAAACCGTGAAATCCTCTACTCTGCTCCACCCGAACTGGAATCGGCGCAGGCGGCTGAAAGAGAGCCGCAGCAGGAAGCACACTACGCCTATCATCTCGGCGATACGGTATATATGGGCGCTGACGAATACGAAATCCTTGCCTTTGATGATAAGCGTGTCGTTCTTCACGATATGCAGTATCCGTTATTCCAAAAGGAATTGGAACGGGCGGAATTTGACCGCAGGGTGCGGGAAAACCCGATGAACGACCACTTGAAGGTAACGAATCAAACGGCGGTTGCAGAGCAGCAGCCTCGTTTCAATTCTATCGAGTTTGAAAAGCTCATTCCCCATAATATGCGTTTCAAGGAAACCGCTTTGGTAAACGGCAATGAGATGTATTGGGTAACGCAGGAGATTTTTACTGCCGGGGATTTAAGAAAGTTCCAGCAGGCTGTTCAGAGCTACAACGGGGATATTAAAAAATTCTATGTTACACCCCGTGATCTAAGCCCGTCCTACTCTTTTGAGGAGGATATGAAAAACAAGGTTTTGGCAGTCATCACTCCCGACACTATCCTGCAAGACGATTATATTCAGGCTGTCCGAAACGAAGGACTCGGCGATTACCTTCAGCCGGAGGAAAAAGCTGAACCGGCTGAATCGCCCGCCTTTAACATTGGTATGGGGTATCTCGGAAACGGTCTTACTGTCTGGAACAGAGCCGTTGAAGAAAACGGAGATTACCAAACGATTGCTCATATCAGCAGCGAGGGCGAAATCCGCTACTATGTGGACGGTCTGCCCGATGATGTAGTGTCAAGGATTGAGCAGGCAGCGGCACGGGAACATCAAAAAGCTCTGTTTGCAGCCTCATATCAGGTGGGAGACAGAGTGTATTTGGAAGGAAAGCCTTTTGAAATCACACGGGTAGACGATTGGAATGTTGAGCTGATGGATCGCTCTATACAAAATCCGCAGCCTCGTTTGGAACGCAAGGACAGCTTTATGCGCCTTGTTCAGCAGAACGAGCGCAGCAGCTTTACGGACACTTATCGTGAGTACAGCGAAATCAAGGAAGATAATCCTGACAGTCTTGTGCTGTATCAAATGGGCGATTTCTTTGAAGCCTACGGTGAGGACGCACAGACCGTAAGCGAAGCGCTGGAATTAAATCTTGCTTCCCGTTCCATCGGCGGCAATCAGCGAACACAGATGTGCGGCTTTCCGTCAAACCGCTTGGAAACCTATGTCAATATGCTGCTTGACCGTGGCTTTGATGTGTCGGTCTGCTCTTTGGAAAACGGAGAGCGCAGCACCCGAAATATCGTATCGACTAATAAAGAAGATCCAGTGCAGTCGCAGCCAGTCGGAAGGATCGACTATCTTCATACGGACGGAACGGTGCGGGAAAGCATTGAATACACCAGTCCCTATCAGTTCGCAAGCGACATAAGAGAGGAAACATATTACGGTGTGCCTTTTAAGGTGGTTTTCTATAAAGACAAGGAAGGCAATACCATATCAAGAGAGTTTGCAGAGCATCTTGATCCGCCGGCGCAGAGCATAGAAATCATTGATTCGCCCTATCTTGCAAAGGACAGGGCAGATGAAATGCTCAGGCAAGCGGAGCATATTGCGGCAGAAAATACGCTCCCGCCCGACGAGAGATTTTTCGTCATTGAAACCGATGAGGGCTATGCCATTTGGGACGATTTGACGGAAGCAATCTATATCGACGATGAGGGCGTCAGCGAGGAATTTAAGAGCGAGTGGCAGGCAAACGACTACTTGGAAGATGTCAAAAAATCTGTTTCCGAAAAGGAAGCTGCCGAATGGCTTTATGTGGAACGGGAAAAGCAGAATACATCTGCCGAACAGCCTGAGCAAAATGAAGCCGAGCCATTCACGCCTGCTTTCAGCCAGCCGAAGCGCTCACGGGTACAGACCTTTGATCTGCACCCTGAAATCCCGTTATCCGAACGGCATACCTTTGACCTTGCTTCCCACGAAGTGCCGGAGGCAGGCAAAAAAGAACGCTTCCGCAGAAATATGGCGGCAATCAATGTGCTGAAGGAATGTGAGTTTGACAACCGCTTTGCAACGCCCGAAGAACAGGAAATCCTCTCACAGTATGTCGGTTGGGGCGGTATTCCAGAAGCATTTGATGAAAATAATTCCTCGTGGGCGGACGAGTTTATCGAGCTTTATACCGCCCTTTCTCCCGATGAGTATGAAAGCGCAAGGGCAAGCACCCTGACCGCTTTCTACACCCCGCCCGTTGTCATTTCCGCAATCTACAAGGCAATGGAGCAGATGGGCTTTCGGGAGGGCAATATCTTAGAGCCTTCCTGCGGGATCGGCAACTTTATCGGTATGCTGCCCCAGTCTATGCAGGACAGCAAAATCTACGGCGTGGAGATTGATAAGATTTCGGCGGGTATCGCACAGCAGCTTTATCAGAAAACCTCGATAGCGGCTTTAGCCTTTGAGGAAGCAAATATCCCCGACAGCTTCTTTGACGCTGTGATCGGCAATGTGCCTTTCGGCGATATTCGAGTGAATGACAGGAGGTATAACAAGCATAACTTTTTAATTCACGACTACTTTTTTGCGAAGTCCTTAGACAAGCTCAGACCGGGCGGCGTGATGGCACTTATTACAAGTAAAGGCACAATGGATAAGGAAAATCCAGCCGTGCGGAAGTATATCGCACAGAGAGCCGACCTGCTCGGCGCAATCCGCCTGCCCAATAACACCTTTAAGGGAAACGCCGGAACAGAGGTCGTTTCGGATATTTTGATATTACAGAAGCGTGACAGACTTATTGACCTTGAGCCGGAGTGGGTACACCTGAATACCGACGAAAACGGTGTGAAGATGAACGCCTACTTTGTCGATCACCCTGAAATGGTATTAGGCGAATGGAAAACCGTGTCCGGCAGATTCGGCGAGGAAGATACCGTTGTATCCTATGAAAATGCTGACCTTGCGGAGCTTTTGGACGAAGCCATCTCCAATATCCACGCAGAGATCACGGATTACGAAGTGGACGAGGAACTGACCGAAGAAGATAACTCCATTCCCGCCGATCCCGAAGTACGCAACTTTTCCTATACGGTTGTGGACAATAAAATCTATTACCGTGAAAATTCCCGAATGACTCCGGTTGAATGTTCGGCAACGGCTGAAAACCGGATTAAAGGTATGATTGCCATAAGGGACAGTGTTCGCAGCCTGATTGAAATGCAGACTGCCGACTATCCAGATTATGAAGTCGAAAAGGAACAGCAGAAGCTAAATGCGCTTTACGATACTTTTTCCAATAAGTACGGACTGATCAATTCCCGTGCGAATGTGTCCGCCTTTTCGCAGGACAGTTCCTTTGCCCTGCTTTCCGCACTGGAGGTGCTGGACGAAAATGGAGAACTGGAGCGCAAGGCGGATATGTTCACGAAGCGGACGATCAAGCCACACACACCCGTTACCTCGGTGGATACCGTCAGCGAAGCGCTTGCCGTATCTATGGGCGAAAAAGCCTGTGTGGATATGGAATATATGTGTTCCCTTACGGGCAAGACCGAGCAGGAAATCTATGAGGAATTAAAAGGCGTTATCTTCCTGAATCCGATGTACGGCTACGGCGGCAGTGATGAGCAAAAGTACCTGATGGCGGACGAATACCTCTCCGGCAATGTGCGGGAAAAGCTCGCTTGGGCGAAAAAATCCGCAGAAGTTTATCCCGAAGATTACAACATCAATGTAGAAGCGCTGGAAAAGGTACAGCCGAAAGACCTGACTGCCAGCGAGATTTTCGTGCAGCTCGGCACGACTTGGCTGCCGGAAGAAGTCGCACAGCAGTTTATGTACGAGTTTTTGGATACGCCCGTTTATGCGAGATGGAATATCAAAGTCCATTACTCAAAGCTGACGGGCGAATGGAATGTGGAGGGAAAATCCTATGACCGTGGGAACCTGAAAGCCTACAATACCTATGGCACAAAGCGTGTCAATGCCTACAAGATTATCGAAGATACGCTCAATATGAAAGATGTGCGTGTCTTTGACTATATCGAAGATGATGAGGGCAAAAAGAAAGCTGTCCTCAATAAAAAGGAAACCGCTATCGCCCAGTCGAAGCAGGAGCTTATCAAGCAGGGCTTTCAGGATTGGGTATGGCGTGATCCCGCAAGACGGGAAAAGCTGGTACGGCTGTATAACGACAAATTCAACAGTATCCGCCCCCGTGAGTATGATGGGAGCCATATCATTTTTAGTGGTATGAATCCGGAAATCGAGCTGCGGGAACATCAGAAAAATGCGGTCGCTCATATCCTTTACGGCGGGAATACCTTATTGGCACACGCTGTGGGTGCGGGCAAGACCTTTGAAATGACTGCCGCCGCTATGGAGTCCAAGCGGCTTGGACTTTGCAATAAATCCCTCTTTGTCGTGCCGAATCATTTGACGGAGCAGTGGGCGGCGGAGTTCTTGCAGCTCTATCCGGCGGCGAATATCTTAGTTGCTACCAAAAAAGACTTTGAGATGAAAAATCGAAAATGCTTCTGCGGCAGGATTGCCACCGGCGATTACGATGCGATTATTATCGGTCACAGCCAGCTCGAAAAAATCCCGATAAGCATTGAAAGGCAGAGGGCTGTTTTGCAGCAGCAGCTTGACGATATTATTGGCGGAATTGCGGACATAAAGCGAAACCGTGGCGACCGTTTTTCGGTTAAGCAGCTTGAAAAGACCAAGCGCTCCTTACAAACAAAGCTGCAAAAGCTGAACGATCAATCAAGAAAGGATGATGTGGTAACCTTTGAAGAACTCGGTATAGACAGGCTTTTCATAGATGAAAGTCACTATTACAAGAATCTGTATCTTTACACGAAAATGCGGAATGTGGGCGGTATCGCTCAGACAGAGGCGCAGAAATCTTCAGACCTCTTTATGAAGTGCCGCTATCTTGATGAGATTACCGGAGGGCGTGGCGTTGTGTTTGCGACGGGTACGCCGATTTCAAACAGTATGGTTGAACTTTATACCATACAGCGATATTTGCAATACAAGACGCTGCAAGAACACGAATTGCAGCACTTTGACGCTTGGGCGTCGATGTTTGGCGAGACAGTCACAGCAGTAGAGCTTACACCCGAAGGAACAGGATACCGAGCAAAAACACGCTTTGCGAAATTCAACAATTTGCCCGAACTGATGGCGATGTTCAAAGAAGTGGCGGATATTAAAACAGCGGATATGCTCAATCTCCCCGTACCGGAGGTGGAGTACCATAACATTGCTGTGAAACCGTCACAGGTGCAGAAGGAAATGGTCGCCTCTCTCGGAGAACGAGCCGAAAAGATAAGAGGCGGCAATGTGGATTCCAGTGTGGATAATATGCTGAAAGTCACAAACGATGGGCGGAAGCTTGCCCTCGACCAGCGAATGATGAATCCAATGCTGCCCGATGAAGAAGGCAGTAAAGTCAACGCCTGCGTGAACGAGGTGTTCCGTATATGGGAGGAAAACAGCGATAAAAAGCTGACGCAGCTTCTCTTTTGCGACCTCTCTACTCCAAAGGGCGCAGGCGAATTTTCCGTTTATACGGATATACGACAGAAGCTGATTGAGCGTGGTATTCCGGAATCGGAAATCAAGTTTATCCACGAAGCTGATACCGAAGCGAAGAAGCAGGAGCTGTTCAAAAAGGTGCGCTGTGGCGAAGTACGAATCCTGATGGGCAGTACACAGAAAATGGGTGCGGGGACAAATGTGCAGAACAAGATTATCGCTTCTCACGACCTTGACTGCCCGTGGCGACCTGCCGATCTGGAACAGCGAGCCGGAAGAACGGTGCGGCAGGGCAACGAAAATCCAAAGGTCGGTTTGTACCGATATGTTACGGAAGGCACTTTCGACGCATACTGCTGGCAGCTCGTAGAGGGCAAGCAGAAGTTCGCAAGTCAGATTATGACGAGCAAATCGCCCGTGCGTTCCTGCGAAGATGTGGACGCTACCGCCCTTTCCTATGCGGAGATCAAAATGCTTGCGGCAGACAATCCGCACATTAAGGAGAAAATGGACTTGGATATTCAGGTGCAGAAGCTGCGCCTTTTGAAGTCCAACTATCTTTCTGAGAAGTACGAGATGGAGGACAAAATTATCAAATACTACCCGACAACAATCGCTCGGACAAAAGAGACGATTGCGGGACTGGAAAAGGATATATCGCTTGCAAAAGAACACCCGAAGCCGCTTGACGATACCTTTGTAGGGATAGAGGTTAAGGGTGTTTCTTATTCCGAAAAAGCGGAAGGCGGACAGAAAATCATTGACGCCTGCAAGGAAATGACCTCGCCCGATCCCGTCCCTCTCGGCAAGTACAGAGGCTTTGATTTGGAGCTTTCCTTTGATACCTTTGAAAAAGCCTATCAGGTAAAAATCAAGGGCAGCCTTTCCCGTTCCGTCTCTTTAGGCACGGACGCTGTCGGCAACATTACCCGAATCGACAATGCCATTGAGAAAATTCCTGAACGGTTGGAGGCAAAAAGCAGGGAGCTTTCAACTCTCGAACAGCAATTTGCTACTGCGAAAGCAGAGGTTGAGAAACCGTTTGATAAGGAAGAAGAACTGACCGAAAAAACAAATCGGCTCAATGTCCTTAATGGTCTGCTTAATGTGGATAAGCGAGAAAATGAGTTGGTGGACGGTGCGCCGGACGAGGGCGACAGCGTACCCACTCCAAAGGAAAGAGCCTACGAGCGCTAATTCTTTTGCGGTATGGGAGAAATCTCATACCGCCTTTACATAGTAAGTTCTCTGAACTGCTGTGTCAGTAAAAATAGAACTGTGGTTTCCTTGTGCGGGCAATGATTTGTCTTTATAATATGAGACATCATACAAAGAAAAGAGGTAAAACCCGATGGAAGAAATCTGTTCTATCAAACTGTTTGAAAGCGATCTTGAAAGTATGCTGTCTCAGGTAATCGCTAAAGCCCGTTCCCGTGATGAAAAATTGAAGGCTGCAAAGGAAAAGGCAGTAGAGCTTAAACATCAAAACGAGAAACTCAATGCTGTTTTGGATTTGGAAAAGCCATCTGCTCTTACCGAAGAAGAATGCAAACTTTTAATTCAGTATCTGCTTGCAGAAAACAATGTTGTATTGGAAGAATACCGCATTTGTTATATGCGAGGGCTGATGGACGGAATGGAAATCAAAAAAATTGTAGAGTGAAAGGTTACATAGCCGCTTGGTTTTACAAAAAATCAGGCGACTATATCTATCACGGCAAGGTGGAAAAAGACATAGCGCTGTGATATAATAAAGTGGCTTTTTGAGAGTCAATGTCAAGAAAACTGAGGTTATTTGCCTATGAAAAATATTTTGATTCACGGCTTGGGACAAAACAGTAAGGATTGGGATACCATTAAAAACGAGTTGGAAACGAGGGGGATTTCCCCTATCGTTCCTGATTTATTTGATCTTACAAAAGGCAGGGAATTAGACTATCCCACAGTATATCAGGCGTTCAGCGAGCTGTGCGAGTCTTACAAAGACAAACTAAATCTTTGCGGGCTTTCCCTCGGCGGTCTGCTTGCGCTCAATTATGCTATCCAGTATCCGAAAAAAATAAACTCTCTTGTATTGATCGGAACGCCGTTTGAGATACCGAAAGGACTGCTGAAATTTCAAAACTTCGTATTTAAGCTTATACCCAAATCTGCATTTCAAAGTATGGGCGTAAGTAAAAAAGACTTTATTCGTTTGAGCAAATCAATGGCGGAACTGAACTTTATGGAGTCGGCGGCAACGCTCGATTGCCCTACTCTTATTCTTTGCGGCGCAAAGGATAAAACGAATATGGAGAGTGCTAAGCGGTTTCACGAAGCAATGAAAAACAGCAAGCTGGTCATCGTGGAAGATTCCGGTCACGAAGTAAACAAGGATAATCCTCGAAAGTTAGTTAGTATTTTGCAAGACTTTTGGGTAGATAATTGATGAAGTAAATCCTGAATGGAGACAGAAAGATGAAATATGTAGTAGACGATAAAAAATTGAACGCAGCAACTTTTATTGCTTTCGTCAATCAGGTATGGCAAGGCAGTTACGATGTTGAAAAAACGCAAGGTGCATTGTCTAAAACAATCAATATTACCGCTTATGATAATGAAGTGCTGATTGGTTGCTTGCGTATTCTTACAGACGGATATTATTTCGGCACGATTACAGAGTTGCTCGTCCTTCCTGAATATCAAAAACAGGGAGTAGGCAGTAAACTCTTGCAACTTGCAAAGGATAATACCCCTACTATGCTGTATTTTGGAGCGCAGCCGGGGATAGAAAAGTTTTATGAAAAGAATGGTTGCAAAAGAAGTTTGCAATCCTATGCGATTGAAAAAGAACGGTCATAACGAATATTTACGAGGTGTTTAGTGTGGAAGTCAAAAAAATAGATGATACTCAAATTACAAATGCCATTGACTTGATTTGGCAAACTTTTTTACAATTTGAGGCTCCCGATTATTCTGAAGAAGGAGTTAAGTCGTTTCAGGAGTTTATTGAGAACAAAGAGATCGTCAAAACATTAGAATTTTGGGGCGCTTATGACGAAGAAAGACTAAAGGGAGTTATCGCAACAAACGAAAACCGGAAGCATATCTGTTGCTTTTTTGTGAAAGCACAGTATCAAAGACAAGGCATTGGCAGAAAGTTGTGGAACTTCCTACGAGAAAATAGTTCAAGCAAAACCATTACAGTAAATTCTTCTCCGTATGCAGTTCCGGTCTATCATAAACTGGGTTTCATAGATACCGATACGGAGCAACTTTCGGACGGTATACGATATATACCTATGAAGTTTGAAAAATAATCATTTTTCACTGTGATTTTTTATTTCACATAATTAATAAAGAGATTTTAGATTGCACAGGGCTTTAGCAACAGCGAGTTGCTTGTTTGGTAGATTTATCTGCCTTATAATTTGTTACAAGGAGGTGATTTGTAGTGGAGACAAAAGATGTCATACTTGAACTCCGGACAAAAAAAGGACTGTCGCAAGATGAACTTGCAGAAAAAGTTTATGTCACAAGACAAGCAGTGTCTCGTTGGGAAAATGGAGAAACAATCCCCAATACAGAAACGCTAAAATTACTTTCAGGTTTTTTTGATGTTTCCATCAATACACTTTTAGGCTCTCCGAGACAACTCATTTGTCAATGCTGTGGTATGCCGCTTGATGATTCCACGATCAGTAAAGAACCGGATGGTACTTTCAATGAAGAATACTGTAAATGGTGTTATACAGACGGAAAATTCACATATGACAATATTGATGATTTAATTGCTTTTTGTGTTGAGCATATGTCAAATGAGAATTGGTCTGCTGAACAGGTGCGGGGATATATGGCGGATATGCTGCCTAAATTAAATCACTGGAAAACTCAAGAGAAAATCAAATAATCATCAATTTTATACTTAAATAACTTTTACATAGCCGCTTGGTTTTTATGAAAAATCAAGCGGCTATATTTTTGCTTAAGGAGGTGTTCGCTATGGGCGAAACAGACTATAACGCTCTGCTCTACGACAAGATGAAAGCCGAGCAGGATAAGTACAGGGACTGGCTGCTTTCACAGCCGCCGGAGGAAATTCTGAATCATACCTACGAGTATACGATGAGAGAGGACATTGTGATGTGTATGGAGGAACTGGAGCTTTCTCCGAAACAGGCAAAGGCATTGCTCCGATCCCCCTGCCCGCTTGATGATGTCTATAAGGAGTTTAAGGACAGAGAAGTTGAGCATATGGATACCATTCGGGATTCCATTGAAACAAGGGCAAACGATGTACTCAAACGGGATAAAAACAGAGAAAGCAGGTGAAGAAATGGTGCATAAATTGAAAACTATTCGTGCGGATATGCTGGTGCTGCAATGCCAACTTGAAAGAGAATTGATCCGATATGTAAAGCGGTATCTTTGCCAGCCGCAGGTCACAATCATCACAAACGATAAGCAGTTTGCCTTTATGTGCGAGCTGTACGATTATGTGGAGAATACGGAGCTTCCGCCTGAAATGGTAAGTTCCCTTATGAAAACGAAAAATGTCTTGGAGCTGTCTTGGGACGAATGGATGATGAATATTGAGGTAGAAGATATGGAGGATTCCATCAAGAAAGTTGCTGAGCTTCTCAGGGAAAGGAAGATTTGATATGCCATATATTCCGCCGGAGGTGGTCGAACAGGCTCGGCAGATCGACCTTTTAACCTATCTGAGAAAGCTTGAGCCGGATAATGTTGAAGAAGTCAAGGGAACGAGAAATGTATATCGTACCGTTGACCACGACAGCTTGAAAATGTCCAATGGTAAATGGTTTTGGTGGTCGCAAGGTTTCGGCGGCTATAATGCGCTTGACTATCTGATAAAAGTCAGGAACTATTCTTTTATGGACGCAGTGGAAATCCTTACGGGAAAAGAACTGGCAAATTGGACGCCGCCACCGAAAAAAGAAGAAAAAACTGAGCCAAAGGTACTGCGTTTGCCGGAAAAATATCAAGACAGTAAACGGGTAATACAGTACCTTTTTAATCGTGGCATTGACTATCATATTATTCAGGAGTGCATTGCGGACGGTGTGATTTTTGAAAGCAACGGGCGCTATCATAATGCGGTTTTTGTCGGGAAGGACGAAACAGGGACGCCAAAGTATGCCGCCTACCGTGGTTTAGGAAGCAGCACCTTTAAGGGAGACGCATACGGAAGCGACAAGCAATATTCCTTTCGCCTGCTTGCAAAAGAGCCTTGCCAGTCGGTGCATTTGTTTGAAGCTGCCATTGATTTGCTGTCCTATGCTACTTTGCTAAAAGCTCAGGGTAAGGACTACAAAGCGGAAAATCTGCTCTCTCTTTCGGGCGTGTATCAGCCGAAAAAAGAGAACAAAGACAGCAAAATTCCGATTGCGCTTTCCGTTTTTCTTGAGAAAAATCCACTTATCAAGACGATTCATTTGCACTTGGACAATGATAAAACAGGAAGGCTCTGTGCCAACACCTTAAAAGAACTGCTCAGAAACAAGTATGAGGTCTTTGACGAGCCGCCGAAGAAAGGCAAGGACTATAACGATTACCTCTGCATACAGCTTGGAATCTACAAATCCAAAGAAAGGAGCTATGAGCGTTGAATGTACGAATTTATCAGATCAATATGAAGCGTGATACCAATCACATCGCCTTTATGAACTACGACAGCTTACCGAAGTTTCAGGGCAGCTCGGAGATTGACAGCAGCCTCTATGATAAGGTATTTGAGGGAGAAGTAAACTGCTTCACGCTGGAAAATCTTTATGAGATTTTCAATCTTGAACACCCCGCAGGATATAAAGGACGGTCAATGTCTGTGTCCGATGTGGTGGAGATCATTGACGGGAACAACGGAAAAAGCTACTTCCACTTTTGCGATAGCTTCGGTTTTCAGAAGGTTGATTTTGAGCCGGAAAAGACACAGATCAGCGACCGCTTCCTATCGCTTGCCGAACAGGAGAAAATTTCTGTCCTGCTCGTTCCGGTCGGCAAATCTCCGATTGTGAAAGAGATACCGAACACCTATGAAGCGATGAAAGAACTGGTCGGCAGAGGCGGTTTAGACGAGTATATGCCCTTTGAAGATGACGCCGCTATCGTCTGCAACCGTGACGGAAAGCAGGAAAAGCTGCCGATGAATCGGGCGGTATACCAGCCGCCAAAGCGCACACAGATGAGTTACAGCGAACTGAAATCCCTTTTTCGGGAAGCAGAAAACAACAGACAGCACCTTACCGCACATATCGTTTTTACCGCCGATACCTTCAAAAAACCGTACAGCGAGTTTGAACGGACTTATGAAGTAAGCTCGGACAACAAGGCGTTCCAGTCCCGTATGGGCGGCTATTCCATCTACGGCGCTTCTCTGGACGGTGTTGATCCGTGCCTGAGAATGGAGGGCTTGATGGCGGACGAAATGGGCGGCAGGGACGGTTGGAAAATTGAAAAATGCTTCTTAATTGAAGATTCGAGAGAGGTCGCCGACATCATTTACGGCGATTTTTTTATTGCCCGTTCCAATGTCGCCGATGAGAAATACAGCAGCTTATCGGGCGAACAACTACTGAAATACAAACGGATTTTTCGGTATCCTGAGCGATTCCACGAAACCGCACACGGGATTGAGATCGAGCCGTTCAAGCCCGACAGGGCGGACAAAGAACGATAAATATCAGGAAAAACGAGGCAGCCGGACAGGTCTGCGTTAGCTTAGCGAGCAGACTGTTTGTATCCCCAAACGGGATTCAAACAGTAAAAGCTCGTTAGGGGCTGCCCCTAATACCCCAATACAGGAAAGGATTTTGACTATGCACGAATTTCTATTCTTTATGATAGGCTTCCTGCTCGGCGGCGTTATCGGTATCTCGATAATGTGCCTTATGCAGATCAACCGAATCCACGCCGGCTCTAACGCCCGAAAGGAGGACGATGAGAAATGAGGAAGCGGAATGTAGACAAGCATATTTGGTTTGACCGTCAGGAAGCTCAGGACTTGCAGAAGAAAGCAAAGAAAGCCTGCCTGACCGAAGCGGCGCTGATCCGTCTGCTGATTCGTGGCTATGAGCCGAGAGAAAAACCGGACGAGAGGTTTTATGACGCTATGCGGGAGCTTTCCGCTATCGGAAACAACATCAATCAGCTCGCCATTAAAGCGAACGCCCTCGGCTTTGTGGATTCGCAAATGCTGAAGAACGAGGCGCTGAGGTGGCACAAGTTTCAGGCGGCGATTGAGCGTGAATTTCTGCGTCCGGAAAAAAGCGGTCTGAAATGGCAGTAACAAAGCTTTGGAAGGTAAGCGTCCGGCTCGGTCAGGTACTGGACTATACGACCAATCCTGAAAAGACCGCCAACCCCGAATATTCCGCCGAAGATTATCAGGCGCTCAAAGATGTGCTTGCCTATGCAAAGGACGAGGAGAAAACAGAACACGAGTTTTTCTGCGACGGGATCAACTGCAATGTCGCTATGGCTCGTGACCAGTTCATTACCGTCAAGGAGCAGTTCGGCAAGACGGACGGGATTCAGGCATATCACGGGTATCTGAGCTTTAAGGAAAACGAGGTCACGCCCGAACAGGCGCAGCAGATCGGAATGGAGTTTGCAACAAAGATGTGGGGCAAGCGGTTTCAGGTGGTCGTTACTACCCATCTGAACACGAAACATCTCCACTGCCATTTTGTCATCAACTCCGTTTCCTTTGCCGATGGGAAGCGGCTGAAAGACAAAGAAAAGTCTTGGTACTACTTCCGCCATATCGCCGATGAGATCTGCTTGGAACACAAGCTGTCCATTGTGGAGAAGCCGGAGCTGCACAGATCGCCCGCCTATCTTACGATGAAGGACGAGGCGGGTATGCCCACCCGATACAACAACGCCAAAAAAGCGATTGACGAAGCGATTGCGATGAGCCGTAACCTGCGGCAGTTCCAATATGAACTGGGCGTGATGGGCTATCACTCGAATTTCAGTCCCAACCGCAAGTATGCGACGGTTACACCCAAGGGCAGCGAAAAGCCGATACGGACTTACCGGCTCGGCGAGGAATACACCAAAGAGAAAATCCTTGAAAGGCTGATTGCTAATCGGGATAATATTGTGTTCAAGCCGTTCCAGCCAAAGACCTATATCGTCCGGCAGTACCGCCTGCCCACAAGAGAACACAAAATCCAAAAGGTCGGCGGTCTGTATGGCTTGTATCTATACTACTGCTATCGGCTCGGCTACCTTCCGAAGCACAATCAGAAACAACAGAATACGGCGAGGCTTCACTATCTTCTCAAAGACGATCTGATGAAGATGGACGAACTCACCAAACAGGTAACGCTGCTCGGCAAGCACCAGATCGGTACGGACGAGCAGCTCTTTTCATATAAGCGGTCGGTTGAGGACGAAATCAAAACCCTTACCGCCGACAGAACACATCTCCGAAATGAAATACGAAAGGTAGATATATCAGATGAATGGCTGTCGGCGGCAAAAATGAAAATTTCAGCTATCTCCGAACGCTTGAAAGAACTTCGCAAAGAAGTAAAGCTCTGCGACGGGATTGCGAAGCGGTCAGGCGTGATTGCCGATACCCTTTCGCAAGTGAAAGCAGAGGAAGAAAAATCTCAAAGAAAGGAGTCCCGAAACTATGAACAACGGCGGTGACGCAGCAGAACAAATCGTCAGGCTGTCGCTTGAAGGATTTGAAGTGGCTGTCCGGCTCACAGGCTCGGCGGCGAAGAATATCGCTATTCTGTTAGCTTCCGTGCTGAAGCAGGAGATCAGCCAGTCGAATAAGACACGGGGGAAAGCACGGCTTACCAATATGATTAAGTCCGGCAAGGAGCTGAAGGTCTTTTCGTTCCAGCAGAAAGACCTGCCGAAGTTTACCGAACAGGCAAAACGGTACGGCGTCCTTTACTGCGTTCTGCGTGATAAAAACACCAAGAGCGATACGGCGATGGTCGATATTATCGCCCGTGCGGAGGACGCTGCGAAAATCCAGCGCATTTCCGACCGCTTTGAACTCGGTAAAGTCGATAAGGCTTCCATTGTTTCCGAAGCGGAAAAAGATGTGGCAGACCGTGAAGCGGCTGCCAATGAAGTGCCTACGAAATCAAGAGGCGAGATCATCGTGGAGGAAGCGATGGGAAAGCCAATGCAGAAGGAGGGAAATTCCCACCAAAACCCCTCGGTCGCAAAGACGGACAAAAGCCCTCTGTCCGAGCGAGACTCAGAAACGACAGGTACGCACACTGATAAGGGTGTCGCAAAGGCGGCGGATAAGAAGCCTTCGGTCAGGGAAAAGCTCGACCGATACAAGGCGGCTGCCAAAGCGGAAAAGGAAGCAGAGCGTACTGTGCCGGAGGCTTCTAAAGAGAAGCCGAAAACCCCCGAAGCCAATCGGCAGACCGTTCACAGGCAGCCGAAGAAATCCAAGAAGCCGAAAGAGAGGTGAGCGAAATGGATCAACTGAAGGAACATCCGCAGATCGTGGAGCTGTTAGACACGCTCGATAAAAACGGCTTGATGAAAGAGAAAAACGAGGTGCAGTCGCTGGTAAGCTATATCGGCGGTATGGAAGAAACGCTGACAGAAATGCTCGGCGAGCTTCAGGATATGCGCCGTGAAATCAATCTGATCCACAACAACACGCTGCGGAGCAAGTGCCATACCCTTGTGGAAAAAACGGAGGGCAAAATCCGTCAGGGATTTTCCGCAGTCAAAAAGATGAAGGACAATCTGATCCAGTCAGCCGGGAACGCTGTGCGGGCGTTCCGGGAAAAAGGCAGGGACGCCCTCGCCGAATCGGTCAGGGCAATGAAAATCCCCGAAGCGCTGGATAAGCTGTCCGCTATGTTCGGCAGAATGTCAAAGGAGATGGCGCAGGATACAAAGAAGCTGTCCGCTATGCAGGCGGAGCTTCAGGGTGCAAAGGGACATTTGAAAAATATGGGGCTGCTGTTTATGGGGAAAGCCGCAAAGGAAGCGGAACATTCCAAGAGTGATAAAGGCGTTTTATCAAGGCTGTCCCGTTTATTTGAAAAAGCGCAGAAAGGATTTGCGACTTTGGAGCAAAAGGCGATGGATACGGCGGATAAGCTCAGAGTCTCCCGTGTGAAATCGTCTGTAAAAGAAAATCTCAGCAGATACAGGGCGGCGGCGAAAGCAGAAAAAGGAACAGAGCGCAGTGAGCCGACCGCTTCCAAAGAAGAAAACCGCACAGCACAGGCGTTGGGGCAGATTAGCGCCCCGCACCCGCAAAAATCAAATCTATCAAAAGAGAGGTAAAAAGATATGACCAACGATTTTAAGAATAAGCAAAGCAGCGGCGCAAGACCGCCGAGACTTTCGCCGGAGGAATACGCCGCCAAGAAAAAGGCGGAGAAAGAAGCCATTTACCAACTGCTTGACAACACTGCTTTGGAAGTGGTGCAGTCGCCGGAAAAATTCAAAGCCTACCTTGATGTGCAGAGCCGTATGGACAGGTACACGGCGAACAATGCGCTGCTGATGTATAAGCAGTTCCCGCAGGCAAGCCAGATCAAGGAGTTTGACGATTGGGCGGCTGATGGCGTAAAGGTCAATAAAGGCTCTAAGACCTTTATTATCCTTGATCCGTATGAGTACACCAAGAAAGATGGGACAGTCGGCATTGATTTCAATTTGAAAAGAGTGCTGGATGTTTCACAGACCAACGGCAAGCGCTCTGCCGCCCCGACCGCTAACCGTGATCCGAGAAAGCTGGTGGCGGTTATGCTCGACAGCGCCCCGATCAATATTGAAAGCACTAATGAGCTGCCTTATCCCGAGATGGGCGCTTTCTATAAAAATGAAGATCAGACGCTTTATGTGAAACGGGACATCGGCAACAGCGTTGCCCTCTGCCAGTGCGTCGCTCAGGAACTCGGTCACGCCGAGCTTTCTATGAACAGCGAGGTATACAGCCGCAGGGATATGGGATTTCAGGCGGTGTGCATTGGGTATATGCTCTGCAAGAAATACGGCGTGGACACACAGAACTTTGCGATTGACCGTATCCCTGATGAACTGAAAAACAAAGAGCCGAAGGACATCAAAGCCGAACTCGGCAAGACGCAGAAGGCGTTTAAGGAAATTACTGCCCGTGTTTCCGACGAGTTGTACCGCCAGCGGGCGGAACGCTCAAAGGAACGGGAGAGATAACCGGAGGTAGCTGTGATGAAAGAAGAACTCTACCATATCGCTTTGGACGATTATGAACACGGCGTTGTGATCCGTTCGCTGAACGATAAAAAGACCGACCTCAAAAAAGAGGGCAAGTCCACCGACGCTGTTGACGACCTGATTATCAAAATCGGTCACGCCCCAAGACGCAAGTTCAAAGTGGTAGAAAAGGAATCCTGCCGTGAATCGAGATAGCGGCAGGCAGTCTGCGATCATCCTTGCAGTCATCGGGATTCTTCCCGTTGTGTGGCTTGGGCTTCTGATAGCGCCGTCCGTCAAGGGCGGTCTGCCGGAGATACTTCCGAGCCTTTTGACGGTTTTCAATGATCCGTTCCATATCGAGCTTTGCGGGGACAGCTTAAAAACTGTCCTCGTTCTGCTTTTGCTCTACGGAATGGGGATTGGGATTTATCTGTCCACACGGAGGAATTACCGCAGGCGTGAGGAACACGGCTCTGCGAAATGGGGCAGCGCAAAAGCCATTGACAAAAAGTACCGTCAAAGCCCGCCCTCGGAAAATAAGCTGATGACGCAGAATGTCCGGATCGGACTCAATGCGAAAAAGCACCGCCGCAATCTCAATACTTTGGTGTGCGGCGGCTCCGGCGCAGGCAAGACGAGATTCTATTGCAAGCCGAACTTAATGCAAACAAGCAATTCCTCTCAGGTAATTTTAGATCCAAAAGGGGAAATTCTGCGTGATGTCGGCAATCTGCTTGAAAAAGCAGGCTATGAGATCAAGGTGCTGGACTTGATTTCAATGGAGAAAAGCCATTGTTACAACCCGTTTGTCTATCTCAGGAACGACAACGATATTCAGCGCCTTGTGACCAACCTTTTTAAGAGTACCACCCCGAAAGGCTCTCAATCCAACGATCCTTTTTGGGATACTGCGGCGAGTATGCTTTTACTCGCCCTTGTTTTTTATCTGCACTACGAAGCGCCGGAGGAGGAACAGAATTTTGCTATGGTAATGGAAATGCTCAGGGCGGCGGCGATTGAGGACGAGGAGGACAACCGCCCTTCTCCCCTCGACAACCTGTTTGCCGATTTGGAAATGGATAATCCCGACCATATCGCCCTGAAATACTATCGTTCCTACCACTCCGGCTCGGCAAAGACTTTGAAATCTATTCAGATTACCCTTGCCGCAAGATTGGAGAAATTCAATCTTGAAAGCTTAGCGGCGCTGACTTCCGCCGATGAGCTTGACCTTGCTTCAATGGGCGAGAAGAAAACGGCGCTGTTTGCGTTGATACCGGATAATGATTCGAGCTTTAATTTCCTCGTCAGTATCCTTTACACGCAGCTGTTCCAGCAGCTTTTTTACTCCGCCGACCATATCCACGGCGGCAGCCTGCCGATACCTGTCCATTTTTTGATGGACGAATTTGCGAATGTTTCGTTGCCCGACGATTTTGACAAGATACTTTCCGTTATGCGCTCAAGAGGCGTATCGGTATCTATTATCCTGCAAAATCTGGCGCAGTTAAAGGCTTTGTTTGAGAAGCAATGGGAAAGTATCGTAGGCAACTGCGATGAATTTCTCTATCTCGGCGGCAATGAGCAGAGTACGCACAAGTATGTGTCCGAGCTTTTAGGCAAGGAAACGATTGACACCAACACCTACGGGAAAAGCGAGGGGCGGAGCGGGAGCTACTCGACCAACTATCAGATTTCCGGTCGTGAGCTGCTTACCCCTGACGAAGTGAGAATGCTTGATAACCGCTACGCCATTTTATTTATCCGTGGCGAGCTTCCGGTAATGGATTTGAAGTACGACATTTTGAAACACCCCAATGTGGCATATACCGCAGATGGGAAAGGCGGCGTGTATCAGCACGGCGAAGTCACAAAAAATGTGGCGACCATTGAAACCCTGTATGTTGATCTCGACAGCGTTCCCGAAATGGAGCTTTCGGAAACGACTTACGAGCTGTTGTCCGATGAGGACTTTGAAAACTTAACAAATTGATTGGAGGAAAACAGAATGAACATTTTTCATAAGACGCAGAAGAAAGAAACCCGCAGACTGCCGATGACCGGAAAGGTAAAGAAAGGCTTCCGTTACTACTGTATGGCGGTTTTAAGCCTTACCGCTGTTTTTGCGATGTCTACAACGGCTTTCGCAGCAGGCGATCCGCTTACCGTTGTGAATAACCTGTCCGATTTCATCTTCGGCTTTATCCGTGCGATTGGTCTGATCCTGCTCGGCTTTGGTATCGTTCAGGTAGGACTTTCCCTGAAATCCCACGATCCTTCGCAGCGGGCAAACGGATTTCTGACGCTGGCGGGCGGTATCATTATCGTTTTTGCGAAAGAAATCCTCACTCTGATTACGGGCTAATCCTTTACGAAACGACGCTCAGGGGCGTTCCTGAAAAAACAATTCAGGGACGCCCCATTTTTCTTTTTAAGGAGGTGCTACGAAATTGAGTGATAACTGGGTAGTTCAGAATCTCCAGAACGCCCTCGAAACTTGGAATGAAAAACTCGCTGAGATATGGCAGCTCATTACGACTACACCGCAGAATTTCAAAGGCGGCGGGATATGGGCGGTCATTGTCAATATCAACGGCGCTGTGCAGGCGATTGGTCTTGCGCTCTTGGTGCTGTTTTTTGTGGTCGGTATGGTACGCACCTGCGGCAGCTTCAGCGATGTTAAGAAACCGGAACACGCTGTCAAGCTCTTTATCCGATTTGCGCTCGCAAAGGCGGGTATCACTTACGGTATGGAGCTAATGCTTGCCCTGTTCAATATCGTGCAGGGTACAATCGGCACGATTATGACCGCCGCAGGCTTTACTTCCGCACAGCAGACCACTCTGCCGCAGGAAATGATCGACACGATTGAGAGCTGCGGCTTTTTCGAGAGTATCCCGTTATGGGCGGTTACGCTCATCGGCGGCTTGTTCATCACGGTAATGTCATTCCTGCTCATTATGACGGTGTACGGGAGGTTTTTTAAGTTATATATGTATACGGCGCTCGCCCCGATTCCGCTTTCCACTTTTGCGGGAGAGCCGAGTCAGAATGTGGGGAAATCGTTTATCAAAAGCTACTGCGCCGTATGTTTGGAAGGTGCAGTGATCGTTTTAGCCTGCATTATCTTCTCATTGTTCGCTTCTTCCCCGCCTGTGGTCGATCCCAATGCGGCGGCAGTTACGCAGGTATGGTCATATATCGGCGAGCTGCTTTTTAATATGCTCGTTTTGGTCGGCTCGGTGCGGATGTCTGACCGAATTATCCGAGAGATGATGGGGCTGTAAGGAGAACAGAATGAAACGAATATACAACAAATTCAAAGGCTACACCCTTGCGGACTGCGATTGCAGATATTGCCTGTATTACGGAGGGCGGCGGAAAGGCAAAGTTACTTGTCTTGCGGACGAGTGCGTCTGCGCCGATGAAATCCGGCAGGCACAAAAACGAAAAGAAAGGAGTTCCTAAATGGAAGTCAAAATCAACAGAGAAATCAGGAATTACACAGAAGCGATGTTTTTCGGACTGTCACTGCGGCAGTTCATTTTTTCTGCCTGTGCCTGCGTGGTGGCGGTGGGTATCTATTTCCTGCTCAAACCCTATGTCGGCACGGAAACCGTATCGTGGATGTGCATTTTGGGAGCCGCACCCTTTGCGGCTCTTGGTTTTGTCAAATACAACGGAATGACCGCAGAGAAATTCATCTATGCGTGGATTAAGTCGGAGTTTTTAATGCCGAAGAAGCTTACTTTCCGTTCAACGAATACCTATTACGAGCTGTTCAAGCCGAGTATCGAAGCAAAAGCAAAGGAGGCTATGAAATCGAATGATTAAAACACTTACCAATCTCCGCAAACAGGAAAAGGAAAAGTTTGTCGTGCCGAAAGGCGTTCAGGATGTGATCCCCATTACCGCCATCTATGATGACGGTATCTTTCAGATTGGGAAAGACAAGTTTTCCAAGACCTATAAATTTTCCGATATTAACTATGCCGTTGCCAGCCGTGAGGACAAGGAAGCGATGTTCCTTGAATACTCGGAGCTGCTCAATTCCCTCGACTCCGGAGCAACGACAAAAATCACAATCAACAACCGCCGTTTAAATCGGCTGGACTTTGAGAACAACATTCTTATCCCGATGAAAGGCGACAGCCTTGATGAATACCGTGAGGAGTATAATAAAATCCTTTTAGAAAAAGCCACAGGCGCAAATGCTATCGTGCAGGATAAGTATATGACGATTTCCGTCAACAAGAAGAATATTGAGGACGCAAGGAATTATTTTGCTCGTGTGGGCGCTGACTTGATCGCTCACTTCGGCAGGCTCGGCAGCCAGTGCGTGGAGTTGGAAACCGATGAAAGGCTGCGTATCTTCCACGACTTTTACCGTGTGGGCGAGGAATCCTCTTTCCACTTTGATATAAAGGAAACCCGCAAAAAGGGACACAGCTTCAAGGACTATATCTGCCCTGATTCGATGGAATTTGAAAAGGACTACTTCAAAATGGGCGACCGTTATGGGAGAGTCCTTTTTTTGCGTGAGTACGCTTCCTATATCAAGGACAGTATGGTGGCGGAGCTGACCGATCTCAACCGCAATCTGATGATGTCGATTGATGTTGTCCCTGTGCCGACTGATGAAGCGGTACGGGAAGCGGAAAACCGTCTGCTCGGCGTGGAAACGAATATTACCAACTGGCAGAGGCGGCAGAACTCCAACAATAACTTTTCGGCGACTGTTCCTTACGATATGGAACAGCAGAAAAAGGAAATGAAGGAATTTCTCGATGATTTAACGACGAGGGATCAGAGAATGATGTTTGCCGTGATTACCTTCGTGCATACGGCGGATTCCAAAGAACAGCTTGATAACGACACGGAAGCGCTGCTTACCACGGCGAGAAAGCACCTTTGTCAGTTCGGCGTGTTGAAATTTCAGCAGGTGGACGGGCTGAATACGGTTATGCCGTTTGGCGTGCGGAAGATTGATACCTTCCGTACCCTTACGACCGAAAGCCTTGCCGTGTTTATCCCGTTTCGGGTGCAGGATATTTTTCACGAGAATGGTATCTACTACGGGCAGAATGTGATTAGCAAAAATATGATTATCGCCGACCGCAAGCAGCTTCTCAACGGTAATTCCTTTATTCTCGGCGTATCGGGCGGCGGTAAGTCCTTTGCCGCAAAGGGCGAGATCGAGAATGTGATTCTTTCCTCGGATTCCGATGTGATCATCATTGATCCTGAGCGGGAATATTCACAGCTTGTGAGGGCGCTCGGCGGCGAGGTTATCCATATCTCCGCTACTTCCCAAAATCACATCAACGCTATGGATATGACGAAGGAATACGGCGACGGGGCGAATCCGGTCATTCTGAAATCCGAGTTTATTATGTCCCTGTGCGAACAGCTCATCGGCGGCAGCAACCTCGGCGCAAAGCAGAAATCCATTATCGACCGCTGCACCGCCAGCGTGTACCGCACCTATCAGCAGAATAACTATCAGGGCGAAGTGCCGACCTTGCAGGATTTCAGGGCGGAGCTTCTCAAGCAGGACGAGCCGGAGGCGCAGGAAATCGCCCTTGCCATCGAGCTGTTTACAAGCGGCAGCTTGAACACCTTTGCGAAGCATACAAATGTGGATACCAATAACCGCCTGATCTGCTATGACATTTTAGACCTCGGCAAACAGCTTATGCCTATCGGTATGCTGGTCGTTCTCGACTCCATCTTAAACCGCATTACGCAGAACAGGGCGAAAGGCAGAAATACCTTCATCTTCATTGATGAGATTTATCTGCTGTTCCAGCACGAGTATTCCGCTAACTTCCTTTTTACCCTTTGGAAGCGTGTGCGTAAATACGGCGCTTATGCGACGGGTATTACGCAGAATGTGGACGACCTTTTGCAGAGCCATACGGCGAGGACAATGCTCGCAAACTCTGAGTTTATCATTATGCTCAATCAGGCTTCCACGGACAGGCTGGAGCTGGCGAAGCTCTTAAATATCTCCGACCTTCAGATGTCGTATATTACGAATGTGGAAGCCGGACACGGGCTTATCAAGGTGGGCAGTTCCCTTGTGCCGTTCGCAAATAAATTCCCGAAAAATACGAAGCTGTATAAGCTGATGACAACCAAACCGGGCGAGAGCGCATAAGCTCCCGCCCCTTGTTTCAGAAAGGATATGGCAATGAGAAAAAAGATTTGTATTGCGTTGATGACGGCGTTTACCGTCCTGCTCGGCGTCAGCAGCTATTTCATTATCGACCATTACAGGGAGGCGGAACATCAGGAGCAGATGTACGATTCTCTCGTACAGCTCGTAGAGGACAGCGAAACCGAGCCTGCCGAGCCGATCATCTATTCAGAAGATAAGACGATACTGCCGGAGCTTACCGAGCTGTACCGTCAAAACAATGATTTGGTCGGATGGATTTGCGTGGAAGATACGAACATCAATTATCCCGTTATGCAGACGGTGGATAATCCGAACTACTATCTGAAGCGTGGATTTGATAAAGAATACAGTTCTTACGGCTGCCCGTATGTGCAGGAGGATTGTGATGTCCTAAAGCCCTCGGACAATTTAGTGATTTACGGTCATCATATGAACAACGGCTCGATGTTCGCCGACCTTGAAAAATTCAAGGACGAGGATTTCTGGCGGGAACATAAAACGATTGCTTTTAATACCCTGACAGAGAAAAATGAGTACGAAATCCTTGCGGTTTTCAAAACCGTTGTCTACACCGACAGCCCGGAAGCCTTCAAATATTACCGCTTTACGGACGCTCAGTCGCCGGAGGAGTTTGACGCTTATATTGATAAGTGCAAAGAGCTTTCCCTTTACGACACGGGCGTATCAGCGGAGTACGGCGACAAGCTGATCACGCTTTCCACCTGTGAATACTCCCGCACGAACGGAAGGCTTGTCGTTGTGGCGAAAAAAGTGACAGAAAGCAGTGGTGCAAATGCTCCCGCAAATGACGGGGCGGCAGAGATACCGAGCTAACGCCCTGATTAAAAGACTGTGCGCCAATTATGATGACGGGAACTGTCTGCTTCTTGATGAAGGGGAAGGCTGCGTCTGCGTACAGAGTATCTCCTACTCGCTTTTGTGCCGGTATTTCCGCAATGCGGTGCTTCCGGCAGATCCGGCGTTGGAAGTGGAGATACTCGGAACGCACCCTGACAGGTGCGTTTCCTGCGGTGCTCCCATTATCAAGCGTGGCAACAGGAAAAAGTATTGTGAGAAATGCGCCGGTATCGCATACAAAAGGCAGCAGGCAGAGTACGCAAGGAAAAAGCGCACAGAATCGAAAAATAGAGGGTAAAAAGTCCTTGATTTAAGCGGCTTTTCAGCCCTCGTACTTTGAGGGGCAAGGTGTTGATACCTTTTCCCCTCTTCTTTTACTTCAAAGCGTCCACGGGCGCTTGGAAAGGAGGTTTTCTATGCCGGATATTAAGACAAGGGATACTCTGAAAGGCACGATCAAAACGATTGACAAATCGGCGGTTGCCGCCGAGCGTATGAAATCCGCCTTTATCCAGACCAAAGAAAAAGCGGAACACTCCGTTGATGTCCCTGAAAGCAGTGCGGAGGAATACGCTTCCAACCGTTTGGAAAGCGGTATCGACCGAGTTTCCCACGAAGCCGTACACCAATTTGACAAGCAGGGGCGCAAGGGCGTTCAGGCGACAAAGCAGAACATAGTAAAGGCAAAGGACGGTATTCAGAAATTCAAGGAAAAACGGGCGGCTCAGTCACTTCAAAAACAGGCGCAGGCGGTAGCTCCACGAAAAAGCGTCGGTCAGAGTATCAAGGCGGTGGAACAGCCGAAGAAGGCAGTAAAAGAGACTGCCCGTTCCGCAGGAAAAAAGACGATTAAGACGGTCGGGAAAGGCTCAGCGAAAACAGCGCAGAAAACGGTAAAAACCGCAGAGCGCACCGCTAAAACGACCGTCAAGACAGCGCAGCGTACCGCAAAGGCGGCGCAGAAAACGGCGCAGGCTACGGTCAAAGCTTCTCAGCGTGCCGTTCAAGCAGCAAGAGCTGCGGCACGAGCCGCCGTTGTTACAGCGAAAGCCATCGCAAAGGCGATAGCGCTTGCGGTCAAGGCGATTATCGCCGGAACAAAGGCTTTGATCGCCGCAATCGCCGCAGGCGGCTGGATAGCGGTTTTAGTCATTATTGTGATTTGCCTGATCGGTATGCTTCTCGGCTCGGTGTTCGGTATCTTTTTCTCAGGCGAGGATTCCGGCACGGGTATGAGTATGCAGACCGTTGTGCAGGAAATCAATACCGAATACGATACCAAATTGCAGGACGAAAAAAACTTGGTATCTTATGATGTCCTTGAAATGAACGGAAGCCGTGCCGTTTGGAAAGAGGTGCTTGCCGTATATTCGGTCAAAGTCAATACCGATCCGGATAATCCTCAAGAGGTTGCTACGATGGACGAATCGAAAAAGCAGCTTCTCACAGACATCTTTTGGGAGATGAACGAGATCAGCTCCAGCACCGACACCAAAACCGAGACGGTTATTACCGAAACCGATGACGGTCACGGAAATATCGTGGAGACGGAAAGCACGGTCACGCAAACCTATCTGTATATCACGGTCAGCCATAAAACCGCCGATGAGATGGCGGCGCAGTATGGATTTAACGAGGAACAGAAAGAGTATCTTGCAGAGCTGCTTGCCGATGAAAACAATTCGCTGTGGTCGCAGGTACTTTACGGGATTACAGGAACAGACGATCAGATCGTAACCGTTGCGCTTTCCCAAATCGGGACGATGGGCGGCGATCCGTACTGGTCTTGGTATGGCTTTAATTCTCGTGTAGAATGGTGCGCTTGTTTCGTTTCGTGGTGTGCTAACGAGTGCGGGTATATCGACGCTGGCGTGATTCCGAAATACGCCGGCTGCGTCAACGGCGTACAATGGTTTAAGGACAGAGGGCAATGGCTGGATAACAGTGCCGAGCCTACGCCGGGTATGATTATCTTCTTCGATTGGGCGGACGAAAGCGGTCAGGACGGATTATCCGACCATACGGGTATCGTCCAAAAGGTAGAAAACGGCAGAGTTTACACGGTCGAGGGCAATTCCGGGGATTCTGTTCGTCAGAATAGTTATCCGGTTGGGTATTATGAGATACTCGGCTACGGTGCACCTGCCTATTGATCGGAAGGTAAAAAACGAGCCGCTTGCTTAAATGCAGGCGGCTTAATTACATAAAAATTCGCAAAAAGGTATTGACAAATAGAATCTCAGTGGGTATACTTTGCTTGTAAGATAGTTAGTTACTCAACTAACAGACAAACAAGCAGGTGTAGGAGGTGCTATGATTGAATGTAAATCCGAATATAGATAAACCGATCTTTCTTCAGATCGCAGAGCAGCTTGAAGATTCTATATTTACTGGTGCTTTTCCTGAAGAAACACAAATCCCATCGACAAATGAAATTTCTGCGCTGCTCAGTATCAATCCACATACTGTTCTAAAAGGAATGAATGTGCTGGTTGACGGGGGAATCATCTACAAGAAAAGAGGTCTTGGAATGTTTGTGAAAGAAGGTGCAGTCGAAAAAATTCGACAAAAACGGCAAAGTCAGTTTTATGAGCAGTATGTTTCGACTTTAATAAGCGAAGCATTGAAGCTGCAAATGTCTAAAGAGGATATTATTTCTTTGATAGAAAGGGGTTATGACAATGAATGCCATTCAAATTAAAAATATAACGAAACGCTATAAAGATGTCACAGCGCTTGACGATATTTCTTTTTCCTTTGAGTTCGGGAGAATATATGGGTTTTTAGGAAGAAACGGGGCAGGAAAATCTACCCTTATCAATATTATCGCAAACCGGATTTTTGCAGATCAGGGCGAAGTCCTGATTGATGGTATTCCTGCAAAAGAAAATATGGGTGTCCACGAAAAGATTTTTTGCATGAGTGAAGCGGATTTATATGACAGAGATTTGAAGGTTAAGGATCATTTCAAGTGGACAAATCGTTTTTATAACGATTTTGATCTGGATAAAGCCTTTGAACTTTCCAAAAAGTTCAATCTTGATATTAACAAAAGGTTTAAGGCGTTATCGAAAGGGTATCAGTCCATTTTCAAGCTGATTATTGCGCTATCACTGAATGTTCCGTATGTAATCTTTGATGAGCCGGTTCTGGGGCTTGACGCAAACCACAGGGAACTGTTTTACAGCCTGCTCCTTAAAGAATTTGAGAACAATGAGCGGACGCTTATTATTGCGACACATCTGATAGAGGAAGTTTCCAATATTATTGAGGAAGTTGTCTTGATTGATAAAGGGAAAATTCTTCTTCAGGAAACGGTTGAGGAACTGCTTGAAAAAGGATATAGCATTTCCGGGGTGGCTCAGGAAGTTGACCATTATTGTGAAGGCAAGAATGTCATCGGATATGACGAGTTGGGCGGCTTGAAAATTGCCTATGTATTAGGAGAAAAAACGGCTTTACCTCAAGGAAGCAATCTGCAAGTTACGGCAATGAATTTGCAAAAACTGTTTGTCAAGATGACAGAGAAAGGTGGCGGCGAAAATGAGTAAATTAAAATCTGCTGTTTTATATGAATACTTAACTAAAGTAAGGGCGATAGGAATATTCTATTTGATCCAATATTTGATTGTAGCTCTTATTTTTACGATTGTTGCAATTTGTACTAAAGGAAATGAAACTGGCTCAAATACTTTAGAGTTCAGTTCTGTTGTTTTTGTCAGTGTTATAGGCGTATTAGGCTACAAAGAAGATTTCAAGGCGTTGCTCCAAAATGGATATACCCGAAAATATATTTTTGGGGCGACTGTTTGTATGTTTACATTGCTGGCGGGTACAATGGCACTTATTGATACCATAATCGGTAACTCCCTTCATTTCTTCAACAGTAACTATTTTACCTTATACAGTAGCCTTTATGGATTCGGAAATATTTTTATAAACTGGTTATGGCTTACTGCTTTATATTTGATGTTTTGCAGTCTTTTCTATTTAGCGATTTTAGTCATCAACAGAGTTGGAAAAACAATTTCTCTTTTGATCGGAGTTGGAATATCTGGAATCATTCTTCTTGTTATGGCGTTGTTCCAGTTTGTATTCTCAGATGAAATTGTAAGCAAGGCTATGGAATTGACGATGAGAGCAGTAGGATTTATGAGCGATGGTACAATAAATCAGTTTTTCCCAATTCTATCATTTCTCATAATCGGAGCTCTTTTTGGAATTGGCTCATATGCTGTAATCCGCCGTACAGAATTAAAATAAAACTATACCCAAAATAATACGGTGCTACCCACTTGGGTAACACCGTATATTTTTTCCGCTTTTATTGATTTTTATATTTATCCATTTCAACTAACATCTTATATAGATGTTCTTGCTCGGATTTACTTTTTGCTGCGACCAGCTCGTAACATTTCATAGGATAGCTGTCGGTGCTGCTTTCGCCTATCTTCTCAAAAAGCTGAGCAAGCGAGACATTCATAGCTGAAGCAATCTTTTCGATACTTTCAAGAGTGGCGTTCTTTTCCCCTCGTTCCACTTGCCCGATATAAGTAGGGTGGCAACCGGATAACTCAGCAAGCTTCTCTTGGCTCAATCCCTTATCAATTCTATAATTGCGGACACGCTGTCCGATTGTTTTTGCAATTTCACTCATAGTTCCAGCCTCCATTCATAGTCTATAAATATTGTTTCCGTAGTTCCACAGACTATTGATATTTATTGTTGACTTTGCTATACTATGAGTATTATAATTAGATTTTTTGTGCTTTTAGGCTTTGAATTAGCTGGTGATCTTTAATGAGGGAAAAAACGGCTTGCTTTACTGGACATAGAAAAATACCGCCGGAGAGCATATCGGAACTCTCTCAGCGGTTAAAAAATACCTTGCTTCGACTGATAGAAGAAGGATATATGTACTTTGGCGCAGGCGGAGCATCGGGTTTTGACACGCTGGCTACACAATGCGTCTTATCTTTGAAAAAGCAGTATCCGCATATCAAATTGATTTTAGTCTTACCGTGTATCACACAGACGAAAGGCTGGAGCAAAAACGACATAGCGATCTATGAGGAAATCAAAAGTCAGGCAGATAAGGTAGTATATACTTCTCACGACTATTTTCGGGGCTGTATGTTCAAAAGAAACCGCCATTTGGTAAATGGCAGCAGTGTCTGCATAGCCTATTTAACACAGGAGAAAGGCGGGACTGCGTATACGGTAAATTATGCTCGGCAAAGCAATGTGCAAGTGATAAATTTAGCTGCTCAATAGATGTGAAAATGGGAGGAATGAAAAAAGTTCATCTCTGAATGGAAAGTGTACTTGACATTTGCGCCCCTTTTGCTATAATAGAGATATGGAAAGCTGGCTTTCCATAGAAAGGAGGCGCACCATGAAAAACCGTTTAGAGGAAATTCGGAAAGAACGGGGAATCAAGCAGGAAGAACTGGCTGCCGCACTGGAAGTATCCCGGCAGACCATCGGCTCGTTGGAAAACGGACGATACAATCCTTCAATTACATTGGCGTTTAAGCTTGCACGGTATTTTAATATGAGCATTGAAGATATTTTCATTTACGAGGAGGGAAAGCAATGAAGAAGAAAACCGGAATATATCTTGTAATCGGCATAGTCAGCATTGCTTTGGCTCTGAGCGCAAGGTTTCTTTTACAGGACTGTTTGAGCGATTCACAAAGCGGCGCAATGATCGGCATAGGTGCCGGATTGTTCGGCTATGGGATTGCGAAATGGTGCGTCGCTCTGTGGGGCGCAAAAAATCCCGATTTGATGAAAATCAATGAGATTGAAGAAAAAGATGAGCGCAATCAGCTCATTCGCAGCAAAGCGCAGGCAATATCCGGAGAAATACTGCACTGGCTGCTGATGGCAGGTGCTTGGGTATGTATTTTTTTCGACGCACCCATATGGACTGTTCTTACTCTTGTAGGCGCTTTCCTGCTGAAAACAATCCTTGACTTTATTTTGATGGCATATTACCAGCATAAGATGTGACGGAGGATATTATGAAATTTGTGATTGAGCATTTATCAAAGAGCTTTGAGAAAAAGGAAGTTCTCAGAGATATTGATTTTACATTTGATGAAGGGAAAATTTATGGGCTGCTCGGCAGAAACGGCGCTGGAAAAACAACGCTGTTTAACTGTTTGAACAGGGATTTGAAGGCGGACAGCGGCAATTTCTATATAGAAGATGAAAACGGCGTTCGTCGTGAGGTAGCCGCAGAGGATATTGGATATGTACTCTCTACCCCTACTGTACCGGAATTTCTTACAGGCAGGGAGTTTTTGAAATTCTTTATGGACATCAACGAGAAGTCTATCAAAAATCCGAAAAGCATTGACGAGTATTTCGATTATATGAGTATTGAGCCGGAGGACAGGGATAAACTGCTCAAGGACTACTCCCACGGTATGAAAAACAAAATGCAAATGCTCATCAATATCATCGCTCAGCCGAATATCCTGCTGCTCGACGAGCCTTTGACATCCCTTGATGTGGTTGTGGCGGAAGAAATGAAACAACTGCTCCGTTCACTGAAACAAGACCGCATTACCATTTTCTCCACTCATATTATGGATTTGGCGCTTGACCTCTGCGATGAGATTGTGCTGCTTAATCACGGCGAACTGGAGGTCGTGGAGAAAACCGATCTGGACAGCAGGGAATTTAAGGATAAAATCATTGCGGCACTCAGGGAGGAAGGAAATGAATAAGACGCTTAAAATATCTTTTTCCCTGAAAAATACATACCGTGTCAACGGTGTCCTGTTTTCCTTAAAGCAGATACCGCTCGTAAAGCGGCTGCTTCCGGCAACGCTGTATCAGGTAAAGGGGCTGAAAATCTTTGCAAACATTTTGTCCGTGCTGTGGGAAATCGTTTCTGTATTCCTCGGCAAGTTCCTTTACTTTATCACGATGGTATGCGGTATCGGTATCCTTTATAACGGACTGCCGGAGAATGAGGTGTTCCTGCATATCCTGCTGATTCTCACGGTAATCGGCAGCTTTGTAAACACACACCTTTTCAATCCGACAAAGGATAAATATTATGCGATGATCCTGATGAAAATGGACGCACGAGAATATACGCTTGTAAACTATTTCTACTCCATCCTGAAGGTCGTTGTGGGCTTTTTGCCCTTTACGATTCTGTTCGGTATGGACAGAGGCGTACCTTTGTGGTTTTGTCTGCTCCTGCCCCTTTGCATAGCGGGTATGAAGCTGTTTGCGGCGGCTGTTACCCTGTGGGATTATGAGAAAAGGGGATTTGGCTACAACGAAAATAAGCTGTCCAAATATGTGTGGTGCTGTATCGCCCTGCTTTTAGCCGCAGCCTATGCTCCGCCCGCCTTTGGTTTTGCTTTGCCTGCGGTCGTACCAATGGTTATATTTTTAGCGTGTATTCCCCTTGGTATGGCAAGTATCACAAGGCTCACTACCTTCCGTGATTATTACGCAATCAACAAGGAATTATTAGCCGGATTGACCAATCAGATGGACAGCACGGCACAGACAAAGCTTATCAAACAGGCAAATGAAAAGAAAATATCCGCAGATACTTCCATTAGCAGCAACCGCAAGGGCTTCGAGTATCTGAATGAGCTGTTTATCAAAAGGCATAAAAAGATACTCTGGAACTCGACAAAGAAGATTTCCTATGTGTGCGCTTTCCTTGTCGCCGCCGTGCTGGCAGGCGTCTATCTGCTGCCCGAAGAAAAAACCGTCATTAACGAAATCGTGATGACTTGGCTTCCGTACTTTGTATTTATAATGTACGCTATCAACCGTGGCACGAACTTTACACAGGCGCTTTTTATGAACTGCGATCACAGCCTGCTGACCTATTCGTTTTATAAGCAGCCGAGCTTTATCCTGCGGCTGTTTCAGATTCGCCTGCGTGAGATTATGAAAATCAACGCTGTTCCGGCGCTCGTGATCGGTATCGGACTGGCGCTGATCCTGTTTGCCACCGGAGGGACGGACAATCCGCTGAACTATGTAGTGCTGGTTGTTTCCATCCTGTGCATGAGCCTGTTTTTCTCGATTCATTACCTGACGATTTACTATCTGCTCCAGCCTTATAACGCAGGGACGGAGCTGAAAAGCGGCACATACCGGATCGTTTTGTCAGTAACCTATGTCGTCTGTTTTGCTCTTATGCGGCTGCGTATGCCGATTATGATATTTGGAATAATGACGATTGTTTTCTGTGTGCTTTACAGTATTGTCGCCAGCATTTTGGTATACCGCTTTGCGCCGAAAACCTTTAGGCTGAGAACATAACGGGGCGGCTTTACTGCCGGAAATCCATAAAAAGAAACGGAGGATTTATTTATGAGAAAGTGTCTCAGATGTGGAACGGAAATGAAAGAAAACTGCGCCATCAAGGTAGAAGGCGCAGGATACGGAATTATAATGTCATCGGACGAAAACAAGCTGTTCGGCGGCAGGATCGGCAAGCCGAAGGTGGCAATCTGTCCGAAGTGTGGCGAAGTCTCCATCTATGTGGAAGATGTAGAGAAGCTGTGACGGTATATGGAGGCTGTTTGAAATGAAAAAGATTTTATCTGTGTTTTTGATGTCATTCATCGTATTCGCTCTCTCTGCCTGCAATGCTGATGTCGTGAAGATTGAAGATTATGAGTGGGAAATGAGAACGGTTATGAGCAATGATACGGAATCTGCCCAATATCAGGATGAACTTGTGGTTGCCGTAGGAGAAGCCGACGAGCTGTATCCTGACGCTGAAATCGTGGATATGACTTTGACCGCTAAAGATGGAGAGATCACGATAACGGATACCACAAACGGCAAGACATATACCGGGACTTATGAGGTAATGCAGAAAACGCCGAAGGGAACGGACTACGAGATTATCATTGACGGAGTAAACGGCTATGCTACCGTAGCTCCTAAGGAATACTATGACGGAACTGAAATTCCGACGCTGCCAATCAATATAGATGGCTATTCCTTATACTTTATCCCAAATGAGTCGTAATCTACTCAGGTTAGAGAAAGGCATAATGATGAAGATCGAGATTGAAAAGGATTTTCCCCAGTATTTTAAGCCAGCCTATCCGGAAGAATTTGAGCTGTTCTCCCACTTTGAAGTAACAGCAGGAATACCGACCGTTCTCTTTGCTGTCACGACTTGGAAAGAGAACGGAAAACCGAATGTGTGCTTTCATTCGTGGAGCTGCTTTCACGGAGATAAGACCGCTTTCTTTGCCGTGATGGGCAACCTGTATCAGCATACCCACACCTATGCCAATATCCAAAGAGAAAAATGCTTTTGCATTAACTTTCTCCCGATAAGCTGTTATGACAGGTTGGTAAATACCATTCATCAGAATGAATGGGACGATGACGAATTTGCCGCAGGCGGTTTTACTGTTTCCAATGCCAAAACCATTCACGCACCAGCGATCAGCGAAGCGTTTCTCACGATGGAATGTACCCTGAAAGAAATACAGGATTTAAGCGGTGCTGGAATTACTGCTATGGTCATTGGTCAGGTGCAGCGTATTTCCGTGGAAGAAACCTATGCACAAGGGTATGAGCAGCGATATGGAAAAGACGGATTTATGCTGCTTGTGCCTGCGCCGCAAGACCTTGTTACCGGAGAGCCGAATCAGTCGGCGATTGCCACCGTGCATATTGAGAAATACGACTGATTTAAGGAGAGAGCAAAAATGGCGGTTTCAAATATAGATGAAATGATTATAAATGAAAAGATTTACATATAGCTACTATCGAAAAGTCAGAAATCCCACAGAGCAAGTGAGAAACTAATGTTCACGGACAGCTATACCATTCATCGCAAATTTACTACCACATACTGCTGTATCATAGATTTTGAAAAGTACAGATGATATAATCGAGAAGAAATTGGAGGTGGTATATTGAAAGTTGGGATACACATAGACCGCTCTGTGGAAGAAATCGAGGTTTTAATTACAGCGCAGGAGCGAAACAGAAAGGTTGACGCTCTCTATCAACATATTGTGGAATTTGATAAAAGTAGACTTGAAACATTAACGGCATACAGAGATGACATTGCCAAAATTGTGAATGTTGCCGATATTTTTAGAATATATACGGGAAATCAAAAGGTCTATATTCAAACACATCAAGGCGAATATGTTATACGGTACAGATTGTATGAGTTGAATGAGGCTCTCGACAAAAAGCAGTTTCTCCGCATCTCCAATTCAGAAATTGTAAATGTCAAAAAAATTCGTGATATTGATTTAAGCATAATAGGTAGGATTTGTATTCGATTTGAAGACAATACACAAACTTATGTTTCAAGAAGATATATCCCGAAAATTAAAAAACATTTAGGAATATGAGGTGATACTTTGATAAAGAAAGCTTTGAAGTTTGGGACAGTAGGATTTTTGATTGGGTGCTTTGCATATTTGCTGTTTTCAATCGTAGTTTCTTTGCGGATGGACACGGGGGATTTCTATTTTGCTCTCCCCGCTTTAATACATAATTACAATAATGAATTGTTTGCGGTAATTGCCCAGATTGCCACATTTACTTGGCTTGGATTAGCCTGCGGTATTGCGTATCTATTTTGTGAAAATGTTGAATTTGATCCAGTAAAACAAGTAGTTGGCTATTTAATTTCATTAACTGTTGGGATGTTGCCGTTGGCATGGACGGGACAATGGTTTGAACATGTTTTTATAGGTATATTCAGTTATGTGTTCATTGTCGCCGTTATTTCGCTTTTTATATTTTTGATTGGATTAGTGAAATTGAAATGCGATGTTAATGAAATTAAGCAGGCCCTTGGAATTGGTAAGGAGGATTAAAATGAAGAAATATAGTATGTCGTCAAAACAAATAATCAGGTGGATATTTATAAATTATGGGTTGTTTATACTGGCTTTTTTCTCTTTAGGTTTTATGAGTAATATCAAAAGCGTTGTCGTTATCAATTTTGTTTTAGATGTGATACTGTGCGCTGTTTCTGTCATTCTTAATATTAAACTCTTTTCCACAAAGTATAAGACACCTATTGTGGGCAAAATTGGATTACTGTCTGCAACATTATGTTTCGGATTATTTACTTATTTTGCATTCTTAATGCCACAGAATGGATTGCCCGCAGCCTTATTTAGTTGATTTGCAATAAATACAGAGTGGATACCATGCTCTGTTTGTGACAGCAAAACAAGCTTATAGATAAGGAGAAAGCAAAAATGGCGGTTTCAAATATAAAAGCGCTGATCCCCGGCGAACTTCAAAAAGTGTGGGATCTGGTGTTGGATATTGAAAATTATGGAGCTTGGAGAAGCGATTTGAGCAAGGCAGAAGTTATCAGCGATAAGAAATTTATTGAATACACCAAAGATGGCTACCCGACGACCTTTACCGTGACGCTTGTTGAGCCATACAGACGATGGGAATTTGATATGGAAAACAGCAATATGACAGGTCATTGGACTGGCATTTTCACTGCCAAAGGCGATGAAACAGAGATAGATTTTACGGAACAAGTAAAAGCGAAGAAATGGCTGCTGAAGCCTTTTGTGAAATCGTATTTGAGAAAGCAGCAGACACAGTTTGTTGCGGATATAATGAAAAATTTTTCGTAAAGACTTACACATAGGAAGGCGGTTTGTTATGAAGAAGTATGAATATATGACAGTTGATTTAAGCGCAGAGCCATCATTTAATGTTCATATTAAGCTGGAGCGGTATATTGAGAAACTCAACGAATATGGAAAACAGGGTTGGCGTTTGATTTCCGGAACTGATGACTGGAAGTATTCGATCTTTGAGCGAGAAATTGATGATGAAGAATAATAGACAGGAGGCGTATAACCTATGAAAGATATGATCGGATACTGCGGACTGGACTGCGAAAAATGCGACGCATACATAGCGACCGTCAATGACGATCAGGCTTTGCGGGAGAAAACTGCGAAGCTGTGGGCAGAGTTAAACAACGCCCCGATTCTTCCAGAGCATATTAACTGCGAAGGCTGCCGTATGAATGGGGCAAAAACGGTATTTTGTGATAGCCTGTGCGGGATTCGGAAGTGTGCGTTAAATAAAGGTGTTTCCACCTGCGGAGACTGCCCGGATTTAGAAACCTGCCCGACTGTTGGGGCAATCCTCGAAAATAATCCGGCTGCTTTGGATAATTTGAAAGGGTAATATACATAATGGAAAATTTCATAGCACATTTGAAAGAAGTTATACCTGAAAAAGATAGTCTAAAACTCGTGAAAAAGGAAGCTGAAAATTATTACAAGCAGCATTCGCTTGATGAATGTTTCGCTACGGGATTGGAATTATATCAGTCGGAAAATTTTCAGATACAGGAAGTCGGTGTTTTCTTGGTAGGATATGCAGCCTGCAAAAATACAAGCGCATTATCATTTCTGAAAGATACCGTGAGTCAGCACAAAAGCTGGAAGGTGCAGGAAATTCTTGCAATGGCATTTGATAATTACTGCAAAATTATTGGATATGAAACAGCGATTCCGGTTATTAAGGAATGGCTAAAAAGTGATTGTGCTAATACAAGGAGAGCTGTATCAGAAGGATTGAGAATTTGGACAAGCCGCCCTTATTTTAAGGAGCATCCGCAGATGGCAATACAGTTTTTATCTTCTCTCAAAGATGATGAAAGCGAGTATGTACGAAAATCAATAGGAAATGCTTTGAAAGATATAAGCAAAAAATATCCTGAACTGGTTTCCAATGAACTGAAGCAATGGGATTTATCGTCAAAAGAAATAAAACAGGTACATAAATTAGCAAGTGCTTATCTGAACAAGTCATAAACAAATACTGTTATGCGGAGGGAACACAATGCTTGAAAATACTCCTACTCAGTCAACTATGACTGAATTGCTCGGACAACCTTTGTTTGCAGTCTGGCAAGAGCTGTGTTCAGCGATTGATGAAAAATACGATATGGAACGGCTATGGAATACAGGCGGTAAGAACTGGGTTTATGAATATAAGTATCGCAGAGGCGGTAAAACGCTTTGCAGTCTATATGCGAAAAAGAATAGCCTTGGTTTTATGATTATCTTTGGAAAAGATGAAAGAGTAAAATTTGAGGAGATAAGGGAAACTCTTTCTGATCCCGTTTGCAGGCAATATGATGAAGCAACAACTTATCGTGACGGGAAATGGGTAATGTTTGAGCCGACTGATACTTATGAGTTCGATGACTATATGAAACTGTTGGCTATTAAAAGAAAGCCTAATCGGAAATAACGATACTGTGTTTTGGAGAAAATTAGAATGAAGTTGAAAAATCCTATGTTGGTAGTGACCGATATAGACAGATCAGTTGAATTTTATAAAAAAGTCTTTGGACTTCATATCATTATGGACTTTGGAGCAAATAAGACACTGACAGGTGGCTTAGCCCTGCAAACGGCTGAAACATATAAGGAATTTATTGGTACAAGTGACATTTCTTTTGGCGGCAACAACTTTGAGCTTTATTTTGAGGAAGATGACTTTGACAAGTTTACTGATAAGCTGAAGGAATATGATATTGAATATGTCCACCCGATTATGGAACATTCTTGGGGGCAGCGAGTCGTTCGCTTCTATGATCCGGATAAGCATATTATCGAAGTCGGAGAGAATATGAAGGTCGTATGCAAGCGCTTTTTGGATAGTGGAATGACGCCGGAACAGGTTGCAAAGCGAATGGATGTACCTATGAAATTTGTTAATGCCTATATGCGGTAAGGCTATTTTTTGACAAAGGAACGAGTAAAATATGAGCTACTCTATAAGGGAAATGCGAAAGGAAGAATATAGTCTGCTCAGTGATTTTTTGTACGAAGCAATTTATATTCCGGATGGTACGGCTGCGCCGCCTAAATCAGTGATAACTTGTCCCGAATTGCAAGTATACATTGCAGATTTTGGAAACAGCAAACACGATAAGGCTTTGATTGTAGAAGTTGACGGAAATATTGTAGGAGCAATATGGGCAAGGATTATGAACGACTACGGACATATTGATGAGAATACGCCTTCCCTTGCAATGTCTGTTCTTAAAGCGTACAGAGGTATGGGAATTGGAACTTTGTTGCTTACACAAATGTTGTTAGCAGAAAAAGCTGTTGGTTATGCAAAGATTTCCTTATCTGTTCAAAAGGACAATTATGCAGTGAAGTTATATCGAAAAGCGGGCTTTACAACGGTCAAAGAAACGACTGAGGAATACATTATGGTAGCTGACCTAAATTCTATTTGCAAAATGGAGGAAGAAAATGGCTTTTGATTACAAGAAAGAATACAAGGAATTTTATATGCCGAAGAACAAGCCCGGAATTATAGAGATTCCAAAAATGAACTACATTGCAGTCCGGGGGAAAGGCAATCCTAACGAGGAAAACGGGGAGTATAAAAGCTCAATCGGCTTGTTATATGGAATAGCCTTTACTATAAAGATGAGCTACAAGGGGACGCATAAAATCGAGGGATTTTTCGAGTATGTAGTGCCGCCCCTTGAAGGTCTTTGGTGGCAGGAAAATACGCAGGGACTTGATTATGCAAGAAAAGAAGATATGCACTTTATCTCTATGATCCGGCTGCCGGATTTCGTAACGAAGGAAGATTTTGAGTGGGCAGTTCAGGAGGCAACGAAAAAGAAAAAACAGGATTTTTCTAAGGTTGAGTTTTTCCCCTATGATGAGGGAATGTGCGTCCAGTGTATGCACATCGGCTCTTATGACGATGAGCCTGCCACTGTTGATTTAATGCACGACTATATGAAAGCGAATGGATACGAACTGGATATTACGGATACAAGATACCATCACGAAATCTATCTGAGCGATCCGAGAAAATGCGATGTGAGCCGATTGAAAACGGTCGTGCGCCACCCAATCCGGAAAGCGGAGTAATCGGAGGTTAGTATGCCAAAAGAAGTTGATCCCAAAAATACGACAAGGGCTGCGGCGTATGCGCTTTGGATGAAAGCGCCCAATCCAATGGTCACTTTTTTCAAGACCTTTGATGTGACCAATCTGATCAAGGTCAGCAGGAAAAGAAGCTTGAAATTTAATATGCTGCTCGATTACTGTATCGGCAGAGCTGCCGTAAAGGTAAAGGAGTTTTATATCCTTCCGGTCGGCGAAAAACTCATGCAGTATGACACCATAGCAGTCAATACCATAGTGAAAAACAAAGAGGGCGAAGTCAGCTCCTGCGACCTTTCTTATAACGCCGAGTTAAATCAATTCAACGAGGAGTATCTGAAATATACGGCACAGGTTGCCGCAAGCTGTCAGGACAGGGACTTATCCGAAAACAGTATGGTCATCGGCACTTCCGCCATCATAGATACGGAAATCGACGGAGCTGTTGGTATGAACAGCGGCATTTTCAACAATCCCTTTATTATTTGGGGCAGATACAAAAAGAAATGGTTTCGGTATTACCTGCCCATCTCTTTCCAGTTCCATCACACGCAGATGGACGGCGCTCACGCAGGCGCATTTTTGAAAAACTTGCAAGATGAAATCAATCTTCTAAAGTAAAAAACCGTAGGGCTTTCATTGAAGCTCTACGGTTTTTAACATTTATTGAGTATGACTATCCTTTGGAATAGGGAAAGAAATTGTAACGGCAAATCCACCTTGTTTGCCGTGATCGAAAGACACTGTACCATTATGGGCGGAAACGATCTGTCCGACAATCAAAAGCCCTAAGCCGTGCCGTGGCTCGGTTGTCCCGCTGTCACTCATCATATAGTGGGGCGTAGTCCTGAGTTTCTCTAACTTTTCATCGGTAACGCCGACGCCGTTATCTTCTACGACGATTTTATATTCTGTATCGCTTTTTCGGACGCATACTGAAATCGTACAGCCATCAGGATTGTGCGTTTGAGAATTTGTAATCAGATTTCCGATTGCCCGCCGCAACAATTCTTTATCTCCATTTATGACACAGGCAGTCAATGCTTCATCTGTATTCCATTCTATCGGATACTTTTCTTCCATACCTAAATTGATAAAGTCAACAACGCTTTGCCTTGCGATTGCTACGAGATTGACAGGCTCTGGATGGATCGGCTGCATATTATATTCTAACTTCGAGGCAAGATTCAGGTCATTGATGAGATTTTTCATTTTTGTACTTTGCTGACGGATAATCCGTGCCTTTTTCCTTTCGCTCTCCGGCAGGCTTTTATTGTCCTCAATCTGTCCGGCATATCCCATTACCATAGAAAGTGGTGTGCGGATGTCGTGAGAGACTCCGGAAATCCAGTTTGCTCTTGCTGTTTCCTTTCTTTGCAGGTTTCGCTTCTGTTTTTGGAGAATATCCGATGTTTGATTGATTTTAGCGGCAAGGTCGGATAAAAGTCCTTTTTCCTTGACATAAACAGGCTCACCTGAAGGAAGCGCCTGTATGCCGTTTGTAATCGGTTTAACGGATTTCAGCAGCTTGGAATTGGCGATCATATAAATCAGGAAAATCAAAAAAACATTCACACCGATTACAATCAGGACGGTATACGGGGCGTTTTTGATGAAATCATAATCCCAGCTCGGAGACATATGTTTCCAATATCGGTCTTTCGGATAGCCTACAACGACCAATCCGTTTTCACATTCTCCCGTATAGGTCGGGTATCCATCAATATATCCTCGTGTCAGGCTTGCAATGTCGGAGATTGTATAGTGCAGAGGAACGGTATCCGGCAGATTTTGGGTATGCCATTTTACCTCTAATGTGTCATTATCTATATAGATAGCCCACGCATTCTCCCCGCTTAACCGCTCCGTCATATCGCCAGATAAGACATATCCCGTTTCTGTTTCCTGTAAAGCTTCAGCAGTTTCTTTTGCAGTCGTCCACGGTCTGCCATTTGCCGTTTGACTTGCGGAAATAGCAGCAAGAATAATAATGTTAAGGACGATGACCAAGACTGTGCTTAACAGCAATATGCCTACAAACCGCCGAATGAGTTTCGTAATATCTTTCATATCATTTCCCCGCTAATACTAACTTGTAGCCTAAGCCTTTTACCGTAATGAGGGATACTGGCTTTGACGGGTTAGCTTCAATTTTTTCTCGGATTCTGCGGATATGCGCCATCAGCGAGTTTTCATATCCGTATGGATTATCCCCCCACGCAGCTTCGCAGAGCTGATCGATGGTTACAATTCTTCCCGCATTGCGGTAGAGCGCCAGCAGTATATCGTGTTCTTTTGCAGTCAGCGGGAAATGTTCATTTTCTTTTATGACTTCGGCACGGTCAAAGTCAATTTGGCTTCCGGCAAGCTGGACGATAGGATCTTCGCCTTTGTAGTACCGCCGCAGAATGATTCCGATACGCAGGGATAATTCTTTTGGCAGGAACGGCTTTACCATATAATCATCAGCCCCAAGCCCTAAGCCTTTCAGCTTGTCCTCATCTTCTCCACGGGCAGTTAAAAAGAGAACTGGGACTTCGGTAAAAGTCCTCATTTGTTCAAACAGAGAAAAGCCGTCCCCATCGGGCAGCATTACATCAAGAATGGTAAGATCAGGCTTCCAGTCCCTGCATATTTTCAGAGCTTCGGCTACTGTTCCAGCAGTCTTGATTATTTTGAAACCGTCCTGATCTAAAATAGATGTTACCATTTCACGCAGATCAGCCTCATCATCTACGATGAGGATTTTTTTGTATTTTAAGTAATCATAGTCCATAATGCAATTCTCCTTTTCCTATATTATAGCATATCATTCCTGCATTTTCGCAGTGCAGTTCAAATGTAAGGTAAATGTAAGGTAGCCAGAAGGTTGACACAAGGTTGCGCCTTTATACTAAAGACAACAAAGGAAAGGAGATTTCACAATATGAATATAATCGAAACTCAAAATCTGACGAAAACCTACGGCGATTTCACGGCAGTATCCCATCTGAATCTCCATATTCGCAAAGGAAGCGTTTATGGATTTTTAGGTCCGAACGGGGCGGGAAAATCCACAACGATGAAAATGTTTCTCGGTTTGACGCAGCCGACAGAAGGAAGCTTTCATATTGACGGAAAAACATACCCTTCAGACCGAGTTCCCATTTTGAAGGAAGTTGGTTCATTTATTGAAGCACCCGCCTTTTACGGGAATCTGAGCGGAGAGGAAAACCTTGAAATTATACGGAAAATTCTTGGGCTTCCAAAAAGCTGTGTCGATGACGCTCTGGAGCTTGTCGGCTTAACTGAATTTAGAAAAAGACTGGCAAAAAAATACTCTCTTGGTATGAAGCAGCGTTTAGGTTTAGCAGGCGCATTGATCGGCAGACCGCCGATCCTGATTCTCGACGAGCCGACCAATGGGCTCGATCCGGTGGGTATTCACGAGATACGCACCCTGATTCGTTCCCTGCCGCAGAAATATGACTGCACGGTATTGGTTTCTTCTCACTTGCTTCCTGAAGTAGAACTTATGGCTGACGATATTGGTATTCTGAATCACGGTCATCTGCTGTTTGAAGGAACAAAGGAAGAATTGAAAACAAACGCTCGTGCCGCCGGATTCCCGACGGATAATCTGGAAGATACTTTCCTTGCTATGATTGATGAAGATAATCGCAGGAGAGGAGGTACGGTATGAGTCTCTTAATAGAATCCAAAAAGCTGAAGCGCACAGGCTATCTTCCTGCTTTTTTGGCAGGTGGCTTTCTTGCAGCAGCTTTTCCGGTTGTCTATATGATGGTAAAAGCAGAGGAAATGACTGCACTCGCAGGCAATCCGATTAACATACTGATGTCTGCGAACTGGCAGATGATGGCGATGTTGAATATTCTCATTTCCATTTGCGGCGCTTGTATGATGTACCACACGGAATATGCCGATAACGGTATGCAGAAAATGTCGGTGCTGCCCATTCGTCAAGGTAGTATGTTCTTTGGAAAATTTCTAATTGCCGCTTTGGTATTATCCACAATGGTGGTCATAGAAATGGCAGTCTTAGTCGGCTGTGCAAAGTATTGGTTTCCAAGTTATGTGTTTGACCTGACCGAAATATTGAAAACCGCAGGTTTCCAAATTATAGTTACGCTGCCGACTGTAATGCTTATGCTGGTTATTGCGTCTGCCTGTAAGAATATGTGGGTATCCCTTGGTATTGGCGTGATTTTAGTATTTACGCTTTCCATTCTTCCGCAGGATAATATTGTGTTGAGCCTGTTCCCGTTTGCTTCCCCGTATCAAATGCTCTCTGCGGCAGTGGAAAATAGCCGTACAGCCTTATTTTTAGCTGTTTGCGGGATTGAAACGGTCGTGTTCGGTATTGCAGAAGTCCTTTATCTGCAAGTAAGGAGGTGTTTTGAATGAATTTCTTATCATTAGTCGGAGTGGAACTCAAAAAAATCCGCCGCTCCAAAATCTTATTGATCTTGCTGATCCCTGTCATTATGATGTGGATTCCAAGCATTATCAATGCGGATATGAACTTCGACCTGAGAGGAATCCCGATTACGCCGGAAAACAACTTTTTCATTCAGGGCTTTATGGGTATGGTTTGGTTTATGATCCCGGCGTCGCTGGTCATCTGTACGGTACTGCTGAATCAAACGGAACGCTCCAATAAAGGGATTTTGAAAATGCTGTCCCTGCCGATTAGCACAACGAAACTATGTCTTGCTAAATTCACAGTCCTGATTTTGTTGGCGGCATTTCAGATGGTTATGTCCATAGGAGCGTACTATATCTGTGCGGCAATCGTTACCCATACGCAGGATTATAATTTTATCCTTGAGCCATTATATGTCTGCAAAAATGTATGTAGTATCTATGCCGCTGCAATTCCAATGGCTGCTGTATACCTTGCGGTTTCCACTTTAATTCAATCTCCCATTTTTTCGGTCGGTATCGGTCTGGCTTCGATTGTACCTTCCGTGCTTATGATAAACACAAAAATCTGGTTTGCCTACCCGATGAGCTACCCGTTCTATCTGATAATGGTGGCGTATGGGAGAGCTGCTGAAGGTGTTTATGAAACACAAATCGCTTGGCTTCCGTGGCTGCCTGTTGCAGTCGGAATCACTATTTTGGCACTTGTCGTATCCTGTATGCGATACGGCGCATCTGAAAGGAGATAACTACAATGAAAAACAAAATTTTAACTGCGATTTCTACCATTATGCTCTTTGTCCCGTGGACGATCCTGCCACTGCGTACCTTTGATTGGGCGCTGGAATCCCCGGTAGCGGAGATTATGGTTTACAGTTACGCCGCCTTTATGATTTTTTCAGGTATCTTTTCCATTCTCAGCTATACCAAAGGAAAAGTAAAATCCAAACTTATGCAGGTATGTGTCGTGATTAACAGTATTTATGCGGTTGGCGCAATCGCAATTATCGGTATGAATATTGTAACGAGGATTGGCGGGTGATGATATGAAAAAAATAAAAATTCTGATTGCCGTTTTGCTTTCCTTATGTTTGGCTTTTGCTGTTACAGGGTGCAGCGGCGACAACCTGAAAGATAGTGTTATAAACGGCTTTAATGATATGCTCCAGCATTTCAGCAAATATGCCCTTACGGACGAAAAAGATTTGCAGGGCGATAAGACCAAAGGGGAAGATACCTATACCGGCTCCTATACAGCAGATTATGAGGATTTCAATGATAAAGAATACATCTTTGGAGGTACTGCGTTAGAACGGGATAAAGGAAGTGAGCTTACTGTAACTTACGAGTTGACGGTTGATTCCGGCACGGCGAAGCTTTACTGGCTTGATAAGGGTGAGGAAAAAATGATTGCCGATACAAGTAAAAACGGAACATATTCCGTTACCCTTGACGAAGGCGACAACTATCTTACTTTAGAAGGCAATGATTTTTGCGGCTCATTGCAGGTGGTTGTGGAATGATTGCAAAAGCAAGAACAAATCCGCTAAATCTTTGTGCTATGCCTAATACTTTGGAATGTTCGATAAACCGCTAATTCACTCTTGTTCAGATAAAGCAGAGCTGGATTTAATTCGCCATCTACTTTGCCATTGTCGCCATTTCACTCGCCATTTAATTTGCCATTCCGTATTGTCGCATTGAGCATAAAAGCGTTATCAATTTTATTTCCCCATTTTTTAGCATAACATTGAGTAGTGAAAAGAATGAAAACCGCAGGACTTCGATATATAGCTCTGCGGCTTTCAGCTTTTCGATATTTTAGTCTCTTTTGATATGCTTTTGTATATCTTCCACAGACGGGAGCTGTTTGCTCAAAGCTTCAGGAAGCTCACTTGTAACTTTGTATTCGCTGACACCGATTGGCTTTGACATATCTTTTAAGGCATATTCAGCGACTAATGCGTTTTTGCTTTTGCACAGCAACAGACCGATAGAAGGATTGTCATTATCCTTTTTCAAAATCCCGTCAACGGCTGAGAGATAAAAGTTAAGCTGTCCAGCATATTCCGGCTTAAATTCTCCGGTTTTCAGCTCAATCACAACATAGCAGCGAAGATTAAGGTTGTAGAACAGAAGATCAATGTAAAAATCATCGCCGCCGACATTGAGATGATATTGATTGCCGAGAAACGCAAATCCCGTTCCCAACTCTAAAAGCAGCTTCGTTACATCCTGAACAAGAGCCTGCTCTATATCCCGTTCTACCATATCTTCCTTGAAAGGGATAAAATCAAAAATGTATGGATCTTTCATTGTTTGTACGGCAAGCTCACTCTGCGGCGAAGCAAGTCGACTTTCAAAGTTTGAAATCTTATCAGCAATAGCCTGCCGTTCATATAAGCCGCTTTCAATCTGATGAATCAAGACATTATGCGACCAGCCATTTTCTGCGGTCTTTCGTATATACCACTCTCTTTGCTTTTCTCCTTTAACCTTATCCAAAATTGCAACATTGTGCGACCACGGAATTTGTGCAGACACCGTCTGCACAAATTGCTCATCAGGATAAGTGCTTGCAAATTTTGACATATATTTAAGGTTGCGAACAGAATAGCCCTTTGCGTTCGGGAACGAGAGCTTAATATCAGCCGCCAGATTTTCAATAAATTTATTGCCCCAAGATTTATGCTCGTTTATGATTTTTCCGATATTGTAATACAGCATAATCAGCTCTTTATTTACACTTAAAGTAGCTTTGTACTGCGCCTGCTGAATTTCCTGTTTGATAGTTTGCACCAAATCAAGATACTCGTTATTATTCATCAACATCTTTATACCCTCCAGTTATCTATTTCAAAAATTGATTGCGATATTCCTGATGACGGAAACGATAGCCCTGTGCGATCAGCGTGTCCGTTTTCAATGCGACCAAGTTTATATCTGAGTGCATTGCCCGTGCGATCTGCTGAATATCATACCCGTTTTCGATATATTCCAGTATTTCATCATCGGGCAGGGAAATTTGGGAAGCAAAGATGTTTGCCTCGTATTCCATTCGGCTTTGCCGCATATCGAAAATGTTAAATTCCTTGAAGCCGCCAGCCTTGACCGCTTCTTCTCTATGTAATGCGTCGTGTCCGATCTCGTGCAGCATTACGATACGCTCCATTACAGGGTGCAGATCGTCTTTTATGAAGATAAAACGGTTACGCATTAAAACCTTGTATGCCCCTCGCTGCTTCTTGAACGATAACGGGATAACTTCTATCCCCAGTTCTCGTGCGATTTTATGTGGATCGTTTGTGCCAAGCTCATTTGTCAGCCGATTCGCCTTTCTGACAATCTCTAAAGTCTGAATATCCAAGAGCAAACACCCCCATTCTACTGCCAGTAAGTATATCTTATCAAATACACTGTCCGAAAAAGAGGACATCAAGCGTTATTTCCGGTATTTTTTGGGAGTGTACTTTTTATTCTTCTCTTTGGCGATCCAGTACGCTTCCTGAATGCCTTTCATCATCTCGTCCAAATCCTCATCTGCAAGCTCGCCGCCTGCAAAAAGCCCCGTAACCTCTGCCATAAGCTCCTTTGCCTGTCTTGCGCCTTTACTTCCGTATTTGGATTCAGCGTTCAGCAGAAATTCCTCGTCATCGGTAAGCAGATAGTTGACATCGACCTTCAGGACTTCCGCCATCTTATAATAGGTTTCCCTCTTTTTCGGGTAGCGGGTGCCAGCCTCATAATTCGATATTGTCCGCAGAGAAACGCCGATTGCTTTTGCAAGCTCATCTTGCTTTAAGCCTGCCTTCGTGCGGGCTTCTTTTACTTTCTCACAGAATTTCATTTCATCTGACCTCCAAATTATTCGACCTGATTTGAAAATATCTTGCGTATCTATATTGACAAACGCAAGTTAATTTCGTATAATGTCAATACGCAAGTAAGTTGCGTATATATCATACCTGAACTTGCGTGTTTTGTCAAGGGAGTTCAAAAAATAACTTGAACTTTTATCTACCAACAAATGATACCCGTTTTAAGGATTGAGGAGAACAGATGGGACGGAAAGATACACTCGCTGCGAAAAGCATTCGGAAAATGTACGAGCAGCTCAATTTGAATCAATCGGATATATTCTCGAAAACAAAATTGCTTCTCAGTGTGTACCGTGATGTGGTCTGGATCACGCTGAGCGAGTCTGCCCGTGTGAATGAGGAGCTGGTATATTACGGGGAAGAACTTGACAGCGCCCTTGTTTATTTGGAACTGTTTGCGCCGGATACTGAGAAGCAGGAGTTTGAGAGCCGTATCAGCGCCTTGTTTGAGAACAAGTGGATGGTTGATCTGATTGATACCGCTATGGCGAAAATATATGACTATCATAACAATGGCAGGCTGTACCACGAGATCATATCAAAAAGCTACCTGACAGCGTTTCGGTATACAGAGAGCGAACTGCTCGATCTCTTGAATATGGAGCGCAGTACCTTTTACGACCGGAAACGGGAAGCGATTTTGCTTCTCGGCGTATCCCTGTGGGGATATGCGATTCCGAGCTTCAAAGGAATTTTTAATATGAAGGAAGCTGATGAAAGCGACGATATTCCCGATTTTTTCAAATAAAGGCTTGTCCGACTAAAGTCCGACGAAATCCCTACTGAATGTCCGACCTTGCGTATGCTACACTGTGTATGCTGCCCGAAGAACGGCTTTCGTTTACGGAACGAGGCTGAAAACAAAATGGCAGAAAATTGGCGCAGTTTTGCCGATGATACGGAAAAACAAATCTGTTACAATTATTATGCCTAAAGCTTTGAAAAATTTTCTTGATTTTCAAATGCAGCTTGAATATCTTTTTGGCGGCAATACAGTAGCTTAGGCAAAACGAATTGAATATGTGTTTTGAAGAAGCAGTTATAGCTTTCAGCCTTCGGGCTTGAATGTTATAGCTGCTTTTTTTGTGCAGACCTTTTCGCTTTTGTCAAGCGGAAAGGGAGCTTTATGTCTATCACAGTATGGCAGGCGTTTCTATGTAGGTATCCGTGATCTCCGGAGTTTTTGATTGTGACCTTATATATCAAAAATTCCAAATTTAAGGAGATTACGGAAATGAAAAAACTTACAGTAAACGAGCAGGAAGAATTATTTGCACAGGATTGTAAACTCATCAACCTTCGGTATGAGTATAGTGGTTTCACTGGAACGGAAAAATGGGCGATTGTAACGGAGCTGTCCGAAGAAGCATTGTGGGACAAGTACCCTGATATTATCAGCAGGTATATGCCTTTTATCCTTCTGTCAATGGCTCAGGGAGAAGTGATTAGCGAATCACATAGAAATGATGATAAATATGAAAAGCGCAGTAAGAGGACGATAGATATGTACGGATACGAAGATGATGTTTTTGAGCAGTTCCATCCAAAATCTATCACACCGTTTATTGATCCGTTTGATAAAGCGGAGGAGGAACAGATCGAGGAAGAAAAAGAAAGGCTGCGGCAGTTAGAGCTTTCTAAGGTAAGGCAAGCGTTAAGTATGCTGCAACCTGTTCAAAGGGAGCGCCTTCTTAAATCCGTTTTGCTTGGGATTAGTTCAAGAAAAATTGCAAAAGAGGAGGGCATAAATTATAGCTCCGTAGACAAGTCAATCGCTGCCGCAATAAAAAATTTCAAAAAATTTTATGAAAACCTCTGATTTTGGGTGTGCATTTCGCACCCCTTTGTCCAAATGAGTGAAGGGGTATTTCTATTCCGGATATGAAATGCGCTTTCTAAACTCAATGAACAGAGAGGTTATACATAAAATGAAGGAAACAGAAATCAGGCGTGGGGATATATTTTCCTACGATTTCGGCACAAGAATCGGCTCTATTCAATCGGGCGTAAGACCTGTGCTGGTAATTCAGGCAGACAATTTCAATGCGAATGCGCCTACTGTTATTGTTGCGTCCATTACGAGTGTAATAAAAAAGAGGTATTTGCCATCTCACATTATTTTAGGCGAGGATTTCGGTCTGACGAAGCCTTCAATGGTGTTGCTTGAGCAAATACAGACTGTGAATAAAAATGATTTGACAGAGTATATCGGCTTTGTTGATGATGAACGCCTTTGGAGGCAGATTAACGCAGCCTTGAAAAAAACATTCGGTCTATGGCTATACAATACTGACAGGATAGGCGACATTCGCTGCCTGTGTCCGAAATGCTTAAATGACTATTTTCGCAATCCGAACTATGTTGCCAGACGCCTTGATCCTTTTCAGAAAAGTAAAGGTACTTGTGATAAGTGCAATGATAGAGGTTGGGATTATATCATTTATGATAAACGCACCTCTTTCAAAGGAAAAGGGGTATAGGGATGTCGCAAAACAGGGAAAAGAAACGGAAGTTTGACATTCCTATATGGCGCAAGGCGAATCTGTCGATTGAAGAAGCCGCAGCCTATTCCGGTATCGGAATGGCAAAGCTTTATGAGATGACAGAAAGTGAGGATTGCCCATTTGTCTTATGGATAGGCAGCCGGAGAATGATTAAACGAAAAGCTTTTGATGAGTATATAGAACGGCAATACTCAATTTAATGAAAAAGTCAAGCCTGCGATGAGCCGATTCGCATAATTGGCTTATCGCAGGATATTGACTATGCTGTAACTACCAAAAGCAAGGAGGTACAGCAATATGCTCAACAAAAAGCACGATCCGGATATGCCGAGAGTTCCGTTGTGGAAGAAAATGAATCTGACAGTGGAAGAAGCCGCCGAATACTCAGGAATAGGCGTATCTAAAATCAAAGAAATTTCAAATCAAAAAAACTGTCCCTTTGTCCTATGGAATGGAACAAAGCGGCTGATTAAAAGAAAACAATTCGAGGATTATCTCGAAACACAGTATTCCGTTTGAGAGGAGGACGAGCGAATGGATAACAAACTGACTGAAACAGGCAGTTCCAACAGGCGTGTAGCTGCTGTTCCAATTTGGGTAAAACCTTATTTGACGATAGAAGAAGCGGCAGAGTATACGGGAATAGGCAGGGACAAGCTTTATGAAATGACGAGCCTTGCCGACTGTCCGTTTGTTCTATGGGTAGGCAATCGGAGAATGATTAAGCGCAGGATTTTTGATGAATACATTGAGCAGATGTATTCAATATGATGGAGGTCGTATGGACGAAAAAATTTTAGCTTACAGAAGTGAACTCCAAAAGAGGTCGGAAAACACACCGTTTTGGACGAGAACGATTTTAACTGTTGAGGAAGCTGCCGCATACACCGGAATCGGAAGGGCAAAAATCCGTCAAATCATATCACAAGGGAATTGCCCTTTCACGGTAAATAACGGCACACAAATCTGTGTGATCCGAGAAGCGTTCATTGATTATCTTGATAAGCAGTTTCGTATATAGGAGGAGAGAGAATTATGCCGAGAACAAAAAGAAAAGACAAGTCGAGAGCCGTGCTTCGGACAGGCGAATCGCAAAGGGCTGACGGAACTTATCAATTCCGATGGACTGACAGCAATCATAAACGGTTTTGCGTATATGCCAAAACGCTTGACGAATTGCGCTACAAGGAAGAACAGATTAAAAAGGACAAGAGCGATGGCATTAAAACCGAAGCCCGATATACGACGGTCAACGAGGTCTATGAGCTTTGGAAGGAGCTGAAGCGAGGGCTGAAGAACAACACCTTTGAGAATTATAAATATATGTATGAAACTTTTGTCCGTCATCAAATAGGCTCAAAGACAGTTTCATCATTGAGAAAAACAGACATAAAGAGGTTTTATAATTACCTTACAGACGAGCGTCAGTTAAAGCCTTCGACCATTGACAGTATCCATACGGTTTTACATCAGATTTTGGATATGGCTGTTGACGATGATTATATAAGGAATAATCCGTCAGATAATGTACTTAGAGAGTTAAAGCAAGCACATTGCTTCAAGACAGAAAAGCGCAGAGCTTTAACCCGTCCCGAACAGGAGCTGTTTTTAAGCTATTTGAAAAATACTCCCGCCGCACAATATTGGTATCCGATCTTTGCTGTTTTGATAGGGACAGGGCTTCGAGTCGGAGAACTTACCGGATTAAGATGGTGTGATGTTGATCTGGAGAATGGTGTTATTGATGTAAATCATACTTTGGTTTACTATGACCACCGCACCGATGGAAGCAAAAAAGGCTGCTATTTTAATGTCAATACGCCGAAAACTCCGGCTGGAAAGAGAAAAGTGCCAATGCTCAGTTTTGTGAAAGAGGCAATTATAATGGAAAAGGAAAGGCAGGAGCTGCTCGATCTTCATTGTATCGCTACTATTGACGGATACACAGATTTTATCTTTATCAATCGCTTCGGAAATCCACAACATCAGGGAACGCTCAATAAAGCGATCCGCCGCATAATCCGTGACTGTAACGATGAGCAGTTTTTGAAAAACGAAAATCCCGAAGTGCTGCTTCCGCATTTTAGCTGCCATTCATTAAGACATACATTTACGACGAGAATGTGCGAAGCGGGCGTAAATGTCAAGGTCATTCAAGACACGCTTGGTCATAAGGATATTTCAACAACGCTCAATATCTATACCGATGTGACGAAGGAGCTTAGGCAGTCTGAGTTTGAAGGTCTTGACTCATATTTCAAAAGCGAGTATAATAAAGTGTCCAACGAATAAGTGGCATTTCTTGAGTGAGGATAAAAGCTTCTACACCATTTACACCAATTTATACTCCAATCCACCGAAAAACAGCACGAATTTATAGGGATATAGCGCTTCAGGAAGAAACCCCGCTTAGACCTGTTATGAGATATGAGGAGGTTTAGGAGAGATTGAAAAGATGGTTGCTTTCGTCCCGACAATGAAGTCATTAGATGGTGTAAATAAGAAAAATGATGTAAATAATACAGCTTCTGAAGCACCTGAAAAAAATGTAAAAACTGAGTCTGAAAAGATTGATTTCTCTAATGTGAAGATTGAGCCAATCTTTGAAAAAATGGTAGATTTCGATACATTTGCAAAATCTGATTTCCGTGCAGTTAAAATTTTAGCTTGTGAAGCAGTACCGAAGTCAAAGAAGCTTCTGAAGTTTACATTAGATGACGGAGAACGCAAAGACCGTGTGATTTTAAGCGGTATTCACGACTATTACGAGCCGGAAGAACTGGTTGGTAAGACAGCAATCGCTATCGTGAACCTGCCACCGAGAAAGATGATGGGAATTGATTCCGAGGGTATGCTGATTTCAGCAGTACACGAGGAAGACGGTCACGAAGGACTAAACCTTCTGATGGTAGATGACCACATTCCGGCAGGTGCAAAGCTCTATTAAGAAGTACCGTTTTATCTTACAAAACGGGATGTACTTCATTTGTGAAAAAGCTCTGAAAATACACAAATACACCAAATTTACACCAAATGGTGCTTGAAACGGTGCAGAGCCTAAAAAATCGCATAATTACAGGCGATACAACAGAATTTATAAGGGCGGTGTCTGAAATTATCGGACATCGTCCTTTTCTGTATTCGAGTTAAACAATACACATATTTCAGCTCAAAATCGAGACAAAAGCCTTGAATGTTAATATGCGTTGCTTGAAGCAACGGGCAGTCCAACATACAATTAGTCTGTCAGCGCCAGAAAGGTTAGACAGAGCATTTTTTGTAAATCGGCAGGGCAACCCCCTTACTCGTGCCGGAGCAACATATATCTTGTGTAAATATGTTCAAATGGCTGGATTACATATCAGAAAGATATTGCGCCGGTTTGAAAACTAAAAGTATCAAAATACAGACTTAATAATTGCAATTTCATTCTCAAAGTACTATAATACAAACTATATTTGGGTGGAGGTGCGGAAATGAAAGTACGGTACAACAAACTTTGGAAACTACTGATTGACAAGGGAATGAAAAAGAGTCAATTACGAGAAGCGGTCGGGGCAAGCAAAAGTACATTTGCGAAACTCGGAAAAAATGAAAATGTTACCCTTCCCGTGCTGTTGAATATATGCGAATATTTAGAGTGTGATTTTGGCGACATAATGGAAGCCGTACCCGAAAATGAGGTGTAGGATCAATGAACAAGAAGATTTTAATTGTGGATGACGAAAAAGAAATCGTTGATCTGCTTGAAGTGTATTTGAGTAACGATGGTTATTCAGTATATAAATGTTATAATGGGTTAGAGGCGATGAAATGTATCAAACAGTCGCAGATTGATTTAGCGATACTTGATATTATGCTGCCGGATATTGATGGTTTTCGACTTTGCCAAAAAATTCGGGAAAAGTTTTACTTCCCTATTATTATGCTTACCGCCAAAATTGAGGATAGCGACAAGATTATGGGGCTTACGATTGGTGCGGATGATTATATAACGAAACCGTTTAATCCTTTAGAGGTTGTGGCAAGAGTAAAGACGCAATTAAGGCGTTATCAGAGCTATAACAGTCCTAATTTGAGCCAATCCGAAGAAAAAGACGAGTATGACATCAGAGGTCTACTGATAAACAGAGTCAGCCACAAGTGCTACTTGTATGGCAAAGAAATAGCCTTGACTCCGTTGGAGTTTTCTATTCTGTGGTATCTGTGCGAACATCAGGGTAAAGTTGTCGCCTCGGAGGAATTATTTGAAGCCGTGTGGAAAGAAAAGTATCTTCGCAACAGTAACAATACGGTAATGGCGCACATTGGGCGGCTTCGGGAAAAATTGAATGAACCTTCAAAAAATCCGAAGTTCATTAAAACTGTTTGGGGGGTAGGGTATGAAATTGAATAAAAAAGAAAAAAACTATCTGCTCTCTACCTTGTTCAAAGGGTATGTAATTCAATGTGCGATTTGCTCTGTGCTTATTTTAGGCGGTACTTTTCTTTTAGGAATTATGGCAGAAGAAATTCTCCGCAAGTATGTTTTGTATTATTACTTGTATTACAGAACAGAATATCTTTATATAGTGGCTGTAATCGTGTGGGGTGGCTGTATTATATACTTGACATACCTACTTTTGAAAAAAGTAGTCGCCTACGTGTACGAGGTACAGGCTGCGACAGGAAAAATGTTCGATCAGAATGTCAGTTACATTGAAATGTCCCCGGAGTTGAGTGAAATCGCCGCTAACATCAATCAGTTAAAACAGGAGGCTGAAAGTAATGCAAGGCTTGCAAAAGAAAATGAGCAGCGAAAAAATGACCTGATTATGTATCTTGCACACGATTTGAAAACACCGCTTTCTTCTGTAATCGGGTATCTTACTTTACTGCGTGATGAGTCGCAAATCTCAAAGGAACTTCGAGAAAAGTACCTTTCAATCACTCTTGGTAAGGCAGAACGGTTAGAGGATCTGATTAACGAGTTTTTCGAGATAACACGATTCAATATATACGATATTACATTACAATACACGAAAATCAATTTAACTCGCCTGCTGGAGCAACTTGTATATGAATTTAAGCCTATGCTCAACACAAAGAATTTGCAATGTAATCTTTGTGTTGATGATGATATAATGCTTCGATGTGACGCAGACAAAATTCAGCGTGTTTTTGATAACCTTTTGAGAAATGCGGTTATCTACAGTTTTGAAAATACGGATATCACGATCAGCGCACAATGTCAGGAAGATACGGTCAGCATTATTTTTTGTAACCACGGCGATACTCTGCCGGAAGAAAAGTTAAACAGGATTTTCGAGCAGTTTTATCGGCTTGACGCAGCGAGAAGTACAAGCAGTGGAGGAGCTGGATTAGGTTTGGCGATTGTAAAGCAGATTGTTGAACTACACAATGGTACAATCGTTGCAGAGAGCCAAGAGGATCAAAACAAGTTTTCAATTACTTTGCCGTTGGCGTAGGAAAATTGTAAGAATTTGCATAGAAAAAAAGAGGAATATCTTACGAGCAATCAAGAAAATACGGGCTTCTGTTTTGGTACAATAAAAGTATCAAGATAGAGGCTCGTATTTTTTGTGATACAGCATAAGGAGGAATGATGAAGTTGCTAAGAAAACAAATGCTGCTATGTTCTATTTTGTTTCTTGTATTTACGCTATCTGCCTGCTCTGCAATTGGGCAGACAGACGAAAACAATCTTACAGATAGCGCAACATCCGCAGAAAAAACGGTATCAGTTGTACGAGGGACAATTACTCCAACCGTTTCAACGCAAACGACTATTGTTCCGGCAGTACCGTTTATTATTTCCTCACCCGAAAATGGCATATTTAATACAGCGGTAGAATTAGAAGAAAAAATCACTGCCGGGCAAATTATTGGAACTGTGAACGGCAAAGAATTGAAATCTCCGGTGGATGGTACAGTTACCTCTATTGCCCCATCCAATGAAAGCGTACCGAGTAATTATCCCGTAGCGATAGTGCATTATACAGGATTTGCCCTCAATGTAGAGGCAGATAATTTTTTGAGTACCTTACCGGAGTATGCAGAGTTGAAAGCAAAATTTCAAGTATATGATGGTGTAGGACCAACCGATATGATTGCCGTGGTGTCGCCTGCCGCAGATGAAAATGCGTTTACGGGAATCGTGCCGCAAGAGGGCATTCTGCAATGCTTGATCAGTCAAACAGTCGATGTGAAATCGGGGCAAAGTGCAACGGTAGTCATAACGGCGACAACGAGAAATGATGTCCTTATATTGCCGCTGTCGGTAATAGCGGGTAGACAAGGTACGGGATTGGTTACTGTAATTACTCCGAATGGAGAAAGAGTGGAAACAAAAGTGACATTGGGTGTGACAGACGGAGCCAATATAGAAATACTGTCCGGCTTAGAGGAGGGCGATGTGGTTTCTGCTACTCCGCCAAACCTTGATCCGAGGGGGAATTGATAAAATGAAAGGAATTTCCGAAAAGACTTTAATCAAAATAAAGGATTTGAAAGCAAGCGTCAAATTGAATAATGGCGATATGCTGACAACAGTAACCAACGCTAATATGGAATTGCAACGAGGGCGCAGTTATGCCATTGTCGGAAAGTCCGGCTCAGGCAAAACAAGCCTTATATCTATTATTGGCTTGTTAAATCGGGAATATGAGGGCGAGTACCTTTATGATGGTATATCTATTTCTGCTTTGAAAGACCGTGATCTGTCTATACTGCGAGCCAATAATATCGGATTTGTATTTCAGAATTACTCTCTGATTAAGCACTTGCGGGTATGGGAAAATATCGAATTACCCCTACTCTATGCCAAAAAGTCGTTTACCGCCAAACAGCGTCACGAGATAATTACAGGCTTGCTAAAAAGTGTCGGCTTAGAAAGCAAGGAAAATGATTACCCAATCAATTTGTCCGGCGGTGAACAACAAAGAGTTGCAATCGCAAGGGCGCTTGCAGTATCTCCGGAAGCCATTTTATGTGATGAGCCTACGGGAGCGTTGGATAAAAAGACGGGAACGCAGATTATGGAACTGTTGCACAGCGTCGTAAAAGAAAATGGAATTATGCTGCTGTTGGTTACGCACGATCCTGATATTGCAGATACCTGTGATACGATTTTTGAAATGGATGGAGGGAGGATAACTTGTGCTAAAAATGATACTTAAAGACCTTCGTCTGTCTCCACTTAGAAGTATTCTGACAAGTGTTTCAATGCTTGTAGGCATTATCGCAATGATTGGATCGGTATTAGTTGGTACGCTTGGACGGGAGTATTTGATTTCCGTAAACGCACAGGTATATGGCTGGTCACCTACTTACTCATTCGTGATAACGGAATCCGATTTTCACGATAGAAATAAAATGGAACAATTATTCCAGAGATTTGAAGCCATTGATGATGTAGCCGCTGTTACTTTTTCTATGGGAGAGGATATTCGATTTGCACCAATGAAAGATTTAACGCCAATACCGCCGAATGATGTTTACCAAAACCTGATGGCTTTTGATGTAGTTTGCACCACGGAGGCATATAGTCAAGTCTATAATCTTCCAATGACATCCGGTAGATGGTTAGAGCCTTTGAGTGAGGGCGGATCGCTTGAAGTGGTCATAAACAAAGAAGCTAAAAACTATTTTAATGATTCGCCCTATGCTGCAGGAAATGTAAAAAGCACACTTTCGTTAACCCCATTCAATATTGTCGGAGTAGTAAACGATGGCAGGGATTTTCCGACTATCTATGCGGATTCTGCGGCGATCCTCAATTTCGCACCAGCAATGTGGCAAGTACAAAATGCAAATGTGTATTGGCATCCCACAACAGGACTGACAATCGAACAGATACATTCTGCCCTTGGCGACATTTTGACTGATACCATTGGCGGTTACTGGGAAAGTGCTGGGCGGAGTGATATTGGAGATACCTATGATTCGGTATTGTCCATACTGCAATTAGGGCTTTTGGTTACTTCGCTTTTGTTGCTGTTTGTTTCCGTATTAGGGCAGATCAATATCGGACTATCTTCATTGGAACAGCGCACACATGAGTTGCTGATCCGCAGAGCGATAGGTGCTTCACGAACAAATATTGTGGCACTGGTTTTAGGCTCACAGTTGATTTTATCAATATTCGTTTGCTTTGCAGCTATTTTGATTTCGCTGATTTTGGTGCATTGTATTGGAGCGTTGCTCCCTGTGGATTCCCCGGTGGGAACACCGAGTTATCCAATCAGCGTTGCTGTTGTTGCAGTTGCTGTGTCTGTGCTTACAGCATTATTGGGCGGATTATTACCAGCATTGAAAGCAGCAAAATTAGAGCCTGCATTGGCTCTTAGATAATAAAACTCAATTCAAGGAGGAAACAAAATGAAACGAACAATCTCAAAATCCGAAAGACCGTACAGACTGTTACTGTGTGTTATGATTTCTTTGCTGGTGATTATGCTGGCAGGCTGCTCCACTTCTTCGGACTCCGACACAAATACAAGAGGTTTCACGGACTTTGCTACCATTGAAGAAGAATACCTAACGACCATTGAGAGTTTGAATTGGCCGGAGGGCGTTACTCCGCCTGATGCTTTGGAAGGCGAAGATACGGGAGCGTCTTTTCAGATAGGATATGGCGATACAAAAGCATCTAACCTTTGGGAATATTCTTGGATGCAGGAATGGCTTGATACTTACAATACGAATCCGGAAAGGGCGGCAAAAGCCTTAGCTGAACTCGAAAAAGCCTTTGATATGCCTTATATGGGAACAGATCGCTGTGATGACGCCACACGCAAATATCTTCGTGATAATATTGATAAAGCTAAGTTGGGAGATCCGTCTGGATTTACAGAGTGTATTCAGGCAAATTATGCCGATTAAAAAATGGCACATAAGAGTTTTTGGGTTGGGAGGTGAGCACATATATGCAGAGAAAACGCCGTAAGAAAAAACGATTTGGAGTATTTTTGTTTTTGCTTGTAGTTTGTATCGGCATAGGTATAATGTTTGTGCCGTGGGCAATGCAGCCGGAAAATTTCAGAGAGGTAAAGAATAAAATAAATGGTTTTCTCTACAAAGAAGATTTTCCTGACTCTTATAATGCAAAATCGCTGATTTTGGTGGATTGTTCTGATGATGAAATATTTGTTTAAAAAAACGAGAACGAGCCACAAATTCCTGCAAGTTTAGCCAAGCTGTTTGTTATTGAGTATGCGTCAACTTTAGCAGACCTTGATAGTATCGTTGTTGCAGACTATGGTGCTATTTCACTCACGAAACCCGGCTCGTCTGTTGCTCAAATCAAGGAAAAAGAATACTTTTTACACAATCTATTTGCGGCAATGTTAGTACCGTCAGGGAATGACGCAGCTTATGTGGTTGCTGATTATTGTGGAGGATTACTTTCGCCGCAAGCAGAAAGCAGTCAAGAGCGTGTGAGGATTTTTATGGAGAACTTAAACCTGCATTTGCAACAGCAGGGGTACTTAGACACAGTTTTATATGATCCGAGTGGTTTTGATATGGAGGCACATACCACCACTTTAGATTTGAAAGAAGTAGTATATCGGTTGTTGGAATACTCGTGGTTTAGAGAAATTGTATCTCAAAACACTTATACGGCAACACTGCCTGATGGCAGTACACAAATATGGCAGAATACAAACGCCTTCCTTGATCCGACATCCGAATATTACAACGAAAATGTATGCGGAATTAAGACTGGCTCTCTGTCTGACGACTATAACTTGATTGTGCTTTACCAGCAGCACGGAAAAGAGTTTTTGATATGCAGTTTAGGCTCTCAGTCCGATTCCTCTCGTTATGACGATGTGAATTTTATTCTGAAAACGATTGATGAATCGTATTATCTCACGCAATAAATCTTATGTTGTCCAAGACAAAAAAACTAACCAAGGGGGTGATAATATCGGACGAATCGTAATAATGGAGTTCAAAACACAAGACTCAACAGCCTTTGACGATATGCTGGCTTTTGTAAAACAGCACCCTGATTTTGAAAAATTAGAGATTTCATATGAGCCGACATTATCCCTTTCCGGCTTAGAAATCAATTTGAGCCGGCGCAGAGTTATCAATAACGGTCAGGAAATTGAACTGACCGTCAAAGAGTATGATATACTCTGCTTACTCGCAGCCAATAAAGGTCGTGTTCTTACATACGAGCAGATTTATGATAAGGTGTGGGGCGAAATATCAGCAGGCAATGAAAAGGATACCGTAGGCTTTTACATTCGGAATCTTCGTAAAAAACTTTGTGATACAAACTCTCACTTTTCCATAGATAGTGTTCGTGAGATCGGCTACCGCTTTAACAGTCAGTAAGCAGTCCCTCGTAGTTCATAATGAATTGCGAGGGATTATTCATTTTCTAAGACGGTATGTCGGAATTTGATAAATCCCTGCAAATGTTGATTTTATACGACGGTTAAGAGAAATATCGTGTCTAAACTTGCGACTGGACTTTGCATTTTCTACGAGTTATCTTCGTAATATCTCGACATTATACATTATACTACCCCTATCTACAAAATGAGAGGGCACTGAAAAACATACCATTTTTATTTTGACTTTAATAAAAAAGAAAAAATTCATCAGAGTTTTTATGATTCTGGTGGATTTTTTGTTAGGCGAAATATAAATTGCTTGTCTTTTTCGGATAAAGTTCTTATTTTTCATTCATTAATTTAATTATTCTCTTAAGATTTACTGCAAAGATTGTCATTGCTCCTTGCATTTCCATACAAATAAGACCTGATGATGATGCTACAAACAAGTATGGAGAAAAATGAGCCAAGAGAGAAAAAATGTATTAACTTTCGGTCAGACCAAAAGTATAATATGATTAAGATATGAAGGAGGCATACAGATGGCTAGAACTGGAAGACCAAAAGCAGAGAAACCTTTTGACCATAAGGTGACTGTTAAATTCAAAGAAGAGGAATACCAGATAATGGTTGAGTATGCTGAGACTCATAATCTATCCATTTCGCAATTGATTAGAATGGGTGTTGAATTACAAATGAAGCAACAGGCTAATCAGTAGAACAGGCTCTTTTCTCCGGAAAGGAGAGAATAATGGCTTGTAGAAAAGATGGTAAAGGCAGAGTATTAAGAAAGGGTGAGGGTTACAGAAAAGGCGACGGAAGATACTCATATGTATATATTGATCCATTAGGCAAGAAAAGGACCATTTATGCACAGTCTTTGGTAAAACTTCGAGAAAGAGAAGAACAGTTACAAAAAGACCAGTTGGATGGACTTGATGTCTATGTCGCAGGAAAGGCTGATGTGAACTTTTTGTTTGACAGGTACATATCAACTAAAACAGAATTGCGCAGCACTACTTACAGTAATTATTTGTATACATGGAATCATTTTATTCGTGATACATTTGGCAAGAAGAAAGTAAGAGATGTGAAATACTCAGACGTGTTGTTCTTTTATACAGACTTGATTAATAATCAGGGATTACAGATTAATACGCTTGAGACAATTAACACAGTATTAAGACCTACATTTCAGCTTGCTGTCAGAGATGATATCATAAGGAAGAATCCGGTAGACGGAGCATACTGTGAAGTAAAAAAGCGTAATGGTGGTGCCAGAAAGACAAGGCGAGCGTTGACTGTGGATCAGCAGAGAAAATTCATGGAGTATGTAGCAAAGAATCCGTTCTTTTATCACTGGTATCCATTCTTTGTATTTTTGTTAGGAACTGGATGCAGAATAGGAGAAGCAATTGGGATACGCTGGGATGATATTGATTTGGAGAATCGAGTCATTGATATCAATCATAGCTTAACCTATTACCAGAGAGCGGATGATTCATATAAATGTGAGTTTAGAGTATCTTTGCCAAAGACGGAAGCTGGTAATCGTAGAATACCTATGATGCAGCAGGTATATGATGTGCTTCAGGAAGAATATGAGAGACAGAAGCAAGAAGGCTTTTGTGTTGAGAATGTGGATGGAATGACCAATTTTGTATTTACAAACCGATTTGGGATGCCACATAACCCAGGAGGAATGGCATAATGAGTGAAAATACGAATACAACAAAACGCAGAAGTGCCATCCAGATCATGGGAAGTCTGATTGGTCTGGTAAAACCCTTGCTCCATATCATGCTGGCAGCAATCATCCTTGGAACATTGGGTTATTTATGTGCAATCTTCCTGACGATACTGGCAGGACAGGTTATCATGCATGGTCTTCTGACAGGAGTAGCCGGAATGATTGTTCCGATGGACAATATGTGGCGGGTATTTACTCCAGTAAAAACGATTATTACAGTCATGATCGTAATTGCAGTGCTTCGTGGAATCCTGCATTATGTGGAACAGTATTGTAATCATTTTATCGCATTTAAGTTGTTGGCAATCATCCGTCACAAAGTGTTTGCGGCACTGAGAAAGCTCTGCCCTGCAAAATTGGAAGGACGGGATAAGGGAAATCTGATCTCGATTATTACAACCGATATCGAATTACTGGAAGTGTTCTATGCACATACCATTTCTCCGATTGCGATTGCAACGCTGACCTCAATTATTATGGTGATTTTTATCGGAAGATATCACTGGCTGGCAGGAGTGATTGCTCTGGTAGCTTATCTGATTGTCGGTGTTGTCATCCCGATGTGGAATGGAAAACGTGGAAGCCAGAAGGGAATGGAATTTCGGACAAACTTCGGAGAACTGAACAGTTTTGTTCTGGATTCTTTACGTGGACTGGACGAGACCATCCAGTACGGACAGGGTGAAAAGAGAAAAGAGCAGATGTCTGGGCATTCCAAAAATCTTGCAGGAATGCAGGAGTCATTAAGCAAAATGGAAGGCTCACAGCGTTCATTTACGAACATGGTTATCCTGCTTGCATCTTTTGGAATGCTTGCACTGACGATCTGGCTGTACGACAAAGGTGCGATGGGATTCGAGGGAATCTTAACCTGCACCATCGCAATGATGGGTTCTTTCGGACCGGTAGTAGCATTATCAAGCCTTTCCAATAACCTGAACCAGACACTGGCAAGTGGTGAGCGTGTTCTTTCTCTTCTGGAAGAGACACCGCTTGTGGAAGAAATTCCGGGTGACGTGGAAACTTCCGGTGCAGAGAGCATGGAACATGAATTTACAGGAGCAGAGGCAGAGCATGTAACATTTGCTTATGATAATGAGGTTATTTTAGATAACTATTCACTGAAATTACAGCCGGGTAAAATCACAGGGATTCATGGTGCGAGCGGCTCCGGAAAATCTACGCTCTTAAAACTGCTGATGCGGTTCTGGGATGTGCAGGATGGAAGTGTATCGGTAGACGGTACAGATGTCCGCAAGATTCCGACCAAGCATTTGAGAGATATGGAAAGTTATGTCACACAGGAAACGCACCTGTTCCATGATTCGATTGCAAACAATATCGCAATCGCAAAGCCGGGAGCATCCAGAGAAGAGATTATGGAAGCTGCAAAGAAAGCGTCTATCCACGATTTCATAATGACACTTCCGAAAGGATATGATACAGAAGTCGGAGAACTGGGTGATACGCTGTCCGGTGGTGAAAAACAGAGAATCGGAATTGCAAGAGCATTTCTCCATGAATGCCCTCTGATCCTGCTCGATGAGCCTACATCGAACCTCGACTCTTTAAACGAGGGAATCATTTTAAAATCATTGAAAGAATCGGCCAAGAAGAAAATGGTTGTCCTGGTATCCCACAGAGTATCCACAATGAACGTGGCCGATGTAGTATATGAAATGGAGAACGGCAGAATTTCTTAATAAATTCTTAGAACTGATAGGGTATCTCCAGAAACTGCAAATCATGATGCATGCCGGATGGAACATACAATCAGCGAAGAATCTTTCCAGAAGATTCAGGAACTGGTGAAGAAGATAAAAAAGAAGATTCATCAAAGGAACAAATGGAAAAACAATGGCAATGCCATTAAGTCAGTTGTTCGAAGTTTTGTTCGATAGCTCAGTTGTTGTCAAATATCCGATATTTTGAACTCAAAAAGCCAAAAACAGGTATGCCAAAAAGACAGATGCTGTCCATCTGCCAAAAAGAAGGATATTCAGTTGCAGAACTTACCGATATCCAAAATGAATTGCGCTGATTCCACGGAGAGGCCGTTGAAACTGCCGGAACCTGTCTTTCACTGCGTGGACATATTTCATCATCAGCCGGATAATATCGATGTGCCTTCCAGAATCCCTGCGCATGAAGAACTTTCTGGCTGTTTTTAATGCTGAAGAAAAGTCAAGTTCATAGAGATACTTGTTGCTGCCATCCCGTTTCTTTTTCAGGTTTTCTTCTGCCGCTTCGTTTGCGATAAAAATGCCGAAATTGCATTGGAACAATTGGTGCCTGACACAATAAACTTGCAATAGGCTGCTTTTTTCTGTTGAGCAAGAAGTATCTTTTAATTCATATTTAGGTGGTTTGTCAATAGCAATAATATTTAATGCATAATCTGATTTAAGAGTGAATTTCAAATTTTAGATTTTCAATAATCATGGGATAAAAATAACAGGGAGGATTATAGTTTTCGGAATAAAGCCGATATATAATATTAGAAACAATAAATAATAAAGAACGGATTCAGAGAAGGAGGACAAAGGATATGTCAATGAATGTGAATACAACGGGTACTGTTTATGGAAGTTATCAGAATACCTACAAGGCAGGTACAGTAGATAAGAAAAAAGAAACAGCGAAAACAACAGAAAATGATAAGGTCAAGAAAAATGTGACAGAAAGTATAGCCGAAAAAAATCTAAGTAAAGAGGCACAAAAAATGCTTAAAGATATGCGTGGCTCAAGAACAGATATGGACTTTATGGTTGCAGATTTTGAAAATGGTGATAATGCTAAAGATATTTTAGCACAAAGTGATAAAGAGTTTACGGTTATTTTCTCAAAGGAAGAAATGGAGAAGATGGCATCCGATCCCAAATATTATGCTGAAAAGATGCATAGTATTGAAGGTGCTTTGCGTATGTCGGATGAAATCAATGCTCAGTTTGGATTTGAAAGAGCATTTGGTAAGACAAACGGAATAGAAAACAGTGCAGATACTGATACAAAAATAACAAAGTTTGGTATTTCTTTTAATAGTGATGGAACTACAACATTCTTTGCTCAATTAGAAAAAACATCAGCTAGTCAGAAAGAATATCTTGAAAAAATTCAGGAAAAGAAAGCTGCGGAGAAGAAAGAGGCGAAGAAAAAGGAACAATTAAAGCAAATTGAAGTAAAAAAAGCTACTGTTCAAGCAAATTCAAAAGATGAACTTTTGGATAAAATTAAAAATATTGAATGGAATTCTATCAAACCAGAGGATAATAAAATCGGTGGAAGATTTGATTTTTCAATTTAGTATATTTAGATGGGGATGATTACATAAAGTATGGAGGTAGATTCATTATGAGAAAACGTTTTTTTTCTATGGTATTATAGATTTTAACCAGTGAGCATGTAATGCTACACACTTTTCTTATTCCGCTTGACTACTTTTTATCTGCTGGGATGTGGCCTGTCAAGGTTGCAAAGCACCCTTATCAGGGCATGACCTTGACAGGTCACACCCTAGCAGATTTATATTAAACAAGCGGAATAAGAATTATTGTGTCTCAAGTATGAGACGTTTTTGCAAAGGTGATTTCCAGCCTAATACCTGCATTGGTATGTTGTTGGATCGATTTAAATATCGTTTCATCTGTATTTGTAAATCATCATAGTCGTAGAAAGACATATGATTATAAAATCGTTCTTGATCATTACGATGGCTTCGTTCGACTTTTCCATTGTGTCTAGGTGTTCTGGGACGAATTCGCTTGTGTACAATGTTAAGTTTAGAACACAGCAGATCTAAAGGGTGTGTTCGATCAGATTTTTTTAGATGAGTGAATTCGGCACCATTATCGGTTTGCAGAATGAAAGGCTTGTAACCGAAGTAAGCGATTGCTCTCTTGAGGAAATCTACCGTGGAATAGCTGCTTTGCTCCATGTATGGATAAATAAAACGTTCTCTGGAAGCTTCATCAATTACTGTGTATTGATAAAACTTTTGAGGGACAGTGCCGGAATAACAGGCAGTAGAATGACATTGATAGCGATAGAAAGCTATATATTACAGAAGCAGACTTTGATAAAAAAGCATTTGAGAGATTATATAAATTGAATATTATATAATCAGAGGTATATAGAACATGCACAGAGACACTATATTTCAATATGAAACAATGGTGCCTGACACAATAAAAACGCATAGCCAAACTTCGCTCGGTATAACTGCCTGATTGTGTCGAAATTCGTATTTTATCAATTATATCTGATAAAACTGGATTTGCGGTATTGAAAATCAGTTATAGCCGTGGTACCATATAGACAGTTTCAGAAGGGAGGCTGGTCTACATGATTAAACGAGAAATTTATATGAGCCGTATCCGTCCTTTTATCGGAAATGAGCTGATAAAGGTTCTGACAGGGATTCGCCGTAGTGGAAAATCTGTCATGCTGAGCCTGATCCAAGAGGAACTTGCCCAAAACGGGGTCCAACCAGAACAGTTTATTTCCCTGAATTTTGAGAACATGAGCAATGCACACCTTTGTACGGCTGTTGCATTGCATGATGAAATCCTTCGCAGAACAAAAGAAATCAGCGGCAAGGTTTATCTGTTCTTCGACGAAATCCAAGAGGTGGCTGATTGGGAAAAATGTATCAACTCTTTCCGGGTGGAGCTGGATTGTGATATATACATTACCGGTTCCAACGCCAAGCTGCTTTCCGGTGAGCTTGCCACTTATCTTGCCGGACGGTATGTGGAGTTCGTGATTTACCCGTTTTCATTCAGAGAGTTTATGGAGCTGTATCACACCGTTTACGAAGGTGCAGACGAAAGACAATGCTTTACAAAATATCTGACGCTGGGAGGAATGCCCTATTTGAGCAACCTTCGCTACGACGATGCCGCCAGTCGTCAGTATTTGCGGGACTTGTTCAACTCCGTAGAGCTGAAAGATATTATCAAGCGAAACAATATCCGTGATGTGGATATGCTGGAGAGAATTATTGCTTATATAACTTCCAACATCGGCACTACCTTTTCTTCCACAGCCATTTCCAAGTATCTGAAAAGTGAAGGGCGCTCCGTTTCACCAGAAACGGTACTGAACTACATCAAAGCCTGCACGGACGCATTCCTGTTTTATCAGGTGAAGCGCCAAGACCTCCAGGGAAAGAAAATCCTGACCGTCAACGAGAAATACTATGTTGCAGATCATGGTGTCCGGGAAGCCGTGTACGGTGGCAACATGAAGGACATTAACCTTGTCCTTGAAAATGTTGTCTACATGGAGCTGCTGCGCCGTGGTTATTCTGTGACTGTTGGGAAAGTCTCTGACAAGGAGATTGACTTCGTATGTGAAGATCATGGGAAAAAGCTGTATGTTCAGGTTTCCTATCTACTTGCCTCGGAGGAAACCATCCAGCGTGAGTTTGGGGCGTTTGCCGGTGTTCGTGACAATTTCCCGAAATACGTTGTAACGATGGACGAACTGGATATGAGCCGAGATGGAATCAAACACCGCAATATTCGTGACTTCCTGCTGGCAGAGGAATGGAACTGAAATGTTCTTCTTTCACCAGAAGATATGCAGAAGTTCTTCCAATGCCGAGAATGAAAAAACAATGGTGCCTGACACAATAAATATTATGATATGTCTGTATTTAACCGCTGTATAGAAACCGGGAATGTTCTCTTAATACTGGAATGTTGGCAGGATGTCCACCCGGCGCTTGTCAGTATCCCAGTGAAATGGGAATACAGCTCGCCGTATGGACTTTTGTATGCTCTGAATCCGCCGGATGATGTTATGCAGTTTGAAAACAATGGTGCCTGACACAATAAATATTGTATAAATGTCAATGCTGTTGTGGTACATGTTGTATTCTGCGTAAATGGTATTCATGTTGTGTCTCCTTTAAACCAATAAAAATATAGAAGCATTTCAATCAGTTCACAATGTCACTTTTATTTTGTGTTATACTGTTTTATATAATTTTCTTGCCCTTGTTTTTGCCCTTATCAGAGTTCGTAAACACTGGTGGGACGATATAACGCAAGGGAAACAATAAGGGAAAGCTCACCTGCGATAAACTTTGTGTTTTCAAGGGATTGAGAGATATTTGATAATAAAATATAACAGTTATTAAATCCCTTGGAATATATGAAATCTCAATTCAAGTTTGTCGAACTGACAAACCATAACAATTTAATATAAACAACAGCGTTAGAGCATTTATGTGATTGAAACATAGATGTTCTTTTTTTGTGCCCTTTGGGCAATGTATATGAATGTAACTTTAGGACATTTTGTCCAGAAGTTCAGATAAAGGAAATTAAGGAGGAACAAGAGATGTGCATTAAAATGTGTATCCTATGGGTGAGAGCACCCACAGACAGAAGCCATAGGAAAATATATAACAGGAGGACAGAACAATGGTCGATGAGTTGACGCAGGAGTCATTCCAAACGGGAAAGGCGATTGTGACTGTCAGCGTGGATCTGATAACAGCCATTGCGGAAGCCTGTAAACGTTCAGAAGAGAAAAATCCCGGTATGAGTGCGGAGCAGAAGGAAACTCTGCTCGGCAAGGTAGTCGATAAGGTGGTTTCCAACTATAAGGAGACACATGGCTCGTTAAAGGATTTTAACCAAGAGGGTAAAGATGTTACTTCCATAGATGTGAATGATGAGAGAACCGCAGAGATATTAAAGAAAGCGTGTAAAAAAAGTCATATTCCGGTGGATATGAGAGAAGTCACACGGGCAGATGGTTCGGTAACACACAGCATTTTGTGAAGTAAAAAGCATTGATCAGGTCGCATCATTACTCAAGATGGCTTCTGAGCAGGTTCTTGAAGAACAAAAAGAGATGACGAAAACACTGGTGCTTTACGATGAACATGATCAGGCTATCATGTCAGCGGATTTTGTAAATAACGGTGAGATCAACATGGACGAGGTGGAAAAGATGGCGGACAATGAGCAGATATATTACATCATCGACGCTATAAACGACGCCATCAATGCAGGCAAGCAGATTTCTTTTCAGTATTATGATTATACCGGATTAAAGAAAAAGGTTCTGAAGAATAAAGGCGAAGTGTACAAGCTGAGTCCGTATAAACTTCTCTGGTGTGGGGACTATTATTATGTTCTCGGATATTCAGAGAAAAAAAGCAAGGTTATCAATTTCAGGGTAGACCGTATTGCTTCCAAGCCGGAGATATTGGATAAATATATTATTCCTATGCCGGATGATTTTGATATTGAGAATTACACAAAGGAAGTATTCTTTATGTTCTCAGGCGAGAAAGTCCTTGTAGATTTACGGTGTGATAACAGTCTGATGAAAACCATGGTTGACCGCTTCGGAGAAGATGTGACAACCCTTGCGTATGATATGACTTCTTTCAGGGTACAGACCGAAGTATCAGCCAGTCCGACTTTTTTCGGTTGGGTGTTTGGCTTTAATGGCAAGGTACAGATACTTGCACCGGAAAGTGTAAAAGAACAGTACAGACAGATGATTGCACAAGCCGATGAGGGTATGCAGCAAAAAGAAAACAAAGAACAGGAAATCTAACACTCCAAAAAGTCGCTGTCACAGACGGTGGCTTTTCCTTTTCGGGTAGTATTCAAGAAGTCATAAAGTTCCGTAAGTAATGGAAGAAGGCAATGCTGTGAAAAAAAGATGAGAGCAATATTCTGAAAACGACTTGAGATTTTTGGAAAAATCTGCTAAAATACTTTTGTATATCTATGGGGTGGGGGAATTCATATCCTTTTGCCTTAGAAATTATGTAAGGAGGACTTGACTATGGCAAACGGAAATGCGACAATTATTGTCGGCTCGGCTCGGCTCGGCTCGGCAGGAGCATAGCGCCGTTTTTTCAGCGTGTCAAGTCTTATTTCATACAATTTATAACGAACCGGTTGCCGGAGACAGGGCGCATTATGCCTTGGCTTCGGCTTTTTGCGTTTGCCGGAAGGATGGTGGTTTGATATTGAAGTCCTAACCACGACCGGCAAATCAATCTTTTCCGGTTAAACCTTCTATCTTCTCCGGCGTGTCCGCTGTCGGAGGAAGAAAATAGCGGATAGAATTATTTTGGAGGAATGAAAATGAAGAAGAAACTTCTAAGCCTTCTGCTTGCGTTGTGCCTTGTGATGGCACTTGTTCCGATGACAGCGTTTGCTGAAGGAACTTCAGTAGATAATTGGGACGGTTCGGCAGACACAAGTTGGTACGTCGGCCATGAGACAGACACTGAATACCATATCACCACGGCAGAACAGCTGGCTGGTTTGGCACAGCTGGTGAATACTGACCCCGGAACTACAAATTTTGCAGGGAAAACTTTCTATTTGGAAAATGACCTTGATTTATCCGGGCATGAATGGATTTCGATTGGTACTGTCCTCGGCGGGGATTGCCCTGAATACAGTTTTTGCGGTGTATTTGACGGACAGGGTCATGTGATCTCAAATCTCTACTCTCATGAATCATACATTGAGGGTGCGGATGAGTCCCATAATTTACTTAGAAACGCTCTGTTCGGCAGTATTTACAACGGCGAAGTTAAAAACCTTGGTGTTGCAGACGCTGAAATCTGGATTGATCCTAAAGATGACAGTGCCGCAGGTAAAGGCATTTTAGTTGACTGGATGGGTAAGTCCAAAATCACGAACTGCTGGACATCCGGCAGTATTTACAGTGGCACCAAAATAGAAAAGAATATTGGCGGTATCGTTGGTATTACCATGCAGGGCTGCACCATTTCCGGTTGCTATTCTACTGCAACGCTTACAGGTAATTTCACGAATTCCGAGGGATATTATACAGATCCGCAGAATTTACCACCGGATACCATTGGTGGTATTGTTGGTGCAAGATTTGATGGCAATTTAACAGTCACAGATTGCTGGTTCGGCGGCAAAATCGTTGTCAATTCTATTCTGGCTGCCGTTGGCGGAATTGTTGGATATGCCGACACTGCAACTGTCAAGAATTGCATGGTCGTTACTAAGGATATTGGCAGAGATTCCGTAACACAAGAAGTTAACACCTGCTGGGTAGCTTATGCCCTCGGCGGCACAGTAGAAAATTGCTATTGGCCGAATGACGAGAAAGCATATGACCCGTCTCCGCTTGTGCAAGTAGGAGGACAAAGCAACGAAGCACAAGGTACTGCCATCACAGACTTTACCTCCGCAGATGTTCTCACTGGCCTTCAGACTAATGCCGGTACAGGCATCAAATGGGTTGCTGGTATCGGCCATCCAACTTTTGTGTGGGATGACAATAACATTCTCGCTGATTACACAGCTGTCGAAGCAGCCATCGCCAAGGCAAATGCACTGAACAAGGACAACTACAAGGATTTCTCCGCTGTGGAAACCGCTGTCAATGCTGTTGCCCGTGACAAGAATATTACTGAACAGAGCGAAGTTGATGCAATGGCAAAGGCTATCGAAGATGCCATTGCTGCCCTGCAATACAAGGATGCTGATTACACAAAGGTTGACGCAGCCATTGCCAAAGCAAATGCCCTGAACAAGGACAACTACAA